>Ga0209091_10000029_pt1 | contig 135143 bp, 115 predicted proteins | sample ArcticOcean_MG_C_6_FD_187438 | JGI IMG/M metagenome (GOLD analysis project Ga0209091, IMG submission 187438) | Marine microbial communities from western Arctic Ocean - ArcticOcean_MG_CB8_128 (SPAdes) (version 2) | ecosystem: Environmental > Aquatic > Marine > Oceanic | place: Arctic Ocean...
GACGCTCCAGCAGTAATCATCTGTGGAGCCATAGACGCCGGGCTTGATGCCGCCGCCTGCCATCCAGACTGAGAAGGCTCTGCCGTGGTGATCTCGACCTGCGCTGGTTCCGCTACCCTGCATGTAAACGGTGCGACCAAATTCGCCACCCCAGATCACGAGTGTGTCTTCTAACAGGCCGCGGCGATCCAGATCCGTGATGAGTGCTGCTGAGGCTTGGTCTGTATCGAGACACTGGCTGCGTAGCTGAGAGCCGAGTCCTACATGCTGATCCCAACCACGGTGGAAGAGCTGTACGAAGCGGGTGCCACGCTCTACGAGGCGGCGCGCTAGTAGGCAGTTCGCTGCGTAGGATCCTGGACGTCTTGCTTCTTCTCCGTAGAGCTCGTAGGTAGAGTCTGGTTCGTCCTTGAGGTCTGTGAGCTCTGGCACGGAAGTTTGCATCTTGTATGCCATTTCGTAGGCTTCGATGCGGGCGAGAGTTTCTGGATCAATGTGTTGTTTTTGGAATGAATGGTTCATTGCCGCTAGGGTGTCTAGCTGACTGCGGCGTTGTTTAGGATCAATCCCTGGGGGGTTATCGAGATAGAGCACGGGGTCTGCACCGGAGCGGAGGAGTACGCCCTGATGCTCAGAGGGCAGATAGCCACTGCCCCAGAGTCTGGAAAAGATGGGTTGTCCCGGGTTCTTACCTGTTCCTTGAGAAAGTAGCACCATGTAGGCTGGTAAGTTCTCGTTTTCACTGCCTAATCCATAGGAGAGCCAGGAGCCGAGTGAGGCATTTCCAAGCTGCATGGATCCGGTGTTGATGAGGGTGCATGCTGGGTCATGGTTGATAGCATCCGTCTTCATGGAGCGGATGAGGCAGATCTTATCCGCTACTTTCTGCGTGTAGGGAAGGAGGTCAGAGATCCATGCTCCCGCGTCACCGACTTGCTTCCCGCCTACTAGCGGTTGCATGACGTTGAAGGCTTTTTGGTTGGCTGTCATGCCAGTGACTCGCTGGCCGCCGCGCACTTCATCGGGCAGTGCTTTACCTTGTAGTTTTGTTAGGGATGGCTTGCCGTCAAATAAGTCAACGTGCGATGGTCCTCCAGACTGAAAAAGATAGATGACTCGCTTTGCTTTTGGTGCATGAAATGGTGCGCTTAGAGTAGGGTTGGATGCGGATAGGGTGTTGCTACCTATGAGGGCATTGGCCGCTACGGCACCAAAAGAATTTCCTACTGTGCTGAGGAAGGCGCGGCGGTTAAATAGCGTGGATAAGTCAGGTGAGTTAGGTAATGTTGACATGGGTAAATTAGTAACGTGTGACTGTTTCTGAGAGATTGAATAGCAGTTGGCAGAGATTAGTCCATGCTGCGTGGCGCGATGCGGGTAAGCCAGAGGATGGAGAGTCTCCGATGAGTAATAATTTCTCCGCGGCCTCAGTATCATCCTTATAACGGGCGAGTTCTTTCTGCAGAGCCTCATCTAACAGATCTAGTTCGTGCTCTAGTGCTGTGCGTCCGGTGACCTGAGTGAAGGCCGCGTGGATACGTGCTAAGTCTGTGGCATGATCGGCCTTTAATATCTTAGCGGCCAATACACGTGAAGCTTCAATATACTGCGGGCTATTGAGTAGGATGAAGGCTTGTAACGGGGTGTTGGTGGTGCCTCGTCCCACGAGGCAGACCTCACGGTTCGGAGCATCGAATACGGCCAGGTCTGGTGGTGGGAGCGTGCGTTTCCAGTAGGTGTACATCGAGCGACGGTAGAGCTTTTCTCCATTGTCTCGGTGATAGGATTGTGCGGTGGCTCTGGAGGAACCGTAGTGTGAGACTTGTCGCCATAGATCACCTGGGTGATAGGTCTTTACTGAGGGGCCGCCGATACGAGGCACTAATAAGCCAGAATGCGCTAGCGCCTGATCCCGGATGTGCTCGGCTGATAGGCGGAAGCGCGGGCCACGGGCGAGTAGTTTGTTTTGAGGGTCGGATAGCAGTTGTTCTACAGTAGGGCTAGACTGTTGTTGATAGGTCTCAGAGCTGACGATCAGTTTCACCAGCGCTTTGACATCCCAGCCACTTTCCTGGAAATGCACCGCGAGCCAATCTAGTAGTTCTGGATGGGTGGGGTATGATCCCTGTGATCCGAAGTCCGCTCTGCTGGAGACGAGACCTTGGCCAAAGAAGATGGCCCAGATGTTATTCACTGCCACGCGTGCTGTCAGTGGGTGGTCTGGGCGGGTTAGCCAACGGGCTAGATCTAGCCTGCTGGCCAATTCTTTAGCAGGTTTAAGTGGTGGTAGAAATGCGGGTGTTCCTGGCTTCACCTCATGTCTGGGTGCTGCGTAGTCACCGCGCTCTAGGAAATGTGTGACCCGTGGCTTTTTGGCGGTGTCCATGATCATGGTAGGGTGCTTTTTGGTAAGGACGCCGAGTCGGTCATTTAAATTTGCTAATCGAATACGCTGTCTGGACTTTTGCGGGGAATATTTTTGGAAGAGCTCCTTTAACTGTTGTGCTTGTTCAGGAGATCTTTTGCTGGATGGAGTTTTTACGATTTTGAGAAGCTCTGCTGAGTGCTGGCTGTCTGGATCATTTCCAGTAAAAAGCTGGATTTTTAATTTGGCTGCTGACTGTTTTCGGCCATCATTGAATACTAACTCGGTGGTTAGATGATTCAGGGTTGATGTGTCTATTGCTTGAGGGAAGGTAAAGGTTAGATGCTGTTCTTTCGTGTTATCAGCTGGAGACCATCCATTGATGACGCGGGTGTCTGTTAGATAATGTGTTTCAAACCCTGGACGATGACTGGATGAAGTAAGTCTGGCTGAGTTGATGAGAGAATTATGATCAATATTTTTCGATGGGAGACTGGAAAAACAGGGCGAAATGGTATTTAAAACCATGGAGCCATCTTTACCAAAACCAATTTTCCCTTTATTTTCTGGGTAGAATGTCACCCGCATTCCGGTGACTGCGCCAGTGTCTTTTGGAATCTCACAGCAGACATTGATACCAGTCGTGTAGCCGCGCTTTATCGTTAGAGCTTCACCCTTTGGGTCTATCTGTAGATCGCTTATCGAGCCATTGGGCATGGTTGCTGTCAGATGCTTCAGGTCGATGAGTTTGAATTCCTTCCCGCGCTGGATCTCATCTGCTTTGATGGATAGTTGCCACTCTTCTACCTCGGACGGATCGACATTTTGAAACTCTTTTTCAGCCAGAGCTATCTCACTCGTCACTTCCGCAATCTCTTCTGGGGTGGAAAGTGATGTCAGGGCATTGATGGATGGACGTGAATTGACCCCCACATTACCATCATGAGATTTATCAGACGCGGCATTGAAAAAAGCAAACAGCCCATAATATTCCTGCTGTGATAAAGGATCGTATTTATGGTCGTGACATTGGCTGCAGGCAGTGGTCATACCCAAGACGGATTCTCCAACGGTCTTCACTCGGTCAGCCACGTAGTTGGTTAAATTTTCCTTAGGGATGGTTCCTCCTTCGTGAGTGTTTGCATTATTTCGCTGGAAGCCGGTCGCCACAAGCTGCGCTTCCGTTGCATTTGGCATTAGATCGCCGGCAAGCTGCTCTCTTAGAAATTCATCGTACGGCTTGTTGGTATTAAAGGCGTGGATCACCCAGTCTCGCCAGAGCCACATGTGGCGTCCACCATCGATGGAGTAGCCGTTGGTATCTGCGTAACGGGAAGCATCGAGCCATGGGAGCGCCATCCGCTCACCGAAGTGCGCGGATGCTAACAGCCGATCGATCTCTGCCGGTAGGTCATTGTAACTTACCCTAGATGGATCAGTTATTTCTGGAGGTAGTCCAACGAGGTCGAATGAAAGCCTACGAAGAAGCACGTGAGGTGCAGCCTTTTTAGACAATTTTAGATTATCCTTCTCTAAGCGTGCCACGATCCATTGATCAATTGGGTTGGTATATGCCTTCACCCCAGCACTTGGCAGTGCCGGTTTCTTCGGCGTGATGTAGGCCCAGTGATCCTGATACTCTGCCCCTTCGAGTATCCATTGGTGTAGTATTTTTCTTTGCTTCTCATTGAGATCTTTATGGAACTCTTTTGGTGGCATGATCTCATCAGCAACATCGGTAATCAGCCTTTTATAGAGCTCGGATTCCTCTGGCTTCCCTGGGATGATAGAGGCTTTTTTAGATTCACCACCCTGCATCGCTCCCTCTAATGAATCGAGCCTCAATTCACCTTTGCGCTCATGAGCATCAGGGCCATGACAGGCAAAGCAATGCTGTGATAGAATAGGACGTATGTCCCGATTAAACACGATTTTGTCCTCAGCAACACTCGCAAGTGTCGTTGAAGCGATGAGTAATGAAGAAAAAACAAGTGAGGGAAATTCAGGCATAAGCATATTGATGGAAGACCTAGTATAAATATTACGCTTATTCAGGCAATGTCTATCAGTATTATTTTAGCGCCTCTTGGATACAAACCTCCTGCACAAACGTGCCATGATTCATGAAATAGAGCGCCATGGCGATCAGAGAAGCTCTCAATATCATCACGAATTAGCTCAGAGAAAAGCACCGCAGAGAAAAAATCTGAAACTACTCGCAACTTTCTCACTCAGATACCTTCTTCTTCGCCGGTTTCTCCTTTGGTGCAGGCTTCTCTTTGGAGGCACCGTCATTATATGACTTGCTTCTATTATCTGTCTCGTAAAATCCGGAGCCTTTAAAGATCACTCCTGCTCCGGCGCCTAAAAGTCGCTTCACCACGCCGCTGCATCCGTCTTTGATACAAGTGGTCAGCTTGTTATCAGACATCTTTTGAAAGACCTCAAAAACCTGTTCGCATTTCTCGCATCGATAATCGTAATTTGGCATAGATACAAAACGCCTGATCTTTTACTAAAGATCAAGCCTTAGTTTGCTTTATTGATCAATATTAATGGGAAGTGTGTTCTTGGTGATGGTTAAAATAGATAGCGTTAGAGAAATACTTGACTCTGAAGGCTCCACGGTTAAATTTCCAGTCAATTCACGCTCTCGCAATCATTACGTAGCGACGAACACTGTCATTTATGAAATCGTTCCTTACTCTATCCTTTAACTTATCATTCCCCTTTATTGCGGTGCTATTTTCTAGCTGTGTATCCGCCCCTTTGAGTAGTCCAGCAGCCTACTTAGCAGACTATAGAACTCAACCGGGACAATTAGGTGAGATTACTGCGCCAGCTCTGCCAAGTCCTGAGGAAAAGGGCTACTGGGATGGTGATGGACTCGATGGTGAACCACTCATCAAGATCAATCTAGGTGATCAAAAAGCCTACTTTTATAAAGGTGATCAGCTTGTAGGGCAGACCTCTATCTCCACTGGTAAGGAGGGGAGACTAACGCCCAGAGGGAGATATAAGGTCACGCAAAAAAGCATCGATCACCGCTCATCACTTTATGGAATCATTAAGGATGACGCCACTGGAGCTACTATCAATGATGATGCGAAGACGGGCCGAGATATCCCTAAAGCTGGACAGACTTTCGTCCGTGCACCGATGCTAAATTTCCTGAGATTTAATAATGCTATTGGAATGCACACGGGGCATCTTCCAGGTTACGCCGCCTCTCACGGCTGTGTGAGACTACCTGATCATATGGCCAAGCATTTCTACCAGAACGCATCACTGGGCACTCCTGTCATCGTGGAATAATGATGATGTTCGAGAATCCGTTAGAAGCTTCCTGTCAGCAGACTAAGGAGTTGTTAGGTGGTGAGAATCCGCCTATCTTGATCGATTGTCGTGAGCAGCATGAGTATGACTTTTGCCGGATCGAAGGAGCTATCTTTATCCCGCTTTCGGACTTCTCCGGTAGAGCAGAGGCTTTATTTCAACATGTGGAGCAAGATGCTATCATCTACTGTCATCACGGAGTCAGATCCCTTCATGCCACGCAGTATTTACACCAGCAAGGCTTCACTAAGACGCTGAGTATGCAGGGTGGGATTGATGTCTGGTCGGAGAAAATAGATCCAACTGTTGCGAGATATTAGAGGAGGCATAATAATTTCTAGCTATAGTAAACTTTACAAGTAATTTACAGTTGAGCGCAAAAACCGTATTACACTTCACTACCATGAAATACAAAATCACATTAATATTACTAGCTACAGCAATGCTCGCCTACTCAGGAATCATTGGCTTGCTCTCACAGAGGACTGAAAACTGGAAGTTTATCCAATCGGTTGGCGGCATCAAGGTCTCGGAGAAAGAAAATGTTCTCTATGTCGAGTGTTATGCTGGTGGAGGGATAAAAGTGACAGTTAAACCGACAATGATTAATTCTGCATTGAAGGTTCATCGAATCAAGCACAAGCGAGTGGGTAATGCTATTCAGATTCGAGTAGTGACAGGGTTAGTAGCGGCTAAAACGAAGGATAACCCCAAGCAATTGGATCTTTCTGCCTATCCAGCTGGCGAATATTCTGTTCAGTATAAAGATCCCGATGGCACTATCTACCCGCTTGGACAAATAGAATTGAGCGCGAAAGAAAAAAGTAAATAAAGCTGCTCTGAATCCAATCATGCATATTCTTTGGTGTTTGACTCCCTTCCTCTCCTTCATTAGATAATCTGCATGATCCAAACAAAGAAATTTTTCTTCATCCCAGCCATAGTTGTTTCAGTCATTTTCTCTGGAACGCTGATTTCATTCGCAGAAAAGAAGACTGTCAGGGTCTTTCTTCTTTCTGGGCAATCTAACATGACCGGACGAGGTAGCCTGGGACGAGTGGATCAACCAGTCGCTGAGCAGAAAGGAACATTGCTACATTACATTAAGCAACCTGCGAACGAAAAGAAACTGAGCTTTCTGATCAATGGTTCTAAAAAAACGAAAAGCGGATGGACAATACGCGATGATGTTTTCATCACGATGGGCGACTGGCCTCACTTGAGAGAGGGCGAAGAAGGTTATAATGCATACAATAAGCACGGTGGGCTCTCAGCTCATTATGGAAGTAGAGGAAATCGCGGATTTGGACCAGAGTTCGCCATCGGTCATATGCTTGGCGATCATTATGAGGATCCCGTGGTGCTGGTGAAGGTAGCTTTCGGTGGAAATAGTCTGGCGGGAAATTTCCGGCCACCAAGCTCTGGAGGAAAGCTGGGCGATAAATACCCATTGGTAGTGAAAGCGCTGCGCGAGGCACTGCAGAAGATTCCGGAAATGGTTGAAGGAGTTGGAGAAAATCCGGAGATCAAGCTTGAGGGATTTTTCTGGAATCAAGGCCTTAGTGATGCGAGCCCCAAGGTGGCAGATGAGTATGAGACGAACATGGTCAATCTCATCAAAGACATCCGTAAGGAATTCAAAGCTCCTGATTTAAAAGTAGTCATCGGCGTCACAGGTAACTGGGGTTGGAAGCCAGATGAAAACCTCGAAAAATGGGGTAACGGTGAGGAGGATAAGCAGAAGTTTATCAAATCTCTAAAGACGGTGCAAGACGCTCAGCTCAATGTTGCCAAGCTCCCTGGGTTCAAGGGAACTGTCAGCACCGCAGAAACTCGTGATTTCTGGCGACCTCGCGCGGAGTTCGGTGGCCGCGGTACTGAGACGCATTGGATGGCGAATGGCGAATCCTACTGGTTGATCGGAGATTCGATGGGTCAAGCGATGTTAGATCTTCTAAAGAGCTCTTAGTAGTGAGGCAGGACTCTCGCCAGGTATGAAGAAATTAGGAATATTATTGGGGCTACTAGGCGTATTAGGATTGTGTTTATTCCTGATGCTCAATGATGAGAATTTTGGTGATGACAGTGTCAGAGAGTTGGAACTGCATGTTGCAGCGGGCTTGCAAAAGCCTGTGGAAGAAATAGCGCGGCAGTATGAGGATGAGTGTGGGGTGAAAATAATGTTGAATTTTGGTGGCTCAGGTCAGCTGCTTGCCAAGCTAGAGGTGGCTGGAGGTGATTTGTATTTACCTGCGGATGCGAGCTATGTTGATAAGGCTAGAGAACAAGGGATGATAGCAGAATCTATTCCGGTAAGTAATCTAAGCGCTGGGATTATCATCGCAAAAGGGAATCCTCAAAACATTAAGACGCTTCAAGATCTTACGCGTGATGATGTGAGGGTGGTGATTGCGGAGCGCACAGCAGGAGTGGGGAAATTTACTCATACGGCATTAGAAAATGCTGGTTTGTTAGAGGCGGTAGAGAATGGGATTATTTCTAAAGTGGCCACGGTGAATGAGGTAGCGCTTCAAGTAGATTTGGGTGCCTCTGATGCAGGGATCGTCTGGGACGCTCTGATACCACAGTTCAAGCAGAGCGAGTTTGTGAGAGTGCCCGATTTTGATCAGTCGCCTAATCAAATACAAGCGACGATTAGTGTTTTAATAAGCAGTGAAAATAAAGCAGAGGCATTAAAATTTGCGCGTTTTCTGGTAGCGAGTGACAAGGGGGCTAAAGTCTTTAGAAAGCACGGCTTCGATGTTCAAGCGGGTGATCAATGGGAAGAATAATCAGGTATGAAATATGGTTTCTGCTGGCATAAAGATCAGGCAAATGGAATAAATGGCGACCAACGAAGCCCAGTGAATGAGAGACTCTATCCGCAATAGCAAAAATAATAGCAGCAACTTTGGCATCAGTGGTTGGTTCGGTGCCTGGCTTGGAATATCGCTGTTTTTTTATCTAGCACTGATCGTTTTGCTGATCGTTGCAGACGTTTGGTATGTGCTTGCTGCCTATGGGGATAGTCCTAGCGGAGTGGCGGAAATGTTAGATTGGGAAAACCTATGGGACTCGGTGAAGCTCACCTTTCTTAGTTGCACAGTGAGCGCTATTCTTGCCGTCCTGATCGCGGTGCCAATTGGGTATCTACTCTCTCGGTATAGGTTCTTTGGTCGCTCAGTGATTGATGCGATATTAGACATCCCCGTCGTCCTGCCTCCGCTAGTCATCGGGTTGAGCCTGTTGATACTATTTAATAACTTCCCTCCTAAAATTCTGGGTTGGGGAGTGGATTCAATAGACGGATATCTGAGCCATATCGGGATGCGTATTACGAATACTAAGCTGGCGGTAATCGTGGCGCAATTTACCGTGGCAGCTGCCTTTGCGATCCGGATGGTGAAGGCGACCTTTGATCAGATAGACTCGAGAAGCGAGCAGGTGGCGATGACGGTCGGCGCTTCGCGCGGACGGGCATTTTTCGATGTGGTGCTGCCGCAGTCGTATCGTGGCATAGCTGCGGCTGGAACGCTTGCTTGGGCTAGAGCGTTAGGAGAATTTGGACCTATCTTAGTCTTTGCAGGTGCCACTAAAGGGAGGACTGAAGTGCTTTCAACATCGGTATATTTAGAAATCAGCACAGGGAATATCAACGGAGCAGTGATTATTTCACTGCTCATGATCGCGCTGGCGATGATCACGATTCTCACTGTCCGAGTCTTTACAGAGAAAGGAGCTGGGTATGATTTGCATCGATAATATTTCTGTGAGAGCGGGTTCGTTCACGCTTTCGAGTATCAGCTTCGAAATTGAGAAAGGGGAATGCCTAGCCCTGATGGGGAAGAGTGGCTCTGGGAAAACAACGGTCATGGAGGCTATCTGCGGGCTTCGTGATGTGATCAGCGGGTGTATCAATATAGATGGAGAAGAGCGCACCTACGCAGCTCCGCGGGATAGAATGGTCGGACTAGTGCCACAAGATAATGTGCTTTTCCCGACCATGACGGTGTGCGAACATCTAGCGTATGGACCGCGGTTGAGGAAATGGAAAAAGCCAGAGATTAACTCTCGGATTGAGGAGGTGGCTGCTGAGCTCGGTATTACTAGCCTTTTAAATCGTCTTCCTCGTGGGCTTTCAGGTGGAGAAGCGAAGCGGGTCGCGATAGGCAGAGCGATAGCAGCGAAACCATCTCTACTCTGTCTCGATGAGAGCTTCACAGGCCTCGATGACGAGACTCTCACTGAAGTCATGGAGGTGGTGAAATCTACCATTCAGCGAGAAAAAATCAGCACACTCCTCATCACGCATCAGATGAAAGAGGCGCAGATACTAGGTGATATCATTTATCGGATTTAAGCAGATGGTAGCACATTATAAGCGTAAAAGGCCTAATACTGATGAAGACTCAATATTCGAAGTGAGGTAGGCCTGACAGACCAAAAAATCGGTGGAATTAGGCGTTTGACAATAGTGCTAATTGGGTAATGATTTTGCCAGATGCCTACGCCTACTGAAGAAAATTTTAAAGACTATAAAAAAGCCGAAAAGAAGGCCCTCGAACTTCTGGTGGAGATGAAAGCGACAAGTGCTAAAAAAGGGGACATCGAGCTTGCGCTGCTCGTCGCAATTTTTGAACTACACAAAGACACACTTCCGGCCGAAACGGTGGGCTCAATCGTGCAAGGCCACCTGGTGCAGCTGATGCCTCATTACAATAGCAAGGCGCCAAAAGGGAGTTAAGGAGCGAAGAGTAGCTGAGTGATTGTGTCATGTGTAACCATGTTCATCTCTCTGGCAGGGGTCCCGCCGAGAACGGATGGAGTAAAAGAAAGCCCGTGATCTAAGTTCTGAAAATGATAGATATTTCTTCTTTAGACTGTAGTGTTTAGGCATGCTCCGATCATTCATTGCTCTCACTCTTCTTTCGCTGCTGCCCTCGCAGAGCAAGTCGCTGGTCTTTCGTGAAGACTTCCGAGAAGTGAAACCGCATGTTCCGGTCTCTACTGTGGATCTAACCATGTCGCCATTCCTATCCCTGACGCGTCATGGTGAGGGAGCTGAGAATTATAAGTTATCATTCCACCCCGAGAAACCAAACGACCCTCACTATGTTTGGAATGGACTGACTAGTGGTAAAACTGCACTCGCATTCCAATTCGCCCACGCACTTGATTTGAGCGCGGCTGATAGTAGCGTGAAGCTGAATACTAGGAATTCTGCCTCCTCTCGGATGCATCTTGCGCTCAGAACTCAGCAGGGATGGATTGTAAATAAAAATGGAATTGGTAGCAGTGACACTTGGAAAGTGGATATTATCGCACTTCATCAGGCGAGTTGGGTGAAGCTTGAGATTAAGTCATTAAGCTTTGGAGAGCTGGTTAGTAAGCCTTCTTTAGCGGAGGTTTCAGCACTAGCATTTGTGAATCCTATTCGCCCCAATAAATCAAAGAATAGCTCTCGCCTAGATTGGTTCTCGCTCGATAGTAGCTCAGCGAAAATACAAGCTGAGCACCAAGTCGCAGCCGTACCATTCTGGGAAAATTCACAACCATTTCTGAGAACAGCACTGGTATTTGAGCAGAACAATCAACCGAATAGAACTCGGCGTGGAGTGGTTCTGAGATTAGGTCATGATCTCTATGCATGTTTTGATCCAGACCTCTTGCGTTACTCAGCTGTTTGGAAAGCAACTGATGGGAGATTACCGATCACTTTAGATTCGATGGCGGGAACTTCCTATCCAGATCGTAATACAAAGTCAAACCGTCCGCCGCAGCTGGTGGGGTCAATCATTTCTAGTTCCCCAGAATCAGCCGGCGTGGGAGTGGGGGACTCGCTTTTCGGAGATCCTCGGGAAGGGGTATCAAATTCATCAGGAGATAAGCTAGGTAGAATGCCAAGAAAACTAGCGCGTTGGATTGGAATTTCTATCAAGGAGAAAAATACCGTTCTCCACTATCAGATCAGTAAAACGAAGATCCAAGAATTTATTACAGCAGTTGACTCAGGTACGATAGTGCGGGTCATCGAGATAGGGCCAAGTAGTGAAACGATTCTCATTTCTATGGGCAATAAAGCGGCTCCATTTTCTGTGCTCACTGTGAGTGATGTACCTGATTCTAAGCTTATTCAGGATAAGAAAATGGGTGACCTGTTAGAGCTGAGACCTCATCATGAAAAGCGTATTGTCCGCATCATACTCTCTAAAAAACTTACCTCCAGCCAAGTCAAAAATCAAGCCGCTACTCTAACAGATCCGCTTATAAGAAGCATGGAAATCACTTCTCTTCATGCACAGAAAACTTCCCCGATCAAAGTGCGTAATCTCACTGTCCCACATGATAATCCTTCGAGAAGACCCATCCGTTTGACTGATATCGGCTTCCTATCCAATGGGAATGCACTCATTACAACCCTGGATGGTGATGTCTGGAGAGTGGAGGGCATAGAGAAAGAAACTGCTAGGTGGTCACGGGTCGCGAGTGGACTTTATGAGCCGATGAGTCTGAGTATTACAAGCAAAGATCAAATTTATATTCTAGGTCGAGATCAGGTCACAGAATTAGTGGATACAGATAACAACGGGACGTTTGATTTCTATAAGTGTGCCTCAGATGCATTTATTCAGACTCTCCACACTCGTGACTTCTCCACGTCATTGATCGTGGAACCAAGTGGCGATTTCGTTGTTTGTAAGGGTGGTATCCGTAAGATCCCTGTGACTAATAAAGATGAAAACTCGCTCCACAGAGGAGCTATTATACGTTTACCAGCAGATGGAGGAGACGCGGTGGTTCTGGCTGACGGACTGCGTATCCCATTCATTGGAAGAGATCAGAAGGGGCAAATTTACGCGTCTGATCAACAAGGTCACTTCACGCCTAGCACACCGATTTATAAGCTAGATAATGCGATTCCAGCCTTCGGATTTGATCCTACAAATCACCGTAAGTTAGCGCATAAGCCCCCTGCCTTATGGTTTCCGTATGCATCAAACCGTTCTGCTGCAGCTTTCACCATTTTATCTAAACGGAAATTTGCTGATTTTCCGGATCAGTTCACTAACTTATCCTGGAATGGTCGGTTGTTTGCTCTTCAGGGAATGAACCAAGAGTCACCCTTTTCTGTTAGACTGCCGATACAGCTAGATTACCCGGTACTGAATGCCGCCACGCACCCTGAAAATGGTAAGCTCTATTGTGTCGGTCTTGGTATTTCTGGTTACAAACCTGATACTTCTCAGACGATGGGCTTGTGTGAGCTTGAGCAAGTCTCCCCGATACCAAACCCTAAAACTATCCAGGTAGAGAAAAATAAAATTACGCTGACCTTTCCTAAACCGATTGCCCCCGAAATAAACTTGATGCTATCAGCTTCAGAAATCAAAGCGTGGAACATTAAGCGGACTGCTAAATATGGATCAGGTCATTTTCGCTGGGACGGGAGCCCTGGCGAACACGGTATCGATTATGCGGCTAGTCTTTCAGATGACCGCAAACAAATAACCTTCATTACCACTGATCTATTTCGGAGCTCGATGCTACGACTGATCCTTTCTGTGAAATATAAGAACCTTACATTTCCGCTAGAGATTACCACTAATCCGGGTCACCTAAAGAAGCCCAGTCCTGCAGAGCTCAAGGTTATTTCAAAACCACAAAAACAACAACAACTTGTCAAAGGCGATGCCACTAAAGGCAAATTATATTTTAAAAAATACGCCTGTGCTACTTGTCATTCTGTGGTGAATCTAAAACTCAATGGCCCACCGCTCAATGGCATTTCGAAGCGTCATGATGATGCTTTTATCCGTGAGTCCATTCTTAAGCCAGAGAAGATCATCACTGAGGGATATGAAGCCTCTATGCCAAGCTTCCTAGGAGTGATGAAAGCCCAAGAACTGAAAGATGTCATCACCTATATAAAATCGTTAAAGTAAATTTTTTAGAAACTATCTAACAACAACTAGCTGTGCAAAAATCTAAATCCTCATTTATCTATCTGTTGCTGTTTGGTATTCTTTTTCTGACCTGTTTACTTGCCGGTTATACATCGACAGCTGAATCCGCCGTTCTGCGGGCGCTCTGGCCAGCGTTGATCGCTCTGCTAATGACTTTACTCACTCACCAAGCTATTGTGGGGCTATTCTTTGGTGCCTTCACGGGGGTGATTTTCCTAACAGGCGGTAATTTTTTCCAAGCGGTCACTACATTAACAGAAAAACATTTCTTCCCAGCCTTTTCTGGCTCATGGCATATCGGAGCGATCCTCTTTACCTTGATCCTCGGAGCTTTCGCGCTGGTTATTGAGAGATCTGGTGGCTTTGAGACGCTAGCGAATAGGTTATTAGGAAAAACCCAGCGTGACCCGCAGCGTAGTCTAGAGGCTACCACAGCAGGGCTGGGCTTACTCTGCTTTTTCGATGGATTGGCAAATTCCTTACTCCTCGGGCGTATTACCAAACCCCTTGCTGACAAGCTTAGTGTTCCCAGAGCACGGCTCGCCTACATTGTGGACTCGACTTCTAGTTCGGTAGCTTGTATCGCGTTTATTTCTACTTGGATCGCTACTCAGCTATCGTTGATAGAGCAGGCAATCCGTCCCTACTCACAAGTTAAGGATAGTGCGTATCAGCTGTTCTTTCAGTCCATACCTAATAATTTCTATTGCCTGTTCACGCTTATTTTTCTCGCCTTAGTCATCATTCGAAAATGGAATATAGGACCGATGAAGCGATCCAAAGCAACGCCAGTGAGCGAGCCTAAACACAGTTCTAAAAGTAACCTGACGACTCCTGTCAGAGTGGCGATCATCCCAATCATCATTCTTTCCGCCGCCATCCTCACATTATTTTACACTTGGGAAACTGCAACGCTGTTCCCTATCACTAGTGCGAAGCTTGCAGACGCATTTAGCGGAAATGCCGGTCCCTACGCACTGACTCTCGGAGCGCTTATTGGGCTGTTTTCTGCCTGTGTTTTCTTTCCTAAAGGCAAGCGTGCTGAACTTCCTGAGGCGGTGAAGTCAGGAGTCTCATCCATGCTTCAGCCAGTGCTTTTGTTAGTTCTAGCGTGGACATTTGGTAGCGTGATTAGTGAGCTAGGCACTGGTAAATGGGTCGCCTCTGCGCTAGCCACACATTTCCCTGTGCAGTATTTACCCGCGGCTATATTCGTGACAGGTGCAGTCATGGCTTTGGTCACGGGATCATCATGGGGAACGATGGCGCTGCTAATGCCGATCGCTATTCCTGCCTATCTAGACTTAGCAGGAAATGAGATAGGTCTGCTCCCTGCCGCCATCGCAGCGGTGTTCAGTGGCGCGGTTTTCGGGGATCATTGTTCGCCGTTCTCAGACACTACGATAGTGTCTGCTTTCGCTTGCGGAGTATCACCGCAGGAGCACGTGATGACGCAACTTCCTTATGCGCTGATCGCGGCCAGCACGGCATTATGTTTAGGGTTTTTTGCCATCGCTCACGGGTTATCACCAATCTTCGCAATCCTAGTGGGAGCGGTATTTTTGACCATTCTTACCTTCGTAGCGACACGCGCAAATAAAGCGCACTAGATCTCTACTCCTTTAAATAGTAACTAGGCAAGTGAACAATCAACTGATCATCATGGTCCATACTGCTAAGTTTATGGCTAGATAGTTAGGCTAATCTAATGAAGAACTTTTCTTGATACCAACTTTTTTCTCATACTTGAAATTTGGTGGAAGCCCAGCTCTCAGTGCGTTGTTGTAGGCTTCTATCGCCTTAGTTTTCTCACCTAGCACATAGTGGATTTGCGATAGGTTGAACTGCGCCTCCTTATGCTCAGGATTTATTCTTACTGCCTTGTTTAGATACTCTTTTGCCTTGCTGTTATTCCCATCAGTATGAGCGATGAGTCCCAGATAGAGATAGGCATCTGTGTAGTCTGGACGGATGTGAACGGCAGCCTCTAAAGACTTTTTCGCCAGGGTGTCATTGTTCGTTTTAAATCTGCAATAACCTAGCATGAAGTGAGTGTAGGCATTATTTACTTTGAGCTGTGAGCCGGACTCAAAGATCTCTTCTGCTGCCGCAAACTCACCCATCTGCGCGCGCACAACACCACGGTTAATGAAGAATGGATAATGGTGACCGTGAGCGTCATAGGCTTCATCGAAGATGTCTTTAGCGGTTTGCAAACTACCCTTTTCCACACAGCGCTTGGCGAGAGACTCTAGTGATTCGATCTGGTTTTTGGACCTCACCTTAGCGGCCTGTCTGGCTTCTGGAGACTTCGCTCCACCACTTGCGATGGTAAATCTTTCCGTGTCCACGCGTTCCCTGAGGATTTGATTTTCTTTGGCTGTCAGAGTAACATTAGTTTTTGTAAGGTTTACGATGGCGTTGGTCAGCTCCAGATTGTTAATGCTCGCTTTTTGATATTCCGCGATGAGGATCTGCTCGGCCTGCTTTCTTCGCTCCAACTGGGTGGTGATTCGCTTGAGTGCTGTTTTGAGTGTATTAATCTCTTCATCCTGAAGTGGATTTTTAGTTCCATCTGCGATGCGTTCTTCAAGTTGATCCTTGGTGGTTCTGAGGTTGTCCTCCAGGGAGCCAATACGTCTGATGTAATTGGTATTCTGGATTTGTAGATCAATGATTTTTTTCTTCGCTACTACGAGTCTATTTTCTGCGATGATAATTCGGTCCTGGGCCACGTTCTGGTTGGACTGGAGCTCCTTGATTGAGTTCTGCGCTTTTCTGAGTTCTTCGCCTAGTCGGAGTGCTTCCTTGATGGTCTTTTTAGTGCGGTCTGTATCACTGAGATCTAGCAGCTCGGAAAGTTTATCTCTTTCTAGAGTAATTGATGCGAGGTTTTGAGTGAGCTCATTATTGATCTCATTGGTACTGGTCAGTTGGTTACGTAGCCCTCGGTTTTCAAGGTTGAGAGCAGTCATTTGTGTGTGGAGTCCAGAAATTTGTTTGGCCTGAGCCTTGATCTGGTCTCGCAGACCTTTCACCACCTCGTGGCTGGCTATTCTGGATTTTTCGAGCTGATCAGTCTTTTTCTTGTATGCTCCTTCAGCTAGTTTTAGCTCACCATTTAGAACGGCTCTTTCCTTGGTGAGATCTTGGTGGCTCTTGAGAAGTTTTTTGTGAATTGTCACGATTCCATCTAGCTCGGATTCGAGTCGCTGTTTGTCCTGGGCGAGCTTCTCGATATCTTTTTTAAGCGGAGCAGTCGCTAGCTTAGCGCGTTCACGAGTGAGTCTGTCTAGTGTCTCGATAGTTTCTTGCTGGGCAGTTCTGGACTGCCGCTGAGAAGATTTAAGTTGATCCTTAAGTTTGCTGATTTGATCGTTAAGGATCTTGGTCTGAGAATTCTCAACACTTAATCCTTGAGCTGTTTTTAGTAAGTTAGCTTGAAGTTTACCGATCTCTTGCTTCAGCTTGTTAGTTTGAGTTTTGTATTCAAGGCGCTCTTTATTGAGTTGGGCTTTGATTTCTTTTTCCTTCGTGCTGAGATCAGCTACGCGCTGCTTTTCTCTGCCAGTGAGCTGAGGTAAATTAGGGCTGGGAATACCATTTTCTGATGTGTTAGACTCAACGTATTTTTTGTATTTATCTTTCTTAGCGAGATGTTCTTTCTGAGCTAAAGGCTCAACTTTAGCGATGCTCTCTCTTGTGCTCTCTATCCTAATACTCACGAGCGTTTTCTTCCATTCTGGATAGTTGTTATCAAGAGTCTTGTAGTAGCGCAAGGCCTGGTGGTATTTATTCCAAGCAGCTTTATACTTCCCTGCAGCAGCTAGTTTTTCTGCCTCATTGATGGCGGAGTATCCAGAGAGAAAGATCGATCCAGGCCTCACTTGCTGCCCGCTAGTCTCCATTACTTGTGCATGACCATGAGGAGCCAGCGCTAGCAATGTGATTGTGAGTAGAAATAAGTAGATTATCCTCATGGCGGGCGAGACTAAGCAAGATATGGCTCCGGGTGAAGCAGAAATTTGCGTAACTGTTTACATTGATTGAGAGATTGACTCAAAGCTTGCTATTTCTTCAGAGAGTAAAGATAGGCAACGAGGTCGCGAATCTGATCTTTTTTGAGAATGGCACCCATTGGCGGCATGGAAGACATTGCGGTAGGTACGGTTGCGATGTCTGCTTTTTTGCAAATGGTGTCCTCTTTTGTTTCTGGGTTTCTGACCACTACTTCGGCGTCTGTTTTACTCATCAGTAAACCAGAAACGACTGTGCCGTCTTTCATGCTCACTGCGATGTATGTGTATCCTGGAGAAAGCTGCGCGCTTGGTGCGACGATTGATTCTAGAATATATTTGGTATCGTGGCGGCCTCCTAGACCGAGAAGGTTAGGTCCTGCTTCACCGCCACGGGTGCCTACTTTGTGGCACTGTTTACAGTTTGCCACACCACTGCGGAAAAAGACATTTTTACCATTACTGACATTTCCACCGGCTAAGGTAATTTCAAATGGGGCGAGCGGATCGTTCTTGTCGATACTGGCCTCGTAATCTGTGAGTGCTTTTTTGAGTGATGGAGTTGATCGCTTTTTACTGGCGTTGATGATGTCGAGTCTCAGAGCGATGGGTTGCTTTTTAAGATCTGTGAGAAGATCTAAGAGAACGCCTTCAGACTTCGGGTGATCAATCACTCCTAGTAGTTTAAGGGCTACCTGTGTGTTGGCGATCTTCCCTGCGGTAAGAATTTTTTGTAGCCTCTCAAAAGCTGTGTTGGTATCAATCCTGCTGAGAGTTCTCAGTGTAGCTTCAAGAACTTTGAGATCATTATCTGCTGTCAGTTTAACAAGGATTTCGGTGAAATTTTTAAGCTTCTGAGATTCGAGGTTCTTCATGGCGGCTAGGCGAATAGCCACAGGGTTCTTCGGATTAGCGAGTTGTCCTATCAATGTTTTTGTTGAGATTTTCACATCAAATTGCCCAGCAAGCTTGATCACTTCCACGATGAGATTACCAGATGTGGTCTTGAGCAGTGGAAGTAATATGGCACGAATTTCTTCACGTGCCTTCGTTCCGATTTTTCCTTGATTAAGGATAGGGCGGATCATTCCTGTGGTGGGATCTGCAGGAGGTGATTTTTCAAAACGGGCGAGTAGCCATAGAGCTTCGGTGCGGGCGTTTTCGCTCAGGCTTGTGTTAGATGCAACTGCGATCAGACGTCTCACATTTTCATCGCCTCCAGCGCGGATCATTGCATTGAGAATACGCATATCAACTGGCCAGGTAGATTTACCGAGCAGGTGAGTCGCGGCAGCGAGGTCTTTCCGAGCGCCTTCAATATAGTTATCGTTGATCGCCTGGATCGTTTCAACGGCGATGGAGAGGTCTGAGTCATTGAGGAAGTGCCCGATACGCGCATCCTTCATCCGGCGGAAGGTGAGGACGATGGCGCGGCGCACAGCGGGTGATTTGTTTTCAGCAAACGCGAAGATGGCATCAGCGTCTCCGATCTGAACCATGCCCTGAATCGCTCCGTGGCGTAGGTATTCATCCTGATCATTATTTGTCTCAATGAGTGCTATGAGTGCAGGAATGTGCGTTTTATCGCCTAGTTTTCCGAGAGCAATGGCAGCGTACATTTGGGTTCTCGCGTCAGAGTCGGCGAGAAGCTTGATGGCGGCTTCAGCACCTAGTTTGTGGCCACTTTCGCTGAGTGTTTTCACGGCTTGTCCGCGAACCTTGGCGTTGGGACTAGAGCAGAGAGTGACGAGTGCTTTGGCAGATTCGGCATCTTTTTTGATACGTGCAAGATTTCCTAATCCCCAGACACCGTGAAGTCGAGTGGTGAGGGGTGCGGAAGTTTGGGTGGCGGCGATGAAGATTTCACGGTTGGCTGTATCCTCGGCAAGTGCGAACTGTGCACGGAGGCGAACCCGCATATCAGGATGATGGAGGAGTTCAGCAAGTTGTGCTGGTTTTAGCTTTCCAAACCCTTCAGCAAAGAGGCTGCGGATTTGTTTGGTTGCGGGTTTTGCGAGTTCCTTTTCATCGTGGAAAGTGTAGATGCTTCCGAATCCGTGGGTGGGCCAGCTACCGACGTAATCTGAGACATAGGCTTTGCCATCGTAGCCGAATTCGATATCGGTATTGAGCATTCCGCTGACGAAATTCTCCATGCGTTCGACTTTGAACCCTGCACCGTCAGGCTCCATTCGGAAACCGATCACTGCACTACCTGCGCCAACGTAATCACAGATAAAAAAGTGGTTATCCCATTTCTCTGATAAGCCAGTTCCTGGATTGTAGGCAAGTCCGGAAGGACCTTTTGAGACAAATCCTGATGGGCGTAGGATAGCTCTGGGGCGAAGATCACTATTCATGTCCCACTGGCTTTCTTCCATCCATTTGGAGCTGTTGCGGCGGGTACCGGCGATGACGTTGGTAAAATGAGTGAATGCTTGGTGACCGCGCTGCCATCCAGAGTAGGCTCCCTCGATGATATCCACGACGCGCGCTTTGTCGCCTAGGTCCGCGTTATTATCTACGGAGAAAAGGTTACCGAAACGATCAAAAGCGACCTCTTTAGGGTTTCTAAGCCCTGTGTGGATGACTGTGAGTGCACTGCCGTCGCGCTCCATTCGGAATGCGGCTCCTTCATACTGAGCATTTAGGTGGCGGCCATCCTTAGTTTTTAAATTGTAACCACGGTCGCCAATAGTGAAATAAATGCGGTTATCGGGTCCGAGAGCAAAGCCATTGAGATCATGACCACTGAGGCTAACGCTGATGCCGTAACCTTCCTGAAGAGACTCGCGCTTGTCAGCAACGAGATCACCATCGGTGTCTTCTAGCATCCAGACGTGTGGGATACAGGCGAAGTAAATTTTTCCGTCTAGAGCCATCACTCCGGCTGCGGTGCCATCGAGTGGATCGCTAAAACCTTCTGCATAGATCTGGCCAAAATCTGCTTTACCATCACCATCGCGGTCTTCTATCACCCGGATCTTCTCGGAGTATTGGGTAAAATAGGAGAGGGGTTTTTTATCGGCGTACTTTTTGTACATCGCCAGCCTATCTGCAGTGGTTTCCAGTGCGTGGTCATCCACAGTCCAGTGGCCGTTACGGCGGTTATCCTCTACTCCACGGTCAAAGCGATGGGTCTCTGCGATGTAAACGCGGTTTTGTTCATCGATAGAAATGGCAGTGGGATCCTGCACGTTCGGCTCCCGCGCGAAGACGGTGGCGGTCATTCCTTTAGGATATTTGATCGTAGAGAGTAATGCCTTGTCGGCATCGACTACGGGCAGGGCCTCGGGGTTAGCAGTGCCTTCGATCTTGCTTGGCTCATCAGTGGGAATTGCGAAAATGGTGAGCGAGCTCGCGATCAATGCGACGATTGTGGATGGAAAAGGGAGTAAGAAATTTTTAGGACTCATGGTGGGGATTCTTGCTAGTGATACGCACTTTACAATCATAAAATGTTCGCTTGCGAGCGGAATACGTCGATTGTTTAAGGATGATTTACTCAATGTTCTCCATTGTTCTGAAGTTGATTCAGATATGGCGGTTTCATTTCGTCGGCTTGGGGGTGATGCTAAAATACAGGATCTCTCAGATATGGTATTCTCCGGTTGTTTTGTTAAAAATCAAATTCTTAGCCATAAAAAAACCCCACCCCCCCCGATACTGGGGAGTGGGGTTGAAAGTAGATTTGGTTTTCCTAGCGCTCTCAAATACCGCTAACGGAAAGCCTGCTGTTGTCGCCCAGTCTAATACAAGATCGGTTCTGCTAAGCACTAAAGTAGAAAACTCCTTAGTAGTGGCCTCCCATGTCTCGAATGACCCAGCAGTACATCCAGTGCTTATGGCGCAAACACCTTTGACTCCACTTTTCGGTGCACCAGTAGGCTCCGCAGCAGGAGGATCAGGTTACATGCATGTGGAATCCAGCAGCACGGTTAAGCTTATTTTCTCTGGAAGAGGACAGCACCCCACCACGTTAGGAGTAGCATTCGCTCCTCGTCACTGATCGCCAATTGATCCATGATACTAGTTAACAGAATTTCTCAAATGACGAATGAGAGTTTCAGCTCTTTTGTTAGGACTGTCCTCTTCTAGGAGAGACTGCCGGACTTTTTCATCGACGATAAACTGCTGTGCAACGACATCAGTGAGCATGGCTAGATCTTCATTGACGCGATCCAGAGTGTCGTTAGTTTGAGAAATCACCTCATCGGTAAATTGAGAAAGAAATCGAGAGGTTGCGTCTCGTAAACTTTCAATCACCAACTCTGTAGAGTCGGTAATTGGTTCAATGATACTTTTGATGGGTTTGATGTTCGCTCTGGGATAAAGATAAGCGGGATCAGATTCCCAGGAGAGAAACTCAACACGGGAAATAGAATGTAAAATGAGATTTGAGCGACCATCTTCCTGCTGCTCTGAGATACGAATGAGGCCTATGAATCCGACCTTACAGGTACATTCTGATGGATCAGAAGTCTCCTTAGCTTGGAGATTAGCGACACATATCATTGAGTTTGACTCAAAGGCGTCTTCTAGCATTTTGCGATAGCGCGGCTCAAAGATGTGAAGCGGTAATACTCCGTGAGGAAATGTAACTGCATTCGTCAGAAGAATAACGCCCGCTTGTTTAGGGATTGTGATAGATTTCATACTTCAATATGGAGAGAAACTGGACTCTAGCAAGTAAGAATTATATCGACCAGCAGCATTTCTGCTAACGATCTACCTCAGTGGTGAACCATGGATTCACTACAAACTCATTTATCTGCTTTGCTCTGGACAGTCCACCACGCAGTTGCCTAAACTCATCATTCATGAAATTTACTTCTTTCTTTCTTTCCTCATTGGCCGCTTGCGCGATCAGTTATGCTGCTGAAAAACCTAACGTCGTCATGATCCTGTCTGATGATCAAGGCTGGGGTGATCTGAGCGTCAGTGGTAATTCCGATTTGAAGACGCCTAATATTGATTCTCTCGCACGCGATGGCGTAAGTTTGGATCGATTTTACGTATGTCCAGTCTGCTCACCCACACGTGCCGAAATGCTAACAGGTCGTTATTCTACTCGTCTGGGTGTCATCAGCACCAGCGCAGGTGGCGAAAGGTTGAACCTTGATGAGTCGACCATTGCGGACACGTTTAAAGCCGCTGGCTATGCGACGGCGGCATTCGGGAAATGGCATAATGGTTCACAATGGCCCTATCATCCTAATGCCCGTGGGTTCGACGAGTTTTATGGTTTTTGTTCCGGACACTGGGGGCATTATTTTGACGCGGAGCTTGAGCACAACGGCAAGTTGGTCAAGGGGAAGGGCTATATCACTGATGACCTTACCAACCGCGCCATCGATTTCATCAAAAAGAATCAAGAGAAGCCATTCTTCTGTTATCTGCCCTACAACACTCCACACTCGCCGATGCAGGTGCCGGACAAGTTCTGGGAGAAATTCGACGGAGCGGATCTGAAAATGGCAAACGACCAAGCGAAGCCGATGACCCTGCAACACAATCTCGCAGCACTGGCAATGTGCGAGAACATCGATTGGAATGTCGGGCGGGTGCTCAAGACACTGGATGCACTAGGAATCGCCAAGAACACCATCGTCATTTACTTTAGCGACAATGGGCCGAATGGTAGACGTTGGAATGGCGGGATGAAAGGGATCAAGGGCTCCACAGATGAAGGTGGAGTTCGTTCTCCATTCTTCATCCGCTGGCCGGGGACCATCAAAGCGGGCGTCACGATCGCCGAGATTGCCGGTGCGATCGATCTCCTTCCAACACTCACAGATCTATCTGGGATTCCCACCGTAGGCCAAAAGAAGCTGGACGGCGTTAGTATCAAACCGCTGCTTACTGGGACTGCGACAACTTGGCCAGAGCGGATGATTTTCAGCACTTGGCGAAGCCGCGTGAGTCTGCGCACGCAACAATTCCGCTTGGATCACAAGGGTCAGCTGTTTGATATGCAGGCCGATCCAGGGCAGAAGCAAGACGTTTCAAAGAAATACCCTGAACGAAGCGCTAAATACCAACAGGCTGTGGCTGACTGGAAGGAAGAAACGAAGATGCCAGTAGAGACGCGGCCATTCACCGTCGGGCATCCGGGCGCGCAGCTGACGCACCTTCCGGCCCGTGATGGAAAATCACACGGCACCATCAAGCGAAGTAGCAGGTACCCGAATTGTTCTTTCTTCAAGAACTGGAGCAGCACAGACGACTCCATCACTTGGGATATTGAGGTGCTTACGGCGGGTTCATACCAGGCGCAGGTTTATTATACCTGCAAGAAGGAGAATGCCGGTGCGATGCTTGAACTGAGTTTCAACGGCAACAAGACCCAAGGACGGATCACAGAGGCGCACGATCCACCACTTGTCGGTGAGGCTGAGAATAGGATCAATCGCGGCGAATCATTGGTGAAAGACTTTAGGCCGGGCGCTCTTGGTGTTTTAGAGATGCCAAGTGGGCGCGGAGTGTTAACCCTACGAGCAACCGACATTCCCGGTAATGAAGCGGTCGATGTGCGCTATGTGGTGCTAACCCGCCTCGATCAATGAGCTCCACCGGTCATCACATATCCGATGGACATTTATGATTTCTGCCTTAATGGTAAAGTATGAATTCTTTGCAAGCTGCTTACCACGGATCGCTTAAGGCTGATGCCTTTGCGCTTCCTGTACACTGGTATTACAATCGTGATGCACTGGACCGTGATTACCCCATTCTCGATGGCTCACAGGATCCGCTCCCGCTGCATCCCGATAGCATTTTTTGGCGCTCGGTGTATGAGGTTACTTGTCCAAAAGATGACATCCTCCATGACCAGGCATCTTTCTGGGGAATAAGAGGTGTGCACTATCACCAGCAACTGAGGGCAGGAGAAAATACTGCGAATTTCCAACTCGCCCGCGCGCTTTACGAGCAAGTCAGTGCGGCAGGAAAGTATGACGCAGCCGCATGGCTAGATCTTTACATCCACGCGATGCTCACGCCAGATTGGCACCGCGATACCTATTTAGAGGAATATCATCGGGGGTTTTTCAAGAACTATGCCGGCGGAAAAGCACCCGAGAATTGTGGGATCAAAGATGAGCATATCGGTGGACTTGCGCAGGTGCCAGCACTCGTGGCGGCGCTTCCGGAGCTTCCTCTGGATGAGCTCAAAGTGATCGTCAAACAACACGTCGCACTCACTCACCGGCACTCGAATGTTCTGCGCGCTGCTGATTGTCTCACCCGTCTGCTGCGTCTCATCTCAGAAGGCACCCCTCTCCGCGAAGCACTCATGACGGCAGCGGGGGATTGGTTCTCCACGAAGAAGGCCACTGGCTGGGAGTCGAGGCCAGACCGCGTGATCATTGGCACCATTATGAGCCCTGTCTGCTACATCGATCAGGCTTTTCCTGCAGCGCTCTATCTCGCTTGGAAATATCACGATGACTTGGACGCTGCTATTTTGGCAAATGCTAGAGTCGGGGGAGATAGCTGCCACAGAGGCGCGGTGCTCGGTAGTTTGGTAGCTGCGAACTGTGTGAGGTGCTAGTGGTGACTCTACTTATTTAATTTGGAGCGTGAGTATCAGTGCGGGTGATGTTGGGATCGATTTTTACGAATAGTGTGAGCTCGCTAGGTGTGATTAGATTGGGGTATGGAGATTGAAAGTAGAGGTTACGCAAGATTATGGATGGGGTGTTCGAGGGTTTTGTTGAGCTTGTCTATGGCGGCATTCTCATGGATAATTAGTTTGGTAGTTCTGAGTATGATTACTTCTGCAGGATTTGAATTTGAAGAGTGGATGAGCATCAGTTATCTTATTGCCTTAGTGGTATTTTGTAGTGTGTTGAAGACTAGATGGAGGACTACGTGGTCGGTAGGATCTTACACTATTGCATTGATTCTTGGGGCGTTGGTCATTCTCATTGGTGGTGGTTTATTTCTTGTAGGAGTCTCACAGGTCGATGGTCCGATGTTCGCGGGACTGATAGAGATTTTATCTGGGATGTACTTAGCTGCGACTGGTTTTGTAATGTTGGTCGCTGGTGGTCTAGAGCTGCTTGCATTTCGACTTGCAAAGGGCAAGATTTCTAGTGAGATTGTTGATAATGAATAACCATCTCTACCTCATTTTCATCTATGGCACTTTGCGCCGTGGAGGGAGAGCGCATCACTTGATGCAAGCAGCGGAATTTCAGTCAAAGGGATCAATCTCTGGGAGGCTTGTGCATGTCGATCAATATCCGGGTCTGATCCCTTGCGGTGATCAGCAGGTCATGGGTGAACTTTATCTAGTGGGCGATCAATTACTGAATGAGCTAGATCGTTATGAAGGCTGCCTCGAATCACCGCCACACTACCTAAGGCAAGAAACGATGGCCTTGCTAGAAAATGGTGAGAAGAAATCTGCCCTGGTCTATGTATTCCAACTATTAGAACCGCATCATGAGGAGGTTGAGAACGGTGACTGGATTGAGTGGATGGAGAGTATAAAGTAGTTTTTTTCCAATAAAAGGGAATTGACTCCGACCATATGAAACCTACGATTTTGGTTGTCTTGCCACGGTCAATCTCACGCAGAAAATGTGATCCACTAAGGATACTTTTATCTATCCCCATGACCTGTCCATCGGCAAGGATGGCTCAGTTTACGTCGCCCAGTTTCTCTCTGGAAATACTCACCCGATCAAGCTGGAGCGCGTGTGAGAAGAGTGATTATTAGGAATGTGCTTTTTTCGGCGTGTCTCTGAGGATGTTGTTGAGGAGAGTGGGGAGGGGGAGAAAGGATGGGGCAGTTACTTATACCATTTGAACAATGATCGTATTTTGCTCTTCCCCAATCAGCTTTGCTGCACTTTCAAATCATTCCATCAAACGATCAATCCAGTATCACTATGAGGATGGTATAATGTCCCTTGTTAGGGAAAGAGTTTATCGAGTTCCTCGGGTGTGAAGGCGGTTTGGCGGTCTTTAAATCGCTTCCGAACTTTCAAGATTGTTGCTGCATCGACGGCGCTTTTTCGATTATTCCAAGCGTGGCGTATGAATGTTGAGACGTCTGCGAGATGAGCATCGGTGATCTGAGGGGCATCCTTCAGTCCTGGCATCGCAGCAGCAGGCGTGTATCTTTTACCGTTCACGGTGATCGGGCCTATGAGTCCCTGGAGCAGGATTGCTGAGAGCTTTTCTGGAGAGTCCATTACCCACTCGGATTTCACTAGAGGAGGGCCAAGGTGTTTGAGTCCATTTCCGTCATTGCCATGGCACGCCATGCAGTTGGCGATGTAGAACTTTTCGCCTCTCTGGTAGGCTTCGCGATGTGCTTTGTTAGATGGTGGCTTGAATGCAGCCGCAGTCGTCTTTGGAGTCAGGCAGTGGTCGAGATATTTGATGAATTTAGCATCTTTGAAACTGTCTCCAAGGAGTTCTTTAAATTCTCTTTCACGCCCAGCGAGTCCGCTGATAGCAGCTTCGCGGAAATAGGGAGCGTTGATATTCTTCGTAAGGACTTTTTTGAGCAGAGCCAGCGCTTCTTCCGATGGTAGCCTCCCCAAGCTCGCTGCGAGCTGTCTCTGCACGACTAGGTCTGAGCGGCTTTCTAGGTCGGTGAGGGCAGGAAATAAGGTCACTGCTTCACTAATGATGAGTAATTCGCTGAGTCGGATCGCAGATTCGAGCACGTATGGGTCACTTGATTTCAACGCTCCTTTGATCGCTGAGACATTGATTTCACCCAATCCTTCAAGCGTCCAAAGCGCGTGGATCTGACCCAGCGGTTTAGCCGAATCAGAGGCAAGGGCATTCAGCGCAGGAACGACAGAACGATCACCCGAGTCGATGATAAGCTGCTGGGCTGTGTCACGCCACCAACCGTTTGAATGCGCGAGATGAGGTACTAAATCTCGCGCTTTTTTGCCAGCCATTGCTGGCTGTGCCCCCCGAGGATTATCGCGGTATTTGATTCGATAAATTCTGCCCAGACGCGGTTGGTCTTCGAGCTTTTGGTGCATGATGTATTCACGTAGATATTTGGTTAGGTAGTGCTTATGCTGGATGATTCCGTGATACATGTCGGTGACATAGATTGTTCCATCGGGAGCATTGAAGAGATTCACTGGGCGAAACCTCTCATCTGTCGAGGTGAGGAATTCACGCTCTCCAAACAGGTGCTCACCTGAAAGTAGGCCATCTTTCCGATTCAGATGAACCATCCGGATGAGGTTAGCTACTGGCTCGCAGAAAAGCGCGGTGTCACGGAATTCTGGTGGAAACTGATCACCCCGATACGCCATCGCTCCAGCTGCTCCGGTCGCCGCTTTTAAATGTCCGTTTTTGTTAACGTCACCTTCACCTCCGCGGTTTGCTCCCAGGGTGATGCGTGCTGGGTAAAGTTTATCACGATAGGAAATCTGTGTGGCATGTCCGCGACCCAGAAGGTAATTCGGGTTGCGCATTAGAGTGTTCGGTAGCAGCTGGTCCGCCTTGATACCAAACCAGTTTTCGTTGTAATAGAGTCGTCCGTGGTTGTCATGATTGATGCCCCACTGACCACGGAATGAGGTCTTCTCCTTGATCCAATGGCCGTCGATCTCCCGATAGCGGGTGTCAGACTTGGCATTGTAGATCCAGTTATCGAGACCGCGAAAGAGGCCGTTGGCGCGGTGTTCGACGTTAGCATTCTGAGTATAGTTCTCATCAATCACTGTCATTTTTCCCGCCTTACCATTCATGTTTTCAACGAAGTAGAGTTTCTCGTGTCCGCCATAAAGAATGCCATTTTTATAGAGAGCGATGGATCTTGGTTGGTTCAGTCCATCCAGGAAAACGCTGGACTTGTCATAAACGCCATCATTGTTGGTGTCTTCGTGAATGGATATCCTCCCTATGGGCTCTTCCTCGCCTGTTCCATTGGCGTCTAGCATGTAAGCACGCATTTCTACGACCCACATCTTACCGTCACCATCGAATCTAAGTGCCAGCGGGCTCTGCACCTCAGGCTCGTTGACCACGGTGGAAATTTCAAAGTCTTTATGGATGCGGAAGCTACCGAGAGCTACTTTAGGATTAAGTGCTGGTGCTGGCGGTGCTTTTTCGAAAGGAATGACGTAAGTATAGCCCTTTTTTTTAGCCGCAGCTTTTTTCGGTGGCTTTGGCTTGGGTTCTAGCTCTAAGCGTTGGATCCAGGCGTTACGGAACTTCACCGTGTTTTTATGCCCTTGGAACTTGATAGGAAATGGCTCTGGTCCTTCCTTTTTTCCTGCCCCTGTCTTGTTCGTGAGTGCATAATCATCGTGAATAAGCACTCCGTTGTGCTTCACGCTGATCCGCGCACAGGCCACTTTTTTATCCCCATCGAAGCGGGCAGCACGAAAAATAATGTCATAGCTCTGCCATTCTCCTGCTGGCTTGGAAACAAGCTTGTCTGGCTTTTTCTGTTTATAGAGACTACCGGCATAACTCGCCTTGTAATCTTGCATAGCGATCCCATGTGAATTGAGAATCTGGAGTTCATAACGCTGCTGGATATAGATCCCAGAATTTCCATTTTGTTCTGGATCGACGCCGGGCACGTTGTTCACATTAAATTCAACATGCATTTGGAAATCGGTGTAAGAGTCAGGCGTCACCAAGCTGTCCCACATAGGAGATGCCGTCAGCACGCCGTCCTTAAACACCCACTGGTTCTTCACTTTTTCCGATTCAGCAATCAGGATATGCCCCCGCTTGCCGATGATCTGAACTCCTTCATGGTGCCGCTTACCATCCATCGACCCCTTCGTTAGACCCATAGCAGCCTCATCGAGTTCAGCTGATTCAGCGGTGGAGATCATCGCATAGCTGAAGACAATCACCGCCATCGTAGTAGCCGGACAAATCCAATTTTTAGTGCACTGAGAAAGTAAAATCATTATTCCAGAATAGTAAGCCTGCACTTTGGCATTGTAAATCCAAAAAATAGCGCTGAGGACCCCTCGAAACCTACTATTTTGGACAGTTAATATTGATGTGTGTGATGCTTATAAACCTGGCGCGCGTTTATAATAGCTTGGTAGTCTAAAGGTTTAGTAAAGTGCGTGCATGGAAACGATAAAACGATATGGGGTGAAGATGGGTGATGTGGGAGCATCAGGACTCGCCTCACTTTCTGGCACATAGGCTGAACCGCCTTCTACTAGCTCCAGCTGGTCTTTTTCTGGCTTACAAGCGGCTAGTGCCAAGGCGCTGATGTTTGCACCAAGTAATAATGATCTTTTCAAATGGACACGACGGATTCTCTTCTTCAGTGGTTCAGGCGTTTCTAGCTGAGATTGTTGCTGAAATGCTCCGCAGAGTTTCCTCCTAGCTCGCTGCGTAAATCCATGATTTGCTCATGGTTCATACCGGTTAGATTATGCACTGAGCAGGAGCATTTATCGCAGAATTTTTGTTGTTGGTTGCCAGTCATCGTATTCCAGTTCTCGTGGCAAGGTTTTGGTATGTAGTCTTGTGGGTTCATATTAACTATTGGTCTGTGCGGGTGAAATAGTGACATTTTTTATTCTGGAGATCATCTTATTTGCTGTAACGCGGGCGCTTAGCCAGATTCACGATTTCTCTAGTGATTCTGGGTAGATATGTTAATTTGTACTCTGCTTGGATAATGTTGTCTGGGCAGAAAACTAGAAAATAATCATGAACACACTAAATAAAAATCTCTTAATGGGTGGAGTCGCTGCATGTGCAGTGGCCTTTGCTTCTTGTGGAGATAAAAAAACTGATAGTGCTGTAGCCCCGTCTGATAAAGACGCCGCAACAGCAAGTGCCACAGATACCGCTACTGCTGCTAAAACTGCTACAGATGCCGCGCCAGCAAGTTCTACAGATACTGCTACTGCCACTGTTGCTAAAACTGAGACAGTGAGCATCAATCTCTCAGGTCTAAAGTGAGCCACTGCGTGTGGTAATAAAGTGCGGTCTGCACTTTCAGCGATAGACGGAGTAACAGTAGGAGATGTTTCTAAGACAGCTGCGAAGGTAACTATAGATAGAAGCAAAGTACAGAATGATCAACTCACCAAGGCGGTCATAGGTGCCGGCTTTAAAGCGACAATCGACTAACCAGCTATTAGAGCATCTCATAAACTAGAAGGAGTCATTTCTTCCAAACGTCACTAAGACATCTGCCGCTGTAATAGTGGATAGAAATAAAGTGACGAATGCTCATCTTATATCCGCCGTGCGCAGTGCCAGAAATGGTTATGATGCGACAGTGAAATAATTGATAACTGAGAAATTAGCTATCTAACCATCATCAGAACCCTTGCTGGATTTCTTCAGCAGGGGTTTTATGTTTGAGAGAATAGACATTTTAGGTTTTAGATGACGTGCCGTAGGCATCTAATACCATGGTTAGAGCTAAGCTGGTAGCAGCCATTTACGGCAGAATTTGTAACACTACCCGAGATTTTGCATTGATAAATGAGTGTCTGGACGGCATAAATCAGACATGGACATGATTGACCACGCTCTACTGAGCACCACGACTTCGATTGCGTCTGGTGAGCCTGCGATGATTGCACAGGTTGGAACGCTTGTGATGCTAGTTATTCTCCAAGCCGTGCTTGGATTTGATAATTTACTCTACATTTCTCTAGAGTCCAAACGTGCGCCCGAAAAGGACCAAGCCTATGTGAGGAAGCTCGGTATCGGCATCGCCATCGTGCTGCGGATCGTGCTGCTCTTCGTCCTAGTAAAGCTCATCAGCTATTTCCAAAGCCCCTTAATCTCATCGAATGGCGATTGGTTCTCAGGCACATTCAATGGACATTCTATCATCGTACTATTTGGTGGAGTATTTATCCTCTACACAGCGATGAAAGAAGTGATGCACATGATGCACATCGAGCATGGACACGCTGTGGATAATAAGCCAAAATCGACTGGTTCAGTCATTGCTTGGATTGTGTTGATGAACCTCATTTTCTCGTTTGACTCCATTCTCTCTGCGATGGCGCTCGCCCAATACACAGACCTCGCCGGCCAGCCGCAACATATCATGTGGGTCATGGTCGTGGCTATCGTCATCTCCGGTATCTTGATGATCTGGCTCGCCGATAAGGTGTCTAGTTTCCTCCAGAAAAACCGGATGTATGAAGTGCTCGGTTTGTTCATCCTCTTCGTGGTGGGCATCATGCTCCTCACTGAGGGCGCGCACCTAGGTCAGATGAAACTCTTTGGTGAGGAAATTCAAGCCATGACGAAGACCACGTTCTACTTTGTCATCGGAGTGCTGGTGATCACAGACATCGTGCAGACTCGCTACCAGAAAAAGCTCCTCGCTGAGAAAGCCAGAGTCGAAGCCAAAGCCGAAGGTTATGCAGCGTAAATTAGAAAGATTCTTCACCGAGGTAGAACATTTTTCTGAATTCGGCGAGCGGACACTCATAGAGCATAAGCAGGTATGCGGGCAAAGCGTGCCCTTTTATGTGAATGAGTTCTGGACCTCTAAACAGCGTGCCGCACATTCGCTGCACGAGGTTTCCTATCGCGCGTGCTTCAAGCCCCAGCTACCGCGCTTTTTCCTAGAGCGGCTCACCTCTGAAGGCGATCTCGTCTACGATCCCTTTATGGGTCGCGGAACCACGCTGATAGAGTCTGCTCTGCTGGGCAGAAAGGTAGCGGGAAATGACATCAACCCACTCTCTAAAATTCTCTGTCTGCCACGCCTCTCGCCACCGAGTCAGAACGAAGTCGCCCAAAGATTAGATGAAATTTCACTCACCGCTACAGAAGAATCTAAGCTGGGAGAAGACCAGGATCTACTCGCATTTTACCATCCTGAAACACTGAGTCAGATCAGCGCGCTACGCCATTATTTCATTTCAGGCGAGACATCTGGAATGCTCAATGACGCAGACCGCTGGATTCGGATGGTCGCTACTAATCGGCTCACTGGCCACTCCCCGGGCTTCTTCTCCGTTTATACCATGCCGCCGAACCAGGCTGTCACCGCTGAACGGCAACTCATCATCAATAAGAAGCGAAACCAGCAGCCAGTGGCTAAGGATGTGAAAGCGATCATCCTCAAAAAGTCAAAACAACTGCTCAGCAAGCTCAGTATTAACGATCAATCGCTATTACAAAAATCCACCCCGCTACTTACCACTAGCCAGGCTGAGAGCACGGATGAGATACTGAGTGGCACTGTTAAGCTAGTCGTCACCTCACCACCATTTCTCGATGTGGTGGACTATCGCACCGATAATTGGCTTCGTTGTTGGTTCAATGGCATCAACTCATCAGAGCTACCTATTTCCCAGCTCAAATCAGAACAACTCTGGGTGACTAAAATGACGGGAGTTTTCAAGGAACTTAAGCGGCTGTTAGAGAGTGATGGAGTGATCGCCTTTGAGGTAGGCGAGGTGAAAAAATCTAAGCTCATGCTCGAAGAGCTCGTCATTCAGGCCGCGCTCGATGCTGGTCTATCAGTTCACGGTGTGCTCATTAATGCGCAGCAATTTACCAAGACAGCGAATTGCTGGGGAGTGGACAATAAATCTATGGGAACCAACACAAACCGGATTGTCATCGTTTCAAAATGAACCGCATGAGGACAGCAAACGGGATCATTCTCAGATTGACCAAGCTCACCGAAACTAGCCTGATCGTCACCTGGTGTGTGGAAGGCGTAGGGCTGGTGAAGACCGTGGCGAGAGGCGCTAGAAGACCTAAGAGCAGCTTCGCGGGCAAGCTAGACCTCTTCTACACCGCCGAGCTATCTTGGATACCTAGCGCGAAAAGCGAGCTAGGCACGCTTAAGGAACTCGTCGTGACTGAATACGCCGAAGGCATCCGTAAACTCTACAAGAACACCATGGTTGCAGGGTATTTCTCAACGCTGCTGGAGTATGTCATGGAGGCTGGCGAGGCGGATGATGATGCCTACGGTTTATTGGTGAGAGCGTATCGCTATCTGTCAGATGGGCCGGTGGAATGGAAGGCTGTGGTGCATTTTGAGAAGGAGCTCGCTATTCTGTTAGGAGTTTGGGATGGGAAGGGGCACGTTCATCCGCATCTTTGTCTGAGAAGTGCTTTCGGTGGACTACCCAAAAACAGAGCTGCCTGTGAAGGATTGTTTCAGAAATAGTGGAAAGTTATTTTGGAAAGGCGCGGTTTTTATGACAATAAGCTTTCATTAGCGAGGATGTTGCTTTAATTATTGAGATCATACAAAATATAAAACTATGGATTCAGGAACAGCAAACTTATTAGAAATGCTCTCAGAGCGGGTATTAGAATTAGCCGAGGCGGGTAAATGGGACGAGGCAATGCGCTCAGCTGATGCCGTGATAGAGAAAGCCCGCATTTCTAACAGTGGAGACTTCAACGATACTGTCTTCTTAGCGCTCACGCTAGAAGTCAAAGCAGACCTACTCCGACAGCAAAGCTACTTAGAAGAGTCTCGTGTGGTTTATCTGGAATCTCTAGAACTGCTTAATGGTATCGATGAATGCACCGAGATATTGGCACGGATTAGTGCCAGCATTGGAGTGCTCTATGACGCAGTTCAGAATGACGAAGAAGCGATTATTTTCTACGAGCATGCCATTGCAATGTATGAACAACTTGATCCGCCACATCTAGAAGAAGTGGCAGATATTTGTAATAACCTTGGCTTTATCTACCGCAGTCTTGGTAATATGGATACTGCAGAAACTCTGTTTCTCAAAGGGCTACAAATCTGCCGTAACTCCTACGGAAAGAACCATGAAAAGACCGCTACCCTCTTTAACAATATAGGCGCACTTTACCTTAAGTCTGGCTACGATGAGCAGGCGCGCGAAATGCACACGATGGCACTAGAAAGCAGACTAGCGAGTCTGGGTGATAAACATCCTGATACCGCTCAGTCATACTCAAATCTTGCTTTATCTCTGGTGCAGATCGGTGAAAATAAGCAGGCGAAAGAGCTATTCCTAAAATCCCTCGCCATCTATGAGAAACACATCAAAACAGAATCTTACGAATATGCTTCTGTTGCTGAAAACTATGCAGAATTTCTCCGTGCTTCAGAAGATGTTAAAGGTTCAGCTAATATGATTAAGAAAGCCCAGAAGAAGCTAGCTAAGGTATAAATTTTGGGTCTAAAATTAAATAGCATATTGGCAACTAAACCGATAGCTTGGGCTTTATGATCTCAAGGAGGAAAACCCAGTATAAGATAAGTGCATCATTACGGCATTATCTTTACCACTTTGGTCGGCAGTCAGATATACCGCTCATCTACGATGATCTGTCAGGCTACATCGGAGCGGTTCCCTATGAAGGTCCAGATGGTGATGAGACCTTGTGGCTCACCGTTTTCTACTCACCAGAAGTGATGGAAGAGCTTCGGGTGAAGCTCACTAGAATCTACGCCATGTTGAAGGTCGGTGGCGAGAGCTCTTACCATGAACACCTGATTGTTGACCGGATTGATCTCGGCGAATTTGGTAATTCTCGTCCATTTAGAATCAAGATTACTAATCAATTTAACGACAACTCAGACTACTATTACGTAAAAGTGGCTGACGCCTCGCGCATTTACGGGCTGGAGCTAGAACACATCCTCTCGCCTAACAGGATGAACTATATAGTCAATGGCAACACACTTATAGAGACTCACATAGCAGGTCTTCCGGGGGATGTTTTTCTTGGTGAGTATCTAGCAAATGAGAAGATAAACGAAGTTCGGATTGCCAAGGAATTCGTGAAGTTCAATGAGCGCTGCTTTATCCGCCTGCTGGGTGATATGCGCTCGGTAAACTACGTCGTCGACATCACGCCTGACTTTGAAGAAGTGCAGTACCGTGTTCGTCCTATTGATTTTGACCAACAGTCCTATGAAGGAAACTTCAAAATCTATCATTCTTATAATTTTCGCTCTAACAGAAATATAACTCGGTTAAGCTTTAATTGCCTCAACCGCCGCACCATCCGCCAGTATGCCGAGGAAGAGCGCTCTCAGATGTCTAATAGAGCAGCCTCAGAATCTCGGAGACTTAAAGGTCTACTTCGGATTATGCGGAAGGAAAAACTTGCCCCTAAAGAAAATATCACTCGCTTAGCTCATGATCTCAACACTATACACAACACAGACATTTTTACCGAGTGTGACACCATGGGCAAGCTCACCGAAAAACACATTTACTACATGTTAAAATTATGATCATCGCATTTCACAAACCATACGGAGTACTCAGCCAGTTCAACGAAAATCCAGACAAGCCCGGGCAAAAAACGCTCGCCGCATTTGATCTCCCACCAGAATTCACACCCGTAGGCAGGCTCGATATGGACTCTGAAGGACTCCTGCTCATCACTGATGAGAAACAACTCGAAGCCGACCTACTACGGCCCCACAAGCAGCACGTCCGAACCTATCTTGTGCAAGTAGAAGGTAAGCCCACCCTAACAGATATGCGGGATATCGCTGCTGGTGGATTAGAGATCCGCGGGCATACCACGAAGCCATGCTTCGCCCAGCTCGTAGGTGGTATCCCGAGAAGGCTCGGCACTAGAGAACCGGCGGTAGATCCTATTTCGGAGGAACGTTCATCTTGGATTATGCTCAGGCTCAAGGAAGGCAAGAACCGTCAAGTCCGCCGAATGACCGCCAAGATAGGCTACCCCACACTCAGACTCATCCGCACTAGTATTGGCGAATTTGATCTAGGCGATCTGGCGCCAGGAAAATGGGTAGTGCTAGATGATGATGATGTAGAGGCTCTGAAGAAGTAATCGATGACTCTACTGAGACGAGTCGGATATTAGCTCACCCGCACATGACCAACAGGTCTCGAAGTTAGCGGGGTTTGGTTTACCGCACTGTGGACATTTAATGTCTATTTGCTCAGACTTATCTTCAGATACAAACTGCTCTTGTTCGATGTGTTTCTTGAGAATTATCATAGCTTTCTCTAGATCTTTTTGCTGCATTACGCAGAGGGCAGAATCAGGGGTTGTGGGAATTGAGAGATGATCATCTTTCACCACAGTAGCAATACCCTGCTCTTCGAGAACAGATTGATAATGCCCTACTTTTACTGAGCAACTATTCCTGAAAATTTCTATCATGTCTGTATTCTAGGCGAATATATCCTATTTAGCGAAAACAAAAAAGCCCTCAAGGATGAACCTTGAGAGCTTATTCTGAAATCTGTTGGGGTTACTTTTTGAAGATCGTGTTTCCTGTAGAAAGGAGATCGTCGCAGGCTGTCTTGAGTCTGTCACAGACGCCCTGCTCACCTTTCTTGATGTAGGAGCGTGGATCATACTTCCCTTTCACGCCTACTTCGCCATCTATCTTGAGGACTGACTCGATGTTCTCACAGATGTGAGCTACGATCGGGCGAGTGAAGGCATACTGGGTGTCCGTATCGATGTTCATTTTAATCACACCATACCCGAGTGTCTCGCGGATGTCTGCGAGGTCTGAGCCTGAGCCACCGTGGAATACGAAGTCCATTTCTGCTTCTGCACCGTGCTTATCGACTACTGCTGCTTGGCCATCGCGGAGGATAGTCGGCTTTAGCTTCACTGAGCCTGGCTTGTAAGCACCATGGACATTTCCGAAAGTGGCCGCAAACATGAATCTGCCGATAGGAGCCAGTGTCTCATAGACCTGAATCATGTCTTCAGTGGTGGTGTAGAGTTTCTCCGCTGGGAGGTCTGAGGTGTCATGCCCATCTTCTTCGCCACCTACGCAGCCAGCCTCTACTTCGAGGATGATGTTGAGTTCAGCACATTCCTTGAGGAGTCCTTTTGAGATCTCCATGTTCTGGTCGAGATCCACTACGGAGCCATCGAACATGTGTGACTGGAAGAGTGGTCCCTTACCTTCTGCGATACGATCACGTGAAGCTTGAAGCAGTGGCTTGAGGAAGCTATCCACCTTAGCTGGGTGACAGTGATCTGTGTGGAGCGCCACGAAGATGTCATACTTCTCAGCGAGTCTGTAAGTCGCCTCGGCGAGAACGATGGCACCGTATGCCTCGTCACCTACTGCGAGACCTGATGCGAAAGATCCCCCACCAGTAGAAACCTGGATGATACCATCTGAGCCAGATTCCGAGAAAGCTTTGAGCGCACCATTGATGGTGGCTAGTGAGGTGACATTGATGGCTGGATATGCGTAGCCGCCTTTCTGGGCAGCGTCTAGCATCTGTACGTATTGTTCTGGAGTTGCGACTGGCATGATTCTGTTGTGGGGTAAGTTAGATTAAATTAGATTAGATTTGGTTAGTTCGATTGGTAATGATGTGAAATGAGATTAAAATGGAATATCGTCTCCTCGCAGGTCATCAATGGATGGCTCTCCGCCACCGTCTTGACTATTGGAAAAGTCTGGCATGTCATTTGAATTTGAGTTACCCGCTGAAGCTGTTTGGCTCCCACCACCGCCACCTGATCCTGCTTGGATTTTCCAGCAGTTGAGGTTGACGTAGTACTTGCCTTGGTATTCGTTTCCTCTGATGTCGAAGCTTACATTGACGGCTTGGCCCACTGCGAATTGATCGAGAAGCGCGCATTTGTCTTTGACGATTTCAAATTTAATATCCTGCGGGTATTTAGAGTCTCCAGTGGTGATGACAAATTCACGCTTAGTGAATCCTGATCCAAATGTCTGGATGTCATTGATGATTTTTAGGTTGCCTTGTGCTTCATACATGATGCGCGAGTGTGTCTGCTCTCTATGCCTTGTCAACTCTGATTTGGACACTAATATGGCATAAAACTATGCTTTAATAGGCATCCTCATCAAACCCCGCATTTTTTCAAAATACTACATTAAGGTTGCTAGACAAGGAGCGAGAAAAATCGATAGAAGCATGATCATCAGTGTATGTTAGCAGATTTAATCCTAATCATCATTCGAAAAAAATACCATCCCATCAAGATATTCAAAAATCATAGAAAACAATATTGTTTCATGCTCACCGGGAATCAGGTCCGGCTCTATGAATGGAGATGGCAGAATTCAAGCACTTGGAATAAGGTCACGCTAAAGCCAGGCCATAATCGATGGGTTACTAACTCGTATTATCCAGGGGTGTATAACTCTCCAGTTTATAAAATTCGGTTTGATCATGTGCTTGGTGACGGTAAGACAACGTGGAAGTATTTTGATCTAGACCGGAATAAGTCTGCAAAATCTAAGCCTCAAGATAGTGCAAAGCGATACTTTTTCAGTACTAGTAATCAGTCACTTCTTAATCTCTACGACTCAGATAAATAGATGATAGCGGGAGAAAATCTATTATGAAATTTTAGACTATGTAATCTTGTTTGCCATCTCTTCTGTCTTTAGAAGCCACGCTAGCAAGGCAATAGTAAATTCAAATGATAGGTCTGATAATTTTGTAGAGTTTGCTTAGCGCGCTTTGGACTTAATGCTTTGTTTTAGTCCAAGAAACGCTGTAGTTAATGAGGCTACTTCTAAAATCCCGTATGTAAGCTGCCAAGGCCAACTTGGTGAATCCATAGGTTCAAAAGACGCTAGGAATCCAAATGCGCAGAAAGCTGCGAATCCGAGCGCAACGATTGATGCGATGATGCTAGCGAAAGCTGACCGACGAGACAGTGCGATTGCGGCGATAAATGATAGGCCGAGAAACCCAACGGTAATGAGTAGAATTAAGTGCATGCGTGCATAATGTCACGATTCACACAATACAGTAAATCGATAGTATCAATTTTAAATATTGATCTGATCGATGGCATTTTGGTCGAAGCCTAACAAAACTTATCAAGGACTCTACTACTTCTTGAATTTATAGTGATTTGTTAGGTTCTGATGCAACATGCCCGTCAATGGGAATAGCTGAAAGAGTGGTTCTAAGGAACTTTAGTAATTCCCCCCTGCTCTTGTAGGAAACAACAGTCTCGATGTAGGGGAATCGGATGATTGAGCCATCATACTTAGTCATATTCATGGTAAATCCGTCTGAATCATTCCAATAGATAGTTTTCACTTCGGAGATGTTTAGTTCTTTTTCTTTCCCTATAAATCCCCAGATTACTTTTCCCCTATCTATGCTGAAAACATGAGTCAATGATCCTCCAGACATCATCCATGCTCCTCGGATGAAAATAACGAATACAGCCATACCGGCCACACCAAATACAACTTCAAAGGATGACCACTCTCCCTCTGCAAGAGAATGAAATCCAAGAGACATAAAAACTACTGACAAAAAAAGACAAAAACTTAGACCTATAAAACCGATGATTTTTGAGTCTCTTTTGGTTCGGTGGAAAACCTTCATTTTCTATATAAATAGTGTGAGTGATAATCTACCTTACCATCGTCTCAAAGTAATCAGGCATTGGTGCTTCTATCACGAGATCATCTTTGGAGTAGGGGTGCTTGATGCTGAGCTTGGCGGCGTGGAGGGCTAGGCGTTTGACTCCTTTTTCGCCTTTGCCGTCATTGCCGTATTTTTTGTCGCCTACTACGGGGCAGCCTTTGTCAGCTAAATGAACGCGGATTTGGTGTTTTCTGCCGGTTAGAATGTTGAGTTCTACGAGGCTGTGCGTATCGTTTTGTTTGAGGACTTTGTAAGCTGTCTTGGAGAGCTTTCCTTGCTTCTTTTGATCGGGATTCGTGGCAGAATACATCTTGAATACACCTTGCTCCACGAGATAGGAGCTGATGATACCCTCGTTCTCTGGCAGGTGCCCATGGACGACGGCGTAGTAGGTTTTGTTAAAGTTAGACCACTCAGACTGGAGGTAAGTTTTTACTTCTTCAGTCTTGGCAAAGACCAAGACGCCAGAGGTTTCTCTATCGAGCCTGTGCACGATGAATATCCGGTGTGGAGATTTGTGGTTTCCCTTGCTCACGTAGTCAGTGAGATTTGAGTAGGCGGTACGGATACTTTCGCGGTCAGTTCCCATGGTGAGGAGACCAGTGACTTTATCGACGAAGATGATGTCGCGGTCCTCGAAAAGAATATTTAAACCTTTAGGTTGATATTTTCTAGGTGGACGTTTGAATTGTTTGTCTTGGCGGTGCTCTGGCATTAGGTCAGTAGTATGCCAGAGATGGTTGCGAGGTCAAGCTTGGTGGTGATCATCGTTTACCGCGCTAGAGGGTGCGAAGCCAATGAAAACGGCCATAGAGACAAGTGCGATGCTGGTGATGCAGAGTGGGTAATAAAAACTCAAAGAATCTAGAAAGCTGAATTGACAATAAATAGGCGATCACTTATTCATTATCTCATTCATATTATAGATTGTTATCATGTTCTGCCATACTAAATTATTTCTCACACTTATCGCTCTAAGCCAGGTTAGCTCAGCGCAATCTACTTTTGAGAGGGTCTGGCCGATAACAGAGTGGAGCTGTATTCATCCTAATGGCGAGGAAAAAGCCGAGTTCAAAACAAGGAGCCGAAATTGAAGAAAAAATAGCGTGATTCAAAATACCCTCAACATCATCATAGCCAGCGTATGGGTCATCAACGGACTTATTAGCAAAGTTCTCGGCCTTACGCCACGGCATGAAGCAATCGTGGCCCGTATCCTAGGCACTGAATTCGCCCATCCCCTTACCATCCTCATTGGGATCTCTGAAATCTTCATGGCAATCTGGGTCTTGTCAAAATTCAGAGCAAAACTTAATGCCTACGCCCAGATATTCCTAGTCAGCACGATGAATATTTTAGAAACTATCCTTGCCCCAGACCTCCTTCTCTGGGGACAGTGGAACCTCCTCTGGGCAATCACTTTCTGTCTCATCATCTGGAAAAACCACAGACTTGCTATCGCTAAATGAATTTCCTCCAACACCACCCCTTCGCCGTCAAAGCCTACTTTGATCAATCACTTGTCTTAGCCTATGCCGTCCCAGCAGAAGAACTTCGCCCCCACGTCCCAGCTCCGCTCCAGCTGGATCTCTACCAAGATAGCCATGCCTTCATCGCCCTCGCCGTGGTCGAGACCAGCCAACTCCGGCCATCTCTCTTTCCCAAATTTCTAGGTAGATCCTTCACTCTCCTAGGTTACCGAGCCTTTGTCCGTTATACTGGTGTAGACGGAAGAACCCGTCGCGGTCTCTATATTCTCCGCTCAGAAACTGACTCCCCCTTCATGACCTTCAGCGGAAATATATTCACACAATATTGCTACAAAACCGTCAAACTAAACTGGCAAAAATCCCCAGATGGCTCCCAGAAAATCACTACTAACCTAGGCCTTGAAGTTCAGACCGCCGCAGCTTCCGCTGAGCCACCACTTCCAGCAGGATCTGTTTTCCCTGACTGGCGGCAAGCTCGTAGATTCGCCGGCCCCATGCCCTTCACCTTCACCCACGATTCTGAAACTCAGAAAATGATTTCAGTTGAAGGTGTCCGTCAAAAGTGGACACCCACACCCATCGAAATCGAGACCCAAAAAGTACCCTACTTCGATCAATTTAACTTCACTAACTGCACTTTAGCCAACGCCTTCACCGTTCAAGATATCCCTTACCTCTGGAAAAAAGGCACCACCGAACACTGTCCATGAAACGCACACCCTACCAAGGCGTAACAAACATCATCAGGTTTAATCCCGGCATGTTTATCACTGCCGGCTTGCTCATTCTAGCTGGAGTAGTCGCCCTTTCTCTCACAGCCGGCTGGCTGCAGATCTCCATCTCGCTTGCTCTAGCCGGCGCAGTCATCTCCCTATCTATCTCTCTCATAGCCTCCCACTGGATTTACGATAAATCAGAAATCTACACTCTCCCATCCCTTAAAAATTGTGATCCTAAGAACCACGAAAACTGGCTCACCATCAACGCCGGATTCGATGAAATCACCCCAACTCTGAAAACTCGATTCCCGGACATCAACCTCCGCATCCTCGACTTCTACGACCCCGAAAAGCACACCGAATCCTCCATCGCACGAGCAAGAAACGCCTACCCACCACACCCTGAAACTGAAACCATCACCAGTAATTCTATCCCAGCAGAAACCAGCTCTATCCAAAAAATAATCGCCTTCTTCTCACTCCACGAAATCCGTAACCACGAAGAACGAGTCACCACCTTCAATGATCTTCGCAGAACCCTAACAAAAAACGGAGAGCTACACCTAACAGAACATCTACGGGACCTTCCAAACCTCGTAGCCTACAACTTTGGCGCCCTCCATTTCCACACCAGAAACGCATGGGAAAAGACCTTCGATGAGTCCAACTTTGCCATAAAATCAGCAACTAAAACCAGCCCTTTCGTCACCACCTTTGTTCTTATCAAGAAATGAAACTCCTTATCCAACTCATCGGCCACGGTCTCATCCTCCTGGCGCTCATCCACGTAATCTTTCCCAAAGCATTCAACTGGAAAAACCAGCTAGCCACTCTCAGCCTCATCAATCGGCAGTTAATGACAGTTCATACGTTCTTCATCGCCTTAACAGTTTTTCTCATGGGCGTGCTATGTATTACCTCCGCTCATGAACTGCTAACCACAGCCTTGGGCAAAAGAATTCTCGGTGGACTAGCCATCTTCTGGGGTATCCGCCTCGTAACTCAACTCTTCTGGTATTCCCCTCAACTCTGGAAAGGAAAGCCAAGAGAAACCAGCATCCATATCCTCTTCCTAGCCATCTGGCTATCTATAACCACCATCTTTACCATAGCCGCTACCTCCTGAAACCCTGAGAAGATGCAAAAAATACACTACAAAGGACAAGCCACCCACACCAGCGTGCTGGAAATTTCCAATCTCCAAAATTACGATTGGCACAATCCAACAGACGCAGACACCCTCCGCGCACAGAAAGACAGATAATAAAAAGAAACGGTAGCTCAACCCTTTACTTTTAGCTTCAACAACTGTTTTATGGTCATAGACGAAGACCACCCCTAAAACGGTCCGAACGCTCCGCGCCACTTTGATTCGTAGCCGTCTCACGGCAACTCATCTCCCTAATCGAAATAAAGAGACAGAAAAATATAATGAACTGGCTGAAATTCTTGTAAAAGGCTAAACATAAACTATTTTCCCTAGTGTAAAGTCCCTATGATTTTAAATCCTATTTAACACTTGTATTCTCCACTAGATCATGAGGTTATGTTTTAAAGTAACAAAATGATCACCAATTAAACAAAACTATGAAATCGAACAAGATTAAATCTGCCCTCAGTGCAGTTACTACTTGCTCACTACTAGGAATAGTAAGCTTTGCTCCCATGGCACAAGTGACCAACGCAGCAGTCCTTGCTCCTGTAGGATTCGTTGTTCTCACATTCAAGGCCGAGTCAGACACCCCCTTCTCACTCCCTTTGAATCGTCCTAAGGTCTTCAGAGGACAATTGGACACTATCTCAGTAAACACCATCAACATTGCCAACGCCGACTTCACTGCAAGCGAGTTGGTCTATGCAGATGGAAGTCAGAATGAGAAGTACTACCTACTTTTCAACACAGGAACGTTAGAAGGAAGAACCTTTGATGTGACGGCTAATAGTATGAATAGTATCACTGTGGATCAAGATGGAGACACAGATATTCAGACACTTATTGGTGCTGCTTCCACAGACAATTTCGAAATTAGACCACATTGGACACTAGATACTCTCTTCCCTAACGGAGCTGGATTCCCACAATCGACAAGTATTTTTGATAACGGTTCTGAAATTCATACCAAGCCGGCGAATGTTCCAGGTATTAATTTGTCCTCAGAAAAGATTTATAAATATGTCACAGATACAGGGTGGGTTGATACGGCAAACTTACTATCCGGACAGGTAAAAGACGTAGTTCTGAATAGGAACTCCTTCTTTCAAATGAGAAACTACACAACTTCTGCAGTGATCAAAAACTTGGTAGGTGATGTGCCTTTAACTGATGGAAGGCTTAAATTAAGGAGTAATGTTATTAAACAAGACAGCCATGTTGCATTTAGTTTTCCTACTGATATTAAATTATCAGAGACAGGTTTAGAAAGTTCTTCTGGGTTTAAGCACACTTCAGGACAGTTCAATTCAGATGGAGACACTCTATGGCTTTATGATCTGGCTCTGACAGGCTATAATAAATCAGCATTTGTGGGATATTACTACGTTGGTGGTCTAGGTTGGATTGACAGTTCTAATATTCTAGGTGGGGCTGTTGATGCTTCAACAGTTAATTTAAAAGCAGGTACAGCTTGTTTTGTAAGAAAAATATCAGAAGTAAGTGCTGAGACTTACCATCATGGAACTGCATTGCCATACAACCCGTTTGCAGAATAAACGATAATCACATGAAGAAAATAATAATATTATTACTAGTATCAGGAACATTAGCTAATGCAGTAATCACTGTAGCTGGAGGGTTGGTTACAAATTTGGCTGATGAAAATAATACTGAGTTATCAGCACCAACAACATTTGCCGTTCTTGTTGCATTAAACAATGATTCATTTGACGGACTAGTGATGAGCGATACGATTAGTATTGGCGAAACGGTTGGTGAGGGTAAATATTTCGTATTGCAGACAGAGACTACAATAGATGTTTCAATTAATGGTTTTGGTGAAGCAGGTCAGGTAGATATAGCTAATTACAATATAGTAGGAACTCCTCTTGCTGGTGCTGGTGGTGGTGCTGCTGCTGGTAATAACGTCGCATTTGTATGGTTTCCAGGGCTTGTGGGCTCCTCGCTTACTACAGTTGACTTCTATGGAGCTGTTTCAAATGTCGATTGGATATTACCTGCTGATGGGGGAACATTAACTTTTACCAACATAACAGGTTCACCTCAACAGGCCAACTTTACTATTCAACCAATCCCAGAGCCTAGCTCAATTGCTCTTCTTGGACTTGGTGCGTTTGGTTTGCTTATGCGTCGTCGCAGAGACTAATTGAAACTAATCTAAAACATAAATAGTTTACGAAGTTCTTTGCAGTTTACTGCAGGGAACTTTTACGTTTTTACGATTAGGCCATGGAAGCATCTGAATTACTTGCGAACGCTAAGGATGTACTGCTTAACAAGACTAAAAAGACAGACAAATAATAAAAAAAACAAGACTAAAAAGACAGACAAATAATAAAAAAGGAACGGTAGCTCAAGCCTTGTAGCTTTAACGACTGTGCTATGGTCATAGATGGAGACCACCCCTAAAACGCTCCGCGCCACATTGATTCTTAGCGGCGTCACGGCAACTCAACTCCCTAATCGGTCAGCTATGGCTTTGCCTCCGACAAAAAAACCTACAAGCCTGCAGTCTTTTTCAACACCCTAAAGCCCTGATCACGCTGGCTACTTTCAATCCGCAGCATATTTCGATGGGCTTCACTTCATTAATAAGACCCATTAAATTTATTAAGTGAAATTAAGGATGAATTTAAACTCATTTAATTGGTTTAACGAATTTAAGATTAGCGTTAAATTCATTTATCCATGAACCTGACCGACTACATATCTGGAAGCTGGCAAGAGCAGTCCAGTATAAAATTTTTCATCCTGCCCATGTGAATCATCAGTGGAGCTGGGATGATCCGCAGATAGACACATTACTCTCTGAGGCTAATCGTCGCCTTGGTGAGTTAAATGGTTTGTCCTTTATTGTAGCTGATTTAGATCGGTTTATCCAGATGCACGTGGTCAAAGAGGCGCAAATGTCTAGTAAGAATGAAGGAACTCAGACGGGAATGGATGAGGCATTACAAGACGATCCTGATGAAATTGCCCCTGAGAAACGCGATGATTGGCAAGAGGTAAGAAATTATATTGCAGCGATGAACACTGCTATTTCTGACCTAACCAAGCTCCCGCTCTCAAATCGCTTGCTCTGCGACACTCATCGCACACTACTCAGTGGCACATTCACGTTAGAGCCAAGTCACTTCTGGGGGCATGTTGACGAATTTTCCGTCGATACAGAATGGCTTGCCGTCGAGTGTGACGCGTGAGCCTTCACCTAGTGATGCGATTAAATCCCAGTGTAAGGCGCTTTTATTAACGTTTCCTGTTTCTGGATATCCAGCTCCAAAGGCGAGGTGGAAGGAACCGCCCATCTTCTCGTCGAAGAGGATTTGGCCGGTTGCTCTGTCGATCGCTCGGTTGGTTCCGAAAGCTACTTCTCCGATACGGCTGGCACCATCGTCTTGATTGAGCATCGAGATCAGGAAGTCCTGACCTTCCTCAGCGGTGACATCAGTGGCTTTCCCGTTTTCCATGACGACACGTGCATTGCGCACAGCACGGCCTTGGTAAACGCAGCGTTTATCGAACACAACCACACCGTGGGCCCCACCGTTTTCAGCGCTTAGATTTGGTCCAGAGTAGACTTCTCCGTCAGGGAAGTTTTTACGTCCAGGGCTGGAGAGCCAGCGCATGTCTTTGATGTTTACCTTGAGGTCTGTGCCAGCGGGTGTTTGGAAATGGAGTTCACTGCCTGTCATGAGGCTTTCTGCGAGTTGATTCTGCCAGCGATCTAGTTCTTGCCAGAACGCTACTGGGTCCTCGTGGTCTAGCTGGCAGGCTTTGATAACGAATTGGCTATAGTCTTTCAGGCTCATGCCCGCGTCTTGAGCGTAGGAGTTAGTAGGGAAGAGGGTGACAGTCCAGAGTAGTGGCTTAACATCTGAGTCGATACTAGGATCATCTGCCGCAGCGGCACGTTGGAAGAAGAGCTCGCGGTTGGCTTGATTAGCCCGTGCTGCACGCTGTGGTATCGCTGGGTCGAACTTATCCATGGTTCGTAGATTAGTATTAGCTACGATGTTAATAGACGCGTCGATGATTTCTCCCTCTAGCTTTGCGAGAGGGCTTTCCCAGTCGAGTTGTTCATTATTAGCAAGTTCGAAGAATGTTTCAGTGAGTGATTCTGGCTTACAGCTGACGATGGGTATTCCACCAGCTTCGAGAACTTTACGATACACTGCTTCTAGTAGAGGCTCGGCGGCTGGCTGGGCGGTGATACGGACAACTGTTCCAGGTTTGATGTTTGTCGCGTGTCTGACTAGGACGTCTGCCCAGCGTGATAGGTGAAGGTTAGTTAACATGCGGGCAAGCTAGTTTAACTTCTGTTCAGAGTCTATAATTATCTTTATGGATGAAGTGAAGCAGTTCACAGCTGAGTATCCATTGTTATCAAGCAAAATCTATATTTGAATCACAGAATGGTATAATACCATCCTCACAGTTATTCTGGATTAATAGTAATATTACGAGGTCTTTAAGGTTTGCAGCAAAGCTGATTTTTCGAGGCTTCGGAACGGAACGGTTGGATTGAGGGCATCGGAATGATGGTTTTTAGCCAGCATCTTTGCCGAATAGCATTTTGTAAACTGCTTCAGCGGAGCGATTCTTTCCAGTGCTTTCGTCAAACCATGGGGAGCCGCCCAGAAAAACCTTGTCCTTGGGGATTTTCTTACCGGCTTTTAGCCATTCATCGAAGGTGGGAACAACTTTTTTCTTAGATGTGGCAACCGCCTTCTTGAGCAGAGCCAGTTGATCTTCTTTCTTTTTGAGTTTCGCTTTGTATTTTACTAACCCCTCTGGCGTGAACCTGGCCCGAGTCATGAAATCTTTCATATCGGTGATCTCCTTTTCCAATAGTTGAATTTCAGACGCTGCGGCTACCTGCGTTGCTCGGTCTGGATTCTTCTTATCTGCTTCCATGTTCTCGGTAATCCATCGTAATAGCGTGCCACTTCCCATGCCATAGCCTCCGGGAAGCTGGCGATAATCGCGGGTCTGTATCGATGGAGGATTACCCCAGTGAGCTGGGTAGGCTTTTTTTTCGGCTGGCTTGGGATCTATCCGCTCTTGGGCAATTGAGGTTGGGGCTAGTCCGAATGCCTGTTTCCCACATCTCCCCCAGTTCTTTCGCTCTTGGGCAGTTGAGGTTGGGGCTAGTCCGAATGTTAAGCAAATGGTGAAGATTAGAGCTAAGGTTTTCATAGGTTTGTTGTGAGTTTCAGTTCTAGTTTAGTTAAAGAGTGACTCTTTTGAGTTTGGTTGTTTGAGGTCTCTAGAGAAGCGCTCTCCCCACTATTGACCAGTCTGCCCACAATTGTGACATCATTTAAAAACTATTTAGGGATAGCCCGCAGGGTGAAGTAGGCCTGGAGCGAGTCCCAGGTGGAAACATCTTTCAGAGCATCTTTTGTATCAGGTAGGGTGATTTGATAGACGCGGTCTAACCATTTATCTTTATGGATGAAGTGAAGCAGTTCACAGCTGAGTATCCATTGTTATCAAGCAAAATCTATATTTGAATCACAGAATGGTATAATACCATCCTCACAGTTATTCTGGATTAATAGTAATATTACGAGGTCTTTAAGGTTTGCAGCAAAGCTGATTTTTCGAGGCTTCGGAACGGAACGGTTGGATTGAGGGCATCGGAATGATGGTTTTTAGCCAGCATCTTTGCCGAATAGCATTTTGTAAACTGCTTCAGCGGAGCGATTCTTTCCAGTGCTTTCGTCAAACCATGGGGAGCCGCCCAGAAAAACCTTGTCCTTGGGGATTTTCTTACCGGCTTTTAGCCATTCATCGAAGGTGGGAACAACTTTTTTCTTAGATGTGGCAACCGCCTTCTTGAGCAGAGCCAGTTGATCTTCTTTCTTTTTGAGTTTCGCTTTGTATTTTACTAACCCCTCTGGCGTGAACCTGGCCCGAGTCATGAAATCTTTCATATCGGTGATCTCCTTTTCCAATAGTTGAATTTCAGACGCTGCGGCTACCTGCGTTGCTCGGTCTGGATTCTTCTTATCTGCTTCCATGTTCTCGGTAATCCATCGTAATAGCGTGCCACTTCCCATGCCATAGCCTCCGGGAAGCTGGCGATAATCGCGGGTCTGTATCGATGGAGGATTACCCCAGTGAGCTGGGTAGGCTTTTTTTTCGGCTGGCTTGGGATCTATCCGCTCTTGGGCAATTGAGGTTGGGGCTAGTCCGAATGCCTGTTTCCCACATCTCCCCCAGTTCTTTCGCTCTTGGGCAGTTGAGGTTGGGGCTAGTCCGAATGTTAAGCAAATGGTGAAGATTAGAGCTAAGGTTTTCATAGGTTTGTTGTGAGTTTCAGTTCTAGTTTAGTTAAAGAGTGACTCTTTTGAGTTTGGTTGTTTGAGGTCTCTAGAGAAGCGCTCTCCCCACTATTGACCAGTCTGCCCACAATTGTGACATCATTTAAAAACTATTTAGGGATAGCCCGCAGGGTGAAGTAGGCCTGGAGCGAGTCCCAGGTGGAAACATCTTTCAGAGCATCTTTTGTATCAGGTAGGGTGATTTGATAGACGCGGTCTAACCATTTATCTTTATCGCCCTTGTTACTTTTCCCGAAATCCGCGAGCTTCAGGTGAATTACTCTGCGGTCTTTGGAAATGGCTACTTCTGCTAAGGCATCATCACGGACGTCGTGCTCGGGTGACCCGTAGTCTGATTTATTGGTGTAGAACCATGACTTCACTATCGCAGACTTCCTCAGCTGCTCGGCGGTGATTTTCTCCTCTAACGGAGCGGTGAGTTGTAGATCAAATCCTTTTGAGCTTGAGGTGATGTTGAGGATGTCTCCTGGGATGGTTTTCCCGTCCCAGACGATCTGCTGGAGACCGTCTTGAAAGCCGCCAGTGGCATACCAGCCAAGACCTGTCTGTCCGATGAGCATACTGCCATCGGCTAGGAAACATGGACGCATGACTCCTGATAAAAGGCCTTCTGCAAAGACGATGACGCCTCCTTGATCAATACCGTTTACCTGCTCGGTCACGATCCGGAAGAGCTGTGAGAGCGTCTGGTCACCCATGAAGGTCTGTCCTTTATAGGGACCGAACTTTCCGCCGGTCAGATCCCAGGCAGGATTGCCGGGAGAGTTGGCTATTTTGTTATGTGGAAGCCACACGGCTCCCTTGCGGAGTTTTTTAGCCCACACTTTTTCATCGACTCCTTTTTCAGGAGTGACAGCGGGTAGATCGACAAGGCCGGAGGTGCTGCCGTAGAATTTGCCTTGCTCAAGTGGCACCCATTTTGAGGAGCCTACATATTCCCCTTGGTTTTCAGAGTACCAGAGGCGACCGTCTGGGGCTAGGCCCATACCTGCGGGGCTGCGAAGGCCGTTTGCAAAGGGTTCGAACTTGCCTTCCGGGGTCACGCGGCATGACCAGCCACGGTATCCACCCATGGCTCCCATGTATTTGCCACCGGCTCGCCATGAGGCGCGCGGTTTTTTATCGTCGTGGGCGAGGTTGAGGTTGAAGTAGTAGTTGCCCTCTTTATCGCGGACGGGGCCGTGCGTGTATTCGTGGTAGTTTCCGTGGAAGCCGAAATCATCGCAGACAGTTTCAAATGTATCAGCTCGGCCGTCACCATCAGTATCGGAGATACGGGTAAGTTCTGGCTTCTGCGCGATGACGATCTTGTCTCCCTTGTCGTCCTCGATATGCACGCCCAGTGCTTCAAAGGTTCCTTCTGCAAAGAGGGTCCACTTCTTATCTCGGATGCGCCAGATGCCGGAGGCACGGGTGGCTAGAACAATGGTTCCATCCTTCGCCACGGCGATTCCAGTGGCTGCGAAGAGCTGCTTGCGGCCGTAGATATCCAGTGGCGAAGCCCATGAGTAGGTGCTGTAGCCAGCTTGACTCAAGAGTGGCTTACCGGGCTTTCTCTTGCGCTTAGGATCAGGCTGAATCACCTTGGCAACTGAGGAGATCACCGGCTGAGGTTGCCAGTTTTCCTGACGTTTCACCTCAGATAGGGCGACGATACCACCGGGGATCTTGGCTCTGAAATGATAGAGCTTCGAGGTTTTGGAAACTGCGAGAGTCCATTTTCCTTTGTCGAGGTTCCCATCGCTTACCTTGGCGTCAGTTAAATCACTGGAGCGCAGTTGGAAGCTCTGTGGCTCGATGACTTTGCCTTCAAGGGTTATTTCTATCCAGCCGTCATTTGTAAGAATGATTGTTTGAGAAAGGGTGTTCTTACCGACTCGGAAATGGAAGGTTGGTAGTCCGGTTTTCAACTCTAGATGGTGTCCGAGAAATTCCGCATCGAGATTGGCCATTTTCTCGCTGAAGTCTGTCTTGTCCCAGAGGTGTTTTTCGATGGCTGGGTAGTCGAGTACGTCAGGCTCTTTGAATTCGAAATCTACGACTTTACCATCAGAAGTGATTGGAGCGAGGATAGGTTCTTTTTCGAGAAATATAGAAGCATTACGACCGACCGATGACGGACGCTGTCCCCGACCTCCTCTTTCCTGCTTTAGATTGAGGAAGCCACCGCTCCAGACCTTACGTATGGAAAGCATCCGAGGATCGAAAGTATAGTTCATTCCATTCGGCAGGCCGACGTGAAGAGCCCGGCCACTAGTACCAGAAAGAGGAGCTCTGAAGACGCGCGGGCGTGTGGTGACGGGAATTTCGCCTGGAACATGGATTAGATTCTTAATGACGGCCTCTTTTTTCTTGGTCAGCATCACTGTGGCTGGTCCAGCCTGCCCTTTATCAGACAGAGTCCTCATGAAATGCCAGAGTGACTCGAGGTCCTGATCCGCGAGCATCGCTTTTCCATACTGAGGCATAATCTGGAGGTAAGTTTTGCCTTTGGTAGGGCCTGTTTCCGAGACGGCGAGTTCATCCCATGACTGGCGCACGGATCTCAAGAAATATGCCTTGTCCGCCTTCGCTATTTTCCTAGCTCCCTCGGGCCCTACTTCACGGTTACGGGCTTCCCTCAAGAAAAGTCCGTAGAGGTTAGGGCCTGTTTTCATCGACTTATCACCCTTTTCAATGGAGTGGCATTCGACACAACCTTTCGCGGAAAATACTTCTTTACCGTGTGCTACGGCGTCGAATTGCTTTTGTCCCAGAGTGGGAACTAAGCTCGCCACAGAGGTAAAGGCGAGGATGATGGATGATTTCATAGTTGTTATTTGTTTAAGATAGCTTAGCAGCCGCAGAGAGGATAATACGTAAACGAGGATGAATTCTTTAAAGGCATCCTCTGAGAGAGCTGCCGAACTATAGGGCTAGCGAGAGGTATTTCAATCTCACAATGTGTTTAATCTGTCACTTTTTTACTCTAGCTTTCATTTTTTCTTGTTGCAGACGGCTTTAGGATGCTATGGGGACAGCGCAGCAGTAGTTATTGTCGCTGCATCGAGCAGGATTCACCTGTCAAAAGAACCATCACTAAATTACCCCATGGCTTTCACACCAAGTAAAGATCAGAAACGTCGCGAGCGAGAGCAGAAGAAGCAGGATAAGAAGATAGCACGCGAGGAGGCGAGGGCTGAAAAGCTTGCGGCTCAGCATGCTGCTGAAGATGCCGCCGCCGAGGACGCTGAAAAACTCACTGAGGCAGAAGCTGAAGCAAAGGTAGAGGCCGATTTTGAGGCTGAGCTGGCTGCAGAGGCCAGAGCCGAAGCTGCAGGTAGATAGCAACCCGCAAAAAGCAAATTCCTAGCAAACTGAAGCTGCCACGCTCCTCGTTAGGAGATGCGGCATCACTTCTTCCTTCCTTTGCAGTGCCTTACGCATTTTCTCAAGTGCAAATTTCTGTAATTGGCGAATTCGTTCGCGAGTCACGCCGAACTCGCCGCCAATTTCCTCGAGAGTCATGGGATTTTCCCCATCCAGCCCAAAACGCGCATCAATGATCCGGTGCTCCCGTTCGTCTAGGCAGTCAAGTAGCTCGTCAAGCTCGCCGTGCATGTCCTTCGATTCGAGTGCCTCCAGCGGATCCACAGCCCGCTCGTCACCGATAATGTCGCTGTATTCAGAGCTGTCGTCCTCGTGGTTTGGGGCATTAAGTGAGATAGGCCGGCTTGAAGCAAGCTTCAGCAAGGCAAGTTTCTCGCGTGGGATACCAAGTTCTTCGGCAAGCTCCTCCTCAGTGGGCTCGCGGCCTATCGACTCAGCTAAAATTGAAGAAATTCGGCTCATACGAGCGATCTTATCGACAATATGGATGGGTAGGCGGATCGTCTTGCTCTGGTTAGCCAGAGCGCGTCTAATTGACTGCTTGATCCACCACGTGCCGTAGGTGCTGAGCTTTCCTCCCTTTGAGGGATCAAATCGCTCTACCGCCTTCATCAGGCCAATGTTTCCTTCGGAAATGAGGTCGGCAAGAGGTAATCCATAGCCAGAGTATTTGTTGGCGATTGTCACCACCAGGCGCAGATTAGCGCAGATCATGTGCTCGCGGGCTTTTTTGTCGCCCTTTTTAATACGGGCAGCTAGCTTGATCTCCTCCTGTGGTGTCAGGAGATCTGTTTTTGATATTTCCGGCAGATAGAGCCGCAGGCTGTTGTCTGATTCAAATGTGGACATTGTTTCGTTGGTTTTCGTTGGTTTTGGTTTGTTGTTCGTTGCTGGTTTAGCAGGAAAGAATTCGGAGCGTTCTATTTGGCTTAAGTGATTGCTATGGCGACTTCCTCATCGACCCCATGAAAGCATCTCCGAACACCTCACTCAAAAAGCAAATTTCTAGCAGTCAGTGAAACTCATTCACTGTGAGCGTGGCTCTCATTGTTTGTGTCAAACACGGAGGTGTCGTTAAGGAAGCTAAGAATTTTTGTTCATATTGGGTGATGTGTTTAGTTGCCGAAATACTTTTGGATATCTCGGATGAGTTCGACGAAGTGATCGATTTCTTCGGTCGTGTTATAGAAATAAAAGCTCGCGCGCGCGGTGGACTCCACGCCTAGCTTTTTCATAAGAGGTTGGTTGCAATGATGGCCGCCGCGCAGTGCCACACCGCGCTGGTTGGCTATCGTCACCGCATCGTGCGCGTGGACGCCGTCGAGGAGGAAGCTGACCAGACCCGCGCGGCCGATGGTCGGGTCGGGACCGAAGAGCCGGATGCCTTTAAGCGCGGCCAGCTTCTCGAATGCATAGGCGCCGAGTTCCTGGTCGTGCTGCGCGATGCTATCGCGGCCAATATGGTCGAGATAGTCCATGGCGGCGTGCAGCCCGATGGCACCGGAAATGTCCGGCGTGCCGGCTTCGAATTTGTGCGGCGCGTCTTTCCACGTGCTCTGATGATAATCGACTGAGAGAATCATCTCGCCGCCGCCCTGGTATGGCGGGATTTCTTCGAGCCGTTCGCCACGGCCATACAATACTCCAAAGCCGGTCGGGCCGCACATTTTGTGCGCGGAAAGCGCGAGGAAATCGCAGCCAATCTGCTGCACGTCGATGGGATAATGGCCTGCGCTTTGCGCCGCATCGATGAGTGTTACGATGCCACGCTGGTGGGCGCGTTCGCAGTATTCGGCGATGGGATTGATCGTGCCGAGCGAGTTGGAAATGTGGGTCATCGCCAGCAGCTTCACGTCGCTGGTGAGGTATTCGTCGAGTTGGCCGGGATCAAGCAGGCCGGCGTCACCTTGGATTGGGAGAAAGACCAGCTGCGCGCCGGTGCGCTCGGCCAGGAGTTGCCACGGCACGATGTTGCTGTGGTGCTCCATCTCGGTGAGCAGGATTTTGTCGCCGCGCTTGATGAACTTGTTGCCCCACGCTGTGGCGACGAGGTTGATGCTCTCGGTGGTGCCACGAGTGAAGATGATCTCTTCGGCGCTGCGGGCGTTGAGGAATTTCGCGGTACGGACGCGGGCCGCTTCGAACGCGTCGGTCGCGCGGTTGCTTAATTCGTGGAGGCCGCGATGCACGTTGGCGTTGTCGTGTTCATAGTAGTGGACGAGGGCGTCAATGACCGCACGCGGCTTCTGTGATGTGGCCGCGTTGTCGAAATAGATGAGCGGATGCCCGTGTACCTCCTGGTCGAGAATCGGAAAATCATCGCGCAACGCGGACCAGTTTGGGGCGTCGGGTGTGATGCTTGGTGGTGATGGGTGCAAGGTTTTCATGTTACATCAACCCCATCTCCAATTGAGCGGCTTCGCTCATCATGTCTTGATTCCAGAGCGGTTCGAAAATCAATTCCACGTCTGCTTCCTCGATACCTACAATGGCTAGGATCTTGTTCCGTACTTCCTCGCTGATGACCCCGCCCATACCGCAGCCGGGCGCAGTCAAGGTCATCTTCACCTGCGCCTTGTAGCTGTTGGGCGCGTCGAGCGGCTCGAAGCGGCAATCATAAACCAGGCCAAGGTCCACGATGTTGGTCGGGATTTCGGGGTCGTAACAGGTCCGCATCTGGTCCCACGCTTCCTGCTCGATTTCCTCGATGGTGCCTGGCGTGCCAGAGTTTTCGGGGTTGTTGGCGATGGGCTTTGCAGCCACTTCGAGGCCGAGTGCGTCGGCGTCCATGGCATCAAGGCGGAACATATTGCCGTTGACGATAACGGTATAGTTGCCGCCGAGCGACTGGGTGATAACGGCCAGTTCGCCTTTCTCTAATGTGACCTTCGTGCCGTCTGGGACAATGTGGCCTTTGACGTCGCGCGTCAGGGTGATGTGTTCGTTGGAATTCATAATTTATTTTTCTTTGGTTCGGTTGAAACTGTTTCGCCTCTCCCCTCGACTGCTGCCATTGCGGCATGCCACGGTAGGATCGCGCACTTCGTGCGCTCTGGGAACTTGTGCACGCCAGCCAGCGCGGCCAGGCTGCCGACATCCCCGTTGATTTTTCCGTTCAGGGTCATGTCGTGGACCTTGTTGAAAAGGGTTTTCATTTCGGCCTTGGTTTTGCCCTTGAGGCTCACCGTCAGGAGCGAGGCCGACGCCTTCGAGATGGCGCAGCCTGAGCCTTGAAAGCTGATCTCTTTCACCACATCGCCGTCGATATTTGCGAAGAGCGTGTAATTGTCGCCGCAGTTGGGATTGATACCATACGCCCGGCGATTGGCGTCGGGCAGCACGAGGAAGTTCCTCGGACTCTGGTTATGGTCGAGGATGAGTTGTTGGTAGAGGTCTGCGAGGTCGTCAAACATACGATTACTTGTTCCCGGTTATTTTTTGTTCGTTCTGCTCTATCCGCCCCCACACGAGTGTGTCCAACTCCTCACGCACTGGCTGGCAGCGGACGCGTTCGATGATTTCTCCGGCGAAAGAGTGAATGAGCATCCGACGGGCCGTTTCCAGGCCAATGCAGCGACTGCGCAGGTAGAAAATAGCCTCCTCGTTCAACTGGCCGATGGTCGCGCCGTGGGTGCACTTCACGTCGTCGGCGTAGATTTCCAATTGCGGCTTAGTATTCGCCGTAGCGCTGTCGGAAAGTAGCAAGTTCTTGTTGGTCTGCTTGGCGTCGGTTTTTTGCGCGTCGGGGCGGACAAGGATGCGACCGTGAAAGACGCCCTTTGATTTGTCGGCTAGGATACCATTGAAATATTCGTGGCTGTCGCAGTGCGCCTCAGCGTGATCGACAACCATGTAGTGATCCGCGATCTGTTCACCGCGCGTGAGGTAGAGTCCATTCAGGATGCACTCCAGACCTTCGCCGGCGAGATGAGTAAGGATGTTCGTGCGTGAGAGTTTCGCACCGAGCGCAATCGAGTGGGTGAGGACGTTGCTGGCGCGCCCGAATTTGGCAGCGAGCGTGGTGATGTGAAACGCCTCCTGGCTCTCGTCTTGAAGCTTGAGGTGTTCGACGACCGCGTTGTCGCCCGCTACCAGTTCGGTGACCGAGTTGGTAAGATAGGCCGCATCGCTGAGGTTCACATAGTTTTCGACAATAGTGGCCTGGCTGCTGGACTCAGCGACGATGAGGTTGCGCACATGGGCGGTGGTGCCGTCTTCCTTCGCGGTGCTCACGTAGAGCAATTGGATCGGCTCCGAAACGGTCTGGCCCGCCGGCACGTAAATGAATGCACCATCCTTGAAAAATGCCGTGTTCAGTGCGGTGAAGGCGCTCGTATCCGAGCGCGCGTGGTGGAAGAGATGCGGTTCAACTTGAGCTGGATCTTTCGCGATTGCCTCGGCGAGGCTTTTCACCTTCACTCCTTCGGGGAGATTGACGGTGGACGAAAGCTCCGGTGTGAAGTGGCCGTCCACAAAGACGAGTCTGCTTCCCGCGAGTTCGGCAAAGGTGAAATGGCTAAGCGACTTTGCGGTGACGCCCTCGCCCGTGGATTCGAGCACAGGTTTGAAGGGCAGCTTGGCGATGGGCGCTACGTTGGTGAAACGCCAATCCTCGTCCTGCAAGGTTGGCAAGCCGAGTTCGACAAAGTGTGAGATGCCCGCCTTGCGCGCCGCTCGCACCCACTCCGGCTCTTTCGCGGTTTTCTCAAACTGCTCGAACGCTTCCCAATACGGACTGGTTTCTCTCGTTAGCTGTTTCAATGCTGTTTTTGTTTCTGTTGTAATCATGTTTTTCCTTTTATTTGAGGGTTAAGCGGGCACAACGGCGCCGGGGATGATAGACTCGTAGCCGTTCTCTTCCAATTCGAGCGCTAGCTCCTTGCCGCCAGTGCGCACGATGCGGCCATCCATGAGCACATGGACATAGTCGGGCACGATGAAGTTAAGCAGGCGCTGATAGTGGGTGATGACGAGTTGGGCGTTGTCCTGGCGTTTGAGCCTGTTCACGCCAGTTGCGACGATCTGAAGCGCGTCGATGTCGAGGCCGGAATCGGTTTCATCGAGGATGGCGAGCTTCGGATCGAGCACTGCCATCTGGAAAATTTCGTTGCGCTTCTTTTCACCGCCGGAAAAACCGTGGTTGACCGGCCGCTTCAGGAAGTCCTCCGGCACGTCCAAGATTTTCATCCTCTCCCTGACGAACTTGAGGAACTCCACAGCATCGAGTTCAGGCTGGTCATGGTGTTTACGGATCTCGTTGTAGGCGGTCTTGAGGAAGTAGGTGCTGTTCACGCCGGGAATCTCGACGGGATATTGGAAGGCGAGGAAGACTCCTTCTCGGGCGCGATCCTCGGATTCCAGTTCGAGCAAATCCTGGTCGCAGTAAACGACTTCGCCGCCCGTAATGTTGTAGTCATCGCGTCCAGCGAGAATGCTGGCGAGCGTGCTCTTACCGCTGCCGTTGGGGCCCATAATGGCGTGGACTTCTCCGGGACGGATAGTAAGGTTGATGCCTTTGAGGATCTCGCGACCTTCGACGCCGGCGCTGAGATTTTTGATGGTAAGTATTGGTTGTGTCATAATTTATGTTTGGTTGTGTTAAATATTTTTTTGGAATTGCAGGTTTAACCTACGCTTCCTTCGAGGCTCACGGAGAGCAGACTTTGCGCTTCGACGGCGAACTCCATCGGCAATTGCTTGAAGACCTCTTTGCAATAGCCATTGACGATCATTTTCACGGCGTCTTCCGCCGCGATGGCGCGCTGTGCGCAGTAGAAGATTTGGTCTTCACCAACCTTCGACGTGCTCGCCTCGTGCTCGACCTGAGCCGAGGTATTCTTCACCTCGATATAAGGAAAGGTGTGCGCGCCGCACTTGTCACCGATGAGCAGCGAGTCGCACTGTGAGTAGTTGCGCGCATTGGTCGCGCTCTTCAGGACTTTCACCATCCCGCGATAACTGTTTTGGCCACGGCCGGCAGAAATGCCCTTCGAGATAATGGTGCTGCGCGTGTTCTTGCCGATGTGGATCATCTTCGTGCCGGTATCGGCTTGCTGGCAGTTATTGGTCAGCGCGACCGAGTAGAACTCGCCGACTGAGTTGTCGCCCTGCAAGATAACGCTGGGATATTTCCAGGTGATGGCCGATCCGGTCTCGACCTGCGTCCAGGAAATCTTGGAGTTCGCGCCGCGACATACGCCGCGTTTGGTGACGAAGTTATAGATTCCGCCTACGCCGTTTTCATCGCCCGGGTACCAGTTCTGCACGGTCGAGTATTTGATCTCCGCATCTTCCATCGCGATGAGTTCGACAACTGCTGCGTGCAGCTGATTCTCGTCACGCATTGGTGCGGTGCAGCCTTCGAGATAGCTGACGTGGCTGCCCTCATCCGCGATGATGAGCGTGCGCTCGAACTGGCCGGACTTGGCCGCATTGATGCGAAAATAGGTCGAAAGTTCCATCGGGCAGCGCACGCCCTTCGGGATATAACAGAACGAGCCGTCGGTGAAGACCGCTGAGTTCAGCGCCGCATAGAAGTTGTCGGTCTGAGGCACTACTGTACCGAGATACTTACGGACCAGCTCTGGATGCTCCTGCACCGCCTCGCTGAAGGAGCAGAAGATGATTCCCTTCGCACCGAGTTCCTTCTTGAAAGTGGTGCCGAGGGACACACTGTCAAACACCGCGTCCACCGCCACGCCCAACAGCCGGTCGCGTTCGTGGAGGGGGATACCGAGCTTGTCGTAAGTTTCCAAAAGTTTCGGATCCACGTCGTCGATGCTCTTTGGGCCGTCGCTTGCGCTGCCGGGTGCGACGTAGTAGGTGATGTCCTGATAGTCGATCTCCGGGTAATTCACCATGGGCGACTCTGGAGTGGGCATGGTGAGCCAGTGGCGATAGGCTTTCAGCCGCCATTCCAGCAACCACTCCGGTTCCTTCTTCTTGTGCGAGATGAGCCGAATGACGTCCTCATTCAAGCCCGGCGGAGCGGACTCCGTCTCGATGTCCGTGTAGAAACCGTATTTGTATTCCTGTTTGACCAGTTTATCGATTGTATCTGTTGATTTGCTCATAATATTATTTTCTTTCTCTATCTTGTTAGGGTTTACTCTTGGTGATGCGTGTCACAAGCGCGGTTTGTCGGCGCATCGGCGGCGGCGTCGCTTGGTTGCACCACTTCGGCTGTGTGCAAGTAGGCTTCCACTTCGTCCCCACTGACATCGGCCAGCATGTGTCCATCGATTTCGACACAAGGAGAAAGTCGCTGTCCGCTCTTTTCGACCATCTCCGCATAGATTGACCGGTTGTTGATCACATCGCGATCTTCGTAGGCTAGGCTGTATTTACGCATGATGGCGCGCACGCCCTCGCTCCAGCCGCAGGAGGGTTTCAGGTAGGCAGTGATTTTCGGTGAGTTCATGTTTATGTATGTATGTGTATGTGTTTGTGCTTTGGTTGAGGACGTTCGGAACCTTTCGGTTTCCTCCCGCCAGGAAATGAGTCGCTCAGTCTTCGCCGTTGTCTCCGATCGCTTCTACAGGGCAACCCTCTATCGCTTCCTGGCAAAGGGCTTCTTGCTCTGGTGTTGTGGGTTGCTTATAGACGTAGGAATATCCCTCGTCGTCGTTGCGCGTGAAATTCTCCGGTGCAGTTTCCCGGCACAGATCGCAATCAATGCACTGGTCATCGACGTAGATTTTTCCTTCAATATTTTCGGGGTATTTGTTCTCGATCTCGGCCATGTCTTTGTTTCGTTTCGTGAGCTTGAGCTCTGATCATGTCAGGTGGCTCGGCATCGCCGCCCGACTTTGGAAAGGTTATTCTTTCGAAAGTATTAAGCCACGTGGTTGCGGACGTCAAGCACCTTTCGAAAGTATTTTCTTTTGAAAGTATTCGCTGATTTAGCTGGACTTAGGATAAAGTTTGCCTTAGGCTTACGGGTATGAAGAAAATCGGCGAGGGCCAGAAAAAATCCGCGTCCGTCCCCAATCGGCAGGAGATCCTCCGTCTGCTCAAGCAGCAGGGACCGCGCGATTCGGGAAATTTGGCGGGACAACTGGGCATTTCTGCCATGGCCGTCCGCCAACATCTCTACGCCCTGCGTACAAAAGGGCTGGTGACCTACCAAGAAGAGCAACGTGATATTGGGCGGCCAGCCAAGATGTGGTGTCTGACGCCAGCAGCCGGTTCCCAGTTTACCGACTCCCATGCCGACTTGACGGTGAATTTGTTGAACGCGGTCGAACAGACCTTCGGCGATGGGGGCGTGGAACGACTCATCTCGCGATGCGCCGAGCAACAGATCGAGACCTACCGTTCTCGTATCCCGGCTCGCGAAACACTCCATAATCGGCTGCTGGCGTTAGCTACCCTAAGGAACGAAGAAGGCTTCATGGCTGAAGTCCAGTGCCAGCCTGACGGATCATTCCTGCTGATCCAGAACCACTGCCCAATCTCCACTGCGGCCATAGCGTGCTCCAAGCTTTGTGATTCAGAAATGGAAGTCTTCCGCGCCATTCTTGGCGAGAGCGTCGCCATCGAGAGATCTGAGCACATGGTGAAAGGCACTCGGCGCTGCGTCTACCGGATTTTGGAAGGGCTGTAATATGGGGGAAGAGCAGTAGTCACACACGGAATATTGTCTTTCTTCTTCAAATGTTTAGCAAATCTTCGCTATACCCCTCGCTGACCCCTAGTTAAGCCGCCTGCTCAGCCGTCATTCTCCGATCACTTCACCCAAACAGCAAATTCCTAGCAATCATAGGGAAAAGGTTTTAAGGGGTCGGCTGGAACAAGACAGGATGAGGCGGTAAAGCGTTTAAAAATAGAACTGCAGCGGTTAAGGAATTATTACCAAGTGCCAGAGTGATTTTATTTTGATCTTACTTAAATGTTGGTCTGCGTTCACGGCGCTCTAGTCGGTCGCCACGCTCGGGTTTAGGATCTATCTTACCATCACCATCACGGTCTTCGCCAGATTCTACCGTGTTGTGATAATCGATTCCTTCTTTTCTTCCTGCTTCTACATGTTCATTATATACTTTACGTTTTTCAGTCTGGGCATACTCAGTATTGGCTTTTGTGAGAGCAGCCTTGATTGCCTCTTTGTTGGAGTTGAGTGGCAGCTCTTGCATGACCGTTCCTGAGGTGCCCCACTGTCCTGGTCGAATGATGAAAATTCCTGATTTAATCGTTTCGCTATCCACCAGATCCGCCCATTTTTCATCGCCTTTTTGTGCGATATCATAAAAGTACTTTCCACTGACATCTGCATCATTAAATACGGTTTGCAGAGTCGAGTGAACTTTCGCTTGCTGGGTTTGAGAAGCCACTGACCATACTAGTAATCGCTGATCTGCAGAGGATACATTGAGAGATTGCTTGAAACTATGGAAGTCTGTTAGAATGGCTTCACCCTGTGAGTTTTTGGGTTTATAGTTGTTGGCTATTTCATCCATGCCGCCGAGGACATCCTCGCCAAATGCATGATCTGGGCTTCTTCCAGATCTAGATAACTTCGTCTTTCCATCAGGGGCGAAAACGACAAACGCGGTGTTCATCATTTTACCATGTAAGAGTGAACGGATCATGTCTTGGTGTTTTTTGCTTTCATAAGTTCCGAGTCTCACGCAGACAAATTTTTTAGACGCTTCTATGAATGATTTTTTTGAGAACAAACTGATCTCAGTGCCCATGTAACCCGGTCAGAAAGTGCCAGAAACGTTACCGCACTGGTGAGCTGCCGCCATAAAGAAGATAGGGCGGTTGCTGCGTTTCGCTTCTGCGAGAGCCGTTTCCCATGTAGCGTGCCAGACTATCCCTGCTGCTCCAATTGGGTGAGGACTAGCGCCGAGATCAATAGGTCGTGGACCGCGTTCCTGGCACACTGCTGTTTGTGTTAGCAGAGCGGCTAAAATTAAAGTAGATAGAGTCTTCATATAAGAGATCTAACACTCAGTATGCAGAAAGGTTTTAAACTACATTGTAAAATCTTTTTAACACGCCCCAAGAATATGGCTGAAAAAATAACCTTTTGGTATTAGAATACTTAATTTACTGAGACCGTCTTCGACCATGCTATGAGGCTAAGCAAAGACTTGTTATTTACTTTTTAAGCTGGAGCGCAGGCTGGAGACGACTGCTTCAGCGAGGAGTTCGGAGCCTTCTTTGCTATAATGGACGTCAGCTTTTCTTTGAAGTGCCGCGACTTTTTTCTGAGAGGCGTAACTGTGGAGGTCATTGACGGAGACCTTGAGCTTCTTCATGAGCTTGATGGCGGCAACGTTAAATTTTTGTTCATCACCTGGAATACGGCCACGGCTACCGACTGGTACCGGAGTGGTGGTGCAGAAGATGAGTTTGGCTTGGGTCTTTTTGAGGCGAGCGACTATTTTTTCTAGGTTACTTACGTAGTCATTGATGGTCGAGAGCTGGTGTGCATTGGGATTTTTTTTGATAGCGTCGCCTTTTTGAGAAACAATCTTTGTGTTGGGGAGTGGCTGGCCAATGTATTTTAAATCGTGGAGACCGAAATTGAAATGGATGACGTCCCACTTGGTGTCACCAAGCCAGGCATCGATTCTTTTGACTCCATTGGCGGAATAGCTGCAGTTCTCGGGGCGTTTACCGTCCTTCTGCATGGGGCGAACAACCTTGGCTTCGTTTTTGAGCATCTGCTGGACGAAGGGTGTGTAGCCGATGGAGATAGAGTCTCCGAGGATCAAGACCTTGGGAAGCTCATCTTTCTGAGCATGGAGAAGAGAACTGCTGAGGATAGTCAATAGAAGTGTGCGAATCATGGTGTTTATAGTTGCTGAGAGTGAGTTATATTAGAAATTTGCTTATGGTGTGTGGTAGCTGGAGGGGGCTGGCATGGGGGAGATAGAGAGTTGATGTCACCCCTAGGAAACTCTCTCATCGATTGCCTTACTTCCCTTTAGGCTGCAGATCTAGCACGGCTTCTGCAAACCCAATGCCGATTCCCGTCATTATCTTGCCAGAGCCGAGGTAGTGGAATTCTGCGTTGGAAATTCCCTTTTTCATCTTTTCTATTTCCAGCTCGGTAAATTCCTTTTTATGAAGTTCCGCACGGAGTTGCTGCGTTTCTTTTCCATTGAGTTTTTTGTCTTTCTGGATTTTTTTCACATCTTGGTTGATCATCCCTTCTCTGGCCTTTAGTTGAGATAACTCCATGTCCCAGTAATTTTCAGTCAAAACAGCGGCGACGTTGTCCTTAAACTCGGGAAGCTTTGCTGGTGCTGCCATGGCGTCACGGAAATTCTGATGAACTCCAGCATAACGTTTCTGACCACCTGTGTAATTCTTCACAGGTCCTCCAGCACCCATGACTCCGATCACGAATGGTAGCTTGGGTGCAGATAAGTCCTTGCGAATATCCTTAATGAACATGCCCATTAGTTTGGAATACTCGTCATAACCACCTGGGTTATATCGCTCAGGGTAAACACCACCATTGACCATATCATTCCATCCTTGGAACCAGACTAGCCCGCACAGCTCATAGCCTTGGGCTTTTTTGTATTCAGGGTGAACTCTGGAAATATTGGCTAGTACATCCTTCACGTGAGCCATGGTCAGGCGATAGTAGTGACCGGATTCTTTCTCATTATCTTTATAAGCGCCTGCGCTTGATGGGCGGAAGTCTGAGTAAAGGCTCTTGCCTCCCCATGCTGTCTTGATGATTAAAATAGGCTCATCGTAATGCTTATCGAGAGTCATGCCGAAAGTAAACTCAGGACCAATTTTAGTATCATCAGCACCAAAGCCTGCGGTGAGGGCTCCCTCCTTAATGACTCCTTTATCGGTAACATATGAGATACGAACATCTTTGAAAACCTTTGGTGTGCCATCTTTTTCCTGCAGATCAAGTAACCATGGCTTCGTTTTGGGGTCCATACCGATATGTTCTAGCGTGCTGATTTTCGCATGCCCTTGCATGTTAGATTGACCCACAAGAATGAATACTTTCAGTGGTTTCTTAGGTGCTGCGTTTGCGCGATGAGCAGGGATGAGCCAAATGGCTGTTAGTAAGAGAATGAATAGGTTACGGTAGAGAGATATTTTCATAGATTTCTTTGCTAGGTGGTTCATGATTTATAAATGAGTTTATGTAAAATCTAATAGAGGTGCAATATCCAAATTAGCGACGTGAATTACTTCTTGATGGCTTTTTTGTCACGGCTTTCTGGTTCGCTTTTTTGATGGCTGTTTGTTCGTTCTCAGCATCGAATTGAGGGTTGTGCTCAGAGGGACGGGGAGCATTTACTTGCTTCTGCCATTTGCGAAGTTGATGGTACAATTCATCGCGCTTTTCTGGCATGGTCTCCGCGAGGTTTTTGCGTTCACGGATATCATTTTGCAAATTATAGAGCGCTATTTTTCCGTCCTCGAAGTATTCTTTAAGTTTGTAGTCACCTATGCGGATGGCACTCACAGGACGAGAGCGGAAGAGGGGGTCACGCTGCTCGCCATAAATTTGATAACTCTGGAGATAGGCGGGGAAATGCCAGTAAATGGGGCGTTCTCCAAAGGTCTCTACCTCACCGCGCAAAAGTGGAACGAGGCTTTTTCCATCCACAGGTTGCTTAGGCAGTTCGCCTCCCGCAATGTCACAGAATGTCGGATAGAAATCCACTCCGATGACAGGTTCGCTGGAACGACTTCCAGGTTTCACCACCTTTGGCCAATTCACGAAAAGTGGGACGCGGATACCGCCTTCAAAGTAAGTTCCCTTATAACCCCAGAGAGGATCCATATCGGTTGCGGGACCATAGCCGCCGTTGTCTGATGAAAAAATAATCACGGTATTCTCGCGCTCTCCCATTCGCTCAAGTGCTTCAACCAGTCTCCCCACACCATCGTCGATTGCCTGAATCATAGTCGCCATGATCACATGATTATGAAGCTCGCCGGGTTTCTTAGCTTCATATTTCGGGAGGAGATCCTTTTTGGGATGGAGAGGGGTGTGCACGCCGAAGTGGGCCAGGTAGGCACACCACGGGACATCTTTATTTTCTTCAATAAATTTGATGGTTCTATCGGTGAGTTCATCGGCGAGATACCTGCCTTTCGGACCATAGTGACCTTTGAATCCAGGTAGTTTATTATACTGAACAGCAACATCAAACCCTTGGGTGGTGGGATCTACACCCACGTGCCATTTTCCAAACATTCCTGTCTTATAGCCCTGTTTTTGTAGACTTTCTGCCCAGGTCACGACTTCTTCTTTGAGGGCTCTCTGGGACTCTGGAATCATTAAGCGGCGGTGTTTCGCCGATCCCCGCGGTTTTGTGCCGACGTTGAAGATCTGATGACGTGGGGTGTATTGTCCGCTTAGGTGACAAGCCCGAGCTGGGGCGCAGTTTGCGGAGTTCGAGTAGGCGTCGGTGAAAACCATGCCCTTCATGGCGAGTTGGTCAATGTTAGGTGTCTCGTAAAAGTCAGACCCCATGTATCCAGTATCTTTCCAACCGAAATCATCGAGGTAGATAAACAGGATATTCGGCTTGGGCTCCGCGCGACAGGGGAGCGCTGAAATCATCAATCCCACCAAAATAATACAGGCGCTTATTGAGGTCGTAAGTGATCGTTGAAAGGCTGTATTTTGATTCATTGGGGTGTGGTTATTCTTTTTTCTTAGGTGAATGCTTGTCGTCGAGACGTTGCCAGTATTTTGACCAATATTTATCGTAGTAATCTAGCCCCGCGATTCTGATATGAGGCAGATCCTTCACAACAGGAGATTTTTCTGGGTTGTAGTCTTTCAGATGCGCTTGGCCGGATCGTTCACGAGGCGAAATAAATCGCCATTGGTGATCGCCTAGAATATCGGAACAAAGTTTCGCTAGCCCGGGATCATATTTCTTCAGTTGCTCTCTTGTGTGGATATGGTTGTGGTCATGATCCATGGTGCGGTTGGTATTGTACCAGCACTGGACACCTTCGGCAAAATACTCAGCCCGGTTCTTACTGGCGTAGCAATCCTTCTCCCCACCAAAGGCAATGAGAACTTTATCTGTTCCGGTGACCATGACTGTCGATGTGGTAGGCTTGCCATTCACAAGAATGTCTCCCCCATCGAGGCACTTTTTAATCAGAGCTGCGGGCTGATCTGGAAAGGCTTTTACCAAGGCCTTGAGAAGAGAAACAGGTTGATCTCCTGTGACTCGACGAAACCGTTGGGTCGCCCGGCCATCATTCCAAAGTCCCTTAGACATCGCGGATTTATAGGTTTCTGTCCATTGGCGATTCAGAGCATCATCGAATCCGGCGCCATGAATGACATGTCCGAATTCATGAATAAGGATGCTCTCAATTTGCATTCCACCTTCGTATTCCATGACATCCTCCTCGGCGAAGAGCACAACATAGCGGCCTTTGACTTTCGTTAGGAATCCCCTACTACGCCAGTTGTAGAAATCGAGTTCATCACCGGTTTTGTCCTGCTTGAATTGGGGCAGGTCAGAAGTAAGTTCATCGTGGGCCACGAGGAGGCAGAGGACGTTCTTTTCGCGGATACGATCGGCGATCGGTTTCTTGAGCTCACTCATCATGCGATCAAACAAGTAAGACGCCTCAAGGTGGGTGGTATCGGTCACCTTCTTTGAAGTAGCAATCAGGATGCCCTGAACCTTAGTGCTCTTAGCATAGAATGATAGATCCAGATCGTATTCTTTGGCGAGTTCTTCGCTGAGAGCTTCGACTTTGTGTGGTGCTGCATTGGCAGAGAAAGCAAAAATGACTGCAAGGGTGAAGAGGTAAGAGACGATTTTCATGATAGTAGGCGGAGTATTTTACAAGTCTAGAGGCTAGATAGCGCTGTTAAGATTACTTTCTGGGCGTTAGCTGGCAAGAAATAAAAGTACGTTAGCAAAAGTCACCATAGGAGACGATACTTTGAGAGAGGATCTGGCGTAAAGTTTAATTTTTATCTGGTTGATTCCTCAACTATTTCCTGATAATAATTTTTTAGTTTTGTAATAGGTGTCTATATGTGTACGTGTCTAATTTTCTTATATTAATGTTCTTATCCTAATTTAATGAGTGATAAAGCACCCCAAGCACCTAGCCCAGAGCACCTGGCCGAGCTTCTCCCACAATACGGGATTGACTCCTTTATCGCGCAAGGCGGTATGGGCGCGGTTTACCGTGGCCGGCAACTCTCACTGGATCGCGAGGTCGCCATCAAAGTGCTGCTCTATGAATACGGTGAAGACACCGAATTTATAGAATCGTTCACTACCGAGGCCAAGGCGATGGCCCGGCTCAACCATACAAATCTCCTCGGCGTGTTCGACTACGGTAACATCGATGGGATGCCTTACATCGTTATGGAGTATGTCGAAGGGGGGTCGCTTCACGAAGCGGCCTGGAACCATTCGATCGAACCAATACAGGCAGCCAATATTATCAATGGCATCTGTAACGGACTGGCCCATGCTCATGAGCATGGGATCGTCCACCGCGACATCAAACCAGCCAATATTCTACTCAATCTGAAGGCCGAGCCAAAGGTCGCAGATTTTGGTCTTGCCCACGCTAGCGACTCCGATCAACCCGGCCTCTTCATGGGCACGCCCGGCTATACTGCGCCGGAGGTTTTTCAGGACCCTGAGCAAGCCGGACAGCTGGCCGACATCTACTCGGTCGGCGTCATTCTTCACCAATTGCTAACCGGCATCGATCCTGCTGGGATCATAGCGCTACCTACTGAGCCGACTCGTAATCTCCACCTCGATGCGATTTGGCGCAAGGCTACCCACATTACTCCTTCTGAGCGCTACGCAACTGTCGCTGAGATGGGCTCCGCCCTCGAAAAATGGTGCACTGCAAAGCAAAAGGTGCTAGTCACTTCTAGCGCCGCGCCGTTTCAACCCAGAGCACTACCGGTTAAGGCTAAAGCCGAGGGTATTGGTGGTAAAGTCGCCATCATCATCATTCTGCTCGCCGCCCTCTTTTTCATCTTCCGGCTCACGGGTGAAAAGGAAGAGCAAATGAATGATGATATCGCGGATGCCGAAGAGACCGGGGTAAGTACCAATTTCGATCCCAATCTCGATCCTATGCCGGAGGTAAAGCCAGATTTCGGGTCAGTAACCAAAAAGCCCATTCGTGTTGAGCCCCCCCAATGCCTGAACCCGATATCGTTGATGTTGAGCTGCGCGATAAGCCAGACGTTCCTCCGGTGGTGGTTACCGAACCTGACCCCGAACCTAAGGTAGCTGTTGACCTTTCACCAGGAGACCAATTACTACGCACACGCGCTATCGGCCTGATTCTCGATGCCCGTAAGAAGCGCGATAAAGATCTCACTCGACAGCCCAGCTCCAGAGAGGAGGCGATCGATGAAGCCTATCGCTCAGCTATCATAGTAATCCGCGATGCCTATGCGGCCCGCCTTGAAAAATCCGCCACCGAAACCTCCGACGGCCAACTTAAGCCGCGTCTTCTCGCTCAGGCGGAACGCGCAGCAGATCTAGACGCGTGGATTGGGTTGCTCTCGCCCGAGCCTAAAAGGATTTCGAAGAAAAAAGTTGATGGCTTTGTCGGTAATTGGGATCATTCCTCCAACGGTGAAGCCTCTCGTAGGATCGCCCATCCGGGCGGCAGATTTGAAGTAGTAGGCAAAGATTGGAAGGCTACCTGGGAAATAGTCAAAGACGGCACTCTCGTAGTCGACTCTGGGAAGATAAGGCCATCTATATACACCCGTGATGGCGACGGCTGGACTGGCGAAGGACCTTTCGGGCAGGATCTTACCCTCAAACGTGGAGACTGGTAATCTATTTCTCCTCCTCCAGCACTAGACTTTGAAAGTCCCTCGGAATAGCAGAATTATCTCCTGACTTTAAATAATTAAGGCATGGCGAGCATGACTTCGTTGATCAGGAGCTTGTCTCCAGTGAGTTTGATTTTCAGGGAGTACCATCCGTCTCCACCTCGCGCGCTGAACGAAACGTTGATGTTGTCACCAGACTTGTTGAATGACTTGGGGCTATTCCAGTCGACCCCCTTGAGGCGGTCACCATTCTTGCCAGCGGCCATGGTGTATTTTCCGGTTTGGAGCCGCTTGAGGATGGATTCGCACTGCTCGACAGTCAGCCCATGGGGACTTCCGACCCGGTATTCTTTTTTCCCGACCATCAGGATGGTTGTTTTCCGGATCATCGGTTTTGCGGCCCAGAAATCACCGATTTGAAGGTCGTCTTTCTTTGGGCCTCTGCTCCCTGCGATCCAATCCTTATAGGAGACAGATAGGACTGGATGCAAGATCTCGCGTCCCTTGACTTGGGCGACTCCATAGACGGAGATGCCGCGATCGGATGATGGGCGACGATAATAGGTGCTGATTTTCGCGATTTTCTTGATCCCGCGTTTTTGGGCTAGTTCGGTAATTATTTTCTCTTGGGCCTTGGTCAGACTGGCGTCTTCCTCGTATTCCCGGACAAAGCCGTCACTACTTCCTAACGTGTTTGCCGCCTGCTCGGCTAATGTTTTGTCCATAAACGTATCCGAACGGAGCCAGTAACGTTTCTCATGTACGGGTTTTAGCACGGCGAGTCCTAGTTGATTTTCCTTGGCGTCGTAGCTGGCAATCTTCGGCCGCCAGACAACCGGAATGAGTTCACCCAATTTAACGCCCTTGATGGCCTTGATCACCTTCAAGTCGGCATGACACCAGTCATCCTTGAGTAGTTTCCGGTTGACGAGCTCGGCGACGAATACTTTGTCGGCATTGTGCACGCGTGTTATCAGCGGCTTTTCTTGGGCCCGGATGGGTTTTGTTACTGGCACTGGTATTGCATGGGCAGTGAATCCAGATAGCAGCATGGATGCTGTAAAAGCGAGCAGTGCCGTGGGGTTTGTGTGTTTCGTGATGATGGTGGTGAGGAGGGATTTATTAGTAGAAGATGGTTTCATAGGATCAGTATTTTTCGGTTCTGTTGAGTTGTAGGTTAGATTATCTATTCGGAATCAGTCATTGTAACGAATTTTCTTTTTGGGTGGGACGTATTTGAGGGACCGCATGCATCACTCTTCTATTCATTGGCCGCTCCTCCCACCTTTGTGACATTAATTTTCGATAATGACGGGCTACCCACATTTCTAAGCAGGATATTTTTCGCAGGTCCATATCCAGGTGTCGGGGTCAGCCCAGTCTTTGACGGTTAGGGACACATCCAGCTCATCACCGATCTCGGCGTGGCTTTGGTCCAAGCGTAGAATTCTAAACCCCCAGTGCGGTGCCCGGCCCGGATCTAGCGGACTTGAACTCAGCACCAGATCGTCATCCACCTTGGCTTTCATGAAGACAACGAGGCCATCGATCAGGCCGGCCTGAGTCACTTTCCGTGTGAATGCCACCGTCAAGGGTAGCGACGTCTCGGTGATGGTGTGTAGATCCACTTCGACCATCGGAGCCGGTTCACCCAAAAATTGTTTCACCACACCCAGATCACAGCTTGCCATACAGTAGTATTCAGGATCTTCAGGGCGACTTCGCTCCATGCTGGTAAAATCAAAGCCGTGTACGTCGTTGAGTTCCCAGATGTAGGGTACGCGCCGGTCGTCATGTAGCGTCATCGGTTCACAAAATAACTCAAACTGACTCGGTAAAATCAGTCCGCCTGGTTTGAGCAGGCGATCGCGCAGATCGCAGACGTTGGGCACCATTGCCTCATCGAATAAAAAGTCTCCAATCTGCTCGTGTAGAATCACGTCCACCGGCTCGTTGAGGTAAAACTTGGTACTGTGCACGCCTTCGTAGTCGACGTTCTCGATCCCATTTTCCGCCCCTAGCTGCATGGCGTGATCGAGGATCGAGGAGTGATCAATCGCATAGACATGAGCAGCGCCTTGGCGCGAAGCAAACGCCGCCAGAATGCCTGTTCCGGTGCCCAGATCGATCACGCGATCACCCGGCTTAATGTGCCGGCTGATGGCGTCGTGATAAAATGCCATGCGGGGCTCATCGGCCAACATCCGCTCCTGCTCATGCAGATCAGCAAAATAATTCTCGTTGAATTGCCGGTATTTCTCGGCTGAGGTTTCGATTTTGGCGGGAGCTTTTATTTCGGCTGGGGGCTTGATTTCTGTCGGGGTTTCGATGACGTTTGAGGTCTCGATTTCAGCCGGCAGCTCGATCTCAACGGGTGCGTAAAACCACCTTTTAAGTCGGCGCGAGCCAACCAGTCGCTTACCTAACCGAGAGCATGCCTGCCGAACGCGCTGAGAAACAAAAACTGTGAACCGTTGAATGGAGGAGATAGATAGTTTCATTCCGCTTAGTTGATGAGAAGATTGGTTTGAGCTATGGTTGTTTAGCAAAACAGAGGTCGCAGGCACGAGCCGGACAGAACGGCATGGATCTCGGGGTATTCTGCTGTGGTGGTGTTGCTTTCAGGGCTCTCGTTAAGCGCATGTTTCAGAGTGTCGATAAGCAAATCAAACTGCGTATCGATATCGACTTCGATCGTTTCAGGAAAAGCGGCATCTAGAAGAGTGAGGCCAAAGTCGGCGGGCTCAATCAGTTCTTCCGCCCATCTGAGGATCGTTTCGTTCGGTGATTGGTCTGGATATCGCTCGGTGATGAGTGCCTGGATGTCTTTGCTATTCTGGACGTTCATGAGCAGCGCTAGGAAAAAGCGATGCTCTGGGTTGTCAATGTGGTAGCGCATCTGGGAGATGGTTTCGCGGCGAAGGTTTTCTGCTAGAGTAGCGGGCACTCCCTTCGCGAGGTTACCGTGTTTTTCCTGAAATATCGCCAGAACAGATTCCCACTCTCCAAGAAACTGAAGGCGGTCCATAGCGTGATGAAGTGTGTGGAAGCCCCGCTCAAAATCTAGACTCTCTATCATTTCATTCACTTGTAGCGCATAGCTGGGATGGTCTAGATTTTCGAGCACGTCGAGCAGTTGCTTGCGCCGCATCGTTAGTGAATCCGCATGAATTGGGTCGATCGCGATGTGGGGAGGAAGGTAATTATACTGTGGTCCTGTTCCGGGATCGTGATGGGTGCGGACTACCACGGTGAGGGAGGGCGTATCGAGATGGAACAGCGAGTGGATGCATTCCCGGCCAGAGATAATAGGGACGGTGCGGCCAGTTTCGAGCAGCTCGATCTGCTTCAGTCGGAGCTCACCGGTGCGGATGTGTGGAGTGACTGAATGTGCTCCCACGAAGTCGAATTCTGAATGAACACTCGATCCCCGCATGACATGGAACGCTCCGGAAAACTCGTGTTGATGGATATCCGTGGTTCCTTCCATCCAGAACAAGATCTGAATATAAAACCGCGAATCATTAAAGGCGACTAATTCGGGTTGCCCGAACCCAGAGTGCCCTTGAAGAGGTTGATCGTCGTTGGTGAGGAACTCGTGAATCATCTCCTCGAGATCCACATTCTCAGAGGGTGGAGCTTCATCCATAGCGATCCGAGCAAGTTCCGGAAACACTTCGAGCGAGAAATTCTGCTCCCGCCAACGTTCCAGCACCGTGCGACCAAGCTTTTCAAAATAAGGATTCATAAGAACGCAACCTTAGTTCAACGGTGAGTGCGACACAAGCCACAAGAATCAAAGATAGGGGGGTGATTTTAGCTGACGTGATCACCGATAAAGACAGTGAAGAATGGCAGAGTATCGCTAATAATAAAAAAGTTCATTATTTCCCTTTACTTGACTAATTAGTCAAGTATTAATCATTGCATGGGTCGCACTTCAAACACACCTGAAAAACTAAAAGTAGCACTGAGTGAATTGATGCTTGAGCACAGCTATGGAGCGGTGACGATTGATGCTCTGTGCGCACGTGCGGGGGTGAAAAAGGGATCGTTTTATCACTTCTATAAAACGAAGTCAGATCTCGCGATTGAGGCATTCGAGCATCTTTGGGAAACCCAGGGAAGACCGTGGATGGATACTGCCTTCTCCCCATCGGAAAAACCACTCGATCGGATCCGTAAATGGCTGAAGTGTGGGATGGACCACATCATGGAAGACCTTGAAAATCATGGCAGAATACTGGGTTGTCCCTTTTATAATGTAGGGTCTGAAATTTCTACTTTGGAGCCAGAACTTGCGATAAAAATTGTTGAGATCTTAGACCTTCATCAAAACTATATCGGCAGTGCATTGCGCGAAGCTTCCGAAGCAGGGCTTGTTGAAATCGATGATATTAATGCCGTAGCTCTCGATGTCTTCACCTTAGTGGAAGGAGCGATCACCAGAGCTCGAATCACCAATGACCCAGCCCCTCTTTATTCTCTGCCTGTGAGTATAGGCCGTCTGATCGGAACCGACCTAGGCGTGCTCTAATACTGGACTAACTAGTAAAATAAATTATCAACCCTGAATCACTACTATTTTTATGAAACTATCTACTATACATCTTCGCGGGGCCGCTAGCCCTCTTGTTTTTATTGGTCTCGCTGCCGTTGTTCTCTTACTGAGCTGGTGGGGGATTAATGCGCTTTCGAACGCTGAGACTGCGTCGGATCCGGCAGCAGCAGCGCCAGCTGGGATGCCTCCTGCCAATGTGATTCTCAGCAAGGTTGAGAAAAAATTATCTCAACAGACACAACGAGTGATCGGAACGTTGCGGGCAAAATCTCGATCTAAGCTGGCTGCCCGCGAGGCTGGGGCGGTCCTGGAGGTTCTTGTTCAAGAAGGTGATCTGGTGAAAATGGGAGCGACTATCGCAAAGATTGATCCACGGCGCTTAGAGGCTCAGGTTGTTGAAGCCAAAGCCGCGGTCACAGAGGCACGAGCCGTGGTCACTCAGCGCGAGGCGGAGAAAACACGTGCGAGCTCGGACCTGAAAATGAAAGAGCAGCTCTATGCCCAAAGAGCCCTTTCCGAAAGCGAAGTCCTTGATGCTCGACGTGGTGTGCATGTTGCTGATGCATTGGCATCAGCGGCAGCAGAATCGCTAGGTGTGATGGAAGCACGTGTCGATTTGATCAAAGTGAGGCGAGAAGATTTAGAAATCCTAGCTCCCTTCGCCGGTCGGGTGGTAGCAAGTCATACCGAAATCGGAGAATGGGTGATTCCTGGATCACCGGTTGTTACTCTACTCTCAGTAGGTGAGATCGAAGCATGGCTTCAGGTTCCAGAGCGCTTTGCCTCAGTGGATGGCAGTAAAAATATCCCTGTAAAGCTAACTGCAACTGGAAAAATGGTAATGGCCACCAAACTGATTCCTATTCCAGACGCGGACAGGAGTTCCCGAACGGTACAGATGATCGCGATGCTTCCCGATCCAGATAATGAGTTAGTTCCAGGACTTTCTGTGAGCGCTGAGCTACCCGTGACCGATGAGATCGAGCAGCTCATGGTGCCGGTGAATGCAGTGGTTCAGAGTTATTCTGGACCAGGAGTGTTCGTGCCTCACAAGTCACCCGATTCTCCGCTGCCTGTTGCTAAACGTATCGAGGTTGAAGTGCTCTATAAAACTGATGGGTATGTATTCATCCGCAGTAAGGATTTAAAAGAAGGTGACCAAGTCATCGTCGAAGGGAATGAACGTCTATTCCCATTTCAGCCCCTGATGGTTCAGGAAGCTGCTAAAAAGTAATTTTACCACACCTCATTGATTATGAAAAAAGGACTTATTGGACTTGCTATTTCGCAACCTATTACCGTCGCCGTCGCGACATTGCTGGCAGTTTTTGCAGGTATTTTAGCCGTCACCTTGGTGCCAGTTCGGATGACTCCAGAGGTCTCTTCCGTGGTGGTATCTGTCACCACAAACTGGGAGTCAGCCTCTGCGGAAGAGGTTGAGTCAGATATCGTGGAAGAACAAGAGAAGGTGCTAGGGGAGGTGAGTGGGCTGATTTCGATCACCTCAACTAGTGCAGCAGGGCAGGGCTCTATCCGGCTAGAATTTGAGACCGGCACAGACATTGAAGGAGCGACAGCTGATGTTTTACAGAAACTAGATGAAGTTCCGGGGTATCCTGATGGCGTCGTGCAGCCGAAGGTTGAACCCGTTGATATTGAATCGGTCGATTACATCGCCTGGATAGGGCTGGCATCGAGCGATCCGGATTTCAAAGCAGAAACCTTGTATGATTTAATGGAACGCAGGATTCGTCCACGATTTGAGCGGATTGAAGGAATATCACAGGTGGGGATTCGAGGAGCCGTTCAGTCGGAGCTTCATATTATCATTAACCCAACGGCGATGGCTCAGCGTGGGATTACCTATGCTTCGTTGCGACAATCGATCACGGCAGCCAATGCAAACTTCTCAGGCGGACGTCTTGCGGATGGTAAACGTGATATCAGGGTTCGTGCGACTGGTCGTTTCGAGAGCCCTGAAAGCATCGGGGAAATGGTTGTCCAGCGCTCAGAGCGTGGGGCGGTTTATTTGCGAGATATCGCAACCATTAAAAGTGCTTACAAAGAGCCAACATCGTGGGTTCGCGCCCGCGGTGTAAGAATGCCGTTCTTTAACTTTCAGCTGTCGCGTGGAGCCAATTTGCTGGAAACCATGGAGCTGCTCCAGACAGAGGTTGCCACATTAAATGCTCCCGGTGGATTACTTGATCAGGAAGCGAGAGATCTTGGCTTAAATGGTAAACTGGAATTGGTTCAGACTTATGATTCCACCACTTACGTTGAAGATGCGATTGATCTGGTGAAGAATAATATATTTGTAGGAAGTATTCTTGCTACTATGACGCTGTTATTCTTCCTGCGTTCTCTGAGAACCGTCGGTATTATTGCGATAGCGATCCCCGTCTCGGTGATCGCATCGTTAGTGGTGCTGGTCGCCCTCGGTCGTTCGATTAACATCATTTCTCTAGCAGGACTTGCGTTCGCCGTTGGGATGGTGGTGGATAATGCGATTGTGGTGATCGAAAACATCTATCGTCATTTGGAGTTTAAAAAGCCGCCACTGCAGGCGGCCTATGACGGGACCAAGGAGGTCGCCGGCGCGGTGGTGGCCTCGACGATGACCACGCTGATCGTCTTTGCGCCGATCTTGATGATTCAAGAAACCGCAGGCCAGCTATTTAGAGACATCGCACTAGCCATCATGATTTCTGTCGGTATTTCGATGATTGTATCGATCACCTTGATCCCGACCGCCGCAGGTCGTTTTCTCAAGCCACCAAGTAAAAGCGGAGACAGTGCCTTTGATCGCTTCTTTGGAGGTAAGTTTTTCAAAGTAATAGGCGCCCCGCTCCGTCCGCTAGCTTGGCTGTTTAACAACCTTCCCTCGATCATTGGGAACACCGTTGGATGGGTGATTGATGGCTGGGTCAGGCGGATTGCCGTAGTCATCGTCTTTCTTCTGCTCACGGTGCTAGGGGTGAAGACTTTACTTCCTCCACTGGACTACTTGCCGAGTGGAAACCGTAATTTAATCCTCGGTCTGCTGTTCCCACCGCCAGGATATAACCTGGATCAGTTGTCAGACATGGGTGACAGAATCGAAGATCGGGTGGCCCCTGCCTGGGAGGCGACTAATGACAAGTTTGCTCTGGAAGCTGTCCAGCGTGATGGTGAGTATTCAGAGGGGGTGGATAAACGTTACAAGGTCCCGGCTATGCCAGGAGCTGAGCCAACGGTGTTGCCTCCGAAGTTGGATCATTATTTCCTCGTTTCTTTTGAGGGACGGATGTTCCAAGTTGCTATTTCTAATGACAAAAAGCGGGTGGTTGATGGGATTCCATTATTCAACCATGCGACCTCTGGAAATGCCGCTCCAGATACCTTTGCGTTTGCTTTCCAAATGCCTCTTTTCCGTGTTGCAGGCACCACAGGAACAGCAATTAAGGTGGATATCAAAGGAACCGATCTCGATGCTGTCAACCAGACCGCTGGTCAGCTCTTCGGGATGTTTATGGGGTCATTTGGACCAGGGAAAACTCAGCCACAACCGGCGAACTTTTCTCAGCCACTAGATGAACTGCGAATCGTTCCTCACGATGAACGTTTACTTGAGGTCGGAATGAGTAGAACCGACCTCGGCCTTGCGGTGCAGGCATCGGGTGAAGGGATTTTGCTATTCCGCGACTACGAAAAAAACGGTGAACTGAAGGACATGAAAATCATCACCGAGGGGGCACTAGAAGGCCGCCCGCTGGAGGCCTTGCTTGATACCCCGATTGCGACCCCTGAGGGAAGTATCGTGGATCTGCGCTCGATCGCTTCGTTGGAGAATGTCCGTGGTCCAGATGCCATTCGCCATGTGGATCGATTGCGCGCTGTGACACTTGAAGTGACCGCTCCTAGAGGGATGGCATTGGAAGATGCGGTTCGTCAGGTAGAACAGCTCATTGCAGCGCTCAAGGAACAAGGAGGAGTCGCTCCAGGAGTACAGGTAGAAATTGCAGGATCTTCTGATGCATTAAATGAAATCAAAGAAGCGCTATTAGGTGACGGTAGCTTCTTTGGATTTATCACTAGTAGCCTGTTCCTAGCCCTCTTCGTCGTCTATCTTCTGATGGTGGTTCTTTTCCAAAGCTGGAGTTATCCCTTGGTGATTATTCTCTCTGTGCCACTGGCTACGGTGGGAGGATTGCTCGGCTTGTCGCTGGTGCACAAGTGGAGTGTCGCTGACCCCTACATGCCGGTGCAAAATATGGATGTCCTCACCATCCTTGGCTTTGTGATCTTAGCTGGTGTGGTGGTCAATAATGCGATCCTTATCGTTCACCAGACGATTAACTTTCTCAAGGCAGATCCAGGCCGTGATACGAATGATGCGATCAAAGAATCCGTCACTTCACGGGTGCGCCCGATCTTGATGTCGACTCTAACTTCGGTAGGCGGGATGCTGCCCCTCGTTCTTCTGCCGGGCTCTGGATCGGAGCTGTATCGTGGTCTTGGAGCTGTCGTTGTAGGAGGTCTAGTTGTCTCAACCATTTTTACCATGTTCCTCGTTCCTACGGTGCTGAGCATGGTCTTTTCACTCAGTAAACCCTCGGTCGTGACCGAACCACAACCCGCAGATGCGTAAACCTGTAACCCATTTTAAAAGTCTCATTATGAAAGCATATTTAATCTTCCCACTGCTCCCCTTGCTAGCCCTCGCTGGTTGCTCAGTCGTTGGGCCTGATTACAAGCCTCCGTCTGGAAACCCAGCGGCTACTTATAAAACGGTTGGCCTCAGTAAGACGCCTGCAGTCGGTTCTTGGTGGACATTATTCTTGGATAGTAAGTTAAATGACCTTCTAGTTAGCGCTGAAAAGAACAGCCCTAATGCGCGTATTGCGCTGGCTCGTCTGGATCAATCGCGTGCGATGCTCAGGATCAAGCGGGCTGATATTTTACCTGGCCTCTCGGCAAATTCACTATATAGCCGAGAGAACGAATCTGGAAACGATCGATTCCCGCCATTAGGGGGAGCCTTCGAGAGGTATAATTCGTCGTTGAATCTCAGTTACGAAATTGACTTCTGGGGACGTATCCGCAGGGGGATTTCTCAAGAATATGCATTGGCGGAAGCCACAGCTGCTGACTACGAGTTCGCCGTCCTTTCTACAAGGGCGGAGGTAACTAGAAACTATATCAGCCTCAGATCATTGGATGACGAAATCCGCTTACTCAGTGAAGCGCTTGAGCTGCGTAAGGAGAACGAGACCCTAGTTCAGGCTCGCGTGAATGCAGGTAGCACCACGGCAATTGATTCTTCACGTGCCACCAGTCAGACCGAAACGGTAAGAGCAGAGATCCACCGTCTCAAGCAACGCAGAGATGAGTTAGAAAATGCGATTGGTGTTTTAGTGGGAGAGAATCCAAGCACGTTCCGCCTAGGTAGAGCGTCTATTCCTAGAACACCAGCGGTTCCTTCAGGCGTTCCTTCAGACCTTCTGCGTCGCCGGGCTGATGTATTAGCAAGTGAACGCCGCCTCGCCGCTGCGAGCGAAGCGATCGGGGTCACGATAGGGAAATACCTGCCTCGTGTGACACTCAATGCAGCCGGCGGATACGCAGCACTCAGCGCATCAGATTTATTTAACAAAAGTAGCCAGCTCTGGAACATTGGGCCGTCTGTTTCTTTCCCTGTGATCACCGCGGGCCGTCGTAAAAATGATGTGACTCGAGCCAAAGCGTTTTATAGGGAAAACTTAGAGTTGCATCGTCAAACGGTGCTCGTCGCCGTGAGAGATGTTGAGAATGCCCTGTCAGGTATCTACAATCTGAATCATGCGATCATCGCTCAGAAAAAATCTGCCGATGCCGCCCAGGAGGCATCTCGTCTGATTAAGCTGCGTTACGATACTGGCTTAGTGAGCTTTTTCGAAGTCATCGATGCCCAGCGCCAGCTCCTCATCGAGCAGCGTGCCTTAGTGCAAACTCGCTCGGCCCATCAGTTAGCGACAGTGCAACTCATTCAGGCACTCGGAGGTGGGTGGAAATACTAGAGCATCATTTAGTCAGTTAATGAGCTTTTATCTCAGAGAGAAGCCTTGATTGTTTGTCCAGATACCGGACGTCTATTATACCACTCCGTCAATTGTCTTATTTGCTCTATTACTTGGGATTAGTTATTTTACAGCCTAATGTAAAGCACGCCAATCGCGGACGAATCAGCACTGATTCATGGATAGCTAGAGTGGTATTTTTCTTATTCTTGGTAGTCGAAGCTCGAAGAATATAAATCAAACTTTAAAAGCAATATCTCGCTATTGGAGTTTAGCTAGTTCATTTCGACCCACTCCAGTAAAGGCCGCAACAAGATAGACCGTCCTACCCTTAAATAATGCCCTCTCGCAGAGCCTTGGAGACTGCTCCGGTGTTGGTGTTTAAATGCAGCTTGCTGTAAACGCGCCGCATGTGAGAAGAGACAGTCTGCACGCTGATATCAAGCAAGTCACGCGATCTTCATGTTTGCAAAACCGCTAGGTCTACCTACTCTGCTTTATTCGGGCACAGGTCCAACGGTTCCTCCATCGATGAACTCCGCTTTGGTGAGCGTCTGGCTAAGGTCATCTTTACCTTGTGCGATGTTGCCGACCCAGCTCAGGACACGGTTCACCACCGGGCGGCTGTCCCAGCGGATGTGGGCGACCGAGGGCTCGCACCAGGCGAAGGTGGGATCAGGATCAGCGCAGATGAGCGAGACCTGCGCCGGTGCCAGGATGCCGCGTTGGGCGAGGTGCTCCTTGACCGCGTGGAATAGAAATGGTTCGTAGATGATCATCGCCGTGGGCGGGGTGACGCGAAATAGCTCTTCTAACATTTGGTGAAGCCCCTCGGAGTGATCTTTCCAGCGTGGCAGATTGTAGGAGCCGGTGGGTATTCCATGCGCCTCCATTTCCTCTAACCATACTCTGTTTGGTCGTAAGGTCGGCAAAGGAGAGTCGGCGATGGCTGAATTGACTCTGCAGTTTGAGGAATAGCAGAGGGATTAAAGATGCTCAGTATTTAAGAATAAACGATGTGGAGTAGGTCTTTAGTAGTAGGTGGTTGCCTCCGATTTTTTACTGGCAAGAAAAACGAACCGCCTCTATCATCACTTATGTTCAGCAAGAAAATAAGTGCGAGAGTAAAGGTGGCATTGGGTTTCTGCGGGTGGTGGCTGATGACATCGATCTCCCATGCGCAAGCAGCTAAGCCGAATATTATCGTGATCATGTCAGATGATATGGGCTACTCAGACATCGGGTGTTATGGAGGTGAGGTTTCCACCCCTAATCTGGACAGTCTGGCGGTAAACGGACTGCGTTACACGCATTTTTACAACACGGGACGGTGTTGCCCGACGCGTGCCTCGCTACTCACTGGTCTCTAGGCTCATCAGGCGGGAATTGGTGAGATGACTGGTGACCGCGGGCAACCTGGATACCGCGGAGACCTCAGCCGTAACGCAGTCACCATCGCGGAGGCTCTAAAACCTGCGGGTTATAGCAGCTACATGTCTGGCAAGTGGCACGTTACTAAAAATCTTACACCTGATAAGGGTATTTCCAATTGGCCGATGCAGCGCGGGTTTGACAAGTTCTACGGGACCATCATCGGTGCCGGAAGTTTTTTTGACCCCTGGACACTCACCCGAGGAAACAAACCGATCACTCCAGAGAACGATAAAGAATACCAACCGAAACAATACTACTACACCGATGCTATCAGCGATAATGCGGTCACGTTTATTAACGACCACAAACGCGAAGCAAAGAAAAACCCGTTTTTCATGTATGTCTCCTACACCGCCGCCCACTGGCCGATGCATGCGCTCGAGAAAGACATCGCGAAGTACAAAGGGAAGTATGATGAAGGTTATGAAGTGATCCGCAAAGCGCGTTATGAGAAGATGAAGAAGCTGGGCGTGATCAAGGACTGGAAGTTGAGCCCGGCACCCATGCTTTGGAAAGATTTTCCTGAAAAGGATCGAGCTTGGGAACTTCGCTGCATGGAAGTCTACGCTGCCATGATCGATAATATGGACCAGGGGATCGGCCGCATCGTCCAATCGCTGAAAGACAACGGACAGTATGACAACACCCTGATCCTTTATTTTCAGGACAATGGTGGCTGCGCGGAAAGCAGGGGACGGCGACCCACAAAAAATCCCGCCACAGGCGTTGTGCCGATGGGTAAAGACGAACTGCAAACACGAATGGTTCCTGAACGCAGTCGCGCCGGGCATCCCGTGCTCACAGGAAACAAAGTCATGCCTGGTCCATCGGAAACTTACATCGCCTACGGCAGAAACTGGGCGAACGTTTCTAACACTCCATTCCGCCGCTACAAATCACAAAACCACGAGGGTGGCATCGCAACGCCATTGATTGCTCATTGGCCGAAAGGAATTACCGCTAAAAACGAACTCCGCGGTCAGACCAGCCACCTGATCGACATCATGGCCACCTGTATCGAGCTATCAGGTGCTAGCTACCCAGAAAATTTCGATGGTCAAAGAATCATCCCCATGGAAGGTCAGAGCCTGACCGCAAGCTTCAAGACGAACGTCAACAAAGACCGCCTCATCCTCTGGGAGCACTTTCAAAATGCCGCCATCCGCCAAGGGAAATGGAAACTCGTTAAGCTCAAGAGCGGCGAATGGGAACTCTACGATATGGAAAGCGATCGAAGCGAGCTCAATAACTTAGCCGAAACGCACTCTGAAAAATGTAAGGAACTTGCCGAGCTATGGGAAGAAAATGCCCACCGCACCTTGATCTATCCAAAACCTAAAAAGTAAAGCGCAAGTCGATCCTTAATTGACGACTAAGTATCGTCGCTGTGTTGAATTGGACATCCATGGATTCCTTATCGGGGATCTCGAACAACTCTGATTGGTTGGGGCATCAGCATGTAGTCCCCTGAAGCATGTAGTCCCCTGATTTTTTTAATGAGATTTTCTTGTAACTTGGAGTACATTTTAATCTAATTATAAATGTAACTAAATTACCAAAACCTATGAAACTAAAGTCTCTAATACTCTCAACTGTGCTTGCCGCCACTCCGTGGATCGTGTCTGCGCAGTCCGCTAAAAATATCGACATGAAAGATGTCACTAATAATCTCGATATGGATGGCCAGTTCTTTATGGCTAACAATATTGAGGGTGACCTGAGCAAACTTGCTGCTCTGGGCACAGATTTCGCTCAGAACTCAGCTAAAAATGGGACATCTTGTTTACCGGAAGAGATGGATTTCAATGCTATCCTCAAGGACTTTGGGATGGACCAGCTAGTAGCTTACGGGCGCAGTGCTAAGTTCGAAGGAGACCACTGGGTGAGCAAAATGTATCTCCAGAACAACGGTAGCAAAAAGGGTATCTACTCTATGATGGGTGAGAACAATACCACATACCAGGCGATCAACTTTGCTCCATCCGGCACTGACATGGTGATGGAGTGGAGCGTCGACACGCGCCAGCTGATGAATAGCATGAAGAACGTGCCTAAGTGCGAGAGACTAGATGAATTTATGTCAGGTAAGATGCCAGCGGGTGGAACTGTGGAGGAGATGCTCAAGACATTCACCGCGAAGGTGAGTCTAGCAGTGAAACTGGATGACAAGAAACGTGAAGTCTGCCCGGTCTATCCAGAATACACATTTCCCAAGATGCACGGCTGCATGAGAATGGAAGGCGCTAACCAGATGTGGAAGCAAGTAGGCGGAATGGCTGGCTTCATGATGAAAGTAGAAAAGCAGGATGACGGCACACTCATGTTGACTCCGCGCAAGCAGAAGAAGAACATGAATGTCGTGATGCTAATGGATACTAAAAACGATTTGCTCTGGGCCGCAACTAGCCGCAAATTTCTTGCTGAGTGCCGTGGAGATGGAGCTAAATTAGCAGCCGATGCAGACTTCAAGACAATCTCTGAAGGATCGACTAAAGGTAATGCAATCGTATATATTTCCAACCAAGCTTGCTTAGAAATCAGACAGGTCAAGGAGGCTAAATATAACAAGATGGGAAAGAAGTATCTCTCAGATGAGATGATCGAAAAGATCATGAACCATCTTACAGAATCAAAAAATGGCTACTACGCAGAGATGCGTAAGAGCAAAAATGGAATCAACTTCGTGCTTAAAGCACCCTGCCCAGTCAAAGAAATTATGGGTGTTAAGCGCGGGGGCAAAAAAGGCGGTAAGAAAAGTAAGAGCGGATGTCCATACTCAGAGGGCTCTCAGTCACCAGAAGGCAAAGCTAAGCCAGACGATGCCCCAAAGCCAACACCTGGTGGAGACGAAGGTGACATGTAGAACCTGTTAACCCACTAATATTGCTTTAACAAGCAGGCCCTGGAATCGATTTCTGGGGTCTTTTTTTTAGGCGGATTCTCATTCTCGCTTACCTTTCTTACTCAGCTCAAGTGCTAGTTTATAATGATGATCTGCCTCTCTGCCGCTGATGGAATCGCTCGCTAGCAATGCCTCGGCAATCGACTTGGTGGCGTTCCAGGTGGCGGTTTGGTCGAAGAGATTGTGGACTTTATCTAGCGTGCGTTTGAGGACTTTCCCTGCTTGCTTGGCATTGCCTGCTCGCATCAGGGCGAGCTTTTCGGCATCTCTGAGATCTTGAGAGGCTCCTTGCATGTTGTATCGGCCACTTTTTCTGCCTTCGGCTGCCATGCCGGCGAGCAGGATGAGAAGCTCGGCCTCTAGCACATCTTGGCTGGCTTTCTTGCGACCTTTACTCATTTTACAGACGCCTAGTTTATTGCCGCCGGGGATGATGCTTACCTTGTTCACGTTACGACCCACGACAATAGCAATGACTGCATGACCAGCTTCGTGATAGGCTGTGTGGATGCGTTGATCTGAGTGGGGGTTGTTATTGGATGACATTGGAATAGGGAGGGTTTATATCAAAATAGCGAATTAGCGGTAAGTTTTTTATTTTTGTCTTATATGGTTCATTTTGACTCTGAACAGGCGCCAAGAATTTATTTGTTGATAATGATCACATGAACCATACACTTATTTTCAGCAGCATAAATCCCTGCTGGCCATCTTATGAATTTATCTATCAAACCATCGATCACCATCTTCAGTTGTGCACTCAGTATGACGCTATTCACCGCTAATGCACAAGCCGAAGCCGATAGCGCAGCGAAGGGTGAGGCGACAAAGAGGCCGAATGTTGTGTTCATGTTTTCTGATGATCATGCTCTGAATGCGATCTCAGCCTATGGCGGGAGACTTGCTGAAATAGCCCCCACTCCGAATATTGATCAGCTAGCGAAAGAGGGCGCTATATTCAATAACTCGTTTTGTGCGAACTCGATCTGTGGACCCTCTAGGGCGAGTATTTTAAGTGGAAAGCATAGCCATAAAAACGGCTTTATGAGAAATGATGGTAAGGGGTTCGACCAGAGCCAGTGGACCTTTATCAAGGAACTTGGCAAAAACGGTTACCAGACATCGGTGATAGGTAAATGGCACCTGCACACGAAGCCAACGGGCTTTGATCATTGGGAAATTCTACCCGGGCAAGGAAGTTACTATAATCCAGCATTTGTCCAGATGGATGGAACGAAGCGGCGGGAGACTGGCTACGTGACAGACCTTACAACAGATAAGGCGCTGAAATGGTTAGATGGAAGAGACAAGTCGAAGCCCTTCTTGCTGATGTGTCAGTATAAGGCGCCGCATCGGACGTTTGCTCCAGCACTGAGACATTTAGATTCATTTGGTGAAATGAAAATCCCGGAACCAGATAGCCTATTTGATGAGTATAAAGACCGAACTAAAGAGTTACCTAAAAATGAAATGGAGATAGATCGTCATTTCTGGTGGGTTTATGATCTCAAAATCCGTGAAGAGGAAATGGGCGGGGTAAAATTTAAAGGGGTAATGGGTCCGGCAAACGAATATGAGCGGATGAATGAGGAACAGAAGAAGCAATGGGATGCCCATTTTGGACCTTTGAATAAAGCGTTTATCGAAGAGTATAAAGCAGGGAAGATGAGCCATAAGGATGTGGTCAGATGGAAATATCAACGTTATATGAAAAACTATCTCAGCACGGTAAAGTCAGTAGACGAATGCGTGGGACGGATGACAGACTATCTAGAGAAAAATGGGCTAAGCGATAATACGATAGTGATTTATTCGTCTGATCAAGGATTCTTTCTTGGTGAGCATGGGTGGTATGACAAGCGCTGGATGTTTGAGGAGTCATTCAAAATGCCATTTCTGATCAAGTGGCCAGGAGTGATCAAGCCTGGTATTAGGCCAGATGCATTGATTCAGAATATTGACTACGCACCAACATTTTTGGAAGTGGCAGGGGTGAAAGCTCCTGAAGCAGTGCAAGGGAGGTCAATCGTCCCTATCTTAAAGGGAGAGAAATCGGATGTGCGAGACGTTGTTTATTATGCTTATTACGAATTAGGTGAGCACCGTGTGCCGCAGCATTTTGGAGTGAGAACCAAACGCTACAAGCTATTCTATATCCCGATGTCTAAAGAGTGGCAGCTGTTTGATCTAGAGAAAGATCCACAGGAAATGCGGAGTTTCGATGGTGATCCAGACTACAAGGAAATTCAAGAGGATATGACGGCGCGATACCATCAGATAAGGAAAGACATAGAGGCGCCTACTTATGAGAAATACGCTCCTAAAGGCCCGAGAAAAGGTTATATAAAATAATTTCAGGACGGTAGATTTCTATCGGGCTCGGTGCCAAATCTACCGACCTCGATCCGATCCGCGTATTGCGGATCTGCGATGACTCCAAACGTTAACTCAGGTTTGTCGCTATCAGAAACTGTGGATGGGTGCAATTCACGAAATAGCATATGGGGGAGAGCAGAGCGATTAAGCTAGGGAATAGCTACCTACAATAACTATTTTTTTACCGCAGATTTACGCGGATTTTCACAGACTTCTTGATTCGTTGCTAGCATGTGCGCCGTGTCATTCTATTTTCAATTTCAGACTTTTCGCTTATCTGTTTGACGGATAAAAAGGAGATCATTATCTTTCAATTGTAATTCAACTAAACTGTTCGGCAGAAAATAGGAGCTGCGCCCAAACTTTGTTATTAATGCAATCGAAAAAAATACAGTCAGGCTTGGCTGCCGGTATATCCGCTATTGTCGTCCTCTTGGCGATGTCTCTGAACATTGGAGGGATTGATAACTTTGGTTCAATCGTCAAAGGCTTTGGTCTCCTCTTCTTTGCGTTCGCATCTGCGGCTTTCGTTCTTGGCTTGTTTCTAGCCCGGTTTCGGGTTCGATGGAGCGTGTTATCTGGTGCGGTAATCGGACTACTTTGCGGATTTGGGGTCGTAATCTATGTTGTATCTCAAATCTAGAAAGAGACAAATTATGCCTATAAAATCACTCATCACCGCCATTTTAGTATTCACCTCCATGCTTGCCGCACCATTGATCCAAGCAAAGGAGAATAGCTTGACCATCGGATTGATTGGTGACTCGACGGTCGCGAATACTTATGGATGGGGGCCCGCTTTTGCTGCTAGTGTCAAAGGTAAAGTGAAGGTGTTGAATGTTGCCAAGAATGGAGCCACTCTGGATTCTCTCTCTAAGAAACTGGATGCCCTGCTTAAGGAGAAGCCCGATTATGTGATGATACAATTCGGGCACAACGATATGAAGCGCTACGATGCCAAGGTCTATGGTGAGAAGCTCAAGAGGTATGTAGAAAGAGTAAAAAAAGCGGGTTCAAAACCTATCGTATTTAGCTCAGTCACGCGACGCCATTTCAACGAAAACGGCAAGATCCAGTCAGTAGTATTCAGTGAGCGGACTTTACCAGAATATGCCTTGTCGGCAAAAGCGGTGGCCAAAGAGACCAAAGCCCCCTTTCTTGACCTCAATACCATCAGCATTGAACACCATAATAAGATCGGTCCAGAGGAGAGCGCCACCTACAACTTCAAGACGAATGACAAAACGCACTTTAGCCCGAAAGGCGCCAAAAAGATTGCTGACCTGATCATCACAGAACTCAAGACCACGATCCCAGAGCTGAAGCCCTACTTACCTAAATAGCCAATAAGTAGTATAAAGGTTTACAACATAAAAAAGACTATTTCTCAGTAATAAAGATGAGCTGTGGTGGTAGGGCGTTTTGGGTGTTGTTACCGGCGAAGGTGTGGACGAGGCCTTGCGAATGGTTCTCCTTGGTCTTGCGTGTGATTACGAGTGTGATGACGCCGTTGGTGTCTTGTTTCACTAGCTGAGCTAGTTGGTCACTCTCGATGATGCAGCTGCCTTCTTGTTGTCCTTTCGGGATACTAAAGGTGCCAATGATGGTGGCTTCAGAATCACTGAGTAGAGATCCAGAATGGACGACATTGGCAGGGGCGCTCTTCCAGTCGATCGTTTTAGGACTCCAGTCTTCTTGAGTTTCATTGTTGAGTGCGTATACATTGAATTCACAATCGGGAACAAAGCTGGCGAATCCGTAGGGGCTGATGACTTGAGTGAGCTTCAGGCTGGCTCTATCGAAATTTTTATTGATCAGCTTGCTCAAGTCAAACTGAAGATAAAATTTGCGCGAGTAGCTTCCGTCTTTGGAGTGCTTGGCTTGCAGCAAGTGTGGATAGAGGTGGGTTTCTGCGTGGTCGCTGATGATGGAAGCGTGACCACCGCGTCCGTGGGTTGTGCTGAGGATTTGCTTGCTCGTTTCGTGTTTATCGAGCGTGGTGTCAGGACGCGTGATCTCATGGTAATTTGAGTAGGCGAGGCTATTGGTATCGATGTTAGAAACGACACGTTGTTTTTCTAACAATAGTTTGCGGTCTTGGGATGAGGCATGGTAAATTTCTACTTCACCATCGATGACATCGACTTGAGATTCACCTTTCTCTTGATCCACTGTCACAGCGAAGACGGTTCCAAGATCTTTGACTTCCATATCGGGGGTGTCGAGACGGAATCCAATCGCTGATTCTGGGATATCGGCAACGACTCTTCCATGCCTTACGAAGGCTTTCATCTCCGAAATGATTTCAATTTCCGCAGGGGCTTCCAGCGTGACGACTGCTCCAGAGCGAAAGCTCAGCGTGGCGGTGCCATGTAGCAGCTCGAGGCTTCCGCTGGTTAGATCCTTGTTTACTTGAGTAGGCAGTGAACACTGTCCCCATTGCGCGAGTGAGGTTGCTGTGATTGTAGCGTAGTTTACTACTGTAGTTTCATCTATGGTTGCGCCAGCTAGCTCGGAGTTTTTAGGTTGGCTGAAAAGAATGATACCGAGAACGACTGTAGCTGCTACCGCGGTGTATGCGGTGATCGAGGTGATGACTGCTCGTAGTTTGCTGGCCTTCCGGGCTTGTGTTGTTTCTACCGCATCTCGCGCCTTGCTGGTGTTCAGGAAGCGGTGATGGAGTGAAAGATCTTGATAGAGCTTGAGCGCCTCAGGGTCACTCATGATCTCTTGCTCCATGGCAGAGATTTCCTGTTCATTGGCTGTTTCGTTGATCAGTTTTTCGTAGCGCAGGCTAAATTCGAATTGTTCGGAATCATTCATACTTGTTTAGAAATTGATTGTTGGACGCACTTTCGTAATGAGATACGAATGCGGCTTAATGCACGGTAGCAGGCGTCTATCGTCTTATCAGACTGAGTTGCTGTTTCCTCTATGGATAGCTCTCTAGTATAGCGCATCTGAATCAGTTCTTTGTGGTCATCTTTCAGCTTAGAAATACACGTTGATAGCAGAGTGGATTGCTCAGCTACTCGTTCAGTATCAGTGGGAAATTGCTGCGCAAGATAGTCGAGGCATTCATCAGAAAATGTCAGACGTTTATTCTCAATCGCCTTCTTTTTGCGAAATGCCATCACTCTGTGGAACGCGACCTTTCTACTCCAGGCGCCAAAGTTTGTCCCTTCCTGGTATTGATCGAACGCTTTCCAAAGGGCTACTTTGATATCTTGAAGCACGTCTTCAGCGTCGGCCGCATTAGGGATCAGGTTATAAACGTAGCCAGAAAGATACCGGTCATACTCAGCCAGAAGCTCAATATAGGAGGTTGGATTTGTTGTGTTTGAAGCGTCCATGATCTACTATAGAGTGATCGAAACTCAATATTTGGACAATAAATAAAATAAATCATCTTTTTTGTCCAATATCATTGAATTGAGCACTCATTAGATTCAGTAATAGAACCTAAACACCATTCAAATAGACAAAATGATGATCCAACGCAGAAATTTCCTTAAAGTAGCTAGCCTCACTGGTGTCTCATCAGTATTTATTAACTCGCTCTCTGCGGCCTCTAACGATGGCTCTACTTCTATCTTGTTAGACGCGGTTTCATTTAAAGACAAGGGCGGCTGGAAAGTGGATCCTCAATTCATCGAGCAAATGGGGAGCCCTTATCTGCTCGCTCACGGGATGGGAATCCCCGTGGCGAATGCGAAAACTACGTTTACTGCTTCTGAAGCTGGTGATTATCAGCTCTGGGTTCGCACGAAGGATTGGTGTCCAGGAGCATGGGAGGCTCCAGGGAGATTTCAGCTGATGGTCAATGGTAAGTTGGTAGAGACCTTGTTCGGAACTGAGGCGGGATGGAACTGGCAAAAGGGCATCAAGCTCCCACTTAAGTCCGGTGAAAATAAAATAGAACTGGTAGATTTAACAGGATTTGAAGGTAGGTGTGATGCGATTTATTTTACTAAAAATGAAGCTGATAGCCCACCATCAGAATTAAAAGAGCTCAGAATATGGAGAGACAAGAAGCACGGAGTAAAAGCACCGGATAAGGGAGAGTATGACCTCGTTATCGCAGGTGCTGGTATCGCTGGATGTGGGGCGGCACTGGCTGCTGCCGAAAAGGGTCTTAAAGTTGCTCTCATTTCTAACAGACCAGTGCTCGGCGGTAATTCTAGCAGCGAAATCCGTGTCCACACGCTGGGAATTCATGGCAAGGTCAGCAGGATTCTCAAGAAGATAGACACCAAGCACTGGCGAAATGGTTCTAAGGAGGCCTACGCTGACGAAAAGAAACGCCATGAAAACATGGATAATGAAGAAAATATCTCTATTTTCTATGACTACTCAGTGGATACTGTCAATATGCAGGATGGCATGATCGCCAGTCTTGAGGCGCGCAGTAATGTCAGTCCAAAGCGTGTCATCATCAGCGGTAAACAATATATCGATAGCACTGGTGATGGACTTGTAGGGCAGAAGGCTGGAGCTACATCACGCTACGGACGCGAGGCGAAAGATGAATTTAACGAAGCCTGGGATAAGCATGGCGACCTCTGGTCACCGAAAGTCAAAGACAAGCGAACAATGGGCACCACAGTGATGTGGAACAGCATGAAATCTGACAAAGCCGAAACCTTCCCTGCGACTCCGTGGGCAAAGGATGTGGCAAAAAGCTACGCCGAGCCGACCTCCGAGTGGTACTGGGAATATTCTTCCAATGACAAGCACCAGATCCATGACGCAGAGGACATCCGTGACCACATGTTCCGTGCGGTTTATGGGAATTTCTCTAACGTAAAAATGAACCCGCTGAATGCCAAATATAAGCTCGAATGGGTGGCATACATCGGTGGTAAGCGAGAGTCCCGCCGTCTGTTAGGCGACTATATTTACACGATGAGTGATATCACCAACTCTACCTATTTCGAGGATACAGTGGTCGAGGAGGAGCGTGAGATCGACGCCCACTATCAGAAAGCTCTCAAAGGCTACGTCGTGGACTTCATTTCTAAAGCTATTTTCTATAGACTCAAGAAGCACTACTACATTCCATTCCGTTCGCTCTACTCTAAGGAGATTCCAAACCTCATGATGGCGGGCCGTTGTTTCAGCTGCTCACACATCGGGCTTTGTGGGCCTCGGGTGATGAATACTACTGGCCAGATGGGGATAGCATGTGGTTACGCGGCGACTCTCTGCGTGAAGCACAATACGAATCCACGTGGTGTCTATCAAAAGCATATCAAAGAGCTGAGAACCTTGATAGGCTTCACGAAGGATGAAGCATAAAACACTCTACCGCGTCAGCCATCTCTGTATGTTGCTGAACTTTATCGCACTCGTAGTGACGGGTGTGATGCGTTTTACCCTGCCTTTTAGCATCGCGGTGACTCGGGTGCACATGCTGTGTGGATTCGCGATCACGGTGCTGATCGGGTTCCATATTTTCGGTAGGATCCGTCAGATGAAATCGATGGTGAAGGGCCGCGATGGTCTGAATTACACGCCTGTTATTCTGAGCCTGGTTCTCAGTGGAGTCTATTGGTCAGCAGCTTGGTATGCTTGGCCTGTTGCAAAACAGATGGTGGATCTGAGCTACGAGTCTAGGCATAAAAATGAGATTTTCCGGCAGCGGGATAATGTGGTGGGAAATACTGCCGAGGACTCAGTGCATATGTTTAAACTAGCCACAGAAAAGTCATCGATTGATGTCACGCTCGACTGGACTGAGCTGGGTGAACAAGCTAATAAATCTGTGGCAATCTGGGTAGAAACGAAGACTGGATCGATGATAGAAACCCTCTTCATTTCCGAGAGCCTGCGTTTCTCAGAAGATACTAACTGGGAGGACGAACAGGTGAAGCGTGGCAAGATACTGCCTATTTGGAGGAACCGCTACACGGCGATCTGTGGGATCGGGCCAGATGGAATTTATGATGCCATTTCTGGACCCACCAAGAATCACCAATTTGATCTTAAAAATAATCTAAGCGCTCAAGATGCTTTCGCTGTCTATGTGGAGATCAATGCGGCGAATGACGACCAGCCATCAGTGCTTTACGTGGCGCTGATCGATCCAGAATCCTCGAATCCTTACACGCTTTTATCACTGCTCGGCACAGGGGAGGGCGCGTTTAAATCTGGTAGTATCAACTATGAGCTGAGCGATCTTACAAGCTCAAGAAACCTGGTAGAAAAGATCCTGGTGCATACGAAGTGGGGAAGCGAATAGCTTACTTGTTAGAAGTAGAATTAACAGAGAATCCAGAGCATTTTAGGGCAAACTCTGTGATGGGGGCAGGATTAGGCAGTGAGTGAGGGTGGTGTCCTTTCCCCGGCTTATTGATGACGGTGAGCAGGGGGTAAGGATTTAGTTTTTTCTCAGCGAGACCAGAGTTCTCAGCTGGCGGGACGACGTTGTCATCTGCACCGACGAGATAGAGAAGGGGGATGTTTGCTTGTTTGAGGGCTTGTATGGTATCCACTGGGTTCTTAAGGTAAGCTTTTGCTTGGTCATCGGTTTTAAATCCGTAGGCCGCTTTGCATTTTTTCCAAGCGGATGGCGCGCCTTTTCCTGTGCCAAATCCTGCCGGCCAGCTCTTGATGTCCATGACGGCGTTATCGCTAATGATGCCAGCGACTTTCTCTGGATTTGCGACTGCCCAGTTGTGAATGATGAGCCCTCCGCGAGACATTCCTTCAAGTATCGGCTTAGGTCCGAGTCCCCATTCCTGAGTGAGTTTGTAGCATTCATCCCACTTCGCTACGGCCGATGGTGCTCCGAAAAGATTCGCAACATCACAATAAACGATATGATAACCGAGCTCTAACATCTGGACATCGAACTGTGGCTGATGTCCCCAGAAACGAGCGCGCCAGATCCATGGTGCGCCTTTTGCTGCGATGCGAGGCGAGACCACCTTGTATTTAGCTCCCTCTATCCACTCCCCCATATTATATCCGTGGAAATTCTTCACGGCTTCTTTTTTTATTATGAAGGCATTGTAGCTTGAATCTCGCGGCATATTTATAATTCTATGCAAATGTCTCGCCAGAAGCTCCGCGCCTTCAGCATTTGGGTGGACCCTATCTGGAATGAGCTCTGGCTTATCACGGAGCGGGATGTGTAGATCTACGAGTTCTAGATTTTTATTAAACGCCACATTTTCTATCTGCTTAGAAACCTCACCTCTAACAACTTTCTCAGTGATGCCCCATCTGCCATCTCCAAGGACTGGCGCAGGTTTACAGAGAATGATCCGTGGCTTGGTGCTGAGTTTTTGGTAGCTAGTGATGAGATTATTGGTGCTCTCGGAGAAGCTGGCTTTGAGTTTCCAGTTGTGCGGTTTTGAGTCATTGGTACCGAGCTTGATGATGACGATGTTAGGCTGGTAAGCGAGTGAGGTCTTATATGCTTTGGTGTTCATGTAGGGCTTATCACCCTTCTGCAACATCGTAGCACCACTGACTCCAAAATTCTGCACCTCATAATCATCGCCCAACAGTGGCCCGAGTTGGGCGGGGTAGCTGAGCTTATCGCGGTCAGGAATGCCAGAGCCAAAGGTGATCGAGTCCCCCACACAGGCGACCTTTATTTTAGCAGTGATTAGCGCGGTAGTGCTGAGCAAGATGAGTGATATGGTGCTTAGTATCTTCATGTGAGAACTAAGTTAGGTTGAGGCCTTAAAATGTCAATAATGAGTGATATTCACGCTATTTAGTTAAATCATTTAGTATTTAGGGCTAAAAAGTGCTGAAATGGTTATATTCTGCTTGCTAAGCAGGACAGAGGGACTAGAAATGCGGCTCACATTTTTCCTGCCAATGGGGTTGTTTCAGCCTCGGTTCTCATTGGAGCTCTTTACAGAGCAGCGAGGCTTCTTAAGGGAAAAAAATGTAAACCAAGGAACATAACCTAAACAACATAATAATATGAGCATTAATGCTGAACTCTCGGATTTGATTGATTCAAAATTCAGAGAATTTAAAGAAGGTAGTATCGTTAACGGTACTATCATCGACATCCGCCAACAGGTAATCCTAGTGGATATCGGATACAAGTCTGAGGGAGCTATCCCAGTGTCAGAATTTGAAGACGAAGAAATCGAACTCGGTGACGTCGTGGAAGTACTTCTCATGAAACTAGAGAATGACGACGGAATGGTCGTTCTTTCTAAAGAGAAAGCTGCACACAGACAGAACTGGGAAAAGATCGTCAAAGTTTACGAAGACGGTGGTCTTGTTAAAGGCAAGGTCAAGAGTGTGGTCAAGGGTGGCCTAATGGTGAACGTAGGTGTGGAAGCATTCCTACCGGGTTCACAGGTAGACATCATCCCGCCAAAAGATCTTTCCGAGTATGTCGGTAAGGTATTTGAATTTAAGATCGTGAAGGCAAATGACGAGCGTCAGAACGTCGTTGTTTCTCGCAGAGAAGTCATCGAAGCAGAGCGCAGTGAGCTCCGCCAAGAATTCCTTCAGACTGTGAAGATCGGTGATAAGGTCGAAGGTCTTGTGAAGAACATCACAGATTTCGGTGCATTCGTTGATCTCCAGGGAATGGACGGACTGCTCCACATCACAGACATGAGCTGGGGCAGAATTTCCCACCCATCTGAGATGCTACACATCGGTAAAGCACTCGAAGTGCAGATTCTCGATGTGGATCGCGAGAAGGAGAGAGTTTCACTCGGTCTCAAGCAAATGCTTGATAACCCATGGCAAGACATTGAAGCGAAGTTCCCAATCAGCCAGCGCGTTCGCGGTAAAGTCACTAAACTCCTTCCTTACGGCGCATTCGTCGAGATTGAGAAGGGTGTTGAAGGTCTCGTGCACGTCTCTGAGCTATCATGGGTCAAGCGTATCACACGTCCATCAGACGTTCTTGAAATTGACCAAGAAATCGAGGCAGTTGTTCTCGGTATCTCAATCGAAGAGCAGAAGATTTCTCTTGGAGTTCGCCAGCTAGAGGCAAACCCATGGACAGAGATCGAGGCACGTTACCCTGTTGGTCAGCGTATCACAGGTTCTGTGCGTAACCTCACTACTTACGGTGCATTCGTTGGTCTTGAAGAAGGCATCGACGGAATGATCCACGTATCTGATCTCTCATGGACACGCAAGATCAACCATCCATCAGAAATCCTCAAGAAGGGTGACGAAGTGGAAGCAGTTGTTCTTAGCATCGACAAAGAGAACCAGCGCGTATCACTCGGTATCAAGCAGGCTGAAAATGATCCATGGTCAGACATTGACGATAAGTTCAAGGTCGGCGATATGGTCAAAGGCTCAGTTGCTAAGATCGCATCATTTGGTGCATTCGTGAATCTCCAGGACGATATCGACGGACTCATCCACATCTCTCAGCTTTCTGAGGATCATGTTGAGAAAGTGAAGGACGTTCTTAAGGTAGGTGACGAAGTGGAAGCACGCGTTATCAAGGTGGACAAAGTAGAGCGCCGCATCGGACTCTCAGTCAAGGCTGTAGAATACAGTGCAGAACAGCTCCAGAAGGAGTCTCAATCATTCGAGACCCTCAAGCCATCAAGCGAGATGGTAGGACTAGAGCAGGCATTCAACCTTGCCTCACCATCTACTGAAGAGTGGAGCCCATCAGAGGACTAATTCTAAGGGCTTGCACTCGCTACGCTCTCCCGCAGGGGGAGTTTAAGGCGAGGGCAACATTCTAAATAAATCACCAAAGCCGCTCGGGAAACCGAGCGGCTTTTTTCTTTTTTATAAATTAGCTCAGTCTGGCGTTTGATCAAAAGCGTTCTCTTCGCTTTCTTAAGCCACCTTTCTTATTTTGGAAATGAGGATTGAATAGATCCAGACTGCGATGAACATCAAACTTCCAAATACTACCATGGCTCCTGCGACTGAGCAGTTTAGCCAGACTGAGAGGTGGTAGCCTCCTATGGAGGCCACTACTGCGTGAAATAGAGTGAGCATGATTCGGGTGGGGAGCTGAGTAGATAGCTGGGCGGCGAACATCGGTGGGACGATGAGCATGGCAACTACCATAATGGCTCCAACTGCTTCAAATGCACTGACAACTACTAGAGAAAGTGCGATCATTAGTCCGTAGTGCCATGCTGATGTACGAAGGCCCATCGACTTTGATAAGCCAGTATCAAAGGAGGTGATGAGGAGTTCCTTATAGAACGCCATCACCAGTAGGAGTGAGACTACCGTGACTCCTGCGATACGGAGAACTGGTGCGGGAGCGAGGGCTATCCCTGCGAATTCTACGATTGGCTCCAGTGCTACGAAGGCTATTTCTCCGTAGAGGATACACTCGGCATCTATATGGATAGATCCACCGGCAGCGAGTAGCTGAGTGATGACTACGCCGAGTGCGAAGAGCACGGTGAAGACGACACATGTGGCGGCATCTGATTTCACGCGTGAACGCTTCTCGATAAAGCTAATCAAGACGACGGTAACTACGCCAGCCACTAATGCACCCAGGAACATGACTAGGGTGCTCATAGATTTAAAAATGATGAATGCTACGACGAGACCTGGCAAAATACTGTGACTGATCGCGTCACCGATTAGAGCCATGCGGCGCAAGAGGAGGTAATTTCCGATGATTCCACAGGCAGATCCTACCAGTGCCCCCATGACGATGATCCAGATACTAAATTCAAATTCGCTGGTCCAGGGATCAATGATGACTTTCTGATAATCGAATTCTGGGATTAAATGATTCATGATGCGGTCGGAGATGAAGGGGTTGTGTATGGCGCGCTGATGTCTTCCCAGCCGGGGATGGCTTTGCCGTGAGGGTCTAGTTTGGCGTGGTTTAGCTCGCTTTCTATTTTACGGATGATGTCCTCTCCTAGCACGTGTTCTATTTCTTCAGCTCCATCGTGGACGTGATCGACGGCGAAGTCTGCGGCTCGTGTTAGATAAAGTTCCCATAGTCTGTGGTTACGTACTATTTCGCACGCTCGGCGCCAGCCAGTGGCTGTGAATGTTAGGTTTTTTTTGTCGTGAGAAATCTTGATAAGCTTGGCTTTTTGCAGAGTCCTTGCAGATTTACTGACTTCTTCAATGGTTTCGCTTCTCTGGGTGGCTATTTCTTCGACAATGATGAAGTCTCTCTGGAAATCATCATTTTCCATCACGCGGTAGAGTGATTTGAGTGCATTTTCTCGGCGCACTATGAGAGCGCGAGAGCGGCGTCCCCACCACCGAGCCACGATTCCGTGTTTGGGTCCGAAGAAAAGAGCGGTGGCGAAAAATGTGCCAGCAGTTAAAACCATGAGCGGACCTGTTGGTAAATCTCTACCTACGAAGGAAAGAAATGACCCGATGCTACCAGTGGTCATCCCGAATACTGCGGAAATAACTAACATGGTGGCGAAGCGGTCGGTGAGTAAGAATGCCGCTGCCGCGGGGATAACCAGCATTGCTGAAACGAGAACTACGCCGACAGCTTGAAGTGCTGACACGATGGCAAACGCGAGTAGGAGCATGAGTAGGTAGTGGAAGAAGCTTGAGGGGATTCCCACGGACCGAGAAAAGGCGCTGTCGAAACTAGTGGCTCGCAGTTCCTTATAGAAAATGACGACTAGAGCGACGACTAGGAAAGTGACTCCGCCAAGTAGGTAGAGGTCAGTTTTCCCGATGGCGGCGATCTGACCGAACATAAATTGATCAAGCCCACTTTTATTCCCTCCTGGGAGGTTTTGAATCATTGTGAGTAAGCAGACTCCAACTGCGAAAAAGGCGGAGAGTACGAAGCCGAGCGCGGCGTCTTCTTTCTGTTTGGTGGTGTTACGGATAGTTTGTACGACTCCAGATCCTAGGAGTCCGCAGACGGTCGCGCCGATAAAGATAGCGATAGGATCACGGGTCATGTTCCAAAGATATCCGAAGGCTATGCCGGGGAGAACTGCATGCGAGAGTGCATCACTCATGAGTGAGAGCCTTTTTACAACGAGAAATACTCCCATGAGTCCGCAGCTGATACCTAATAAGAGCGAGCCTAATAGGGCGTAGCGGAGTGAGCGGTCTTGAAAGGTAAAGAAGCGGAGAGCTTGCTCGCCTATGCTGGTCTCTGTGATCTCGCTTATACGGGCAGCGTGAGCGGTGCCTGCGAGAATGAGGGTGATTACTAGGAGTTGGATGATCGCTAGTGAGTGACGGGATCTATTCATACGACAAATCGTTAAGATTTTTGATCCTGGTGGAGCGCTGTTACGGCTTCGGAGAGGATGGTTAGTCTTCCTCCGTAGGTTTTCTGTAGAATATCGCTGGTGAAGACTTCCTCGGTAGGTCCGTAGGCGATGAGTCGCATGTTGAGCAGGATAAGACTATCGAAATATTCCTTAGCTGATGTGAGGTCGTGGTGGACTACGATGACTGTTTTGCCACGTTCTTTTAACTCGCGTAGGAGTGTGACGATGGCGGCTTCTGTGGCGGCATCTACTCCCACAAATGGCTCGTCCATGAGATAGACATCACTTTCCTGGGCAAGTGCTCGTGCTAAGAACACACGTTGTTGCTGACCGCCGGAAAGGGTGCCGATTTGGCGGTTTGCTAAGGCTAGCATCTCGACTTTTTCAAGGCACTCACGGGCGATTTCTTTGTCTTTTTTTCTTGGTCGCTGACCGAGTCGGAGTTTTCCGTAGCGTCCCATGAGAACGACATCCATGACATTTACGGGGAAGTCCCAGTCCACGGATTCACGCTGTGGGACGTAGCCTACTCGGCGACAGTTCTTAGAATATGATTCCCCGAAAATTTTAACCCATCCGCTAGAGATAGGCAGTATGCCCATGATTGCTTTGATGAAGGTAGATTTACCAGCTCCGTTGGGTCCGATGATGCCGACTAATTTTCCTGCTGGAATGGTCAGGTCTATTCCGTAGAGAACTGGTTTACGGTGATAAGCTACGCTGAGGTCGTGGACTTCTAGTGGATCTTGGCTGGACATAAGGTTGGTGATGGTTTCCGATTTAGCATCGGGGATGGTTATTAGAAACTTTGTGGTGGGATAGTTGAGAGAGTATGAGAAGCAAAAAGGAGTGGCGGGATAGAGACTAATGGCTCTCACTACTCCAGTTTTACAACATACTAGGAGGCGGCATTAATGCCCCCTAACACAAGATTTTTATGATCACTACTTAAGTGCTTTTACAATGGTGTTGAGGTTGTGCTTTACCATTCCTTCGTAGGTTCCGGTATCAACTCCGTCGTGCATTTCACCGGGCTGGCCCATAGCGTCTGAGAATAGCTCGCCGCCGATCTTTACTCCTGCGTCTGCTGCTACGCGCTTGATCGGCGCTGGGTTCACACTTGTTTCAACGAAGATCGCTGAGACTTTTTTCTTTTTGATCATGTCGACTAGTGAAGACATGTCTGCGAGTGCCGCTTCTGTGACGGTAGAGATGCCTAGTAGGCCTACAACTTTGAAGCCGTATGCTTTTCCAAAGTAGTTATATGCATCGTGACTGGTTACGAGGATACGCTTACTTTCATCTAGTTCTGCCGCTTTATCTTGGCACCATTTGTGAAGATCTGCCATCTTCTTTTCTAGTGCTGCACCGTTCTTCTTATACGTTTCAGCTCCTGCAGGATCTGTTGCGGTGAGACCTGTTACGATGGTTGGGACAGTTTGTCCCCAGATTTCTACGTCGAACCACACGTGTGGATCATAGTGACCTTCAAATTCTTCTGGCTCAAGTAACTTAGCCTTATCAACTGACTCAGTGATAGGGTAGGCGTTTTTACCGCTACGGGCTAGGCGAGAGAAAAGATCACCCATACGTCCTTCCAGCATTAGTCCTGAGTAAAAGATCACGTCTGACTTTGCTAGGCGTGATGCATCTCTTGCTGTCGGCTTATATAGGTGAGGATCTACTCCTGGTCCCATCATCTGGTCGACCTCTACGCGGTCTCCGCCGACTTGTTTTACAAGGTCAGCTACCATTCCGGTGGTTGCGACTGCTTTTATCTTCTTGGATGACTGAGCGTTGACGCCGGTCGATATTCCGAGGAATGCTGTGAAGACTATAGCCGAGACTGCCAAGAAGGACTTTCTCGTGATGCTATTGGTATTAATAGTTAGTTTCATTTTCTTTTTTAATCTTAGTTTAAACTCCTTATTTTATCCACTGGAAAAGTCGGAGATTGGTAATTTTCCCAGATTGTTTGCCGATTCCTGTGAAAGGACCGGGGTTAATTTATTTTATGATAGACGGTTTAGAATGAAATTTCTGCACGGATTCCTGTTACTAATGCATTGTCGCCTCCTCCTTGTGGATTGATGATGTATTGGACGTCTGGCTGGATTGCTAAGCAGTCGTTGACAGGTAGTTGGTAAGTCAATTCCATCACTGTTTCTGATGAACTACCACCCTCAGCGAGACGGAAGTCATCTGAAACATCAGTCCAAGATGTGCTGAGTCCTAAAGTATCATCTAGTGCAATTTGTCCTAATTTGAAAAAGGAATCGGCATTACCGAATGATTGTTGAAAGAAGATGTTATGAAAATTGAAACTGGTGTCTGTGTAGAGATTTGTCACGGCGTTGAAATCGCCAATTCTCTCTCCTGTGATATCGTCTCCTTTAAAGTAGAAAGCGTTCGCGAAGATACTAGCACCTTCCCAGCCCGCGAGCTTCTCAAGATCTAGTTCGACTCCGACGTCAAGCAAACTAGCGAATGCTGAACCGTTGCTGATTCCACCGCTGTGGTTATTATAAACTTCAGCTAATAAAGTAGCATGGGGTGTGATTCCGCTTTCTTCTAACGGCATACTTGTTTCTAGTAATCCAGCATCCTTAGCTGAGGCTGAGATTACCGACGCTCCTATGAGACTTGTAGCGAAAATGGCAGTTGAGAGTGCTCTGGCACGACCTCGCGATTGATGATTTTTATTTGGCTTCATCTTATTAATTTAGTGAATTCAAAATGTAGCATGTGCTACATACATGTAGCATCAGCTACATTTTTGCTTTTAGCAAGTATTGATTTGTATTAAATGAAATTTTTATGATAATTATTCAAAACCGATGAGTAATTCACCACAAAGCCGAGCTAAAATACACCAACGAGTGCGAAGACAGCACTCATCTGAGCTAGCTCAGGACTACGTAGAGGCAATCTACGAAATACAAGAAACAGGCATTCCTGTGAGCGTGTCAAGCTTACAGGAGATTTTTGGTGTCTCGCACGTGACAGTCATCCGGACGCTCAAACGGATCGAAGAGCAAGAGCTGATCACAGACACGCGCTCTAAAAAAATAGAGCTGACTGCAGAAGGAATGCGGATAGCAAAGACAGCTGCAGCTAAACACGATTTACTGAAGAAATTTTTCGTAGAGTTAGGTGTCTGTGAGAGACAAGCGGATGCGGATGCGGAAGGTGCAGAGCACCATCTAAGCGAAGAAACGCTAGAAGCGATCCGCAAGTTTTTAGCGAAGTAAGAAAACAATACTTGCTTCTATCAAGCCACACTCATTTCAAAAAGGACGCGCACACGAGTAAGCACTGATTTCTGACATGGCTAGGCAAGATGTGGCAAAGCCTGGCGCAATAAAGCAAGTAAATAGTGAGGGTGTTATTACTAGTAACTCGCTTAAGAAGAGCAGATATGACGATTCTAGTCGTGCAATGTCGCAAGTGGACGTAGAGCATAAAAAAGCAGGCCTACTAGGGCTCGAACCTAGAATGACGGAATCAAAATCCGGAGTGTTACCATTACACCATAGGCCTGTTGATGTGTGTTACTTTGGGTAACACGTTGAATTACTTTCGTAACGCGGGCGAAGAATTACGGTAACTCAATGGAATGTGCAACCATAAAATGTTGGTTTAGTTCTTTTTACAGTATTTCAGGCAAAAAAAAAGCCGCTGAGAATGATCTCAGCGGCTTATGAATTCTTTGAATATTCTAATTTTATGAGTGTTGTTCCTAGAGTGATCCTGCGATCACGAGTGAAACAATGGCCATGACGTTGATGATGATGTTCATGGATGGGCCAGAGGTGTCCTTGAATGGATCTCCTACTGTGTCACCCACGACACAAGCTTCGTGGACGGGTGAGCCCTTACCGCCGTGGTTGCCATCTTCAACGTATTTCTTAGCGTTGTCCCATGCTCCACCTGCATTTGACATCATGAGTGCCATGAGGATACAGCCGAGGAGTGCCCCGATGAGACAGCCTGTGAGGGCAATGGCTCCAGTGTCTCCACCGCCGATAGCCTTGAAACCAAATCCAACGACGAGTGGTGTTCCCACAGCGAGGATGGCTGGTAAGATCATGCGCTTGGTAGCGGCAGCGGTGGCGATATCGATACACTTATCAGAGTCTGGCTCTACGCCTTCTTTGCCTTCGAGAAGTCCTGGGATCTCTCTGAACTGACGGCGGATCTCAGTGATCATTTCGAATGCGGCCTCACCCACAGCGTTCATGGTGATCGCTCCATTGAGGAATGGGACGATGCCTCCTAGGAAGAGTCCTACGAAGAAGGTTGAGAGCACATCTTCATCCAGGAAGTTGAAGTTCTGGATGTCTGCTTTCTGGATGAATGCAGTGATGAGCGCGAGTGCTGCGAGTCCAGCAGCACCGATGGCGAAGCCTTTACCGATAGCGGCAGTGGTGTTACCTACGGCATCAAGACCATCTGTGATCTTACGTGTTTCAGGTCCCATAGCTGCCATTTCTGCGATCCCACCAGCATTATCCGCTACAGGTCCGTAGGCGTCGATCGCCATCGTGATTCCTACTGTTCCGAGCATCCCTACAGCGGCTAAGCCCACTCCGTAGAGTCCTGCAGCTTGGTATGAAGCGAAGATAGTGGCTGAGAGTGTGAGGAGCGGAATGGCTACCGAACGGAGGCCTATTGCGAGACCTGCGATCATGACGGTAGCGACACCAGTTTCACCTTGTGCAGCGATGTCACGAACGGGCTTACCACCAGTGTAATGCTCGGTGACGAGACCGATGATGATTCCACCAACTGCACCGCAAAGAACCGCGATGGCCGGGTTGCTGTTGAGGCCGAAATTAGCACAGACTCCAAAGGCTGCACCGATGAAGATGATTGCTGACCCGATGGTTCCGATACGCAGCGCAGAGGCTGGGTCTTTAGAGGACATTGCCTTGACGATTAGGATACCGAGTAGTGAGCAGAAGAGACCCACAGTGGTGAGTGCCAGTGGGAGATACATCAGTGATTGGGCTTGTTCTACAGTAGCGCCTACTTTCTCAAGGAGAGCGTGACCACCAGTTTCCACAGCGCGTGCAGCAACTGCCCCCGCGATTGCGATAGTAGCGATCTGTGCGCCACAGTATGATTCGAAAATATCTGATCCCATTCCTGCTACGTCGCCTACGTTGTCGCCAACGTTATCAGCGATGACGCCTGGGTTACGTGGATCGTCTTCTGGAATACCAGCTTCTACTTTACCTACGAGGTCAGCACCGACATCGGCCGCCTTGGTAAAGATACCACCGCCAACACGGTAGAAGAGAGCAACGAGTGAGGCACCCATGGCGAAGCCTTCCATGATTTCTGCCACGTGAGATTCTTCACCAGCAGGGGCATCTACAAACAGCAGGAACAGTGTCCCGAGACCGATGAGACCCATAGAAGCGACGGTGAGGCCCATGACTGAGCCGCCGAAGAATGCGACATTGAGTGCTGCTGCAGCGCCTTCATCTTTTGCTGCGATTGTGGTGCGTACATTTGCTTTAGTGGCAGTGTACATCCCAACGAATCCCGCGAAGGATGATGCGATACAACCGAAGAGGAATGCGCCAGCTTGGAGTTTACCGTATGCTTCGTCTTGGAAGAGAAACAAGGCGATTGCGATGACGGCTGCGAAGATGGAGATAAGTAAGAATTCACGTTTCATGAATACCATCGCACCTCGTTGGATCTTCTCGGCGATTTCCGCCACTTTTCCTTCACCGCCGGGTTTCTTGACGATGGAGGATAATATAACACCAGCGATGAGAAGGCCAATGAGGCCAGCGATCGGGGTGAGCATGTACATTTCTGACATAATGTCTGTGTGTTGTTGTTTGGTTTTGTGTTTGTTGGTTTTTTCTAGTGTTAGGAATAACAGCTAGAAGTGAGATAAGTCGTTACACTATGAGTCGAACCAACAAAGGCAATCAAAAAAATGTAGAAATGATCCAATTAAGAAGCAAGGAGATTGGATAGTGCGCGACTTGGGAGCTATTTGACACCTGAAGGGTGAGAGCACCCAGAGCCTAGGATCTTCAGTTCTAGGTAAAAGTAGCGTGACAATACCGTGTTAAAAGCACGGAGGTAGGGAAGGGGGAGATTAGCTTGAAAGGAATTAGTTTGAAGGGGGGATTTACCGCTATGCCTTCAGCACAGAATTTCATGGGTAATAGATTCCCAAGGATAATCCTTGGGCTTTGGAAACTTGCTCTTTTCAGGAGCGATGAGAGCGTTTATTTATACTCCATCCGGATGCCTTTTGTGAGTTGCTCACCTTTTTCATTCACGATGACGACTCGGATATTAAAGCCATCGAGGAAGCGCTTACTGGTGGATTTGAAGTCTAGTTCGAGAGTCCCTTTATCCTTTCTGTCCAGGATACTCCAGGTGAGTTTCTTTCTGCCAATTTTATCTGCGTTGAGCATGATGCTAGTGGGAAGAGTGGTGGTAATTTTCTGAGCATCCGCTACTTCATAAAGGCGAATTCTCTGGCCCTTCTCTTCTTTGAATTCTATCCTCACCTCATCACCCCGAGTTTTATCTTTAAGTTCTTTTTCATCGTATTTAGAGGATCCTGTCATCAAGGTTGGCATATCAGTTTCTAGCACGAGCTGGTAGTCTGCCTTATCTGCATCCTCAGGTTTGCCTACCATTTCTGACTGGATATTTAAGCCATTTCTATCAAATGTGACCATTACTTTGAACTGCACACCACCTGTTACAGTGGCTAAATATTCTATGTTTTCTTGGTCAAACTCTACTTTTTCCATGGGAGTAAACCCGTCTGCTTTAGTCGTCTTTTGCACCCAGTTACTCTCTCCTTTTTCTCGCCGCTCGATACGCAGCTGCGCTTCTACTGGCCAGGCCCTGTTCAGGCGTTCTCCCTTTTTCGGGGTGAAATAAAATTCTATTTGCCCTTTGGTATCGATAGCTACTTCATAACCAGAGCCTTGGAAGCCAGCGTAGTAACTAGCCCAGCCTTTATCTTTTAGTCCCTGCATCGTGTCGGCGAATGAGCTTGTGGCAGTGAGTCCAGTTAAAAATAGAGCGTATAGGAGTGGTAATTTCATAATAAGTTGGGATTTAGATAATTTAGAAAAATGATACACTATTTTATGTCAGATAGAAAACTATTTTTCACTGAAGAGCGACCGAGAGAAAAATAGAGGATAGGTATCGTCATCGAGTTCGAAATACGCAGGGGAGCGTAAGAGAGTTTTTATTTGGCGAGTATTGTTGTAGCGTATAAATTAGATTTTACTTAATTACGTTGGTTGTTCCTGAGATAATTCACCCAACGATTGATGGTTAGATTGACGTCTAGATCTTTTGAGAGTTAGGGTCTGACAGTATGATCAGATGATTCGGATTAGGTGAAAATCCCGAGAAAAAATGAGGGACAAAATCTACTTGTTGATACGGTGATTACGGCTAGTTTGAGGCATGGTTAAATCACTCTGTTATTGCATGATCCCTTATCTGCTCCTGAATGGATTACTGGCTGCTGAGCAGAAACCGAACATCATTCTGGTGATGGCGGATGATCAGGGTTATGGCGATGTGGGCTTCAATGGGCACCCATTTCTCAAGACTCCGCATCTGGATACAATGGCGAAGGCTGGTGTGGTGATGGATCGGTTTTATGCCGCGGCTCCGGTATGTTCACCCACGCGTGCAAGCGTGATGACGGGACGCCATCCAATGCGGACCAATGTGCCCAACCACGGTCACTACATGCGCCCAAATGAGAACACACTTGCTGAGGGGCTGAAGTCTGCGGGCTATGTGACGGGACATTTTGGTAAGTGGCATATAGGGTCTGTGCAGTCAGAGAGTCCCACTTGTCCGGGTAAGGTGGGGTTTGATGAGTGGCTTACGGGGCTAAATTTTTTCGATAATGATCCCTATCTTTCTGACAATGGAACTTATAAGCAGCTGAAGGGAAAAGGGACGGTACTGACGATGGATGCGACGCTAGAATTTCTGAAGAAGCATAAAGATGGCGGCAAGCCGATGTTTGCGGTGACGTGGTTTCCTTCGCCGCATGATCCTCATGCAGAGCTGCCGGAGGCGATGACTGAGAACCTGTATAAAGAGGCAGGAAAAAATCGGGGATATTATTTAGAGATCGCTCTCATAGATGAGCAGGTGGGTAGATTACGTAAGGAGCTCAGGAATCTAGAAATTGAAGAGAATACCATCCTCTGGTACTGTAGTGATAATGGTGGACTTGTGGAAAAATACTCAGGAGGACGGGCGATGAAAGGCAGTATTTATGAAGGAGGTCTGCGGGTACCGAGTATCATGGAGTGGCCAGCAAAACTTACCCCCAGGGTGTCTCATATTCCGATGACCACCTCATGCATGTATCCGACCTTGATGAAGATAGCTGGTGCGAAGATACCAGATGCACGTCCGCTTGACGGAATAGACAGGTTCAAAAATATTAAGAATATCGTAGAATCTCCAGGCAGTAGGCCAATGGGTTTCTGGCACCACTATATGAGAGGGGATAGCACTTGGAGTGATATCATCATCAAAAAACTAATGGAGGCTCAGCAGCAAGGTGAGCAGAGTCCATTACCGGGGAGAGTGCTAAAAAATGTGTTAGATTTCCCAGAACGAAAAAGTCGAGGGCTGCGTGGCCATGCGGCATGGAATGACTGGCCGTGGAAGCTGCACCGTATCGAAAAAAAGAAGGGGGAAGTAGTCATAGAACTCTACAATCTACAGAAAGACCCGATGGAAAAGATGGATTTAGCCGAGCAGGATCCAGAGCGAGTAAAGATGATGCGTGCTAGTTTAGAAAGTTGGCAGCACTCCGTCTTAAATAGCTGGGAAGGTAAGGATTACCCAGAGCTTCCGGAGTTGAAGCGGAAGTAGTATAAGCAAAATGATACTAGTGTCAGGTATTTCTTAAAACTTGGGGTAGGGTGGGTTTGCCAAACACACCACGCTACTCCTAAACCATTCTCTAAAGGATCTTCAGCTTGGTCAGGGAAAATAAATTCAGCTGCAGTGGGAATAGTCGTTTAATCATATTAGGGAGTCACTCATACCATCCTCACAGTGATACTGGATTGATCGTTTGATGGAATGATTTGAAAGTGCAGCAAAGCTGATTGGGGGAAGAGCAAAACAATAGAGCAAGATTAGCGGCGTTAGTCGTCAGTTGCATAGCCCGCTATGCGCCTTCCTCCTGCCTTGCTTCTCTCACTATTTTGTTTTTCTATCAAACCACGATCACTGTTCAAATGGTATTACGCATCGCGGTTTGCTCGGCGAGCAAGCCGTGATGCGGCATTCAATCTTCTAGAGGGCTAAAAACATCTCGGTTGATTAGGCCGGCTCCATTTCTATTGATGAGGAAACCTTACCTCTAGGGCTAAGAAGAGATGGAGGGTGGTTCAGTAGTGATTTGGCACGCTCGGTGTCTTTGGCAAAGCCACCCTACCCAGCTTCGCTGTTAAATTAGCTTCGCTATGTTCTACCCTAGGAAATCGATGACTTCCTGTGGGTCTGGCTTCACTAGTTTGGCTACTTTTTCTAGCTCGGCCAGGCAGGCGAGGCGTTCTGGGATGTGGATATTTCCTTTGCCTAGTTCTTCTTCCATGGTGTCGATAAATTTCGAGGGATGGGCAGTTTCTAGGATGATGGTGTGTGAGTCTGGGTCGGCTTCCTGCCAGATCTGTGATGCTAGCCAGCCGATGGCTCCGTGTGGATCGATCGTATATCCGTAGCGGCTTTTCACTTCCTTGATAGCGTTACGGGTTTCCTCATCGTCAAAGGCGAGCCCGCTGATGTTCTCGCGCATGGCGTCCCAGCTATCGCCAAAGATGTTCTGCATCCTTGCGAAGTTCGATGGTGCGCCTACGTCCATAGCATTTGAGACGGTGGCGATGGATTTTACGGGCTCGTAGTTGCCTTCTGCGAGGTAGCGCGGGACGACGTCGTTGATATTAGTAGCTGCGACAAACTGCCTGATTTTTAGACCCATTTGCTGAGCGATGAGTCCTGCAGTGAGGTTGCCAAAGTTGCCGCTCGGGATGACGAACGTAGGCTCAGCATCTTCATGAATATCTAGCAGCTGGCGTGCGGCGTGGAAGTAGTAGAATGACTGGGGGAGGAGTCTAGAAATATTGATCGAGTTCGCAGAGGTAAGGTTATGTTTCTGGGCTAAATCTGCGTCAAGGAAACAGGCTTTGACCATGCGCTGGCAGTCATCGAAGCTGCCTTCCACTTCGAGAGCAGAGATGTTTCCGCCGAGCGTTGTGAGTTGTTTCTCTTGGAGATCGCTGACGCCGCCTTTTGGGTAGAGGATGATGACTTTGGTGCCTTCTACGTGGTGGAATGCGGAGGCTACTGCGCCGCCGGTATCGCCAGATGTGGCTACTAAAACGGTAAGCTCTTCGGTATCATCCTTCGTTAGATACGCCATCAGACGTGCCATGAACCTAGCTCCAAAGTCCTTGAACGCGAGAGTTGGTCCGTGGAAGAGTTCGAGGACGTTGGAGTTTTCTGTTAGAGGGATGAGCGGGGCATCGAAGGTGATGGAATCATCGACTATTTCTTTTAGGTCTTGCTCGGGAATGGCGTCTTGGAAGAAATTTCTAGCAACATGAAATCCTAGCTCAGCGAAGCTCATCGTGCGCCAGTTTTCCCAGAATGTGTCTGGGAGTGGCGAGATGCTTACGGGCATGTAGAGTCCGTTGTCAGCAGGGAGGGAGCGAATGACGGCTTCCTTGAGATCCACTCTCAGGTCTGGATTATTCGTGGAATAAAATTGCATGATTTTCTGGAAGGGTTAGAAAATGTTAAATTTTCTGTTAGGAAATAACGTGGACTCCTTGTTTGTTGATCTTTGAGACGTGAGCTTGGTTCTCTAGATTGATATCGGTAAAGACCTTGGAAACTGCTTTGGCAACATTTCTCGCTACCTCTTCACCCTCGCAGAGTGCGAAGACACTGGGTCCTGCGCCGGAGATGGAAAATCCCAGTGCGCCATTTGCGAGTGCTGCTCGTTTTGCTTTGTAGAATTCTGGGATGAGCTTTTGGCGGTGTGGCTCGGCGATGACATCATGGATCGACCGGCTGATCATGCCGTAGTCTTCCTGGATGATCCCGCAGATGAGGCCACCGAGATTTCCTATCTGCTGAGTGGCATTGATGATAGGGATGTCTTTTGGTAATATTTCACGCGCTACCTTAGTGAGGATTTCAATCTCTGGATGCACTACAGTCGCCCAGAGGTTCTCAGGAACAGGGAGCTGAGCGATGTCTAGTTCTTGGTTTGAGCGGATGAAAACGATGCCGCCGAGTAGTGATGGGCCGACGTTATCTGCATGGTAAGCACCGTCCGCGCTGGCTTCTCCGGTCATGGCGAAGGGAAGGAGCTGTTTCTTAGAGAGGGGTTCACCGATGAGTTTATTCACGGCATAGACGCCTGCTACGGCAGATGCTGCGGAGGAGCCTAGACCACTTCCGAAGGGCATTTTTTTGTGAATTTCCATTTCTATGCCACGATCCATCATGCCTAGGTGGCGGAGTAGATCGAGTGCGGCCACACCTGCAGTGTTACCTTCTACGGTCTTAGGGAGCTTCCCGCCGTCTCCAGTAATCTTTGTGATGCGGAGTCCGGGTTTATCTGAGTGGCGCACGATGACTTCATCGCCTGGCGCATCGATAGCAAAGCCTAACACATCATAGCCGCACGCGACGTTAGCGACGGTGGCTGGAGCGAATACTTTGACTTCTTTGAGTGCGGTGTTCTTGCGAACCGGATCTGTGGGTGCTTGAGGCATGCGCGCATGTTGCTATCAATTGCCGAGATTTCAAGCAGATATAACGACATAAAGAGAGAAATTTTCACCCTTGCATATCGTGCAGGATGCTCTCAAACTAGGAATGATGCCAGAAATATCCGACCAACAGTGCAAATCTCGCTGCCAGAACATCGTTCTGGTCGGCTTCATGGGTTGTGGTAAATCTACGGTTGGCAGAGAGATAGGCTTGCAGCTGAACTACCCGCTTGTGGATACTGACACTCTTATCGAGGAGAGCGTGGGGATGAGTGTGGCTCAGATTTTTTCGCAGCATGGGGAGGGTTACTTTCGCGATCTGGAGACGGATCTTATTAGCCAAATCTACAGTAAGGACTTTACCAAACAGATTATTTCTACTGGTGGCGGGTTGCCTTTGCGCGAGCAAAATAGAGAGAGACTTAGGAAGTTAGGTTATGTGGTCTGGCTCCAAGCTAGCGCGGACACGGTGCTGGAGCGCACTGCTAAGTCTAATCACAGGCCACTTATCAATAATCAGAACCCTAAGGAAAAGATAGAGACGATGCTCGTTGAGCGAGATCCCATCTACGCAGATGTGGCGGACCTCACTATTAATACTGATGATTTAGAAATCTCAGAAACAGTGCATGGTATCATCGAGAGCGCAAATTATCATTTCAGTAAATCTTGAAAATACAAGAAGTCGAAGATTTTGGTTGCATGTTCTCTCATTTGTCGCATAATATTGTTAAGCTGAGAATCACACTAAAAGCATGGCCATTTTAAAACCATTATCACCATTTACAGACGCCAAGGGCAAGATACCCTTCGAGTTAGTACGTCCTGAAATCCGCAAGGTAGAGAAGCACATACGTGAGCAGGTGAATGCCTTTGATCCCGGAGTCGCTCCCTACATTGATTATATTTGTAACACTAGTGGTAAACGTATCCGCCCCGCTCTAGCCATCCTTGCAGCTGGTGCTGTGGGCACGATTACGGATGAGAACATTAAGATTGGCGTAGTTTTAGAGCTTATCCATATGGCCACGCTGGTGCATGATGACATCATCGATGAAGCCACCACCCGAAGAAAAGAACTCACCGCGAATGCGAAGTGGGGAAATGGAATGGCAGTGTTATTAGGTGATGCGCTATTCTCACACGCACTGCTACTCGCCACGGAATTTGATGATATTTCTATCAACCGTAAAGTGGGTAAAGCCTCTCGCGAAGTCTGTGAAGGTGAGGTGATCCAGAGCCAGCGGAGGTTCGACCTCACACTCACAAAGGACGACTACTTTAAAATCATCTCTATGAAGACTGGCGCGCTCTTCGCAGCAGCCACAGGTATTTCTGCTAATCTATCAGGAGCTGATGCTGAGACTGAGCAAGCGCTCTACGACTACGGCATGAAACTGGGCACGGCCTATCAGGTTTACGATGACTGCGTGGACTTAGTGGGCAGCGAAGAAGCTATTGGCAAGACGCTCGGCACAGACCTAGAGAAAGGAAAACTCACCTTGCCAATGCTCAACCTGCTAGAACATGCTACGGATGAGCAGCGGACAAAAATCAATAAGCGCATTATCGAGCAGCAAGCGCTGGACTTTGAAGTGCTAGTGGGTATAGCTGACTACGCAGGTGCTATAGAAGGCGCTCTCGACACTGCTTCAGAAATGCTGGTGGAAGCGCGAGATGGACTTAAATGTCTGACCGATTCTAAATACACCACCGGTCTTATCGACATCACCCACTATCTGGATGATCTCATTGACAAGTGTCGTAAATAACTAATTAATTAAAAACCATGGATTATACAGTATATAAACTCATTCATTACGTAGGCATTTTTACATTGATGCTTTCTCTAGGCTCTATTTTCACCAAATATAATAAATGCGCAGTAATGGGTCATGGAATTGCACTACTGTTAATTATCCTCGGAGGATTTGGAATGCAGGCTAAAATGAAGGAAGCTTATGTCGCACAGTTTGAGACTAGCTTTCCAATGTGGATGATCGCCAAGCTAGTCATCTGGCTCATCTTCGGTGCTGCTATTGTTCTAGCGAAGCGTGATATCCTGAAAGGATCTATAGCTTGGATAGCGATGATAGGTCTTGCATCTGCGGCTGCTTATCTCGGATTAATGAAGCCATTTTAAGATAAATATTCTCTAAAGCTATGAAAGCCCTCTATTTAATACCTACTGTTATTTTTGCCTTCGCAGCAATGGCGCAAACTCTTCCGGCGCAACAACCTGCCAAAAAGAAATTGCTAGGTTTAGAGCTGGGAACAAAACTTCCTGAACTAAATGTCACGAACCAGCACGGTGAAGAAATACCGCTCACCGCCGCTAAAGATGATCGCTGGGTGTTTGTTTTCTTCTATCCAAAGGCGCTCACAGGCGGCTGAACCAGGCAAGCATGTTCGGTGCAGGATGCATTCGAAAAACTAACAGAAGAAAAAGTCAGCGTGTTTGGTGTTTCTACTAATGATGTGGCGACTCAGCTTAAATTTAGTAAGCAAGAGAAGCTCAACTACACCCTCGTGGCAGATAAGGATAAGCAAGTGACGAAGGCATTCAAAGTGCCCCTTATAATGAATATGATGGCATCGCGGCGAGCGTTTCTTTTCAAAGACGGCGTACTTGTCTGGCGAGATTTGAAAGGTGCAACCAAGACGCAGGGAGCAGAAGTGCTTCAGGCGATCAAAGAGAATTCTTTGTAACGCGAAGTAGAGGATCTTTCGCAGCTCTTAGAATAGAGCCAAAGAGGATAGTAACCTCTTCTACGGTGTGTGTCTGATTTGACAACGGGGTGATGCGAGAATAGCTTCCACTCAACTCTACAAATAGCCAACGATCACATTTGAAATCATCTATTTATCATGAACTCAAAACCACTCTTCATCGCCTTTATCTTAGGCATAGGAGCGCTTACTATTATGTTTAACACTCGAATCAAAGAAGAACTCGTCACCGAATCCGCACCCGTATCAAGCCTCAGCTTCGATGAGAAAATAGCCAAGACTCCCTATGAAACAGCCACTTTTGGTATGGGCTGATTTTGGGGTCCTGACTCTCAGTTTGGGAGTATTCAAGGCGTCCTCAGAACCCGTGTTGGATATTGTGGTGGGGAGATGGAAAAGCCTACCTACTATGCCATGGGCGATCATACCGAAGTGATTTCTATCGATTTTGATCCTGATTTGATCAGCTATTCCGAGCTGTTAGACTATTTCTGGCAAGGTCACCGATGTGAGCGAAACAACTCAAGCACCCAGTATCAAAATGCCGTGTTCTACAGGAATGATGAGCAAAAGAAGTTGGCGGAGCAAGCGCTTAAGAACCGAGCGGATACTCTAGGAATTAAGCCAGAAAAAGTGGCAACAAAAATCATCCCCGTGAAGACCTTCACCTACGCCGAGAAGTATCATCAAAAGTATGCGATTCGTGGTGATATCCGAGAGACCATCGATAGCCTTTTCCCCGACGCTAAATCACTAGCAGACTCAACCGTAGCGACGAGACTCAATGCTTATCTAGGGGATGGAATAGATCAAGATACAGAAAAATTTCTCAGCGAGCTAAGTGACTATGCGCTTCCGCAGAGCATCGTGGATGAAGTGAGGGGGCGTTTGGAGCGGTAAGTTTTTCTGGGGTCTTTTGGCGGAGTTTTGGGGCTGTTAGGTCTTAGTGAATCGTTAGAATCTAAAAGCTGAGAGAGCCCTCAGCACTCCGAGATCATCTAGCAACAATTTTGATGAAAATCACAATCTATGGTGTGATCATTGACCATGCCGATGGCTTGCATGTAGGCGTAGATGATGGTGGGGCCTACGAAGGTGAAGCCGCGTTTCTTTAGGTCTTTGCTGATCTTTTCGGAGAGAGGAGTAGAGTTGGGGATTTCGGTGTGTTTTTTGAATCTATTGATGATGGGTTTGTGATCCACCCAGCTCCAGAGGTAGTTGTCTAGGGTGCCGGTTTCCTGGATGAGTCGGAGCGTGGCGAGGGCGTTTTTTCTGGTTCCGTATACTTTGAGCCTATTGCGGATGATACCGGGGTCTAGAAGGAGTTTCTCTAGCTGCTTGTCGGTCATGCTGGCTACTTTATGGACCTCGAAATCATGAAAAACCTTTTTGTAATGGGCGCGTTTCTTGAGGACGGTGATCCATGAGAGCCCTGCCTGAGCGCCTTCTAGGATGAGCATTTCGAAGAGTTCCCGGTCATCGTGTAGCGGGACTCCCCACTGGTGATCATGGTAGTCTAGGTAGAGGGGATCTTCTGTCACCCATTCACAGCGTTTCATTCCCTGACCTTAGGGGGAAAGCGGGATATATAAAGTCATTATGTGGGGTGAAAAAGGCTTTGACCTTCGTGATTTTCCTGCCTACGTTTCCGCCCCTGCGATGAGCGAGTTATCGATGAATCTATCTAACTAGCTCAAATATACGCAGCGAAAATCCATAAAAATTTTAAGAACTTTAAGATAAACTGATATGAACATCACTGTAGAAAAAAAACCAGAATGCATGGCTACTGTAAAAGTAAAGGTGCCAGCAGACAAAGTGGCTTCAGAGCGCCAGACCATCGTTAGCGGATACACTAAAGAAGCGAAGATCCCAGGTTTCAGACCGGGAAAGGCACCGACAAAGGTGATCGAGAAAAGATTTGAAAAGCAGATCAAGGATGAGCTCTACAGCCGCCTTATCAATGCTGGATGTGATGATGCGATCAAGCAAGAATCCCTGAAAGTAATTTCGGTGAATGTGACGGGTGAGCCTAGCTTCAGCGATGCAGGTGAACTTTCATTTTCGGCAGACATCATCCTCGCACCAGAATTTGAAGTGCCTGAGTATCTTGGAATTGAAATAGAAGCGCTGAGCGACGAGGTCACAGATGCAGAGCTGGATAGCTCGCTTACTGACCTACAACAAAGATTTGCAGAGTTCAATGACGTGGATCGTGGGCTCAGTGATGGCGACTTCGCGGTGGTGGACTTCACCGCTACTACAGATGGTAAGCCAGTGGCGGAGGTTATCGGTAAGCCAGCAGGCTTCTTAGACGGACGTGAAGATCACTGGACTAAGATTGAAGATGACTCGTTCATGCCAGGATTTGGCAGTGGGCTCAAAGGTCTGAAAGCTGGTGATAAGAAAGAGCTCAAGCTGACGATGAATGATGAGTTTCCACTCTCAGATGTACGCGGAGTAGAGATCGTTTTCGATGTCACAGTGAAGGAAGTGAAAGAGCAGGTTCTCCCTGAGCTGGACGATGATTTCGCAGCCAAGCTTCTCCCTGAAAAAGGAATAGAAGAGCTAAAGAATGTGATCCGTGAACAGCTATCAGGAGAGAAGAAGAAGAGCGTGGCTGATGCTAAGGTGAATCAAGTAGTAGAGGTTCTCAACGGGCGTGTGGACTTCGACATTCCATTAGCACTCCTGGAGCAAGAAGCTCAGGGTAATGCTGTCAACATGATCGAGCGAGCAAGACAGCAGGGCATGACAGAGGAAATGATCATCGAGCAGCAAAACGAAATTTCTGAGTCAGCGAACAAGCAAGCTAGGCTTAACCTTAAGACCAACTTCATCCTTCAGGAAATAGCGATCAAGGAAAACATCGAGGTCAGCGACCAAGAGGTGATTCAAAGAATCTCAGGTATGGCGCAGCAAGAGAATAAGCCAGTGAAGAAATACATCAAGGAGCTTCAGAAAGCGAATGCGATCCAGAATGTCCGCAACTCAGTTCTTATCGGAAAGACGATTGACTTTGTGGTAGACAAGGCGAACGTGAAAGAAATCACAACGACTGAAACTACAGAAAATGATGCATAATAATATTTCAAATACCATCCAAGGAACTCAAGGGACAATGACTCCGCAGAATAATTACTACCCAATCCCAACTGTCATCGAGCAGGACGGAAGAGGTGAGCGTGGCTATGACATCTACTCACGTCTATTAAAAGATCGCATTATCTTCATCGGCACTGGTATCGATGACCATGTGGCCAATGCGGTGATCGCTCAGATGCTTTTCCTACAGATGCAGGATCCTAAGAAGGACATTCATATCTATATCAACTCCCCGGGTGGCTCCGTCACAGCGGGCCTCGCGATGTATGATACCATGCAGTTCCTTACCTGTGATGTGAACACTTACTGTATCGGAATCTGCGCTTCTATGGGTGCCGTTCTCCTCACAGCGGGCACTAAGGGTAAGCGCTTCTGTTTGCCAAACTCACACGTCATGATCCACCAGGTGTCTGGCGGAGCACAGGGCACTGCCTCAGATGTAGAGCGCACCGTGAAGTTCATGTACGGTCTCAAAGGCAGACTCAACAAGATCCTCGCACACCACACTGGTAAGACTGAAAAGCAGGTAGAAAAAGACGCAGACCGCGACAACTACATGACCGCCGAAGAAGCCGTGAAATACGGCCTTGTGGACAAGGTTCTAGAAAGTAAGCCAGATGCTGATAAAGAAGAGAAGAAGTAAAAAACTTTCTCTGTCATAGAATATTATTTTTTCTAAAGCGCTTGATTCTAAATGATTCAAGCGCTTTTTGCTGTCTTAGATCTATCTTGCGATAAGACCCGAGAGATGTCATAGTAACTGAACAAAAGGTAAGTAGTCACTCGCTTACTGGATAGAATATACATCTGACTTACCCACTCTAACAAATTTAATAAAATGGCAAAAAACTCTAATCTCACGATGTGCTCGTTCTGCGGGAAGAGCCACTCGGAAGTAAAAAAACTGATCGCTGGTCCTGGTGTGTATATTTGTAACGAATGCATCGATGTGTGCAGCGGTATCATGCAGAAAGAACTGGCAAATATTTCTCACGGTGACTCACTCCCGCAAGAACTATTTGATGCTGAAGACCAGCTCACGCCTGCGGAAATCACTGACTTGCTCAATGACTATGTTATCGGTCAAGAACATGCCAAAAAGACGCTGTCCGTAGCCGTCTATAATCACTATCAGAGACTTCGTCAGCATGAGGCAGATGATGAATCTGGTGAGTATGATGACGTGGAGATAGAGAAGGCGAATATACTCATGCTTGGGCCTACAGGATCTGGTAAAACTCTTCTCGCGAAGACTCTCGCCCGCGTTCTCAATGTGCCATTTACCATCGTAGATGCCACCACGCTGACAGAAGCTGGCTATGTGGGTGAGGATGTGGAAAATATCATTCTCAAGCTCCTCCAGGCAGCGGATGGCGACATCGAAAAAGCAGAGCGTGGAATCATTTACGTGGACGAAATAGATAAGATAGGTCGCAAGACTGAGAATGTATCAATCACCCGTGATGTCTCCGGCGAAGGCGTGCAGCAAGCATTACTTAAGATACTTGAAGGCACGGTCTGCAACGTTCCACCACAAGGCGGTCGCAAGCACCCAAACCAAGAATATATCCAGGTGAATACAGAGAAAATTCTCTTTATATGCGCTGGAGCATTTGTAGGTATGGATGACTACGTGAAGAACCGATTGGGTAAACGCACCTTAGGATTTATCCAAGATGGAGAGGTGGCAAATGATAATGAACTCAGCGAGTCTGAGCTGCTCACTTTGGTAGAGCCACAGGACCTGCTCCACTTCGGGCTAATACCAGAATTTGTCGGCAGACTCCCAGTCATCTCCTCACTCCGTAAGCTCACCGAAGGCGAGCTAGTGAGAATTTTAACAGAACCTAAAAATGCCATCATCAAGCAATACCAAAAACTGCTAGGGATGAACGGTGTGAAGCTAAAGATTACTAAGGACGGACTCACCGCATTAGCCGATGAAGCCGTGAAGCGTGGCACCGGAGCACGTGCTCTACGCGCCATCTTTGAAAAACTAATGCTCGATATCATGTATGATATCCCTAGCCGGACAGACATCGATACCGTGACAATCAATCGCCAAGTCGTAGAGGGCAAGAAAGCTCCTGCGCTCACTAAAAAACCAACAGAAGACGCAGCATGAAAACGGAAAAAAAACTTAAGCTAGGATTAATCGGTTGTGGGAAAATGGGTCGCGCGCTCATCGAAGGTGCCCTCAGAGATAAGGTCGTGGCTCCTGAAGACGTATTTGTCAGCAGTCGTACACCGTCGGCTATCGAGACCATCACGTCGGAACTTGGAGTGACTGCCGTTGAGACCAATGTCGAAGTCGCTAGCCGATCCGATGTGGTTTTACTCTGTACCAAACCAGCGGATATTCCGCTCGTTCTATTAGAACTAGCCAATGAATCTGACTGCCTCACTAGCACCCTGCTTATTTCCGCCGCAGCGGGTCTGACGATCGCTCAGCAGGAAAAATTCTTACCTCTAGGTGTGCGGTTAGTTCGTTGTATGCCAAATACTCCAGCACTCATTGGACAGGGTGCAGCGGCCTATTCATTGGGTACAAGCGCCACTGATGCTGACGCGGAACTCACCTGCAGAGTGCTCGGCGCTTCCGGCAGTGTCATCGAAGTAAAAGAAAAACTCATCAACGCTGTCACAGGAGTCTCCGGTAGTGGACCAGCCTACGTTTACACTTTTATCGAAGCGCTCGCAGATGGCGGTGTGGCCGAAGGGTTACCGAGATCTCAGGCCTTAGAGCTTGCAGTGAAGACTGTCCAGGGAGCCGCTGGGATGGTGGCAGAGACAGGTCTGCACCCAGCGATACTGCGCGATATGGTCACCAGTCCTGGTGGCACGACGATAGAAGCAGTTTGTGCGCTTGAAGATCACGGTTTCCGAGCTGCGGTGATCAGTGCTGTTCGAACCGCCAGCCAAAAGGCAAAGGAAATGGGGGAGTAATTATCCCATCATTTGGCTCACTACGTGATTGCGTTTTTATTCGGATGTTTCTATGTTCAGCCAGACAAGCAACATAACGAATTTTAGAGATGAGCGAAACAAGTAGCACAAGCGAAAACCAGAAGATCTGGCTAGATGGAGAAATAGTAGATCAATCAGAAGCCAAGATATCAGTCTTTGACCACGGGCTACTCTACGGCGATGGTATCTTTGAAGGTATCCGCATGTACAATAGCAAAGTTTTTAGGCTGGATCAGCACATCAGCAGGCTCTTCTCATCCGCTAAATCTATTTTACTCAAACTTCCTTGGACTCAGCAAGAAGTCTGCCAAGCAGTGATCGACACGATCAAGGCAAATAATCTAACAGACGGCTACGTGCGACTTGTCATCACTCGTGGAGTTGGTGGATTAGGTCTGAATCCTTACCTCTGTAAGAAGCCATCGATGTTCATTATCGCGGCGAACATCCAGCTCTACTCAGACGATAGCTATGAAGATGGCCTAGATCTCATCACCTGTGCCACCCGCAGACCCACACCAGCATCGCTTAGCCCGCAGGTGAAGTCACTCAACTATCTCAACAACGTCATGGCCAAGATAGAATGCATTCAGGCAGGCGTCATGGAAGGAATCATGCTCAATGAGCAAGGCTATGTGGCCGAGTGCACCGGCGACAACGTATTTATCGTCAAAAAAGGTGTCGTTCACACCCCACCAGTCTCAGACGGCTCACTCGATGGGATCACCAGAGAGGTCATCTTCGATCTTTGCAAGAGCGAGGGCATCGAAATCCGCGAGACCACCATGACCCGTCATGATATTTATATCTCCGACGAAGCCTTCCTCACAGGAACTGCTGCCGAGGTCATCCCGTTTGTCAAATTAGACCAAAGAGAAATAGGCGACGGCACCCCTGGCCCACTCAGCAAGCAGCTCATCACCGCCTTCAGAAAACTAGCCAACAGCGAAGGCACACCTTGTGTTTAGAGTTGGTTGATAACGACTTGTATTGTCCTGAAAACTCTATTTGATATTATACTTTACCGTTTTCTATAGGTAATTAGCATCAAAGAAGCGAGTGATAACATAGCGATACTAGTAGTTTCAGGAACTGCATTTGCGGCAATGATTGTCTGGATTGCACCGCGGTCTGAGCTTAGGTCTGTGAAGCCACTGGTATCAACCGTGCCAACCGTGCCTACGAACCAATTTGTTCCTACAATAGTAAGCTCGTTCGATAGGTCCGTGGTGAACATAGGAGCGCCAGAATCTCCACTTTGCACTAAGGATTCGTAGGCGACTCCACCAGTTTCATTGTATGTGGCAAGAATTGCGGTCCCAGTAGCACCAGCAACTGTGAATGTAGCGGTTGAATCTAGGACATTTCTACCGACAGCGATATTTTGCGTGGTAGTGTAACTGTTAACTGACCTGCCAACCATGTAGGAATTTTGGACGAGGCTTGGGGTTAAGCCTATATCATAAAATGCATAGTTTGAATCGACTGACGAACTAAGAACCCCAACCCAAATATCAGTATCTCCGATTCTTTGACCACTAGCAACAGTACGTGTAATAGAGCTTCCAGTGGGGTCATTAGTGGCATAAAAGGTGATGACACTTCCATTACTAGGTTTAAAATGATTAGCACTGAGAAAAACATTTTCACTGACAAGCGTAGCCCATTTACCAGTGTTATCGATACCAACTCCAGATAAGTTCATGTTGTTAGCTATAAAAGTTGGGTCATTCGAGAAGCGGTCGTTAGTTGCTGCTGTAGAGCTTATAATCTGAATTGCCAGTAAAGGGTGGCTGAGAATAATGAGCGAGAAGAAGGAAAGAAGTAATATTTTTATTTTGATCTTCATTTGATTATAATATGCTAAATGTATCTACATTGTCAATTTTTTTCTTCTTGATGTTAGCTCAGAAGCCCTAGCGCTTGATTTTTATTTTGCTCAGTTGAAGATGTGTTGACTAGAGTATTACGCTAAACAATCAGCAAAAAAGCTAGGCGGCTCTCAACAAATAACTAATTAGAAGCGCTATCCAGTCTTGCTAAGTTCAATCTCCGTGTAGAGAATACCCACACTATGTGGACTACTGTAGAAGAATTTGAAGACATCAAGTATGAGACTGCCGACGAGGGGCAGATTGCGAAGATTACCATCAACCGACCCGAGGTAAGGAATGCCTTTCGCCCTAAGACAGTGAAGGAACTTCTGCGTGCTCTCGATCTTGCTCACGAGGACCCTAAAGTGGGTGCGATCATTCTTACTGGGGAAGGCGATAAAGCGTTCTGTTCAGGGGGCGACCAAAAGGTGCGAGGCCATGCAGGATATATTGGAGAAGACGGAGTGCCACGACTCAATATCCTCGATGTGCAGCGCAAGATTAGAACCTTACCCAAGCCAATCATCGCGATGGTGGCAGGTTATGCGATCGGTGGTGGACATGTTCTTCACGTGGTCTGTGACCTATCCATCGCGGCCGATAATGCGATCTTTGGGCAAACAGGTCCTAAAGTGGGCAGCTTTGACGGTGGACTTGGATCAAGTTATCTTTCTCGTATTGTGGGGCAGAAAAAAGCGCGGGAGATCTGGTATCTTTGCCGGCAATACACTGCCAAGGATGCTCTGGATATGGGGCTCGTGAATACCGTGGTTCCTCTCGCCGATTTAGAAAAAGAAACGGTTCAGTGGTGCCGAGAAATGCTTCAGCATTCACCCATGGCTCTGCGCTGCCTCAAAGCGGCCCACAATGCAGACTGCGATGGTCAGATGGGTCTGTTAGACATGGCAGGAAATGCCACCCTGCTCTACTACATGAGCGATGAAGCAAAGGAGGGAAAGAATGCCTTCTTAGATAAGCGCGAGCCAGACTTCAGCAAATTCCCGAGAGTCCCTTAATCGATCAGGGCCATGGAATTATCAGACGAAAATCCCCAGCCACAAGCCCAGATCGAGTCTCAGTCTGGACACGGTTGGGTGCTTTCGATTGTCATTTTTTTGATGGGAGGCTGTGGGCTTGCTTACGAATACACATTTTCTAAAATAGCCTCAGATCTGTTAGGGAATTCCGTTCAGCAGTGGGCGATCATTATCGCAGTGATGCTCTTCTTCATGGGGGTGGGCTCAGAAATCCAGCGCTACATTTCTGAAAAGAAAGTAGTTTCATCGTTGCTCTACTCCCAGCTACTTCTCGCCCTGCTAGGTGGCTTCGGCCCTATTCTAATGCTTTGGGCATTCACCTCGTATCCCTATCACTACGGACTCGTCCACTACGGGCTCACTAGTATCATCGGGATCATCATTGGGTTTGAAATCCCGCTGATTTCAAGAATCAACGCAAGATTCTCAAAAGACATCAGCAGCAACCTCGCACGCGTGCTTAAGATGGACTACATCGGGGCACTCGCCGGCGCTCTGCTGTGGGTATTCCTATTGCCGAAGTTCTTCTCGCTCAGCGAAACGGCCTTCGTGCTCGCCTTCATTAGCCTCGCCTCCACACTTCTCTGCTGGTTCTATTTTGCCCGAGCCATCAATCTTAAACCGGTCTTTCTAACAACATTGGTAACAGTCAGTTCACTACTCGGATACGGATTCACGCAAACCAATCAATGGTCTCTGTCAGCGGAACAGAAAATTTATGCCGACCGCATCGTTTACATAGAAACCACGGCCTACCAGCACATCGTCCTTACGCAGAGCAATCATGGAAACCTTCGCTGTTACATCAATGGTCACATCCAGTTCTCCGCTAATGATGAGCGTATTTACCATGAGCAGCTGGTCCATCCCGCGATGGCCGCTCACCGCGCGCCGAGAAATATTTTAGTCCTCGGCGGGGGCGATGGCCTCGCTGTGAGAGAGATCCTAAAATACCCCAGCGTAGAGAAAATCACCCTAGTAGATCTAGACCCAGCCATGACGCGGCTCGCGGCTGAACACCCGCTGTTCACTCGTCTCAATGACTTCTCACTCACCAACGATAAAGTCCGACTTGTCGATGCAGGCGATGGTGTCAGCCAGGGAGAGAGCTACACGCTGGAACGTTTGAGCCAGAACAGGTCAGTCCACGCAGATTCCCTGAAGCATAAACCTGAGCTAAATGTCATCAACATCGATGCCTCAAAATACGTGGAGCAGGTAGCCGGTCTCTTCGATGTCATCATCTGCGATTTCCCTGACCCATCCAGCCCCGATCTTGCGAAGCTCTACAGTATGCACTTTTATGGTTCTCTGATGAAGAAACTCGCCCAAGATGGCTTTCTAGTGCAGCAGTCCACCTCGCCGTATCGGGCGAAAGACGCCTTTCTTTGTATCGGCCGCACCATGCAGAGTGTGGGCCTAACAGCCGTGCCATATCATGATCACGTTCCGTCATTTGGCGAGTGGGGATGGTGGATAGCCACTCATCCCAGCTACGCAAATGAATCGCGGCTAAAACAACAACTTAGAGGTGTAAACAAACTGTCGGATTATACTCGATACCTCACCCCCGATATTATAAAGTCATCACTAAGTTTCGGTAAAGAAGATCTAAACACTGGTGAGACAGACATCACCACTATTACCAACTCTGCCATCCTGAATCATTACCTGAATGGCTGGATCGAATAACTAAAATTGAACAGAATGAATATGAAGATGACAAAATTTCCACCAAGTCTAACTCTAGGCATCCTCGCTGTATTGAGTCTTATCTTATGCACCCAATGCAGCTCTAAGAAAACCTATAGCACAACGGTGACCAGCTATGCGGCGGATAATTTAGACCTCAAAGCCGTCACGGCACTCGCCACAGAAGTGAAGACCGCCGAGGAACTAGAAAAAAAACTTAACGACCCCGCTACTAAAATCAACAACCTTGATCTCAATGAAGATGACAAGATCGACTACATCAAAGTCACCGAAATTACTGGCGATCAGAAAGGCTTCTCACTGACCGTAGAGGTGCCATCTGAGAAAGGTGTGGAAGAGCAGGAGATAGCCACCATCCAGTTTGACCTTACTAAGGATAAACAACGCGTGCAGACTCATGGCAACAGATACATTTACGGACCAGGTTACTACTATTACGGTAGACCCCGCTACTCGATGTTTCCAATCGGGGGATACTTTTCACGTGATCACCGGCCTCATCGATCCCGATATGGCTACAATAATAAGCCGAGTAATTTTAGCTCTAGTAAGCCAATGCCGGCGAAAGATTACAGCTCCTATCGTAAGTCACAAGCGAGCGCGAAAGGCTATGGTAGTAACATCAAGATGAACAAAACATCTAGCATGGCGAGTGGGATCAAATCACCCAACGCTAATAAGGTAGCCAGTAGAATTAAGGCACCGCTAAAGAGTCCTAGCACCGCACAGAAATCCTACCAAAAATCATCCCCATCCAAGTACACCAAACGGGTGCGATCATCCTCAACAAGCCGCTATGGGAGCAGTAGCTCCACACGCTCAGGTAGCTCCTTCGGAGGCGGAAAATAAACGAACAATCACCCAAAAAATTATGTTTGACCAAATCTTTGACCTATCCTTATTCCGCGAAATAGCAGACTGGCGCGTGCTTTGCTACATCCTGCTCGCCTTAGTGATCCTCTTCATCGCTAAGCTGATCAACGGCAAGCTATCAGACTACGAGCTAAATCATGAGCTCACCGAGAATGACAACAAAGCCATCGCTATTTCCTTCTCCGGATTTCTCATTGCACTCTGTATCGTCATCAGCGGAGTACTCTTCAGCCCCAGCTCCGTGGATTCCATGGATGAGGCGGCTAGCCCCTTTCTCCAAGATATAAAAATGACCCTCATTTGGTCTGCGGTGGGTGTGAGTCTGCTACTCATTTCTAGATTGCTCTGTGACAAACTGATGCTCCCTAGCTTCAGTAATAAAGTGGAACTCGTTAGAGACAGAAATGTCGGTGTAGGATTTGTTCAAGCAGGCGCTTACGTTTCCACGGCGCTCGTGCTGAAGGCATCACTCTCGTCGCCCGTTGATCTACCATTGTTAGAAGACATTGGTCTCACCGCCATTTGGTTCATCGTATCGCAGATACTCATCATTCTCTATTCTATAGCCTATCAGAAAACGACCAAGCATGACATCCACCAAGAGCTTAAAAATGACAACGCTGCGGTGGGCGTTGCGCTCGCTGGTAACATCATTGCATTTGGTATTTTGCTTAGCTTTTTCATCGCCGTTTACGATAGTATTCTAGGGCTAATAATCTGGGCAGTTCTCTCCATGGTCATGCTTGGCTTGGTGCGTTTCGCCGTGGATAAGCTCATCCTCCCCGGACACTCACTCAGCACTGAACTCAGTGAGGACAGAAACTGGGGAGCAGGAGCCATCGAGGCCGTCACCGCCATCGGTGCCGCACTCATCATCACCGGTGCCTTCCATTAATCATTCACTTCATATGACAGAAATTTCTCTACCGACACTTCACTCACCCAAAGGCATTCATTACCTGTTAGAGTGCTCCGGCATCGATGCTGCCATCCTCACGGATAAGGATCTTTTAGAAAAGATACTCCATCAAGGAGCTACAGACGCGGGCGCCACTATCGTGGAAACCACGATCCATGAGTTCAATCCACACGGCCTCAGTGGAGTCATCGTCATCGCAGAGAGTCACATCGCCATCCATACTTGGCCGGAGCATCAATACGCAGCCATCGATATTTTCACCTGTGGCGATGCTCTCATCGCTGAGAAAATTTATCAAAGTTTGATCCATCATCTCAAGCCTACCACCCACACTCACCAGGTCATCACCAGGCAGCCTCCAGGTAAGAAGTAAAAGGTAAGTCATCAAAGGTAAGTCATCAAATGATTCTCTTATTGTTCTGTCTCGGGGAGATCTAATAATCTGTTCTAATTCTTGACCGATCTTCGCGCAGCCTTTAACTGTTATTGATGACAATTCATATTAAATCAGCAGTGGTGCTTCTAGCAGGGAGTTTATCATCAATGGCGGAGATCAAGATGCCGGCATTTTTCTCAGATGGGATGGTGCTGCAACAGCAGACTGGGGCAAAGGTCTGGGGAAGTGGTGATGCTGGCGAGACTGTTCAGGTAGAGTTCGCGGGTCAAAAACTTACCTCCAAGACAGGTGAAAATAGCATGTGGATGGTAGATTTTAAAGATCTTAAGATGAGTAAAACTGGAGCCACTATGACGATCTCTAACGGGAAAGATAAACACGTGATCAAGGATGTCGTCGTCGGTGAAGTATGGCTTGCGAGTGGGCAGTCTAACATGGAGTGGACAATGAATAGAACGACGGGGGCTGAGGATGCAAAAACCGCCAATGATAGCCTGCTACGTATTTATGTCTCTAAAAACGTCACCGCTGTGACACCTGTTAATGATTTTGAAGGAAGCTGGAAAAAAACGCAGCCTGAAAACACCTCAGGCTTTACTGCGGTGGGGTATGAATTTGCTAAAAATCTAAGAAAGAAACTCGATGTCCCAGTCGGGATCATCGAGTGCTCGTGGGGTGGTAAGCCAGTTGAGTCATTTGTTAGTGTGGAGGCGCTGAAGGCGCTGCCTGAGGCAAAAGTCGTGATTGATAAGAAAGCAGCTTCAGTAGCTAAATATGATCCTTTGAAGGCGAAGCAGAGCGATGAGGCAAATATGAAAAAATGGAAAATGGCAGCTGCTGAGTGGAAAAAGACTAAAAAAGGTAAGCAACCTAGAAAACCACGAATGGCAAGTAATCCTGCATTGAATTCTTCGCTTCACTCCACTATTTATAACGGAATGATTGCTCCAATCGTAGGCTATGGAGCGCGTGGTGCGATCTGGTATCAGGGCGAGTCAAATGCGAATCCTGCCACAGGTCCGCATTACGGAGAGCTTCTCAAGTGCCTAGTCCAAGACTGGAGAAAAGCATGGGGTAGCGACCTTTCATTTTATTATGTGCAGCTTGCTAACTTCACCAGAGGCGGCAAAGATATCCCTGATTGGGTCGTTGTGCAGGATGAAATGCGCCGTCTGTTAGATGAATGTGATGGAGTAGGTATGGCAGTGATCAACGATATTGGGCACCCTACAAACATCCACCCATCTAACAAAAAAGATGTGGGCGAGAGGTTAGCCCGCTGGGCGCTGAGTAAGGACTATGGCGATAAAGAGATGGTCGTTTCTGGACCACTCTATAAGAGCCACGCGATTAACGGAGCAACCGTAGAGGTAAGTTTTTCCCACAGCGCAGGAATGAAATCTCGCGACGGGAAAGCACTCGGTGAATTTGAGCTTAGTGATGCGAATGGTAATTGGCACCCTGCTGAAGCAATGATCAAAGGCGAAAAAATCATCGTTTCTAGCAAGCTAGCCACCAAGCCAAGCAACGTCCGCTTCGCTTGGAAGAGTGACCCAACCAAAGCAAACCTAGTCAACGCCGAAGGCCTGCCTACCAGTTGCTTCGTAGGGAAGTAGCAACGACACTTTGTCGCTGGGACATCTAGATAGATTTAATTAGCTAGAAGTGATAAAGCGTCGTTTCTAGTTGGTTTACTCACCGTCACTCTGATCCACCTTTCTAGAGTAGAGATAGCCGATGATCAGCAGCACTACTCCTAGGGTGATGAAGGAGAAGATGCGGAGGATAGCGTTGAGTTTCCAGACATCCACTCCATATACGTGCACTACAGTGCAGCCTAGGATGATGAAGGCCATGGTGCGGAAGACGATGTCTTTGTTGATAAACCCGAGGCTGAGGATGATGAGTCCCACCACTGCCCAGACGATGGATAGTGCCGAGCCATCATAGAATCTGCTGAGGTGCTGTGAGCTAAATATCCATAGTGCGAGACTGGCGATGACGGCGATGCCGCGCTGGGTGGAGAGGTAGTAGGCTGAGGTTGTGAGTGAGATTCTCGTGAGCATGAACTTGCGGCAGAAATAGATGGCCAGAGGAAGCAGCGCGATGAGGTCTATGGTCAGCTGGTGAGTCATCGGTCTAGCGACTAGCGTGGCGTGCATGATGCTATAGAGATAGAACACTCCCGCGATGGTGCTGAGGAGTCTGGTTTCTTTCTGATCTAGTAGGTGATAAGCTCCCGCTGTGAGCGCAAGCGTGAGTTCCCAGTGTCCAATGTAGGTGATCTGCCAGAGCACAACCATGGCGGCAGTGGCGATGGTTAGCATCGGGCTGATCCCCTTAAAATGCGCCAGATGTTTTTGCTTGATAAGCACAAGATGGACTAGCGGAATGAGGCTGATGACGAGATGCAGGAACATGTGTGAGTCATAGAAATAATCGATATAAGTCACCAAGCTGGCGAACCAAGCAAAGGGGTAAACGGTGAATCCTAGAATGGCGATGAAGCGTAATTTGTGGGCGATGAGCTTTTGATAGATCGCGTGATAGGCAAATGGAATGAGTGATCCAATGAGTAGAGCAATCGTCACATTATTTATGGAAACTAGAGTGATAAGTAGTGAAATGGTAGCGGCGACCAGGTAGGCGGTGTATTGTGTATGTGGATTGCCGCGCTTGATGAAAATGCAGAGATTGATCGTCGTGGCAGCGAATAGGATGAGGGTGATGAGGAAGAACTGTGCGGTACTAAATAGGCTAAAATGCTCTAGGATCATTACACACGCGATGGCGGAAAACACGTGAACTGCGTGGCAGAATTCGGGGAGGATATTTTTTTTGTTAGATAAATACTGATACAGCGTGAAGGCGAGATTTAGCGAGAGGAAGAGGGTGATCTGAGAGAATACTGGGATCTGTGCGGAGATGATGCAACAGCAGCTAGCGATGATGCTAAATAGCGCGGGGATACAGCGCTGCAGAGGCTTGGTTTCATCAGTGGGGGAGACTCCAAAATGCGCGATTACTGAGAGCCCTAGATAGAGCAGCGCCATGATGATGTGAGTGAGAGTGAAGTCTGTAAGATTTGCGCTAGTGGCTTCGTGGTAGATAAAGAAGCCTAATATAAGCACGAGGTAGGATGCGATGGTGAGTGAGATTTTCTGAGTGCCCTCTGCACGGCAGGCCGCGATGAGAAGTAGCCCAGCCTGGAGCGTGAGTGAGTAAGCGAGTGAGGGTCCAGTGAGCTTGAGACAGAGTGCTAGCGTGATGAGCGCAGTTCCCTTGAGTAGAAACAGTGAGCGCAGATCGAATCTAAATGAAATATTGCTAACACTAGAGGTAAGTTTTTCACCAAATTGGAGGAAGAGTGCGAGACCAATAAAGACAGATCCGATGACCGCTGAGACAGGCCAGAGTGGCTCTACCCAGAGCTGTGTTTGAAAGTCGACACTCATTAGTATCACCAGAAACGCGTTGTTCAATGAGGCGAAGGTCATCATCTGAGTTCTACTAAATGGCTGATCTTTCGCAGTGCGAGGGAGCAGAATGGATACGGTGGAGAGCACCCAGTAGCCCACAATAAACCATGAGGTGTGCTCATAGGTGGTGGCTCCCTGATTCACAAATATCTGCCAGAAAATAAGCGAGAGATAAGCTCCCAGCATAGAAACAAAACCGATGGATGCGGAGCGTAATTTGTGCAGCAGAACCAGACCTGTCAGAGTGAGGATCAACCCGGAAACGAGAGAAAATGCACCCACGGGATTGATTGAAGTGCTATAGTAAGCGAGCGCGATGGAGCAAATGGCGGTGAGGTTAGAGCGTTTCCAGAGGGCGTAGGCAAGACATGCCGCAGCACTGGCGGTGAGGAGGACACCACCGAGAAGTGCGGAATCGATCACCTTTAGCCGCTCAATATGATGCGCAGCATAACTGGTGTAATAGAGCGTGGCGATGCCACCAGCCGCCAGGACTTTCCCGTAGTTCGAGAGTGCCGCCTTGGCCTTTTCAAAATAAGTTCCCAGGCCTAACAGAAGTGCCGCCAGGGAATACATCCCACCAAGTCGCGGGCCAGCACCCCACTCGGTGATATAGTTTTGGTAAGTGAAGTTACTTAAAAAGATCAAGCCAGTCAGCAACGAGATAATACCGAGTCTAACAAACCACACCTTACCAAAATCCTGTTCCATCGTGCGAAGGTCGCGCTTAGGCTTAGGAGTGGTTTTAGAGGTGGGTTTAGAAGTAGGTTTGATCTTAACCTCAGATTTGGGCGAGAGGGGTAAGGGCGGGCTAGGCTTAGATGTTTTTTCGGTAAGATGTTCAGGGGTCTTGAGGTTTTCTAACAGAGAGACTTCTTCTTCTCTCTTCTTGGTCGCTTTGATTTGCTCTGCTGTGCTCTCGCGCAACTGCTCAGGCTTCGCCGTTAGAGACTGTAACTCATTCCTTAGATCATAGATCTCATGCTTATGATCTCTGAGTTCCTTCTCCAAAGTCCATTGCTGAACCTCTAAATGCTGAATTTTCTCCTCCACAGTCTTACTCGTCATAGCAAGACTTTAGCTCTAGTGGGGAGAGTTCTGGAAATCGATAATAGAAACTATAGTATTGATTTAAGTGATGTTAAACTTGGCTCAGGACTACTTAGCGAAGGCCTGGATCTCGTGGATGGACCAGAATAGACCCTTCTTAGATTTGGTAGTGATACGGAAGAACTTAGCGCTGGTGGCTGGGAATCCCACGCTGGTGAGCGAGTATTCACCCTTTACGGTCTTCTGAACCTTATTCCATTGACTACCGTCGAGTGAGATTTCTGCTTGATAACTTGATGGGAAATCATTCGCGCTATCGGCAGAGTCGAGTCTAACAGAGGTCAGATTGACCGCCTCAGGGAATTCGATCTGATACCACATGCCATCTTTCTGACTAGCTCCCGTAGTGTAGCGTGATTTACCTTTACCATCGATCGCCAATTTAGCTTCTTTGTTATTATGGCTGGCGGTGACCTTCCATCGTTTTCTGTCGAGTGCTTGAGGTACCGCATTACTGAGACTTGTCAAAGTCCATGGTTCGGTTCTGTCTTTTGTCTTAGCTCTCACTGCGGCTACTTCTGCGGCCTCTACACAGCCGCTATTGTTACCAAATTCATTTTTCAGGTAAGTGGCGATGTCTGCGATCCACTGATCGTCTTGTGATTTCATTGAGACCATGGGTGCGGTGTATTCCTTGCCGTCGACTGGTCCTTCTAGTCCATGAAGTACGATATTGATGAATTGCTCATGGTGTCCGTTTACCGATGCTGAACCAGCTAGAGGAGGAGCCATTCTGGTCTTTTCTGCAAGTGTGCCCATACCGTCTGCACCGTGACAGGATGTGCAGAGTTGTTGATAGATTTCCTTGCCACGCTGGTGCTGCTTGATTGCTGTTTTTGGTAGATTCAGTTTGGCAACTTTGGCTTTAGTGTTAGGGATTGTCTGGAGGACTCCTGGTGATGAAGATTTAGCTGCAATGGTGTAAAGTTCACCGCTGTTCTTAAATTTAAGCAGTTTCGCTGTATTGACCACTTGCATGACCACTTGAGGATCTTTGTCTGAGATCAGCTGGGAGATGCTTGACTCAAGTGAATCAGAAGCTGAGTGCTTAGACTTGATCAGTGTCTCGGCGATACGGATAGCAGAGCGGCGGACTTCTGGTTGTTTATCAGTGAGTGCGGCTGTTACATGCTCTGGAGTGAGTGCGCCCATCCCTTCGAGCGTCCAGAGTGCATGAATCTGAGCGAGGTGCTTACTGCTCTTTGCTAGTTCTAACAGATCAGCAGTGACTGATTTGTCAGCGCGCAAGACCAGTATTTTCTGAGCGGTATCTCTCCACCATCCATTCGGGTGGCTGAGGTGCTTCACGAGCTCAGAGGACTTCGCGCCTAGCATGTTTGGCTTGGGCCCACGTTTGAAATCCTTGTGAACGAGTCTGTAGATGCGTCCGTGCTGGATGTTCTTGTCTAGTCCATAATTGTTGATCACACCACGCAGGTATGAGCCAGGCTTTGTCCAGTTACTTTCCTGGATGATGCCACGATACATATCGACAATGTAGAGTGTTCCATCTGGTGCAGTGACCATATTGATAGGACGGAAATTAGGATCGCTTGAGCGGATGAATTCACTTTTTGGATGTGCATTACTAAGATAAGTGACACCGTCATTTACATCGACCTTCGCGCGGCGAATGAATCTTCCCACTGGCTCTCCAAAAAATAGGTTCCCGTAGAGTTCCTTGGGTAATCGATCACCACGGTAGATGTCCTGTCCACAGGTGGCGGTAAAATGGTTGAGGACTTTACCGGAGGAAATCGGCTTACTCCCTTCGAGCGGCTTGAGACGTCTTGGTCCACCTTGCACATCAGGGATATCGCAAATAGGGTAAACAGATTTGAAATCGCTTTCCTGTTGGTTTTTAAAGTTAGAGCCACCGTAAAGGATTGGGAATTGGTAATTAACTGGCCCTCTCTCTCCTCCTGCATTCACGAACCACGGCTTACCATAGTTATCTTGGGTGAGTCCCCACTGACCGCCGTTTGGTCCAGTTTTCTCTGTGTTGAGGAGTTTGTCTGGACCAAACTTGTGACGCGCTGCTGTGTAGGTGGTGTAAACCCAGTTATCGAGTGACCAAATGAGACCACTGGGCTGGTGCTCCATATTTCCGCCTCGGTTTCCGCCTTTGTAGTAGAGAGATTTCTTGTCTGCCACACCATCGCCATCGGTGTCTTTATAGAGCCAGAGGTCGAGAGTGTTGGTGATACCGATTACGATGCCATCCTCAAGAGGGAGCACCATGCGCGGGATGAGAAGGTTGTCGATGAAGACGGAATGCTTGTCATATTTGCCATCACCATTGGTATCTTCATGTCTTGAAATACGGCTTGTTGGGTTAGTTTGCCCAGTGGCATTACCATCTTGCATGTAGGTGTTCATTTCCACTACATACATGCGGCCATTACCATCGAAGACAACAGCTGTAGGCTCGGTGATGTTAGGCTCTGAGAGGACGGGCTCTAATGAGTATCCTTCTGGAAGTTTCATTGTTGCAATGCTCTCCTCAGGGCTGAGCATTTTGACGATCTTGTAAAGTTCAGGATCAAAGGCAGGCATCGGTGCTGCTTTTGGCTTGGCTTGAGCCAGTAAGGAGCAAGCGAGAAGACTACCGAGAATGACAGAAGGGGTGATATATTTCATGGTAGTAAGATCTACTTAAGCCACTATATCGCAAGCAAATAATACTTTTTTTTGAGTGGAGATGGAGTTTGAAGAAAACATAGAGTTCATCAAATAAACCAAATCCAGACAAAGAAAAACCGGAATCTGCACATGACAGATTCCGGTTTGTAGATTTGAAATGTCTGTTCCTAGCGGCGTTTGCGCAGGATGAGTGCAAGTCCACCGAGACCGAGAAGGGCTGTGGATGATGGTTCGGGTATTACAACAACGGTCGAGGTGACCTCAATGTTATCATAAAACTGGCGTAGATCAGCGCCAGCAGAGCCTCCATTTGTAAAGCGGATCAGGGTGTTGTCGCTAAACGCAGAGCCATCATAGGTTGAAACACCTGATGCATTTCCTGCCTTAAGCGTGCCGCCAAGGGAGACGCCTGAGACGCCCTCTGTGATCGTAACACTCGCTCCGGATGAGATGAGGTTGCTTACTCCACCTCCAGTTTGGGTTAATCCTAATCCGAACCAATTAGACCCACCGTCGACTGATATTTCCCAATATGCCCTTCGGGTAGACGACCCGTTGAAGATGGTATAATCAAGATTGATTGTGAGATCCGGACTGTCATAAGTATCCAGTGTTAGGGCTGGAGATGTGATAGTTCCGCCACTCTTACGAAGATCGACAGCACCTTCACCACCGGGAGCAGAGAAGTTGGTAGTTAGGTCACTAGATGGTTGGTCTGTCTCAGCGAAGTTATAATAGAGGGCATTACCAGCAGTATTCGTCCAGACGCCAAAGTCATCCGGAGTTTCAAAATCTTCAATTGCAAGCACTGTGGCTGCGTTTGCAGACCCAGCAATAAGTGTAAGCCCGAGAGCTAATTTGGTGATTTTATTCAGAGTATTCATAGTTTTTGATAAGTTATTTTGTGTGTCTATTTCGTAATATGTATATAATATTGGCTCTTCGTAAAGTTTAGTGGAAGTAAAAGCTAATTGCCTATTGGTCTGGTGAATGTAAAGCTTGGGCAATGGAACTTACTTCAGCTCATTACGCATTACTATTAGGACTTCAGGAACCTTGGGAA
>Ga0209091_10000030_pt1 | contig 132520 bp, 112 predicted proteins | sample ArcticOcean_MG_C_6_FD_187438 | JGI IMG/M metagenome (GOLD analysis project Ga0209091, IMG submission 187438) | Marine microbial communities from western Arctic Ocean - ArcticOcean_MG_CB8_128 (SPAdes) (version 2) | ecosystem: Environmental > Aquatic > Marine > Oceanic | place: Arctic Ocean...
CAAACTCGCTCATTAATTCTTTCTTTCGAAACACCATCGCCAACAGCGACCACTCGTCCCGCACCATCGCTATGAGGAATAACAAATCCATCGATCAATAAGTTCGGAAAAGCACCGCTTCTTTTCTTTACATCAGAAGGATTCACTCCGCTTGTAAATAGTTGAATTAAAACATCTCCTTTTCTAACTATAGGAGCTTCTTGTTCGCTGATCTTTATAACTTCATCCGCCGAACCGAACTGATCAAACCATGCTGCTTTCATATAGTTCTCTTCTTTATATATAGAAAAATCGTAATCGATTATAGTTTAAGGGTTTTTGAAGACAAAAAAAAACCATTTCCAGAATTACTGGAAATGGTTTTCTAATTAAAATGCCTGGCAGTGTCCTACTCTCACATGGGGAGACCCCACACTACCATCGGCGCTGAGCGTTTTCACTTCCGAGTTCGAAATGGAATCGGGTGGTTCCCACTCGCTATTGCTGCCAGGCAAACTGGTATTGCCTTTAGCAATTTGAAAATTTCTGACATCATTGTGTCGCACACATGTTACTTAACATATTTATTTTTAAAGCATTTTGGCGTTATATGGCCAAGCCTCTCGAGCAATTAGTACTGGTTAGCTCAATTCATTACTGAACTTACACACCCAGCCTATCAACCTCGTAGTCTTCGAGGGCTCTTCAGGGAACTTAAAGTTCCAGGGAAATCTGATCTTGAAGGGGGCTTCCCGCTTAGATGCTTTCAGCGGTTATCCTGTCCGTATTTAGCTACCCGGCAATGCCACTGGCGTGACAACCGGAACACCAGAGATACGTCCACTCCGGTCCTCTCGTACTAGGAGCAGCTCTTCTCAAATTTCCAACGCCCACGGCAGATAGGGACCGAACTGTCTCACGACGTTCTAAACCCAGCTCGCGTACCACTTTAAATGGCGAACAGCCATACCCTTGGGACCTGCTACAGCCCCAGGATGTGATGAGCCGACATCGAGGTGCCAAACTCCTCCGTCGATGTGGACTCTTGGGAGGAATCAGCCTGTTATCCCCGGCGTACCTTTTATCCGTTGAGCGATGGCCCTTCCATACAGAACCACCGGATCACTATGACCGGCTTTCGCCCCTGCTCGACGTGTCTGTCTCGCAGTCAAGCACTCTTATGCCATTATACGCAACGTACGATGTCCGACCGTACTGAGAGTACCTTTGTACTCCTCCGTTACTCTTTAGGAGGAGACCGCCCCAGTCAAACTACCCACCATACACTGTTCCCAATCCGGATGACGGACCTAGGTTAGAACTCCAAAGATATCAGGGTGGTATTTCAAGGTTGGCTCCACGTGAACTAGCGTTCACGCTTCAAAGCCTCCCACCTATCCTACACAGATATATTCAAAATTCAGTGTAAAGCTGTAGTAAAGGTGCACGGGGTCTTTCCGTCTAGCCGCGGGTACGCTGCATCTTAACAGCGATTTCAATTTCACTGAGTCTCTGGTGGAGACAGTGTGGCCGTCGTTACGCCATTCGTGCAGGTCGGAACTTACCCGACAAGGAATTTCGCTACCTTAGGACCGTTATAGTTACGGCCGCCGTTTACCGGGGCTTCGATCAAGAGCTTCGCCGAAGCTAACCCCATCAATTAACCTTCCGGCACCGGGCAGGCGTCACACCCTATACTTCCACTTACGTGTTTGCAGAGTGCTGTGTTTTTAGTAAACAGTCGCAGCCACCTGGTATCTTCGACCCCCATCAGCTTAGAAAGCAAGTTTCATCACCAATGGGGGCGTACCTTCTCCCGAAGTTACGGTACCAATTTGCCTAGTTCCTTCACCAGAGTTTTCTCAAGCGCCTTAGGATTCTCTCCCCACCCACCTGTGTCGGTTTGCGGTACGGTTCTATATTACCTGAAGCTTAGAGGCTTTTCTTGGAAGCATGGCATCAACCACTTTCCGGCACATAGGCCAGTCGTCGTCGTATCTCAGCATTAATAAGAACCCGGATTTTCCTAAGCTCTCTGCCTACATACTTTCCCCGGGACAACCATCGCCCGGTAGATTTAGCCTTCTCCGTCCCCTCATCGCAATAATATAAAGTACTGGAATATTAACCAGTTTCCCATCGACTACACCTTTCGGTCTCGCCTTAGGGGCCGACTCACCCTGCGCCGATTAACGTTGCGCAGGAATCCTTGGGTTTTCGGCGTGCGAGTTTTTCACTCGCATTATCGTTACTCATGTCAGCATTCGCACTTCTGATACCTCCAGAATGTCTCACAACACTCCTTCACAGGCTTACAGAACGCTCCTCTACCATGCATGTAAACATGCATCCGCAGCTTCGGTGTATAGCTTGAGCCCCGTTAAATCTTCCGCGCGGACCGACTAGACCAGTGAGCTATTACGCTTTCTTTAAAGGATGGCTGCTTCTAAGCCAACCTCCTGGCTGTCTATGCCTTTCCACTTCGTTTCCCACTTAGCTATAACTTTGGGACCTTAGCTGGCGGTCTGGGTTGTTTCCCTTTCCACGACGGACGTTAGCACCCGCCGTGTGTCTCCCGTGATTGCACTTCTTGGTATTCGGAGTTTGCATCGGTTTGGTAAGTCGGGATGACCCCCTAGCCGAAACAGTGCTCTACCCCCAAGAGTGATACACGAGGCGCTACCTAAATAGCTTTCGAGGAGAACCAGCTATCTCCGGGCTTGATTAGCCTTTCACTCCTATCCACAGCTCATCCCCTCATTTTTCAACATAAGTGGGTTCGGGCCTCCAGTAGGTATTACCCCACCTTCACCCTGGCCATGGATAGATCGCCCGGTTTCGGGTCTGCTCCTAGCTACTAAATCGCCCTATTCAGACTCGGTTTCCCTACGCCTCCCCAATTTGGTTAAGCTTGCAACTAAAAACAACTCGCTGACCCATTATACAAAAGGTACGCAGTCACCCCATAAGGGGCTCCCACTGCTTGTACGCACACGGTTTCAGGTTCTATTTCACTCCCCTCACCGGGGTTCTTTTCGCCTTTCCCTCACGGTACTTGTTCACTATCGGTCAGTAAGTAGTATTTAGCCTTGGAGGATGGTCCCCCCATGTTCAGACAAGGTTTCTCGTGCCCCGTCCTACTCTTTGTTACTCCTCTAAATCACCTTTCGTCTACAGGACTATCACCTTCTATGGTCGAACTTTCCAGATCGTTCCACTAGGGTCTTTAGATTGATGGTAACTGGGCTGGTCCCCTTTCGCTCGCCGCTACTCAGGGAATCTCAGTTGATTTCTTTTCCTCCGGTTACTTAGATGTTTCAGTTCACCGGGTTTGCTTCTTACACTTATTTATTCAGAGTAAGATACTCCGCAAGCGGAGTGGGTTCCCCCATTCGGAAATCCTCGGGTCAAAGCTTGTTTATCAGCTCGCCGGGGCTTATCGCAGATTACTACGTCCTTCATCGCCTCTTACTGCCTAGGCATCCACCATGTGCGCTTAGTCACTTGACCATATAACCCAAAATACTTTTGAGCTGCCTTGCAATATCTTTATCTCCTTTTGTTGCTAATAAAGAATTAACAAGACTTATCCAATTGTGCAAATCGGACTACGTCATGCAACATGTGCAAATGCGACACTTATGTTGAATCAACAAATTTGTTGACCCACATAAGACGTCAGAAATTTCCAAATTGTTAAAGAACAAAAAACTTATTAAAAACAACATATATTATAATTATTGTCTTTAATAAATTCTCAACAGCAGCATCGGATAATGGTGGAGCCAGGCGGGATCGAACCGCCGACCTCCTGCGTGCAAGGCAGGCGCTCTCCCAGCTGAGCTATGGCCCCCTGGTTTGCCATTATGCATCACTAATGAATTTGGTGGGTCTGGGAAGATTTGAACTTCCGACCTCAGCCTTATCAGGGATGCGCTCTAACCAACTGAGCTACAGACCCAAAAACATATTGATGCCTGGCAGCTCTTCGAGCGAAGCTCGGACAAAAGTCCAGGGCTGTGCTGTTAATCAGATAACTTGTGAGGGTACTTGCATCCTTCTTTATAAAGACTTTTTTACTCTTTAAAGGAGGTGATCCAGCCGCACGTTCCCGTACGGCTACCTTGTTACGACTTCACCCCAGTCATTAACCACACCGTGGTAAGCGCCCTCCCGAGGGTTAAGCTACCTACTTCTGGTGCAACCAACTTCCATGGTGTGACGGGCGGTGTGTACAAGACCCGGGAACGTATTCACCGCGACATTCTGATTCGCGATTACTAGCGATTCCGACTTCACGGAGTCGAGTTGCAGACTCCGATCCGGACTACGACGAGCTTTAAGGGATTAGCTTACCTTTGCAGGTTTGCAGCCCTCTGTATTCGCCATTGTAGCACGTGTGTAGCCCTGCCCATAAGGGCCATGATGACTTGACGTCGTCCCCACCTTCCTCCGGTTTATCACCGGCGGTCTCCCTAGAGTTCCCACCATAACGTGCTGGTAACTAGGGACAAGGGTTGCGCTCGTTGCGGGACTTAACCCAACATCTCACGACACGAGCTGACGACAGCCATGCAGCACCTGTATCTCGGTTCCCGAAGGCACCATGTCATCTCTGACTAGTTCCGAGTATGTCAAGGGCAGGTAAGGTTCTTCGCGTTGCATCGAATTAAACCACATGCTCCACCGCTTGTGCGGGTCCCCGTCAATTCCTTTGAGTTTTACCGTTGCCGGCGTACTCCCCAGGCGGAGAACTTAACGCGTTAGCTGCGACACCGAAGGGCAACCCCCCCGACATCTAGTTCTCATCGTTTACGGCGTGGACTACCAGGGTATCTAATCCTGTTCGCTCCCCACGCTTTCGCACCTCAGCGTCAGTATTGGCCCAGGAAGTCGCCTTCGCCACTGGTGTTCCTTCAAATATCTACGCATTTCACCGCTACACTTGAAATTCCACTTCCCTCTACCATACTCTAGTCAAGCAGTATCGAATGCAATTCCAGGGTTGAGCCCTGGGCTTTCACATCCGACTTACTTAACCGCCTACGCGCGCTTTACGCCCAGTAATTCCGATTAACGCTTGGACCCTCCGTATTACCGCGGCTGCTGGCACGGAGTTAGCCGGTCCTTCTTGTATAGTTAACGTCAACACTTAAAGGTATTATCCCTAAGCTTTTCTTCACTATTGAAAGTGCTTTACAACCCTCAGGCCTTCTTCACACACGCGGCATTGCTAGATCAGGCTTTCGCCCATTGTCTAATATTCCCTACTGCTGCCTCCCGTAGGAGTCTGGGCCGTGTCTCAGTCCCAGTGTGGCTGATCGTCCTCTCAGACCAGCTACGGATCGTCGCCTTGGTGGGCTCTTACCCCACCAACTAGCTAATCCGGCTTAGGCTCATCTATTAGCGCGAGGTCCGAAGATCCCCCGCTTTCCCCCGTAGGGCGTATGCGGTATTAGCTCGAGTTTCCTCGAGTTGTCCCCCACTAATAGGCAGATTCCTAAGTATTACTCACCCGTCCGCCACTCGACGCCTGGAAGCAAGCTTCCATCGTTTCCGTTCGACTTGCATGTATTAGGCATGCCGCCAGCGTTCAATCTGAGCCAGGATCAAACTCTTCAGTTTTAAGCTTAGTGCTTATTACATCAGAACATAATCCCCATTTTCAAAAATTGAACATGGTTCTTACGTTTGTTTTTGTCTAAATTAAATCCAAACGCAAGCACCCACACAAATTATCTGATTATATTGTTAAAGAACGAGCTCAATAAGCTACTAATAAGCTGTAAATCTTTCTTACAACTCATTATTTTTTCATTGAGCAGACCCACCATTCTACTGCGAGCAGTAATATTAAGCTACTTATTTAAGTAACCTTTTTTATTGGTGTGTCTTTGCTATGAAACACTGTCTCTCATAGCGGAAAGCGATTATAGCCGTGAATGCAATCTGGTCAACAAGTATTTAATTTTCTTTTTATCTTTATTAACTATTTAGTATCACGTAAATAATTATTTACTCAGTTTACCCCTATCCTTAGCCAAATATATCTTAATTAACTGCCTTTCTATGTCATTAAATTTTTCTATAATTACGTTATATTTTATAAGTACGATCTAGATTATTCTGTATTTAATCTAAATTGCGCAAATGATTTATACCTATTTTAAGTCCTATTTCAAACTGACTTTCGCAAATCGTCTTTTCCCGACTTGATAAATGTTAGTACTTCCAGATTTAATATTATGACTCCTATCACTAACTCGCTGGCCATCTATTTTGACTGCGCCTTGCTTGATCATTCGAAATGCTTCTGATGTGCTGGTTACTAAGCCAGCATTCTTAAGAAGATGAGCTATACCCATCAAACCTTCCGAACTGTTTAATGAATGCTCAGGCATTTCACTAGGAATAGCACCTTTTTGAAAGCGGGCAACAAATTCAGATTTTGCCTTACCTGCTAAATCTTTATTATGGAATCTAGTGACTATTTCCAAAGCCAATTCAAATTTAATATCTCTTGGATTTTTTCCTTCTTTTACAGCAATCTTGAAACTTTCAATTTCTGTTAACGTACGGAAACTCAATAACTCAAAATATCTCCACATCAACTTATCTGAAATTGACATCAACTTTCCAAACATCTCGTTGGGTGGTTCCGTAATACCAATATAATTACCATAGGATTTTGACATCTTCTGCACACCATCTAAGCCCTCCAGCAATGGAACAGTAAGAGCAATTTGTGGCTCCTGGCCGAAACTTTGCTGAATATGCCTCCCAACCAACAGGTTAAATTTTTGATCAGTCCCGCCCATCTGAACATCAGTATTTAAATTCACTGCATCATATGCTTGCGCCAATGGGTAGAGTAATTCATGAATAGCAATAGGTTGATGTTCCTTAAAACGCTTAGCGAAATCGTCTCTCTCAAGCATTCTTGCAACTGTATAACGAGAAGCTAGCTTGATTAAACCGGGCGAACCCAGCTCCATCAACCAACGCGAATTAAAGTCCACTATGGTTTTTTCTGAATCAAGAATTTTAAATACTTGTTCTTTATAAGTATTAGCGTTTTCATTTATCTCTTCACGAGTTAAAGGTGGACGGGTTACATTTCGACCACTTGGGTCGCCAATCAAAGCTGTAAAATCCCCAATTAAAAATATAACATTGTGCCCAAAATCCTGAAACTGCTTCATCTTATTAATGACGACTGTATGGCCCAAATGTAAATCAGGAGCAGTCGGATCAAAACCCACATAAACATTCAAAGGTCGATCCAACTTTAGCTTAGCTTTTAAACCTCCTTCAGGAAGAATTTCTTCGGTACCACGCGAAAGTTCAGCTAGTTGTAATTTGATATCTGTCATTTGAAATAATACTTATATAATTTATTTATATGCATTTTAACATCCTTGAGGATGTTTATGCAGAGATTAATTTATTGGTTGTAACAAATGCAAATTATAATAATGATATTTCAATGGGAAAAATTTTAAATTTTAATTTTGACTGCATAAAATTCCCAATGTAGAGTCGCAAGATTATATTTAATGGGAAAGCATACCTTGGCTAATAGAAAAAGCTCTCTCCAGCAAGATTACAAAATTAGAATTGACGTTAACAAAAAAAAGAATAGCTTTAATTTCTTATGGATTGTTTTGTTAATCCTTATTTTATTCATTTGGTTTATGAATAAAAGTACTTTAGAGCTAAAAAATATCTCTCCTCCCGATGAAGTTAATAAAAAAAATGATCCTGATAATCTAGAGCTAACTTCAACCCCTGAAATATTTCATCCAGATTATCCAGATTTTCACCCTCCTCTTATAATTCCTGAAAAACCTCTCCAATCGATAGAATTTGTAATTAAAAAAGGCGACACTCTTGAAGTTCTATTTGCAGAAAGAGAACTAAATATTGGAGATTTAGCAGAGATAACTGCCATTGAAACATCAAAGAAATATATAAAGTTTCTTATGCCAGGCGACATTGTCACCATTGAGCACGATAAAGGTCGTTTGATTTCTTTAACGCGCCATCTTGATATAAACAAAACTTTATATATTCAAAAATTAAATGGCGAATATGAATCTTCATTTATAAAAAGAAACATCAATATTAAAAAACGTTTTGGGTACGGGAAAATAAAAACCTCGCTGTTTGAAAGTGCGATTGATAACGGTTTAACTGAAAGATTGATTATGAATCTCACCGAAATTCTTGCCTGGGATATTGACTTCGTATTTGATATTCGAGTCAATGATGACTTTTATGTTCTGTTCGAGGAAATTTGGCAAGACGATAAATTTGTAACTGAAGGTAAAATTATTGCAGTAGAATTTAATAACAACGGAAGATCAATTCAGGCACTTCGGTATACCAATAAAGCCGGTGAATCTAATTACTATACGCCAGAGGGAAAAAGTATGAGGAAAGCTTTTGTTCGAGCTCCGCTTGATTTCACTCGGGTAAGCTCTAACTTTAATCCAAACAGAAAACACCCCATTCTAAATACAATTAGAGCGCACCGAGGAGTTGATTATGCGGCCTCTAAGGGGACTAAAATAAAGGCATCGGGTGATGGGAAGGTTATTTTTAAGGGGGTTAAAGGAGGTTATGGTAACGTAATTATCTTGCAACATGGTGAGAACATAACGACACTGTATGCTCATATGTCGAAATTTGCTGCAAAAATTCGGACTGGTCAACGGATTAAACAAAATCAGACAATTGGTTTTGTTGGGAGTTCGGGATTGGCTACAGCCCCACACTTGCATTATGAATATAGGATTAATGGAATACATCAAAATCCAAGAACAGTTAAATTGCCTAAGGCTGCACCAATTGATGATATCTATAAACAAGATTTTGAAGAGCAATCTTACTCTATCATGAAGGATCTGTTGCAATTCAAAGAAACACAAAACCTATCGGTCGTATTTAATAATTGAAAGCTATTCAAAAAACTAAGTCTTTATATATTGGTTTAATGTCCGGAACCAGTATGGATGGGATTGACGCTGTTTTAATAGACCTCAAAGGCAAGCATTCTAAGATTCTTGGTAAGCTGGATAAAAAATACCCCGAAAAACTTCAGCATCAATTATTAAAAGCATCCCAAAATTGGGAAAATACGAATATAGATCAGCTTGGACGATTAGATCATTGGGTTGGAGAAATCTTTAGAGATGCTGTACTGGAATTAATAAAAGAGTGTAATGTGAACGCGCATAATATTGTGGCGATAGGAAGCCACGGTCAAACCATTCGACATCAACCTCATGGTACAAAACCCTTCTCCATGCAAATTGGAGATCCTAATGTGATCGCCGCAGGAACTCGAATAACTACCGTCAGTGATTTTAGAAGGAAAGACATTGCTGCCGGAGGTGAAGGAGCTCCTCTCACTCCAATTTTTCATCATATTTTATTTTATGAGGATAAAATAAATCGAGTTGTTATCAATCTTGGTGGGATAACCAATCTCACTATCATCAATAAAGATATAAGCAATACTTCTGGATTTGATAGTGGTCCCGGCAACACTTTGATGGACAAATGGATTCAAGAAAATTTAAATCAACCCTTTGATAGCGCTGGACAATGGGCGAGCCAAGGAATTGCTAGCAAAGAACTTCTTAAGGATCTTCTTGCTGATCCATATTTTGAACTTTCACCGCCAAAAAGTACGGGTTTCGAATACTTTAATATAAAATGGCTCAGGCAATACTTATCTAAAAAAGAAATTAGTCCAGTTGATATACAACGAACGCTTGTTTGTTTAACTGTAGAATCAATCTACAAAGCTATCATCCAATCCAAAACAGACATTCAAGAAATTATATTCTGTGGTGGTGGAATAAAAAATGACACCCTTATGAATGAAATTCGAGCAAGACTAAAAGGCTTTAAAATAAGCATTACAGATGATTATGGGATGGATGCAGATTATCTTGAGGCAGCTGCATTTGCTTTCTTGGCAAAACAAACTCTTTCCAAAAAAGCTGGAAATATACCTCTGGTAACTGGAGCGAATCAAGCGGAAATTTTAGGTGGTATCTATTTAGTTTAGACGGAAAAAGAAGAGCCGCATCCACAGGTGGTGGTTGCATTTGGGTTTCGAATTACAAACTGGGCGCCCTGAAGATCCTCTTTATAATCAATCTCTGCGCCCATAAGATATTGAACACTCATCGGATCAACCAACAAGGTGACCCCTAGATTTTTAATCTGACTGTCTCCCTCCTCAATTTTTTCATCAAAAGTAAATCCATATTGAAAGCCAGAACAACCGCCGCCAGAAATAAAAACCCTTAATTTCAATGCGGTGTTTTCTTCTTCTTTGATAAGCTCACAGACTTTCTTTGCTGCCGAATCTGTAAATATGATGGGCGAAGGTATTGAATCACTTCCGATTGTTGTAATGTCTGTTTGTATCATAAATTTATTATCTATCTGAAAGTATTATTGTAAATAATGTTTTACTATATATTAATGTATTATCACTCATATCTCATCAAAATAACATAAAGTATGCAAATAGCTTCTCTCTATCTTTGGTCAAAAACTTTTCATCTTATTTTTATGGTGACTTGGTTTGCTGGATTATTCTACCTTCCTCGCTTATTTATTTATCACGCTGAAGCTGATGACCAATTAAGTAGAGATCGATTTCACATAATGGAAAAAAGACTCTTTATAATTATGACTATTGGGGCTGTTTTAACCATTATATTCGGATTAATATTGATATATGTGATCGCTGGTATAGAGCGTCAGGTATGGTTTCAAATGAAATTTATATTAATAATAGGCCTAATATTTTTTCACTTAAAATGCTGGTATTGGATTAAGAAGCTCCATGATGGATTTATAACTAAAAATACCAATAAATTAAGACTTTTCAATGAAATACCGGTGTTTTTTTTAATCTCAATCGTAATACTAGCAATTCTTAAACCATTCTAAGGATTGCTTTCACGATCACATTTCTCTTGCCATTGACTAGGCCACCAATTTGGTATTTTTGGCACCTCTTTATTAAAAAGAGCGGACCCCAACTCATTCAAAGCCGAGAAATAAACCATTCTTTTGAAATAAATAACTTTTGCAACAGGCTTCCAAAAAGACACCCATTTCCATCGATCAAACTCAGGTAAAGCTGCTGTATCTAGGGAAATATTCTTTTCATCGCCGATTAATTTAAGCATGTACCATTTTTGTTTCTGGCCAATACAAAGCGGTTTATTATCTTGACGGATGTATTGATCTGGCAATCGATATTTTAGCCAATCCGAGGTTACACAGAGAATTTCAACATCTGTTTGATGCAAACCAACTTCTTCATATAGCTCTCTATACATAGCTTCATCTGTTGTTTCACCATCATGAATTCCGCCCTGGGGAAACTGCCAACCTCTACTGCCCAGCCTAGAGGCCAGCAATAACTGCCCTTTAGAATTAGAAATAATAATCCCCACGTTCTCCCTAAAACCCTTAGAGTCGATATTATCTTTAATCATTGGCCTCAAAAATATCTATTTTTTATGAATATAATGCTCAATATACCAAAAAAAATTAGAAATATCGGAGAGTTTGACTTTACTCCTTCAGAACAAACCGTATCCTAAGTAAGTTATTCTTATGACGCTCTTAAATAAAATGAATCGCACACACATAATTTTCATAGGGTTAATTTTAATCTCTTTTAGCGCAATTATTATTGGCCTAATATCTGGCAGCGCAGATATTAGCTTAGTGGAATTTGTGTCTGCTTTTTCTCAAAATAACTCATCTAGTGTTAGAGCGCTTATAATGGATCTAAGATTACCAAGAGTATTTAGTGCTTTCGCAGTGGGTGGTTTACTCTCGGTATCTGGCGTACTTATGCAGGTGCTATTAAGAAACCCTCTTGCTGAACCATATATTTTAGGCAGCTCAGGTGGAGCTGCAGTAGCCGCACTAATGGGGATGAGTTATGGACTAAGCGCATTCTGGATTGATACAGCCGCTTTTTCTGGTGCATTAAGTGCAACCTTCTTAGTTTTCTGGATAGCAAATACTAGTGACAACTGGGGGCCGAGTAGATTGATATTAACAGGTGTAGTATTAGCATCTGGATTCAGCGCAATTACAACTATGATACTGGCACTTAGCTCTGAACAAAGTGTTCGAAGTATGCTGTTTTGGATGATGGGAGATCTCAGTTTTGCCTATTCACCTGGATATTTGCTTTGGCTGCTAGCTATTATTAGTCTATCAGCGATGATTGCTGCACGTTATCTAGACATTATGTCAAGGGGAGAACTGCAAGCAACTACACTGGGTATTAGAGTGCCTATTTTACGTATTGCGATTTTTTCAATAACCGCTCTCGCTACAGCATTATCTGTTACTGCTGTTGGTGTAATTGGGTTTGTTGGATTAGTGGTACCACATACCGTTAGATTAATTACAGGAAATAAACATCGTATTGTTATACCTGCTTCAGTACTTATGGGGGGGTCATTACTGGTAATATCTGATACTTTAGCTAGGACAGTATTAGCACCACGTCAACTACCAGTAGGAGCTTTAACGGCTTTATTAGGTGTACCGCTTTTCTTGTTTTTAATGAAAAAAAGTCAACCTAAATCTTAAGTTCTAACCTCGAGTTGCGAGATATTCCTTACCTGTTTGCATCAACTCAATAAATCCTTTTTTATCATTATTTATCACGACTTCCCTGATCTTGTCAGCTGAGGCACAGAGCGCATTCAATGGCTCAAGCCCATATTCATTCAATTTTTGAATCTCAAAATAAAGCTCAGGACTGTCCGAGGCAACCGCTTCAGAAACAATCAATTGTGCATCAAAAGTGGTGGAAGAAAGTTTAGCTAATTTAGGCGCAGCTTCACCACTGTCTGCCAATGCGGTAAAAAAAGCTATGTTAAGTGCATGAGATAAACCCAATACATATGCAATTAAACGATCATGATTATCTATATCCATATCTAACTGTTTCACCATAGTTGCACTGAATAATTCTTTTGCTTTTTTGGTGGCTATTTCATTTCCCACATCAATAAATATCAAATGCTTACCAGAAAGTAATTCTGCTCCAGGACCGAACATTGGGTGAATTGATGTAATTAAACAATTTTTACTGATCATGGCATTTAACCCATCTCTTAGTGGAGTTTTCAATGATCCAATGTCAAAAATCAAACTCTTTGGTTCCATCTCAGCCAGTTCATGCAAAATAGTAGCTGATACTTTAATTGGAGTGGCAATCACAATAACATCATAATCGATACCCGCGTCTCTCCAATCAGAAAAAGAGCGCGCCTGTGTATCCAAACTTTTATCGGCAACAAAGGTAGTAAAACCTTGCGAGTTAAAAAAATCGACAAACCAATGTCCCATTTTACCAGCTCCACCAATCACTAAAACTTTTCTACCATTTCCTTTTCCTTCCGCTTCCACTCTAGCTCTTTCTTGATTGGTTAATGAAGATAGGATTAATAATTGCAATACCTCTTTGGCGAGCTTTGGATCAATACCTGCCTTTAGGGCATTATCTTTTGCCAGATTCAATACAACACTCTCCCGCTCATAATCACGGGTAGCTCGACCAACTTGCTGCTTGTATTGACCTATCTCACTAACAATACTTTGGCGTTCACCTATAATTTCAATTATTTTTTTATCCAGTGAAGTTAATCGTTCTCGCAATTCATCAAGGTTCATAATTTTCTTACCTTTTTTTAATATCTTTAAGATTTTATTCGGTTGTTCTTGGAATGATAAAAGAATTTCTTATAAAATATAATACGCATTTATATTATTAAATATGAGAATATGAATTAGATCCATTGAATATATAAAAGGAAAAGCAATGAAGACTCGTGCAGCAGTAGCCTGGGAAGCAGGAAAACCATTAGAAATAGAACAAATTGATCTTGCAGGACCAAAGGATGGAGAGGTTCTAGTTCGAAATATCGCATCTGGCGTTTGTCACACTGATGCATTTACATTATCTGGTGAAGATCCTGAGGGAATTTTTCCGGCTATCCTTGGACATGAGGGTGGCGCTATAGTTGAAGAGCTAGGTGCAAATGTCACAAGTGTTGCCGTAGGTGACCATGTTATTCCTTTGTATACTCCTGAATGCGGAAAATGTAATTTTTGTGCATCAAAAAAGACCAACCTGTGCCAAGCGATTAGAAGCACGCAAGGGCAGGGATTAATGCCTGATGGTACGTCAAGATTCTCAATGAATGGCAACACAATTTATCATTATATGGGCACCTCCACATTCAGTGAATATAGTGTTTTACCTGAAATATCTTTGGCAAAAATCAGCAAAGCAGCGCCCCTTGAAAAAGTATGTCTACTGGGGTGTGGTATCACAACTGGCGTAGGTGCAGTATTAAATACCGCGAAAGTTGAGCCAGGTTCAACGGTTGCTGTTTTTGGTTTAGGTGGGGTTGGTCTGAGTGTTATCCAGGGTGCGACTATGGCCAAGGCCTCACGAATTATTGCAATTGATATTAATCCAGATAAGTTTGAACTGGCAAAACAACTGGGTGCAACCGATGTTGTTAACCCAAAAGAGTGTCCATCATCCATTGAAGAAGCTATTGTTGATATGACCAATGGCGGTGTAGATTATTCTTTTGAATGTATCGGTAATACCAAGCTAATGAGATCAGCATTAGAATGCTGCCATAAGGGTTGGGGGGAATCTATAATTGTTGGAGTAGCTGGCGCTGGTCAGGAAATCTCTACCCGACCATTTCAACTTGTAACTGGCCGAGTATGGCGTGGTACAGCTTTTGGTGGATGTAAAGGACGATCTCAACTTCCAGGAATGATAGATCAATATATGAATGGTGAAATCAAGATAGATGAATTCATTACCCATACAATGCCTTTGGAAGATATCAACCACGCTTTCGATCTAATGCATGAAGGTAAAAGTATCCGCTCAGTTATTCATTTTTAAGCATCATTAATTGAGTTCTATTTTATGAATAAGATTGTAAATGCAAGTATCTTGCCGCAAACCCTTCCAAATCAACCAATGCATCTTGCAAAATTATGGTTTGATGACGCTTGTTTAAAAAAAAACCAACCAAACCCCAATGCAATGACCTTAGTTACTGCATCAGAGGGTAATCAGCCTTCGGCGAGAATTGTTCTCTGCAAGTCATTTATAGCTGATCCGGGCTATGTCGTTTTCTTCACCAACTACCGATCAAGGAAGGGACGTGAAATTATGCATAACCCAAAGGTATCACTTGTCTTTCACTGGGATCAATTAGGACGTCAAATTCGAATCGAAGGAAAAGCAATTTTATCATCACCAGAAGAGAGCGATGCTTATTTCAAAACAAGAAATTTAGGCAGCCAACTCAGTGCTTGGGGTAGCGATCAAAGCCAACCTGTTGAATCCAGGAAAGAATTAATCGATCAAATAAAATGTCGTGCAGATGAGCTCGGCTTAATTATCGAAAACAGCGAAGTTAGCTTAAAAGATTCGGGGAATTCTACTACACTTCCTCGTCCACCTCATTGGGGCGGTATACAGATATGGGCCTCAACCATAGAATTATGGATGGATGGTGAAGACAGAGTCCACGATCGGGCAGCTTGGACTAGAGAACTTAAACCAACGGATAATAATATTTTTTCAACCAGTAAATGGCTGGGCACTAGATTACAGCCTTAATAGTATAAGTAAATAATGGACTTTCAAACTATCGAAAAAAAAACATACTGCCCCTTTTGCAATGAATTGATCTCCATAATCATTGATCCATCGGCAGGAAGCCAAACATATATCGAAGACTGTGAAGTCTGTTGTCAGGCAATGCAAATCAACTGCACAATCGATATCAATAATGTCATTACCTTTGATGTGGAATGCGCAAGCTGATTATGAGTGATAATCAAGTATCAATTGCGGTTGAAAATATCGATATATCAATTCCCAATCGAACCCTTATTAAAAGCCTCACGCTCTCCATTAAATATAAAGAGTTTATAGCAATTCTTGGCCAAAATGGCTGCGGGAAATCACTCACCCTTCATACGCTTGCCGGGGTTAGATTGCCTGCTTCAGGTGAGGTCAAATTAATGAATGAAAATATAACTAATAAAGCAAAAAGAGATATAGCGAAAAATCTGGCGCTCTTAACGCAAGACACAGAAGATATATTTCCATCAACAGTCTTTGATAGTGTTCTGATTGGTCGCCATCCACATATCAGCACTTTTAACAATGAATCTGCAGAAGATATTCTTATTGCTCGTGATGCGCTGAATCAAGTAGGATTACTTGATCTAGAAAGTCGCGATATTACCACATTATCCGGTGGTGAACGTCGTCGTTTGAGTATTGCTCAAGTACTCACCCAACAGCCAAAAATTTTTTTACTGGATGAACCAACTAATCACCTTGACCCTCAATATCAACTTGAAGTATTAAAGCTTTTTAAGGCGAAAGTTAATTTAGGGTGCTCCGTAATTACAACGATGCATGATGTCAATTTAGCGGCAAGATATGCTACTCAGTGCTTGCTGATATTTGGAGATGGAAACTGGATTTTTGGAAATACATCAAAAATACTGAATGAGGAAAATCTTACAAAACTTTATGGTATCAAAATTGAAAAAATTGAAACTAAAAAGCAAATATTCTTTAGCGCGATTTAAAGATATAAATAAATTTATAATTAAATATTCTTATATTTTTCAGTCTCAATATAAACACCCCCTAACAACTCAATTCGATCTTTTTTTAAGCGGCACTCTAAGTTTCCACCTCTGGAGGATATTTGGCGTGCAAGCATTTTACTTTTGTTTAATTGATGAGACCAGAATGGAACCAAGACGCAATGAGCAGATCCAGTCACAAAATCTTCGTCAATGCCCATTGCTGGAGCAAAAAAACGAGACACAAAATCAACATCAGCACCCTCAGAACTAATAATTATTCCGTTATTGATGAGTTTTTTTAATCGATTAAAATCGGGTTGCGCATTCTTAACTTGAGTTTCATCAGATAATTTCACCAGATAATAATCTCGCCCCTTATAAACACAACCGTCATTTAATCCCAAGGCTTCGATTACCTCACTCGACAATTTACTTTTTACTGGTATATCGGAAGGTAAATCAAGAAGATACTTAGATTTCATAAGCTTTACTTCTAGAAAGTCACGTTTAGCATAAAACTTAAATGATGGAGGAGAATAGCGGTAAATTTGATGCAACACTGCAGCCGAAGCTAAAGTTGCATGGCCGCATAATGGTACTTCCATAATTGGGGTAAACCATCGAATATCCCATTCATTAAGATTATTATCTCTGGGGAAAATAAATGCTGTCTCAGGTAAATTATTCTCAGTAGCAATCTTTTGCATGATTTCTTGGCTGAGCCACTCATTCAATAAAACGACACCTGCAGGGTTTCCTTGCTCGGCATTATCTGCAAATGCATATGCAGTAAAATTTTCGAGCTTTCTATTCAACATACCCTTCTAAGCTTTCTTTGAGTTTCAAATGTAAATCCTTATTAGCGGCGATGACGGAACGCATTTCTAGGGTTGGTAGCTCGCCGTTTAAATTCGTAAATACTCCTCCCGCTTCTTCAATAATTATCGAAAGTGCTGCAATATCAAGAATATTAACATCTGACTCAATCACGGCATCAATTTTTCCCGCTGCGAGCAAATGGTAATGATAAAAATCTCCATACCCTCGAATACGATCCACTTTTGATACAATTTCACCTAAAGTACGCCAACCATCTGACTGAGACAAAGACTTTAGATTTCCTGTTGAAATACTAGCGTTACTTATCTTATGAACTTTACTGACATTAAGTCGCTCACCATTTAACCATGCTCCCTTATTCAGTTCTGCATATAACAGCTCATCAAACATGGTTCCATTTGACACTCCTAAAATTACTTTACCTTTATACATGAGTGCAATTTGCGTTGAAAAGAAGGGGTAACCTCTAACAAAACTTTTTGTACCATCAATAGGATCGACCAACCATAAAAAATCTGCATCTTTATTTTTTTGCGCGGTTTCTTCACCAAAAAATCCATAGTCAGGAAATGATGATAAAAGAATTTTCTTAATAACTTTTTCACACTCTATATCTACCTCAGTTACTGGAGTCATATCATCTTTTATAGAAACTTCAAAACTTCCATTAAAGTATTTTTTACTAATCTCAGCAGCTGCAATAGAAGCTTCGATTGCTACAATTAGCTCTTTTGAGCTGTCATCTGGAAGAGTAAAATTCAAAATATTTCTCCTTGTAAATAGATAACTATGACGCTATATAAAAAAAGAAACAAGATGGTTGACAAATTTTTACAATCACAATAAAGTCCACCTGTATTTAGTGAATCTAAGAAGGCGTTTTCTTGGATGAACGGGAATTCAGTGTTGTTGTAATTTGACAAATTCTGAAGCTGCCCCCGCAACGGTGATTGAGATAATCTTTGACCCCTTTCATATATTTTGAAAGAGCCACTGCGAATTAAATGTGATTTATACACATAATTTGTGGGAAGGCGTTAAAGATTGGAAATTTTCCACTCGTCAGCCCGGAGACCGGCTAACTACAATATAACGAATAATGCGGCGGGCATTATTAGGTGGGCTGTGGTCTTTTTATTTCACTGCGAACCTTATATCACCCTCCAAATATTCACTTGAAAAATAATTTTTACTTTATGCGGCGGGCATACTAAAGGGTTTAATGATGAGTACTACCAAACAGTTAGCTTTGATTTCTTTATTGAGTTTCTTGAGTTTCTTGAGTTCAATTGCCCATGGTGATGAAACTAACGATCTAGATACAATTGTGGTTACTGCCACACGATCAAATATCTCAATTGAAGATGCCACTCTGCCAGTGACCATCATTGGTCGAGATCAAATTGAACAATCATTAGCAAGAGATATCTCCCAACTTCTTCGTTTTGAAGCTGGTCTTGATATTGGTCGTAATGGCGGACCCGGACAAACAACTTCATTATTCCTTCGTGGAACTGAAAGCAATCATACCTTAGTGCTAGTCGATGGTGTGCGAATCAACCCAGGAACCATTGGTGGTGCTGCACTACAAAATATCAATCCAGATATCATTGAGCGCATTGAAATAGTTAAAGGGTCTAGGTCAGCATTATACGGGACTGACGCTATAGGTGGAGTAATCAATATTATCACAAGAAAAGCGACCTCGAGTTATATTGAAAGTGGTTATGGTTATGGTATGTACGATACTAAAAAGCGTAGTATAGATTTAGCTTTCAATAGTGGTTCTACAGAATTAGGACTATCAGTTAATTCAAATAAAACAGACGGCTATAAAATCCGTACTGATAGTGATATTGAACGTGGCTATGAAAATCTCACCACCAATTTTCATATTGGTCAGGCTTTTCAGAATAGTGATATCACCCTTCGGCATTGGCGCACATCAGGAACAGTCGAATATTTAGATTTCTTTCTCACAGCAATAGATCAAGACTTTATCAATGAAAGTTCTGCCATTGAGATTAATAATAATTTTAAAAATAATATTCAAAGTAAAGTAATAATCAGTCGTGTTCAGGATGATATTAAGCAAAATCAATCAACAGCCAATGTTTACTCAAAGAGAAATATCTTTGATGGACAAATAAGCATGGTGACTGAAAGCCATAATATCACTGGAGGTCTTTATCTTAGTGATGAGCAAGCGTCTAGTTTTGCATGGGGCTCAGGGTTCAATAAGGACACTCAATCTAATGCTATTTTTATTCAAGATCATATCAGCGAAGGGAATCATCGAGTTTTTATCGCAGCTAGACTGAGTGACCACGAAACATTTGGTGAAGAAACAACATGGAATGCTGAGTACGGATTGAGTATAAGTGATCAATGGTCTATCAGTGCATCTGCCGGTCATGCTTTCAGAGCTCCAGATGCCACCGATCGATATGGTTATGGTGGGAATATTAATCTAAAACCTGAGGTCTCTGATGACATACAACTTAATGTCGCATTCAGACCTGATGATGATACTACTTATCGTTTGGAATTATTTGATACAAAAATTGAAAATCTAATTGAGTATGATTTCACTAAAGATCAAATGCTTAATATAGGACAAGCAAGTATGCGGGGTTTACAATTGAGCTATCACTTAATCAACGAAAATTACTCTATTCGAGCTGACTATATAAACCAAAAAGCTGAAAATGATATCAATAAAACCTTGCTTCTTAGAAGGCCTAAGCAGAGTTTTACTCTGAATATATCCAAAAAACTTCAGAATTTTGACTTTGGATTATCCTTACTTGCAAGTGGCGAAAGAAACGACTTTGGAGTTACTTTGCCCGGATATGCCATAGTAAACTTAACCGGTCAATTCAAACTGAATGATACCTGGACAATTAATACCCAAATCGAAAATATATTAGACAAACATTATGAAACAGCGGCAAAATACAGAATGCAAGGTCGAAGTGTATTCTTTGATTTAACTCGTCGCTGGTAAGTTTAGAGAGAATTAATTATGGGAAATAGACTAAGTAAAATCTATACAAAAACTGGTGATGATGGCACAACAGGCCTCGGTGATGGCTCCCGTGTCGATAAAGACGGTCTGCGCGTAGAAGCCTACGGAACAGTTGATGAGGCTAATAGCGCTATAGGTATAGTCTTAACTATGCCTTCAATGACACCTTTTATTAAAGACTCACTAACCAATGTTCAGCATGATTTATTTGAACTTGGTGGTGAACTTTGCATACCCGGTCATGAAGCCATTGCTGAAGAATTCATCAATCGACTTGAAAATGACTTAGATCATTTAAACAAAAACTTACCACCGCTTAAAGATTTTATACTGCCCGGTGGTGGACCTGGTTCAGCTGCCTGTCATCTTGCAAGAACTATTGTAAGGAGAGCAGAAAGAAGGGTAATCTCTCTGAAAAAAGAAGATACAGTTCGTGATGAAGTTATACGTTATCTTAATCGTCTTTCAGATTTGCTGTTCGTTGTAGCAAGAATTCTGGCACGGAGCGAAAATGGAAAAGAGGTGCTATGGAGCCGAAAAGCCTAAATACCATTAGTAGATTTTATTCTTTATGCTTGATGTTCAATCAAGTGCATTTAGCCTGATACGCTTTCTTCGACTTTCCTCCAGATGCTGACATATTTCAAGGGCTGCTTTGATCAAATTTGTAGTTGGTCTTTCAAGACCATCAGCCTCAATAACATATAAATTTTGCAATTGATTAGCCGAAATATCAGGCCATCTCAACCATGTTTCAAACTTATTTTTTTCTTTTAAACTTGCACTAGTTAATATAACTTCAGGGTCTCCTATTATTACTGATTCAATAGATACCGAAGGTGCAAGCTGAGATAAATCATTAAAAATATTGACTCCACCACATGCGTGAATCAACTCACTGATATAATGAGATCCACCCACTGTAAATAGGGGCCTTTCATCTATTTGAAAAAAGACACGGATACTATCTTTATTCTCATAAACTTCTTTTAGTTCAATTAATTCCTTTAGATAATTATTAGCAACCAAGCTAGCTTGTGCCTGTTTTCCAATTAAGCTACCAATGAGCTCTAGTGCTAAAGGAATATCTTGCAAACGGCTGGATCTAATAACCTCGACTCGATAATTAAGATCTCTTAATTCATCAATAATTCTCGGTGGTGTGCCATCTTCCCACGCAAAAATAATATCTGGACGCAATAGAGAGATTTGTTCAAGGTCAAGCATAAACGCATCACCAATTAGCGGTTTTGTTAATATAGCTTCTGGGTATTTACTGTAAGCGCTTACACCAACCAACATATCACCAGCTTCCAATTCATACATCATCTCTCCCAAGTGAGGGGATAAAGTAACAATTCTTATTGAGCTTGATTCTGCAGAAGGTTTTTCTTTTATTTTTTGGTCAACATCGCATGCAATAATTAAAAATATTAACAACATAAGTGAATATAAGTATTTCATTTTTTTTTCATCTTAATTAAATAGTGCTATCAATGTATTCATATAATTTAAACCAATCAAATGCTGGGCCTGGGTCTGTTTTTCGAATGGGAGCAACATCACTATGTGCGACTACTTTTCGCGAATTGATTGTTGGGTAAAATCGCATCAAACTCTGGATAACTTTTGCAAGTATTTGATATTGTAATTCAGTATAGTGAGTATCATCCTGTCCCTCTAGTTCTATTCCAATGGAATAATCATTGCAGTTATCTATACCTCGATAAAGCGATACACCAGCATGCCAAGCACGTTTATTAAATGGCACAAATTGTGATAGCTGACCGTCACGCTCAATCAACAGATGCGACGAAACTTTTAAATGCTTAATTTTTTTAAAATAGCTATGTTTATTAGAATCAAGCTTATTTAAAAAAAAACTTTTTATGTGATTATTGCCATATTCACCAGGCGGTAGACTGATTCCATGTATAACAATCAATCTGGGGTCAACACCACCTGGACGTTCATCATGATTAGGTGAGGGAAAATAATTTATTTTTGAAAAACAGAGATTATCAGACTTAACCTCTAAAATTTCCATTTGATTTATGTCTAATTCTTTCATTTCGATATAAATGATATAATAGATGAATACTTCATGTATTTTTTAATTAAAAATACGAGTCTTATATTTAAATAAATAAATGTAATTATCATTATGCAAACTCATCGTCTTTATACAGAAACGTTAATAAAACCAGGTATTGATTTTTATATAGAAAATACAAAAGCGCACTATATAAAACAGGTTTTGAGACTTAAAAAAGATAACTTTATTACTGTCTTTGATGGCAGCGGGCATGAATACGAAGCCGTAATAAAAGAACTTTATAAAAATAAAATATTAGTAGTGCCGAGCACATCAAAATTTCATGAACAAAAAACCAAAAGACAGATTCGCGTTGGCCAAAGCCTAATAAAAAAAGACAAAATGGATATGCTCATTCAAAAAGTAACTGAATTAGGAATACATCAAATTTCGCCTCTCACTTCTAAATATTCAACAGTCAAAATAAAAGAGAGTCGATTGGATAATAAACTAGAACATTGGGAGAAAATTATACAAAGTGCTTGTGAGCAGTGTGGAAGAAATATTCTGCCTTTAATTGATGCCCCTGATAGTGCTCAGAATTTCATATCTAATTCTTTAGAAGAACGTTATCGACTTATCTTAGACCCTAATGCAACAATGAGGATTCATGATATTAACCCTATGGACAAACATATTGAGATGATGATTGGTCCTGAAGGTGGCTTTAGTGATGATGAAATAGAATTTGCCGCTAAAAATGATTTCTTACCTGTTTCAATGGGCCCAAGAATACTCAGAGCTGAAACCGCTGCAATTACTGCTCTTGTAATTCTTCAGACTCTATGGGGCGATATGGGGGCTGACTTCGTAACAAGGAAGCGTTAAGATCTGTAATACAAAATAAAGCAGAAAAATATGAGTATAAATAAAATTAAAATAGGCATAGTGATGGACCCAATTGGGTCAATCAGTCCAAAAAAAGACAGTTCACTTGCAATGTTATTGGAGGCAGAAAAACGCCAATATGAAATCTATTATATGGAACAAAAAGATTTATACCTCATAAAAGGGATAGCTAAAGCCAATTCTTTGATTATCAATGTCAAAGACGATGATAAGTCTTGGTATGATATACAAAAAAAAATCACCATAAATTTGGGGGATCTTGATGTCATTCTTATGCGAAAAGACCCGCCGTTTGATATGGAATTTATTTATACCACTTATATCCTTGAGAGAGCCGAAGATCAGGGCGCTTTAGTTATAAATAAACCGAATTCACTAAGAGATATGAATGAGAAAGTCTATACAGCCTGGTTTCCAGATTACGCTCCTTTAACCTTAGTTACACGCTCAATGACTGAGATGAAATCATTTTTAAATGAACATAAAAAAGTGGTCATTAAACCACTCGATGGGATGGGTGGAAGATCTATTTTTGTGGTTAATCATGATGACGGCAATGCTAATGTTATTATCGAAACACTCACGGATCATGGCTCTCGTTTTGCTATGAGTCAGGTGTACGTACCAGAAATAAAACAAGGGGATAAACGTATCCTATTGATCGATGGCGAACCTGTCCCTTATTCCCTTGCAAGAATACCATCAGCGGATGATAACCGAGGAAATATTGTTATGGGAGCAACAGTCGAAGGTAGAAATTTAACCGAGCAAGATAATATTATTTGCAAAAAAATTGGACCTATTCTTAAAGAGAAAGGCGTGTTATTTTGCGGTATAGATGTAATTGGAGATTATCTGACTGAAATTAACTCAACCAGCCCTACTGGAATAAGAGAACTAGATCGCTTTTTCAATTTAAACATAGCTGGTTTATTATTCGATGCTATTGAAAATAAAATAATAAAACTCGAATGACATTTAATAACAATGTGGTTATTGCTTTTGATTTTGGTCACCGAAGGATCGGTTGTGCGGTTGGTCAAAATATTACTAGTACTGCTTCCCCCCTGGGCACTATAAAAAATTCTGAAAAGGGTCCGGATTGGCAGAAAATAAAAATGTGGTTAGATGAATGGAAACCAGCAAAAATCATAGTTGGACTTCCTAATCACGCTGATGGCTCAAAGTCTGATATGTCTATTGATGTTGATAAATTTATTTCAGAACTACTTATTTTTAATATACCTATCGAAACCATCGATGAAAGATATACCTCTATAGAAGCCAGAGAAATTCTTAAAAATGACCGGCAAATGGGTGTAAAAAAAAGAATAAGAAAAGAAATGATTGATGCGACTGCCGCTACTCTCATTGCCAAGAGGTGGCTAAATAAAAAGAGTTAATTTTATACCATAAACCAAGTAGAATAGACTGAATACACTGATAAATAGGCAACTTAATGCTCTCCGATTCAATAAATGAATCCTCGATACAGCTTACAAATAATGGCAAACTTCGTCATTTAGTAAGTCTTAAAAATCTAGAAAAAAATATTCTCGTGAAACTTCTTGATGAAGCTCAGGAATACACACAATCAAAAAAACTATCCAATGAATTAATTGCTCACAATAAACAACATATCATCGCAAATTTATTCTTTGAGCCAAGCACCAGGACTCGCGCTTCATTCGAAATTGCAGCGCAACGCCTAGGATTAAACATCATCAACTTTGATATTGAAAACTCTTCTGGGAAAAAAGGAGAGTCAATATTAGATACAGTAATGACACTTAAATCTATGGGTGTTGATGTATTAGTTATAAGGCACAAGGAAATTGGTATTCATTCTCAACTGATTCAAGAGATTGGTACTGAATGTATTATTGTTAATGCTGGAGAAGGACATATATCCCATCCAACACAAGGATTACTTGATCTTCTCACCATTCAACAAGTTAAAAAGACGTTCGAAAATCTCATCGTTACTATAGTAGGTGATATTGCTCATTCTAGAGTTGCTCGCTCCACTGCAGAAGGACTAACAACTATGGGAGTAAAGGAGCTGAGATTGGTTGCACCAAATGAATTTATGCCCCATGAAAAACTAACTCCAATCTCTAATCATTTTGTTAGTCTTGATGAAGGTCTTAAAGATGCTGATGTTGTAATGGCGCTTCGAATTCAACATGAGAGAATGGATGATATAAATATCAATCTAGATGGTTACATTAAAAAATATAGAATCACTCGTGAAAATGTGAAAGTTGCTTCACCGAATGCAATCATTATGCACCCGGGTCCTATGAATCGAGATGTTGAAATTGAGTCCTCGCTAGCTGATGGTGATCAATCAGTAATTTTAAGACAAGTTGCTAATGGCGTAGCCATAAGAATGGCATTATTAAATGAACTTACAAAGAATCATAGCGAATAGTGAGCTTAACCACAGAATCACTCCCTGATACAATAGTTTTTTTAAAAAAATTTCTAGCTTATAAACTAGAAATGAAAACCTTCCATCTTTGGTTAAAATCTTATGCTTAACATTAAACAAAACTTATTAACTCTAAATACAAGCATATTGAACATTGCCAATGATTGTCATAGGGATCCCGAATCAATCGTCCTTCTAGCGGTAAGCAAGCGACACTCAATTGAATCAATCAAGGAATTACATTCACACGGACAAAATCACTTCGGAGAAAACTTTGTACAGGAAGGTGTTGATAAAATTCGTGCAATTAAATCAGATAAACTTTGCTGGCATTTTATAGGGCATATTCAAAGTAATAAAACACGATTAATCGCTGAACATTTTAATTGGGTTCATACTGTTGATCGTATAAAGATTGCTGAAAGATTGAGCAAACAGAGACCAAGAACAGCTGCAGATTTGAATGTTTGTGTCCAAGTTAATATAGATCAAGAAGAATCAAAATCAGGTGTAAACATAGATACTCTATTGCAACTATGTAAAGCGATTGATGAGTTGCCAAAATTAAAATTAAGAGGTTTGATGTGCATCCCTGTAACTGAAAAAAATTCCGAAAAGCAGAGAAAACCATTTGCTAAAATTTATCAGCAACAAGAACTTCTTATCCAACACGGCCTTAAACTTGATACCTTATCGATGGGTATGACCAATGATTTTGAAGCCGCTATAAAAGAAGGCGCTACAATAATTCGAGTAGGAACCGCACTTTTTGGTTCACGATGATATATATTAGTATCTCACGGAGATAGAAATGATTGATAATAAAATTGCATTTATTGGTGGCGGAAATATGGCAAGTGCTATTGCTGGCGGCCTATTAAGGGGCGGCATGCATGCGACTAATATTTTTATATCTGAGCCTAAAGAGGAGCAATGTGAGAAGCTAAGAGAGGAGTTCTATGGAACATATGTGTCTACTGATAATAAAACAGTTAGTAATGCTGCTGAAGTCATTCTCTTTGCTGTAAAACCACAAATACTAAAATCTGTATGCAATGAACTAAGAGAGACCATACAAAAAACCAAGCCTTTAATTATCTCGATTGCAGCAGGTCCAAGCATTCAAGATATAGATCAATGGCTTGGTGGGGATATGACTATTGTAAGAGTTATGCCAAATCAACCAGCAATGATTGATCAAGGAGTTTCAGCAATGTTCGCAAATAGCCTTACTCAACCAGAAAATTGTCTTTTAGCAGAAAAAATAATGTCCTCTGTCGGTAAGGCCTTATGGTTAGAGAAAGAAAGTCAAATGGATGCAGTAACAGCCATTTCAGGAACTGGTCCCGCCTACTTCTATCTTCTAATCGATGTAATGATTGAAGCAGCCATTAAGAACGGCATGAATCCTGAAATTGCCAGAATACTTGCAGTTGAGACCGCCAGAGGTGCATCAGCTTTATCTGCCTCATCACCAGAAACAATGACATCTATGATCGAACGAGTTAGATCTCCGGGCGGCACTACCATGGCAGCATTTGAATATCTAGATTCTAAAGACGCGAGAAAAATATTCTCCAAAGCCATCGATGTTGCTAGAGAACGGGCCAAAGAATTAGCTGAAGAAGCAAAACAATAGATTCCTATGTCGCCGGCTATTTACTTTATTTTTAAAACACTGGGAGAACTAGCGCTCTTTGTTTTTATTTTGAGATTTTGGTTGCCATTATTTCGTGCTGATTTTCGTAACCCTATCTCTCAAAACATCATGAAATTCACCTCACCACTAATAAATCCCTTACGAAAATATCTCCCTTCTTTTAAACAAATAGATTCAGCTTCAATATTAGTCCCCTTTATTCTGCAATACATACTAATCTCGATTCTATTGATAATTGCAGATCAAAAAATTGACAATACAACGATTCTCTTAGGTGCATTTTTTGAACTATGCCTAGCCAGTGCTGATCTATTCTTCTTTGCCATAATCATTCATATTTTTTTTAGCTGGACATCACCAGCCTCATATACTCCATTAAAAAGCTTAGTTGAAAATATTGCTGAACCATTATTAAGACCTTATAGAAATTTTTTTCGTCCTATTGGTGGTATGGATTTATCTCCAATTTTTTCAATAATTGCAATCCAAGCTGTCATTATCTTTCTAAGAAATATCACACCTCTGCAACTTTAAGTTAAAATTAGATTGAAAAATTATGTCATTTTTAAATCTACCATCAAAGAAAATAGCTACTAGTTTAATTCTGGGAATGTTACTTTCCTGTGGAAGTGAGCAACAAAGAGTTCCTCAAGCACCTATTGCTGAAAATAGTATTTTTCAGTTCAGCGAACACACAATCTATCTAAGTACTAACAAAACCAGCGATCTTTCAAAAAATATTGCTAAAAAATATAATATAGAAAGAAAAAATAATTTAATCATGCTGAACGCTTCAATATTAAAGAACTCTATTAACAAATCTGTCAGTGCGAATATCAATATAGAAGTCAAAAATCTGTTGGGACAAATCAAAAAAACAACTAAATTAGTAATCACTGAAAACGAATTTATTTCATATGTCTTTATCTCAGCAGTCTCAAACCAAGAAACACTCCTTTATTCAATCCAAGTGTCTCCTGAAGACCAATATATAGAGAAAATTCAGTACCAAAAAAAGTTTTATATCAATTAACTTAGTAATACTTTCTTAAGTTGATAATCTGATGAATTTATTTGCATAAAACTACGATTATTCTATGATGGTGATGATGTATTTATCCCCACACAATTAAAAGGTTATAGGTTAAAATGGCTGGAAAAAATAAATCGCAAAATGCAGCGACAAAATCTTCGATTTATAGTGAAATTGCTGGTGATACCGGCTTAACAAAAAAAGATATTTCTGCCGTGTTTGATTCACTGGCTGTGGTTATGAAGAAAAATCTTAGTGGTCGTAACGCACCAGGTAACTTTACAATACCAGGCCTTATTAAAATTAAAGTAATGGAAAGAGCGGCAACCAAAACTAGAAACGGTACCAATCCATTTAATGGAAAAGCAATGACTATTAAAGCTAAGCCAGCCACAAAAATAGTTAAAGTCGCTGCCCTCAAACGATTAAAGGATATGATCTAAGTTAACCGTCATCTTTTATATTTAATTTAATAAAAGATTCAATTTTCATTCTCAAATCAATCAAACACCCATGAAAGAAATGAGTGGCTTCTTCCAGAATTATAATTTCAGGCAGTACTTGTAATTCTTTACACCAACTTTCAATAACATTGATATCAATAAGCTCATCTTGAGCGCCATGCACAATCAACCATGGACATTGAGGTTCATTGTTGATCAGCTTTGCAGGATTGGACAAGGACGGAGCAATACTAATTAAACCTATTGGTGCTTTGATACTTGCTGCCTGAATAGCAATACCTGCTCCAAATGAAAACCCACCTATCCAAATTGGCATTTTAGGGTAATGAATCTGAACATAGTTGATCATATGAATTGCATCATTCAATTCTCCAACGCCGTCATCAAAAGCGCCTTGACTCTTGCCCACTCCTCGAAAATTAAACCTAAGAACCATCAAATTCTCATGCAGACACGCCCGCGAAATAGTATGAACGACCTTATTTTGCATCGTCCCGCCAAATAAAGGGTGCGGATGACAGATTATGATTACACCCAGTAAATTAACATCATCATTTTTTTCTAAGATGGCCTCAATAACCCCGGAGGGAGCATTTATCATCAAATTTCTTGTGGAAAAAATTTTACTCATATTATCCGTTATCCATATCATTTGTATTTCATATCATTCTCGATATTATATTCTTTAGATTAAACGAATATTTATCGATACAACTCCATTAATATGAACACATTAAACTTTAATCAGCCTGACCTAATACCTTATGTTATTGCTTTAAGCGCTTGTTTGACTCTTACTCTGGTGCTTTTGATCAGATCTTACCAGAGATCCAAACAAAAGAATCGCGAGCTTGGAAAAATAAATCGCAGTCATCGTTTACTCAAAGAGCAAGTAAATAGGCTATCTACTAACATTAAAATGAGCGCGTCACACAACAAGAAAGAAGTAGCAAAAAAAAATGTTCTACGTGACGATTCTCCAAATAACCCACAAATCAAATCATTAAACAATGAGCTGAGGCAATGGAAACGCCGCGTCACACCATTAATAGATCGTTATAAAGAATTATCATTAAAAAATAAGAATCTAGAGAGTGAATTATTAGAAGCAAAGCGCGTTATTGCGCTTAGTAAAGTGATGAATTCACCTGAAAAAACAAAAACTGTCATTAATCTGAATAACTATCGATCTCGCGAGAACCTTCAAGAGATCCGTGGTATTGGACCATCAATAGAAAAAACATTGAATCATTTTAACATTTTTCGTTTCAGTCAAATTGCGGAAATTAGTGATTATGAGATTGAAGAAATTGCCAAAAAAATCAAAGGTTTTAAAAGGCAAATATATCGTGAAGATTGGATTGGTCAGGCAGAAATAATGCTTAGAAGTAACCCCTCAGACACGGAGCAATCGAGTTAGTTCATTTTTTTATTTTTATCTTTGTTCTAATCTATCTTAACAAGATCCATTAATTCAACGTGAAAAAGAAGTGTGGATTGAGGGGGAATTCCTCCAAGTGATCTATCGCCATAACCCATCTCTGGAGAAATAATTAATTCTCTACTCTCACCCACAGACATATTCGTAACACCCAATTCCCAGCCTTTTATCAGAGGATCAACTCCAAGCTTAAATTCAAAGAGCTTGCCCCGATCTAGCGAACTATCAAATTTATTTCCATGATTATTAATCGTATTTGCATCATACAACCATCCCGTATAATGCATTTTCAATGTATCCCCATAATTTGCGGTTTCTCCGGAACCCTTAATTAGTGTGCGCATCTTTAGACCAGGTATCTCATTACTATATTTTGATACCTTTTGAATATTTAAGTCAGGATGATCTGATGAGCATGCTACAAGAAAAAATCCCATAAAGAATAGTAAATTAATATTTTGAAAAGTGTTATTCATTTAAAAAATAACCAATTTAACTCTCTATTGATTATTAGAATTAAATGCCAAAGAGGCCGAATTAATACAATATCTAAGCCCAGTAGGCTGAGGCCCATCTTCAAACACATGGCCTAAATGAGAGTCGCATTGACCACAAATAACCTCTAATCCAGAATACGTTCCATCAGGTCTTTTGTGATTTTCATCTTTCACTGTTTTGACACGGTCAGCTGTTAATACTAGAAAAAAACTTGGCCATCCCGTATGAGACTCATATTTATGCTCTGAAGAAAAAAGTTCATTTTCACAACAAACACAAAGATATTTACCCTCTCTATTTTCTTTGAGATGTTCCCCTGTAAATGGTCGCTCAGTGCCTTTATTTTGCGTAACAAAATACTGCTCTTCTGAAAGAGTTTCTTTTAGTTTATTTACCATAATATGGTCCTCTAATTAACTGTAATTTCTAATTTAGAATTAAGTGGTTTTCTTCTTAGCTGTTTTCTTCTTAGCTGTTTTCTTCTTAGCTGTTTTCTTCTTAGCTGTTTTCTTTATTTGCAACGTTTGAAGTAATAAGCTGTTTACCCTCTTAACATATTCCGCAGGATTCTGAAGCTGTTCTCCATCTGCAATCAAAGCATGATCTAGTATTGTATTAGCTAAAGAATTATAGGCATCATTATCAGTAGTGGCAGACAATGTTTCAATCAGATCATGCTGCACATTAATTTCTAATATTGGTTTTGAGTCCGGCATTTGTTGCCCAGAAGCTTCCATCATACGTCGCATTTGTGGCGGTAAGTCTTGCTCATTTGACACAACACAAGCAGCCGATTCAACCAATCTTTGACTGATATTGATACTTTCAATACGGTCATGAAGAGACTTCTTCATATTTTTAATCAAATCTTCATACTGACTATTGATAGTATCCTGATCCAAGGCATTTTCATCTTTAGGTAAATCTATTTTTCCTCGCCCAACATCTTGAAACTTCTTTCCCTCAAACTCGGGTAAGTGATCTGCCATCCAAGGATCTATCCTGTCGGTAAAAAATAAGACCTCAATACCTCTTTTTTCGAGCTGCTCAAGATGTGGATTTGATTTTGCTGCCGCGTAATTATCTGCTAAGAGATAATATATTTTATCTTGATCTTTCTTAGTATCATCTAAATATTGACTAATTGATCTGGTCTGCTCTGAAGACTGAGACTGTGTGGATGAGAATCGTAAAAGTTTGATCAGTTTTTCACTGTTCTTTGTTTCTTCAACGAAACCTTCTTTAATAACTGCACCGAATTCTCGCCATAAATTCTCATATATTTTTTGATCTTCCTCTGATTCTTTACTTGCTAATTTATTCAAAATATCCAAAACACGTTTAGTTAATGCTGCTTTGATAGCATCAATCTCTGGATTTTTTTGCAATAACTCTCGAGAGACATTCAATGGCAGATCAGAAGCATCGATAACTCCTTTTACAAAACGAAGATACAAAGGCAGGAATTGCTCAGCATCATCCATGATGAATACTCGCTTAACATATAATTTCAAGCCTTTTGGCGCCTCACGATTCCATAAGTCAAAAGGTGCTCGAGATGGAATATAGAGAAGACTCGTATATTCTCGCTTACCTTCGACTCTATTATGACTCCATTGAATTGGGTCTGAATAATCATGGGCAATATGCTTATAAAATTCCTTATACTCATCATCGGTTACTTCATTTCTTGATCGATTCCAAAGCGCTGTAGCTGAATTAATTACTTTTACATCATCTTCTTTATTGGTTTCATCGTTCAGCTCGACCGGAAAAGCTATATGATCTGAATATTTACGAATTAAAGTTTCTAACCTTAGTTTTTCTGAAAATTCAGTTTCAGTTGATTTTAAATGCAGCGTTATAGTTGTTCCTCTAGCGGCACGATCGATACTTTCGATAGTAAATTTACCTTCACCTTTAGATTCCCATCTATGTGCTGACGAATTCTTGTTACCGGCTCGTCGTGTTTCAACCGTTACTTTATCGGCAACTATGAAGGCTGAATAAAACCCCACACCAAATTGACCAATAAGTTGCGCATCTTTTTTCTCATCACCGGTTCGTTTGTTTAGGAAATCCGCGGTTCCTGATTTGGCAATAGTCCCTAAATTTGATACCAATTCTTTGCGAGACATACCAATTCCATTATCAGTGATCGACATTGTTTTGTTTTTTGAGTTACACGTGATATTAATTTTAAGATCAGGCTGATCTTCTAATAAATCAGCTTTTGCTAATGACTCAAACCTCAGTTTATCTGCTGCATCTGATGCATTTGATATCAATTCTCTTAGGAATATCTCTTTATTACTATATAAAGAGTGGATCATTAGGTGTAATAATTGCTTTACTTCAGTCTGGAAGCCCAAAGTTTCTTTATTCTTCTTGTCGCTCACTATGTCTTACCCCTTCATTTAGAAAGATTATGTTCTTCAATTAATAGAACTAGAAATATTAATCTACGATGGAGGCAATAGACATCTTTTCAAGGGGTAAAAAATTTATTTATACAGATAACTAAGGGAATACATTAATATTTAATAAATATTGCAGTACAAATTAAATCTTTTAAAATACGGTATGCTTATGTTAATAAATTTTTATTAAAAATCACTAATGCACCAAAATAATACTAAGCCACTCCATCACTTCTTTTTGCCGTCTCATTGGCCTGTATGGCTCCTAATATCCTTACTAAAGATAAATAGCTTTCTCCCATACTCAAGACAACTCAAGCACGGTAAGTTATTAGGTAGAATTGGTCATAAGTTTCTTTCAAAAAGAAGAGCAATAACACGACGAAACTTAGCACTAGCTTTTCCAGAACTATCACTCAGTGAACGAAATAAGCTCACTCTTGATCATTTTGAAGCCATGGGCATTTCATTAATCGAATTTGGATTAAGTAGGTGGGCTTCGGACAAAATGTTATCTAAACATTCTATCTGGGAGGGAAAAGAAAACATACAAAAAGCCTTAGATACAAAGCGAGGCATCATACTTCTTAGCGCCCATTTTACTTCCCTGGAAATAAGTGGGCGTATTATGAAACAAGAAATTCCAGTTTTTGATGTAGTCTATCGTCGCAATCACAACGCCTTTATAAATGAAATATTACGTTCCACAAGAGAGTTGTCTGCTAGAACTGCTATTGAAAAAAGAGACATTAAAAGTATGATTCGTAATTTAAGAAATGGTGGGATCGTCTGGTACGCCCCTGATCAAAGTTATAATCAAAAACAATCCGAAGTTTTACCATTTTTCGATGTACCTGCAATGACAAATACAGCAACCAGTACCATTGCTAAACTTGGAAATGCTGTAGTATTACCTTTTTTCCCAAGACGTTTACCTGATGGTGGTTATGTATTAAAATTTTTGCCTTTAATGGATAATTTCCCAAGCGATGATTCCATCGAGGACACAAAAAAATATATAAAAATACTAGAAGATCAAATTCGATTATGCCCCGAACAATACTTCTGGATTCACAGAAAGTATAAGAACCTGCCAAAAAATTACGAGAACTTCTACAAAGATCTTAATGCCTGGGAATAACCTTCTTTCAACTCAAGCCAATCGGATGATTTGAATTTTGCGCCTATATTGTCGATGAGTATTTTGTTGAGAGATCGCTTGAGGCGATTCAAATTATCAAAACGCCATTTGCCGGGACTTAAAATTTGACTTTGATCAAAGTCTATAAGCCACATCTTTGCATCCTTATCAATTTGTATATTATAAGCATTCAAATCGGCATGATAGAGGCCAATACTGTGAAATCTCGAAATGTGTTCGCCAACCTTACGCCAAAAATTTTCAAATGTATTTCCTTTAATCACATAGGCTGCCAAAGACTCTACATCTGGTATTTCCTGAGTGAGAATATTTGCTCTATAAAATAAGCCTCTTTTTGTATAGTAGGCAGCTGCAGGTATTGGTACGGGTAAATTTAGCTCTACGAGCTTCCTCATAAGTCGCCACTCCTTAAATGAACGAGTTCGTTCAGCCCCTTTCCATATATATGCATCATAAGAAAATTTAGCGGCCATTCCACCGCGAACAAAATGTCGGATCACAAATCTTTTATTGCCATCGCCCACAAAGTATATTTGACCCCTACCACCAATCTCTTTCGGCATTAAATTTACTTCTGGCCATGAATCAGGTACAAATAAATCGTCCCTAACTTTCGATATGACGTTATTATCATAGATTATTGCTCCATCAGGAATCTTATGTATGATATCTGTCAAAATTACATCTCCAAGATGCAGTCATTATGAAAAATAATAAAATAATAAAAAATATCTGCATAGTCCGTTTATCTGCTATCGGTGATGTTTGTCATACATTAGCAGTTGTAAGGGCCATCCAAATACAATCCCCATTGACTAAGATTACATGGATTATTGGCAAAACTGAATCAACTTTAATCGGTGATGTAAAGGGAATTGAGTTTATTATCTTCGATAAAAGTAAAAGCTTGTCAAGTTATAACTATATATACCAGAAACTAAACAATCGTTCATTTGAGATAACTCTTCTCCTTCATGCTTCTTTAAGATCAAATATTATTTCCAGAATAATAAAAAGCCCAAATAAAATTGGCTATGACTTGAAGCGTGCTAGAGATTTACAATGGCTAGTTTCAAATAAAAAAATACATTCATCTAAAATGCATGTATTAAATACAATGTTTGAATTTATAAAAGTTATTGGCTTGCAAAAGCAGGACCTAAAATGGGATATTCCGTTAAGTAAAAAAGAGATAACTTTTGCTGAAAATCATTGCGGAAAATCTCAGAAAAATATCGTGATAAGTCCCTGCAGTAGCGATAGATATCGTAATTATCGAAATTGGGATTCACAAAATTTTCAAGATATTATAAATTATTTAGTCGAAAAATATCAATGCCGTATTATATTAACTGGTGGAAAAACTGATAATGAAAAGAATTACGGCACTCATTTATCAAAAATAAATAAGCAATCCATTGTTAATCTAATTGGTAAAACTTCCTTAAAGGAATTGGCGGCGATCATAAGTCTGTCTGAATTAGTAATCTGCCCAGATTCCGGACCTGCTCATATTGCCACAGCGGTCAATACTAAAGTTATAGGATTATACGCCTCCTCAAACCCTAATCGCACTGGTCCATACCAGAGTGAAAAATATACTGTTAATGCTTATCCAGATGCATGTATTAAATATTTAGGTAAAAAAGCCAACAAAGTAAATTGGGGTCAACGCATAAGAAACCCAGAAGTTATGACAATTATTACCGTCGATATGGTAAAAGAAAAAATTGATGAATTTTTTTCTACTTTAAAAGAAGATAACCGCATATAAAAGACAATGGGTTTATTTAAACGAACTTTTAGGATATTTTTTAAAATTAAATATAAATATTGAATAATTAGATAAATTTTTCTAGAAGATCGATGCAATTAGAGGTGGTTTATTGTGATATCAAGCTAAGTTAATAAAGAAGATAAATATTTATCTCTAAAGATTCTTTTTGATAAAAATCTCTAGCTCATCCAAAACTTCCTCTGGCCTTAAATCAATTAGACTTTTATGATAACCACTTCTTTCGGTTCCCTGCCTATCTCGAATATAACCAGTAATTTTCCTTAATACTTTGGAATTCTTGCTTAATGGTGGAGTGAATTCCGGGCTGGTTGGTCCATAAAGTGCTATTAGAGGAGTATTGACAGCTGCAGCAATATGCATTAATCCAGAATCGTTTGTTAGTGCAACCTTCGATACTGACAGCAAATCAATCGCATCAAGTAACGTTGTCATTCCAGTTAGATCAAATAATCCATCAGAAATATTTAAGCTAATTGATGATTTTATCTCTGAGGCAACCTCTTTGTCTTTCTGTGAACCCAAAATACAAACATTCCAATTTTTAGATAAATAAGTTCGCACTACTGTTGAAAAATAATCCGCCGGCCATTGCTTGGCAGGTCCATACTCAGCACCTGGCATGATCGCCATAATCGGCTTCTTTAAATCCAAGTTCAATTTATTTAGTATTACTTCAATATTTTCACCAGAAACCGATAAGCTCGGTGCCTCAATAGCTGGTAGCTGACTACTCAAAGAACCCAAAGCCACAAATCTTTTTACAGTTTGATTTAAAGTCTTTGTCTCCAATGAGCGCATGTCATTGATTAAAAAATATCGCATCTCGCCTCTATATCCAGTTCGAATAGGAATACCTGCAAACCAGGGAACTAAAGCCGCTTTCCAGCTCCGTGTCATCACTATTGCTTGATCATATTTATTGGGACGAATCCATTCTGACAGCTGGAATCGTTTCATTATCCCAAATTCTCCATGCTTGAATGAAGATATAATTCCTTTGTTCACCTCAGGCATTCTTTTTGTCAGAGCCAATGACCACTCAGGTGCAATTACATCTATAAGTGTAGTTGGTGACTGACTTAAGATTGTTTTGAAAAGAGACTGAGCCATCACCATATCCCCCACCCAAGATGGGCCCATAACTAGTAACTTAGGTTGGCTCATGCAATCACCCGGATAGATGATCTAAATATTGATGAATTCCTTCGTTTATATCTTTAAATTCTATGTCACAACCAGTGTCGCGAAAATTCTTAAGATCGGCAGAGGTATAGCATTGATATGCGTTCTCCAAATTTTTAGGAAAATCGATATAATTGATAGCTCCTTTTTTATGCCAACTAATAATTGCACTAGCAACTGCATTGAATGAAGTTGGCTTGCCCGTACCTAAATTATAAATTCCTGAAATATGTGAATTTGCTAAAAACCATAAATTAACATTACAAACATCATCGACATAGATGAAATCTCGTTGCTGCTCCCCATCAGAGTAGCCATGAGAACCTTTAAATAAATTTGCCGTATTTTTTAATTTAATCTGCTCATTAAAATGATAAGCCACACTGGCCATAGAGCCTTTATGGGACTCCCCAGGTCCATAAACATTAAAATAACGCAGTCCAACGACCTGTTGCTCATTGGTTAATTTAAGTTTTCTAACATATTGATCAAAAAGTAATTTTGAGTAGCCATAAATATTCAGAGGTTTTTCATTTTTTTTCTGCTCCTTGAAATCCATAGAAGAGCCATAGACCGCAGCAGAAGAAGCATAAATAAAACGCACATTTTTTTCTAAACACGCATTCAATAATATTTTTGAGAAAGTATAATTATTTTTCATCATATAGCGCCCATCCCATTCTGTAGTGTCAGAACAGGCACCCTGATGAAACACACATTTTACATTAGAAAAAAAAGAGTCATCGTTTTTAATGAGAGAAAGAAACTCATCTTGATCCATATAATCAGCAATAGTTAGGTCTGAAATATTTAGAAATTTTTTACCGTCAGATAAATTATCTACAACCAAGACATCTTCTTTTGTAAATTTGGTGAGCATGCGAACTAGATTGCTACCAATAAAACCCGCACCACCCGTAACGATATACATAAACTCAACTCTTATTTGTTAAATAATACTCAGAACCGCAATAAGGGCATTTTGCTTCACCAGTCTCTTCGATTGGCAAGTAAACCTTTGGGTGAGAATTCCATAAATACATTTCCGGCATTGGACAAGATAAAGGGATATCATCGATATTTACTTGGTAACGAACCCGAGCATTGGCTTGCTCCAGATTCTCATTCTCTGCACCTTTTTTAATTCTCATAAATTACCCATCTCATCGTTTGATATTCGATTATATCAAGTAAGTATATAAATTTTCTTTTATTTTTCTAAAAAATAATACTTCCAGATATCAGTAACTGTATTGATTTCGGTGGCAAAGATTTCAATATCAACTAGATTTGAACCCTTATCTAGAGATAACAAGTGCACTTTTTTTCGATAGATTTTATATATATCCTGCAACATAATTTGATACTGCTTGGAGATCAAATCACATGAATACAAGGTATCTAATTGACGAATATTATCAGTATAAGTTACCAATTCTGGATGTAATTGAGCATAAGAAAGTACGAGAAATTGAACTATAAATTCAATATCACCAATACCACCAGCCCCATTTTTCAAATCAAACTGTCTAATATTTGATAGATCAAGTTGTGATCGCATTTTTTCTCTCATAGACAATACATCATTTCTCAAAGATTTCTGTTTAATTGACAGCGTCAATACCTCTAGCCTGATGAGTTCAAATGAGTTTTTTATTTCTTCATTCCCGGCTACTAGCCTAGATCTCAATAATGCTTGATGCTCCCATGTCCATGCTGTATTTTTCTGATAATTCTTAAAAGCATTAATACTGCTGATCAAAAGTCCAGATTTCCCACTGGGACGCAATCTTGTATCAATATCATAAAGAGCCCCTGTTGCTGTCTGCGTGGTCAATAAAAAAATAAGTTTTTGAGCGAGCCTGGAGAAGAAAATATCATTTCCAATTGAATTTTTAGAATTGGTTATTTGCTTTTCTCCTTCTGAGTCATGCAAAAAAACTAGATCTAAATCAGAGCCATATGAAAGCTCTAACCCGCCCAATTTTCCATAAGCAACAACGCCAAAATTGGCTTTTTTTCTTCTCCCATCAATTGAATATTCTGGCTCGCCAAACTTAATGGAAAGCTCTTGATAGGCTAATTTTAATGCTTGGCTGATAGTAATTTCAGCGACTCGAGTTAATTTATCGCTAACCTTCATAATAGGAATATTTCCATCGAGATCCGCTATAGCCAAATGAAAAATTGCGTTTCGTTGAAAACGACTAATTAGTTCAATTTTATTTTCAGCTCCTTCATTACATTGAACTTTAATATTTTTTGTTAGTTCGCTATTTATTTCCTCAAGATCATCTTCAGAAGGGTTGAGTATCTCATCTAAGAGTAACGGCGCTCTGGCGATCATTTCTGTCAGATATATACTTCTTTCACAAAAAAATATTAATCGTATAAGTGCCGCATTATTCTCATTAAGAAAAGCAATATAAGCACTACGTCTTAATATTTGATAAAGAATAATTACAATTCGCTCTAAAATTAAATCTGACTGTTGATGTTTAATCACTATAGAAAGTATTTGAGGGAGTAGTTGCTCCAATCTTTGTTGTGTCGTTTTGTCTATTTTTTGAAGTTTCAAAAAAGATAGGAAATCAAAAATTACTTTAGATAAATTATTGGTTTCTAGGGCACCTTTTTTGATCAATATTTCCCTCCACTCGTCATGGGATGAATCATTTTTTATCAAATATTTAAATTCGTGAGTTAATTTATTTGACTGTGCTTCATCTTGGCCGCGAAATACTATTGCAGAGAATTGCTCACTAATAAATTCTTTATGTTTTATATGGTCCGATATTACCTCTTCCCAACATTTATAACCCATCATCAAAGCAAGCTGTAATTGCCGTTCTTTAGATTCAGGTATTTTATGTGTCTGTTGATCTTTTATACATTGAATATAGTTTTCTAAACGCCTCAAAAAAATATAGGCTAGGTATAATTTTTCTCCCATTTTTTGATCCAAGTCACGCTCCTTGATGGCCTGATCAAGAGCCTGCTTTAAACCTGGTTGCCTCAACAAGGGAGAGTTACCTCCTCGAATAATCTGAATAGATTGTACAATAAATTCAATCTCACGAATTCCACCTGGTCCTAATTTAATATCTTCAGATAATTTCTTTCTTAGGACTTCTTTTGAGATTATTTGTTTAAGTTCTCTTAAAGATTCTAAAATCCCATAATCTAAATATTTACGAAATACAAAAGGTTTAATCACAGAATCGATAATGCTATTTGTTTGCTTTATTTCTTCACCAACGTATACCAATCTGGCTTTAACATAAGCATATCGCTCCCATGCTCTTCCATGATTCATTAAATAATTCTCAAATGCGGCATAGGAATGAACCAGGTGACCACTATCTCCAAACGGCCTAAGTCGAGTATCAACTCGATAAACAAAACCATCTTCAAGATTATCATTTAGGGTTGATACGATCTTTCTTGCTATCCGTAAAAAATATTCATCACTAGAAAGTTTATCTTTTCCATTACTTTGACCATTTTCAGGATATAAAAATATCAAATCAACATCTGACGAAAAATTCAGTTCATTTCCGCCTAATTTACCCATCGCAAGAATATTGATTGACATTTTATCCCCTTGAAAAGGGATAAAACCATAACGAGATTCGATTACTGTTGATGCGTATCTTGTGGCCGATGTTATACAAAAATCAGCCAGTAATGATAATGAACTAAGAGTCTCACTAAGATCGCAACCACAAATTATGTCCCTCCAGAGAATATGTAGGAGGCATCGATTTCTTATTCTTCGTATGTTCTTATTGTAGATAAGGTCTGTGATATCTACTTTATCTATTTGTGAAAATAGATTTTTTAATATTTTCTCATTGAGCGGATTATTGATTTTTTTTTGATTAATCTGATCAATAAACCATTCCCAGTTATCTATCGCACTCTTAGCAGCAAACTCACTGCATAATAATAATTTAATTACAGATGATAAATATTGATCATTACAACTTGGAATTAATTCATTAGGCGCATATTGTTGCTCCAGAAGACTTATGTAATTTAAAAATTGATCATGCAGTTCCACCGGGAAACTCTGAAGATAACGATTAAGCTTATCTTGATCATTCATGAGCGTAAAACTTCTTATTGGTTTTTCTAATTAACAAAATTATCCATGTAATATATTTAATAACTTAAGTGATATTATCTATTTATGCATACAAGTAAAAATCTACTTATTGTCCATCATACGCAATCGGGCGATACAAAAAAAATGACTGATGCAATAATTCGTGGATCTGAGCATAAAAATCTCAATATTCGCTCACTTTCAGCACTAAAAGCTAATTCGAATGATTTGCTTTGGTCAGATGGGGTTTTATTTGGAACACCCGAAAATTTTGGCTATATGAGCGGTGCAATGAAATTTTTCTTTGATGAAATCTATTATGAATGCTTAGAGAAAGTCAGTGGGAAGCCATATTCGGTATACATCAAAGCTGGTAATGATGGTAACGGTGCGAAAAATAGCATTGAAAAAATTGTATCTGGCTTAGGATTAAAGAAAATCCAAGAACCAATCATTATTAGTGGGGTGTTATGTGAAAGCGCATTGATAGAATGCGAAGAATTAGGAAAATTAATGGCTATTGGTTTAACTGAATCAATATTTTAATTTATATTAAATAAATTTCAATTATCGTATAACCATCGTATTAAAGTTTCTTGCACTTCCTCACCATAACCCCTATGTATATCATTAAAGTTTTGAATGATTGCGAAGGAAAATCGTTTTCCATCTTTTGAATACAAATAACCGGCTATCGAGCTAACATGATTGATCATACCTGTCTTGACATGCAGCTTGCCAGTAAGCTCTCCGTCGGAGAATCGCTCTAGCATTGTTCCATCTAGTCCTGATAGTGAGAGTGAGGCCATAAATTCTGGCATGAAAGGACCTTTATATACATCCAGGAGAATTTCGACTATCTGTTCCGCTGTTAATCTTGAGTGACGTGACAAACCGGCCCCATTATCATAATCAAAGCCAGCTCTATTCAAAGCTTTATCCTCCAACCATTCATCAATAACCATGCGACCTTTTTTTTGTGTGGCAGGTAGCGGATACCTCTCTGCTGCAAGGGTTAAGAGTAAATTTCTAGTCATGGCATTATTACTATGTTTATTAATATTAGAAATTACCTGAGCCAAAGTTTCAGAATCATGCGAAAAAAAAGGTTCATCCAGTGCCTCAAATTTAATATTTCGCCAATTTCCCGAAAACTCTCCTCCAACTTGATGCCAAATATCTTTAAACAGGGCATAAGCATATTCATTGTGAGAAAGCATAGATCGATACAAACTAAAATCTTTGCAGGCATCAGGAAAAGTGCCCGTAAAAGTCAGTTTATTAAATACTTTGTTTGGTACTATTCTTATGCCTCGTTGAAATCCTTCACAATCCCCTTCAATGGGAATTAATTTATTTATGATACTTAAATTTTCGAGTTTTGGGTCTTGAGTAATATTGACACGATTATTTTTTATATCTACTTCTACATGAAATTCTATCGCTTTAAAATTAAACATTAGGGCATTAGGTCCCACATTGTAGGTTCTCAGTGGTTCATTATCGAATACACCGGGAGCGTAACTAGGGTGAGAGAAATGACTATCATCAAGTAATAAATCTCCAGTAATATTTCTAACTCCTCTTTTACGAAAATCCTTTAACATCCCCCAAATTTTTTCAGCAGTTAAATATGGGTCACCAAATCCTTTAATAATGAGATCCCCATCCAATGTCTCATTGTCAAGTGAACCATTTAAATAAAAATCAGTATGCCATCGATATGTTGGACCTAGCCTGTCAAGTGCCACAGCGGTAGTTAATATTTTCATGACTGAAGCAGGGTTCATTGGTGTTGAGGAGTTCCAGGATAATATAACCTCATTAGTATCAATATTAACCGCATAGACACTCAGTGAGTTAGATGGCAAATCCCTGAGATCGAGAATAGCTCGAGTCCCCTTTGGTAATATTTTAATAGCATCATTCGCCCATAAGACATTGATGAAAATTGATGAAAAATTTACAGCAATAATGAAAAATAAAGTTCTTAGTTTTTTTGGCATTGTTACTGTTTATCCATAAATATAATAAATTTCAACTTTTTCTGTGTAACTAATAAATCTAATACCAATAATTATTACTACAAAAATGTTCCATAGTCTGGCTATCATCTTGCAATAAAGTCTACTTCATTACATGATTAATTTTTAAGCTTTATAGTAAAATATGACCCCCTTAATAAAATATTAATCTTGATAATGAGCGATATAGAAAAAAAATTTAATAAACGATACCCAAGATGGTTATCAATTTTCATTCACTCCTTACGAGATAACGATGAAGACTTCACTAAAGCTCCACTAAGGATTGCTCTTCCCCTCCTAGCCATTCCTATGATGATAGAACTCAGTATGGAAGCTATCTTTGCTGTGGTGGATATTACTTTCGTCTCTTTTTTAGGAACTGATGCAGTCGCGGCAGTTGGAATCACTGAAGCTCTAATAACAGTTGTTTATGCTATTTGCATGGGTATTGGGGTGACTGTTACTGCCATGGTAGCAAGAAGAATTGGCGCCAATAAACCTAAAGAAGCTGCAGAAATTACTGGACAGATAATTTGGATTGCTGGTGTTATATCAATAATAGTTGGATTAATTGGCTATTCTTTTGCTGCAGATTTACTTAAGTTACTTGGGGCCAGTAATGACGTTATTAATATCGGCACCAGTTATACCGCCATCATATTTGGTGGATCGGCTAGTATCACGTACTTATTTTTACTGAATGCAGCTTTTCGTGGTGCTGGTGATGCCTCGATAGCATTTAAGGCCTTAGCACTCTCTAATGCAATAAATATTATTCTCGATCCTTGTCTTATTTTTGGACTGGGACCATTCCCAGAACTGGGAATTACCGGTGCAGCAATTGCGACAACCATTGGTCGATCTATGGGCGTTCTTTATTTGGCACACACAATATTCAATGCTAATAATCGCCTACAACTTAGCGCCAACGATCTAGTAATTAAAATTAAAAATATAAAAATAATAATCCGCACATCGCTCTATGGAATTAGCCAATTTCTCATCTCAACATCGAGCTGGCTCATTCTTATCAAAATCATTGCTTTATTTGGAACAGCCCCTGTTGCGGCCTATACCATCGCCATGAGACTAATGGAATTTGTATGGTTACCTGTATGGGGATTAGGTAATGCAGCTGCCACATTAGTCGGCCAAAATATGGGAGCAAACCAACCTCAACGAGCCATAAGATCAGTTCAACTGACCATGAAATATGGATTGATCTTTATGGTTGTTATTGGTGTTTTGCAATTTATCTTTGCCCATCAGATTATCAATTTACTAAGCAACGATGCTGAAGTCATTTATTATGGAGTTAACTGTCTCAGAATCATTGCTATTGGCTATCCAGCATTAGCGATTGGTATGATTATTGTGCAGTCATTAAATGGCGCTGGAGACTTAAAGTCACCTGCAATCATAAATTTCTTATGTTACTGGGTTTTACAAATTCCATTGGCTTATTGGCTTTCAACCAATACTGAATTAGAAGTTAATGGTGTATTCATTGGTTTACTGATTGCTGAAGTCACATTAACTATAATGGCATATGCAGTTTTCAAAAAAGGACACTGGCAAAAAATAAGTATTTAAGGGTTTATTCATAAATGTCGTTAGAAAATCTTTTTGAAGCTCATCAAGTTGATCTCTATCGCGATCAATATCAAGTATTTAAAAACTTAACACTCGCAATAAAAAAAAATGAATCTGTGGCCATTCTAGGCGCTAATGGTTCAGGCAAAACCACCCTTTTAAAAGCTCTAAATAAAGAAATTTATCCTGCCTCTAAACCTAATTCCTGGTTAAAAATATACGGGAAAGAAAACTGGAATGTCTGGCAACTAAGATCGATGATTGGTTATGTTTCAGATGATATATATAAAGCTTATACTCCTGAAGTGAGAGGGTTAGAAATCATTCTCTCTGGTTTTCATTCAAGCATAGGAGTTCATGGATCTATTCAACAAAAGATAACTGATGAGCAACTAAAAAAAACAAAAGAAATCATGCTTGAATTAAATCTTTTAAGTTTGATCGATAAGCCTTTATTTAAAATGTCAACGGGACAGCAAAGAAGATGTTTACTTGCCAGAGCGTTAGTAAATGATCCTCAAACATTATTATTGGATGAACCCACTACCGGGTTGGATATAATCAGCACATTTCATTATTTAAAACTGCTAACAAAAATTAAGAATAGAGGCCGTAATATAATTTTAGTTACTCATAATCTCCAAGAAATCAATAAAGACATTGATCGAGTTATATTATTACGTAAAGGAATTGTTATTGCTGATGGACCTCGAGAAAAGATAATCACAGCTAAAAATATTTCGCTGGCTTATGGGATTAATATTGGCCTATCAATGGTTGATGGAAAATATTTACCCTATGCTAAAGGCTAGCCTCCTTCGCAACCGACATGAGATTATTAAGTTGTTTGGGGTTTAAAATTAATAATTCTTTTTCTTTTTTTGTTAATTTTTTAACACAATTCTCTAACTTAAGAGCGTCACTCTTTTCACCCACAACCATAGAAAGAACCAATTTTAAAGGTCCTTTTCCTTGTAGATATTTTGCCCCTCTCTTGCTACTAGAAGCGTGTTCACTGATTCGTCTATTAACATCTATGGTGATGCCAGTATAAAGGCTATTGTCCTTGCAACGGACGAGGTAGATATTCCATTTTTTCATTCTAAAGTCAGAATATTATTAGATAATAGATCGCCGCGCTTCATTTTTGTTATTTTAGCTTCCTTGATCTTCCATAATTCAGATAACCATAACTGAAAACGCTTTCTATCCTCGATGCAATTATCATAATCACCAGCAATCATCCATTTCTCAATGGGTTTCTTCACAACATCGACCGCAACTGAATCAAATTTACCGCAAAGCATATCCCAAAAACTAACAATTCCTTTTGGGTAAACAATTGTGACATCAAGAATTTTATCAAACATATCGCCCATAGCAGATATTGCCATAGCAATACCTCCAGCCTTAGGTTTTAGTAAATTATGATAAGGAGATTTGGTGGTTAATTTTTTAGATTCAGTAAAACGAGTTCCTTCCACAAAATTAATTACACTAGTAGGCACATTACGAAATTTACGGCATGCTTTTTTCGTGGCTTCTACGTCCTGACCTTTTTTTGAGGGATTCTTTTCTAAAAATTCCTTAGAGTATCGTTTCATAAACGGCATATCTAAGGCCCACCAAGATAATCCTAGAAACGGCAGCCAAACTAATTCTCGTTTAATGAAAAATTTAAGGAAAGGGATTCGGCCATTAAATACGGTCTGCAAAACAATAACGTCTACCCATGACAGATGATTAACCAATAATAAGTACCAATCTTTTTCATCCAAGTGATCAATACCACTTACATTCCAATGTGTTTTGTTAATAGTGGAAAAAATAAAGGAATTACAACTAATCCAAAATGAAGCCATTTTTGAGGGTAATTTTGTAAATAATTTTTTTAGATAATCTCCGGGCAAAAATGCACGAATCATCGCAAATAGAATTAATGGCACAAACCAAATAATTGTATTTACAATCAAAAGCATGAGGACAACAATGCCTTGTAAGTTTTTCATAATATAAGTGACAAATTAAACACTATGTCGCCAAAATAAAAGCATTAAAATGATTCATTTAATCTGTTCTACTAGTTACTTCTAGTAAATGGTAACCAAATTGAGTCTTTACAGGTCCCTGCACAGAACTCACTTCAGCGCTAAATACCACTTTATCAAATTCTGGTACCATCATGCCTGGTCCAAATTCACCAAGATCTCCGCCTTGATTTCCTGAAGGGCATGAAGAATGTTGTTTCGCCAAATCAGAAAATTCAGCACCTTCAATAATTTGTTTTTTTAGTGATATACACTGCTCTTCTGAATCTACCAAAATATGTCTTGCTGTTGCCTTTGCCATAATTATTACCTTTTTAAATTGTGTTTAAATAAATCATACATCCTGTCTTCTCCGAAGTCGCTTATGACACCCAGACTGTCTCAATTACTTGATTAAGTCCGCTTTTTCTAAACTTCGGTGAACTATTCTCAATATCATTATATGAATCTTTTTCTATAAGATCAGACCAATAAGATAACATCTCAACAGGTTTTATTGAATATGGTGGCCCTTCAACAAAACCTTCTGCATATTCCAGTGATATTATAAATTTATAAGCTTCTTGCCCTAACAAAGATTTCATATGATGAACATAACTAGATCTTATTTCAGGTCTTATGGCAACGATTGAGCCTCTGTCATACAATGCTTCTGCATCACACAAATCATAATCAAAATAATCTCCACAATAAATAGAAATCTGAATATTGATCGCTTCAAAGATTTTTAAATTCTTATACGTACTCTCTTTGTAGATTAAATTATTTTCTAAAAAGAAGGCTCTAGCGCCAATTTCTGATACTTCTATACCAATCACACGATGCCCAAGATTGGCCAACCAAACCAGATCTTTTGATTTTCCACAAAGCGGCACCAATACAGTGCAACTTCTATTAACCGGTGACCAATGTTTCTTTAAAGAGGCATTACCTAGTTCTTGATGCCAGCCAATCCGATTATCTTGCCATCTATCTCTCCATTCTCTAAGCAATAATTTCACCCAATAAGTATATTAAAAATATTTTTGCTTTTATTTCTAATCTTTCAAAAAAAATATATTTAGCTAAAACATGAAATCAGTATAATAGCTCACAATTCATCCGCATAATTAAACCTCAGATATATCTGAGAATAAATCAAGGAATAAAAAAATGTCAACAGCCGCATTAATCAATGGAAAACAAAAAGCACAGGAATTGACAGTAACAATCAAAGAAGCGACTTTAAGATTAAAGCAAGAAGGTATTATTCCAGGACTTGCAGTTGTTATTATTGGAGAAGATCCAGCCAGCCAGGTCTATGTAAGAAATAAAAAAAGGACTGCTGAGGAGTGTGGTTTTTCATCAACCCAACATTCTTTGGGTAAGGATGTTAGCGAACAAGAGGTTTTAAATTTAATCAAAACCCTCAATGAAGATTCAGCGGTTCATGGTATTTTAGTTCAACTGCCGTTACCTAGAAATTTAAATGAAGAATTAATCACACAATCTATTGTTCCTGAAAAAGATGTTGACGGATTTCATTATATCAATATTGGTAAATTAGCAGCGGGAGATTTAGAAAATGCTTTTGTACCCTGCACTCCTGCTGGCTGTATGTTAATGATTGAAGATCATCTGGGCAAAGATCTATCAGGCTTACATGCGACTGTCATTGGGCGGTCTAATATAGTTGGAAAACCCATGGCAAGTTTATTGCTCCAAGCCAACGCGACAGTCACAATCTGCCACAAAGCAACTATAGATGTCCCCGGTATCGTGAAACAATCAGATATTGTAGTTGCTGCTGTTGGACGGCCAGATATGATCAAAGGAAATTGGATTAAACCAGGAGCTGTAGTGATTGACGTAGGTATCAACAGAATCGAGGTTGAAGAAAATGGTGAAATGAAATCAAAATTAACTGGAGATGTTGATTTTGATGAAGTGGTAAAAGTTGCAAGCGCCATTACTCCTGTCCCTGGTGGTGTTGGACCGATGACTATCGCTATGCTTATGTTTAATACTCTGAGTTCAGCTAAAAACAGTCAATAAAAAATGAAATACTTAAACTCAGAAAATATTCCCTGTATTAATCTTAGTCATCTTCAAGAGGACTCGCCAGAATATAATGCAGCTATCCTTAAAATTAAAACAAGCTGCCTTAATCCTGGATTTTTTTGCCTAGAGAATTTATCCTCAGATACGGAAAAAATGATTGATGTAACAGCTAGTCACATGGAATATTTGTTTTCAATGGAAGAAGATAACCCTGTAAAACAAGATATTAATGTAACCGGAAAATCCAATACCTATGGCTGGATGCCAATGTTTCAAGAACCTGCATATGAGCCTGGAACAATTGCACATCTTGAATCATTTGATTTCGGAAGAAGTGAAAAAGAAATAGAATCAGAAAACTTCACCAAAAATCAGTGGCCAAATATAACTGATTTCAGAAAGGATATTCGATCAATTTGGAGCGAATATACAAATGTAGGCATGCTTACCTTAAAAGCAATCGCTAAAAGTCTTAACTTACCTATAGACTTTCTCGCTGAATCCTGTAAATCACAAGATCTCAGTACCATGCGACTTCTTAATTATCCTGCTGTTGATTCATCTGCCATTGATAAAAATAATGTTGGTATATCCGCTCATACTGATTTTGAATGCATAACCCTAATCTCACAAACCGCCCCTGGTTTAGAGCTTTTAGGCACTAATGGTGATTGGTACAAAGCTTCTTCAGATAATAAAAAAATTATCGTAATTATTGGCAAAATGTTAGAGACTTGGACGAACGGATTAATTCAAGCTACCAAGCATCGAGTCCACAATAGAGAATGGCAAAGATACAGTATGGTTCTTTTTTTTGGAGTAAATGATGAAATAATTATCAAGCCACTACAAGAATTTTTACAAAAAGATCAACCGTCTAAATATACTCCGATTTCGCAACGTGAGCATATAAAAAATGAATTATCGATGGCGGAAAAGAACCGGGATGATATATCTAAAGGATCATAAAAGACTATATTACTGACGCCAAGGTCTTCCTAGAAATATTTCCACCGCAAACCACAATAGCGACATTCTTTCCTTTATAAAGATCTTTTCTAGCAAGGAAACCAGCAAGTGCAACACCAGCGGCTCCCTCGATCAACATTCGATGAACATCAATAAATGTTTGCATACTTTCTTTGATTTGTTGTTCAGAAACCAATTCATAATGATCAACATATTTCTGGCAAAGATCGAATGTAATCGCACCCTCTTCGATCCCTCCTGCAGTTCCATCTGATAAGGTAGGATCACTGATCATATCAATGATCTTGCCTGACTTAATAGAATGAGTCATTACTGCTGAGGCAGATGGCTGGCAGCCAATCACTTGAATATCAGGCAATAAAGATTTCATATAGGCTGCAACACCCGAGATTAAGCCACCGCCGCCTATCGCGACGAATACTGCATCGCATTGAGGTAATTGGGAAACAATCTCTTTACCGCAAGTACCTTGGCCAGATATAACTTCTTCATCATTATAAGGAGACAAAAATGTTAACTTATTTTCTGCTGCATATCGACGTGCATAATTCTCAGTATCTACTCCATCCTTTCCAAAAAATCGTACCTCACAGCCAGATCTTTTAATTGCATCAACCTTAATACTTGAGGTGCCTTCAGGAACAAAAACAAGACCAGCAATGCCCAATTCTTTCATGGCATAAGCTGATGCAGCACCATGATTACCGCTTGACGCAGTAACGCAACCACCCCTCTTTTGTTGCTCACTCAAAAGAAGCACTTTATTGAATGCACCACGAGCTTTAAATGAACCCGTTATTTGAAGATTTTCTAGTTTCAGCCATACCTTTGAACCACTCATATCACTATAATATGGCGAGAATTCCAAAGGAGTTTTTCTGATATGATTTTCAATCCGATTTGCAGCATCTGTAATATTTTGAGGTAGTATTTTTATTTCCATATTCATTTCACCCAAATTAAAAAATCAATATTTTTAGTGTCTAGATGCACTCAGAGAGTATCTTCATGTCATTATCGAAAGAATCTGCCTCTAATGGCCCAAAAGAAAAACGAATAAACTTATCCAATGGACTCGCTGACACGCCGTCACGTTGCATATCACATAAGTAACCAGGCAAGATACCAGCATCATGCTTAAATAAACGTTCATTAAACTCATCCGCGGTCAGATTATTCGGAAGCAGTCCCCAGTGATAAAAACCTCCACACCCAGTGAAAAGCTCAAAGCCGAGCTCTAGAAGCCCTGTCTGATATCTTTCTCGTTGCGATTTATAAAAATCACAGACTGCTTGACGAGCATGAGCAACGCGACTTTTTTCAAGTAATTCTGTAACGTATAATTGAGAGGGTCTCGAAATTCCTCCCATTCCGAAAGAGGAGTAATTCCTAAATAATTCAATATGTTTTTCAGCGGCAATGACCCACCCTACTCTCATTCCAGGAACCTGGAGCCCCTTAGTGGCGGCCCCCACTATAAAGATATCTGTATTATCGATATCTTTCACATAACTAATTGCACTCATCGGTTTCGGGTCATTATAAAACTCATAGGCTTCATCAAAGATAGCTCCACGACCAGGTTGACTGTATTTCTCAACCATATTTTTTAGTCTATTTGGAGAAAGGGCAACTCCCGTGGGATTACATGGATTACTCTTAAGTAACAATACTCTTTTACTACCTTCCACGGGATCTATATCATAATCACTATCGCTTGGCCTAAATTCATTGCTAATATTACTGGGAATAATATGTACTTTTTTATTTAAAAGTCTCAACATGTCCCAATATGGAGTATATTCAGTCTCTTCAAGAGCCACGCATACATCTGATTCAAGAAAAGCTAAATTAGCTAAAAGACCAGGCCTTCCTCCAGCAAAAACCCCAACATGATCAGGAGTAATGTTCGCAGAATAATAATCATTGTAATAATCAGCTATTGCTGACCTTAACTCTATCTCACCGGTTGCCTTCGGATATTTTAAATCTAAATTATTCAAAGCAATCGAATCAGGTAATGAAGGGCCGCCTGGTAATTGTGAAGTCAATGGATAACCCTGAGCCCAAGGATGAGTTCCATGATCGCCCATATATTTTGAGGTGGCATCTGCAAATTTGAATAATGTTTCATATACGCCCATCGGCGGGAATTGAACTAACATAATTTATTTCCTATTCTAAAATATTTATCATAATCAAAACTTCAAAACCAAACGATACAGTTGTATAAATAATAATTCTAGAATTTTTGACAATCTTTAAAATATACTTCAATACAAAACGTTACATTTCTTAACATTAATTAACTGGATTATAGGAAATAGCTTGTTATCATTCGAGCCCTTAATTCATCTACAATGATTATATAAATATCAAATGTTTAGCTTCAGTTTAGAAAAATTCAAATCCTGGTATTTACCTTTTGGTATTTTCTTTACCATCGTTCTTTGGTTGCTAAGCGGAATCTCTCAAACCGAAAATACTGTTTCAACTCAGGAATCAAAGAAAATCAATGCGCAACCATTGATTAGCGTAAGAGTACGCGATCAAATAGCTAAAAACATTACTCGAAATCTAACCATTAACGGAAGAACAGCTCCGTCGAGAATAGTAACGATAAAAGCTGAAACAGATGGTAGAGTGATGAAAATAGGTGCTAAACGTGGAGAGAAGATCTCCATGGGCAGCCTGTTAGTTCAATTAAGTGAGCGTGATCGTTTTGCAAACCTTGCGGAATCAGAAGCCATTGTAAAACAAAGAGAGGTCGAATTTTTAGGACAAAAAAAATTAGCCAATGATAATTTAGTTTCAGAAATAAAACTCCAAGAAGCTGTCAGTAATCTTGAGAAGGCGAAAACACAGTTAATAAGGGCATCTTTGGATATTGATTTCATGAATATAAAATCGCCTTTCGAAGGGTCACTTCAAGATCGATACGTCGAAATTGGTGATTTCGTAAAATCTGGTGATAATATTGCCACCATAATTGATGATAAGACACTAATAGTAAAGGCTGAAATTTCAGAAAATGATGTCAAATTCTTAAAAGTCGGTGATCTTGGGTTAGCCAAATTATCTACAGGGCAAGAAATTCAAGGAATCATAAGATACATTGCACCAGCCGCTCAAGAATCTACAAGAACATTTAATATAGAACTAAAATTGAAAAATGATAAGGGAGCTCTCAGAGCTGGAGTTTCTACTCAATTAATTATTTCTGCAGAAGAAGTAACAGCGCACCTCGTATCCCCAGCATTACTTAGTCTTAACGATGAAGGAATCATTGGTATCAAAATCATTGAAGAAAAAAATAAAGTAAAATTTATCCCCGCGGATATAGTGTTAGCTTCCGATGAAGGGGTATACATTGCAGGACTACCCTTTACCTCGACCATTATTACTGTTGGCCAAGGTTATGTTAAATCGGGTATGCGAGTAAATCTGATATCTGAAAGCGATACTGAAGCAACATTAGCTGCTCAGAGAGAAAAACAAGGTCAATAAATGCAGATTATTAATGCTGCTTTGTCACGTTCTAGAACCTCAATTCTTTTCTTGATTGTTATTCTCGTGGCTGGAATGACGACCTATATAAATACGCCAAAAGAAGCTGAGCCTGATATTGAAATACCGAATATATATATAAGTATCACTCATGAAGGAATCTCCCCAGAAGATTCAGAGCGACTATTAATAAGGCCAATAGAACAAGAGATTCGCTCTATTGCTGGAATCAAACAAATAGATGCAGATGCTTATGAAGGTGGTGCGAATATACAATTAGAATTTTATGCTGGCACTAATACCAATGCTGCACTTCAAGAAACTAGAGCAAAAGTTGATTTAGCAAGGGCAAAACTACCAAAAGAAACAGAGGAGCCTTCGGTTAATGAAGTTAAGTTCTCTCGCTTCGACCCAATGTTGGTAATTAATATTGCTGGAGAAGTTCCAGAAAGAACACTTTCATATCTAGCAAAAGACCTAAAAGAAAAAATAGAAGCAAATAAAGGGGTCTTAGAAGCCGTTTTAGTCGGTGATCGTGAGGAAGTAATGGAGATTATTATTGATCCATTAGCTATGGAGAGTTATGGGTTAAATCCATTTGATATCCTAAATTTAGTCAATGCAAATAATCGACTCGTTTCAGCAGGAGCAATGCAAAACACCAAAGGAAGATCTCCAGTTAAAATATCAGGAGTATTCGAATCCGCCACAGATGTTCTAGAAATGCCTATAAAAGTAGACGGCAATCGTATAGTTCATTTTGGAGATGTTGCCTCAGTCCAAAGAACATATAAAGATGCTCAAACACTCGCCCGTCTCAATGGCGAGTCTGCTCTTGCGATTGAAGTTATTCAACGCTCTGGAGCTAATGTTATTTCCACCGTTGATGAAATTAAAGAACTCATAAAAATCGAACAACAATATTGGCCTGAAAATATAAATATCGTGGCATCCAGAGACAAGTCTAAGGAAGTCAAAACAATGCTAAGCGATCTTCAAAATAGCGTCATTTCAGCTGTGGTACTCGTGTTTATTATTATCATTGGAATACTCGGTTTACGTTCAGCGATTTTAGTTGGAATAGCCATTCCAGGTAGCTTCCTTCTAGGTATTTTATTAATATCAATGGCGGGTATAACAATCAATATGATGGTTCTTTTTGCCCTAATTATGGCAGTTGGTATGCTCGTTGATGGAGCAATCGTAGTCACTGAGTTAGCAGATAGAAGAATGAGTGAGGGTGACAGCAAGAAAGTAGCATACTCCGCCGCAGCCAGAAGAATGTCATGGCCAATTATTGCATCAACCTGCACTACATTAACTGCATTTATTCCTCTTGCATTTTGGCCAGATATGATCGGAGAGTTTATGAAATTTCTCCCCATCACACTCATTGCAGTTCTCTCTTCGTCCTTAGTAATGGCATTAATCTTCATCCCTACACTGGGCTCTCTATTTGGTAAGGCTGGTTCGGCAGATCAAAAAATGATTCACAATCTTTCAGCAGCAGAAAAAGGGGACATCAATTCCGTAACTGGTCTTACGGGTAAATACATTAAATTCCTAAGAAAAGCCCTACAACGTCCGTCAATCAATATATTCTTTGTCTCCATGCTATTAGTTGTAATTTATCTTACCTTTTTCTTTTTCGGGCGAGGGGTAGAACTATTTCCAGAAACAGAGCCTGAATTTGCGAATATTGAAATCTATGCTCGAGGTGACTTATCGATCACTGAAAAAGATAATCTAGTTAAACAAATAGAAAGTTTTGTAATTAATTCTTCAGAAACAGAAAGCATTTATGTAAAAGTTGGCTCTTCTAGTTCTGGTGGAGGTCGTCCAGGAGGAAGTGGCGCGTCACAAGATTTAATTGGCACTATTTCATTAAACCTAAAAGAATGGGACCAAAGACGGCCAGTTGATGAAATTCTTAATGATATTCGTGAATCTTTAACGGGAATAGTGGGTATAAAACTAGCAACAAGAAAACCTGAGAATGGACCCCCCTCAGGAAAACCAATTTCTATAGAAATCTCCTCAAGAAATCCAGAACTTCTCTATGGGTCTGTGGAAAAAATAAGTAATGCTCTTGGATCTATCGATGGAATTATTAATTTACAAGATGACCGACCGTTACCTGGAATAGAATGGCAAATCAAAGTGGATCGAGCTGAAGCAGCCCGTTTTGGTGCTGATATAACGGTGATTGGAACAATGATTCAACTGGTAACCAATGGAATAAAACTCGGAGAGTACCGCCCTGATGACGCAGATGATGAACTGGATATTCGTGTTCGTTTTCCACCCAACAAAAGAAATTTAGATGAAATTGACAAATTAAGAATCTCTTCAAATGAGGGTTTAATACCAATTTCTAATTTTATAACTCGAGTTCCAGAGCAAAAAGTCAGCACTATTCATAGAACTGACCTTAGAAGAACAATGAAAGTTGAGGCTGATGTTGCATCGGGCTATTTAGATTCAGAAATTGTTAAAGATATGATGGGCATATTGCCATCTCTAGATATTCACCCTCAAGTGAATGTTAAATTCAGAGGTGGTAGTGAAGATCAAGAAGAAGCAATGAATTTTCTTACAAAAGCTCTGGTAATTTCACTCGCGATTATGTTTATTATTCTAGTTACACAATTTAATAGTCTTTTTCAGGCTTTTTTAATTTTAACTGCAGTTGTCTTTTCCACTGGTGGTGTCTTATTAAGTAACTTAATTACCGGAGAGCCTTTCAGCATCATAATGAGTGGTGTAGGTGTTATTACTTTAGCTGGCATTGTTGTAAATAATAATATTGTTCTGATCGATACCTATAATGTACTAAGATCTAGGGGTGAAAAACCCATAGAAGCAATTATTAGAACATGCGCGGTTCGCCTAAGACCAGTAATTTTAACTACGGTAACAACGATAATGGGTTTAATGCCAATGGCATTAAGTATGAATATTAATTTTCTTTCTCGGGACGTTTCATTCGGCGCTCCAAGCACACAAATGTGGGTTCAATTATCGTCTGCTGTAGCTGTTGGACTCGCTTTTGCAACAATCTTAACATTGCTTCTTACTCCAAGTTTTCTTATGCTTCAAGCAAATGCACTTAATTACTATTCAAAAAGATTCAAAGCTTCTAGTATTTAATTATTAAAAATTAGTGCCAAATTTCTTGCCCGAAGTGAATCTTTCTCTTTGATTAATTGACTTAAGTAAGCTGATATTTATTAATAATTCTATCGATTATTTTAAATCATCCATCAAAAAATAATGATACTTAGAGTATAAAATGAAAAAAATAACAACAAATAGTGATTCATTTAGACTGGCTTTAGGTTTTCTAATGATCGGTCAGTTTTGCGGTTTATCGCTTGATATTCTGGCCAAACATTTACTTGAGGAATATTCCCTATCACAGTTCATATTTGCAAGAAGTCTATTTGCTTTAATTATTTTCTCTTTTATTGCTCCTTGGTATGGTGGTCTTGAGAGCATTAAAACAAAAAGATGGAAATGGCATTTTTTAAGAGCAGTTCTATCTATTGTAGCTATGTTCGGATTTTTTTATGGAATTACCTTAATGCCCCTGGTTAACGCATTAACCTTGGCCTATATTGCTCCCCTCATCGTTACCGCATTATCTGGACCCCTCTTAAGAGAGTCCGTCGGATGGCGGCGTTGGGTAGCGGTATTAATTGGATTTTTAGGGGTTTTGATTATTCTTAGGCCTGGATCGAATATGTTTTCATTGGCTTCGGTATCTGTACTTGCAGCAGCCATTAGCTATGCGCTATTGGCTATAACCGCACGTAAATTAGCCACTACTGAATCAACAATCTCAATGTCTGTATATGTTTTAGTCGGTCCTTTTGTAGCCTCTCTCTTCTTCTTACCCAATAACTACACTACCCCGACAATTTCTGCTTGGTTAATTTTTTTTCTTGCTGGTCTTTTTTCAGTTGGGACTTGGATTGGATTTATCAATGCCTACAAAAAATCTTCACCCGTAATTTTAGCGCCATTTGAATATATAGCTCTTATCGGAGCAGCATTTGCTGGGTATTGGATATGGCAAGAAATTCCTGATCGTTTTGTTATTATTGGAGCATTTATTATTATCAGCAGTGGCTTATTTGTGGCTTATCGAGAGATGAATAAATCTCAGCCCACACTTTATTTACGTGGCTTCAGATCCACTGGAGTGGATCTTATTAAGCGTAAATTAACTCGAAAAAGAAATATTTAAGTCATTTACTTTAGTAATTCCACAATGACATCAATTCTTGCTGTTATATTCTCAATTACTTCGGCAGATAGCATAATTTGTTTTTCAACTTGATCGTATTCACGCTCCTCAATTGCTTCTCTTACCGCAGGAATTGTTTTTACACCATAACCAGTATAAAAACCGGGTGCATAAATATAATGCTTATACCATTCACGCTTTGGTAAACCTTCATCTCGAATCATCAATCGCTCAACGGTATATAACAAATTATTAAGCTCTTTTGTTGATTTTTTGTTGATTTGACCCACAGTTTCGAAATTAGTGGCAGATTCCTTTAATTCTGCCAATGCATTTTTCAATGGTGAAAAATTAAAGTAAGGAACGCTATCCTTTATTGTTGGCGGTGAAATAGTTTTTGTCGGGTCCAGTGCTGCAGTATAAGTACCATCAATAATCATACTATTTTTATCTTTAGTATCGACTCGCATGGAATCTGCTAGCTCTTCTAACTCACCAATATAAAGATCAATGTTGTCAGCGAAGCCCTTAAATTCAAATGGAAGTCGCTCGGAATTAGCCAGTCGAAGTGTTGCTCTACCCGCAACCTGAGCCAGTGAAACACCATATATTAAGTTAGGATCACGCCACGTTGTATAATGTTCATAGGTATCATAAAGCGTATGATAACTTCCATCCCTTGCTTCTCCGCCAAAGCTAATATTAGCTGAAGAAATACCAAGATGTTGCAAGAAAGGGGTGTAATCGGAGCCTGAGCCCAGAGGATTAATGCGAATATCTGATCTTTTTTCAGCATCTTTTCGTTTTTGCGCTGAATTATTATTTAATTTTAAATCTGCTCGTTTTCTCTCCTTGAGAGAAATATCCATTAGAGGATCACGAACCTCTTCAATGATCTGATTGAAAAAACGCTCTAGAACATGACTGCCACCAATATTTACGAACCCACGTGAATTGCCATCAGTATTTAAATAGGCAACAACATGCTCCTTTAGTTCATCAGCATGTTCTTCAGCCCACTCTGTTGATCCTATCAAGCCTACTTCTTCAGCATCCCAAGCAGCATATATTATTGTTCTCGCTGGTCGTTTACCTGATTTTGCCAATTTAGCTACCGATTTGGCTTCGGCTAACAATGCAACCATGCCTGATATAGGATCAGCAGCGCCATGATTCCAACCATCATGATGGTTACCACGAATGACCCATTCATCTGGATATAGAGATCCATTAAGCTTTGCGATCACATTATAGGCAGTGGTTGTTTGCCAATTAAACTTAAGATTTAATTTTACTTTAGCGGGCCCAGGTCCAAGATGATAAGTAATAGGGAGACCACCCCTCCACTCTTTAGGAACTGCAGGGCCTCCCATGGCACTTAATAGCGGTAATGCATCTCGATAAGAAATAGGCAATACAGGAATTTTTGTAATAGTTGTCGCTTCTTCAAAACTTAATCTTTCGGCTGTTTTTGTAGCGCCAATGCCTGGTGTCAATACATCACCGGGATACGTTGGCATGTCCATTACTGAACCACGCTGCACTGCGCTGTCATTTTTAAAGGGGCCTTTTGGATATACATCACCCATCCCATAACCATCATCGGCAGGATCTGAATAAATAATAGTAGCAATCGCACCTTTCTCACCTGCGAGTTTTGGTTTAATACCTCGCCAGGATTTACCATACTTAGCGATGGCAATCTTTCCTTTAACATCAATTCCATAACGATCTAGAATTTCATAGTCTTGTGGCATACCATAATTTACGAACACCAATTCACCTTCGACTTTTCCGTCAATTGAAAATGCATTATAGGGGGGCAATAAATTCTCACGTACAAATGTACTGGGGTCTTCAACTAACGAATCCTCAGTCAGGGTTGCTTTGTATGTCGTTGGAGAAATTAAGCTGAGTTCACGTATCATTGGTGTCGGTATAAGGACGTAGTATTCTTCTATCTCTACATCAAAACCCCATGATTCAAACAATTGAGCAATATATTCTGCATTCTCTTTTCCTGCCAAGGAACCGACATGATGCGGCTCCTTAGATAAATATTTCATCCATTTATCCATCTCCAAGGCATTAAGACTCCGATCATAATCTGTTTCAATTTGTTTTTGATATAAACTCCCTTCCTCACTAAAGCCAATAATAGTTTCTGCATTGAGTTGCTGCTGCATACATATAAAAAATAAGGCTAAGGCAAAATTTCTCATTCATTTTCTCCGTAAGTAATCATTATGAAATTAATGCTTTAAACTCAATAAGAAATTGTTTCACTTTTATAGAGTTTCTAGAGCCAAGTCGTATTAGTATTTTTTGACCGCTCGATAAAGCTTCTAGTTCGGGGTGTATAAATTCATACAAAACATGTGGTCTATGTAAAATAATTGGATCATTAACTTCAGGTGTAGCGATTAAATGATTTATAACATCGATCATCCGGTCATTAAAATAAGCGTTTGGATAACCTAAATCTTCATAAGCTTCCTGAAAAAGAGGATAAAAACGAAGATAAATATCTGCTAAATCATTCGCACCAATTATTGCCAATTGATCCACTAAGAATGCATATCTATCATAACTTTTATTACTTAAGATAAAGCCATTACCGCTAGGTGACCTCTCAGCAAGAAAAGAATCCTCGATAGCGGCAATAGGACGCATCCGTTCAGCCATATATTTTCTAGATAGATTATCAATTGTTGCCACAACCTTCTCAATTAATCTAGTTTGAGATAGTAATTTAGCAATCCCATCATTGAGAGTTTCCGATAAAGCCAAATGTAAGTATTGATCACTCTGATTCAGAGCTGGCAGAGCCATCAAGTCAGGTCTTTGAATCCTATCAACTGTTGCTACTGGTAACGGAAATCTCGGCCCTTCTGAAGTGTTAGCCTTGATTGATTCTGATGGAATGACGGTTTTATCAATATTAAATATAAAATCATCATTAGATTTCATTTTAAAATACAGAAAACTCACCATACAAATAAATATCAGCGCAATTGAGTAATTCAGATAAGGGTTAAATCTTTTCATTGCATAATAACGAAACTAATCGGCTCCTAATGATACAATATTAATGGATCTCATTATCTAAAACTATAATACTTAAATTAATGATTTTAAATATATTTCTCTCACTTAGCCCTTTCAAATAAAGAATAAACTTTTACTTATGTTCAAAAAATATCTAATTATCCTAATTTTCATTCTCCAAGCTTGCGTCAATCCACAAGATACACAAGTAAATTCCAATGAAAAAATCGAAACAATTATCCAAGAGTACCTTTTACTTGAATTGAGCATGGGAATTCACCACCAAGATCATGTCGATGCCTATTTTGGTCCAGATCATTTCAAACATTTAGCACTAGAAACAAAATTAACTCTAAATCAAATTCATGAGAAAGCAGAAATTCTATCCGCACAATTAAAAAATCTAACTCATAGCTCAACAATGCCGATCCAGAGAAACAGAAACCTTGAAGCAAGACTTCGCGCCCTAAAAACAAGAATTAAAATTTTTAGAGGGGAATTAATTTCTTTTGATAATGAAACACAAGAACTATTTAGTGTGGTAGCCCCCAATAACGATATTGAATATTTTGACATTGTACTTACTGAGATTGATGCTTTGATTCCTGGAAAGGATGAATTGTCCACTCGTGTTAATAAATTCAAACAACAATTTATTATACAGCCTCAATATCTTGAAACAGTCTTCAATGCTGCCATCGAGGAATGTCGTCGTCGTACTTTGCAATATATTAAATTACCTGAAAATGAAAACTTCACCATTGAATATGTCCAGAATAAGCCTTGGTCTGGTTACAATTGGTATCAAGGTAATTCTCATAGCATCATACAAATAAATACCGATCTTCCTATCATGATCAATCGGGCAGTTGATCTTGGCTGTCACGAGGGTTACCCCGGACATCATACCTATAACTCCCTAATCGAAACTAATTTAGTAGTGCAAAAAAACTGGCAGGAATATTCACTCTATCCATTATTTGGGCCGCAATCATTAATTGCTGAAGGAAGTGCTAACTATGGAATTCAACTGGCCTTTCCAAATACCGAAAGGATGGATTTTGAAAAAAATACTTTATTTAAACTAGCTAAATTGAAGGTTACCGATGTAGATCGTTATTACCAATTGCTGGCTCTCCAGGATGAATTAAAATATGCTGGTAACGAGGTGGCAAGACGTTATCTTGATAAAGAAATATCACGCGATCAAGCCATTGAATGGCTCATTAAATATACTCTGACATCAAAAGAAGGTGCAAAAAAGAGCACGGAATTCTACGATAAATATCGAAGTTATGTCATTAACTATAATCTTGGAAAAGATATAGTTAAACAATACATTGAAACCTCAAGCATCAGTCATAACGTAAGATGGGAAAATTTTGAGCGGTTATTATCAGAGCCCATGCTACCAATTGATTTAAACTAATCCAGGGCACCATTATAAAATGATCAATACAACCCTACTCATAAGTCTTATCAGCCTTACTTTTTTAAGTATTATTACACCCGGCCCATCAAATTTGATTGTTATGTCATCTTCAGCCTTATTTGGATGGCGGAGAACCATTCCTATGTTTTTGGGAATATCCACTGGTTCTGCTCTTATGGTGTCTGCTTCTGTTTATGGATTAGGGGCAATTATTGAGTCATGGCCATGGCTATTAGTAGCCATTAAATTACTTGGTGCAGCATGGCTGACAAATATGTCCATACAGTTTTTAAAAAAAGGACTGTCTAATAACTCTGAAACGCAAGGTAAAAATCAATCTAATTCAATCAGACCCTTTCGTTTTTACGAAGGGATTTTTATGCAATGGGCCAACCCAAAAGCAATCATTGTTGCATTAACTATTGCGGCTTCATTTATTGATATTTCAGAAACACCTTTTCAAAGTTTAATTATTATTTTAGGGATTTTTATAACTGTAGGAATCCCTACAGCAAGCGTTTGGTTATTTCTTGGTAACCTAGTAAATAAAATGGTAACTGACGAGAAATATGCTAAAAAATTCAACTTAATCATGGGCGGGTCAATCTTGTTAACCGCAATAATGATTTTATTGGCTTGAATATTGTCCTTCTGACTAGATTGTTACAATATGCAATAGAATACTTTTTAATATTTTAGGTATAATATAATCTTAAAAAGCAAAGGGGATGGGCATGGCTCAAGCTATAGACATACTAAGTCAAAATATATTTCTAAATCGTCTCAATGAAATGCGTGCCGCCGGTGGTAAAGCAATTACAACCGGTATCAATGATGAAACCCTTAAAGAATTTTTAACCCATGACTTAGATCTTCAAAATGCTATTCATCATGGTTTCTCGAATTTCCAATCTCTCAAGCTCAAACAACCAGCATTAATTGAAGCTTCAGAAAAAAAACAAATAAGCATCACCCAAGAAAGCATTGTGAATTTTTATGCACAAGATATGGTAAACCCCTATGTAGCCATAAGCGCTGCCGGCCCATGGATCGTGACCCTTAAAGGTGCGGTTATCTATGATTGTGGTGGTTACGGAATGCTTGGACTAGGACATACACCAGATATAGCACTTGATGCGATGAACCAACTGCATGTTATGGCCAATATTATGACTCCCTCAGTCAGTCAAATGAAATTTATTCAAACGCTCAAAATGGAGATAGGTCACTCTAGAAAAAATAGTATAAATTTCACTGATTTTTGTTGTTTAAATAGTGGCTCCGAATCGGTTTCAATTGCGGCAAGATTAGCTGATGTAAATGCAAAAGCATTAACATCAAAAGGTGCCATTCATGAAGGAAAAACCATCGGACGCTTAACCCTCAAAGGAAGCTTCCACGGTCGTACTGACAGACCAGCACAATTTTCACATTCAACTCAAAAAAGCTACCAAGAACATTTAAAATCTTTTGAAAATAGTACCCTGATGACTGTGACACCAAATGATATTAATGAGTTGGAATCTATATTTAAAACTGCAGAAAAAGAAAATATTTTTATCGAAGCTTTCTTTATGGAGCCAGTAATGGGTGAAGGAAATCCCGGACAAGCTATTACTCCTGAGTTCTATAAAAAAGCCAGAGAGCTAACAAAAAATTATGGGACATTACTGCTGATTGATTCTATACAGGCGGGGCTTCGAGCTCATGGTGTTTTATCAATCATCGATTATCCTGGATTTCAGGAATTAGATTGTCCAGATATGGAAACATATTCAAAGGCATTGAATGCAGGTCAATATCCATTATCCGTTCTTGCTATGACTGGCCAGGCTGCTAACCTATACAGATCTGGAATTTATGGAAATACCATGACTAGTAATCCTAGAGCCTTGGATGTAGCAGTGGCTGTAATTGAAAATTTATCCCCTGAAATTAGAAAGAATATTCAAGATCGTGGCAATGAATTAGTCTCTAAGTTACATTCACTAACCATAGAGTTGGATGGGGACATTACTAATGTCCAAGGTACCGGCCTTCTGGCAAGTTGTGAGTTAAACTCCCAATTCAAATGTTCAGGCTCAGAGAGTACTGAAGAATATTTAAGAAAAAATGGTCTTGGTGTAATCCATGGTGGTATCAACTCATTACGTTACACACCTCACTTTAATATGACCTCTGAAGAAGTTGATTTGGTCGTCATGCTCACTAAAGATGCTCTTTTAAATGGACCTAAAAAAGCTATTAATTAATAGATTAAGCGGTTTTAATCGGACTTTTTTACTCTTATTAGCGTTAAGTCTCGCTGGTCTTTCTTTTGCGGATGATGCTCCTTCAACCAATGACAAGATATACTCAAAAAAACAGGCAAAAACTGGAGAAGCCCTTTACAAAAATAATTGCTTAATTTGTCATAACAAAAAGTATTTTCGACCAGTATTTAAAACGTGGGAGAATCAATCCTTAGGCACATTTTTTTTAGTAATGAGCTCATCCATGCCAGAGAATAATCCTGGCTCCTTGGTTCACCAAGAATATATCGATATATTGGCTTATATATTGTCACTCAACCGATACTCTTCAGGGAAAGAAGAATTATCTAATTCTGTTGATGATCTTAATTTAATTACTATACAGCCAAGAAAAAAATAAATATTACCTATTAGATATCTATTAATCTCGGTGAATGTAACAAAATACAAGATAAATTAGATCTATTGGTAATTATGAATAAATAATTTGTTAAGCATTACAAAGAAATGTTAAGGTCATGCTATAAGTATTTATTAATTAAGATTCAAATAAAATCAAAGTATATGGGGTGGAAATGAGTAAATTAATTCAATTAGACAGAAGATCTTTTCTAAAAAGCGCTAGCCTGACTGCTGTTGGTGGATCATTAGCGAGCGTTACTAGTATTGGATCTGCTGCAGAAACGGGTCGTGGTGGCATCAAAAATGGTAAATTTAATTTCGATGAAATTTATGATCGTGATGGCACTGGCAATATTAAATGGGATTCGCAATACGCAAGATTTGGAGCGGAAAATATTGATGTTGGAATGGGTATTGCTGATATGGATTTTCGTGGCTCTCCTGCTATCAAAGAAGCTCTCGATAAAAGAATTCAACACAATAACTGGGGTTATGAAGATCTTAGAAAATCTTATATCGAATCTATTGTTCAATGGAATAGCGAGCGACATGGCTACGAATTAGATCCAGCGACAGTTAAAATATCATCGGGCGTCCATACCCCATTGATTGCAGCTTTGAATGCAGTTACCAAACCAAATACGAAAGTTCTATTAAATACTCCTACCTATAATGGCTTTTATGGCGATCTTCGCTGGAGTAGAACCCAAATTAATGACAGTGAAATGTACAAGGATGATGATGGCGTCTATCACATTGATTGGGATGATTTTGAAGCAAAAATGACACCTGATACTTACGCTTTTATCTTGTGTAACCCCCAAAACCCAACCGGGAACATGTGGTCGGAAGAAGATTTATTAAAAATGGGTGAGCTCTGCCTTAAAAAAGGTATTGTTGTCCTCGCTGATGAGATCCATTGCGATTTTGTAATGAAAGGTCAAAAATACATACCATTTGCAAGCTTACCGGATAAGGCAATTGTGAATAATAGTGTCACTATGAAAGCAATCAGCAAAACCTTTAGCCTTGCTTCTATGAAAAGTGCTTATTACTTCTCAACCAATCCAGTGCTTTTAGATAGAGTAAATTATATGCATCGTGCTGATATAAATTCACTCGGTATAGTAGCCAATGAAGCAGCTTATCGATATGGCGCAGAATGGTTTGATCAACTTCTACCGTATATCGATGAAAATCATAATTTTGCTGAAGCTTACATAAAAGAAAAATTACCACTTGTAAAATATAAAAAAGCACAAGGCACCTACCTTGCTTGGCTTGACGTAAGCGCTGTCGGAGAGGCTATCGATGCCGAAAAACATGCCAGTGACGAAGGAATGAAAAGCGATACTCACTATCTCGAAAAATGGTTTGTTGATAATGCAAAAGTTCAACTTAACCCAGGTATTGGTTATGGAACAGGCGGCAATGGTCACATGAGAATGAATCTTGGTACGCCAAGACCATTGATCAAACAGGCAATTGATAACCTGGCTGATGCATTAAGTAACGTTTAGAAACTTTTAATCGTTGTTTCAAAAAAGCACTTGCCTTTGGCAGGTGCTTTTTTATTTGGACCATCCTTGTACGGTGTCTATAAGGACAGCCGTCAATTTAACCAAGTCGTCTATATCAACCCACTCATTAGGGCCATAGAAATTACCTGCCAATGAACCAATACCGTAAGCAGGAACATTAAGTAACCGAATTGGATAACGAATGTCTCCTGCATAATGATTTGGATAAGATTTTGGCTCTTGACCTGTAATGCTTGCTATTGAATCTCTCAATATAATACTTTCAGGTCCTTGCCATTCAGCTTCACCAGGATTCGTCCGATAACCCTTAGCTATTACACTCACTTCAAATTTTTCTGTATCCGGAGAAATATCTTTAATAAAATTTTCCGCTTCAACTGTTATCTGTTTTAATAATGCCGACCAATTATTTTTACCTGTAAATTTCAATCTCACATTTGCTATCGCTTTATCTGCTACCGAACCAATACGGTCACCACCAGATATTCTTCCAAGATTAACTTCAGTATCAGTTAAAATGTTCGACCTCAAATGGTTTAAAAGTTCTACGCAAGCATTAATCGCATTGCCTCCTTCATCCCAAGCAGCTGAATCAATAGATCCAATTTCCATGGACCTACCTCGCCAGCCCTCCACCTTGATTTCAAGATCAAATACCCCTTGAACTGCATTTTTAATATCTTCTAAGCCTCTCCCTGTTTCTGCTGGATGTGCGTAAAGTACTGCTTTTATATTATGGTCAGATTTCCTAATCCTTTCGAAAATCGGGAGACTACCTCGACTGCCACCCCCTTTTCCATGCAAACTCATCACGACTGGCAGCGGACCATTATTTTCACTTAATACTTTTGCAGCTATGAGCATAGCTGCCACACCACCTTTATCATCTGCTGTACCTAAACCGTACATTCGATTATTTTTAACAACTGGCTTATACGGATCAGTATCCCATCCATCTTCCACTGTATGAGTATCTATATGTGAAAAAATAGCACAATCATTAGACTTTTCTTGCTCTGGCCAGCCTACAATATTGACAAATGGACCGTCGCTCGGTGGATTTGGAGTCATGTATTCATCATGGTGTTGATATTTACTTGGCCTGTCTTCAGATTGTTCAACTCTATAGGGAAGCTTGCTCAGATAATTTTTAACCAATTTTTGTGCCACTTCAGCTGATTCGCCGGTTTGACTCCTAATACTTACTAATTGACTCATTAATTCAATTAATTCTGATCGTTTTGCTTCTGCAAAATTTAATGCAGCTGGGGTTGCAGAAAATACATTGGTTTGATTTAAGGCAGCGAAGCCAAGTGTCGCACTGGTCCCTATTACGAAATTCCGACGGGAAGTTTTGTTGTCATTCAATGGTTCATCTTGATTCATTTATCTTCCTTGCTATCTATTAATTAATTAAATTATCAACCGCAACCTCAACCGAGGTTTGAACAGGATCAATTACTTTGACTCCCAACTCTCTTTCAACAGCAGCTCGATGTTTTGCCAGTCCTGCACAGCCAAGGATAATCATTTCTACCCTTTGTTTTTCTATTAAATCACGTCCCGATATTATGATCTTACTAAACGTACTTTTGTCACTTACCGCTTCATTGACGCTTATATTTAATGCGTTCTCCCCAATATAATAAGACTCTAAATTAAGTCCTTTAATATAATTTATATGCCTTTGTATCGACTCATCACCGAGCGCTATGACACCAAAGTTATGTCTCAATTTAGTACAAAATTTAACTGATGTTTCATGAATACCATAGATGGGTTTTTTAAATGTTTGTGTTGCCTCATTTAGTCCTGGATCAGAGTAACAAGCAATAACAAAAGCATCATATTCACCAAGCTCATCTGAAATTTTATTAATAATTAAAGGCTCAACAAACTTAATATCCGCGTCAGTCTCTATGCCAAAAGGCGCTCCACTTAATGTAATAAAATCAACGCCAACACTTCCATTAGGACTATGATTATCAAATGAATCTTGCATCTTTTCAGTAACCAAGACATTAGAGTTTGGATTAATTACTAAAATTTTATGCATTAAATTTCAATCTTTGTGCCAAAATTTTCTGTTGTATTTAACTCAGGTGCAAGTCTTCCTGGCATACCCGTACAATCAATTTTCTTTCGATGTATAAATTGCCCATCACCACGATCTGCTTTTAGCTTGTTATCCTCAATAATGATATTCCCTCTTTGAATTATCGTTTCAGGCCAACCAGTAACTTGCATGCCTTCATAAGGAGTAAAGTCCATATTGTCATGAATATCCTCTGCTGTGATTGTTTTTTTAATCTCAGGATTCCAAATTGCGATGTCTGCATCCTTACCTTCAGTAATTGATCCTTTGCAATGATCCAAGCCATAAATTTTAGAGACATTGGTAGCTGCAAGAGCAACAAAATGATTAAGAGTAATCCGTTTCTTTATATACCCTTCTGAAAATAATAAAGGCAGTCTAGTTTCAATACCCGGTAAGCCATTTGCAATTTTAGTGAATGGTGGCTTTTCTCCAGCATGTAATTTACCCGTCTCATCAAAACGATAGGGGGCGTGATCTGATGAATAAACTTGAAATGTTCCATTTTGCAAACAACGCCATATCTCTTCTTGTGATGCCCTGTCTCTTAAGGGTGGGCTGCAACAAAATTGTGCTCCTTGCATATCAGGAAGATCCATAGTTTGGGCATTAAGAAACATATATTGAGGACAAGTTTCACCAAAAACTTTTTGGCCATCATATCTAGCTTTAGCTATTATTCTAGCTCCAGCCTCAGTGGATACATGCACAATTAAAATTGGTGTATCAATAAAACTCGATAATGCTATCGCTCGATTAATAGCTTCAGACTCAGCGGTACGCGGATGACTTAATGCGTGATACTTTGGTTCTTGGTGCGATCCTTCGATTAGTTTTTCACTCATCCAATTTATCATGGCATTGTTTTCTGCATGAATCATAGTAAGCGCGCCCAATCTCTTAGCCGCTGACATAATATTTAACATTTGTTGATCATCTACTATCAATTTATCGTAAGTCATATAGATCTTAAATGAAGTGATACCTTGCTCAATAACAAGAGGTAATTCGTCGTTAATTACCTCATCTGTAGGATCCGATATGATGAGATGAAACGAATAGTCGATAACTGACTTTGGTTTTGCTCTTGAATGATAAAGCTCTAAGACATCTTGTAATTTTTGACCACGATGCTGAGCTGCAAAAGGAATCAGGCAGGTATTACCTCCGAAAGCAGCAGAGACACTGCCTGAATAATAATCATCTGAGGTCATAACTCCACCAGACGATTCTTGTTCTATATGGCAATGCGCTTCGATCCCACCCGGCAACACTAATTTCCCAGCAGCATCAATTTCTTTTTTGGCATCACCAATATTTTTTCCTATTGTTGTAATTAAGCCATCTTTGATGCCTATATCTGCATGAAATGTTTCGGTAGCATTTGCTACTGTGCCATTGGTTATCTTTAAATCAAATAAGTCCATAACAAGTAATATCCTCGATTCTTTCTAATAATTAACTAATCTTAATATTCAATTAGTACCTAGATTTCTCTCGACACGTCCAATTATTCGGGATAATTCAGTAAGATCTTTGTCACTCATACGAGGTCCTGGATCCCTTACTTTCGAACAATCAATAGCGCCACGGCGAAATAATATCTCTTTTCTGATAGCTAAACCAAAACCAGGTTGCTGCTCATATCGTACTAAAGGTAAATAGGTATCAAACAAATCTTCTGCAGCGTCGATTTTCCCTTTTTTGTGTAAATTATAGACTTCTACCAACATTTCCGGATAAGCAAAACCCGTCATTGCACCATCTGCGCCTCGTTGTAATTCCTGAGGAAGATACAAACCACCATTACCTGTTAATACAGAAATCGGGCGAATGCCTCCATCTTGAATCGATGCTTTAACTTTAGATAGTTTATCTAAACCAGGCCACTCTTCATGCTTTAACATAACCAGTTGATTAAAATCATTGACTAATCGATTAAATGTTTCTAATGAAATTTCTGATTTTGTTAGAAACGGATAATCCTGATAACACACGGGGATATCATCGCCTAGTGCATTAAATACATTCGAAAAATAGTTATATATTTTTGTTTCAGTGCCAAGACCCATGGGTGGGGCCACCATCACACCTGCAGCTCCCATCTCCATACTCATATTGGACAATTTCGCTAAATTACCAAGTCCTGCATTGGAAACACCGACAATTACCGGCACCTGTTGATTTACTTGCTTTAAAACAGTACTGATAAATAATTCAGACTCGCCTGGAGTAAGTTTAGGCGCTTCACCCATTACACCCAGAATAGTAATTCCATGAACTCCCTTCTCTATATAAAAATCAATGAGTTTTTTTGTGCTCTCTGTATCAAGTGCTCCAGATTCTTTAAAAGGTGTAGCTGAAATAATAAATACACCTTCGGCTGTTTCATCAAGCTTGTTATATAACATTTAAAATTATCCTTAATATTTATAAGTTAAATTATTCAGCAATCTTTATATATTGCTTATTTTTATCAGTCAATTTGGTCGCATATTTATTCTCACCAGACATATAGTCACGCATTAATTTAAGAAATACACCAATCAGAAATAACAATGCCACTAGATTAGGCAAGGCACTTAATGCGACTGAAATATTTGCCAGCATCCATAACTGATCAACATTACTGATACCGGCAAATACAATCCCAGGTAAAAAATACAACCACTTAATAATGTTGAATATTTTTTTATTAAATAAATCGACCAAAGCGGTTTCAAAATATACAAAAAAACCAATTTGCGTCGATAAACAAAAAGTCACAATAGCAATCGAGATAATCGCATTTGCAATCAACGGAGAATAATATGTGGCATATCCTTCCAATAATAACTCAATACCCGAGCTGCCATTTTCGAGCACACCAGAACAAAGAATAATTAATGCCGTAATTGTGCAGACAACAGTGGTATCTATAAATACCTCTGCAGAACCCCATAGTCCCTGTAAAAATGGATGCTCAGTTTCTGCATTTGCATGCACCATAGGCGCCGTTCCTAAACCTGCCTCATTGGATAACATACCTCTTGCCATGCCCATTTGAATGGCTGACATAACAGCTGCTCCCGCAAAACCCCCCACCGCCGGAGCTGGAGCAAAAGCAAAGTGAAATATTTGAGAAAAAGCTTCAGGTATAGAAGAATAATTTGCCAATACAATAAAAAAACCACTCAATAAATAAATCAATGTCATTAATGGCACCAAAGCTTCACATACTTTTCCAATTCTTTGGATACCACCAACTGCAACAGTCAGTGTAATTAAACCCATTAAAGATGTAGCCAGATATGGATTGATATCATAACTTGCTTCTAAGGCACGACCGACCGTATGAGCTTGCAGTAGCGATGAAGTAAAAATACAATTAACAATAATCCCGATACTAAAAAACGTCGCCAAAACCTTCCAACCCAACGCTTTTTTAATATAGTACATAGGTCCGCCACGAATATTCCCACTGCCATCAACCTCTCTATAATGCACAGCAAGAGTGATCTCTGCCGCTTTTGTAATCATGCCAAAAAAAGCCATCACCCACATCCAAAAAATAGCTCCTGGACCACCTATTGATAAGGCGGTAGCAACACCTGCCATATTTCCCATGCCGACAGTACCAGCCAAGGAGGCAGTTGTAGCTTGAAAAGGTGAAATGCTCTTTTTTGATGTTTGTTTCTTTTCGTGAAAGATACGTCCCAATGTTTTACTAAAAATTAACTTGAAATAACGAATTTGAAAAAAACGGGTTTTTACCGTTAAATAAATCGAAACAAAAGCAATAAAAGCCATCGTCCATGGGCCCCACAACCATTCACTCAATTGTCCGATAAACTGTAAAAAATAATCAAACATAGATTTCCCTTAAATAGATATGTATCACACCTTAAGTTAAAAATTATTACAATCCAAATAAATAGAGTTTATAAAAAAAATAAAATCATTAGATATAGTGATTAATACACTTTACATATTGAAATTATATTAGTTAAGGTTTAATTTTTAGCCAGTTGGGGTAGACTCAATGTAATATAAAAAAGTTTAAAATAAATTAGTAATCATTCCAAATGGACCTTTGAAATTGTAATAGGGGAAAAATATGAAACTTATCATGAAAAACAGAACGTTAACTTTGCTTACTCGAATTCTTACCTATTGTTTTATTACCCTTGGCATTATCGCTTGCTCTGAAAATTCTGAAATGAATCAATCTAATGTCACAGTCACTTCAGGACAAGGTACTTTAGAAGGTCAATGGGAGTATCTTGGTGGTGATGCTGCTCACACACGTTACTCACCAGCAAACCAAATAAACACAGATAACTTTGAAGATATAGAAGAAGCTTGGACATGGGATGGAGCAAGCTTTAATGCACAAAGTGGCAGATCCACACCAAGTTATATAAATGGTACGTTATATACTGTGGCAGGTGCGCGTAGATATGTTACTGCACTTAACCCTGAAACAGGTGAGTTAATATGGTCATATGGCGAGCCAAAAACGGGTCGTTATGAATACTCCATGAGAAAAGACTACGGCAAAGGTGTTGCTTATGCTGAAATTGATGGTAGAGGTGTAATCTATATTAGTTCACCCGCATTTTTTTTAACGGCTTTGGATGCAAAAACTGGTCAGCCGCTAGAAAACTGGGGAACACCTGTACCAATCGAAGGTTTTCCTGAAAGTGGGGTTGTAGATATGCTCGCTGATCTAGGTCATGATTATGATCCTTATGATGGATTACCTCTAGAGACAGGTTATATCACCACATCCTCACCACCCATTGTCGTAAATGGTGTCATTATTGTTGGCAATTCTCATGAACAAGGTTATTACCAATCAAGAATAGAAAATGTCCCTGGCGATATTTTGGGTTATGACGCCAGAACAGGAGAGTTTCTCTGGAAATTCAATGTAATCCCTCAACCAGGTGAAGTAGGTCATGAAACTTGGGAGAATGATGCGTGGAAATATACTGGTGATATATCTTCTTGGGCGCCGATGTCAGCTGATTTAGAAAGAGGTATTGTTTACATACCTACGAATGGAGTAACAATCGATTATTATGGTGGATTTAGTCCGGGTGATAATTTATTTTCAACCAGCTTAATTGCCTTGGATGCTAAAACAGGTGAACGAGTCTGGCATGCACAATTAGTCAAACATGATATTTGGAATTATGACACACCTACAGCACCAATCCTTTTGGATGTCACCATTGATGGTGTGGAAGTCCCTATAGTAGCCCAAACAACAAAACAAAATTTTGTCTATACCTTTAATAGGGAAACCGGTGAACCAATTTGGCCTTTTGTAGACACTCCAGTTCCTGCTTCTGATGTTCCTGGAGAAAAACTCTCTGAAACTCAACCCTTCCCAACTAAGCCATTGGCATATGGTATGCAAGGATTGGTTCACGAAGATCTTATTGATTACACTCCAGACCTCCGCGCAAGAGCAATTGATGCTCTAAAAAATCATAAAATCGGACCTTTATTCAATCCACCTTTGCACCGAGATAATGATCAAGGTTATCGTGCTGCACTCTGGTGCCCTGGAGACGGTGGAGGTACAAATATTGATGGTCCAAGTGTTGCAGATCCAACTACTGGAATTCTTTATGTATCAACTAGGAAGGCTTGCACAGGAAGAATTATTGTTTCAGGAGAGGAGCGGGATAAAAATATCAAACTTCCCACTGGAGCTAAATTTTCTGACTTTGCTTCACTAAGATATGACAATGTAAAAGGCCCAGATGACCTGCCATTATTTAAACCTCCTTATAGTCATATCACTGCAATTGATATGAATACGGGCGATCATCTTTGGCAACTTCCTATTGGTGAGACTCCTGAAAGAGTTCTCAATCATCCAGATCTTCAAGATATGGATATCCCTACCACTGGAACCGGAAGCAATGCTGCAATGGGAGTCACAGAAACAGTGTTCATGTACGCATCAATGGCGAGCGATGGAACGAATATGCTCTATTTCGTGGATAAAGTATCAGGCGAACAACTCGGTGGAGTGGAGATGGAAGATCGCACTGATTATGGTTTGATGAATTATGTACACAAAGGCAAGCAATACATAATTTTACAGACGGGACCAAAATTAACTGCCATGGCGCTCTATGACGAGGATGCGGAAAGCGGTGATGACTACTGATAATAATCAGGGGCTCGTAATGTAAGAGAGCCCCTTTTATTAATCCTATTGAATTATTGGCCTGGACTATATTGTCGAATAGCTCGACTCATAACGTCTTCATTGTAATAGGCGACATCTTTAAATTTTACATCTTTGTAACCGACTGCTTGATCATAAAAATGAGGTGAATCAGGATCGCCACTTTGCCCACCTGCCAAAATGCTTTTTGCTTTCACCTTATCGCCAAATTCAACCACAGCCACGAAGCTGTTTCCACGATAACCATAAATTCGTTTTGTATTTGGATATTGCGTTGCTCCAAATGCTGCTAATGCCCCCCATTTTCCAGAAGCCATACCAATAGCAAGGCTCGGTGCATCATCATCATGAGGTTGATCAATATCTCCAGTAATTCTTTGTAATCTATTTACCTCTCCCCACGGAACATTCCATCCACCAAAGTCCTCTTCAAGAGCAGCGATCGTTTTTTCAAAAATAGCTATCTTTTCACTATTGGGTGAATCAGAACCAAAATAGATTATTCGATCATTACCTCTAAGTAATTCTGGATTTTTTCCCTGGGCTAAATAATGCAATCCATAAAAATGAGCAATCGTCATAGCAATGGAATCGCTTGCTGTTTTATAATTCCACTCTCTTAGAACATTAATTGCTGCACCATGACTTTTATTGTCAGAATTTAGCTGGTCAAAAGCGCTAATTAGTCCAGGTAGTAAAGCTTCAAATGCAGGAAGATAGGGATCGTATGCCATCGTGATTAAATCATCTAGCGTTAAGTTAGACATATTACTCAATAAATCAACCGCATGTAGACCCCTGAAATTTTCTAAATCTGGTGCCATGTAAACTGCATAATCTTCAGGATTAGGGCTAAATTTTCCGGCTGCTGTGAATGGAGTTGAATTACAATTCTGTAACCACCCATTTTCAGGATTCAAAAGAGTAACTATCTCATCCACTTCATGAATGCCTTGCCAATCAGTTTCAGGATTACTGCCATCAACAGGTTGAGTGAAATCAAATTTTGTATTTCTTTTGGGCACAAAATTACCATGATAATAGGCTATATTTCCTTCTGAATCAGCATATACGGTATTGTTTGATGAGTTGGTACGAATATCCATCATCTCTCTGAAGCCCTGATGTCCTTTGTTTTTTGTCCTTATAAAAGATTGCTTCAATGCATTAACAGGATCCCAGTTAATTTTTGTTGCGACCCACTTGCCGTCGATTTTATGTGTTACTGGTCCGTGATGGGTGCGGTAGATGGGAAAAGTCCGTTCCGCCACATTCTCACCGTCTTTATATCTAAGCGTTACTTCTTTGGTCGTAACTGGACGATAATCAGAGCCATAACGATAGACTAGGTTTCCATCAATTTTATCGATATCCTCAATAAACTCATCCATAAAATCTAATCGTGTTGAAGTATGCATCCAACCAGTATTCTCATTAAAACCCTGATAAACAAAAAATTGGCCCCAAGTCACCGCTCCATATGCATTCAGCCCTTCTTCACTTACAACATGAACTTCACCACGGAAATAAAATGAGGTATGCGGGTTTATCAATAACATGGAATTTCCTGAAGCCGTATGTTCTCCCGATATAGCAAAGCCATTAGATCCTTTGGGCTCAATAAAATCAGAAACAGCTGTTTTTGAGGTATCTTTAACAACAAAATTTTCATCGGCACCATAGAAGGATTCGATACCAGCTAAAGGAATTTGTTCTATATCACCTCCGATAGATCCCTCAAAGAAAAACATAGGCATCCAAGGCTCAAAGTGTGTAATTAGTTTTGGGGTAACTTCCGGGTTTGAGGCTAGATAATAATTAAGTCCATCTGCAAATGATTGGCATAATAATTGTAACCATTCGGGAGCAGAGGCATAGGCCATTTTAGCTTCTTCTGTAGTCATAAAGAGCCGCGCTCGTAAATCACTGTAAATAGCTTGCTCACCTTCTATCTCTGCAAGTCTTCCAATAGCCCAAATATAATTCCTCTCGACTCTTGGAAAATCATCTTCAGCTTGAGCGTACAATAAACCAAAAACAGCATCTGCATCTGTATTGCCATAAATATGTGGAACGCCATAATCGTCCCTTACAATATTAATACTCTTAGCTATTGAAGATAACCTCTCAAATTCTATACTCGCCTCATTTTGAGTTGAGCAGGAAACCAAAGAAAGGATAATGGCTACCCTAAAAGCCCTTAATAAAAAAATCTGTATATCTTTTCTCATAACTAAACCCTCAAGATAATTTATTTCATTTTTCACTTATCGCTTGACGCGAAGCTCGCTCATTATAAGGAGCCCGATACTTAATATAAATCAAGACCAGCAATATGTATGCAAGTACCAAAATCCAGCCACTTTTGTCTATATCAGAAAAAGACAGCGCACCTTGTCCAATTAAGATACATACACCAACAACACTGATTATCTTAACCTTTGTTTCAGACAATCGCATGGTTGCTTTATTAAATAAATCTGGTAATTTCTTTGAAAATTGATAAGCAGCCACCAAGGGTATTAAATCATATATAAATACGAGTCCTCCACCCAACATAATGATGTAACGCAAATCTTTTCCAGCCAGAATTGGAGTCAAGCCAAATAATAAAATAACTGTCAATAGAATATGGGGAGTATTGTATCTTTGATTCACTTTCGCGAGACTTTGAGGCAACCAACCGTCTTGGCATGCAATCAATAATGATTTTGTGGCCCAAGAAAAAGTGGAGTTAATACTGGTCGCTAATGCGAATAATCCAGCACCGACGATAAAAGCCACATATACAGTGGGTGGCAAAATAGCTTGAGCCACTTCTGCAAGAGGTTTTCCTGCAGTTTGCTCTATGGGCAATATTCCGACTGCCACAATAGATACCAGTGCAAAGAATACTGCGGCAATAACGGTACTGTATATAATTGCTCTTGGCAGATCATGTTGGGGATTTTTCATTTCTCCACCTAGCTCTGAAATATACTGAGCGCCGCCTGTTGAAAATGAAAGCACCACACAAGCCAAACCAAAACCATACCAACCCTGAGGAAATAATTTTTCTGTATCTTTAAAATTAGTATAGTCAACTTCCAAGATGCCAAAAAATATTAATGAGGATAATCCACATAGTAAAAAAACAATCATTATTTTTTGGATAAATGCTGCCTGCTTAACTCCAAATAAATTTATTATATAGAATAAAAGCATAATACCAATCGCGGTTAAATTTGCATTGAGCTGTGGTACTAAAGCTATGGCGTATTGTGAAAAACCCAACGCAAATAATGCTATTAAAATATGCGTAAAAGTTAATATAGCCAGGTAGAAGAAGCCAACTTTTGGTCCAAGGATACGCTTACAGTAGACATATAAACCACCTGTAGCAGGCATAGCAGAACCCATAAATGCAATCGGCAATTGTTTAATTATGGATAATATAGCTGATAGTATGAACGCAAAAGGTATCGCGTAAGCAGTAAAACCTATGCCAATACCAATCAACACCATAATACCGGAACCCACAACTTGGCCCATTGCAATAGCAAAAACATCCCAAAATGTTAATGATCGTTTAAGTTCCATTATTTACTTACCTAAAACCTCAAAATCAAACTAAAGCTAAAGCTGACTCAAAATCAGCAATCAAGTCATCCGCATCTTCGAGGCCGGTCGAGACTCTAATCATCCCTCTATAGATACCCATCTCTTGTCGCTCTTCTTCAGGTATATCCAAAAAAGCCATCGTAGCTGGAATTTGTGTGGTTGTTCTGACGCCACCCAAACTAGCAGCAAAACACGCTAACTCCAAACTATCAAGCACAGTCAAAGCTTTATCTCCATCACTCACCTCAAAGGTTAGCATACCGCCATATTTAGGCATTTGTTTTTTTGCTAATGCATGCTGAGGATGGTTTTCCAAGCCAGGATACCAAACACTCTTCACTTTGGGATGCTTAGAAAAATATTTTGCTAATTTCATTGCCGTTTGACATTGTCGCTCTAATCTCACTGATAATGTTTGAATACCTCGCAGTAAAACCCAGGCATTAAAAGGTGAAAGAGGTGACCCCCATTTAACCATCGTATTCCAACGTATTTGCTCCATAAAATCAGCTGGTAATATGCTTGATTTCATGGCAATAACGCCCCCAAGAGCATCGTTATGACCACCAATAAATTTAGTAGCGCTTTCAATTACAATATCGACACCCCATTCAAGTGGCCTAACTACATAAGGGCTTGCAAAGGTATTATCGCAAACCACGACAATACTTTTCTCGTGAGCAATGGCAACCAGTCCATCAAAATCAGGCACCTTCATTGATGGGTTAGCAATAGATTCAAAATAAAGGACTTTTGTATTTTCCTGTATGGCGTTTCGCACAGCATCAAGATCTGCGGTATCCACAAAAGTTGTAGTAATACCATAATCAGTTAAACGATGATCCAGCATTTCATGGGTTGAGCTATAGGTAGTCCAATCGCAAACGATATGATCTCCGCTTTTTAAAAGGCCAAATAAAGTAACTGAGATTGCAGCCATTCCAGAGGCAGTAGCTAAACAAGCATCCGCACCTTCGATCATCATCATTTGTTCTTCAAACTGATATTCGTTTGGATTGCCGCATCGACCATAAATATTAACGGACTTCCTTTCCCCATCTACCACTTTCTTATAGACCTCAGCACCATAGTGAAAACTTGATGACATAAATATCGGAGCACCAATCGAGCTTGAGCCTTCATCAGGCGCATAATAAACTGCTCTACTATCGAAGTTTAAATTTTTTCTTTTTTCTACTTTCACTAGAATTCCTTTTTAAATGATTTAGATGACACCCTACCTAAGGCAAATATAATGTAGCTCTTTATATTTTTTTTATAAAGATAATTTTAACCATACTTAAAAAATAATAAAAAATAATTACAATTATTTTAGATAATAGTGTATTTTACTAACATATGTTAATAAAATAAACATAAGTTATGAATATTACTAAACGAGAACAAGAGATACTGACAGAAATCGAATCGAATCCTCAAGTATCTCAGAAATATCTATCAGAAAAATTAGGCATTACTAGGTCTGCTATCGCTGTACATATAATGAATCTAAGTGCCAAGGGCTTGATAAAAGGTCGAGGTTATATTTTAAGCACGCAACCGCTAATCTCAATAATTGGTGGGGCAAATATTGATATACATGGAATATCTTTGCGAAGAATAAAACCAAGAGATTCTAATCCAGGAAATCTTTTTAGTTCTCCTGGTGGGGTGGCCAGAAATATTGCTGAAAATATTGCTCGATTAGGGCTCCCTTGCAGATTGATCACCGCTCTTGGGCAAGATCAAAATGGGGATATGTTGGTTAAAAATTGCCAAGAACTAGGAATAGACACTCGCTATATACTAAGACACGGAGAAATGCAGACTTCCACTTATCTATCAATTATCGATAGCTCAGGTGAGATGCTTAATGCTATTTCTGATATGAAGGTTATTAATGCGATTACGCCTTCTTATATCAAATCAATTGAGAAAACACTCATTCAATCTGAACTAATTGTTTTAGACACAAATCTTGAGACCGCCACACTTAAATACGTCATGAATAAATTTAATCGTATACCTATTTTTATAGATACGGTCTCAACAATAAAAGCAAAAAAAATACTGCCCTTTTTAGATAAAATAAATACCTTGAAACCAAATCTCATGGAGGCAGAGTCAATATCAGGAATAAAAATCAAAGATCTAAGCAAACTGCCATTAATAGCAAATTGGTTTCACGACAAAGGATTGAAAAGATTATTTATTACGCTTGGTGAAAAAGGCATTTTCTATAGTGCACCAGGAGAATCTGGCATCGAAACTTTACCTTTACAGAAAAACAAAATTGTAAACGTTTCGGGTGCCGGAGATGCATCAATGGCAGGCCTCGTTCATGCTTGGAAGGAACAATACAGCGCAAAAGAATCAGCAAAAAAAGCATTGATTGCCGCTCAGATAGCACTTACGAACACCGATACAATCAATCCCTCTATGTCCCTCAAACACCTCGAAGACAAATACAATGAACAGTATGCATAATAATCACATATCTGAAAATTTAGTTATCAATCCTGACATACAAATAGCACTCAAAGATGGGAGGCCTATTGTTGCATTAGAGTCGACTATTATTTGCCATGGAATGCCCTATCCGCAAAATATTGAAACTGCAAAAGCAGTTGAAAAAATCGTCACTGATAATGGTGCAATACCGGCAACTATCGCCATAATAAATGGTCACCTAAAAGTAGGTTTAACTTCAGATGAAATGGAATATCTAGCAATAAATGGAGAAAAAATAAAAAAAGTAAGCCGACGTGATCTCCCCTTCATCCTTTCTCAAAAGAAAGATGGCGCTACAACTGTAGCTGCCACCATGATTATTGCTTCTATGGCAAAAATTAACATATTTGCAACGGGTGGTATAGGCGGTGTTCATAGAGACATTAACGATTCTCTGGATATTTCGGCAGATTTACAGGAACTTGCAAAAACCAATGTTGCAGTTGTCTGTTCAGGGGTTAAATCTATTTTGGATATTCCACGCACACTTGAATATTTAGAGACTCATGGTGTTCCAGTTATTGGTTATAGAACCAATAATATGCCAGCATTTTACACAAGCGCTAGTGGCTCTTCAGTGGATTATAATATCGAATCGTGCGCAGAAATAGCAAAAGTTATGAAAATGAAATGGGAAATGAACTTTGAAGGAGGCATGGTCATAGCAAATCCCATCCCAAAAAAATATTCACTCCCAGCCAAAGAAATAAATAAGGTGATTGATCTTGCCTTAATAGAAATGAAAGAAAGAAAAATTATTGGCAAAAAAACTACCCCCTTTCTTCTGTCTAAGATTGCAGAAAAAACCGGAGGAAAAAGCTTATCATCAAATATTCAACTTGTTTTTAATAATGCCGCCCTAGCTGCAAAAATTGCTATAAATTTCACTCAAATTAAATAAGTATTGAAACTATGGAAAATCAAAAAAATATTCCCTCAATTGATCTTGGTTTATTTAATTCCGATACCGCCAGATCTAGAATTGAAACAGGTCAATTGGTCGATGACATCTGTCGTCACATAGGTTTTCTAAAAATAAAAAATCATGGTATACCTAAAGTGGTCATCGATAATGCATGGAATGCTGCTGAGAATTTCTTTTCTCTACCTGAAAAGGAGAAAAATAAATGCAAACCTAGGATTGCGAATTCCCCCAGAGGTTATTTTCCTATGCAATCCGAAACTTTAACAAAATCCAGAGGAGTTGAAACACCACCCGATCTTAAAGAGGCATTTAGTTGTGGCTCAGAAGGTATTCAACAAAATAAGAAAGACAATTTAGATTTTTTTTATGGTAACAATATATGGCCAAATGAACCAAAAAACTTTAAAGATGTTTGGCAGCAATATTATCAAGCTATGGAAAAACTAAGTCTGAATATTATGGGGTTGTTTGCTGTATCACTAGGACTTAAATCAAACTATTTTGATGAGTTTTATACTAATCATATTAGTGCATTAAGAGCATTAAATTACCCATCGACAAAAAATATTCTTTTACCAGGTCAACAACGTGCAGGTGCACATACAGATTATGGTAGTTTGACTATCCTTCTTCCTGATCATAATGTGGGTGGGCTTGAAGTGAAGCATCCAAATGAAGAATGGATACCAATAGAGGCAGATGAAGATACTTTCATAATCAATATTGGCGATATGATGGCTCAATGGACAAATGATCGATGGGTATCAACACTTCATCGTGTTGTAACACCCAATACCCCTGAGAAAAAAATCACGGCAAGAAGACAGTCAATTGCCTTTTTTCAAAACCCAAATTTTGATGCAAAAATTAATTGCCTCCCAACCTGTTTAGAAGAAAGTGCCACACCAAAATATTCATGTATCGAAGCTGGTCAATATTTAATGGATCGCTTTCACGCAACCATAAAATAAAGAAACAATTTTAATGTATAAATAAATTTATACCATGTATCTAAGCTGGGTTGGTCAGTATTTTTGGGGCATACAAACTCAATCTTTTATACATAAATAGGTATACAAGAACGCTTAATGCCGTTGTTAATGCACACATCAGAAATACGCCACTGTATCCATACTGTGCACCCAATATTGAAGCCGCTATATTGGGACCAACAATTTGCCCTAAACCTTGCGCACCGACAATTAATGCCGCAAACGATCCTTTATTATCAATTGTGGCAACTGTTGACATCTGAAACACGTCATTAAATATCCACAAAAAGTTAAACATAAAGACACTTACCAGGAGATTTATGCTGGTTATTCCATTTACGAGCATACCAACAATTACAATCATCATTAACTGAGCACCAATTAATGGTTTCACTAAACCATATTTTTTACTAAAAAATGCTGCAAACACGCACCCAACCAATGTTAACAATGATGCCCAAAATAATACTCCACCCGTCCATGATTCTGAAATTCCATAGCTCAAGCTGGCTAATTCTATATAAACCCAATAGGCGCCAATATTAATATAACTAATAAAAATAGCCGCCATACACAACCATAAAATATAAACAGGAATAAGTGTTTCTTTTTTAGATGAAGTTATGGTGTTGTTGTCATGATTATCAACTTTATAAGGCACTATCCATTGAATAAATAGCAAGGTGATTAAAAAACATCCAATAAAAAACCAATAAATTCCATCCATCGATAACTGGGGCAAAACCCTTACCTCCATTGCCTGAGAAAAAGCAAAGGCAAATAGCATAAAATTATAAGCACGTGTTGGTTTAATCGTAGCGCCAAGTGCTGCCACTGCTACCGCTGTATAAATACCATTACCAACTCCTGAAAGGGCTCTAAGCCACAATACAACTTCATAATGGTCGTAGATTGTGCATAAATAGTTCGCAACAATCGTAAGAAAGATTCCTATTAATACTAGATGTCTGCGATTCATTCTTGAAATAATCAGAGCAGTGATAATGGCACCAATTGATAAGCCGCCCAAATCAGCTCCTGCAACTCGACCCACTTGCTCAGCGGTAAATCCGAGTTTTCCTGCCCACGCAGTACTAATCACTGGTATACCAACCATGACGCCATAGCCAACAATTGCCATATATAAAGATAAAGAAATGGATTGCCAGCTATCAAATTCTGTCTTGGCATTCTTCATTTAAAATTTCCCTTATTTTTTATAAGATAAAATGGCGCGCCCGGAGAGATTCGAACTCCCGACCACCTGGTTCGAAGCCAGGTACTCTATCCAGCTGAGCTACGGGCGCTTTTTACTTCCAATCTAGGATTTTTAACTGAGAAACAGTATACAGTAAATTAAATGCCTTTCTTGGAAACTACAAAACTCTCATCATTGAACCAAAGGCCATTGTATTTCTTTAGTATTTTTGCAGTTACCTCTAGATACCCGGCCGATTGAATAATCGGTTCTATCCGTTGGTCTTCAATTTGATTTACATAGACAGCGGCATTCCATGCAGCAAATAAAGTTGAAGTGCCAATACCATGCTCCAAATCATTAGGCATCACATGCATATTATATCGAATCAAGGATTTAGTATCTGAACCTGTTAAAAAGTTATAATTTCGACTCTCTCTCCCTAGCTCATTTTTTAAAGCCCTGACAAGATCATGCCTATCAACTCCAAAAGGTCTTTCATCCGGCCAGATTAGATTAATTAATTCTTGTGCTGGATCTGAGCCAGACGATTGAACTGCCAGTAATCTTCCATGAGGAGCAAGTGCTTTAACCAATGGCGCTAATACTCTCTTGGCTTTGAATTTAGCACTTGTTTTTGCTCGCCATGGTTGAGAGGCGATAATAAAATCATAGTTGCCAAACACCTGGCCCGGTTTAGGAATAACATCATTTAATAAAAACGAATGATCTTTCCTATACAAGACAAGAACTGAGGGTCTTGTGTATACTGGATTTCCCGTTAATTCGCTGGATTTTACCTGCCAACCATCCACCAACATTGGGTCTAATTCTGTTAATTGTTCACCGTACTGGTGTGAACAATTGCCTTCTAGAGCTACCTCATGCCAATTTAAAGCAGCGGCTAGATCAATGTTATTAGGCCTTAACCAAGGAGCTTCAGCATAATGCATATTAGTCACAACCATTACAGTTGCTGGGTGTTCCATAAAACGATCAGATAATTTTTTTAGAGATAATCTAACATCCTCAAGACTAATTTCTTTTGCGACTATAAAGAAAGGCATAATTGGGTTACGCCTATGCAGAGCCCTCATTAGATGAGTCAAAATCGAAGCGTCGCCCATACCAGCATCAAATAATCTCAACGCTGGTGGATTTGGCTTTAGATGAGTTAATTCTTTTGCGGCACGTTCAGCCACTTTCCATTTTTCATTTGTAGTATTGATAAATGATAAGTAGTTTTGTCGATTATCATAGAAACGAAGTGGTCCTTTTTTAGGAGTTTCTTCATTCTTATTTGAATTAGAGCTTGTCACTGATGTTTGATCGGCAGCATCATTAAGCGCATTTAATGACTTAGTATTTTGCTGCTGATTTATAAAGTCTCTAATTCTGGTACTCGTGGATAAAGTAACATCCTTGCCACTTTTTAACCGAGAACAAAGTTTTCCGTCATTGATCGCTAATCTGCCAAACGTAGATTCAGCCATATTATTTTTACTGCAAAATAAGATGATTTCTTTCAATAAAGTTTCAGAGGCAGCTGGCATATTTAGATTATCAATAAGTTAAATTTTGATCATACATTATATAAGCATATTTTCTATATTTAATAGTGGGCAATTTACTATTTTAATATCCTTAAACTATCAAAGTAAACTAGTAAATAGTAAATATACCATATTTTAAACTATTGTTTTATATGATTTAAATTAATAATTACGATCTATATTGCCCACTTATTAAGGTCACAGTTATTAACGAAGATTAAGCCCTAAATATAATTATTATAATGTTAGATTGTTAGAGAATTTTCAAAAATTAGCCGGCTGCTGCAACCATTCCTCCATCCACTACAATGGTTTGTCCGCATATCCAGGATGATGCTTTTGAGCTCAAATAAATTGCCGCACCAGCAATATCCTCGGGTTTCCCCATTCGTCTTATGGGTATTTTATTCAAAACCATCCTAGTCATTTCTTCATCATGCTCAATGAATGAAGTCATTTTACTGGGGAAATATCCCGGCGCTATCCCATTTATATTTATATTTTCTCTAGCGAGATCGGCACCCATATGTTTTGTTAAATGTATAACCGCAGCTTTGCTTGATGAATAAGAATAGGTTGGCATATTGGGGTGAGTAATCCCATTGATTGAGGCAATATTAATGACTCTTGATGGATCTTCTTTATTTCCCGCTGATTTAAGTAAAGGCAATAATTGCTGTGTTAAAAAAAATACAGATTTAAGATTAATATCCATCACCTTATCCCAACCATGTTCTGGGAATCCATCAATAGGTGCACTCCAACTGGTACCAGCATTATTTACAAGAATATCCATACTGTCCTCGAGTTTACCGATGGTATTAACAAAATCGATAATCCCTTTGTTACTTGATAAGTCTGACTGTAAAGCAATACATTCACCATAATTCGAAAACTCTTTGGCTTTTTCTTCTAAAGTATTTTGTTTTCTTGAGGTAATATATGTTTTTACACCATTCTCGACAAACGACTTTGCAATCATCGCACCAATTCCGGAGCTGCCTCCCGTAATGACAGCCGTTTTACCATTTAATGAAAAAAGATTATTCATAATTACATCCTCAATTATTTTGCACTAAGTACTTTTTCTAATATTTTTATAAAATCTTTAATTTCTTCAGTACTGTTGTAATGTACAGGCCCAATTCTCACAACCCCACCAGTATCATATAAATCTAAAGTTTTCATTATCTCTAATGCGTAACTATGGCCGCTCCACACAAAAATATTCTCCCTGGCTAAAGCTGCTGCAATATCTGGAGATTTTTTTCCTTTGATTGTAAATGCCACTGTAGGCAACCTTCTTTCTAGAGCCTCTTTTTTAGTAATTCCTTGAATTGTTAAATGATTAATCGTTTGCAATCCCTCAATAAGACAATCTGTCAAGATAGTTTCATATTCAAATAAATAATTTAAAGCAGCATGAATAGACCTAGTCTGTGGCCTGATATCTTGATTATTATCTGTATATTCTTTGGCATATTTATCGCCAACCCAGGCAAAATAATTTACAGCAGCTGAAATTCCTGCCATACCCTCATGACTCTGAGTACCGGTTTCAAAACAACTTGGAAGCTCACTAGTTGCCGGTCTGACCTTATAAGGCTCTAGAGATTTTAGTACTTCTCTTTTTCCCCATAAAATCCCCTGATGAGGACCAAAAAATTTATACGCAGAGCATATTAGAAAATCACACTCAATATCTTGAACATTTATAGCCACATGAGGAGCGAGCTGAACCGCATCTATATAACTAAGAACCCCCATACTAGTGGCTTTTTGACAGATAGATTTTATATTATTAATTGTCCCAAGTAAGTTACTTGCACCTCCCACACAAATAAGCTTAGTCTTTTCGGTCATTAATGTATCCAGTTCACTCAAATCAAATTCAAACGTTTCTTTGTTAAATGACAGCCATTTTATTTTTAAATTCAAATCTTTCGCCAATAATAACCATGGTGAAATATTCGCATCATGGCACATTCTAGATAAGATAATTTCATCTCCAGAAGACAGAGTTTTTCCTATTGATCGTGACATATGCAATGTAATTGTGGTCATATTTTGACCAAAAATAATTTCATCGCTAGAACGAGCATTTAGAAAATTAGTCATAGCATTGCGTGCATCAGATAGAACCTGATCGGCACGATTTGAAGTTTCAAAACCACCCAAGATATTTGCATTGGAGTAGATCAAGCAATCACTCATTGCTTCTACAACTTTTTGACTGACTTGAGTTCCTGCTGGATTATCAAAATATATTCTTCTCTTACCTTCATCTTTAACCGATAATGCAGGAAACATGCTTCGAATTTCGTCAAGATTATAATTCATGATTTTACCTTTGAATTGAATTTAAAATAAAACCATTCAATCATTACTGCCGCCCCATAATTCACTCTGGAAATTATCGGCTTGTTGTCGAATACGTGAATGTCGTTTATTTAGATTTAATGAATCTGGATCACATACCTTAGCTCTTAATAGCCCAAGATCAATGGCTGCATCAAAAGGATTAGCATACCAACTTCTCCATTTGGGTAAAATTATTTCGACTTGTTCACGTAATGTCATTAGCACAATTTATAGTAGGGAGAGAAGCGACACAATAGTTATTATTTAAATAAATCTTAACTTAAAATCGAAGAATAACTAATCATTACAGTAATCTAGATCCGTAACTCCAAGAGTCATGAAGTCCATGTAAGTCGATGAAGCTAACGTCGCAAAAGCAGGCACACCAGACCTATTATGCGTGTCTGTAAATATTGCATGCTCAACATACATACTATATTTCTGACCCAATTCAAGGGTATCTGCTGGGACAATAAATTGTGATGCTCGATAAGTTAAATATCCATTTTTTTCAAACGGACGGCCGCTATGAACAATATCTTCAATTTTACAGCTATCGATTGCTACGAAAATAGGATCATCAAGTAAACCATTTTTATCAGCCTTACCTTCAGTAAATTTTGGCCACGTAATAATCAATTCTTTTGTAGAATCAATTTCATCAATAGCTATTTTGTTATTATCTTGTTTGAAGATGATTATGGGATGGGTAGGAAATGTTCTGTTTTTATAGCTCACTATACTGTTTTTAACATCGCCTTCAGATGTCATGAAACTAAAAGCATAATCACCCATCGGATATTTTTCTTCTAGATCTTCATAGCTCTCAGTAAGGCCACTCAAATACATAACATCACCAATTTCATCCGATTCAGAATAACGATATTTAAGTTCTTCAATCGTTCCATTCATTCCAGGAAACTTAATCGTGGCATTTTTAACTGAGCCACCGTCTGTTATAAATATCTCAGCAAAAAAGAGAGGTTCTAATCGTTCTAGAGATGCACTTTTAGTTTGCTGGTATCGAGATACTTTTCCTGTACCAAAAAAAGTAACATCTTTTTGTGACAATTGACTAGCATCAAAACCACAAGCAACTAGCAAACTTGCTGCAAAAGAAGTTACTAGTAATAAACGTAACAAATTAATTCCTTTTACCTGAAGCGATTCATTATATTTGCTAATTCTTCGCTGCCAGGAGCGAGTTCATCATAAGGTATTTTTGATAAAGGACAATCAGAAGTTTGTGCAATTTCATGCATGTCATCGCACTCTTTATCAATATATAAAAGACCCGTAGTTACTTCTTGTTTCTTTATACTTTCTCTCAAATAGGCATAAGCTCCAGCTCGATCGGTAGGATCATATTGTTTATCAACTCTTCGAAATACAATTTTACTGCCATCATGTAAATGTATTGGCATGGCTTCTCCTTTTTTATATTTCGCTTTAATTTCTTCGGCGGGAGGTACAAAATCAGTATCAATAACTTGATGGTAGAATTTTCTAACATGAGAATAGCTTTTTGTAGATTCTTTGTTGTCATTAAAAGTCACGCAAGGACTGATGATATCCAACAACCCAAACCCTTTATGCCTTATCGCAGCTTTTATTAATGGAACTAATTGTTCTTTATCGCCAGAAAAACCTCGCGCTACAAAAGTTGCACCCAAGGCAATTCCCATACTCACAGGATCAATTGGCTTTTGCTGATTAGCTGGACCTTTTTTAGCTTTACTACCAATATCAGCTGAAGCGGAATACTGACCTTTTGTTAAACCATAAACTCCATTATTTTCAATAATATAGGTCATATTAAGATTGCGACGAATAACATGAGCAAATTGCCCCATTCCAATAGACAATGAATCACCATCGCCCGAAACACCTATGTAGGTTAAGTCACGATTAGCCGCATTGGCCCCAGTTGTCACCGAAGGCATTCTTCCATGCACAGAATTAAAACCATGTGATTGGCTAACAAAATAGGCGGGAGTTTTTGAAGAGCAACCAATGCCAGACATTTTGCCTAATGTATGTGGCTTAATATCGAGCTCAAATACAGCTTGTATGATTGCTGCAGTTACAGAATCATGGCCACAACCCGCACATAAAGTTGACACTACTCCTTCATAATCTCGCTTAGTAAGACCAATAGAGTTCTTCGTTGCTTTTGGGTGTGATATTTTTGGTTTACCAATATAACTCATTTTGATCTCCTCAAGTTTAAGCTACATCACTTTTTTCATTTTTTATTATTTCTTCGCTAATAAAATTAGCGTAGATGGGATTACCATTATAGTGCAACACTGATTTTATTTTTGCCGGATTTACTTCTAAATCTAAAACCAACAATGAACGCAGCTGAGCGTCCCTATTTTGTTCTACAAGGAATATTATTTCATGCTTATTGATAAATTCTTTTATAGCTTCACCAAATGGAAAAGATTTAATACAACAATAATTATAATTTTTGCCTTGATGCTGCAATTGATTAAGAGCTTCTTCACAAGCCCCATGACTACTTCCATATGAAAGGATGGCCTTGGTATTTGACTTAGAATAACTAATAACAGGTTCAGGCATCATCTTTCTGGCCGTTTCCCATTTAATTAGTAATCTATCTACAACATCCTGGTATTCTTGACTGTCTTCCGTGTAGCCACCAAATTTATTATGCCCAGAACCTCGCGTAAAAAAGGACCCTTTTGCATGTTCTCCTGGTAATGTTCTGTATGTAATACCATCACCATCGACATCAAGATATCGATAAAACTTATCCATAGCATCAAGTTGCTCAGCATTAAGCAACTTCCCTCTTTTTGGTTGGTAATTTTTATCCCATTGTAAATCGGGGCAGACCCAATCATTCATACCTATATCTAAATCCGACATAACAAAAATTGGTGTTTGTAATTCATCCGCCAAATCAAATGCAGCCAATGTCATATAAAAACATTCTTCAGGATTAGTTGGAAATAACAATGGATGCTTTGTATCTCCATGAGAAGCGAAAGCGCAAATCATCAGATCGCATTGCTGTGTCCTTGTGGGCATTCCTGTTGATGGACCTGTTCGTTGAATATCAAAAATTACTGCTGGTAATTCTGAATAATAAGCAAATCCTATAAACTCACTCATTAATGAAATCCCTGGACCACTTGTTGGAGTAAAAGCCCGCGCACCATTCCAGCTGGCACCTAATACCATTCCAATAGCCGCTAATTCATCTTCGGCTTGAATAATGCAAAAATTATTTTTTTGTGTTTTTTTGCATTGTCTATGTTGTTGGCAAAAAGCTTGAAATGCATCCATTAAGGAAGTTGAAGGAGTTATAGGGTACCATGCGCCAACCGTTGCACCCGCATAGACACAACCTAAACCAGCGGCAGTATTGCCATCAATTATCACGTGATTCTTAGTTTTATTCAGAGCTTTCACAGTTAATGGTAATGGATAGCTAAAATTATTCACGACAAAATCATAGCCCAACATAATCGCTTCTAAATTTGAAGCCGCCAGATGTTTTTTTGTGGCGAAAGTTTCATTCAACAATTCTTTTATAATATTTAAATCTATTTTTAATAAAGCTACCAATGTTCCTACATAGGCAATATTCTTCATTAATATTCGTGATCGAACTCCATCAAATTTTTCATTACACAATTTAGAAAATGGAATACCGATGACTGTAATATCCTCCCGATCTAGCAATTTACTTCGAGGCCATGTTGAGTCATATATCAACCAACCGCCAGGCTCTACTGTTGATAAATCTTTTTGGTAGGTTTGTGCATTCATAGCAACGATAATATCAATCTGATTTGATGCTGATTGATACCCATCGCCAGTAACTCGAATTTCATACCAGGTAGGTAATCCCTGGATATTAGATGGAAAATAATTTTTACCAACCACAGGAATGCCCATTCGAAAAATTGATTTCATCAAGAGGCCGTTGGCACTGGCTGAACCTGTTCCATTTACAGTTGCTATCTTAATGACAAGATCATTAACTCTTGACAAAGATTTCATCTTCTTATTGATTACTTCTACCTCTTAATTATTGCTATTTTTGCTAACGACATTCGAAATCAACTCATCTTTAGCATAGGGCAATAATATTGTCGATTTTTGCATATCCCAAGCTCCTGTCGGGCAGCGTTCTGCGCATAAACTACAGTGAACACATAAATCCTCATCTTTAATCATTACTTTAGCAGTCTGAGGAAGGGCCTCAGAAACGTATAAGTCTTGTTTTGTGTTTTCAGCTGGCATCGTTAGTTTACTGCGTAATTTATCTTCGTCATCATTATCCGTTATAGTAAGACAATCCACCGGACAAATATCGATACAAGCATCGCATTCGATACAGAGATTTGCGGTAAAAACTGTCTGAATATCACAATTTAAACATCGTTCAACTTCGGTAACTGTCTGTTCCAGGGTAAAACCAAGCTCAACCTCGATATTGAGTTGCTTAAAGCGTTCCTTGAGATCAACATGAGGCATCAAACGTCTTTCTGACTCATCATAGTCATTGGAAAAACTCCACTCATGCATCCCCATTTTCTGACTAGCAAGATTCATACCTGGAGGCAATCGATGGTTTAAATCTTCTTTAGAGCAATATTTATGAATTGAAATAGCTGCTTCATGTCCATGAGCTACTCCCCAAATAATATTCTTTGGTCCAAATGCCGCATCGCCGCCAAAGAATATCCCTTTTCGAGAAGACATCATTGTAGTTTCGTCAACCACCGGACAATCCCATTTATCAAAATCGATACCAATATCTCTTTCGATCCATGGAAATGCATTATCCTGTCCAATAGCAAGTATTACATCATCACAGTAAATAATTTTTTCACGAATCACTTTTCCACGATCAATATTACCTTTATCGTCTATTTGGTATTCCATCTCCTCGAATAACATACCTACTAATTTATGACCCTCAACGACGAATGCTTTTGGTGAATGATTAACGATAATCTCAATATTTTCTTCTTCAGCATCCTCCAATTCCCATTCGGATGCTTTAAAAAAGCCTCTAGGCTTTCTAGCCATAACCTTAACTTCTTTAGCTCCAATTCTTAGAGACGATCTACAACAATCCATCGCCGTATTACCGACACCAATAATTAATACTTTCTTGCCAATTGATTCCACATGTTCAAAAGCAACTGATTCCAACCATTCGATCCCTATGTGTACATTATTTGATTCAAAGCGTCCCGGTAGATCTAGTTCCTTACCTTTAGGTGCTCCAGTACCCACAAAAACTGCATCGAACTCCTGTTTATCAAGAAATTCATTAAAACTATTTATACGGTGATTAAGTTTCAGATCTACGCCCATATCAAGAATATACTGAATCTCCTCATCAAGGGTCTCAGGCGGAAGACGAAATTGCGGGATATTAGTGCGCATTAAGCCGCCTGTCGTATTTAAGGCTTCAAAAATTGTAATATCATAACCAAGTGGCAATAGATCATTAGCTACCGCTAAAGAGGCACAACCAGCCCCAATTAGGGCAATCTTAAAACCATTTTTTTTGGTGGGAATTTTTGGAAGTCTGTCAGTTATGTCATCACGGTGATCGGCAGCCACTCTTTTTAACCTACAAATTGCAACGGATTTATCCTCAACCCTATTTCTTCTGCAAGCAGGCTCACAAGGTCTATCGCAAACTCTTCCTAAAATTCCTGGGAAGATATTCGACTCACGATTCACCATATAGGCATCGGTAAAACGCCCTTGCGCAATCATACGAATATATCTTGGGACGTCAGTATGCGCAGGGCACGCCCATTGGCAGTCAACGACCTTATGAAAATAATTTGGATCTTCGATATTTGTTGGCTTCATTCAATTATTCTTTGCATTCCTGCAATAATATAAATTTTGCTAGTGGTTCAACAAACTAATCCTTCCTCTGTAAGCTTAATGGTATCCCGCACAAAGTAAACCATTTTTTATTACCTAGATCGGTTATATGTCATTCGTTTCCCTGTAATCGCCCCAGTGAGAATACCGTCTTCATAAACAATTGTTCCATTCACAATTGTAGTGTCTATAGTTGAATTAAAAATATGACCTTCAAAAGGTGACCAACCACATTTATAAAGAATATTTTCTTTATTTACTGCATAGGGTTTCTTCATATCTACGAGTACAAGATCAGCATAATATCCTTCCCTGATATATCCACGATCTTCGACACCAAATAAATCCGCAGGTGCATGACAGGCTCGGTCAACCACTATTTCATGAGTTAAAATACCCTGGTCAACTAAATCAAAAAGCGCTGGCACAGCATGCTGAACCAGAGGGAGTCCCGCTGGGGCATCAAAGTAAGTGGCTAGTTTTTCTTCACTAGTATGAGGGGCATGATCCGTGGCAATAACATCAATTCTACCTTCTCTTAGCGCCTCTTGAAGGGCCAATTTATCTGCCTTAGATTTAATGGCTGGATTACATTTTATGTTTGTACCATGTTTCTCATAATCACTTTCTTCAAACCAAAGATGATGCAAACAAACTTCTGCAGTAATTCGTTTTTCTGATCGATGTTTATCAGAGAACAGAGCCATTTCTTTCTCTGAAGTTAAATGTAAAACATGTAACAAGGCATCGTATTTTTTTGCCAGTCCTATCGCGTAACTGGATGATTTATAGCAAGCCAAATCAGAGCGAATATATGGATGTTCGGACATTGGCACTTCTAGACCATATTTTTCTTTTGCCGCAGCTTCATTTTCCCATATTGTAGGTGAGTCTTCGCAATGTGTTACTACCATAATTGGCGCGTGCTCAAACAATAATTCTAACGCTTGCGGGTCATTAACTAACATATTGCCAGTTGAGGCACCTAAAAAAGCTTTTATGCCACAAGCATCATTAAGTTGTAATGATTTTACAACTTCAATATTTGTATTAGTTGCCCCTAAATAAAATCCATAATTAGTTCGACAGCGATCCTTTGCTCTTAAGTACTTATCATCGAGTGCTTTTTTATTTGTTGTTTTGGGTTCAACATTAGGCATTTCCATGAAACTAGTGATGCCACCAGCAATTGCAGCGCAGGATTCTGTTACTAAATCTGCTTTATGAGTCAAGCCAGGTTCTCGGCAATGAACTTGATCATCTATCATGCCAGGCATAAGATATCGGCCATCAGCATCAATGGCGCACACCTTGTTATCGACTGAGATATTTGGGGCAATTCTCTCTATTCTCTCTCCATCAACTAAAATATCTGCCTCAAAGATGCTTCCCTCATTTATTATTTTTGCATTTCGGATTATTATCTTACTCACGGTATTTTTCTCTGTATTTATTTAAAATTTAATGTATTAATTATTTTTATTTAATAAGGCGAATAAAATGCCATTATTTTTTACTGCATTTACAATTAGTTTGTATGATCTAAAATTATAGTCAATAAAAAAATAGATTAAATATCAAGGCCAAAAATTATGATAAGAAAATTACTCAATGTTCTACTTGCTTGCATATTCATTTCAGTACCTGCATTTGCAGAATCCGAAATTGAAATTAATTACGAAGAATTCACCTTAGATAATGGACTAAGACTCATTGTTCATGAAGACAATAAAGCGCCAATAGTAGCAATTAATCTCTGGTATCACGTTGGGTCAAAGAATGAAGTCAAAGGAAAAACCGGCTTTGCTCATTTGTTTGAACATCTAATGTTTAATGGAAGTGAAAATTATAACGATGAATATTTCAAACCATTTGAACGGGTTGGTGCTACTAATATGAATGGTACAACTTACTTTGATCGTACCAATTATTTTGAAAATGTTCCAAATACCGCTTTAGATATGGCGTTATGGATGGAATCAGATCGCATGGGACATATGTTAGGTGCTATCACGCAAGAACGATTAGATGAACAACGAGGCGTAGTTCAAAATGAAAAAAGACAGGGAGATAATCAACCTTATGGAATGGCTGAATATCATATCTTAGAAGGAATATTTCCCAGTTCTCACCCATATTCATGGAGCACCATTGGCTCAATGGAAGATCTGGATGCAGCGAGTCTGGATGATGTTCATGCTTGGTTTAAAAAATATTATGGCCCTAATAACGCAGTAATTACTATTGCAGGCGACGTAAAGCCTTCTGCTGTATTTGAAAAAGTGCAAAAATATTTTGGTGACATACCAGCTGCGCCCCCTACAGAAAAAATGCTAGATTGGTCGGTTAGACTGGATACCGATAAAAGAGAAATCATAAAGGACGATGTTCCTCAAATTCGTTTATATAAGGCTTGGGGTGGACCGGCATTTCGTAACCTCGATTCAGACTTCTTACAACTTGCAGATATTATTCTGACGTCCGGCAAAACTTCACGTCTATACAATCGACTTGTTTATAAAGATCAAATTGCAACAAATGTTAGTTCCTATCAATTTGCTGGTGACATCGGAGGATTCTATTACATAGAAACGACCGTCCAACCCAATGGAGACCCAGAAGCAATTAAAATTGCTATAGAAGAGGAATTGTCACGCTTTCTTAAGGATGGACCGACAAAAGCAGAATTAAAACGCGCTAAAATGAAATTAAAATCTAGCTTCGTCCGAGGTCTCGAAAAAGTAGGTGGTTTTGGCGGTAAATCAGATATTTTAGCTCAAAATACTGTGTATACAGGTAATCCTGGACACTACAAAAAATCATTGAATGCACTAGATAATGCTACTCCAAAGAAAATACTTGAAACTGCAAAAACTTGGCTAAAAAAAGGATCATATAATTTAGAGATACATCCAACTCAATCTTATGATGTGATTACCGGAGGAGCTGATAGATCTAAACTTCCTGAAACAACGGAGTTTCCTAAAGCTAAATTTATAGATTTTGAACAAACTACATTATCAAATGGATTGAAACTAACTGTTGCTCATCAACCAAGCGTACCAGTGGTAAATTTTAATTTATTATTGGATGCAGGTTTTGCCGCTGATCAATTCTCAGAGCCCGGCACCTCAAGTCTCGCAATGGCCATGCTAGACGAAGGAACCACAAAGTTAAGTGCTCTTGAAATAAGTGACACTGCTGCAAATATCGGAGCAATCATTGGTGCCAGTGCTGGTATTGACAGTTCAACAGTCTCACTAAGTGCTCTCAAAGAAAATATAGATAATTCACTTAAACTCTATGCTGATATTATACTAAATCCAAGTTTTCCTAATAATGAATTGGAGCGCTTGAGAAAACAAAGATTGGCACAAATTCAACAAGAAAAAAATCAACCCTTTGGTATAGCATTGAGAATTCTTCCTAGATTATTGTATGGTGAGGATCATGCTTATTCGCTCCCATTAACAGGCTCGGGAACAGAAGTCTCTGTAAGAAATATCACCCAAGACTCATTAATAAAGTTTCACCAAGATTGGTTTAAACCAAATAATGCTTCGATGATTGTCGTTGGTGATACCACTATGCAAGAGATAAAACCAAAACTAGAAAAGTATTTCAAAAATTGGAGTGCCGGTTCATTACAGCAAAAAAATATTCCTCCTGTAGAAATTCAAAAAGAAGAAACTATATACTTAATTGATCGTCCAGGAGCCCAGCAATCTATTGTTTTAGCGGCCAATATTGCACCTAGTCCTTCTGACTCAGATGAACTTGCCGTTGAGTCCATGAATGAGGTAATTGGTGGTTCATTCACTTCCCGCATTAACATGAACCTTCGAGAGGATAAAGGTTGGGCTTATGGGGCGCGAACCCTCATCCTTCAGACAAAAGAACAACGGCCATTCATTGCCTATGCACCTGTCCAAACCGATAAAACAGCTGAGTCCATCACCGAAATAAAAAGAGAGCTCATGGAATATCTTGCTAGTAATCCGGTAACTGAGGAAGAGCTAGATAAAGTTAAAGACAACACCACATTGAGCCTCCCTGGTCGCTGGGAAACTATAAGAGCTATATCCAATGATCTCAGTGAAATAATTACCTATGGTTTAGCCGATGATTATTGGGACCAATATTCAAATAATGTTCGTAATCTGACTCGCGAGCGCCTCATTGATGCAGCAGCATCCACTATTAAACCAGAACATCTCATATGGGTTATCGTGGGTGATCGCAGTAAAATCGAAGATTCAATCAGCGCGCTATCTATCCATGACATAAAAATTCTAGATAGAAATGGGCAAGAAATTACTCTGCCTTAATTTTCAGAGTATACTAATTCAACCTATAAGAGCTACGCCAATTGAATAAAATAAATTACCTAGAATTAATAAAAACAGCCGATGTTTATTCGGTGGCTGAAGTATCGCCTCTTGATTATGCCAAGCTAATTTCAGCAAACTTAAATAATAAGATCTTTTTAAAAAGAGAGGATCTGCAAACCACCTTCTCTTTCAAAATAAGAGGCGCGGTCAATAAAATAAAAAATCTCGATGAAAAAGCTTTAAAAAATGGAGTCATATGCAGTTCAGCAGGTAATCATGCTCAAGGAGTAGCACTCGCATCTAAACTTAACAAGAATCGAGCAGTCATTGTTATGCCCCAAACTACACCGAGTATCAAAATTGAGGCAGTAAAAGCTTTGGGTGCTGAGATTATCTTGCATGGGGATAACTATGATGAAGCCTTTAGCAAGGCCAAGGAAATTGAACAATCAGAGTCGTTAACGTTTATACATGCTTTTGATGATCCCTATGTAATCGCAGGACAAGGCACTATAGGAATCGAAATTTTAGAGCAGCTTAATGAAACTATTGATGCGATTTTTGTACCTATAGGTGGAGGCGGCCTCATCTCAGGAATTGCTACTTATGTCAAAGAAGTCCAACCAAATATTAAAATAATTGGTGTCGAACCTGAAGATTCCGCTAGCATGAAAGCATCGCTCGCCGCTAATAAACAAATTACTCTTGATCATGTGGGAATATTTGCTGATGGGGTGGCTGTTAAAAGAGTGGGCGATATTCCATTTCTCTTATGCAAGAAATATATAGATGAAATTATCACTGTTAATACAGATGAAATTTGTGCAGCAATTCAAGCAATATATGAAGAAACGCGATCTATTGTCGAGCCGTCTGGTGCATTATCTTTAGCTGGTATCACAAAATATATCGAATTAAATTTAAATCAAAATAACACCTTTGTTGGTATTAATTGTGGAGCAAATGTAAATTTTGATCGTTTAAGGCACATTGCAGAAAGAGCCGCTGTAGGGAAAAAAAGTGAGATATTACTTGCAGTTGAAATCGAAGAGAAGCCCGGCAGTTTTAAAAATTTCTGTAAAGCCATAGGAAAACGAAACATAACAGAGTTCAACTATCGTTATCGTGATGATGGTAGTGCAAGAATTTTTGTTGGGATCGAATTAATGAATAGTTCGAATGCTCATCAAGAAGTAATAAAAGAAATTAATGATCTTGGCTACTCGGTGGTAGATTTAAGTCAAAATGAAATGGCAAAGATTCATATACGTCATATGGTCGGTGGAAGAGCCTCGATTAAAAATGAGCGGTTACTTAGATTTGAGTTCCCAGAAAGGCCTGGTGCGCTCTTAGAATTCCTGGACGCCATTGGAACAGAACGGAATATTACTTTATTTCATTATCGCAATCATGGTTCTGATTTTGGACGAATTCTTACTGGAATTCAGGCTTCTCATGATGAAACTAATCAACTAGAAGAGCATCTCTCTAAATTGGGTTATCGTTATTGGGAAGAAAGCGATAACCCTGCTTATGAAATGTTTCTTTCTTGAGGTAAATCTCAAGTATTTAATAAAAAATTTTCAATAGCTTTTGCCAGTGTCTCTGGTGCCTCGAAATGAATCATATGACCTGTATCTAGAATGCATTCGGTTCTGGCGCAAAAAAATGGATGCTCCTCAAAATCAATGTCGTGTAATAACTGCATCTGTTTTTTAAAATTTGTATTTTCTCCCCAGATAAATAGGGTCTGTGCGATAATCTGATTCCAGCAAGCTTCAGCTTCTTGCCTTCTGTACTGGACAGCATTAGGTAATTTATGAAAAGGATCTGCGCGTAAAATAATCCTTCCATTTGAATCTGCTTTTGACCATTCTCTCGCCACAAATTCAGCTTGCTCAGGTTTCATATTAGGGCTTCTTTTTAAAATTCTTGGAATGAGATCATTTATGGATGCGTATGGCTTAAATTCAGGATTTGATTGTTGCTGCTCTAGCCAATGGCGATAATTATTAGGTGCATTTTTGGGATCTGAATCACTCAACCCAAATCCTTCGATATTAATTAAATGACTAATGCGTTCTGGCATAATACCGGCATAAAGAGAGGCAATATTTGCTCCCATACTATGTCCAATTAGGGTAGCGGGCTGATCCGATGAATATAATCGTAGAATTTCATCCAGATCAGCTAAATAGTCTGGAAACCAATAACTGGAATTAGTATTTTCGGATCTACCAAAGCCACGCCAATCAGGAGCAATAATTTGCCAATTTGATTGAAATTTATCCACAACAAATTGAAAAGTTGAGCCTGTATCAGCCCATCCATGCAAATAAATTAATAAAGGTGCATCCGCCTTACCCCAACTTTTGATATGATATTTTTTATCTCTTATGGTCAGGAAGCTTGATGCACCAGAATTTATTGGCTTATAAACAGTCATTTATTTTACTAAGGTATCAGTATTGTTGATCCAGTTGTTTTTCTGGATTCTAAATCCCTATGTGCCTGCGCGGTATCTTTTAATGCGTATTTTTGATTAATATTGATTTTTATGATGCCTTGAACTACCAAATCGAATAATTCTTGAGCTCCATGTAATAATTTTTCACGTGTATTAATAAAATCCGCCAAAATTGGTCTTGTGACATACAAGGAATGCCTTGAAGCTAATTCGGAAGGTGCGAATGGATCTACAGGACCGGATGCATTCCCAAAAGTTACCATAACGCCGTGTGGTTTTAACGAATTTAGCGATGAAATAAAAGTATTTTTCCCAATAGAATCATAGACCGCCGAAACTCCTTTTCCATTAGTGAGCTTGAGTACTTTTTTAGCAACATCTTCATCGACCATGATTATTTCACTACAACCATGTGCAAGGGCAAGTTCAGCTTTTTCAGGCGTACTCACAACACCAATAACATTAGCACCCAGGTGGCTCGCCCATTGACTTGCAATTAGTCCCACACCTCCAGCAGCAGCATGCAGTAGTATGTCATCATTAGTTTTTACTGCGTAACTTTTTCGCAACAGATACCAAGCAGTGAGCCCTTTTAACAATAAAGCGGCGGCTTGCTCAAATGAGATTCCATCTGGAATAGGCACGAGTTGATTTGCATCAAAGTTTCTTTGTTCGGAATATGAGTCGGCAGGTCTTCCTGTGTAAACAACTCGATCACCTACCTTAACTACCGTAACATCATCAGCAATTTCCTCTACAACTCCAGCCGCTTCACTCCCCAAACCAGTTGGTAATGGCATAGGATAAAGTCCAGATCTATGATAAGTGTCGATAAAATTTAAGCCAATCGCATTATGTCGAATTCGAGCCTCACCAGATTTAAGCTCAGGTAGGTCAATTTCACAATAATCTAATACTTCGGGTCCACCATACTCATTAATTCGAATTGCATTTGTTTTCATTATCTATCCTTTATGTTTAATGCTATATAGTTTAATTGAAATTAAAGTAGAGATGTTCCTATTTTTTAAAAATTAATTAATTGTATCTTTAATAATAATTAACAATAATATTTATATGATCATCAGGCATCTGATGAGATTATAAAAATTCAATCAATACTGGGATATACAATGGAACGGCTAAAAAATAAAATTGCATTAATTACTGGGGCTGCTCAAGGAATTGGATTAGCTACTGCAAAATTATTTGCACAAGAAGGTGCAAAAGTATTATTAACAGATATCAATATAGACAAAGCTAATAGTGAATCAAAATCACTTAATAAAATTTATCCAGATCAAACATCCGCTCTAGAGCATGATGTAACCAATAAGCAGGATTGGAAGCATGTCATTGAATTTATAGAAAATAAATTTGGTGGGATAAATATTCTTGTTAATAATGCCGGTATTGGTTCTATTGGTAATGTCGAAAATGAAAGCTTCGAACAATGGAAAAAAGTTCATTCTGTTGATCTAGATAGTGTCTTTTTGGGCTGTAAATATGCAATACCGACTATCAAAAAATCCAAATCAGGCTCTATCATTAATGTTTCTTCCATTTCCGGTATTATTGCTAGCCACAATATGGCTGCTTATAATTCAGCAAAAGCTGGAGTTAGGCATCTCAGTAAATCCATAGCCTTGCACTGCGCTAGAGACAGAAATAATATTCGGTGCAATTCTATTCATCCTGCTTTTATTGATACCCCTATACTCGATGAATTGTGCAAAAAAATTGGGCACGAAGCAGCCATAAAGAAATTGTCTCGTCAAATACCTATGGGCCAAATAGGTGAACCCAATGATGTAGCTTACGGTATTTTATATTTAGCGTCCGATGAATCAAAATTTATGACTGGAGCAGAAATCATTATTGACGGAGGAATTAGTGCCGCATAATGATAATAAAATTAACTTTTCATGGAAAATAATTATTAATGGTTAGTTTTTTAAACTAATTAATCACATCGATATGAAAAGAATTTGTCTTTGGTCAGGACCCAGAAATATATCTACTGCACTCATGTATAGTTTTGCTCAACGCAAAGATACAAAAGTAATAGATGAACCTTTATATGGTCATTACCTTGAGGTAACAGGAGTGATTCATCCTGGAAGAGAGGAGGTAATTCAAAGTACAAATTGTGATGGCAATGCTGTAATGCAAGAGCTAATCAATCTGGAGAGTAATAGCTATGATGTTTTGTTTATAAAGCAAATGTCTCATCATTTTCAATATTTAAAGAATGATTTCTTAACGAAAACAGAAAACATTTTTCTCATCCGTGACCCCAAAGAGGTACTTTCTTCTTTGACTGTACAGTTACCAAATGCCACAGTTAGAGATACTGGATTAGATATTCAGTGGCAACTTTATCAGACATTAAAATCCTCTGGAGCATCTCCAATTGTAATTGATAGCCGAGATTTACTGATTAACCCTGAGGCCATTTTAACTCTTTTATGCGACCATTTAAGCATAAAATTTTCAAAAAAAATGCTAAAATGGAAGGCTGAACCAATAAAAGAAGACGGCATTTGGTCTAAATATTGGTATCATACTGTACATAAATCATCAGGTTTCATTCCTTATACAGCTAAGCCAGAATTACCAAAAACATTATTAAAACTATATAATAATTGCCGACCTTACTATGAAAATCTTCTTAAGAACGCATTAAGCACTAAACGGAGTTAGAAATAAATGCAAAATATCGATCCAAGAAATGAAAATATATTGGTATATATTGATGGCCATCTAATGCCTAGGGAAGAGGCAAAGATATCTGTTTTTGATAGTGCTGTTCAAGGTGGAGACGCGGTATGGGAAGGGTTAAGAGTCTATAAAGGAAAAATTGCTGCTCTGGATGGGCATCTAGAAAGATTACAAAATTCAGCTAAGGTACTAGCTTTTGAATCTATACCTTCAAACCAAGAAGTCAAAAATGCCATATTCAAAACGCTTGAAAATAATAATATGTGGGACGAAACGCATATCCGCCTGACATTGACTAGAGGTAAAAAAATTACTTCAGGGATGAATCCAAAACTCAACCAATCTGGATGCACTTTAATTGTGTTGGCAGAATGGAAACCACCCATTTATGGAAATACAGGAATTAGTGTTATTACTTCTTCTATTAGAAGAAATACGTCACAGTGTCTAGACTCTAAAATCCATCATAACAATCTTCTAAATAACATACTGGCTATGATTGAGGCTAATGTTGCCGGTGTTGAGAGCGCTGTTATGCTTGATGTAAACGGCTTTATTTCTGAAACAAACGATACAAATATCTTTCTTGTAAAAAATAACACTCTTTATACGCCATATGCAGATAGTTGCTTGCCTGGCTTAACACGAGCAATGATATTAAAGATCGCTTGTGATAAGAAAATAGATAACCATGAAAAAAATCTTTCCATCACTGATCTCTATACGGCGGATGAGGTTTTTACCTCTGGAACAATGGGTGAACTTACGCCAATTCTAGTTGCAGATGGTCGTATAATTGGTGATAAGAAAGCGGGTAAAATGACAAAAAAGATGCAAACTTATCACCGAGAATATGCCTACGAAAATGGCGTTGAATTACCATTTAATAACCCAATTACAAGTTAAGATTTAAAATAATTTTCAAGGTAAACATCTAATGGGGGTTGACCGGCTGCCTCTATATCTAACTGTTTTGTTAACGATTCATGAGCTTCTCTTTTAAGCAGGTCATATTTCTCCACATTTAATGGGGTTAAAGTGGAGAAATAATTTTTTTGTTTTTCTGCTAATAACAAGCCGTAATCTGCAAAACTCAATCCTGTATTATTCAATTCGTGTAATATTCTTGCAGATGGGGTGGCATTCGGATCTTCGATTAACTTAACTTGAGCATTTACCGATGCTACATAATCTGAGCATTCTCCATTTTGATCGATTAACTCAGCAATCTTTAGGGTATTCTTCATTAATTCCATCGCCCATACTTTAAGGCTAATTTCTTGTCCATCTTTAGATAGCAAAAAACTAGGATCTCGACCAAAATTTGCCGTATTTGTGTGATTTTTCATGGTTTCTCTATCATCAGAAAGACTCATCATCGGACTGTCTTCAAGCATGCAATAAATTAAAAAAGATTCCATAAATCTTATGGTATTTTGATTAATACCAACTGGATCATAGGTATTTAGATCTATCGATCGAATCTCAATATACTCAATGCCGCCTCGCTCTAATGCTGAAGTCGGTCTTTCTCCAGACAGAGCTACTCTCTTTGGCCTAACTGGGCTGTAATATTCATTTTCGATTTGTAATTTATTCAAAGAAAGCTGCTGATATTCACCATCACGCAATAGACCATAATTATTATATGCGGACTCGGGCGTAGAAATTGCATCTCTCAAGTTATGCACATACTCATCAAGGCTATTTAAAGAAATATTAATATTTGACTGCACCTCACTCGTATAACCTAAATCACTCATCCTTAACGAGGTACCATAGGGTTGGTACAAGGTATCATTATCGTATTCAGGAATGCCAATTGATGAATTTGGTGAAAAAGATTTACATAACGCGGGAGAAGCACCAAATAAATATAAAATCAGCCAACCATATCTCTTAAAGTTTCTAATCATTGCCATATAACTAGACGAACGAAAATCCTCAATCGAATCTTGATTGTTCTCATTTTTTTTAAAAATAGGCCAAAATTTTTCCGGGAGAGAATAATTGAAATGTATCCCAGCAATTGCTTGCATATTTCTACCGTAACGTAACCCCAACCCATTTCGATAAATAGTCTTCATTCTACCCACATTAGAAATACCATAACTTGCCAATGGTATTTCTCGCTGCTGATCCAAAGAGCATGGCATGCTTGATACCCACAAAAGCTCCTCGTTTATATTCTTGTATGCAAACTGATGGATGTCTGATAAAAAACCCAAAACATCCGATGCATTAGAAATAGCAGGTGTAATAAACTCCAATAATGCTTCAGAGAAATCAGTAGTGATATATTTACTAGTCAATGCTGAACCTAGAGCAATTGGATGGTCCGTTGAAACTAATTCACCTAATTTATTTACCCGCAAAGATTCTTTTTCCAGTCCTTTTAAACCACCACATAAAATACCCGAGTCATCAGACTCAATTATTGATCGCAATCTTTTCTCGAATATTTTACTCACGATCAATGATCTCCTGAAGGCAGCACATTAATGATGAAACATTCTAACATCATAGAATTATGAAAAAAATAAAATAATATCTCATTAACTAATCAAGTGGATAAAAATTAATTTAAAAAAATCATCCTTAGTGCTTCACTAGAAGACTAGAAAATGATTAAATTAAGAATAAACTAAAAAAAGGAGGGTATTTTTTTGAACTATCAAAAACTATTACCCAAAAAATTATGAAACTAATTCTCAAAACAATAATCGTTCTAGCAATAATTCTAGCCTCTCCTGTGAATGCAGAATGTAACTACCCCGCAAAAGTACAAATACCTAATGGCACAATCAACACAACCGAGGAATTCACAGCTGGTTATAAGTCTGTAAAAGCGTGGATTGAGAAAATGGATGGCTATTTAGACTGTATTGATAAAGAGACAACTGCATCGATTACGTTACTCAAAATAAATAAAGAACATACCAAAGAAGTAGAGCAACGAATAATAGAATTACAAGATAAGAAATTTAATGCAGCTGTAGAAGATCAACAAAGAATTGCACAACAGCTTAATGAACAAGTTAGAGCTTACAAAGCAGCACAAGCAAACAAGTAATTTAAAATTATCTATATTCTCATTTAAAAAAATGATGATATGCCCTGCCAGACATAAAATATCTTTTTAACTCATTTTATTGCACATACTAGGACTAAACTATGAAGAACCCTGTTCGAGTCACAATTACTGGCGCAGCTGGTCAAATTGGTTATCAACTAGCATTTCGTATCGCTTCCGGTCAAATGTTTGGTCAAAATCAACCAATAATATTGCAGCTACTCGAAATTACTCCGGCCCTTCCCGCTCTTAATGGTGTAGTTATGGAGCTAGAAGATTGTGCATTCTCCACACTGAACGATGTTATTGCCACTGATGATGCAAATACCGCCTTTAAAGATTCTGAATATGCCATATTGGTTGGTGCTATGCCGAGAGGACCTGGCATGGAAAGAAATGACCTACTTCAAGCTAATGCTAAGATCTTTACTCATCAAGGGAAAGCAATCAACGATAATGCAAATAAAGAAATTCGTGTTTTAGTAGTTGGTAATCCAGCCAATACCAATGCCTTAATAGCTAGTTCTAACGCGCCTAACATTGATCCACAAAATTTTACCGCAATGACTCGATTGGATCATAATCGTGCCATAGCTCACTTATCTAAAAAGTTAAATGTTAGTAGTCAAAATATTAAAAAAATGATTATCTGGGGGAATCACTCTGCAACACAATACCCAGATGTTGATCATGTCACTGTGGACGATACTTCAATTAAAGATCAAATCAGCGATGATTGGCTAAAAAGTGACTTTATTCCAGCTATACAGCAACGGGGAGCCGAAATAATAAAAGCACGTGGTGCCTCCTCAGCAGCATCTGCGGCATCTGCAGCGATTGATCATATGCATGATTGGGTGCTAGGGTCTGCTGAAAATAATTGGGTCAGCATGGGTGTCTTCTCAGATGGATCTTACGGTATCAAGCCAGGTATTATTTATTCGTTTCCGGTTCGTTGCAGCCAAGGTAGTTATGAAATTATTCAAGATTTATCATTAACTGAATTTAGTCAGGAACGGATGCGAGTTACTGAGAAAGAATTAAGGGAAGAAAGAACAGCTATCGAAGAATTACTCTAAATTAAAAAAATTTAATCTTAATTACCAAGATATGCTAATTTCAGTATATATATCATTTATATTACATTGGTATTCATATACTATGAGATCAATAATACTGGAAAAATAGTAGCATTAAATTAATTAAAAATTCTTAGATGGAGAACAACATGCCTGAAATCATTCTTGATTTATCTTGGTTACTGGCATTTATATTCTTAGCCTTATACACGACTTATCACAGAATCAATCTGCTGATTTCAACAGTTGTATTATCAATTCTAACATATAGTTATACTTATTTTGGAGATGGGAATCTTTTATGGAATTCCTTACTTTGGATTTTAGTTGGAATTTTAATTGCGCTAAACATCGTTCCTTTAAGGCGCTCAAAAATAACTCGACCATTAATGAAAATATACCGAAAAATGGTCCCAAAAATGTCCATTACTGAGAAAGAAGCTTTAGAGGCAGGAAATGTTTGGTGGGACGGTGAATTATTCTCAGGTATGCCAAACTGGGAAGTTTTGATGTCCATGCCTCAGCCTAAGTTATCATCAGAAGAACAAGCTTTTTTAGATGGGCCATGTAATGAACTATGTATGATGCTTGATGATTGGGAGGTATCACATGAATTAGGAGATCTTCCAGAAAGAGTTTGGGATTACATAAAAACTCATAAATTCTTTGCCATGATCATACCAAAAGAATTCGGTGGACTTGAGTTTTCATCCTATGCGAATGCAATGGTAATTACTAAATTAGCCAGTAGAAGTGCGGTTGCATCCTCAACAGTAGGTGTCCCTAATTCACTTGGACCAGCAGAATTACTGTTGCATTATGGGACTGAGGAGCAAAAAAATCGTTATTTACCGGGGCTTGCATCTGGAGAAGAAATCCCTTGTTTTGCACTAACGTCAACCGAAGCTGGATCTGATGCTTCAGCTTTAATCGATTCTGGGATTATCTGTAAAGGAGAATGGAATGGTGAGGAAACGATTGGCATTCGCTTAAACTGGAGTAAAAGATATATAACACTCGCTCCAGTTGCAACTGTTCTTGGTTTAGCTTTCAAACTTTATGATCCGGAACATCTAATTGGTGAAAAGGACAAATATGGAATTACAGCAGCTCTAATTCCAACTAATACAGAAGGCGTCACCGTTGGTCGTCGACATTACCCAATGAATGTTCCATTTCAAAACGGACCTACCAGTGGTAAAAATGTTTTTCTACCTCTTGATTGTATTATTGGTGGTCAAGAAATGGCTGGGAAAGGTTGGAAAATGTTAGTTGAGCTCTTGTCTGTGGGGCGAGCCATAACACTTCCATCAAGTGCGGCAGGTGGCGGTCAAGCAGCTGCCTATGCTTCTGGTGCTTACTCTCAGATCAGAAAACAATTCAATCTTCCAATATCTCAATTTGATGGTATCAAAGAAGCGCTGGCAAGAATCGCAGGTAATACATATATAATGAATGCAGCAATATCCATTACCTCAGGTGCCATTGATCAGGGCGAAAAACCCGCCGTACCCTCTGCTATCCTAAAATACCACTGTACTGAATTAGGGCGCAAAGTCGCAAATGATGCCATGGATGTTCATGGCGGAAAAGCGGTCATGATGGGGCCAAAAAATTACATGGGCCGGAGTTTTATGGCCACACCAATTGCCATTACTGTTGAAGGCGCCAATATCCTAACTAGAAGTTTAATCATATTCGGACAAGGTGCAATAAGATGCCATCCGTTTGTCTTGCAAGAGTTGCAAGCAGCCGAGGAGGAAGACAGAAATTTAGGTCTGATAAATTTTGATAAAGCATTATTTTCTCATATTGGTTATGCCATCAGTAATTTATCACGATCTGTTATTCTGGCAATAACAAATGCTCGATACAGTAAAAGCCCAGTCAATACCAACACAAAACGTTACTATCAGCATATCAATAGGTACAGTGCTGCTTTTGCTGTGGCCTCAGATTTTGCAATGCTTTCACTGGGGGGAGAACTAAAGAAAAAAGAATTACTCTCAGCAAGATTAGGGGATGTATTAAGTTCGATATACCTTGCTTCAACCGTTCTTAAACACTATGAAAATCAAGGCTGCAAACCAGAAGATTTGCCATTAGTTCAATGGTCAGTAAGAACTTTAATGTATGAAGCACAAGAAAAACTGCATAGTTTTTTAAAGAACTTACCAAACAAAACACTCGCTTTTTTTCTGCGTTGCTATATTTTTCCAAGAGGACGTTCTTACTCGCCACCGCCAGATGATTTAACCAAAAAAGTATCTCATATTATTACTTCAACGGGAGAAGCCAGGGAGCGTTTGAGTGAATACGCATACACCACAATTGAGCCCGGAAATCCTCTTGGATTACTTCAAGAAGCGCTTTTGTTATCTGAGCAAACAGCATTGATTGAGGCCAAAATTCATCAAGCAAAAAAAGATGGTTTAATAAAAAGTGATTATCTTGGCTACCAAATCGAGGAAGCAGAAACACAAAAATTACTTAGCTCTAAAGAAATAAATCAACTCAGAATACTACACCAAAAAGTGTCAGAATTATTATCGGTGGATGATTTTCATCCTAATGAAATCGGCCGTAAAACTTAAGGCAAAAAATATGAAGCCTACTAAGATTACTCAATAAACTGGAGACTGAAATTGATAATAAAAAACTACTTACTCGTTCTCGCTAGCCTCTTTATGCTTGCAGCTTGTAATCAAAATAATGAAAACCCACAAATATCTGTTGCTGAAGAAGTGCCTACCTCAGCTCCAATGATAAAAAGAAATAAAGCACCAGAAAATGCGGATGTTTATTTTATTAGTCCAACAGCAAACGCAATGGTCACTAGCCCAGTAGAGGTAAAATTTGGGGTTAAAAATATGGAAATTGTTCCATCAGGACAAAACTCACCTCTTACAGGACACCATCATATTATAATAAATGCGAATCTTCCTAATATGAACTTTCCAATTCCAGCTAATGAAAATTATGTTCATTTTGGAGATGGAAGCACTGAAACTGTATTAAATCTGAGCCAAGGGGAACATACATTACAGTTGATTCTAGGTGATTATCTTCATGTCCCTCATTCTCCCCCAGTTTATTCAGAACAAATTACCATCACTGTCAAATAAATCATAATGAAGAAACTTGATACACCTATTGGAATAAGTGGAATAGCAGCATATATCCCGCCCTATAGAGTATGGCTAAATGATTGGTGCGAATGGACCGGTAATCAGTGGCCAAAAATAAGGGAAGTTGTTGGTCGTAGTTTTAGATTAAGAGGTAGTCAACATAGCGTTTATACAATGGCAGCAACTGCAGTTATTAGGTTGATTGATCAATATGATATTGACCCAAGTCGTATAAAATTCCTTGCCCTAGGGACTGAGTCTAGTACTGATAACTCGGCTGGCGCTATAATTATTAAAGGCATGATTAATGAAGCGCTTATCTCCCAAAATAAACAACCTATATCACGCAGTTGTGAAGTGCCAGAGTTCAAACATGCTTGTTTAGGTGGCGTCTATGCTATGAAGGGGGCGGTTAGACATATAGCATTGGATGGCGCAGGTGATCAAGCAATCGTAGTATGTGCGGATATTGCAGAATATCCTCTTGGAAGTAGCGGTGAACCGACTCAAGGGGCTGGTGCAGTAGCAATGCTTGTTGAGGAAAATCCAAAACTCCTAGAAATCGACATCATGAATTCAGGGTCAGCATCTGATTATCGAATCCTAGACTTCAGAAAACCTATGATTCGTTTTTGCAAACAAAAAAGAAGACTCGATCAACAAGTTCAAGACTTTCCAGTATTTAATGGAAAATATTCAACAACATGCTACTTAGATGAAACGTTGCATGCCCTGGATGACATGTATAGAAAAAGAAAATTAAATCCAATCAAGTATCTTCGCTCCCTTAAAACTGTATTTATGCATCGGCCTTATAGAAAAATGCCAGAAACTGGGCTGGCTATCGCTTATCTCTTTGCACTTTCGACGGGTAATTCTGATGATCGAGCTGAACTCACATCATATTGCTATGAGGCAGGAATAGATCCCGTTAATGCTATTAATGAAATGCAAGAATATTCGCCAGATATCAAAAATCTGGCTAATCCAACGGACCTTAATAATGAGGCCTACCCGATGACAATGGCCATATTACGAATATTTAGAGCCTCAAGACATTACCGCAGAGAAGTTTTAGATAAGATGGCATTAGGAAGTGATACGATGCTGGATCTCGGTAATCTTTATACAGCTGCTTTACCAGCCTGGATAGCAGCTGGAATTGAACAAGCGCTCACAGAGAATATAGATATAACTGGTAGCGAGATACTCACTCTTGGTTACGGCAGTGGCGACGCTGCAGAAGTAATTCCTTTTAAAGTCTCTAAGGAATGGCAAGAAGCTGCAAAAAATATTCAATTTGCTAAAGCTATGTCATTCGCAATAGATATTAATGAAGATCAATATATTAATCTTCATAATGGGAAATCTTCAGAAAAATTAAATTATAAGCCAAAGAATGAGTTTATTATTGATGGCGTAGGTGAGTCAGCAGAAAAAAATTATCAGGATATAGGTATCGAATATCATCGATATGTAAAATAACTAAAGAAGTTTTATGAAATTTTCTTTAGTAATCTACTGTGGTCTGAATTAATTCGCTCCCATTCCATAATGAACCATGGAGTACAAACATCTTCTTTCTTTAATAATATTGATATATCTTTTGAATTTATAAATTTAAAGTCCGCAATTTCATTCGGATTAATCTCTACCTGTTGATCTATTTTGCCAATAAACACATGACATAGCTCGTTTTCAGAACCGATATCCTTATATTTGGCTGTATACGAAAATTTATAAATATATTCTATATCAAAAGCGCTAATACCCAGCTCATCATGCAATCTTCTGCTCACAGCTTCATTTATATTTTCACCATCTCGTGGATGACTGCAACAACTATTCGACCAAAATAAAGGCCATAACTTTTTTGAGGCACTTCGTTGCTGTATAAGAAGTTCTCCTTTTACATTGAATAAAAATACTGAAAAAGCACGATGTAATCTTCCATTATCTCGATGACAATCAATTTTACTCATCGTACCGATTTCGTTATCGAATGAATCAACAAGTATTAATTTCTCATTATCAAAGGAGACTATATTATTATCTAACTTATTCATTTATTAACGCCATCAAGTTGAATGTATTGGAATGATTTTATAACCAGCTAACTCAAAAGTCTTTGCTATTTCTTCTTCTTTTCCTGGGCAGAGTATAATTATTGATCCTCCACCACCGGAACCAGTGATCTTTGCTCCAAGCGCACCCTCTGTTCTAGCTAGATTTACCATTTTCTCAAGTTCAGAATTTGATACACCGATAGCATTAAGCAGTCCGTGTGCTATATTCATTAATATTCCAAGCTGCTCAAAATTACGATCTTTTATCGCAGTTAATCCTTTCTTTGACAACTTTCCAATCTGCATAAATATGTCCGTATAGATGATTTTATTTTTCTTATAGCGTGAATAAACTTCATTTACCACATCAATCGTTTTAGATGATTTTTTGCTTACTGCAATAATTATTGGGAGTGATTTGATATCATTTAAATCAATATTCTTAATGCCCTTCTTTTTACTATAGATGATCGGTCGGGCATAAGAGGCAACCGTATTATCAATGCCAGATGGATTTCCATGAGACAGTTTTTCGCACTCATAAGCAATATCATTAATTTCCTTGTCCGTTGAGGTTAGATTAAATAAATCAACTAACCCTCTTGTTATTGCTACAGCATATGACGCTGAGGCTCCTAATCCCATGGATAGAGGTATTCGAGAAACGATATTGATCCTATATCTCACTCGATCTAAATTTAATAAAAAGCATATCTTTTCCACCATCAGAACCAAATTAATATATTCATTAGGGCTTGAATCAGAAAAACTTTCAAAATTGCCATTAATGATAAATTGGCAATCTTCTTCTATTTCCTGCAGTTCAACTCGGACAGCCCTCTCTATAGGAATAGCTATAGCATACTCATCATAAACAACGGCATGCTCTCCAAATAATATAATTTTTCCAGCAGCAATGCCGAGCCCTATTGGCTTTAAATCATCTTGATTATCTATAATCTTACTTTCCTTTAGTTTTATCGAATCAAGTATTTCTTGGGCCTTCCATGCTTTAATTTCGTCACTTAAAATTAAATCGGTCACAACTTTGGAAAAATATTTCTCAGGTACATCAATACTCATCGCAACACTTTTTGCATGTAATTTCATATGTCCTTTTTGTATTCCATGAGTGGTCAATGCTCTCAATGCAGCTAAATTTTGAGCGAGTCCCACGGAACCCATAATTATTGCCAACTCGTTTGAAGTGCTAGCAGCTGTTATTTTTAACCCTAATTGGGCCGCTGGATTTGCCTGCAAAGAACCGCCAACAATACCAACTTTAATTGGTATTTTTAAATTACCAGCCAAATTACCATCAGCATCAACAAACCACTCAGTTAACGATCTATATCTACCATCATCAGAAGCATAGGCGTGAGCGGCTGCTTCAATTGAACGCCAATCATTTCCTGTGGCAATTGCAACCGCATCAATTCCATTCATAATTCCCTTGTTATGTGTTGCTGCACGATATGGATCAGAATCAGCAAACTCTGTCGCATTTACAATACCATCACGAACCTGCAAGCCATCGTATTCATCTTTGGTCAAATATCGGGGAGGTATTTTTACTTTTACATTAACCAGAGATCGATCGGTCAAATTAGATAATATTTTCAAACCAATTTTACAGCCAGTTAATTTTATCAAATCATTTGCCAAATATTCACAAATCGTATTTACTAGATTAGCTCCCATAGCATCTTTGGTATCTACCAAGAGATGCAATACAACTATCTGTTTACTTTTTTGTTTTACTATACGAATCTCAATATCTTTAACGCCACCGCCTCTTTTGATTAGATTCGGTTGTGATGAATTTGCTGAACGCATTAATATTTTTTTATTCTGCTCAAGAATATCAACAATATTTTCTATATTTTTAACCTCAAGAATTTGAATTTGCCCGATCAACAAAGATTCATCCATTGAGGCAAAAAACCCACCTGACATTCTAATGATTTTAGCAGCACTGCTGACACCAGCAACTATGGAAGGTTCCTCCACCACCATTGGCACTAAATAATCTTGGTTATTGATAAGAAAATTAGTGGCAATTGAAAGAGGTAAACCAAAAACACCTATAACATTTTCACTCATATTATCAGCGGTATGAGCTTGGAGTACTTGGTTTTCTGACTTGAGTAGCTGAGATTCCTCAAGAGTCAAAACATCAAGATTAGATAATGCCTCAATTCTTTCGGTAACTGTCATTTTATAGAAGCCAGCAATATCTGAATCAGTCATTATCAAACCTCACGATTGAAACCTGTTTTATCCAACTCTAAGTGCAATGATACAAAACCATTTTGGTTGGCTGATTCTTCAAATTCATCCAGTAACCTATCGGATGAAGTAATACAAATACCAATATCTCCCCCAGCACCACAAGGTTTATAAACTAAATTACTCTCTTTCTTTGCCAAATCCAACAATATATTATGCTTGTTCCCAAAGATATTTAAATCATATTCAATGCTGAATTCCATCAAAGCATCGGTATATTCATCGAGATAGCTGATAAAGAGTTTATTAGTATTACACTCCCAAATTGAAGCAAATTTTATAGCCATTCTATTTAAATCTGAAAAACTTTTTTTTGAGAATGTTTTTATTTTAGATAATTGCTTCGGCGTACTAACTGGCATGCCACTCCAAAAAATTTTAAATTTTAAATCTTCTGGCAACTCCAAAGTAGTTGTTCTGACTTTTTCCATACGAAAGTATTTAATAATTCCACCTTCTATTGAAGTAGCAATATCCACGCCACTGCCAATGGCACCTTGAAATTCTCGATGCGTTTTTAATGCCAATTCTTTTACTCCAATTGGTAATTTAAATGTCTCGATAAAAACACCAGCCATTGCGACAGTGAGTGCTGCACTAGAACCAATACCATATTTAAGCCCAGTAGCCTCATCGTAAAAACCACTGGTATCTAAAACGAATTTATAAAAAGCAGTAGGAATAATATTTATTTGTCGCCATAAACATTCAAAAAATAACCTAATAGGATCATTTGATTCAACGTCCAGCCATTCTATTATTCCATAGTCATTTACGGTAAATACTAATTCTCTGTCTTTAAAGCCAATAGTTTTTAAAACATGTATGTTCTTGCTATGCACACTGATAGAAGCTTTTGCTCGCTTATTGATAGCCATTGAAATTGCAGGAGCTTCTGCTAGTACTGCAAATTCGCCAGCAATGATAATTTTACCTGGTGCACTTACCTCGATTTTTTTCATAAATCGGCACTTGAAGTAGGAGCTTCACCTAAACCTGATTTCATGATAGAAACCACACCATCTATTTCTGTTAATCTTTTTATGATCCTTGTTTCGTTTTCAGGAAGACACACCGCTTTTATTTGTGGGCCAGCATCCATCGTAAAAAATACAGGCTCGCCAATTTGCTGTAAATCACGAATGGCGTGCATACAATTAAGCGTCGCAGCGTTCCAATAGACAACAGATGGTTTAGTGGTCCACATAACCGAATGCATTTTCAAGCAATTGTGTTCGGAAACTGCTGCCAATTTATCAAAATCTTTATTTTTTACAGCTAATCTTGCTTCCTTCATATCTGGTGATTGATTTTTAATCCATGCTGAATAAAAAGGAGAAGAACGAGAACTTAAATTCATTGCCTGAGATGAAGAAATATTTTTTTTATTTTTATCGGTAATAGCGATCACGACACTTAATGGCCATCGTGTCGCATTTGATAACTGCTTTATCCTAATAGTATTCGATATATTATTAAGTTCCACGATACCACCCAATATAGACCTTGCAGCTGATCCTGAAATAGTACCTGCTTGAGCAGCGAGTAACTGCGTGTTTGACTCTTTCTTCATGGCTGCATTTGCAGCAACAACCAATGCAGAAAATGAAGAGGAGGAAGATGCCAGTCCAGCTGAAATTGGAAAATTACATTCACTGATAATCTTAGCAAACTTTCGATTTTTACCTATAACGAGATCTAAGCATTGGCTAACACGTAATAAATTAGGCTCATCAATAACGCCATTTATAATTAATTCATCTCGATCAAGATTAAGGGATAAATCAATCTTCATCTTTGTCCACAAACCACCCAATGTAAGTGACAGAGAGTCTACAGCAGGTAAGTTTTTTGTAGTATCTCTCTTACCCCAATATTTAATCAATGCAATATTAGGGTGCGATCGTGCCATTGCTTGCATATTGCTATCCAATATTAAAAATATTTAACTGAAATTAAATTATACGTGTATTTTAATGAACTATTTGTGTCATTTTATATCGATATTGTGTTTATATATCTTCTCAATTACATTATCACACCTTACTCAGAGACTTAATATGTCAATGAATACGCCCAACGAAATTAAAAACTACCAAATACGCATTAACTCACTGTTAGATAAAGCTGTCCCTCCGTCTAACAATAACTCCAACCTAAATGATGCAATGCGTTATGCTGTCATAAGTGGTGGTAAGCGTATTCGGCCGCTTCTGATCTATAGTTCTGGATTATGTTTAGGTGCCCAAGTAAATAAACTTGATGCACCTGCCGTCTCAATTGAACTCTTGCATGCATTTTCATTGGTGCATGACGACCTTCCATCAATGGATAATGATGATTTAAGAAGAGGTTTACCCACCACACATAAAAAATTCTCAGAAGCGACAGCCATTCTCGCTGCTGATGCTCTACAAACACTTTCATTTGAATTAATAGCTAACTCTGGATCTTTGAGTGATTATGAAAAAACTCAGTTAGTTTCATTAATCGCAAAAGCATGTGGATCATCGGGTATGACAGGAGGGCAATCAATTGATTTAGCGTCTGAAGGAAAAACTCTCACTAAATCAGAACTACATGAAATGTACTCTATGAAAACCGGGGCATTAATTCATGCTTCCATCATGGCGCCATTTTGTATAATCGACGAGTCTAGTCAGGATATCCGGGCGATGATGAGTGAGTTTGCCTGGATTTTAGGGCTTGCATTCCAAATTCGTGATGATTTACTAGATATAGAAGAGTCATCCGAGGTAATAGGAAAAACAGCGAACTCAGATATAAAAAATAACAAAGCTACGTGGCCTGCGATCTTCGGCATTCAAGAATCTCACAACTACTGTGATGAATTATTAAAAAAATGTATAAAACATCTAGAGTTTTTTAATCATAAAGCCGATCCACTTCGATGGCTCACCAATTACCTAATAAACAGAAAATACTAAAGGTTGAAAAGTTAACAATTATGTATGAACAATATTTTGGCCTAAACTCTAAACCATTCACAATAACCCCTGACCCACGTTATTTGTTTATGAGCGACCGTCATACCGAAGGTTTAGCTCATTTACTTTATGGTGTTACTGATAGTGGGGGCTTTATTCAGTTAACTGGTGAAGTTGGTACAGGGAAAACGACATTAATTCGAGCTTTATTAGAGCAGCTACCAAAAAAGATTGAAATTGCTCTAATTATGCATACTCAAATATCTGCTAGAGAATTCCTGATAGAGGTATGCAATGAACTTAAGATCAAAATAATAGGAACGAGTATTATTGATATTGTCAATTCACTCAATCAATATTTGCTAGAGCAATACTCAAATGGAAGACGCGTTATCTTGTTAGTTGATGAGGCGCAAAACTTATCAACCGATGTACTAGAGCAACTCCGACTACTAACAAATCTTGAAACAGCACAAAAAAAATTATTACAAATAATATTAATAGGACAACCCGAATTACGAGATATACTAGAAAAACATAATTTAAGTAATTTAGCGCAAAGAATTACTGCAAGGTATCATTTGCAACCTTTATCTAAGTTAGAGACTGACTTATATATAGATCATAGATTAAGAATATCAGGAGCGACGGCACCGATCTTTAATAAAAAAGCAAAAAAAGAAGTCTTTAAATTCTCTTCAGGAATTCCTCGTTTAATCAATGTTATCTGTGATCGTGCTCTGCTTGGAGCTTATGGTATTGGATCAATTGAAATTAATAAAGAAATAATAATAAAAGCAAATAAAGAAATTCAAGGAGACACAACGGCAATAAAGACAAAACGATGGCCTTTCTTTTTATTTTTAATATTAACGCTATCTTTAATTACTGCTCTCTTTAAATACGACTACCTAGATATAGACTTAATGAATAAAATAATAAATAAATTTTTCACATAGAGAGTTAAAATGTCCTTTATTTTAGATGCCTTAAAAAAATCTGAACGTGAAAGACAAAAAAAGACTGCGCCAAAAATATCCAGCGTCCTATTAGCTCAAAAAACGTTTACTCGGCCCAAATTGTATCGATTAACAGTTTTTTTGCTTTTGATTATTATAGGCTTCCTTATTATTGGATTAATTTACCCAGACGCATTCAAATTAACCAATCAAAAAGAACAAACCAACAATGAATTTATTCAAGAAAGAAAAGCAATGCCTCAGATAGAAGCAAAAATTCAAGAAATCGCTAAAAAAGAAATTCTTCCAGAAATCAGTGATAACGATAGATCTGAGATATTTGATATCGATATCGCAAATTCGAAATACAATTTATTTTTACCTAAATTGCACATCGATATTCATGTTTATAGCAAAGTTCCTTCTGAGAGGTTTATATTTATTAATATGAAAAAATATACTGAAGGAGAAATATTAATAGCAGGCCCAACCCTTGAAACTATTACTATAGAAGGCGCTATACTCAGTTTAAATAATACTCTTTTTCTATTACCTAAAAATTAAGTTATTAAATAAATTATATGCAAACTACTACTCTTTTTTATATCAATGGTGATATATTTGCCAATGCATTGCGATCTGGTATTTATAAAGTTATTAAATCTCAGGAAAATTTAAATTTAATAAATGTTTTCCCTGTTGCCGATGCTGATACAGGGACAAACCTTTGCCTTTCTCTCGGTCCACTGATCAAAGTCATTGAGAGTAAAGAAAATCATCACTTAGGCACTCTTCTCAGTGAACTAGCTGACAAGCTCCTCGATAACTCAAGAGGTAATTCAGGCAGTATTATTGCTCAATTCTTTCAAGGAATAAGTGAGTATTCCAATAATAAAAGTAAAATTTCACCAATAGATTTTTCAAAATCGTTAAATTTGGGTAGTAAGTATGCCAATGACGCATTATCAAAACCGATTGAAGGAACTATTATTACTGTTATATCTGTATTTGCAAAAGCAATGTCGGATGAGATAAAAAAAAATCCAGATAATGATTTTCATTCAATATACCGTGCAGTACTTCCACTTGTAAAGGTAGCGGTCACTGACACCAAAAATCAATTGGATGTTCTGAAGAAAGCTAATGTGGTAGATGCAGGAGCTAAAGGTTTCTATCTTCTAATAAAGGGCTTTATTAATCATATAACTTCAAATGAAATTGAATCGAAACCAGAAATATCAATTAATTCATACAGTGAAACCGATAATCATTTCAAGGAAACATCCAGCCCAACGAGTTTTCAGTATTGCACAGAGTGTATTATTAATGGCAAAGATATTGATAGAAGAAAATTAAGAGAATCTCTATCTGAGCATGGAGATTCTATTGTAATTGCTGGAACAAAACAAAAAGCGAAGATTCATATACATACCGATCAACCCAATACTATTTTTGAAGTTGCAAAACACTATGGCAAAATAACCTCAGAGAAAGCTGATGATATGCATCTGCAGCATAAGATCACGAAGAAAGATGCTAGTAAATTCGCCGTCATTACTGATTCTGCAGCAGACATTCATGATGAGGATATTGAAAAGCTAGATATTCATATTGTTCCAATCCGAATACAATTTGGTGAAAAAGGATACTTAGATAAAGTAAGCATCACTCCCAGTGAATTCTTTGAAGAACTTAATACAAACCCTATTCACCCAACAACATCACAACCGTCAATGGGTGACTTAAGAAGACAATATCAATATTTGGCCAGCCATTTTGAGGATGTTATTTCAATAAATATCACCAATAAGCTTAGTGGAACATATGATGCCGCTATATTGGCCTCAAAGAAAATTACAGCATCTGGGAAAATACATATTTTTAATTCTCTGAATGCATCTCTCGGTCAAGGTCAAATTGCGATTGTAGCCGCTCAATGTGCAAAAGCAGGAATGAGTATTCTTGAAACACTAACTATCTTAAAAGAAACAAGAAATAATACTAAAACATATGCAATTATTCCAAATTTAAAATATGCAGTTAGAGGTGGCCGCGTTCCAAAATCAATAAAATTAATTGCAGAAATAATGCGACTGACGCCAATATTACAAACAACTTCAGATGGATATTTGAAAACTAAAAATTTCTTATTTGGTAGAAAAGATGTATTAAAAAGATTCTCAAGATTTATAAGCAAGTATCACAACAAAGATGAAAAAATTACTATATCAATAGGCCATGCCTGTGCTCCAGAGAGAGCTAAGCTGTTAAAATCTTATTTTTTGGTTGACTTACCAAGAGCAACTGAATGTAAAATAACAGAAATTGGTTCTGCAATCGGTGTTCATGGCGGACCTGGTGCAATTGTTGTTGGAATTCAAATTCAGTCTGACTAAATGAATTATTTCTAATCCCTTATACCGACGCCACGCTTTAATAATATAAAGCTGAGTGTAAATAAAATTACAATAAATGCACATACCACCAAATAAGCATATCTGATATCTATATCGGAGGTTCCTAGTATTCCATAACGAAAAGCATTAACCATATATAAAATCGGATTAAATTTGCTTGCGTATTGCCAGAAATCAGGAAGTAAACTAATGGAATAAAATACTCCACCCAAATAAGTTAAAGGTGTAATAACAAATGTTGGGATAATAGCTATATCATCAAATTTCCGAGCATATAAAGCATTAATAAATCCCGCTAATGAAAATACTACCGAAGATAAAAAAACCATTGAGAACGTTATTAGTGGATACTTCAATTCCAACTTTGTAAAACTTAATGCAATAATCGTTACCATCGCACCCACCAATAATCCTCGTAAAACTCCGCCTGCGATATGCCCCAAAATAATAGCCGAATTAGACATTGGCGAAACAAGCATTTCTTCTATATGGCCTCCAAATTTAGCACCAAAGAATGAAGAGACCACATTCCCATAAGAATTTGTTATAACTGACATCATGATTATGCCAGGCGCAATAAATTGCATATAACTGTAGCCACCCATAGTACCGACACGTGATCCAATAAGATTGCCAAAAATCACAAAATACAACGTCATAGTAATTGCCGGTGGTACAATAGTTTGAATCCATATTCGCAAAACACGGATCACCTCTTTTCTGACAATTGTATAAAAAGCAATTAAGTTAAGATTAACATTCACGTTATGAATTTTCCTTTGAGATGTCATTTTTTGAATGCACAAGTCTCATGAATAGCTCTTCGAGTCGATTCGATTTATTTCGAAGGCTTGATACTTTAATTTTTTCTCTATTAAGTAATTCAAATAAATCATTAATACTATGGTCTTCATCCACCAATACCTCTAGCTGATTTCCACCAATCAATGTATAACTAAATTCATTCAAATTTGAATCTTTCTTTAAATTATCCTCTAAACTCAATACAAAAGTTTCTTGTTTTAGTTGTTTTAATAAATCAATCATACGAGTATTTTCTATAATTACACCTTCATCAATGATGGCTATATTTCGACATAAATTTTCGGCCTCTTCAAGGTAATGAGTTGTCAGGATGATAGTGGTTCCGTTAGCATTAGTATCTTTTAAAAATTTCCACATTGAGCGTCTGATTTCTATATCTACCCCTGCAGTTGGCTCATCTAATATTAATAATTCTGGCTCATGAATCAGTGCCCTCGCTATCATTAATCTTCTTTTCATACCGCCAGATAAATTCCTAGAGATATCATCTTTCTTATCCCATAATTTTAACTCACCAAGATATTTCTTAGCTCTTTGAAGGGCGATACTTCTTTTAATTCCATAAAAACCAGCTTGGTTTACTAAAATATTTAATGGCGTATCAAATGTATTGAAATTAACTTCTTGCGGCACCATACCAATGTTCATTTTAGCTTCCTCAGGATGAGTAGCTAAGTTGTAACCAAATACCTCGATATTCCCAGCGCTTTTCTCAACCAATGAACAAACAATGCGAATTGCTGTTGTTTTACCTGCTCCATTTGGCCCTAAAAGAGAATAAAATCCGCCAACATCGACTTCTAAATCAATGCCCTTTAAAGCTAAAAATCCATTTGCATATGTTTTGGTTAGATTTTTTATTGAGAGGGCTGACATATCGTCATTATCGCATATTGAACTATAGTTATGTTATTGATTTAACATTAAGATTGAATTTCTAGCGACAAATTTTCATTATAAAAAATACTATAATTAAGTGAAAATTCGGTCTGCACTGAATTACACATATTAAATCAAAATATTTGATACATCCGTGCCCATAAACTAAAATTTAAGTTAAAATACTACCAATGTTTATCAACACTCCTTCTAAAAAAACATCCAATCCGACCAAAGAAAAAACCAACAAAATGCATATATTTTCTGGCAATTATCCCTATCATCCAAATTCATATCAAAAAAAACTTAATATAATAGATAATCCTTATCATAAAAATCATCGTTTTGTTTTTATGCATAATGGACAATGTCTTGCATCCGTTGATACTGATGTTATTTTATTTTTCAAAGCTTCTGACCTAAAAAAAGAGATCAATAGCAGTGATTGTATTTTCCTTGGTGAATTTAACGATAATTTAATTTTTGCTCATGAATTAAATAAGAAAGAATCGGGATCATTAGAGAAAATTGGTGCTTTCTTTAATCTAAGAATTTTAGCAGGCAATCTCTCTATCGAAGAATCAAATTTTGTCGCAAAAGCAGCTATTTTAATAGATTGGCATAAAAATAATAAATTTTGCTCAAAATGCGCCTCAAAGACCAAACAAAATCTTCGTGGTCAAACAAGAAAATGCAGCAATAATAAATGTGAATATCAAATATTCCCAAAACTAAATCCTGCAATTATTGTGTTAGTCATGAGTAAAAATCATTGTTTACTTGGTCGTCAAAAAAACTGGCCTCATAAACAATTTTCTACCATTGCGGGATTTGTAGAACCAGCTGAAAGCCTCGAGGATACTGTTGTAAGGGAAGTTTTCGAAGAAACAAATATTAGAGTCAGCAGTATTAAATACCATAGCTCGCAACCATGGCCATTCCCCTCCTCCTTGATGCTTGGTTTCACTGCAGTGGCATTATCAAGTAAAATTAAATTAAATGACAATGAATTAGAAGAAGCCGATTGGTTTTCAAGAGAAGATCTTGCTTCCGGATTGATTAAATTACCTCCGAAATTATCCATCTCACGCGCACTTATTAATGGATGGATTAATTATAAGTATTAATTAATAAAAATACGCTTAAAGCATTAAAATTTTTGATATCCATAAACCAATATCTTTAATCTCATCTTGGCAGACCGCATGAACCATTGGGTATTCCTTCCATAAAACTGAATACTTCATTTTCTCAAGCATAATTCGTGTTTGTTTTCCTAAATCAATCTGAATAACTGGATCATATTTGCCATGCGCTAAAAATATTGGCAACCCCCTACATTGAGATTTTTTATTCTTGATGACTTCATTTTCTAATGTTAGCTCAAGCGGTAAATATGTCGATAATGCCAGCAGTCCACCAAGTTTTTCTGGGTACCTCAAAGTTGCATGTAGAGCAACAGCTCCGCCTTGAGAGAAGCCAGCAATAATAATTCTTTCCGATTTAATTCCTCTTTTATTTTCTCGCTCAATCAAAGACCCTATCGTTAAGGCACTTTGTCTAATTCCTTCTTCGTCTTGAGCGCCACCTCTATCAAGGCTCATAACGTCATACCATGCACGCATAGTCGAACCACCATTGATCGTAATAGATCGAAATGGAGCATGAGGAAAAATAAAACGCAGGCCAAGACTAACTGGGATTTCTAATTGAGGCACAATTGGCTCGAAATCACTCCCATCTGCACCAAGACCATGAAGCCAGATGATTGTTGCAGTCGGAATACCATTGATTTCTTTTTCTATAATCTGGTTATTTTTCAATTTCGAGTATCCTTAGGGAGAAGATTAAATCATTAATAAAAAATAATTATCTATTATACGAGTATGAAATAAAAAATTAGCCAATAATTAATATATCATTAATACAAGTAATGTATTTATAGGTAAGTTAAAAAAATAAATGAACAACAATAAACTTAGGCGCAGCATAATTGGCTTTTTTATGATTTTTCTTTTCACCTCAGGTTGTGGACAAAAAGGGCCGTTGCTTTTACCAGATGCAAAGCCAGCTGCCAATCTAATGACTTATTAAAAACAATCATATTGAAATTTAAAATAAATATAAATTTGGTAAATAAATGTGAGTAAAGGCAAGCTTATTTTAGTTGATGGATCTTCATATCTGTATCGTGCTTTTCATGCTCTCCCCCCCTTAGCAAACTCAAAAGGTCACCCAACAGGTGCAATTTATGGGGTCATAAACATGATCAATAAATTATTACACGATCAAGGAACTGATCATTTCGTCGTAATTTTTGATGCGCCAGGGACAACCTTTAGAAATGATTTGTATTCTGAATACAAAGCCAACAGGCCTCCCATGCCTGATGATCTTAGACCACAAATAAAGCCTATTCATCAAATCATAAAAGCAATGGGACTGCCTCTTATTATGATAAAAAATGTTGAAGCTGATGATGTGATAGGAACATTAAGCAAAGAGGCTGCTTCAAATGGTATGGATGTAATTATCTCCACGGGTGATAAAGATATGACACAACTAGTCGATCAAAATATCACTTTAATCAATACTATGAATGATGAAAAGCTAGACCGTGATGGAGTCAAACAAAAATTTGATGTTTATCCAGAACAAATAATAGATTACTTAACTCTCATGGGGGACAAAGCAGACAATATACCAGGAATACCAGGTGTTGGTGCAAAGACGGCTAGTAAATGGCTCAATAAATATCTCACATTAGAGAATCTCATTAATAAATCGGATGAAATAAGCGGTAAAATTGGTGAAAAATTTCGATCTAGTTTAAATCTTCTTCCATTATCAAAAAAATTAGTAACGATAGACAAAGATCTAGATCTTAGGCTGACACCCAGTGATTTAAAACGTGTATCAATAGATACAGAAAAACTAAAAAGTATTTATAAAGAATTAGAGCTCAAAACATTCTACTCCCAGATTAGTGAGACTCCAGATAAAATTCCATTAAAAAAATCAAAATCAATTTATAAAAGTATCTTAAATAAAACTGATTTGATGGAATGGGTGGACCATTGTAAACAAAAAAAAATAATCGCTATTGATACAGAAACTAATAGTTTAAATTATATTGAAGCCGAATTAGTAGGGATATCTTTATCGATAGATGAAGGCAAGGCTATATATATTCCTTTAGCTCATGATTATGAGAATGCACCATTACAACTCGACAGAGTCGAAACATTAAATATACTTAAACCTCTTCTAGAAGATAAAGAAATCAAAAAAATTGGCCATCATTTAAAGTTTGATGCTCATATATTTGCTCGTTATGGCATTACCCTAAAAGGAATGGAATATGATTCCATGCTTGAGTCATATGTATTAAACAGTGTCGCTTCTCGTCATGGGATGAATTCAGTAGCACAATATTATTTAAATAGGGAAACAACTCACTTTGAAGATGTAGCTGGAAAGGGAGCTAAACAAATAACCTTCAATCAAGTGGATATTAAGACCGCGACAGCTTATGCCGCTGAAGATGCCGATGTAACACTTTGTTTGCATAATTATCTCTGGGAAAAAATCAATCACATTCCTTCACTTAAAGAACTTTATCAAAGAATTGAAATGCCTTTAATTCCAATTCTCTTCGAAATAGAAGAGACCGGTGTATTAGTTGACAAGGTTATGCTAAAAAAACAAAGTGATGAATTATTGCTTCTATTAAATAAGCTTGAGAAAAATGCACACAAAATAGCTGGTATGGAATTTAACCTAGGTTCACCAAAACAACTCCAAGAAGTTCTTTATGAAAAGATGGAGATACCCATAATCAAAAAAACACCAAAAGGCCAGCCCTCAACAGCAGAAGATGTTCTTCAAGAACTTTCTATAGATCATGAATTACCAAAGTTGATACTAAGCCATAGAAGTTTAAATAAACTTCGAAATACCTATACAGAAAAATTACCTCAGCAAATATCAGCCGTCACCGGCAGAATTCATACGTCATATCATCAAGCAGTCACAGCTACAGGTCGATTATCATCTAGCTCGCCCAATCTTCAAAATATACCAATAAGAACTCCTGAAGGTAGACGCATTAGAGAAGCCTTTGTTGCACCTGAAAATTACAGTATCTTAGCTGCTGATTATTCTCAAATTGAGCTGAGAATAATGGCTCACCTATCTTCAGATGAATCTCTTTTGTTGGCTTTTTCAAAAGGTGAAGATATCCACAGAAAAACAGCAGCAGAAGTTTTAGGTATAGCAGCTGAAGAAGTATCTCAAGAGCAAAGGCGATGGGCTAAAGCTATTAACTTTGGTTTAATATATGGCATGTCGGCATTTGGTCTAGCTAAACAACTAGGAATAACGCGATATCAATCCCAAGAATATATCGATCTGTATTTTAAAAAGTATCCTAAGGTTAAAAATTTTATGGATACCACGAAAGAAAACGCACGCAAGCATGGTTATATTGAAACATTATATGGAAGAAGACTGTACCTACCGGATATCAACAGTAAGAACGGTCTACGAAGAAAATATGCAGAAAGAAGTGCTATCAATGCTCCAATGCAAGGATCCGCCGCAGATATCATTAAACTTGCCATGATTGATGTGCATAAATGGCTTAAAGATGGAAATACTGAAGCAAGGATGATTATGCAAGTTCATGATGAGTTGGTATTAGAAGTTAAATCTGATCTTGCCGAGACCATTAAGCAAGAGATTGTCAAAATAATGGAATCGACAGTTAATTTGAGTGTCCCACTAATAGTTGATGCTGGCATTGGCAATAACTGGGACGAAGCACACTAAATATCTTTTTTCCTTTTAATATTTAAAAAACCTTCCAAGACTACGCGAGCTTCATCAACCCCCTGTCGTTTTAATGAAGAAAAAAGTTGAATGGTTGCTGATTCCTCTAGTTCAGATTCAATAGTTCTTATTGTCTCATTTGCCATACGTCTTTTAACTTTATCCGCTTTTGTTAATAATATATGAATAGATGTATTTTGTAGTTTTGCAAAAAAAAGCATACTGCGATCATATTCAGATAATCCTCTTCGAATATCTACAATCATGAATAATCCTTTTAGGCTCTGACGATTCTCACAATAGTGCGAAAGCAGTCTACCCCAATGATCTCTAGTTGCCTCATTGACGCGCGCAAAACCATAGCCGGGTAAATCCACTATGCGAGTGTCATCAGTTAAATTAAAAAAATTTATGAGTTGAGTTCGACCCGGGGTTTTACTGGTTCTGGCAAATTGCCGCCTATTGACAATCACATTAATTGCGCTGGATTTACCAGAATTTGAACGCCCAGCAAACGCAACTTCCGCGCCTATATCTTCCACGAATTGCTTTGGATCATTTGCACTGAGTATAAACTGGGCTTTTGGATATTGTGACATAGCTGTATAATGAATAAGAAGTTAGATAATAGATCGCATCATAAAGTAAAATTAATCTAATAGTAATGATACTTTAAGTTACAATATCTGAAATCAAAAGCTATAAATATAAAGTTATAATTCTTAAAAATATTAATCGAAAAGTAATGGCCACTAACATGAAACTTAATTTTGTTTTGTTTGCTCTTTCATTTATGTTCAATACAGCTAACGCTGACTCACTCGTAGATGGTTCTTTTGAAAAAGGTAAAGCTATTTCTATTACCTGCGGCGCCTGTCATGGAGCAGATGGGAATAGCATTAATCCCTTATGGCCTAATTTAGCCAATCAACATGCATCTTATTCAGTCCAGCAACTCACGGCATTCAGAGATGGTAAGCGCATGGATAGTCTCATGTCGGCAATGGTTATGTCGCTCAGTGACCAAGATATTAAAGATCTTTCAGTATATTTTGAAAATCTACCCTCTTCAATAAAAGACATCGCTGATCCAACTACTTTTGATTTAGGACAAAAATTATATCGTGGAGGGAACAAAGAAAGTGGTGTTGCCGCATGCATGGCTTGTCATGGTCCTGCTGGAAAAGGTAATCCTGCCGCTTTGTACCCAGCGCTTAATGGACAAGGCGCTATGTATACTGCAAAACAATTAAATGACTATGCAACTGGAACAAGAGTATCAATAGGTCCTGTTCAAATCATGCGAGATGTTGCAAAAAAATTAACGGCAGAAGAAATCCAAGCTGTCTCCTCATATATTCAAGGCTTGCATTAAGCAACAATCTTCTGAAGAATAGAAAATCATTAATATAATAAAAATACTACTAAGAGGCTTTTATGTTAATTAAATTATTATTCAATTTAATCGTCACGATGACATTAATTAGTTGCAGCTCAAATGAAGAACCTTCTGTTCAAAATAACTCAGACATAAAAAAAGCTGTTTCTCAATTCAATGATCAAGATCTAAATATAATTAAAAAAGAATCTCTTTTAATTGAAGAATCTGATGCTGAGGAAACAATTCAAGATGATTCGCAACCAATAATTCTTGCGCAAGCTAATATGAGTCAAAGTAACAATTGGGAGTTTACTGAATCAGAACATTATATGCGTCTAGTTCCAACTCAACCAACGATTGGTGGTCCTGATAAAATAGAAGTAGCTGAATTCTTCTATTATGGTTGTATCCACTGCATGACATTTGAGCCAATTGTTAATGCATGGAAAAAAGATATTCCAAATAATGCACGTTTTGTTAGAGTACCCGCTTTATGGAATCCTCTATTAAGACTTCATGGGCGTATGTATTACACCAAAGAAGTATTAACAAAAAATGGAAAACTGTCTGATCCAGAGGGCTTTCGTGCAAGAATATTCAAAGAATATCATAATAAAAAGAATTACATGACATCCGAAGCAGCTATACAAAAGATTTTTACCGATTTCGGCGTAAGTGAAGAAGATTTCACTAAAACATTCGCTTCGTTTGAGGTGGCACAAAAATTAAGACTAGCAGACGATCTAGCGAGACGTTATAGCATCTCGAGTACCCCAAGTATGGTTGTCAATGGCAAATATCGCACTGGTGCTGGTGAGGCAGGAAGCTACCCTAAATTAATCAAGGTAATTGATGAATTGGTAGCACGAGAAACAATTAGATAATCTAACCTAAAACTATATTAAGTCAGTGGCTATAATTTTCCAGCCATCTTTTTGTTTTTGCCAATAAAGCCGCTTCTTTTCAGCTGAAATAATATCGTTATACCTTATCTTCTGAGTAAAGCGAGTGAGTACAATGTCTGATTTTAAGGGGTCACCAATAATCGTTAAATCCATAATAACTATTGATTTTTTTATAACAGAAGAATCTTCAATTATTGAATACTCACTAATTGAACTCATTAAGACATTAGTATCATAAAAAGACACAAATCTTTCTGACTCTGAACTTTCAAAGCTTAGCTTCCAAGCGCCAAGAACTTCATGAAGCTCGTTTCGAATTAAATTTAACTGATCCTCAGTTTTCCAATTTATTGTCTTTACTACAATTATTGGAGTATTCATCGGCACCAGATATTCTGATAACTCAAGTAATTGCTTATTTTGGAGTGCCAAGCACCCATCAGTATCTCTGGGAGGGCGTTTTAAAATATCAGGATCAGTACCATGAAGCCAAATACCATAGCCTGTTTTTTTCATATAGCGATCTAGAGAATTAGGATAATCCAATGGATAGGCGGCAGCTCCATATCTTGGAGGCAATTTAGATATATCTAGTTTTTCTGTAATAAAATATACACCTAAGGGAGTTTTTTTATCGCCTTGAATTTTTTTGCCTGAACCATTTTTACCAACAGACATATAATATTCTTGATTTTTAATTGGACGATTTTTTTCAACGGAATATTGAATTAACTTAGCATTCTCAATATCAGCAATAAATACATTCTCTATTGAGCTAGGGATTTCAATTAGATAAGCAGGATAAAGTTCCTCTGCATTTAAATTGGTTATATATCCAAGCTTGATAGTTAAGACTAATAATATAAACAATAATTTTTTTATGCTTAAAATCATTAATTATTCTTATTCATACCAACTGCAAGAGCATCAACAGCTATGCATCCAGATTCATTAATAATCAAAGGATTTATATCCAGCTCACTAATAACATCTCTTAGCAAATGAACCATACTCGAGAATTTTTCTGCAGTGGAGCAAAAAGAATTTACATCATAAGGTTCCGTACCACGATAACCCATTAAGGTTCTTTTGAATTTCAATCTATTTAATAACTCTAATGCATAACTTTTACTAAATGGTGGAACTGCAAATACAATATCTTTCATTAATTCTGAATAGATACCGCCCATACCAAGAATCACAATTGGACCAAACTGGGGGTCACATCGGACTCCCAAAATCATTTCTTGGCCCGGTAATAACATCTTAGCTATCAATACATCATGCCCGAGATCTAAACTCATTCTCCTGTAAGCAAAAATTAACTCTTGATCTGACTTTATATCCAATACAACTCCATCTTTATCAGACTTATGATGCAATCCAGGAACTGCTGTTTTAAGAGCTATTGGGTAACCAATTTCCACAGCAGCCATCAATACATTCTTTTCAGAGGATGCAGATTGATGTGTAACAACTGGAATGCCAAAATCTGCAATTAGTTTCAATGATTCACTTTCGTTCATTGCTCCTTTATCTCTGAGAGTAAGTTGCCAGTGCTTAACTAATTGAGAGTCAATTGGTGATGGATGAGAAGTATCTCGCTTAAAAAAATCTCGGTATAAAAATAATTTCTTTATTCCAATAAGAGTATTAGTCACGCCATCTAATACTGGATATCCAGCATGTGTAGTTTCTATAACACTACAATCTGAACCTGTTCCTTGACGTGACGATACCAAAATAATTGGCTTATCGTGTTCTGCTTTAGCAAGCTTCATATATTCGATGTAATCTGAATAAATTAATCCTTTTGGCGCTCGATTTAATATCAAAGCTGCAATCGAAGTATCTGGGTCTCCAAGCATTAATGTAGCACTTTTTGAAAATTGTTGAGATGCATTTGGGCCACCTCGGCTCCATACATCAAGGGGATTTGTAGCGGGTAATTCAGGATCAATTACTTTCTCTAATTCTGTTACTGTATTCACATCTAATATCGTTAATGGGACTTTTGTCTCATCTGCTAGATCAACGAGTAATTGTCTCTCGCCACCAGAATCATGCAACGTTACTAAGCCCCC
>Ga0209091_10000031_pt1 | contig 132074 bp, 128 predicted proteins | sample ArcticOcean_MG_C_6_FD_187438 | JGI IMG/M metagenome (GOLD analysis project Ga0209091, IMG submission 187438) | Marine microbial communities from western Arctic Ocean - ArcticOcean_MG_CB8_128 (SPAdes) (version 2) | ecosystem: Environmental > Aquatic > Marine > Oceanic | place: Arctic Ocean...
GTGGACACCTAGGGTTGGCCTAACCTGGCGGCCGAATGAAGATATGATGTATTTCGGCATCGTCAGTACCGGATTTCGTCCGGGCGGCTACAATGGCGATCTTAACTATGATCTAGGCCTACTGAATAACCTTCTGGCAACTGCCGGTGATATCAACCTGCCCACTCGCGATGGGGAGGATGCCCTGGTTTCCGAGAGACTCGTCGCTGTGAATTCAAAGCTTTACTTTGATGGTGATTCTGCGATCAATTACGAACTGGGCGCGAAGCTAAGGCTATTGGATGGCCGTATGAATCTTACAGGATCCGCATTCTATTTCGATTGGAAAGACGCGATAATGCTACAAGATGCAGGGCCCCTTGCCGGTATAACTTCGGCTTTGACCTACAATGGGAATACCGGTAAAGCCCATAGCACGGGTTTTGACTTGAATGCCTCCGGGATGGTCACCGAGAATCTCTTCGTGCGGCTAGGCGTCCAGTGGATTGAAGCAGAAATCGATTCGGCCTTTCAACCCAAAGGCGGTCTAGCTCAAACGAAGGGTAATAGACTCCCCGATGCTCCCGAATGGAAATGGACCGCATCGGCCGCTTATATGTTTCCAGTGATGCCTGGTATCGAAGGGGAGGTGCGGCTCGACTGGTCGGGTCAAACCAAAAGCTGGTCCGATGTGGAAAATACCGATCGGAGGGAAGTTCCGCAGTACAACATGGCCAATATACGCGTGACAATACGAGAGGCTGCGGAAAACCGGTGGCGGCTGGCCCTGTATGGCAGGAATCTGTTCGATGACGAAATCCTCGTGTGGAACGGGGGCGAATCGCTTTTCGGAATAGTTAATTCTTACGCCAGACCTAGGAGCTATGGGATTGAGGCTACCTATGAGTTCTAGGGGGTACCCAATAAATCAGGATTAGAAGCAGTTCGTTTTCTCGGTGACCACGACGGCGTTATCGCCGTTGCACCGGGATTGAGCCATCTGGAAATATCGGCCTGGATGACAGCGTGATGAAGGATTTCAAAGGCAAACTCGCGATCGTCACCGGTGGCGGCACCGGTATGGGACGTGAGCTGGTGCGGCAGCTGACGGCGGCAGGATGTCATGTCGCGACCTGCGACGTATCCGAAGAAAACATGCATGAGACGCAGCGGCTGTGCGCACAGGACTCGCCGTCGGTGCGCGTGACAACCCATCTGTGCGACGTAGCAGACGAAACGCAAGTCCTCGCGTTTCGGGATGCCGCGCTGAAAGCGCACGAGCGCGATGACATCAATCTGTTGTTCAACAATGCCGGTATCGGTGGCGGCGAAAGTTTTCTGATCAACAAGCGGGAAGAGTGGGATCGCACCTTCGGCGTCTGCTGGTTCGGCGTGTATTACTGCAGCCGCGCGTTCATGCCGTTCCTGGTGGCGAGCAGCGAGGGATACATCGTCAACACGAGCAGCGTGAACGGCTTCTGGGCAGTAACGAACACCGCGTACAGCGCGGCGAAGTTTGCAGTGAAAGGTTTCTCCGAGGCCCTTGTCACCGACCTGCGAATGAATGCGCCGCACGTCAAGGTGGCGGTGGTGATGCCGGGCCACATCGGCTCGTCGCTTGCGATCAATACCGACAAGGTGCTCGGCCGACCGACGCCGAAGGACATGAGTGCTGCCGACATTGCGAAGATTCGCAGGCGGATGGTCGAAAGCGGCATGCCGGGCGGAAATGACAGCGACGAGCAGATTCGCGCGGCGATCCAGCAGCAGTTGGATGACTTTAGCAACAAGGCGCCCCTCAGCGCGGGGCAGGCGGCGACAATCATCCTCGACGGCGTGCACAACGACCGGTGGAGAATTCTCGTCGGCGACGATGCGCACGCGGCTGATAAAATGGTGCGCGAAGCACCGGAGCAAGTGTACGAAGCAGACTTTCGGGTTGCGCTGCGCAAGCAGCTCACTTGAACGAGAGTCCTGTTTTCTTCAGATACGTTTTCTCGGTTCAACTTCTTCGGTTTAATTCTTCCCTTTCGGTTGCTACTTGTTGAAGAACGACTGGTGTGCGTTCATCTTGCCGTAACGAATACCTGGTTGGTATAGAACCAGAGACCTTCTCAAATCTTTTTACACTTTAGTTTTTTTGTGCGTGAGGCTGACGTAAACCACGCTGACAAGGTCACCGGTTGCTACGAAGACCTGCCCAGATTGCAACGCGAACAAGATAGCGCAATGATTTTATTCGGCGTAGACAAAGGCCTTTAAATATTCGTCCGGCTAAATATCGACACCCTCAGACGAGTAGTAGAAGTTTCATGATTGGTTAGATTACTGGGCCTTGGAGAAAGGGAGCGGATCCAGGAGATGAATTGAGGCGTCATAGGTGACTGCATCAAGGGCGGCAAGCACCTCCGTTGAGGCAGCCTGGGGATACCATTCCCGGGTGATGTCGTCCGCAATCCAGATCTCACTCATCTCGCGGCGGTCGCCGTACGTCGTCTGGTAAGCGGTAAAGAGTTTCCAGCTTCCCGCGGCCTCGAGTCGGTCTGCCAGGTCGGAGAGTGCTTCACTCGCGGCAGTCATCCCAGTGACGCCTACGCGACGACGAATCAGGCGGTAGCATCGGGGAGCGCTGCCGGTATTGGCTGCCCCCTGTTGAAGGCGACGGTCGTCGGCAAATGCGAAGGGCCTCCCGCTCTTGAGGACTTCGTCCACCGTGAACCCGAGCGCTGCGAAGCGAGGCAGTCCCTCCGTCAGGGTTTTGTGCTCGAGCAATCTGGGCCCAATCTTTTCCATGGCGGCCATTGACTCGGCAGTCGTGAGGAACAGGTCCCGCCCGAGAGGACCGCTCACCTGGCGCCAGGCCCCAATCAGGTTATACCCGACATCGTTCATTGCCGGGATCATGGTTTCCCCGTAAACCTTGATGTAGTTAGCGAATGCGGTGGGTGTCGAGTTACTGAGGATATGCTCGGCTTCGATCATGATGGTCATCGTTTCTTTGCTCCTTTTTTTTGCGACAACGTTTACTCCCTCACGACACTAATTCGTTCCTGAGGTGTTTCGCGGCGATAAAAAAGTGAAAGGCTCCCCAGCTAATGAACATGACACCAATGATCATGGCGTAGCGCAGACTCCCGCCCCCTAGTGTTGGCGTTAGCACATCGCTAAGATAGCCAACAAGTAGTGGACCCGCGCCAGTACCGACCAGATTCGAGGCGAACATGACTGCGGCTGTTCCCATGCCTCGAAGGTGTGCAGGCAGAACGCTTTGAATACTTGTCAGAACGAATCCCACGCAGGATGAGGAAAGAGCCACGGTAATCGCCAGCATCAGAACGACCAGATACAGGTCAGAGATATAAAGGGTCAGCATCCAGGTAGGCACGATCGTAAGGTAGACAGCGCCCGGCCACCACAGCTCCCAGCGCCGATCCCGTCGCACCACCCTTGGTCCAAACACCACGCCGAACATCACACCGGCGAATGAGGCCAACCCAGCCAGTACGCCTAGTAACCCGCCCACTTCGCTCAAGGACATGCCGTGGCTACGCATAAAAAAAGCGCCGAGCCAGGCGCTGACGCCCGCGCCACCGAAGGCACCGATGCCATAGGCGAGCAATAGGTGTTGCATGGTTCGGCGACTGAGTACCTGCGCAACTGCCTGATACCAGGCAATATCCGTATCGAATCGCTCCGAGGTGCTCTGGAAGCGCCCTCGTGGGGGTTCACGTAAAGTCGTCAACAGAACAATGGCGAGCAGTAAACCGGGCAGACCCATGGTAAACAAAGCGACTCGCCAACCATAGTGGTCTGCTATTACGCCGACCAACCCCAATCCCAATGCGCCTCCTGTAACACCGCCTAGCATAAACAGACTCATCCCGCGGCTGCGACTTTCCGGCTTGTAGTATTCACCCATCATCGACACCGACGCCGGAGAGCCACCGGCTTCGCCAATGCCGACCACGACTCTTGTCAGTGCCAGCTGAATAAAGTTTTGGGCGAATCCGGCAATCGCGGTCGCAATGCTCCACACGGCCAGGCAGACTGATAACAGTTTCACCCTGCTGCGGGTATCCGCCAGACGCGCTAGCGGAATGCCGAACAACGCGTAGGTCAGACTAAATGCAAAGCCGGTGAGCAGCCCGAGCTGTGTGTCGGACAAGCCAAGGTCTGTCTTGATCGGCTCAACCAGAATTGCCAGAGCCCCTCGGTCCAGAGCATTGAACATGTTGACAAGGCACAACAGCACAGTCGCATGAACGAGCTGGCCACGACTGACACCGACTCGGCTAGCGGGGGCTGTGCTTGTTGCTGAATCATCCACTTGTCGTCATTCGTCGCCGGAGCATCACGCATCACCCCACCGCTTGCGCAATTGGTTATCCGGGTCCTGCTCAATTCTCGATTCGGCGTCCATGATCATGACTTCACGTTGATCGGCCGAATAAGGAGGCCAGTGCGGCAGACCAGCGCCGTTGGGATCGCCAGTGCGCGCGAAGGCTAGTACCGTGTTTGACCACTGCTGCGCCAGTCGGCGGACCACTGGATCCTTCGGATCGTGGTAGTGGGCGAAGGAAATGCGCGAAATCTCCGGGCGCGCATAGTCGTTGAAGGTGAACGCAACCTCACAGCCGTGGGTGGCGCCGAGAACGCCGTCCATGACGGAGGACGGCAGGTCGAAACGGTACAGCCAGCCGCTGGACCCAGCCGCTGTGGCGGCTTCACTTGTGCGTATAGCAGCGCGGCGGAACATCTCGGTATAGACCCGCTGGTAGAGATTCTTGCCAGTCTCGTCGGGATAAGCGTCCTGCATCGCGGTCACGTAATCGCCGGGTTCCGTACCGACGCGGAGGAGGTCGAAGGGCATTGCTCCCAGGACAGCGGTCATGGGGTCGAAGGGGGTCCCTTCGGGGGCAAACGAAGTCATAAAGGTGCCTTCATGCAGATTGGAGCCCGCGATGTAGGGTACGCCTCGCGCGCCGCGCTCGGCAATTGCCTGGTAGGTATCCCGGGTGATCACCACGCCGTCAACGCAGGCCTCACCCAGAACACCGGCGCCGAGCTGAGCCGCCAGCAAATCTTGAGCCGAGAGTTGCTTGAGATGGGTGAGCAATTCACTTTCGTCCACCTCCAAGTGTGCGGCGAATTCCGTTGACAGTGATGCCGGTGGGTTGGTGATGGCGGTGCCACTGTGAGCAATGGCGCGGTGATACAGGCCGTCGGCGGAGGGTGCGGCCAGAATCGCATTGACCGAACCACCACCGGCAGATTCGCCAAAGATGGTCACGTTGTTGGGGTCACCCCCGTAATCATTGATGTTGTCCCTCACCCAGGTCAGCGCCATGATCTGGTCGCGGAAGCCGTTGGATGCCGATCCGGCCAGGTCGTCGTCGTACTTCGACAGATCGAGAAAACCAAATACGCCAAGCCGATAGTTGACAGCAACCACCACAACGTCGCCCTGGGCAGCAAGAATAGAGCCGTCGTGGTCATTACCGGAGCCAATGTAGTAGGCGCCGCCATGAATCCAGAACAACACCGGCCGGGCGCGATCGTCCGCTGCAGGTGTGTAGATGTCCACAGTCAGACAGTCTTCGCTGAATGGCTCCGGTGATGGTGGAGCTGTTGGGTTTTCAGGTTGCATCGCCCTGTTTCCCAGCCTGGTGGCATCCAGCGTGCCTGACCAGGGTCCATGGAGTTCCGGCGCCTGAAAGCGCCGTTCACCCACCGGGGGTTTTGCATATGGGACGCCCAGGAACATCTGGATGTCGTTTTCCGGCTTGCCGGTAATGCTGCCAAGCTGTGTAGTCACCGTGGTCATAGTACCGACTCCTTGAGGGTGTTGAAGGTGGTGTTGTGTTATCTGCGGCGGTTGATCCGATTTCGGATCCTGCTCTGAAAAATGTGTTGTGTTTAACTGAATATTGAATCAACATTCAGTTTATGTCAAAAATAATTCGCAAAGCCGTCGCGCGCAATGGCGATCCTAACGGCGCCGGGCTGCCGCGATGGTCAGGCCTTCCCGACGTGCCGGGCGTCGTGCTGCGGGAATGGCTCGCACGCACGTCGGAAGAGGTCATCGACCCGGAACAACCCATCATCGATCCCCATCACCATTTGTGGGATCGGCGGCCGCGACCCGAGTCTCCCGAGGGATCACTTACCCAATCCGAGATCGACGCGTTGCCGAAGTGGATCAGTCGTCTCCCGCTTTGCTATCTCGCTGACGATCTCATGGACGACGTTCGCGGCGGCGGCCACAACGTCGTCGACACTGTGTTCATCGATAGCATGGCGATGTATCGAGCCGACGGAGGCGCCGATTTCAGCGTCGGCGAGACCGAATTCGTGAACGGCATCGCGGCCATGGCCGCAAGCAATCTCTACGGCCCGGATGCGCGGTGCTGTGGGGCCATCGTCAGTTATGCGGATCTGACCCTGGGTGCAGCGGTGGAGCCTGTGCTCCTTGCCCACCGGGCGGCAAGCCCCCGGTTTCGAGGCATTCGCCATTCTCACGCCTGGCATGAATCGCCGGATATCGGGAACTCCCGCACGGCCGGTGATACACCTGGACTGCTCGCAAGTGACGACTTTCGGGCCGGGTTCAAAGTGCTCGACCGCCTGAATCTCTCGTTCGACTCCTATGGGTATTACACGCAACTCTGTGAGGTCGAAGACCTCGCCAACGCGTTCCCGGGCGTGAGTATCGTCGTTAACCATATCGGCGGTCTGATCAAGAAGGGTCCGCTGGCCAATGAGCGAGATGGCGTGGTGTTCATCGAGTGGCAGCGGGCTGTCCGCTCACTCGCCGGTTGCCCAAACGTCGTAATGAAACTGGGCGGTTGCGGCATGCCGGCCTACGGTTGGGGCTATGAGGAGCGCGACGCGCCACCTTCGTCCGATGAGATGGCGACGGCGTGGCAACCCTACTTTGCGGAGCTGATCGAAGCCTTCGGCGCGGAGCGCTGCATGTTCGAGTCGAATTTTCCCATCGACAAGGTGTCGTGCTCGTATACGAATCTCTGGAACGCGTTCAAGAGAGTCACGACGGCGCTAAAGCTCACGGCGACCGAGAAGAACGAGCTCTTCCATGACTGCGCGGCCCGCGTCTACCAGATCGGTACAGAAATATGACCGTAGTAACGACCACAGTTGGAAAAATTAAAGGTACGCAGGAAAACCAGCTTAAGGTATTTCGTGGCATACCATTTGCCGCACCGCCCGTAGGAGACCTGCGATGGCAGGCACCGCAGCCGCACCCTGGTTGGGATGGTGTTCGGGATGCATCAAAATTTGGTGCTGAGGCACCGCAAGACTCAAGCATGCTTGACTGGCTTATGGGACAAGCCGACACACCGCCCGAGCAGACTGAAGATTGTCTCTTCCTCAATATATGGACTCCCGCAACCGCGGGCAAACGACCGGTAATGTTCTGGATTCATGGTGGTGGGTTTACGATGGGGTCGGGATCACAGCCCATCTATGACGGCCAGCACCTCGCAGATCGTGGTGATGTTGTGGTAGTGACCATCAACTACCGTATGGGCGCGCTCGGTTTTTTGAACCTGAAAGCGCTTACAGGGGGCAAGATCCCGGCCACAGGAAATGAGGGGCTGCTTGACCAGGTGGCGGCACTCGAATGGACCCGTGATAACATTTCTGTCTTCGGCGGGGATCCTGCAAACATCACTATTTTTGGGGAAAGTGCAGGTGGCATGTCCGTGGGTTGCCTCATGGCGATGCCCGCAGCGAAAGGGCTTTTTCACAAGGCGATTCCCCAGAGCGGTGCCTGCCATTCCGCCAATTCGCCAGAGAAGGGACTTCAGGTGGCAGAGCTGGCGCTGGAGCTGCTTGGTACCTTTGATCCTTCAGCGCTTCTGGCACTGCCAGTCTCTGCATTTAGTGAGTTACAGGTGAATTTTGCCAAAGCTGCCGTTGGCAAAAATCTGCCTGGCATGGGCGCATTTCGGCCGAATGTTGACGGAACAGTCTTACCTGAGATGCCAATTAACCTTGTGCGGAAAGGATCAGCTGCTGGTGTTGCCGTAATGACTGGTACGTGCAGGGAAGAGTGGCGACTGTTTGCCGTGATTGATCCTGCCCGGGTGAATATGAATGAGCAACAGCTGCAGGCAGAGGTAGCTGCCTTCTTTCCTGATACAGCGGATAAAGTCATCGCTAAATATCGGGAATGGCTGCAGTCACGCCACAAGGCTTCATTGCCCGTGGATGTACTGGCCGCCTTTATGACGGACCAGGTTTTCAGGATTCCTGCGCTGCGATTGCTTGAAGCCCAGTCTGAACACGCCATGACCTATTCCTATCTGTTTGATTGGCCGTCGCCGCTGATGGCAGGCGTCGTGGGTGCATGTCATGCGGTGGAACTTGGTTTCAACTGGGGAACGTACGATAAAAATGGTTCGGCCGGATTTTTTGTTGAAGGACGAGAAGCGGATTTGCTGTCCGCCAGAACCATGGATGCCTGGTTGAGTTTTGCACGAGAAGGCGTGCCGTCATCATCGGGGCTGCCGGAATGGCCCGTCTATAGCCGGGACGTACCCGCAACCATGAGACTTTCGACTGAACCGTCTTTGCTACTGGACCCCGATCACGAGATCAATGAACTATGGGCAGATGACCCCGTGATCGGGAGCATGTAGAAATGCAACGTACTCATCCTATCAACGTGTATCTGGTTTGCAACGCCCGTTATCACGATACCAATTTTGCCAGGCTCGAGCTGCTCAAAGTGCTTGCGGAAAATGAAGATATTCACACCCATGTTGCAGGAAGTTTCAGTGATACGGAAACCATCAAGCAGTGCCAGCTGCTCATTACTTATACGTGTGACCTTCGTCCTACCGCCGAAGAGCAGGTCGCGTTGGCAGAGTTTCTTGAGGCCGGCGGTCGATGGTTCGCGCTGCACGCGACGAATGCCATCCTGGAAATTGTCGAAGGCCGCAAGGCTGAGACGCCAGATCTGGCCCCCGACTTTATGAAATTGTTAGGTAGCCGATTTATTGCCCATCCTGCCAATCAAAAATTCACCGTCCGGGTCAGTGATATTGAGCACCCACTGACAGCGGGCATATCGGATTTTGAAGTGGAAGATGAAGAACCCTATTACTGTGAAAAATTGGGAGAACAGCTGGTATTACTCGAGGCATCCTACAGTGAGCCATCAAGCGGCTATGCCAGGTCCGACTATGGCACCGATCGCGACAGCCACCCGCAGATGTATGTGCATCCCTGGGGAAAGGGCGAGGTGCTGTATCTATCTTTGGGCCACTGCGCGGGCAAGCACGACATGAAACCGATCCGGGATGTCATTCCCGTGGTGCGGGGTTCCTGGAATTCCCCTGTGTATTACGAACTGCTGCGCAGAGGTATTCGCTGGGGCGTCGGCGAGCTCAAAACAACGGGAGATACCCGTCAATGAACGGTCCCGCCCATACCACCCTGGCCGCGCTGATTACACACAAAGCCCAGACAAACCCCGACCTTGCGATTCTTACCTTTGTCACTGTGGGCGCTGATGGCCGACTGGAGGATGAGACCCGAACCTACCGGCAGCTCTTCGATCACAGTCAGGCGCTGGCGCGGGGCCTGAATGATCTGGGTGTAAGTCAGGGGGACAAGCTGGCGGTGATGATGAACAATCACCCGGAGTTTGTGGAAACGATGATGGCCAGTGGAATCCTCGGCGCTGCGTTAATTCCCATCGACCCTCGCACCATGGGTGCCAAGCTTAGCTATATGCTCGAATTCACCGAATGCCAGGGCGCGATATGCGCCGACTACGCGCTGCCCTCATTGCTGTCGGTAGTAGCGGACTGTCCTGAGTTCAAATGGCTGGTAGTGGTGTCCACGGCAGACCTTCCCCTCTTGCCGCGGGCACCATTACCCGTCATCCTCTTTTCTGATCTCCTCCAAGCGGCGGGCGAGCCGCTGGCTTTGGCCGAGCAGGACCCGGAGGATACTATGTTGATGATGTTTACCTCCGGCACTACTGGCAATCCCAAAGCCGTACATTTCACACACGGTAAGTACATGGGTATTACCCTAGGCCCCCTTTCTGCTGGTTTTATTACTAGCAGCGACAGGTACTACACCGGCCTTTCCCTCACGCATATCAATGCCCAGGGCACGATGGCTGGCGCCCTTGGACAGGAGCTTCCCTGTGTCATCAGCACTAAGTTCACCAAGACTCGATTGTGGGACATTACTCGCCGCTATGGTTGCACCACGTTTAACTTGTTGGGGGGGATGATCCCCGAAATCTATGCCATGCCGGAAAAGTCAGACGACGCCGACAACCCGGTACGCGTCGTCCAAAGTGCCGGCATGCCCGCCCATCTGTGGGAAAAGTTTGAAAAGCGGTTCGGTCTGAAGTTGACCGAGGTCTATGGAGCCACCGAAGGCGGCGCTATGCGCAACCCCCCCGGCACAGGCCCAGTGGGCAGTATTGGCAAGCCGATCAGCGGCTGGGTCGCTGAAATTCTCGACGATCACGGCGCTGTCTGCGCAGCTAATGTAGAGGGTGAAATCTGTTTCCGCAAAGAGGACAACAGCCCGATCATTGTCCAGTACTACAAGAATACCAAGGCCTCTTCCGATAAGGTTCGCAATGGCTGGCTTCATATGGGTGACCTGGGCCACAAGGATGACAATGGCTGGTTTTACTTCCACCACCGGGTTGGCGGCGGCGTGCGACGCAATGGGGATTTCGTCAACACCACACTGGTGGAAACTGTACTCATGGGATCGCCCCTGGTGGCAGATGTGTTTGTCTATGGGGTGGCCAAGGAAAGCAACGTCGCGGGAGAGAAAACCCTGGTGGCGGCTGTTGTGCCCGCTGATCCGACTGGCTACGACAGCGGGCAACTGCTCGACTACTGCCGCGAGCACCTGGAGCGCAACGATGTTCCGGAGATCTTCCAGGCGCTAATTGAGATTCCCAAAACCATCTCGGAGAAACCCATCGAAAAGGACTGCATCGAGTTGCTGGTGGCCAGTGAACTTGTCTAGCGCTGCCGGGCCAGTCCCCGTCATTTAGGAGTCAGCTATCATGAAACATCCAATGAACAGCGCGGTCGCCATCACTGGCCTAGGCATCACCGAGATGGGTCGCGTCTATCGGGACGCCGAAGACCTGGCTGCCGAGGCCGTATTCCTGGCGCTGGAAGATGCGGGGCTGCAGAAATCCGATCTGGACGGACTGCTGGTTAATGCCGGTATAGGTGAGGGGGTCGGTGTGCCCCTGCATATGACCCTGGGCCTCAAGCAATTGAACCTGCTGACCTACATGCAGGGTTACGGCTCCAGTGCAGGGCAGATGATTCAGTATGCCGCTATGGCTGTGGCAAACGGGCTAGCAACCACTGTGTGTTGCGTGTTCGCGGATTCACCGTTGAAGGAAAACCAACGTAGCGGCGCGGTGTCGTACGCAAGATCCGGACCGCCCAATGCTATGGCATCGCTTGAGCCCGTTTACGGCATTATCGGCGCTCTGCCCAGGTATGCCATGGCAGCTCAACGCCACATGGACTTGTTCGGTACCACTCAGGAGCAACTCGCTGCCGTGGCCATCTCCCAACGTCAGTGGGCCGCCATGAATCCGCGTGCCAGCAAAAGGGAGCCACTGGACCTGGATGGTTACAACGCGTCGCCCTGGGTGGTAGAACCGTTCCATGTTCTCGACTGCTGCCTGGTCTCCAACGGTGGTGTGGCCGTTATTGTTACGTCAGCGGAACGTGCCCGGGACCTCAAGCAGCCGCCGGTGTACATCCGCGGGTTTTCCCAGAGTCACAACCACGACACAGGTCAGGCGGATCACGACCCGTACATTCATACGGCCGGTGCGCAATCAGCTCCGCGCGCGCTGGCCATGGCCGGTGCCAAAGTTAGCGACGTCAGTCAGTGCCAGATCTACGATTGCTACACCTATACGGTGATCGTCACTCTGGAAGATTATGGCTTCTGCGAAAAAGGCGAGGGCGGATCGTTTGTCGCCGATGGCCAACTCGGTCCCGGCGGCGGCCTGCCTACCAACACGGGCGGCGGAGAGCTGTCGTCGTTCTATATGTGGGGCATGACACCGGTTTCGGAAGCCGTGATCCAGGGGCGCGGTCAGGGTGGCGAGCGCCAGGTGCCTAACGACCTTATCATGGTGTCCGGCAACGGCGGCGTGTTGGCCTATCACTCAACCCTGGTACTGTCGCCGGAAGCGGCCTGAGGAGACGAACGATGACTGAAGCGACATGGCTGCCGGAGCCCGACGAAAATAACGAACCATTTTTTGAAGGGGCGCGCGCCGGTGAGCTGCGCATGCAGTGTTGCATTGACTGCAATGGATGGATGTATCCGGTGAAGCAGCGCTGCCAGCATTGCGGCAGCACGGATCTTGCCTGGCGTGCAGTGTCGGGCCGCGGCTCCGTCTACAGTCATGCGCGCCTGCACCGCGTCTATCATCCCCGTCACGAGGGGCGGCTGCCGCTGATCCTCGCCTGGATCGACCTGAAGGAGGGCGTGCGTATGCCGAGCAACCTGGTGGACTGCGATCCCGCGGCCGCCAAGGCCGGCATGGCAGTGCAGGTGACGTTTGAACAGTTTCCCGATGGTGGCGTCATCCCTGTATTTCGCCCCGCGTAAACTCTGGAGGATCGTTATGGTTGGGCTGAGTGCAGATGGAGGCCGACTATCCGGGCCAGTTTAGTTCAGCTTCGGCTACCAGTTCGGGTACATCTCTTGGGCGCAGTACGCCGTTTCTCACCGCATTTTCAGCAGCAGCTTCAAACTGAGCAATAAAGGTCGCCCTGTCGCCGTAAAGTGATTTGATTTTTTCAGCATCGAATGCAAAACAAGACCCACCCAGCAAGGCGATCAGATCAGCTGTCAGTGGTACAGCACTGTTAGTCGCCACTGGCACGTCCACCTGGGGCAATCGGATACCACCGACTGCAATGCCGTGATCGTCTCGGACGATTTCTGGCGGATTACCGGAGAATTTAATTTTCGGTTGGATCGGTGGCTCAATGTCTTGCGCAACCCACTGCTGCATGTGATGAAAGACAGCTTCGTAAAGCAGGCCCATCGGAATTTCGTTTACGCAAGGTTCAATCAAACGACCGACAATTTGATCTCGCTCAAACAGTTGCCGGCGTTTTTCACGCCCTTGACGGGACGTGTGGCTGGTACCGGCAGATTCCCAGTATCGGAATGTTTTCGTGTCGGGTTGTCTTACGTTGTAGCAAGCTATGGCCTCCAATTCAGAGTTCACAATGAATATTGGGATCCCCAGATCATCGCGAATCACATTGCGTCCCAGGAGCAGGTTGTCAGAAATTTTATCGCCTGACGTATTGATGTTTACCACTGCATCAAAGACCTCTATGGGTGCTCCCTGACCGAAATATATTGAAAGAATGAATCCGTCCAACACCTTTTCGATAGGTTGGATTGCATTGATATAAGTTGCCAGGCGGCTAGCAGATTGGGAAGCGCCTTGAGCGATGACGTGCTTAACGTGCAACCCTCCCACGGGGTCGATTGGGGTGTCGCGGTTTGGTCCAAGCGTGCGCGCTGCTTGTGTAAATATGTCGTAGGAGTAGTCATCAGAGGCAATTGATAATGTGCCGTACCGGTCAGGGTCCCACTGGGCCAGCCCCTGCTTGAGAGGCGGCAGTCCTTCGATACCCGCCTTCTGAATGGTCAGGCAGGCGAGTGCAGATCCGTTTTCAAATAGTTCGAGGCTGTCTGCACCGAAGAGATCGTAGCCCGCAGTGACGTTGTTCCACAGTAGTACAACGGTTCCATTGAATGCCTTTGGATCTTTTGGGCGGTAGACAAGTAGACGTGTGCAGTATTCAGATTGTGCTGCTGGTTCAACCGTCCAAAGTCCATCGCGTCGGGAGAAGGAATCATCAAGGTCGTGAAAACCGGCCGCGGTGCCAGACAGCAAATATTCCTCTTCCTCATAACCCAGCTTCTCGATATCGAGCGTGGACGCGGCGAACGGTCGGCCTCTGGTTCCGCCGGTGATCGGGCCTTGGACCAGGGCTTTCATTGGCGCTCCTGTTTGCAAGAATGATGGTGGAGAAAGAAGCGACATTACACGGTTTTTGAAGGCAATGGGAAGAGGAAAAATTGGGTTTGGGTAGAGTGAGTTAAAATTCCGGTGACGTAGCTGATTCAGATTCTGTAGCATGGGAGTCGACTACGATTCTTCTTATCCCCAGAGCAACGTTGGTACTGGTATGACAGCAATGAAAACTCGTTTCAATACCCGCCTGGGCGCCATCGAAGGCATCCGCGACGAAGACATCCACATGTTCCATGGCATCCGCTTCGGCGCAGCGACTGCGGGCAATCTGCGCTTTCAGGCTGCACAACCGTCAGGCGGTTGGACTGGCACATTTGATGCCAGCACCGCCGGTAATCGATCGTTACAACCGGTCCCTACGGGAAACGAATTATTCGCCATACTTTCCCGGCGTGATGTCGCTAGCGAAACCTACGACGAAGACTGCCTGTTCCTGAACATATACACCCCCGCCTCAGCGGGTAAACGACCGGTCATGGTTTGGATACATGGCGGCGGGTTCAGTACCGGTTCGGGTTCTGAGCATTACGGCGACGTGCTGGCCGGGCAAGGCGACGTGGTAGTGGTGACGATCAACTACCGCGTGGGTCTGCTCGGCTTCATGGACATGTCTGCCTATGGTGATCAGTATCAAGGATCTGCCTCCAACGGTATTAGCGATCAGATCCTTGCGCTTGAGTGGGTACGCGACAACATAGGCGACTACGGCGGCGATGCAGGAAACGTGACCATCTTTGGCTGTTCCGCCGGAGGCTCGTCAGTCAACTGTTTACTGGCGGCACCGGCTGCCGACGGCCTTTACCACAAAGCAATTTCACACAGCGGTACCTCGCCAACAACACCACCGGCCGACGTGGCAACGCTGCTGGCGAAGCAGCTCAAGGTTGCCACCCAGGATCTGCCAGCTAAGCTGGCTTCGATGCAGGGTCCACAAATTTTTCAGGCACAACAGACGCTCGGGGCTCGCGTGGGCGCCTGCATAGACGGCACGGTGGTGACCCGAACACGACCCGAGGCTTTCGCTCAAAGTAAGTCTGCGGGGATACCTTACTTCGCGGGCTCCAATCGCGATGAAGGCAGCGCATTCTCGATGCTGATGCCCGATGACCCGAATCGCGGTAATGATGTATTCGGACCTGTGGCGACCGCAGCGGCGCGCAGGGTGATAGAAGATGAAGATCCCAGGGATTACCTGGCCACGTTGCAACAGCAATACCCCAACGACGACCCCAGAACCCTCTATGGGTACATATTGACTGACTCATTCCGGCGTGCCGCCATCAAGAATGTTGAAGCAGCAACAACTGCTGGCGTGGGTGGTTGGTTATACCGATTCGATGTGCCCAGCAACGCCATGGACGGCAAGCTAGGCGCGGCGCACGGTGCCGAGATGAGTTTCACGTTCAACAGCTACGCCAGCAAAGAAGGTCTCGGGTTGGTCATGCACGACAGGGAGGACCCGGAAATTCAGGCGCTGGCCCAAGCCTGGTCACAGACGCTGATCAATTTTGCTCGCAGCGGCAACCCCAACGGCGGTGGCCTGCCGCAATGGCCAGCGTACAATGAGACTGAGCGACAATCGCTGGTGCTGGATTTACCGAGCTATATTGTCGGTGCAGAACTTGATGTCCAGAATCGCACGCGATGGGGTGATCTTTAGGCATGACGACATCACCTCAAAGAACGTGCGAAATGGAATCCCACAATTTCGATTCAACCATCTTGCTACCATAAGCTAAGCCCCTGAAAAATCGTTTGTGATAATTTGAATATTGATTCACTATTCAGTATTGGAAGCGACGTGACCATGGGAGAAATTTGTGATCAAAGCAGATGCAGAAAGCAACAGGACCGGTAAACAACGAGGATTTCTTGCAGGTTTGTTGACAGCCATTCTGGTATCGGTGCCAGTGGTAGCGGTGGAAGTCGTGGGTGGTGTGCGCCAGGAACAGGAAGTCCCTGCGATGACCACGATAACGACACGGCTTGGCGCCATTGTCGGAAAGTCGGAAAACGATATCCAGATCTACCGGGGCGTTCCCTACGCAAAGCCTCCCGTCGGTGAACGCCGCTTCAAGGCACCGGAACTTCGTGGACCCTGGTCGGGCACTCTGGATGCCACGCGGCCGGGTAATCGCGCAATGCAACCCAAAATCCCCGGTCTAGGGTCGTCGTCAGCGACATACAGTGAGGACTGCCTGGTTGTGGACATCTACACACCTGCAGCGGACGGTCGCGCCCGGCCGGTGTTGTTCTGGATTCACGGGGGCGCATACTACATCGGGTCCGGCAATGAACATGACGGTTCTATTCTTGCTGCCCAGGGCGACGTGGTGATTGTTACCGTCAATTATCGGCTCGGCGTTTTTGGTTTTCTTGATCTGTCAAAGTACGACGACGCCCTGGCAGGATCGGCGTCCAACGGTTTCCGCGACCAGATCCTGGCGCTGACCTGGGTGCGGGATAACATCAATGATTACGGTGGTGACCCCAATAACGTAACCATCTTCGGCGTGTCTGCCGGTGGTGTTTCCGTGAACGCCCTTTTAGCCGCGCCTTCCGCCGACGGTCTATATCATCGAGCTATCTCCCAGAGCGGCCTCGGCGTCACGAATTCGCCGCCACCTCTGGCATCAGCGTCCATTCTGGCCGAATACTTGAAGGTGGACGAGAGTGAATTGCTTACCCTTATCAAGGAACTCCCGGCAGAAGAGTTGCTGGCGGCGCAGCTTGCCTCTGGCATCAGGGTCGACGCCAGCGTTGACGGCGTGGTGGTGACCCGGGATACCTATCAGGCGATCGCCGAGCGAGGCGTGCGCGGTGTGCCCTATATTGCCGGCTCCTCTCGGGATGAAGCCACGGTGTTCACTTCATATGCCCCTGAAGGGAGCATCTTTGACCCCATGATCGCTGTCCAGGGGACAACGACCTGGCTGGGGGCAAAGACCTTCGACCTTCTGCGCACCGGGGTGGAGCCAGCCGACTACGTCGCTGCGCTGCGGGGCGCTTATCCCTTTGATACCAGCAAGAAACTATACGAGCGGGTTTGGAACGAGATGTTCCGGCGCGCTGCCATTCGTACTAGCGAGGCCGTCACCGCTGCCGGGTCCAGCGGCTGGCTGTACCGATTCGACCTTCCCTCGTCCGGCAACGGCGGTGCCCTCGGCGCCTACCATGGTAGTGATGTTGCGTTCACCTTCAATGACTTTGCGCGCCCGTCGATCCCGCACCGGCCCTTCCTTTATGATCTGAAGGACCCGGTGGTTCTTAAATTGGCAGAGCAATGGTCAAACACAGTGCTGGCCTTCGCCCGTACTGGCAGTCCTAACGGCGCCGGTCTGCCACGTTGGTCTTCGTATTCGGCCGACAAACGCGAGGTCCTGATCCTGGACGCCGTATCGCGCATCGAGCTGGACCCAGATGCCAAATTACGCAAGCGGTGGGGTGACCAGTGAACGAACCACCACGCCGCGCCTCGCGCAAACACAAGGCTCAGGTGTGGATGCCTTGAAAAATTGCTTGCCATACATTGAATATTGAATCACTATTCAATAATGGAAAAAGACGACGATATCAAACCCGATGCTCGAGGGAAGTATGCACGTTCGGAAGAGACGCGCGCGCGAATTCTGGCTGCCGCGCTGGAAGAATCTGCGCATGTCGGTTTTCACAAGGCTTCAATGGCAAATATCGCTGCTAGGGCAGAGGTTGCAGTCGGTATTCTGAACTACCACTTTGGTTCGCGTCAGGAAATGCTGCGTGAACTGATGTCCACACAGATCCAGCACTTCTGGTCGATGCTGTCGCTGCCACAAGCAGAGCTGAAGTTCTTTGAATATGAAGCCGCGATACTCAAGGTTTACCTCGAGTTCCTGCACGCCAATCCAAATTATGTGCAGCTGGCCGAAGAGATCCGTCGGTATGAACCAGAGTTGTACGAGCGAGGAAGCGGTATTCAATTAGAATACATTACCAGACGCCTAGAGACCGGCGTCGATCGGGGTGAACTACAAAGCATGGCTGCTGATGAGATCCGCACCCGCGCCTACCTCATCCTCGGCGCATATACCTTTCTCGACCGGTTGGTTGAAGGCGACAATTACCCAGGAGACGAGTTCGTGATCACAATCGTGATGAACACGCTCAGAAATGGATTAGCGCCTGATTCAACCGATTTCGTGGCACCAAACTCCAAGGCCCAAACTGATTGAGATCCAACAAGGTTAGCGGAATTGATGTTCCGAAATGCGGTTGCTTCAGGACGCGAACTAACTCAATAACAAAGTAATAACAGTGAGCACCCATGACAGATCCCAATGCCCCGTTGACGGCGCTTGTTGAATATCAGATACGCACTGACGAAACCACTTTGGACGACTGGTTGGATGTTTGGCAGAAGCGTGCACAGGATGCTCTCGAGGCAGAGCCGGACACGACGACCTACGCGGCGGCGGCGTCACTCGAAGACGAATCGTATTTGCTCTTTTACGAACATTATGCCAACGGTAGGGTAGGCTTGAAATTCCACATGGAGCGGCCATCCCATGCGGTGCTAAACGAGACTATGGGTGCCCGCCGCATGACAAAGCGCCGGGTCATGGGGACAGGTTTCTTTGATCTGCCTGATTTCGGCTGGCGAGGGCGTGGTGGAAATACACTGATTTCCAGGGGCGCTATCTTCGTGCTATCGGGATTGCGTTTTGGCAACGATGCCCAAAAGAGCGATGCTATACGTCTGCTGAGTGACCACGCGGACTATTGCTTTGTTGAGGAACCGGAGACGTTGATCTATAGCGGCGGCATTGCAACGCAGGATGCGGATCGCGGCCCTGACATCAAACAGGGCGACCTCATATTTATCATGGCCTGTACCGACATGGCGGCCGTTGAAAAGCATCGCCAGGATCCGCATCACCTCACACTCGGGCAGCGCATGATGGATGCCGGGGTCGAGGTGACCTCCACATTTCGAAAAATGTACCGCACGACCGGTCATGGGTTTCTGGTGAAAGGTGTGTGACCTATCGCTGACGAACAATGCCGGAAAATTCAATTAAAGGAGTCACACATGAAATCTTTGTTACCACAAAAAGTTCTGCAAATTGCCTTCGTCGTCGACGATGTTGAAAAACAATTGGAAATGTATGCCAAATTGTTCGGTGTCGAAACACCCAGTACGAACGTAACCGGGTCTTATGAAGAGACTCAAAGCCTCTACCGAGGAGAACCTACTGAGGGCCGTGCCAAGGTTGGTTATATCCCTTTAGAGAACATTCTGTTGGAGTTCATCGAGCCGATTGACGGGCCAAGCGTCTGGAAGGATTTTCTGGAAAAAAATGGTAACGGTATTCATCATCTTGCCTTTATCGTCGATGGTGTGAAGCAGGTTATTGGTGATCTGGAGGACTTTGGCTTGCCGCTAGTGCATCACGGCAACTTTGCTGCGGCTGCAAACGCGCCTAGTGGCCAATACGCCTACCTGCAGGGGCTCGACAAATTGGGTTTCGATGTTGAGCTGTTGGCATTTGATACCTGAACAACAATCAGTTGCAGTAACCGCGCCTCAAATTCCTTGTTCAGGCGTTCAAGAATTTAATGTTGAGTCGAACGGGTACTTAACTAACGGGTATTGTATTTGGCCATCATCAACAACCTAACTAAGGGAGAAAATGGAATCACCACTGGAAGATATTACGGTTATCGAGATCGACAATTTTGTGGCGTCCCCAAGCGCGGCCGCAATTCTTGCTGATCTCGGCGCACGCGTAATCAAGATAGAACCTCTGGCCGGTGATCCATGGCGCGGACTCTCCAGACCGACCAAGAACGACGATCTGTCAGAAGCTCTCAAGCAACTGGATCTTCAGTTCGACGTCGACAACCGGGGTAAGGAGTCAATCGCAGTGGCCCTCGACCAACCAGAGGGTGTAGATCTTGTCCATAAATTGATCGCAAAGGCAGATATATTTATGTGCAATCTGCTCATCAATCGGCAGGAAAAGTTTGGTCTCGATCCAGAGACGCTGCTTGAGCTAAAACCCAATCTTGTGCATGCAACGTTGACGGGTTACGGCACCTCAGGTCCAGATGCCTGGAGACCTGGCTATGACGTGACCGCATTTTTTGGGCGGTCCGGGCTGTATGACGCACAGCGTGAAGGCGAAGACGGCATCGTACCGATGGCACGTCCTGCGCAAGGTGACCACACAACGGGACTTGCGTTCGTCAGCGCGATCCTTGCTGCACTGCGCCTTGCAGAAAAATCTGGAGAGGGCCAGGTTGTGGAAACCTCGCTTTATGAAACTGCCGTCTGGACTCAGGCTTCCGACTATGCTGTGACCGCTGTGGATCACGCGCCTGTCCGTCGCCGCGCTCGCAAAGAGCTGTTGGCCATTACCGGCAACAGGTTTCCATGTGGGGACGGCAAATGGGTGGTATTTAACATGATGCCAGACACAGCTTACTGGGCCCCTATGTGCCGGGCAATCGGGATCGGGGAACTCATAGACGACGAACGCTTTGCCGACTCGAGATCTAGGTACCGTAATATGGCCGAACTTATCGATCTCATCGATGCAGCTTTGGCGAAAAAGCCACGCGACGATTGGGGCAAAATATTTGACAAGGCTGGCCTCATTTGGGGTCCTGTTTTGGGTCTGCACGAAGTAGTTCAGGATCCCCATGCCATCGAGTTGGGCATGTTCCCAAAAATGGAACATCCCGACGCGGGCGCTTATACGACGGTCAACATACCCATGAGATTCGCGCGCGCGAAGGTGGGGCCCAGGAGCCCTGCGCCTGGCATCGGCGAGCACACTAATTCAGTGTTAGCTGAGTTCGGGTTTAGTGAGGAAGAGATCAACAGCATGTTAGAGGCAAAGACGATAGGGAGCGGCGAGCGTGCGTAATATTGTTGTAGTCGACCTGATGAAATGAACACGCCTGGATTTGAAAAAAACCTAACGAGAGTGCTGAGGAGTTGCTTTGACGATTTTGATGCGCTTCATGCTGTTGATCGCCTGAGCGGTGGTGCAAGTCAGGAAACCTATAAAATAAAGTTCTCAAAAGGAGGGAAGGTGTGCACTGCTGCGATGCGCAGGGCCGCCGGTGGTGTGTATGAGAACCCGGACCCTGCGAGACCAGGCCTTGCAGTCGAAGCCCGGCTGATGCAGATCGCTCGGCAGGCAGGTGTGCCTGAGCCAGCGATTTACCGAGTGCTTACACTAGAAGATAACCTGGGTGCTGGATTCATCATGGAGTGGCTCGATGGCGAAGCCCTGGGGAGCAGAATTTTAAGATCCCCTGAGTTGGAAACGATTCGTCCAAGCCTGGCTCGGGAGTGTGGCCAGATCCTGGCGCGCATTCATGGGATTGATCCGGTGGAGTCTGGTTTGAAGAAGCTGCTTTCCACCATGACTACAGAAGCTTTTATCCAAAAAATGTGGGAGCAGTATCAGGGCTACGAGACACCACAGCCGATGATCGACTACACCGCTCGTTGGCTGCTTGCACATATCCCCCCCGAGGGTGAGGCCCGACTGGTACACAATGATTTCCGCAATGGAAACCTGATGGTGACACCAGGAGGTATCAATGCAGTATTGGATTGGGAAGTTGCACAACTTGGTGATCCGGTCAGGGATATAGGTTGGATCTGTACGAATTCCTGGCGATTTGGCCGTACCGATATGCGGGTAGGAGGCTTCGGACACCTGGACGACTTGCTTGACGGCTACGAGGCAGAGAGTGGCATTCGCATAGACCCCGAGCATGTACATTTCTGGGAAGTATTTGGGTCGTTCTGGTGGGCCGTTGGCTGTCTGAAGATGGCTGACCATTGGCGTAATGGGCCAGACCGGACAGTGGAGCGACCAGCCGTTGCTCGCCGGAGTTCTGAGTGTCAGGCCGATTGCGTCAACCTGCTGATCCCGGGCCCTGTAGAGTTGGTGGAAGAAGCCGACCCCTTAAGTTCGCTGGATACACCACGAGTCGATGAGTTACTGACCAGTGTTCGCGACTTTCTGCGCGAAGACATGCGCGCCGCCACTCATGGCCGTGACAATTTCATGGCGCTCGTTGCTTCTAACTCCCTTGATATTGTACTGCGTGAATTGAGTCTTTCACCTCAGGCTTTGCAGGCAGAAGCAGATCGTTTACGGCGGTTGCTCGGGTGCGAAGGGGAGGTCATGGCGCTTCGCTGGAAGTTAGCCCAGGCGCTGCGTGATGGCGACTTGACGTTGGACCATCCCGGGCTAGCTGCACATTTACGAAATACCGTCATCAACCAGCTGGCGATAGATCAACCCCGCTATTCGGCGCTGGCAACCGCATTATCGTTTGAGAATTGAAAGGAGGCCGCTGGATGTACGATGTCTATCAGGAAACCTGGAATACACTAACCGGGCCTGATACACCTTTTGAGGTCGTGGAAATTGAAGTCCGAAACTCAACGATGCGTGTGTACAAAAATGCACCGTTGAGCCTCCGTGAAATTTGGCTGAGCTCGCTTATCCACGCCGAACGCGATTATCTGGTTTATGGCGATGAACACTGGACCTACGCCGAGGTACATGTTCAAGTTGCCTCGATCGCCAATTGGATGGCAGATCAAGGCATCAAATCGGGAGACCGCGTTGCGATCAGCATGCGCAACTACCCGGAGTGGCTCATGATCTACTGGGCCTGCGTGTCGACCGGTGTCGCGGTGGTGGGTATGAACGCCTGGTGGGTTGAAGATGAGATGGCATACGGTCTGGCTGATTCCTCACCTAAAGTGCTGTTTTGCGATGAAGAACGACTCAACCGATTCCGCAATATTCGTGACAAGTTTGCTGGCCTGGCAACCGTTGGTGTCAGGCTAGAAGAATCGCGATCTGACACCATCGACTTCGCCGAGGTACTTAAAATCGGCGGTGAACTGCCGGACATTTCCGTGGACCCGGATCAGGATGCCTGTATTTTCTATACATCAGGTACCACGGGATATCCGAAGGGCGCACAGCTCACGCACCGCGGTTGTATTCACAACATCATGAATATGAGCTTTGGTGGGCAGCTGGCATTACTTACCAGCTGCAAGATGAACAATTTGGAGCCGCCCGACCCGAAAGACGCGCAACCAATGATTGCACTGGTGACGACACCACTGTTCCATGTCGCGGCTAATAACTGTCTAGCGCACCCGGCTACACGCGGTGGCGGCAAGCTGGTTTTGATGTATCGATGGGATGCCGGTGAAGCACTTAAACTGATCGAAGCCGAACGCATTACCATTCTTTCAGGTGTGCCAGTCATGGCACGTGAACTAATCAATCATCCAGATTTCGACAAGTACGATACATCAACCCTGCGGTCAGTCAGTGGCGGTGGGGCCCAGGTACAACCGGATTTGGTGGAGCGAATCGACAAAGCGGTTGGGACCGCCCGCCCAAGTACCGGCTACGGCATGACCGAAACCTGCGGCGGTATTACGTCAATCGTTGGCGATTTCTTTATCGATAAACCCGAGAGCTGCGGCCCGGCGATGCCGGCATTCGAGATCAAAGTCGTGGATGTACAGGGCAAAACACTTCCCCAAGGGGAAGCAGGAGAGCTGTGGATACGGGGCGCAGCCGTTATCAAGGGCTACATCAACCAAGAAGAAGCGACAGCGGAAACCATCACGGATGGTTGGTTGCACTCCGGGGACATCGCCAGGATTGATGAACACGGATTCATCTTCCTCGTAGATCGAGTTAAAGATATGGTGCTTCGCGGCGGTGAGAACGTCTACTGCTCTGAAGTTGAAGCGGTACTGCACAGATTGGACGAAATTGCCGAATGTTCAGTGTTCGGCGTCGAAGATGACCGGCTCGGTGAGGAGGTCGGTGCCAGTATATTTTTAACACCCGGCGCCGAGATCTCTGCAAATGGCATCCGTGAATTTTGTCTGGCCCATATGGCCAAGCACAAATTGCCACGGTATATATGGTTCTCACCGGAACCATTGCCTCGCAATGCCAGCGGCAAGTTCCTTAAACGTGAGCTAAGAGATACATTAAATGTTGCGGACGCAGTTTAGATCGGCTGCCGCTTGAGTCGTCACCGGTATGGGTGTTAACCACCCGCTATTTTGTACGCCAGCTTTTTAAACTCTTGGCTAAATGGGTGCAAGAAGCCTGGCATTCGCTGTGTCATGCAAATGCCGGCAAGGTTTGCCTTCGGTGACCACCAGAAGTGAGTGCCTGCCATGCCCCCCCAGTGATATTCGCCAATGCCACTTTGCGGCTCGCCAACGGCCGCTTGCTCCTTCAGCGCGAACCCAAGGCCAAACGTTGTGCCTGGCATGTCCCACATTGGGAAATTCACGCCAATGCCTTCGGCGCATTGGTTTGTCCTCATCAGAGTAAGCGTCTCCGGCTTCACAAGAGTTTTGCCATTCAATTGGCCTTCATTGATGATCATCTTCGAGAAGGCGAGAAAGTCCGCCAACGTTGACATCAATCCACTGCCTCCGGACAGGAAACTGGGCACCTTATCGGTGGTGGTGTTAGCCAAGGAATCCATTGGGGCCACACACTGGCTCATCGGGTCCAACGGATCAGCAGGCAGATACAGGGTCGTTAACCGATCCTGCTTCTCAATTGGCACGTAAAAGTCTGTATCGTGCATTCCAAGCGGCTCGAAAATTCGCGCTTTAAGAAATTCGTCAAAACGCTGACCTGACACGACTTCAATAAGGCGCGCGGTCACATCAGTCGCAAAACTGTAGCGCCAGAATGTTCCAGGTTGGTAAACTAACGGCAGTTTCCCAAGGGCTGTGCACAGCGACTCGAGGGTCACGTCAGGTCCGGGCGCAAGTGGGTTGAGCGACTCCTCGATGTACGCCATATCAATGATGGAGTCGGGCTCAATAAACCCGTAGGAAAAACCAGCAGTGTGAGAGAGTATCTGGCTGACCCGAATAGAATCATGTGCCGCCTCCGTATCACCGATGTCCTGGGCATCGGCCTTCAACACTTTCATGTCAGCAAAATCGGGGATGTACTTCTCCAGAGGGTCATCGAGGGAAAATTTTCCTTTCTCCCACAGCATCATCGCGGCAATCGAGCAGACTAATTTTGTACTGGAGTGCATACGGAAGATGGAATCGGCTGTCAGCGGCCGCTCGCTCTCCAAATCTGCGTTGCCGTAAAGCCTGAAATCGATAACCTCATCACCCTGTAATACAACGGAATTGGCAAATGGAATGATGCCCTCATCTACATACCGCCCAATACATTTATGTAGTTCAGAAAAATCAAGATCACTATTTTTTGTACCGATGGACACGTCAGTGGACCCCTGTTACTTGACTAATGCAGTCTTCAACTGCTCGTGAGCGCCAGCCACCGCTGCGGTGAGCAGGCTGGTATCAGCACCGACATTGGTGAACTGAAAACCGTTATTGAGATTTTGTGCGGCATTTTGTGGGTTTAGGCTGAAAATCCCGGCAGGTATATTGGCAGCGTTGGCTGCGCTGACGACCTTCTCTAACGCCGTCGAAAATTCCGGAGATTTCAATCCCGCCAAGCCGCCTGTTATTGAGAAACTTAAATCAACGGGACCCACGAACAATGCGTCGACACCCTCAAGAGCGGCGATCTTTTCTACATTAGCCAGCCCGTCGGCAGTTTCAATCATGATGATGCACGCGACTTCGTTATTAGCGTTACCGAGATAAGCAGGATCGTAAGCCATGGCCCTGGTGGGACCGCAGGATCTGTTGCCAACCGGTGGGTAACGACAGGCTGCAGCGGCCAGGGCCGCCTCTTCAGGTGTGTTGATCATTGGTACGATGACACCCTTGGCACCCAGATCGAGTACACGCCCGATCTGGTTTGGGTCGGCACCGAGCACACGGATAATAGTTGTCGCACTGCCTCGCTCAATAATCGGCAGCAGGGTTTTCAGGTTGCCTGTTTCTGCCAGGCCGTGTTGCAGGTCAATACAGACCCAGTCAAAACCGGCCGTAGTGGTTATTTCCGCAACCTGAGTGTCGCTCATGTTCAGCCACATACCGAGAGATTTTTCGCCTGCCATAAACTGACTGATGATTTTGTTCATTTAGAATTCCTTTTGCCTCACGGCTATATTTACGTCTAAGTGTGGACGCAGCTCGAAGCTGAGCCAACTATGCGAACGGGTTTACGCTGAGCCATCTTCAAGGATCATCTCACTGGCTTTTTCCGCGATCATGATCGTTGGCGCGTTCGTGTTGCCACCAGGTAACGTCGGCATAACAGAAGCATCAACGACTCGCAGTGACTTGATCCCGTGAACGCGCAGTCTTGCATCCACGACGGCCATATCATCCTGGCCCATCTTGCAGCTGCCCACCGGGTGAAAGAGCGTTTCAGCATTTTGCCGAATAAATGTCTCTATTTCGTCATCTGTTTGTGCATCCCGGCTGGCCTCGTGCTCCTCACCCAGCAATGGGCGAAAGTGTCCTGTTTCAAAAATCTTGCGCACGGCCTTCACACCTTCCACTAAGGTCACCATATCGGAGGGTACACTCAAGTAGTTCGCTTTAATGATTGGATCGTCTAGGGGATTGTTGGAACCAAGAAGAATCTCTCCACGACTCTCTGGTCGCAATTGGCACACATGAATCGCCAAACCGGGATCCGACTTGCGTGTTTGAGCTTGATTTGGCACCAGCGCGGGCATGAAATGTAGCTGTAGATCGGGAATCTCCAGATTATCCCTGCTTTTGATGAAGCCGCCGGTAGTGATTGGGTTTTCGGTAGCCGGGCCGTCGCCAAGTACCAGATAACGCAGTCCCACCAGTACCATTTGATGCAGGCTGGTAAGCCGCGACAACGACAACTTAGGATCAATGCAGTAGCGCTGAACAATAATATCCAGGTGATCCTGCAGATTTTGACCAACCCCATCGAGCGGGTGCAGACATTCCACATCGACACTATTTAGGTGTGCGGGATTTCCAATACCAGAGAGCTGCAACAACTGTGGTGATTGCACCGCACCGGCGCACACCAACACTTCCTTGCACGCAACTGCCTGTATCTGATTACCATCTTGCTCATAGGTCACACCAACCGCTTTCTTGCCATAAAGGTCGATGCGTAACGTTCGGGCACGGGTAACCACAGTCAGATTGTCTCGATCAATGATCGGTGTCAGGAAGGCCGCGGCAGCACTACACCGTTCACGCCCCACTTGCGTCACTTGAAAAGGTCCGACGCCTTCCTGCTCGGCACCGTTAAAGTCGGGATTGAAGGCGTAGCCAGCTTCAATAGCGGCCTTAATAAAGTGTTCGTGCGTGGGTAAGCTGGATTCGCATTCTTTGACGTTGAGTGGGCCACCTACACCATGAAAAGGATCTGCGCCACGCTCGTTATTCATTGAGCGTTTAAAATACGGCAGTACTTCTTCAAAGCTCCAGCCTTCATTGCCTAGCTGTCTCCACCGATCGTAGTCCTGCGCATGTCCGCGGACGTATACCAGACCGTTGATCGAACTGGACCCACCAAGGACTTTTCCTCGGGGCCAGTATATCTGTCGGTTGTTGAGGGCTGGCTCAGGAGCGGTATCAAATGCCCAGTTTTCAGTACGTGTGGACAGTAATCTGATGACACCAGTAGGCATCTTAATCAATGGGCTGGTATCCGCACCACCGGCTTCCAGGAGCAACACTTTGTTGTTTTCGGACAATCGATTGGCTAGTACGCAACCCGCTGATCCGGCACCGACTATAATATAGTCATACACAATAAGGGCCTCTCGTTAAATCAAGTTTCTCTAAATCCTACGATGGCGTCGCCAAGCAATGTCTGCGTGCCATCGTCGATGCGGGCTGTTACGTCGATCTTCAAGCAGCGCTCGCCGTCGATTTCCAGTTTCTCGGTGACGCGCCCTTCGCAGGTTACGGTGGCAAGGACCGGAGTAATTGAGGTGAACCGCACCCCGTACTCACGTAGCTGATGCTGATCCACCCAATTTGTAAGAATCTGCACAAGATAAGCCATGGATAGCATGCCGTGAGCGAACACATCGTCCATGCCGAATTTTTTGGCGAAGTCGATGTCGATATGGATGGGATTGTGATCCCCTGATCCGCCGGCAAACAACCCGAGCGTGGTGCGTGTAATGGGCCCGCAGACATGACCCGGCAATTCATCGCCTACCTGAATGTCTTCATAATTTATTTCTTGCATCTTACCTCGGCCTGTTATTTACGCACGACGATGCTGTTGATCATAGTGCCGACAAATTCTTCATGCTGGTTGATGGCGGTCGTTTCTGTGACGATAAACTGCAGCTTGCCGCCTTTCTTTTCATATATATCAGTAACGCGGCTGATCAGGCTGATCTCGTCACCTGCATAGATTGGCTTCCCGTATCTGAAACGTTGTTCGCCGTGCAGAATTCGCCCGATATCGATGCCCATTTGCTGCAACACACTCTTTTCTTTTGCCGGCGCCAACAGGTCAAGGGTAAACAGAAAAGTGGGCGGTGCCCGAAGGGCAGGGTGGCCCTGCGCGTTCGCGACGTCTTCGTCCCAATAAGCGCGGCTGCTTGCGCCGGTTGCTTTTGCAAAGAACTTTAATTGTCCCTTTTCAACGGAAATGGTTTTCGGCTGGGACTCCCAGCCAACATAACTTGTATCCAACGTAATTCCCCTGCTCGTTAATCAGTCGTTCGAATACAGGGTAACGACACACGCACCGCCAAGACCCAGGTTATGCTGCAATCCATGTCGGGCGCCGTCTACTTGCCTTGGGCCTGCATCGCCACGTAATTGCCAGACCAGTTCCGTGCACTGAGCGAGACCGGTGGCACCAAGAGGATGCCCCTTTGATAGCAGACCGCCTGAAGGATTGGTCACAACACGACCGCCGTAGGTATTTTCCCCGTCCCAGATAAACTGCTCTGCAGTTCCTTCCCCGGTTAATCCCAGTGCCTCGTAGGTCAGTAGTTCGTTGGCAGTAAAACAGTCATGCAGTTCACATACCTGTATGTCTTCCGGCCCGACGCCAGCCGCCTCAAAAACTGAATCCGCTGCTGCCTTCGCCATGTCGTAGCCAATCAGCTTAATCATGGAATGTGAATCGAAGGTGCTGTCAAAGTCCGTGGTCATTGTCTGGGCCTTGATGGTGATCGCATTGTTCAGGCCGTGGGCAGATGCAAAGCTTTCGCTGCAGACTACTGCGGCTGCCGCGCCACAGGTTGGCGGGCAACACTGGAATCGAGTCAGGGGCCCGTAAATATGAGGAGACGCCATGATTTCTTCCACACTCAGCAGGTCTTTGAATACGGCGTAAGGATTATTGGAAGCATGTTTCCTGGCTTTTTCGGAAATCTTGGCAAAGGTTTCAGGTTTCGTACCATAGCGCTCGGAGTACTCCAGGCCAGCGCCGCCAAAATATTGGGCGGCGTCAGGTTTGTCTTTAGCCGTTTCCTGCATGGCCTTGCGTTCTTTATAAAACTGTTTCATCGGGCTTGGCCTGTCAGTGAACACCGAGCCCAGTGCGCCGGGGTTCATTTGCTCGAATCCAAGTGCCAGTGCGCAGTCGACCATCCCCGATTCAACTGCCTGGCGCGCCAGAAACAATGCGGAAGAGCCGGTTGAGCAGTTGTTGTTGACGTTGACAATAGGCACGCCAGAGGTACCCAGACGATACAGAGCGGCTTGTCCGCAGGTCGAATCTCCGTAAACGTAGCCGACATACGCCTGGCCTATTTGATCAAAGCTGATACCAGCGTCGTCTAGGGCAAGGCGAGCTGCTGTTGCTCCCATCACGTCGTAGCTGTCACTGGCTCCCGGTTTGGTGAACGGAATCATTCCAACACCTGCAACCTTTACTTTCCCGCTCATAGTTTGCTCCCGAGTTTGTAATTTAATGAATTACTGAATATTGATTCAAAATTCAGTTTATGTCAAAGTGATGAGCAATATAATTGCTGATGGCAATGCCATCCATGTGCCGTGAGCAGGTATCCAGATTCAGGATATTGAAGGATCGTTAATGAGAAACTGGTCATGACTAAAGCGAAACCAACCCTGTCGCCTGAAACGCTGGGCTTTGATCCCGAGCAACTAGCAGAACGCTATCGAATTGAGAGGTCCAAACGTCTCCGGGACGATGCAGAGTCTCAGTTTATTGAGGTAACCAACGATTCGGCTTTTGCCAATGAATATATGGCTCACGACCCATACAGTGAGACCATCGAGCGCGAACCTATCAAGGACATACGCGAGGTCATCGTGATAGGCGGAGGCTGGGTCGGCATGATGACTGCGACACGCCTCATTCAATCTGGCGTCACCGATGTGAGGATTGTCGAAAGCGGCACAGACTTCGGCGGTACCTGGTACTGGAACCGCTACCCAGGCGCCCAATGTGACATTGAATCCTACAGCTACCTGCCGCTACTAGAGGAAACCGGCTACATACCGAAATTGCGATACTCGTATGCGCCGGAAATCTTCGAGCACGCGCAACGAATCGGCGAGCACTTTGATCTCTACAAGGATGCCGTTTTCCAGACATCGGTGAATGAACTTCGCTGGGATGCGGATGAAGCCGTATGGATCGTTTCAACCAACCGTGGTGATGAAATGAAGGCGCGTTACGTATGTCTGGGCACAGGGTCAGCCAATCGCCCGAGATTGCCGGGTATTCCCGGGGTAGAAACCTTTAAGGGTCACTCGTTCCACACTTGCAGGTGGGATTACGATTATACCGGTGGCGGCCCGGAAGGAAACCTCGACAAACTTGCGAACAAGAAGGTGGCGATCATTGGCACCGGTGCAACCGCGATACAGTGCGTTCCTCCTCTAGGCGCGAGCGCCCAACAGTTGTATGTCTTTCAACGTACGCCGTCTTCGGTCGACAATCGCAACAATTCCGAGACAGACCCCGCCTGGGCGGCCAGTCTCGAACCGGGATGGCAGACGGCGCGACAACAACAATTTGCAGAGTCGATGATGGGCGGTGTGGTTTATCCTGAATTTGAGGATGAGGGGTGGACTCGCCTGGCGCGTAATGCCCAAGCAATGATGGAGCAGGCAGGTGATCTGGCCCCGGAACAACTCGGCGAACTTGCTCAACTCGCAGATTTTAAGACCATGGAAGAAATTCGCAGTCGCGTCGATCAAATCGTGCAAGACCCTGAAGTTGCGGACAAGCTGAAGGCGTTTTACAACCAATTCTGCAAGCGGCCTACATTTCACGACGACTACCTGGAGACGTTCAATCGTTCCAACGTCGAGCTTGTTGATGTGAGTGAGACCAAAGGGGTAGAGCGGATTACCGAACGGGGCGTTGTTGTGAACGGTAAAGAGTACGAAGTCGACTGCATCATCTACGCCAGCGGCTTTGAAATTACGAGCAGCTACCAGCGACGAATAGGCTTTCCCATCTATGGTGTAGATGGAGAGTCGATCTATGATCACTGGGATGACGGCATGCGAGCGATGCATGGCTTAATGGCACATGGATTCCCGAATATGTTCCTTTGCGGCGGCTTGTTCGTGTTCCAGTTGGGTCCAAACTACTGTTACGGGGTTGATGTCCAGGTCAAGCATGTGGCGTACACCTTGAGTGAGCTGACGAAACGCAAGGTACAGGTTGCGCAACCTTCCACAGAGGCTGTCCAACGTTGGATGGACGATCAATTGAGTGCTGAGTCTTCACAGGCACAACTGGTACTGGGTGGTTCACCTGCGAGTTGTACCCCCGGATATTATAATCAGGAAGGCACTCAAGAACGCTATCGCGACGTCAGGCTCGAATCCTATGGTAAGGGTCTTGTAGCCTACGGGCGCGTTCTAGACGATTGGCGTATGGCAGGCGAGCTCGACGGATTGGAACTAACAAGCGAAAGCTAACTGGGCGAAATCAGCTTGGTTATTAGCTAGGTAATCCTGTGGTTTGCACTTCAAGTATTGTTGGCCCCGACCAGGAAGTGTGTTGGCCAGCGGCTCCGGATTTAGTGCTGAAAGAATCAATCTGCCTTCGGAATAGACGGAGCGAAATGATAAAGAAAGCCATAAAGATCACATTGAGTATTCTGTTGGTATTGGTTGTGCTGATCGTCGGAACCGGGCTCGGAGCCTATCTTTATCTGAAACCGGACAAAGCACCACCGCGGCTGCTTTCCCCCGATACCGTCCGGGTGGTGGAAAGCGGCGAACTGATTGGGTTTGAAAGTCAAGATGTTACCTATGCCTGGCTTGGTATACCCTACAGCGCACCACCGGTCGGGGAACTGCGCTGGAAGGCGCCGCAGCCCCCTGAGCATTGGACCGGCAGATTTGAAGCCATGGAGCTCGGTAGTGAATGTCCTCAAAAAGCCATAGGTCCTTCTGCCGAGCAGAATGCGGTGAACGGTGCAGAAGATTGCCTGTTTCTCAATATATGGGCGCCGGCCGCTACCAAAGGGATTGCCCCGGCGGATCGTGAGAGACGACCTGTTATGTTCTGGATTCATGGCGGCGCAAATGTCATGGGCAGCGGCGGTCACGGGATTTATGATGGGGCACGGTTGGCAGGCAAGCACAATATGGTTGTTGTTACCATCAACCACCGGCTGGGACCTTTCGGGTGGTTTACCCATCCGGCCCTGCGATCAGAAGAGGCATCGCCGGCCGACAATTCAGGCAACTACGGCACATTGGACATCATCCGGGCGCTGAATTGGGTTCAGGGCAACATCGGTGTCTTTGGGGGTGATCCGGAGAATGTGACTATCTTTGGCGAATCGGCAGGTGGATGGAATGTGCTGACCATGATGGTGTCACCACCGGCCAAGGGACTCTTCCATCGCGCCATCTCCCAGAGTGGAGGCCTTGATATTACGCCGGTTGCTGACGCGGAAAACTACGTGGACGATGAACCCGAGGGGCACCAATTCAGCTCAAAAGAGATCGTCAACAATCTTCTCGCCATCGATGGCTCCGCTACGGATCGTGATGCTGCTAAGACGCTTCAGGAAAGCATGAGCGCGGCAAAGATTGCTGCCTATCTTTACGGGAAATCTCCTGAAGAGATTTTCGCTGCCTACCAGGCAGACGGCGAGTTCAGTGTACTACCCAACAGAATCGGTGATGGATATGTACTACCGAAAGACATGACAACAGCAGAGATATTCTCTCATATTATCAATTACAACTCTGTGCCGGTCATCCTGGGAACCAATCGGGATGAGTCGAAGCTCTTCATGATAGGGATGGGTGATGAATGGGTTGATAAGGTTTTCGGGATCCCTGTGGGCATCAAAGACGACTTCGCATACGAAAGGAATAATCGCTACGGTACGGATCAGTGGAAGGTTACTGCAGTGGATCGTCTTGCCGGCTATATGCGAGACGTTCAGGGAGAGACTGTTTTTGCTTATCGATTCGACGCAGACGATTGGCGCCATCTTGGGTTTATCGACCTGCAGAAACTGGTGGGCGCTGCACACGGGTTAGAGGTCCTCTTTGTTTTCGGCAATTTCCCCAATCCCATGCGGATCTTATACCCGGGGTCAACAGTGCCTGCAAGGAATCGACTGTCTGACAGCATGATGTCCTATTGGGCCGAATTTGCCCACACTGGGAATCCCGGAAAAGGAAGGTCAGGTGCGGAGGTGCCGTGGACACCCTGGCAGAATGGTGACAAGAATAGACCTCGGTTGATGGTACTGGATACGGAACTTGATCGGGGGATCCGGATGTCTTCCCAATGGTTGACCCTGGCAGATCTCAAGGCCAGATTCCTGGCAGATGAAAGCTTTACCAGCCAGAAAAAATACTGTGAGCGCTACAAATCTCTTTTCGAGGGGGATGATTTCGTGCCGTCCGAATACCAGACCCTAGGCAATGGAGGCTGCACAGAGTAGATACCGCCATCATACGGGAATCCAGATCAGGTTGGACCGGTCTTCAAAACTCTAAACGAATTCCATGATTGAATCTGTGTGCGGGTTTTTAGTATTCCAGGGCTAATCGTCCTTTTATAAGTTTCTATGATTCAATGACTCAGTGTTTCAACGAATCTATTCGATCTGCTTCATCTTTGAAGCGTGGTCATACGAATAAAGTGTTGAGGTTTCCCGGGCTGGCGGCATCCCTTTTATATTGATGTTTTTTTTCAGCCCAACAGCAACACGAAAAGTAGGCCAGAACAGTAGTATTGCCCATGCATACTCGCCCAATACGCTCATCTAAAACACTGTAATCTTTATCTCCAGGAAGATTGTCTTCGTGGTACTTTACGTTATCTTGAATAATGTGAGGCGACAACAGATGTCAGATTCCATGATCACTTCTGACCAGCAGTTCGATGGTGCAACCTGCGTAGATGAACTTAATAAGCTGCTAAGACTCCGAACGACACCCATTGGTATGAAGATGTTCAAAACCCGTGAAGAGATGGAGCAGGTGCCCAGAATCCGGCGACCGAAAGACATCCATACGACAGACCAGATTGTCGGCCAGGCCGCCAGGAATGGTTGGACAGTGGGCATTACCATGGAAGACTTGGTGGGTGCACAGTGTGGCACCGTGATTGGTTTACACCCACGTAGTGATGAATGGCTTTCCGGGGATCGAATGGCCGGCGTATGGTATGCGGATCAGGAAGAAGCAGCTCGTCATCAGGCGGCTATGGACGTATTGGAGTATGGCCAATATGAAGCCATGGCAGTGAGTCCGTTAGCATCTGGTCGTCTTGACCCGCCGGATATCTGTCTCATTTATGCAACACCTGCCCAGATGATTCTGTTTATCAATGGATTACAGTGGACAGGTTATAAGAAGCTCGAGTTTAGCTGCGTAGGGGAGTCAGCCTGTGCAGATTCCTGGGGCAGGGCGCTTCAAACGAAAGAGCCAAGTCTTTCTATTCCCTGTTTTGCGGAACGACGTTACGGAGGGGTGCAGGATGATGAATTACTTATCGCAATCCCTCCATCTTTCCTGCCGAAGACCATCGCGGGTCTGCATGCGCTATCGAGCAATGGGCTGCGCTATCCCATACCCCCCTACGGAGTTAACAACGACGTAAGGGCAGGTATGGGCGTTAGCTACTGATTCATCAAGCGGTGAAGAAGTGCCCTCGTGCGACACCGGTGTCGTCATACACTGGCTCTTCCAGATCGACCCGGTATTTTTTGATGACATTGGTCATCGGTTTACGATCGAAAGAGCCGAGGTACCCACCCATATCACGATACCAGTGAGTATTTAAATGCGCATCAAGCGTATCCTCTGAAGACCACTCCTCGTAAACCCATACTCTTCCGGGTGTCAGGTGATCTTCCGTCCAGGAATAGGCTATGCATCCATCTTCTGCAAGCGCGCCTTCGATATGCGCCCGTGCACCCTTCAAAATGTCTGGTATTTGTTCGGGATGTTCAAATTCAAAGTATCCGGAAATGATAATTGTCATGGTTCGTCCTTTTTAGCTGATTTTATCTCAATCTCAGAGCATAACGTTGCGCGCTGCAAACTGAAAGATTGATGGGTTACTTTAGGGCTAAGCGCCTATAAACCTCTTTGTTGCTTCACAGACCGACTTGTTCGCGCGTTGTGCAGACCAGAGCCATGCCAGCACAATGAGCAGATTTAATTTTCATGGGGTTCTTACCCGGGGCTATTGCTGCAGGTTCAGTTGCGTTAATAATTGAGCGGTGTCGGGTTCCGCGGTAACCTCAGACCCTGCATATAGAGATTACAGACGATGGAAGTGACACAAGCCCAGTTAGATGCGCACTGGATGCCTTTTACGGCTAATCGGCAGTTCAAGAAAGACCCTAGGATGATTCATGAGGCAGACGGTCGATATTACAAAGACGCTGATGGGCGAAAGGTGTTCGATGGATTGTCCGGGTTATGGACCTGTGGCCTTGGGCACAACGTATCAAAAATAAATGAGGCGATAACGTCCCAGCTTTCAACGTTGGATATGAGCCCCAGCTTCCAGTTTGGACACCCGAAGTCTTTCCAGCTGGCGGAACGTATCACCGATTTTTCCCCTGAAGAATTAAACCGTGTGTTCTTTACGTGTTCAGGCTCCGAGGCGGTAGAAACTGCACTCAAAATAGCGCGAGCCTACTGGCGCAAGAAAAACATGCCATCAAAATCAAAGCTGATTGGTCGCGTAAAGGGCTATCACGGAGTAAATTTTGGCGGCATCTCTGTTGGTGGTATAGGGGCAAACCGGGCCATATTCGGGGAAACTTTAACGGTAGATCATCTCCGCCATACCATGTTGGAGAGTAATGTTTTTACAAGGGGCCAACCGGAAGAAGGTGCAGACCTTGCTGAGGAGCTTCTCGAACTGATTGGTCTTCATGATGCTTCAAACATTGCCGCGGTGATTGTAGAGCCAATGCCGGGCTCTGCCGGGGTCATTCCGCCGCCCGTTGGGTACCTGAACCGGCTGCGGGAAATTTGCACCCAGCACAACATTTTGCTGATTTTTGATGAAGTCATCTGCGGGTTCGGACGCCTGGGCGCAAAATCCGGCGCTGATGCCTTTGGTGTTACTCCTGACATTATGACGATTGCCAAACAGGTGACCAATGGAGTGATCCCGATGGGCGCCGCTATTGTCAGACAGGAAATCTATGATGCCTTTATGGATACGGATGCGCCCGAGTACATGCTCGAATTTCCCCATGGCTATACCTACTCCGCGCACCCCGTTGCCTGTGCGGCTGGGCTGGCGACTCTGGATGTAATTGAAGACGAAGACATGTTGGGGCGGGTACGAAACATCTCACCATACTTCGAAAGTCTGTTGCACGGTCTTCAGAATTGCCCACACGTTACAGACATAAGGAATTATGGTTTGGCAGGAGGCATCACTCTTGAGCACTATCCTGGTGAACCTGCCCGCAGGCCATATGAGGTTGCGATGAAGATGTGGGAGAAAGGATTCTATGTGCGATATGGTGCAGACACGATTCAGCTTGCGCCAGCGTTTACAGTTGAAGAAACCGAGATTGATAACCTGGTGAATGCATTGGCAGATTGCCTTAGCCGATAAGGATAAATATGGAAATTGTAGGACACCTGATCGGTGGCGAACGTGTCACCGAAACCGTAAAAACGTTACCTCTTAATAATCCGGCGACGGGTCGTCAGGAGGCCGAACTGGCGATGGCTTCGTCAGATCAAACAATGCTGGCCATCAAGGCAGCAGCAGAAGCCTATCCTGCCTGGCGAGCAACCCCGCCGGCAAAGAGGGCTCAGGTCATGTTTCGCTTTAAAGCGCTACTTGAAGCCCATGTTGATGAGATTTGCGCACTGGTCAGTCGGGAGCATGGAAAGATTCCGCATGATGCCGCGGGCGAGGTTCAGCGTGGTATTGAAAACGTGGAGTTTGCCTGCTTTGTGCCTGAGCTATTGAAAGGTGAGTTCTCTAAAAATGTTGGCCCGGGTATCGACTCCTGGAGCGAGTTCCAGCCCCTGGGCGTCGTCGCGGGCATTACACCGTTTAACTTCCCTGTCATGGTGCCGTTGTGGATGTATCCACTCGCAATTGCCTGCGGCAATACATTTGTACTTAAACCCTCGGAAAGAGACCCATCGGCGACTCTCTACGTAGCACAACTGGCTCATGAAGCCGGTCTGCCACCCGGTGTGCTGAATGTGGTGAACGGTGACAGAGAAGTCGTAGAAGTTTTGCTTAACGACCCGGCAATCCAGGCGGTCAGTTTCGTTGGTTCAACGCCAGTCGCCGAGTCCGTGTATGCGACGGCGACCAATGGTGGGAAGCGTTGCCAGGCGTTGGGCGGAGCCAAGAATCATGCGATTGTTATGCCCGACGCGGACCTTGATAACGCGGTTCAGGCTTTAATGGGCGCTGCCTTTGGGTCGTCCGGCGAACGCTGTATGGCGATTTCGGTTGCAGTCGCGATAGGTGAACAAACCGCGACAAGCCTAGTTGAAAAACTTAAGGCGGAAATGTCCAGTCTGAAGGTTGGTAGCGCGCAGGATAATAACAATGATTTTGGGCCGCTTATTACTGCTGAACATCGCGACAAGGTGGTTGGGTTGATCACCAGCGCCGAACGCGAAGGTGCGGTGATCGTGGTAGATGGCCGCGCACCGAAATTGGCCGACGAGGATACTGGCTTCTTCGTCGGTGGAACCCTGATTGACCAGGTGCAATCGACGATGAGCTGTTATCGCCAGGAAATATTTGGTCCAGTGCTCTGTGTAGTCCATGTTGATAATCTGGATGAGGCCATGCAACTGGTTGACGATCATGAATACGGTAACGGCACCTGTCTTTTTACAAGAGACGGCGAGGCAGCAAGATACTTTTCAGACAACATTAAGGCGGGAATGGTGGGTATCAATGTGCCATTACCCGTGCCTGTTTCCTATCACAGTTTTGGCGGCTGGAAGCGTTCGCTGTTTGGTGACTTGAGTGCCTATGGTCCTGATGGTGTGCGTTTCTACACACGGCGGAAAACGATTACCCAGCGTTGGCCGTCATCAACGGTAAGGGAGGCTTCGAGCTTTTCGTTTCCTTCGAGCTAGTGATTATAGGGAACGCTTCTTTAGAACACATCGCCGTCCCGGCGAAACTTGTGGCTGCCAGATAGACACGGGATGCCCTGCGGCACCCGGTCTGGTGATCAGGCTGCTTTGTCTGCTTCTACCTGGCTGATACTCGGACGCGAAGCCAACTCGCCCATCAGTGTTGATATCTGCGGATAGCCCACCCCCAGACCTTTGCCCAGGTCAGTATCGGTAGTTGCAAGCGCTTCGTCGCTGGCAGTGGCGCCAAAAAATGCAGCAGGCAGGACTCTTCGAGCAACCTGTTCTACATCCAGTTTCAGGTGGCAGCAAAGCTCAATCACCTTAGCGGCGTCAACGGGGTCTGAGGGTCATAAAGGTGGTTCCGGTCGAGCCCCTTGCCGGTTTACGGTTAGAATAGGGCTTAATCTATATCGGATCAGATGAATGGCTGATTGTTGCGAATCAGAATTGGAAGTCTCGGGGCTCGAGGCGTCACAGCGGCGGGTGCTGATTATCGTCCTGGTCATCAATTTGGTGACCTTTGTCGGGATGGTATTCGCATCGTGGTTAAGTCATTCCTCCGCCCTCTTGTCAGGGACTCTCGATAACTTGGGAGATGCGCTGACTTACTCACTCAGTCTTTTTGTCGTGGGTGCTAGCGTTACCGCAAAAGCCCGCGTCGCCGTTTTTAAGGGCGTGTTGATAGCGTTGGCTGCGGTTGCTGTCGCGGCCCAAATTGTCTGGCGTATTTACCATTTGGATGTGCCTGTCGTGGCAACAATGGGCATCGCCGCCGTCCTGAACCTGCTGGCCAACGGCGTTTGTCTCTATTTGCTGAATGATCACCGGCATGATGATGTGAATATGATGTCTGTGTGGGAATGTTCAAGAAATGATATCAATGAAGGCGTGGCAGTTATCGCGACAGTAGGGCTGGTCTGGTTTACCCAATCTGCGTGGCCTGATCTTTTGGTTGCCATCGTGTTGCTTGTCATGTTTTCGCGATCAGCAATCAGAGTCCTGACTTCTGCATTTGAACAATTGAACACAGCTTCCTTGCAAGACGCCTAGTCAAAAACAGTCGTTGATCGAAGATTGTTGTTGAACCTGGGTTTCCCGAAGAACATGAGGCGCAATGGGCTGCAGTTTTTTAGCCATGGTAAGCCAGCTGTCTTCTGTTAGTTATTATCGCTCGATAGTTTGTTCACCAACGCATTCAGTTGGCTGGTCTGTATCGAGTCGACGATGTCTGCGACGTCTTTCAGGCCGCCCGGTGCGTAACCTGTCACATTGTAGGTCTGGATAATTCGAGTGCCATCGGCCATCGGCTCAAACCGCCAGCTCATGCCGCCATGAACCCCCATCATCTGAAGCGAACCAAGTCCGCCCACCATTTTTAGTTCAACGCCGGGCTGGACGTAAGAGACAAGCATGTGCAGAACCTGATTATCGCCGGATATTTCACAAAAACAGCCGCCGGCTTTGGGTTCAATTGAAAGATTTTCACTCTTTCCGTACCAGGTATGACCTTCGAGCCACCACTCTTCGATTCGAATAAATTGGTCATAGGCTTCTACTGGTGTTGTCTTAACTTCCCCGGTAATGACCAACGTAAAACCGGTGTCTCCTTTACTGATGACATCAGCCAGTGCTGCCGCTGATAGCAGAAACAGGGTGGCGCTAAAGACCCACTTCGTCATCGGTTATCTCCATAAAATCCTGCCAGATATCATCCATTTTTGGTCGCCACTTGACCATTACAGGGGAGCTGGCGGAATCAACGGGTAGCCCCTTAACCTTGGTTAAATAGTGGTACATGAATGCAGAAACACGTGCGTTGACCTCACAGTGCACCCATATTCTTCTCTTTTCGAGAACCTTGAGAATACCGATGAAATCCTGCAGATGCTGGGCGGTTGGTTCGTCAAACGGAACCGGAATGTTGATGTACTGCATGCCAAGGGATGCCACAAGGCTACCTTCCTCGGGGATGGCGTTGTTCGAATCATGCATCGCAAGGTTAATCACGACCTCGTAACCTTCATCAGCGATCCAGTGAAACTGGCGGCGATCGGGTTGCCCTGATGTCGCGATTTGTTCTGTGCTTTGGTGAAAATTGAGGGGTTTGTCTGCCATTAGCGTGAGCCGGTCATCAAATAATACCTGTATTTCGTAAGCGTTCTATTTCTTTGGGTTCGTAACCCAGCTCGGCCAGAATGTCGTCAGTATCGGCGCCAAGCATTGGTGGTCCGCTGCGCACCTCGGGCCCGTCCACGTTGGTGACATAGCCTGCCTTTGCCACAGTCACCGTTGCATCTGGGTCCAACGGCGAAGGCAGGGTGACCAGGGCGTTTCTATGTGTGATATCCGGGTCGCTGGCAACCTCTGGAAGTTCACGCACTTCGGCGACGGGAATGCCTGCTGGTGCAAGCTGTTTCATCCACGCCGCGGTGGTCTGCCGGTTAAGCGCCAGGGACATGGCGTCAAAAATTGCCTCTGGATGATTGATACGTGAATCAGGGGTAGCGAATTTTTTATCTTCCAGCATTTGCTCGAGACCGAGTTCGGTAAACAGTTTTTCAACCTGTGGTTGTCGGAGCGCGGTTATCTGGATGTGTCCGTTCATGGTAGGGAACACGTTGGCAGTGGGCTGGCCCGTGGGGGAGGCATTTCCACGAAGCCCAATGAGGGTGCCCTGGTTAAGGTAGTTGCTGAACTGGGATGCTTGCATAATGATCGCGGTATCTAGCATAGCGACATCGATGTACTGGCCTTCGCCCGTAGTAGCTTTGCGGTAAAGGGCCGCTGAAATGGCAAATGCTGAATTAAGTCCAGTGGACATATCTACTGGCATATAGCCTGTTCGGGTTGGGCCTGTTTCCAGGTGTCCGTTCTGGGACATCATGCCGCTGGATGCCTGAATCGCGCCGTCATAAGCGGCTTCTCCGGCTTTGGGTCCAGTCTGGCCGTAGCCGGTGATGGAACAGTAAATGAGGTCGGGTTTCAGTTGCCTGAGAGTCTCATAGTCAAGACCGCGGCGTTGCATGGTGCCCGCTTTAAAGTTCTCAACGATCACGTCAACCGTGGGCAAAAGTTTCTTAATAATTCCCGCCGCATTTTCATCTTTCAAATTCAGGGTAAGGCTTCGCTTGTTAAGATTCATACCCATAAAAGACGGAGACATTTTTAGGTCTTCACCTGCGTTCATCAGGCCACGAGTCTGATCGCCGGTAATAGGTTGTTCTACCTTGATAACATCCGCGCCGAGTAGCGCCAGTTGCATGACGGCGAAAGGGCCAGCAAGTACCTGCGTAAAATCAAGAATTCTGATGCCATCAAATGCAGTGGTCATAAACGACTAACCTTTTAGGGTCTCTGTAAATAAGGGGCTCTAGAAATTTGCGTATCCACCATCAATCAAAAAGGTTTCTGACGTGTGGTAGCTGCTGGCGCTGCTCATAATGTAAACGGCAATGCCTGCGAAATCTTCGGGTTGTCCCCAGCGGCGCATCGGAACGCGTGGCATAACGTTGCCCACAAATTTTTCTGAGTTAAAGGTCTGCTGCGTCATTTCAGTTTCGATCCACCCGGGAAGGATAGTGTGGGCAGTGACATTATGCCTGGCGTATTCGACAGCGAGCGCCTTGTTCATCGAGATCAGGCCACCTTTGGTTGCCGCATAATGTTCGCCGCGTGCCTGCCCGGATATCGCCGCTAAGCTGGCGGTTGAGATAAGGCGGCCAAAGGGATCGCCTGCTTCGGAGCGCAGGCGCATATGTTCCGCCGCGCAACGAAAAGTATGGAAGACACCATCAAGGTTAACCTCCATGATGCGTGTCCATTCTTCCTTTTCCATCTGGTCGAATTGCGTTGGCCGACCACCGATACCGGCATTTGCAAAACATCCGTCTACCCGGCCGTGAGTTGCAAGTGTTTGCTTGAAGCAGGCTTCTACTGCCTGCTGGTCTGCGACATCGCATTTCAGGGCTGAAACTTTAGGGCCATACTGCTGCAGCGTTTCGAGCGCTTTGGCATTTTTATCAGGGTTGGTGCCCCAGATACTGACTTCGCAACCCTGAGAGGCCAGCCCCTCTGCCATGCCAAGGCCAATGCCACCATTACCACCGGTGATCAGTGCAACGCGGCCAGAGAGATCGAACAGTTTATTTATCATTAGCTTGTTGTTTCCCAGTACTTGTCTTTGAGGAGTCGTTTGTAGAGTTTACCTGTTGGATGCCGTGGCAGCTCCGCTATAAAATCGATGGATCGGGGACATTTGATGTGCGATATCTTCTGCCTGGCGTAATTCATCAACTCGGCTGCCAGTGCTGGTCCAGCGGATCCAAAATCAGCTAGTTGCACCACGGCTTTCACTTCTTCCCCGAATTCTTCATTAGGGACACCGAAAACTGCAACGTCTATCACTGCAGGGTGGGTAATTAGCGCGTTTTCTGCTTCCTGCGGGTAGATGTTGACGCCGCCCGAGATGATCATGAAAGACTTTCGGTCAGTAAGGTACAGGTAACCTTCTTCATCAAGGTGCCCGATATCTCCCAGGGTCGACCAGCCATTGGAGGTTCGGCTGGCATTGGTTTTTTCTTCGTCGTGGAGATATTCGAACTGCCCACCACCTTCGAAGTACACGCCGCCGGCTTCGCCTGTTGGCAATACGACGCCTTCGTCATCCATGATGTGCACTTTGCACTCACCGGCGGGCTTTCCGACGGAGCCTTTGTGACTCAGCCATTCTTCGGAGGTAATGGTTGTTGAACCGTTACCTTCGGTTCCCGCATAGTACTCGTGAACAATGGGTCCCCACCAATCAATCATTTGTTCCTTCACACTAATAGGGCAAGGCGCCGCTGCGTGAATGGCCACCCGGTGGCTGCTCAGGTCGTGCCTGCTTCGATCGCCCGCGGGTAACTTCAGCATACGAACAAACATAGTTGGTACCCATTGGCTGTGAGTGACCTTGAACTGCTCAATAAGCTCAAGCGCGCGTTCTGACTCGTAATGTTCCATCACAATACAGGTGCCACCGTATCGCAGAACATTCATCGTGAACCCTAAAGGGGCGGCATGGTAAAGCGGCGCCGGGGACAAATAGATAGCGTCTTCATCGAATTCGTATCGAATTCGTCGGGCTTCAAAAACCGGGTCTGGCTCGGCCCAGGGAACATCAACCATGGGTTTTTTTATGCCTTTCGGCATGCCGGTGGTTCCAGAGGAATAAAGCAGACTCTGGCCATAGGACTGATCAGCTATTGGCTCTGTCGGGTAGGGCTTGATTGCGTCTTCGAATGAACTGGCTCCCTGCGCAGTGCCATCGAGCATGTAACACGCAGGCTTGTTAACCAGCTTGTCTTTAAAACCATTGAATGTGTCTTCGAGCTGGGCGGACGTGATTAAAATTTTCGCGCCGCAGTCGTTGACAATATATTCGACTTCGTCTGCCTGCAGGCGGTAGCTGATCGCCGTAAAGTAGATGCCGGAACGATGAGCCGCCCAACAGATCTGGAAGAAGGTGCGATGGTTTTCCAGACAGAGCGCGATACTATCGCCACGTTTCAGGCCTAAATCCCTGAACAGATGAGCGATCTGGTTAGAAACAGCTTCTAGTTCGCCGTAGCTGACGGTCAGGCCAGCGTTGGCCATGATATAAGCTGGACGATCGGGGTCAAAATTTCCTGGGTACATATATAGGGTTGGCCCAATAATGGTCAAAGAAGTCGTGCAGCATAGCGAAATGCACCTACTTTGATAAGACAAACTAATCTGACTCTGGATCGTTATCCGCTAAACTTGCGCCCAATGGATGAAATGTCTCACTACTACAAAGAGCGTGCGCCGGGCTACAATCTCGTTTATGGCTACCCGGAGCGCCAGGCTGATCTGCGTTTTCTTGAGGCCCATCTACAGGAGATATTTGATGGCTGTGGGGAGCTGGAATCGGGCATCAGGCATCAGGTATTGAAAAATTTCCCGACCCTGGAAGAACTGAAGCAAACCACTGAACCCTTTGGTGAGTTCTATCGCTATATTGACCTCAAGAATTTTTGGCTGTTTCAATACGTGTTCAAAAAATAGGTGAAATGACTGTGCCGGAACAAAAACTAGAACCGGATAATAATGCACTGAAAGTGCCCTTTGACGATCTGGGTTGGGTGGGAGTCGACCCAATGAGTGAAGAGGTTGTCGAATTAAGGGAGAACTTGTCTGAAAATAATGGCATCCGGGGTCTAGAGGTTGTCTCACCCGATGAAGTCGAGCGGGCCACAGAGATATTCCACAGGGACGGTTTTGTGGTGGTGCGAGATGTTCTGACACCGGAACAGCTGACTTACATTCAGCAGGGTTGCGATCGCGAAATACGTGAAATTATGTCAATGGATGGAAACCGGCAGGGAAACCGAGGCTCACATCGATACTCCTTTGGCAGCGCGAGTGTAACGGGCCAGCTAATGCACCATCTGGAATGGGCTATGCTGGTTGATCTGCCGTTGGTAACACCGATCATCACGTCAATATTCGGTGCGCCTACCTATATGTGCCGTGGTGCTGCCGGAGACTTTTGTCTTCCTGGAGCTGTCGAGTATCAGCGGCTGCATTCGGACATGGGAGATCGTCGAACTCATGGTGATTATGTGGCGGGGTCCTTTCATGATCACCGTGGCCTTCTTACCTATAGGGATCTTCCGGTGCCCAGCGTGGTTTGCAACTTCCTGATGATAGATTTCACAGCAATTAATGGTCCCACACGCCAGATTCCAGGTACCCAGCACAATCATGATCCGATCCCGCGCTTGATGGATGAACCGGAGTGGATGAAATTGTCGACAGTCTGTCCTGCTTCGGCAGGCAGTGTACTCATTCGGGATATCCGGGCGTGGCATGGTGGGACACCAAACTTGTCTAATGATGTTCGGGCGCTGCCGAATGTGGAGTATTGGGCGCCCTGGTATCGTGAACCTCACCACATCAGTATGCCGAGAGAGGTCTTCGATACGTTGTCACCACATGGGCAGGACCTTTGTCGATATATCGTAATGGACCCTGGCGAGAATCCTGCCCGTGGTTATCGAGACAACCTGGGTAAGACGCCTTACCTGCTGCGGCGGGAAAATCAGGCGCTAACCTCCTGAGGCTAGCGTCAGGATCAGACGCGATTTTGATATATCCACCGGATAGTTTGACGAAGCTGCACACGATGCTGAAGCGCGGGGCATTAGTATGACCTGCGGTTTGGTTGCGTAACAAGGTTCAGGTCTGCACTTTCATTGGCGATCAGGGTGATAGGATCAATGGCTTGCTCAAGCAGCATTTTGTTGAGCCTGCCCTGTTTATGCTGTTCTTTCGTCATACCCTAACCACGACGATACCCTCACGCTGAAAATTTTCCGGTAGTGCTCCTTGGCGTTTTAGAACGTGCTTGATTAACCCTTACTGCCCGCTGGCTGCGCGTCGATCATCTTCAGTCTGGTATTGCGGTTCTGTGGTGCGTGGGCTTCGATGGTCCAGCTTCCCTTTTTCCCTTTCGTTCAGCATCTTCCAGCCTGCCTGCCACTCGAAGTCCAGCGGTACGATGCCCGGAGAGGTAATGTCTGCGAACCCTTTCAGTGCCTCGCGAACAACGGCAAGCTGATCAGTCTTATCCCTGAATCGGCCTGATTCAAATCCCAGCGGATAATTCACAAACCTGGCTCGAGGCGGTTTCCCCGCGCTCATGATATCAAGTGCACTTCCCAGGATGAGTGTTGGTAATCCGAGTGATTCGAAATGGCGAGCGATCAGACACACGGTCTGGTGGCAAACAGGTCACAAAGGAATTAACAGAAGAAGATCTAACTGTTCTTTAGAGACGGCTTTCTCGAGGTTGGGTAGCAGCTCGTTGATCACCCGATTCTTTGAATAGATTCCGCCCATACAGGAGAAGTAGTTCCCGGCCAGTTCGCCGATAATACCTTCTGATTCGAGCTGGTTGAGAGCCTCCAGGGGAAAGACTGTGCAAGGGTCCTGGCGGGCCTCTTCAAGGTAGTTTTCCATGATATGCGAGAATCGAATGTCTTTGACGGCGGTATCACTTGGGATCGCGCGGATGCTCGTGTCATCTTTGTAGTAGTAGGCAACCTGTCCGTGAACATACGTGCCCGCGGTAGAGATTAGCCCCAGCTTTGATTCTGATAGTGGTTTTGCCAGCGGCGCAAGTTTAGGTTCATCTTCAGCGTGGAACCATTGATAGGGTTCAAATCCCAATTTTTCGTAGCTTTCCCGAGTCTGGCGAATATATTCTGTTGGCGTCGGCTTCATGGCATCCCTATTTTTCATAACAACCTATGTAGATGTTACAGGTAAGGTGTAAAGGCTTGGAAACGGTTCCAAGTTTAATTACCCGACTGATGATACCCCGCAGTTGCGTGTACGGGAACGAGGGATTTAGATCAGCGGATAGAGGTGGTCGTAGATTCTAGGCAAAAAAGGGTCATTAGCGCCTCTCTTCAAGTTAGTAACAGTAATATCGCCAATAGTTGGAGTATGTGGGTCTGCGATTGTCAGGCATCGATGCTTAGTCTTGCGGACCGGGTGCAAACGTAGCGTGTCGACCAGGTGCTCGGCCAACTGATCTCCGAGATGTAGTAAAGCCTTTATACGCCTTCGACGGCGACGATAAACTGAACGTCTAGATGCCCTTCACGAAGTTTCTTTGCTTGCTGATATTCGGGGGAATACCAGAACTTATGTAATGCCGCTTTGGACTCGAATTTTTCCAAAGTCAGGGCCGGAAAGTGATCCCAGTCGCCTTCCATCAACTCTATTTCACCGCTGCCGAGTATTTCTAATCCAGCGGCTTCTGCCAGCGGCACGGCCTGTTTCCGGTATGGCTCGAGTGCTTCTTCGTTTCTAACTTCGGCACTCACAACCAGATAAACGGGTTTTCTGCGTTTCATTATGGAAATGTGAATGACGATGCCAAGCGCAATCCCGACGCCAAATGCTATTACGATAGGTAGGTATGCCATGTAACACTCCTTTGCCAGCTGTTCAGGGACGATAGCTTATAAATACATCATACGGTAAGCCCATAGGTCACGTTCCGTTACATTAGTGCACATTGGCGTCAACCGGCGTTTACAAGACACCCTTACAATCTCTTCCCATAAACCAAATATGTAAAAGGAAGAACAACATGTACAAGACTATCCTGGCTTTCCTGCTCATCGCACTGACCACAGGTTGTTCTACTTATAGCGGCACACAATCTACTGCTGAAATGGAATTCTGCTGGGAAAGAGGCATGAACTTTCAATGGATTGAAGAGTTTGACGCGGGTTGTGTTGATCCGACCGCTCAATCTACAGCAATGCGAATTTCTAAAATCAAGTGGTTAGAAAAGAACCTGGGCACATTGGTTGGACAGGCTTCACATAAAAGCACAAGGAACATCTGATATCCATCACTACTCCGTGGAGGATAAGCAGCCCATCTGCCAGTAGACAGGGTTTCCTTATTGTACCCCGGTTGCGACGAATTAGGGCGCTAGGCCAAATGGTCGAACGGTACTCGATGAAACCGTGGTCTTAGCTGACTTTCGCCGATACAGTGGATTTAACCATCACTAATCAGCCATCTTCGTTTTGTCATAACACATAACGCATAACGCATAACGCATAGCGTGTATGCGCGCACATCAAATCTGCTTTTTGTAAAATAGTGGCTTAACCACGATGTCAAACACGTATAATCGCCGGCCAGACCGATATCGTACAAGGGACAGATTTGATGACAAGGGATTACATGGCGCTACTATTGGTAGCGGCTTTGACCGCGGGTGGCGTCCAGGCCGACGAGCTAAAGATGAAAAATGGCTCTCTCTTGGTGGGTAAAGTCGTCAGCTCGGAAAGTGGCTACTTTGTTTTCAAGACTCCGTTTGCAGGTGAGATCAAGATCGCGAGCGAAAACGTGCTTGAGGTTAGAACCAAAGAACCGGTGACGTTAAAGATGGCTGATGGCACTATTTACAGAAATAAATTGATTGTCTCTTCTGAGCAGGGCACTGCGGTGCGCAGCGAGGGAGAGGCTCCGGTTTATTTCAAGACCAGTGATGTCGCCCTTGTGAACCCAGAGCCTTGGCTGCTTGGCGAAGGTTATAAATGGTTCGGTCAGGTGAACGCCGCATTGTCCATGGAGCAGGGTAATACTGACAGCGACGAGTATGATGTCGATTTTAAATCTAGCTGGCGCAGCCTTGATGATCGCTACATTTTAAAGGGCATGTACGAGCGGGATGAGAGTAACGGTGTTAGGGACAAGAGCCAGTGGCGGATCGGGGGTAAGTACGATCGTTTTTCCAATCAAGACACTGATAACTACTTTGGTGGGCAGTTAGTCTTTTACCAGGATGAGTTTGCGGATCTGGATTTGCGGACCACTGTGGGACCTTATATCGGTCGAAACTTTTTTGAGAGTAGCCGACTGTCGCTATCAGGGGAGATTGGCGCAGTCTACGTTGATGAACAGTTTGAGGCTGCCGAAGATAGTGACTTCGTCGGCGGTAACTGGGAAGTCAGCATGACCAGCGATATTCTCCCGAAAACAGAGCTCTATGCGAGTCAAATTGGCATTGTTAACTTTGATCAGATTGATGGTGTTCTGGTGGATACCATCATCGGACTGCGTTTCCCACTGATCTCCGGGCTGCAGACCGCCTTTGAAATCAAGCTAGAATACGACGGCGGTGCGGTGGGTAGCGTCGATAAGCTGGACCAGACCTACAACTTTAAGCTGGGTTATACCTGGTAAGCGTTCACTGCTTTTGCCAATCAACGCCCCCTGTTTTTGGGGTGTCTTTTTCACATATTCCAGCAAACAGACCTGGACTAAACTAAGCGGGTATAACCTTGCCATTGGATTTAGTGTCCGGCGAATACCTGCACCCCTTGGGCCTGTCGTAGCCCTCCGAGCGCGCCTCAAGTTGGCTTTCGACCTGTACAAAGGCAGATTCCACCTGTTCGACCTGGCTCCTGGCAGCATTAACCGCTGCCATCTGCTCCGCCGATAAAAGATGGTAGCCCATGTCCGGCCAGGGGGTGAGTTGCAGCGGTCATTATGGAATTCCCTTGGGTTTGTAAAATCGTAAGCCAACGCAAATTTGGAAAGACATCAACTCTTCTAGTGTTGCGAAACTTTGCCTAGATAGCTGGTTGGTGCTGGCAAACAGCGTCGAAGGCGTCACTTAAGAAAGGCTCGATTCGACATAATTGTTAGAAACGGTGTTTCTTGCGCGTTGGGTTGAGTGCAGAGGGCATGGACAACTTACCGCTGAAGTCGCACGTACAATCCAGGACCTTTGATACCACCTTCGACAGGTAGTTGCCTATGATCGAAGAAAACAGATAGGCTATCCGATCCAATCACTACATCACTCACTACATCACTAAAAAGGAAACGATGACATGCTGAATCACGTCATGATCGGCTCAAACGATATCGACAGAACAAAAAATTTTTATAACGCTGTATTAGCGGTCCTAGGGGCAGGCGCCCCTATGGAGCATGTGAATGAAACCGGGCAGACCCGTCTTTTCTATATTCATGATGGATCTACTTTTAGTATTAGCGAACCGATTAATGGGGAACCCGTCAGTATTGCTAACGGCTCTACCATCGGCTTTGTATGCAATTCACCCGAGCAGGTGAAAGCGTTGCACGATGCCGCTATCGCCAATGGAGGTATCAGCGTGGAAGATCCTCCGGGTGCTCGGGACGGCACGATGGGCGTGATGCATCTGTGTTATTTTCTAGACCCAGATGGACACAAAATTTGCGGTATCCATCGACCAGCATAAACACTGTAGGTGCGCTTTTCCGTTCAAGGCGGGCGGCGTGGCAGTTTCTTTAGAGGGCCTGCCGGGTCGCTGAATAAGTGTCGCTATACCGGAACCGGGTAGCGATACTTTTTTAGCAAGAGGAAAGCGGTACTTTCCTTAATGTCTGAACCCTGGTCAGAACTCTTTCGGTTACCCAACAAGCTAGCCTGCCCCATGCTGCGGACCAGTCGTTTGGCCCAGCACAGAAGGCGGCTCCGGCAACTGATCAGGCACCGGCCAAACCACCGGTAATCCTTCTCCTTGCATCAATTCACCTACACTAACCCGTGCCCGGTCAAGCGGGAATACGGGCCAGTTCTTCGTCCGTCTGAAACCATCAGCGAAGTAAATGACGGTAAAGACTCGGCGAGCCCCATCTGACTCGTTAGCAGCTGCCTGATGCACAGTGAATCCTGAATGCCAGACAACCGAACCTGGGTCAACACTGACCCATTCGGGCGACAGTCCGTTCAACGCTGGATCGGCGAGTATATTATACGGCTCTGTTGAATGGGTAATATCAACAGGACGCAACGGCCCAGCCTTATGGGAACCAGGCACGTAGGACATCGCACCATTTGATCTTTGAATGGCATCAAAGGGTATCCAGGCACTGACAAGCGGTACCTCGCCGATTGGCCAGAAAGTCTGGTCTTGATGGGCATCGGTTTCACGGCCGCCTGGCTCCTTATAGAGCGCTTGATCCTGCCAAAGCCGAACGGAAGAAACGCCCAACAATTGAGCCGCAATCCCTGCAAGCCCGGCATGAAAGGTCAGAGGACGAACGTCAGAGGAGGTCTCCCAGAGACGCATGCACTGTATAAAAGATTGCTCGTAAGCAGACTTCTCATGGATACTACGCTTATCCGTTGAGGTCCTGTTTGCCACTTCTCTGTCGACCCCGGTGGCATGACGTGCGAGTTCTAAAGTCTCAAACACGTTCTCTGTAAGCACGTAACCTTTGTCCCGAAAGGTTTGTATCGTTTCGGGTGTTAATACCAGGGGATAAGTTGATTCTGCTGTCATCATGCCTCAATTTTTTTCAGGTTTGCTCCAATAGCTCTTTCGAGTTATTTCTCTGCCGTTAGAAAAGCAGACGGCTGGCGCCATTATAGCAGTGACCAGTCGGGAGGAGTTTCGGGATGACTGAGCTCGCCTTTTGCGTTTCTAACCACTCGTCTTTGCTCATCCAGCCAGCCTTGCCAGTCAGTGCAGGGTACCAGCTCATCCGCCCTGGTACGCTGATGCATTTCCAGCAGCACTCGCATTTTTTCAAGTTGATCGTGGTCAGTTAACGCTGTGTTATTGCGTTGCAATGGATCAGCGCGCAGGTCATACAATTCTTCCTCTCCTGACAATCGCTTGCAGTACATATGCGACCGGGTGCGTACACCTCGCCATTCCGCACCGTTTTGAAACCAGTCAAAGTATTTTGAGAAATTCATCAAGAAAACGCTATCAGGTTCCGCCGTCTCTGGCTGTTCCCCCATTGCAATGTTGGATGCTAAATTTTTACCTTCTACTGTTTTGGGGACAGGCACTCCGGCCAAACCACACAGTGTGGGAAAAAAATCGACCATCGACAAGAGCGTATCATTGCGCGTGCCAGCTGTAATTTTAGCGGGATATGAAATGATGCCGGGAACGTGAATAGATGCATCATACGGATTTTTTTTTGACCAGGGGCTAACTCCCTGTGAGCCACCCTGGGTACCGTGATCCGAAGCGAACACCAAAATAGTGTTATCGATTAAGCCTTCTTCTTCCAGATAGTCCATTAATTTGCCTAGCATCTCATCGATGGCCAAAATCATAGCTAAGTAGTGGCGATACATTTCCTTTGCGGCTTTCAACATTGAGGTCGGCACGTTATCTGGCAGCACGAGTTCATCGGGCAACATTTCATAGTAGCGATCGGGTGCAAATTGTTCGGGCGTGTAGTGCGGCTGATGCGGGGACAAGAACATCAGGAAAGGGTCATTTTTCGACTCGTTCATGAATTCAAAAGCGTAGTTTAGTAAGCCTTCTGTTTCGTAACCTTCCCAGCGCTCGTAGTTCCAGTCATCTTTGTGGACAAAGCCATTGAAGTACACCATGTGCTGGTTGTAGGCGCGCCAATATTCAAACCCCAGTCGATCTCGGCCCTTGGGAACCCAGTCGGGCTGCATCGGCATCCGGTCCAAGGCGGGCCAGTGTCCGGTATGCAAGTGCCACTTGCCAATCCAGGCGGTCCGATAGCCCTGATGAGAGAAAGCATCTGCTATAGAGATCTCAGAATGTCGGGTACGGGTTGAATTGATCAGGTGCCCGGTGCTCTGGGGATATCTGCCGGTCACCAACATCGCGCGTGCCGGTGTGCAGACAGGACAATTAGAAATAGCGTTGTCTAGTGTGACTCCCCGATCCGCAAGCCGGTTTATGTTGGGTGTTTCGATCTGTGTTTCAACATAGGCACTGTTGCCATACAAACTTAGCGCTTGCGCTCGTAACTGATCAGGAAAAAGGAAGACGACATTTGGCTGCTCAGTCAATGATGTTCACCCCTTGTATTCGTTTAACAAACGTTTAGTCAGCAAGGCCTCAAAGGCGGTTTGATCCTTCCATTGCATTGCGCAGTTCACTAGCTGTCCGCCGTTGTCCACCAAAGTCCTGCCATCATCAGTGACAATAATGGGCAGTTGTTCCATTTCAAGAAGCGATTCGCTGAAGGCTAGATACACTGCCACAGTATCGTAAAGCAGTGAAGACTGAGCATTGGGATTCATGTGTGAAAGAATCGGCCAGTCTTTCACTTTTTCGCACCAGGCGAAGTGGTTTTGGATAACAGCCTGGACAAGTGGGTCGGAAGAATCTTTCAGACGTTCGAAATTATTGCCTTGTAAAAAAACGTTGCCGCAGGTGTCGAGCGGCGTAATCGTAATATCCCAGGGCGTTGCAAAGACCCGTTGGCAGGCCATCGAGTGTTTTTTAACGTTGTATTCTCGCATTGGCTTGTCAGCACCCAGATAGCCACGTCGAATACTCCCGTGCATACCAACAAATTTTGAGTTGTTCACCATCCCAGGCTCACGAGCCAATGCCGCGGCAATATTAGGAACAGGGCCAATACTGATGATGCTGACTTTAGCCGGGGAACTCATCACTGTATTACAAATCGCTCCAACACCGTCCATGAATACCGTGCCCGGGTAATCCTCTAACCGGTAGTCGCCAAGCCATTTCGAATGGGTTCGCGCTGACTCGTCAAGTGGAACGCCAACGCCGACAGGTATGTCCGTTCGGCCCGCAACCTCAAGCAACTTCGCTACAAGACTTGCAGAATAATAGGTATCCCCTGTATCGGTGACGATGAGCTTAACGTCAAGCTCGGGGCAGCGCAGAAGGAAGGCAAGCGCCCAAACATCATCAACATCGAAACCAATATCGGTATCAAGTATTACGGGTATAGGCACCGGCCGGTACTCCTTATTATGGAAGCGTTAGTATACGAAATAGAAACGCCACGACCAACATGCCTGAAACGAAACGAGCGCTGAGGCAAAACACATGGGGCCAGATGCCGTCTCTGACGGTGTTGCGATGCTTGCCCTTGAAGGCCGCAAAGGACGCAGGACTGCACACACTGACATTCTTTATTTTGACATTTCCGATGATGACACTAACGACATCACTATTCCTCTCGGTCCCATTAGTATAGAAAAGACGATTGATGTTGATGTGGGAATGAGCGCATGGGTTGTCAATTTAATAGGTAGATACGAGTTGCTGGAAACTAGATTCTAGTCACATTGCCCTTGTGGCTGGCGCGCGTTACTTCTACCTTGACCTTAGTCTTGGTATTGATGTTACTAATCCAATTGCGGCAGAGATTCTTGTTGCAAAAAACCTATCGAGTTCCGATGACGTATGGGATGCCGTTGTCGGTATTACGGGCCAGCATCAGTTAAACGATCAATGGAAGATGAACTACATGTTCGATGTTGGTGGTGGCGGATCTGATTTAACCTGGGAAGCAGTTGCAGCCGGAAAGGCTGCTGTGTATCGATGTTGGTTCAAGGTTTGAACTCAATATTTGAGAAAGATGGTCCGCCCAGAGAGATTCGAACTCCCGACACCCAGGTTCGAAGCCTGGTGCTCTATCCAGCTGAGCTATGGGCGGATAGATTTCAACTACAACTAATTCCCTGCTTCTCTTCGAACGAGGGTTCGAAGTCCGCACGCGGCCCGCTGGACTCTATCCAGCTGAGCTATGGGCGGCTCACGGAGCGGCGATTATAGTGAAAAGCTGGCGCAGTGACTACAGCGGGTTTTAATTTAGTTGGCATCGCTTCCCATTTGCCAATCAACGGGTATCATCCGCAGGTCAAATAATGAGACTAATCGTTGAGTTTTCGGCTTACTGACCTGATGTATCTGCTGCCCACGTTGCTGGTGTGTGCTGGAGCCTACCTTGCGACTGTCTCTTCTTCTATCTCGGTGGTTGATACCGGGCTGTTTATGATGGTTTGTGATGCGAACGGTATCGCGCATCCACCCGGATTCCCGCTTGCTACGCTGATTTGTCACCCGATGATGTCGCTTCCTTTTGATGGTGCGATTCCCGGGAATTTGTTCAGTACGCTGTTTGCCATCCTGACGCTGTGTGCCCTGTACCTCCTTTGCCGGTTGATTGACCTTTCAGAGCTGGAGTCGGCGTTGGCGGTCGGGGTGATGGCGGTGTCCACTGCTTTCTGGTCCCAATCTATTGTACTGGAGGTCTATACCCTAAACAGCTTCCTGTTTATTTGTGTGATGATTTGCTGCTTCTGTTTTTCCCGCGCCGGTGATGGACGCTGGTTGGTCGCAGGTTCTCTCTTCCTTGGTCTTGGGCTCTCGAATCATTGGCCGTTGATTGTTGTTTCTTCCCTCTGTTTGCTTCCTTTTTTAATCTGGAAAATTCGTACGCTTCTAAATGTGTTGCAGAGCCCGATGTTAATGGGCGGATGTGTATTGTTCCTTGCGTTGGGTTTGTCACCTTATATGTTGATGTTTACCAAGTCAGGCAATCCCATGACCATGATCGGTGACGTTAACTCTTTTTCTGATCTATGGCTTTATGTATCACGCACCACCTATGAGGATTCCTTCACAAGTAGCTCAGCAGGGGGGCTTGGTTTACTCTGGTGGTTATCTTTCGCATCAATCAAGCAGTTTGGTTACCTGGGAATGTTATTCATTCCGCTAGGCATGCTGCGTTCGCTGTTTGATCTCGCCAAGCCGGTTGCTGTTTCCTTATTGTTGCTTTGGGTTGCGAACTGCCTGGTATTACCATTGTTGACTAACCACCCGTTCACTGAATTAGTGCAAATATACTATTCAACGTGGATTCTTCTTTCGTTCGTGAGTTGCTCAATCTGGATGGTGCTTGGTGTTCGATTTCTCTGGGCCGTGTCACAAAGTCAGGCAGTGACGCGATTGGCGACTGCCTTGCTGACTTTTATAGCGGTGGCGGTCCAGTCATTCCCATTGCTTGGCGCAAACGATACTGTCTGGGTAGAGCGCTATAACCGCCTGCTGTTGGAATCGCTGGACCAGAATGCTCTCCTAATTGTCGCTGGTGATACACAGACAGGTCCGCTTGGGGCCTTGCACTACGTGCAGGGCGTAAGGCCGGATATAGAATTAAGGCAGCAGCACAATATGCTCTTTGGTAATCGCCTGGCGAATCCCCGTCTTAACAAGGAGGAACAGACAAGGTTGCTTGCCGAGCACATAGGATCCTCTGACAGACCGGTATACAGCGTTAGTGCCGTTGACGTGACAGCTCGTGATTACGGAATGTACTTCAAGCTGGGAGAACAGGGCTTCGGTTTTAACCCGGGCCTTGACGCTTTTATGCGGGGCCTGATGTTAGCGCTAAAGGAAGAAGTAGTGCGCGAACCGTTCATTAAGGGGTATCTGAACAACGTTTTGTCCCAATACGTCCGTGCTGTGGTGGGTGACGCCCTTATGGCAGAAGGCCTTTCGAAGGATCAACTGATTCGCTTAGCGCCTGTCACCGAGACGTTTCAGGCAAAAATCTGGACGCTGCATCATCTCGTGAATACACAGCAGTCATCGATCGACCACGAGCAGTTGGCCAACCTTGTAGTGGAAGGTGAGCAGCAGCTTGTGGCTGATACCCCGCAAGATGCAGCGCGTCAGTTTTTATTCTTGGCGGGAGATGCTTATCTTGAAACGTTAAACCGGCGGGATAAGGCAGTTATCAGTTACCAAAGGGCGCGTGAATATGATGTTGACCGAGAAACGTGTGAGCATCTAGTAGCCCGCCATTTGTCAGCGCTACTATCGCAGGTTGGCTGTGAGAATTAGCTGAAATCGAGTTCCGGTTGCCTGAACCCGACATCGCCTATCTTTCTTGATTTTGGATGCGGGAAATGAAGTGCTGATGGCAAGGTTTTCATTTATCTCGAATGGTCCTCGTATCTTGAACGGTCCTCGCTCAGAGGATTAGCCGTGCGTGATAGTGGGTTTAAACGGTTTTTGTTCGTTAGTGAAAGCCTCCAGTGAATGCGCTGAAGCAGTTTGGGGAATCGCCGGACGTGAATCGGGGGTAGTTGCTAGTGGGTGTGCTCCAGCATTGTTATTCGCTCGCGGCCTTCCAAAAGGGGGGCCAACTCTGAAACAACGTTCTTTCTTTCAGAAGAATGCAGCCAGGACTCCCAGTGTTCAAGGCTCTCCCACTTCGACATGACAATTCTTCGACCCGGGTCAAGTTTGTCTTTGAGAGACTCACCTGCGATACAGCCGGGCGCACGGACAACCTGACTGATGGTGCGTTTCACCGTGCAGTCGTAGTAATGCTCTAATCCCTGGGCGATCCGTCGTTCTATAAGTACCCTGATCATGGCCGCATAAGTCGCAGTAAGTTGGGCGGGGAATTATACTCACCTGACCCTACAAGTATAGGTCAGTATTTACGGTCAAAATCGATATATAATTGGTCCAATTGAAAATAATTGCAGGTAATACTGCAATTTAACCTAATGCAGAGATCTAATGACACTCGAAGCTGACGTAGACATTGACGCCACTGGCCTTCGCTGCCCGGAACCGCTTATGGTGGTGCGTAATAAGCTGATGGATATGTCGTCGGGCCAGATCATTAAGATCACTGCAACCGACCCTTCAACCTCCTGGGATTTTCCGAATTTCTGCAAGTTCCTCAGCCATGAAATGGTTCATCAGGAAAACGAGGGTGATATCTACCTTTACTGGATAAAGAAGGGGTAGACCACCAGGTCATGTCATTAACCGTTCACCACTATTTCGCCTATGGCAGCAACATGAATCCTGAGAGGGTCCGGCAGCGTAAAATGTCGTTCGAGTCCGCAGATTCGGGCCACCTGTTTGACTATTCGCTCAGGTTCAATAAGCGTTCTCTGAAGTATCCTGGCGCCGCCGCAGCCAATGTAATGGCAGTGTCCAATGGGGTCACGGAGGGAGTGGTTTATCGGCTGGTTGACCCAATGCAGATCGAAATGATGGATCCCTACGAAGGTTATCCTGTCCGGTATACCCGAATCGCGCTACCGATTGTAACCAGGGCGGGTGTTGTTGATGCGTGGGTATACATTGCCAATAAAGATCATGTCACTGAAGGACTGGCTCCTGCACGGTGGTATTTAAATCACTTGCTGGCGGGCAGGGATTATCTTTCAGTGCCGTATTTCGAGTCTCTTAGCCAAACAAAATGTTTGCATGATTCAGATATCGAGCCTGTTTGATGCTTGCTGAGCAGATTTGTGAAACTTTTAACCGATGCTTCGTACAGTCTCACACGAAACTGGTAGGTGGTGCGTCCGAGCCCCTTTATGAACCTGGTAAGCAGGAAGCCCGTGTTTATTTTCGTGAGGATTACGCGTCAAGCGCGCTACACGAAATAGCTCACTGGTGTATTGCGGGCGCCGACCGTCGCCAGCAACCTGATTATGGTTATTGGTACCGCGACACGCGAGACGTAAAGCAGCAACGCACCTTTGAAACCGTCGAAGTAAAACCGCAGGCGCTAGAGTGGATTTTTAGTGTGGCGGCGGGTATAGATTTTAGGGTGAGCTGCGATAATTTTGATGAAAGTACACTCGATATGAGTGGTTTCAGCGCCGAGGTGCATGCCGCGGTCATTGCCTGGCTGGATGGTTTGCCGCCCAGAGCAGAGCGATTTATTCACGCACTTGTTGCGCAAACAGGCAATCAACAGGCGCTGACAAGTGACACCTACAGGGAGCCGCCAAAATGAATGACGCCACTACCAATGCTATCCCCGATAGCTACAGTACAGATCCGGGGTTTGATCCGGCAGAGGATCATACGGGCCCCTTTTACTACTTCGAGACTTCTGAAGGTTTCGACTGCCTGTTCATACCCAAGGCAAAGAACTGTAACGTCAACGGGCTGGTCCACGGTGGCGTGCTGATGACATTTGCGGATTTTTCGCTGTGTATGGCTGCAACCAATCATTACAGAGAAGAGAGCTGTTCTACTATCAGCTTTAGTTCAGAATTTGTATCAGCCGCATCCAGGGGAGAGTTGATTCGCTGCTTGCCAAAAGTTATCAGAAAGACAGGTTCGCTGGTGTTCGTTAGTGGTGAGCTCGAAAGTAATGGTGACGTAGTGATGACCTTTAGTGCGGTAGTAAAAAGGTTACGTGAGCGATGACAGAACCCTTATACCTGGTCGATGCTTCTATCTATATTTTCAGGGCGTACTTTTCTATTCCCGATACCTTCGTTGATAACAGGGGCGAGCCGGTTAATGCCGTGTATGGCTACACCAATTTTATGCTCGAGCTGCTAGAGAAGCAGCCGCAATATATATCCTTTGCGTTCGATGAAAGCCTGAACACCTGCTATCGCAATGATATCTATCCCGAGTACAAGGCCAATCGCGATCTTCCCGACGAGAACCTGAAATTCCAGATCGAGAAGTGCCAGGAAATTACCCGTTTGCTCGGCGTGCATCATTTGAGTCTCAAGCGTTACGAGGCGGATGACATCATCGGTACGTTGCATACGAAGTTTGCTGCAGACAGGCCAGTCATCATTGTCACTCGAGACAAGGATCTGGGCCAGTTACTTCGGGCCGATGACATACTCTGGGACTTCGCAGCAGACCTGCGCGCTGGCCCTGCTGAGGTGAAGGAAAAATTCGGTGTGCATGCTCATCAGATAGCCGATTATCTTGCGCTGGCCGGAGATTCTGTCGATAACATACCCGGTGCGCCGGGTATTGGCGCTAAATCAGCGGCAAAGATTTTGGCTCACTTCGGGGATATTGATTCTTTGTATCTTGCCATCGATGAAATAGAAAACATCGGGCTTCGCGGTGCCAGCAAAGCGAAACAGACTTTGCTGGAATGTGAACACAGGGTTCGAATGTTCCAGGAAATTACCAGGATTAAGTGTGACATTGATATGGAGGTGTCGCTGGAGGACCTTGTGCCTTCTCCGGCAAGCGCGAACGAACTTGAATCTTTTTGTGACGCGATGAATTTCGGTAAACGTGTCCGCGAAAGATTGGTAGCGATTGGACAAACGTCGTTATCGCAGCACTCATGACCGACCGGAAGATGAAGGTTGGTCTGCTGCTGAATCCCAAAGCGGGTGTGGGTGGGCCGGTAGGCCTGAAGGGCAGTGATGGTGTTTATGGCGACGCAATGTTGCTTGGTGGACAAAGTAAAGTCGCTGACCGGGCAGAGGCTTGCCTTGAGCGTATTGCTCATGATGGCATCGAATGGTTCACCGTGCCTGGTGAGATGGGTGGGGACAGCCTTGGCCATCTGGGTATCACCTGTCATCTGGTTGGTGGTTTGATAGCCGCCGACACATCGGCTGAAGACACACGTCAGGGTGTTCGTTTGTTATGTGAACAAGGCGTTGACCTACTGCTATTTGCGGGCGGTGACGGTACAGCAAGGGATGTTGCCGACAGCATTCAGAATGTAGCGGCGGTGCTGGGAATTCCCTGTGGCGTGAAGATGCACTCCGGCGTCTTTGCGACCACGCCCGTTACGGCGGCAACACTCGTCAATAAAATGCTTGCGGGCGAAATCCTGTCAGTCGTGAAATCGGAAGTGCGGGATATTGACGAAAGTTCGTTCCGTGAAGGTATTGTGAAAACCCGGTTCTATGGTGAGTTACCGGTGCCCGATGATCTTCGGTACGTCCAGCAGACCAAAGTGGGGGGTAAGGAAGTTGATGCACTGGTCGTTCAGGATATTGCAGCTTACTTTACTGAAAACATGGATTCAGAGGCGCTTTACCTTATGGGCTCCGGATCTACCGTTGCGACACTGATGGGCTCCCTGGGTCTTGAATCCACCCTGTTGGGCATCGATGTAGTCAGCAATGGTGAACTCCTTGCAGCCGATGTCTCGGAGAATCAAATTATGGAATGGATAGAAGATGCGCCTTTGGTAAAAATTGTCGTCACGGCGATTGGTGGCCAAGGTCATGTCTTGGGCAGGGGAAATCAGCAGCTTAGCGCTAGAGTCATTCGACGAGTTGGGGTTCGCAACCTGGAGATTGTCGCGACCAAGTCCAAACTGTTGAGGCTTGAACGTCGTCCGCTGCTGGTAGATACCGGAGACGTTGATCTGGATGAGGCATTGGCTGGAATGAAGTCTGTTCTCGTGGGTTATGATGACTGGGTGTTGTATCAGGTCGCGTAATTAGGAAGGAAAATTAGGCTTTTGCCACAATTCGGTCAGGATCAGCCATAGCAGTTAATAAACGAAATTAAGGAACAAACATGAAGCGATTACTCCTGGTTAGCATGCTAATGATATCAACGGCATGTGCGCCCGAAGCGTCCAAAGAACAAAAATTGCTTGATGAACCCATGTCAATCGGGGTCGAGCAGACCGCGCCTGCGTCGATGGATAGTGCTAATGATGCATCAATGGATGACACTGCTGGAATAAACATCGATAAGTCCGATCCCGATTGGAAATCAAATCTTCAGTCGCCCGAACTCATGAGCTTCGAACCCGGCCAGGAAATCATCTGGAAGCTTGAAACCAATGTGGGTGACATGAGGTTCAAGCTCTTTTCTGACATCGCGCCGATGCATGTGACCAGCACCGTTTACCTGACGGAACTTGGGTTTTACGATGACGTGATCTTCCATCGCGTTATTAGTGGCTTTATGGCGCAGGGTGGCGACCCGCTGGGTATTGGTCAGGGTGGCCCTGGATACCTATACGACGGTGAATTTTCGCCAGAAGTCCGTCATGACCGACCCGGTCTGCTGAGTATGGCTAACCGTGGTCCCGGAACTGATGGTAGCCAGTTTTTTATTACCTTCGTTCCCACTCCGTGGCTTGACGGTAAACACACTATCTTTGGCGAAATTGTCTCGGGTAAAGAGACGATTGCTGAATTGGAAAAGCGCGGTAGCGGCTCAGGAGCGACCAGCGAGCGCTTGTTGATTGTTCGCGCTTCCATTGAAGATGGCATGTGATTAGCAGCGCCGTCTTAGATGGCTGTAGTTCCAATCGCGCAGTTCTTGGATGCCGGCGATACGCAGTAATCCCGATAGAGAAGTGTAGACCCCTAGCTATGCAGGATATGCCTGACTACTTTGGCGATCGCGATTGAATCGCCACTTCGAAGTGCGTGTCGTAGTTGGTTGATTACCAGCATATGGTCTTCAATAACAGAGGGCGGTGATCCCGCTTCCTCCGTTTGAGTCGTGCCGACCACGTGACTGTCGTCTGTTTGATAGACCGTTGCCTGATAAATAGGGTCAGATACCTGTGTTAGTTTCAGGAATGCTTTGTGCGTTAGCACTGCCTGATCGACGCCGTCCTGCCTGATCGTGTCCATGTACCGGATGTATTGCTCGTCGGCGAGCCACAGCATCGCGAAAAAACCGGCAGTGTAGTCTGGGCTGTGCAGACCATATTCGTCCGGATCATCCACTCCGGCGACAACATCCACGTACAGAGGCGATTTCGACGGGAATGCCTCATACAAGATACTCAGTATCCTGGCGATGTGCTTATAGAAATTTTCAATGTTGATGTCAGCCATTCAGGGCTCACTAAGTTAGCTGAATCGTCATTATAGCGGCACCTCATAGAAATGGGTGAGCGTGTCGATCGGCAATGAGCAATGCAAGGTCACTCATCAGAAAGATAGGCGCAATGGCGCGTTTGCCGCGACGAGGTTTGCCAGGGACTAAAGCCCAGTCAAGGCTCTGGGCCCGTTTCAGTGCATCCCGGCTGTAACAGCGTTCCGTCCAGTTTTTGATGTTCGGGTAGGCTGATAGATCAAACTCGATCATCTGCATTAGCAGCATCACGCCAGAAACGTTCAGATCGGCGACGGTAAAAGAGTCGCCCAGCAGATATTCCCGATCAGCGAGGTGTTCGTTGAGAACGGCCAGAGGACGCTGCAGGTTCCCGGTCGCGCTGTCGATTGTGGACTGGTCAATGTTATCCCGGTTGAAGATCTTTTGAATCACGATCTGCATCTGTTGTGGCTCGATTTCACTGATCGCCCAAACGCTCCGTTGAATTGCTTTAGCCTGTTCGCCTTCAGACACCGGGTAGAGCGCCGGTGCATACTTTTTGGTCAGGTACAGGTTAATCGCCGTGGATTCGAACAGGGTGACGTCCCCATCCACCATAGCCGGAATCCGTCCGTTGGGATTGACGGATAGGTAGTCGTCAGTTTTGGAGTCTTTAAAAAAGTGAGTCGCAACGTGTGTATACTCAAGCCCGACTTCTTCGATGGCCCAAAGTGAACGAATGGCCCTTGAGCCCGATACCCCATAAATTGTCGTCGTCATAAAACCTAACCCCGTTAATATTCGTTCAGCATTGCAGCTCGCTATGGCCAAACTTTACTTTTACTACTCTTCGATGAATGCAGGCAAATCCACTGCGTTGTTGCAAGCCAGCTACAACTATCGAGAGCGTGGTATGAACACCATCGTGCTGGCGCCATCTCTTGACGATCGATACGGCCAGGGTATGGTCACATCCCGGATCGGTTTACAGTCCGAAGCAGTCTCGATACGACCCGATGAGGATTTGTTCGCGACGGTAAGTTCGCTGATGAGTGAAAAACCACTTCATTGTGTATTGATCGATGAGGCCCAGTTCCTTTCTAAACAGCAGGTTTTGCAGATTGGCCGGATCAGCGATCATCTGGACATCCCTGTACTTGCTTATGGATTACGAACTGATTTCCAGGGGGAACCTTTTGAGGGAAGTAAGTATCTCTTGGCGATTGCAGACAACCTGAAAGAGATTAAGGCGATTTGTCATTGCGGTAGTAAAGCAACGATGGTGATTCGCCAGGACCCGGGCGGGAATATTATTACTTCCGGGGAAAGCGTTGAGATCGGAGGAAACGACCGATACGTCTCAATGTGCCGTAAGCACTTTTATGAAGCTTTTGATGCCTCTGACTGAAGTCGGTCGTGCCTCAATTAACGGGTAATAAAGTCCGTACTGCGTAGGTGGTTTCAGTTAAAGCTACCCGGCTTCGATCAGGGTAAACCGACGGCGCCAGATTCCGCGGATGGCCAGATAGAGTGCTAGACCGAGCGGCCCGGCCATCAGCGTAAGGGTGAGCGGTATGACGATCGCCAGGTGGTGGATGTTTTGCCGTTTTGCATCGCGTACCAGCCAGGCGCCGACGAAAAGATCGAATATCAAGTAGTGGCTCCAGGCGCCGACCAATGTGTCAGGATCCGAAAATGCGATCAGTAAACCCTGCAGACTGTTCATGCTGGCACCCTCAGCGCCCCCGCCGATGATAGAAGTCAGCAAGTAGAAGACATAGACGGCGCCCAGCAGTATGGGAACCAGCCCGGAATGGACGGCGAGGTTTGTCACCCGTGAGTGGGGAGCAACCAGCAGCAGAAGCCAGAATGGAAGAACCGAGGCATTAATCAAGGTGTAAACGGTATCGGCAGGCATGTAGGTGTCCTTTATGGTGATCTTTAGGTCAATGACGCTATATTGCCGATATCAGATGCAGTTGGGAAATTGAATTGTTCTGTGCTGACTAACACAAATTAACTAATAGAAGTGAGCCTTGGTATGAGCTGGTTTCATAGTAATAGACTTTAGGGCTGGCACCATGACAGCTTGGACTTGCTTTAGGACTGGAAAGCAGGGCAGGGTCTTGTCTTCGCCGCAGGCCAGAAAAATCAGCTTCTGACGCATTGCCTTAGGCAAGATTGCCCAGGCAGTTCAATATCTATCTATCGGTGGTAAAACGGCGGGGGCGTATCCCTTTTAGGGAGAACAGCGACAGTCTCGTCGACTTCTCTGTAAAAAACAGCCGAGCAAAACGCTGATTCAAATTCAAACAATGGCGAGAAATCTGTAGACAGTCGAGCAGACGAAAACTGTGTTGGTTCATCAAACCAGTATTCAACGAGGACATCCCAGCCTTCATAGAACGTCTCCCTTCGTGCAATACCTTCCGAAGTAAACCCTTCAGCATCTGCGGCAAAAAAATCACTCATTACGTCCAGGTTGGTTCGAAAGTTAACGATCATGCCTCGTAGTCCAGGCATTGTCGCTGCGAGAGTAGCGTATCGTCCTGCCAGGTAAGTCCTGAACAGCTCGGGCGCCAGTGACACTGGTTTTTTTATAAATTGAGCCAGCTTGAACAGTTTTCTTTCTGGCCGTCTCACAGGCATGGCGATGTGTTCGTCGACCTGAAATTGAAAGGGCGAGCCGGCGTATAGTTGCTCGAAGTCATCACCGACCTTTGCGACCATTGTGTCGGTTTCAAGTCCGTTCGGTCCCGCTCGATCTCTCGCGGGACTTCGTGCACCAACATAGTCTTCCATGCGATCGAACATGAGTTGCCCCCAACCATCCCATTGTTCATCGAAGCCTGGGGGTTCATTGACGGTTAGCTGATCTGCAACATTGGTACCCAGACAATCTGAAATGCTTCGGTTCGACGCGACGTTAAGCAGGTAGCCGCGAATGTTATTGAGTCTTCGTCCAAAAGAATTATGGTAGCCGACATGGCCGGCACGATACTCGTCATGGGTGAGGCGCGAGTTTCTTTTTACGAATCCGAAAATTTTTAACATGGCGATTATCGAAAGTAGTAATTGGGTGGGGGGGTTCTATTGGGCATGACAACAAGATTTTCATCGACTTCGACGTACCAGACCGAATCAAAAAATGCTGATTCGAGCGTCGTCAATTTGTCATTTAGCGTTCCTCGAGCGGACACGAAATCGTTGCTATGGGTGAAATGAAATTCAATGGCGCCATCCCACATGGCGCAAAAACGGGCGCGATGAGCAATCCCTTCGTCGCTGAGCCCCCAGGTATCGTCGCCATAAAAACCGCGCATGGCGGCGGCCTGATCTGAATCCCGAAAATTTAGAATGCAACCGTTTAAGCCCGGCAGTTTAGAAACTTCCGTGGCATATTCCGCCAGTACCTGCTCATTGTTGGTGTTCGGGTTGTTCTTGAAAAACTGCATCAATTTGAAAGACTTACGTTCTTGTCTCTCGACGGGTACAAGGATGTGTTCATGCATTGACAAGTGGCATGGCTTGAACTCCCCAGGACGGTCCGGAACAGGGTCAAATAGGACCGGTCCGTCAGCCAAAGACCATTCGGGGTCAACGACAAGGCCGTCGGCAGTCGCGCGATTGGGTTCAACGCTCATGGCATTCAACCAGGCTTCATGATTATCAAAAAAGACTTCAGGGAATCCGTCCCACCAATCTAGGAAGTCCCGGGGCTCGTTACGGGTTATCTGTTCATACAAGTCAGTGCCGACTCGATCGGAAAAAGACGTATTACTCCAGACATTGACCAGGTAACCACGTATGTTTTTTAGCCGCCTGCTTTGGCCGCAGTGATAGCCAACGTGGCCGGCGCGATACTCGTCGTGAGTGAGAAGCGAGGTGTTTCGTTTCAGGAAGGCAAAGACCTTAAACACTTTTGGGGTTGACCTTGATGACAGTAACCGTGAATCTAACATGCTATATAGCGAAGGTGAATTGAATGTCTTTGAGTTCTAACCGAAATTTAGAAGAGCGTTATCTGTTGTCACTGGCTCGCGAAGAAGTTGAGTACCTGCGCAGACTCTATGGTAAGGCAACTGATGCACTCGGCAAGGTCGGGGATGAGCAAGCAACCGAATTCGGTGCATCCACGTTCCATCAAATATTCACACCGGATGTTCTAATAAGAGTAACTGGAGGGCCGACGGCGTTAACAGGTTCTGGGCCAGATAGCTGGGCGAAAGTGGTTATAAACGCCCTGAAGGGTTATGAAAGCACGCAGCACCTGATCGGTACACAGGTGGTGGAGTTCACGGACGTGCGGTTTGAAAATGGTGAGATATCAGGTGGTCAGGCTGAAATGTCCAGTTACCTGCAGGCCTGGCACGCCTGGCCTGACAGGAGCGCGCGAATTGTCCTCGGTACTTACTATGACAAGGTCAGGTTCAGTCCAGGAAAAGGCTGGCAGATCTATGACATGACACTCGAGTACACCAGTGTTGAACATCGTCAGATGGGTGAAGCAACTTGAGTGAATCCGAAGAGGATAATTGGCCGAGCGCCATTGAGGGATGGGTTGTAACGTTATTACTGCTCGTTGCGTTTACTTTTTCGTTTGTTGACCGACAGGTGTTGAACCTTCTGGTCGAGCCTATTCGTCTTGATCTGCAGGTTTCCGATACCCAGATCAGTTTTCTGCAGGGGCTCGCCTTTGCCGTCACCTACATCCTGATGAGCGTGCCGCTGGGACGAATGGTCGATAAATATAACCGTGTTGGCATTATGATCGGCGGCGTACTTGTGTGGAGTGCGACGACAATTGCCTGCGGGCTCTCGCGAAGCTATTCGCAGCTACTATTTGCAAGGTTTGGTGTTGGTGCAGGGGAAGCAGCGCTTACGCCGGCCGCCTGGTCAGTATTGGCAGATTATTTTCGACCGACAAAGCTCGCGCTGCCGATTAGCGTTTATCTGATGGGGCCATATCTTGGAGCGGGCATTGCAATGATTGCTGGTGCAGAGGTTCTGGATTGGAGCAGGGAGGTCCAGGAGGTTTCGCTGCCGATAGTTGGTGTGGTCGCACCATGGCAGGCGACGTTTATTGCCGTGGGGTTGCCCGGAGTCTTGATTGCAGGGTTGCTGGCCACTATCCGGGAACCGAAACGTAAAGGCAGGCAGGGCGCCCTAACGGATGTGCCCGGCTGGCGCGCTGTGCTTCGTTACATGTGGCAGCGCAAGAAAGTTTACGCTGCGCTGCACTTGGGCGTACCTTTTATTGTGGTGATGCTATACGGCCTTCAGGGCTGGACTCCGACTATTTTGTTACGGGTCTATGGCTGGGACCTGGCAGATGCTGGCCGAATCTACGGCACCTTGGCCTTGGTTACAGGCTCTGCCGGGGTTCTTAGTGGTCCGGTCTTATCCCGTTATCTTCTTGGGCGTGGTGTCCTGGATGCACCGCTACGGGTGGCTGTATTGGGGGCGAGTATGGCGACGCTTTCCCTGGCGACACTCCCATTTCAATCAAGTGGTGAAATGGCATTGGTGAGCATTGGCTGTGCCAGCTTCTTTGTAACATTGCCCCTGGCATTAATTACAACCGTCATGCAGGAGGTAACGCCGAACGATATGCGAGGTGTGGTCAATGGCATGTACGTTGTCACGACCAATGTGCTTGGGCTGGCACTGGGCCCAACACTGGTCGCCGCTTCAACTGATTATATCTTCCAAGACACGATGGCAGTTGCCAAGTCACTGGCGCTTGTCGCAGTGTTTGTTGGACCTATTGCAGTATATCTGCTGAATCAGGGACGACAGTCATACGTCGAACTTGAGGATAATTAGCGAATCAGGCTGAATTTATTTTCTCAAAATGATCCGAAATGACATCGCTACCTAATGTCGCCCCGTCGTTGTTACCAAGTGTGATAGCAGGCCAGCGGCCGTCTTTGAACATGAACAATACAGTTGTCCCCTCGGGCCCGGCGACGAGCGGTCCGTAACCCCTGTTAGCCATGCCAATCCGTATATCCCCGGCTTTGTGCCAGGTAGCCCCGACTCTCTGGGATCCTTCAATAATAATTTCGGTGTAGTCACAGTCGTGCGTATGTGCCTCGACATAACATTCTGGTGGGTAGAAGACTTTGAATACGGTGGGAGAGGTTTCATCCCGTGGGTCGCCTACCTTGTACATGCTGGTAATGATGCCGCTGGGAAGCTCAAGTTTATCCAAATCGTCCCAGGTGAAGGCCATATGCCCTTTACGAATGAGTTCGTCAGCGATTGCTTCGTCGGTTTTTTGAGCCATTTTGTCTTTCCTGATCATGATAGCGACTGGTTGTTTATAGCGAAGGTAACGTTGTAGAGCAAGTTCTTGGGGTAAAAACCTGCTGTGATTAGCTTGACTAAAGCAGCGCCTTGGCTATGGTGATTACAGGTTATTTAAAGGGAAGCTGAGATGGACGTTCGAACATTAATGCATCAAGCCGTGATAAATCACGGCGACAGAGAATGTGTGTCCCATGGTGAACGACGTTTAACATTCAGTGAAGCCTGGCAACGCGGAATTTGGCTCGCCAATGCGCTGTTGGCCATGGGGCTGCAACCTGGCGACCGGGTCGGTGTGCTTGAGGATAATTCGATTCAAGCGGCGGATTTTTTTCACGGAATGGCGATTGCGAATCTTGTCAGGGTGCCCTTGTACCCCAGAAATGGCCTGCAAGCGCACAAACATATGCTGTCTCATACCGGCTGCAAAGCGTTAATGGTGAGCCAGAATTATCTGCACGAAGTTAAGGACATTGACCAGCAGGTAGAGTCGCTGGAGAGAATCATCGTTCGAGACGATTCGTACGAGGCGTGGCTTGCTGCGCAGTCAGATGAATTGCCCGCGATCTCGGTCGATCCCGATGACAACTTCATTATCCGCCACACTGGCGGCACAACCGGGCTTTCAAAGGGCGTGGCGTATACTCATCGGGCCTGGCTACACGCCGGTCGTGACTGGTTCTATACCTTTCCGGCGGTAGAGCCGGGGGACAAGTGTCTGCACCTTGGCCCAATTTCCCATGGGTCCGGATATCAGTATTTGCCAACACTGTTGGCAGGTGGTTGCAACGTGATGATGGACCACTTTGATGCCCAGGAGACGCTGGACATCATGGAATCGGAAGGCATCGGGTTTATGTTTATGGTGCCAACTATGGCTAACGCAATTGTTCGGGACAACACGGCTCGCGGACGTAGTTTCCCAAAATTGAAGTGTTTGCTGATTGCTGCGGCGCCGATTGCTGATGCAACGACCCTTGCCGCCAGGGAGGTGTTTGGTGACGTGCTATACCAGGGCTATGGCCAGACAGAAGTGCTGCCCGTGGCGATGATGGGGCCGTCCCAATGGTTTGCGGATGTGCCGGGTTCCGAACCGCTAAGGGCCTGTGGAATGCCACTACCGTTTGCCCAGATACAGATCTGGGATAGTGACAACAACGAGGTAGCAAGGGGCGAGGTGGGAGAGATCGTCGCGAAATCTGATGGCCAGATGGTGGGGTTCTGGGAAAATGAGCAGGCGACAGCAGAACGAATCATTGATGGCTGGGTGAAGACCGGCGATATGGGGCGTATGGACCAGAACGGTTATCTTTATGTAGTTGATCGCGCTGACGACATGATCATCTCGGGTGGGTACAACATCTGGCCTATGGAACTGGAAAATGTCATTGCCGATCACCCCGAGGTGATTGAGGTCGCGGTGTTTGGTGTGCCCCACGAAAAATGGGGAGAATCGCCTGCGGCGGTTTGCGTTGTTGCCGGTGAACACTCGCTGACTGAACAGGGTGTCATTGAACTTTGCGCTGAAAAGCTCGGGTCCTACAAGAAACCGGGTATTGTAAAGTTCACGACCGAACCGCTTCCGAAAAGTCCGGTTGGCAAAATCATGCGCAAGACCCTGCGTGAGCCCTATTGGGAGGGCCATGACCGCAGAGTGTCGGGTAGCTAGCCTATCCGGTCGTTCTGCTGCATTCCTTTTTTAGCGCTCACTCTGGTGCCATATAGGCTTGCTGAATATTAGCCAGGTTGGCAAGAATGATATTCGCCTGCGGCTGAGTCAAACCGTGCTGTGCACTAGCTTTTAATTCATCCATATCTTCTAGCAGGCCGCTCTTGTATTCCTTGGTGCAACTCTTCCAACGTGTCATCTTTCTCTCTTGTCGTTTACGCGTATAACTGTCGACATCTGACATTTCTTCTGCGCCGGATCCTTCAAAAACAGAAGTACTGCTGGAATCCTGAATAGGTGTGCCAATGGCTTCACCGGAGGATTCAAATGATTTTGGTTTGGTGCCGCAAGTATTCTCCGGTAACTGATAGTCAAGTGCGGCCTGCACTTTTGAGTGGGTTTCCGCTAAGGAGATGGCGGGCATCAGTAAAATCAAAAAACCGCACAATCTTAATGTTTTCATGGATATCCTTTCTTATGTAACTGTTTGAAAGCTTATATTCGTTTCAATGATATACGAGGCGGCGAAGAAAATCCGTTGCTCCCACCTGTAAATATTTCGTTTTCTGGAAAAACGATTACGATCGGTCGGATTCTTTGAACAAGGCTGGAAGGTTGGTTATCGTTCCGGGTCCCAGTGTTATTGACGATACTGTCGGTTTCCGGAAGTAGGCGCTGATTCTGAAAAGCACGGCACAAGGCACTTAGGTGGTGCGCGGAGATTAGCTGGAATCCTTAGAAATTGGAGCGGGTAACGAGATTCGAACTCGTGGCCTCGACCTTGGCAAGGTCGCGCTCTACCAGCTGAGCTATACCCGCGCTTCAATCCTGAAGTTTATAGCCATACGATAGGTGATGGCTAGCCCATTGTGGCGTCCCCTAGGGGAGTCGAACCCCTGTTGCCTGGATGAAAACCAGGTGTCCTAGGCCACTAGACGAAGGGGACACTGCAATGGAAGGCGCGAATTCTAGGAGGCTGTCGGTGATTCGTCAAGCGTAAAGCAATCTTTGTCCAAAAAATTGCGTTATTAGCTGCGTGGATGTGGCGACTGACGGGTCGACTCGCTGGTTTTCCGAATTAGTAAAGTATGACAGAGCGAATCGATTTACCTTCATGCATATAGTCGAATGCCTTGTTGATGTCCTCTAATCCCATGGTAAAAGTAATGAACTCATCCAGTTTGATATCACCATCCATGTACTGATTGACCATTCCGGGGAGCTCTGACCTTCCTTTTACCCCGCCAAACGCTGTGCCGCGCCATACTCGGCCGGTGACCAGTTGAAACGGACGTGTGCTGATTTCCTGACCGGCGCCTGCGACGCCGATGATGATGGATTCACCCCAGCCTTTGTGGCAACACTCCAGGGCAGCTCGCATTAAATCAACGTTACCGACGCACTCAAACGAGTAATCAACGCCGCCATCGGTCATGTCTGCAATAACCTCGGCAATAGGTGCGTCAAAGTCCTTTGGGTTCACGCAGTCGGTTGCGCCAAGAAGCTTAGCCATGTCGAACTTGTCCGGATTGGTATCGATGGCAATTATCCTTCCGGCTTTGGCAATGACGCCGCCCTGAACGACGCTTAATCCGATGCCTCCCAACCCAAAAACAGCGATCGTTGAACCGGGTTCCACTTTTGCCGTTTTAGTCACGGCGCCGATTCCCGTTGTAACGCCACAGCCAAGCAAGCAGACCTTGTCCAGTGGTGCATCCGGACTAATTTTGGCCAATGAAACGTCTGCAACAATGGAATACTCGGAAAAGGTAGAGGTCCCCATGTAGTGGAATATATCTTTGCCATTACAGGTGAATCTGGTTGATCCATCGGGCATCACGCCTCTACCCTGGGTTTCCCTGACGGAGGAGCAGAGATTGGTTTTGCCGGAGGTGCAGAACTTACACTTCCCACATTCAGCGGTGTACAACGGAATAACGTGATCCCCGGGAGCAACTGATGTGACACCGGGGCCGACCTCTTCAACGATAGCGCCGCCTTCATGGCCCAGGACCGCAGGGAAAATACCTTCAGGGTCAGCGCCGGAAAGTGTAAATGCGTCTGTATGGCAAACGCCTGTAGCGACCATTTTAATCAGGACTTCGCCGGACCGGGGTGCAGCAACTTCGATTTCTTCAATTTCCAGCGGTTTTCCCGCTTCCCAGGCTACTGCAGCTTTTGATTTCATAAAGGGTCCTGTTCGTCTATGCGAGAAGAAACGTATCGTAGATTGGGGCGGCGAGAAAGCATGCTCAGATTGTCAGGGTCAAACCCAGGTAGACAGATCGAGGTGTGCCGACGAAATATCGGTCAGATCCGAAAGAGAAATCGGCGCGTTCTGCGTAGTCCTCATCTGTAATGTTCATCACTTTGTAAAAAATCCGGGCGCGGGTATTCATGCTCAAGCTGCCTCTCAGGTGCAGCAGGTCATGTCCTTCGTATTCATTCCGGTTTTCCGGGTCTTCGTAGTACTTACCAATATGAACCCATTCAAGTTCATGGGTTTGTCGTGGCGTGACCTGCCATTTGATACTCATGCTTCCCAGGGTTTCCGGGGCTGTGTCGATGGTATTACCTTTCAGTGGCGTGGCTGATAACGCGGGATTGTTGTCGTACTGATGCTCAGCCCAGGTGAATGCAACACTGGCGGTAACGGCCTCGTGAAGATCCATTTTCATATCGAGTTCAATTCCGTGATGTTCAGTTTTACCGTTGTCGACATTCTGTCGAGAGGTGTCCCGGAAAATGAAATTGTCCTTATTCATTGAAAAAAGTGCGATGTTATAACTAACTTTTTCGGTGCTGCCCCTGAATCCCAGTTCCAGTGAATCCATTTCTACAGGATCGATATCGGCAACGTTTTGACTGTTTTGCAACCGGTAAAGCTCGGTCGCCTGTGGCGCACGGAAGCCCTGCGACAGGGAAACGAATACCTGGTGTGCGTCTGACCATGAGTAAATCAAGCCAACCCTGGGGGACCAGTTATTGAAAGAGTCTTCTCGGTCCGCTGGCCTGGAAAATCTGCAGCCACCAAACCCGCAGGCGGTTCCGTTAGCACGGGTACGCCCGTCGATCATGCGGTTGTCATAGTCGTACTCGGTATATTGATAGCGGATGCTCCCGGTTAGCCGCAGGACATCGTTTAGAGACTTACTGGCGGAAAAAAACAGACCTGCGAGCGACGCGTTGACGTCATAATCGTAATGTTTGCCTTGCGGGATGGTCGCCATCAGGAACGCGCCCCCCTGGGTCGGACCTGGTTGTGTTTCCTTCAGGAAGGCGTTGGTGTATTCCAGATCTACGCCGGCCTGCCACCAGCTATCCGGATTCCAGAGCATGGAAACCCCGACGCTGTCGTGCCCATTCTCCTCAATAGCCTGTCCTGGCAGGTAGTGTTGCAGGAATTTCATTTCGACATGTCTTAGATACGGTTTTAGAACAAGCGAGCCGTTGCCTAGCTGTTGGTCGATTTCGGAAACCAGTCTGAAAGAGCGTGCGTCTCGATATGCTTCAGGGTTCGGGTTGTCTCGCTTCTGGCCGCTGTCCTTGTAGCTGTCGTGCCCCTTGATGAATCCCGCTGTCTCCTGGTTGAGATTGGTATACGAAAAGGTGGTGGTGATTTCCCGTTCACTGGTTACCGCTCGATGCTTTAGTAACATCTTCTGCTGATCGAAGCCTGATTCGTCTTTGTATCCACCATCGGTCGTGCCAGATACGTCCAGGCGAAGAGTGTCAGAAGAGAGTGCAAGGCGCGTGCGGTAATAGTCGTTTGGACCGGACTCCATTTCGACTTCTCGATGACCGGCTACTGGTTCAGGCGTCAGGATATTAACGACTCCATGCATGGCGTTTGACCCATAAATAGATGAGTCAGGTCCTCGTACGACCTCGATTCTGCTTGCCAGTTCTGTGGTGGCTTCGAAGAGTTCATTGACGTTGCAGAATCCGGGCGATCGAAGTGAAATCCCGTCCTGTGCCATAACAAACGCGCCACAGCTACCTGCACCGGTCAATACAGGGGATCTGATCGCGGTGAGATGTTCCTGTCCATTGCCGCGGCTGATCCAGACGCCGGGAACCCTTTGCAGGACCTCATTGATATGTGTGTGATGCACCCGTCGTAATACGGATTCATCGATAATCCCGATACTTGCTGCAGTATTGCCCAGTAGGGTCTCGCCTTTAGTCGCGGTGACGACAATTTCATCGAGTACCGTCCCTGCGCCGTAACAGTGGAGAGGTATGGCTATTAGACCTGTTAGGAATGTTCGAAAGTGAAATGACATAGAAGTGATTTATTATCCAAAGTGCGAGACTCTACAGAAAAAACGAAGACTTTTTAAGCCCCTGTTAGATTCTCAGGTATTTGTTGGTAGGCATACCGACTGCCCTGCTATGCAAACAAGACATCACAAAAGATTGACAAACTCTTGAAGGTACAGTGAACTGACACGCGCAGTAAACCCTAGCATGGCACTTTAGGTCAATTCATGGCGAGTTCTAAGGACGAACAGGAGTACGTGACGATGTATACACCGTCGCTGCTCGACGCTATTCCGCGGCAAAAACAGCGCCAAACGCTGGGTATTGCTGAAGGTACTTTGCCGTTCAAAGGCCTGGACACCTGGAACGCTTATGAGTTTACGTGGTTGAACCAGACGGGAAAGCCAGAGGTGGCAGTATTACAATTGCAGGTCCCGGGGAAGTCATCGCACCTCATCGAATCTAAATCCCTGAAGTTGTACCTTGGCTCTTTTAGCAATACACCATTTGCTAATCGGGCTGAAATCATTCGTGCACTGGAATCTGACCTGACGCTTGCAACCCAGGCATCGGTAGGCGTTGTGTTGCGCACTCCGGAGCAGGTGCAGCTAGAAGGTATCGGGCAGTTTACCGGTACTAACCTTGATCTTCAGGATATTGAGATCAATGAATACCAGTGGAACCCTGAGCTGCTTGTGTTGGAAAGCTCTGTGACCCGCCGGGAATCTGTTTACACGCACCTTTTTAAGTCCCTGTGTCCCATGACGGGTCAGCCGGATTTTGCCAGTATCTTGGTCCAATACAATGGCAACAGCATCAACCACGAAGGCTTATTGCGTTATCTGGTGTCATTTCGTGAGCATGCAGAGTTCGCCGAGCAGGTTACCGAGCGAATCTTTGTCGATATTATGAACCGTTGCGCGCCCGAAAGGCTTGCGGTGAGTGCCCGTTACACCCGCCGAGGCGGAATCGATATTAACGCCCACCGAACCCAGGATGAAGGATTACCCGCTGAGGTTAGGCTCTGGCGTCAGTAACCAGTTCGTATCTGAGCTACACTGCCGTTCTGCATTTATCCGAAGAAGGCGCAAACTTGTGAAAATCCTAAAAACCCTGGGGCCGCTGTGCCTCTTTCTTCTGGTTGCATTTGTCTTCGTCGCGCCTATTGGGCCTTTGCCGGGTATTTTGATTGGTGGAACCCCATCAGAGGTTCCAGACAGTTGGGGTGAATCGTCAGCTATTCATGAGATCACACTCGAAGTCCCTGGCCCCTTGCCGCGTGTCGTCATTATCTGGTTCGTTCAGTCAGAGGGTGATCTATACATTGTCGGTTCCAGGGGTAGCGGCTGGGTGTCCATGCTGGGAGAGGGTGGTCCGGTCAGGATGCGGATGGAAGACAATACCTACTCCCTGAACGCGACGTGGCTTGAAACTGGCTGGGAACTGGCGATGGAAGCCTATCTCGTCAAATACCGGCCGGATTATCCTGAAATTGTTGACGGGTTTCCTTCTCAGAAAGATGCCGCTGAAAGTATGTCTGTTTTTCGGCTTTCGAGGCAGTAATTAGCCGGTACTTGATCGGTACTTAATCAGTACTTGATCAGTGCTTGATCAGTACTTGATCAGTGCTTGATCAGTACTTGATTACTATTCCCGTCGGTCCTATTAGTATAAAAAAAGGCGATTGTTGTGGAAATGAACCCATTGATGGTCAATGTGACGGGTATAGAGGTGAGCTGAAAACAGACGCTAGTCACGTTGCCCTTGTTGCTGTGGCAGAGTTTCGCGTTGCAAAAAGCCTATCAGGTTTCGATGACATCTGGGACGTGGCAGATTTAGTGGCCGGCCCGCCACGTCATGTTTTTGGCTTCTTTGGCTTCTTTGGTTTTTTTGGCCGACTCGGCGCAGGGACACCCTTTGATTCAGGCAAATTTTGATCAGGGTCAAAATTATCGACATATTCTCTGGGTACGATTTCGCGCAGAAGTTGTTCAATTTTCCGTAGGTATTCGAATTCATCCGCACTGACCAATGAGATAGCTTCACCACTTTCACCTGCGCGACCCGTTCTGCCAATACGATGTACGTAGTCCTCTGCAACTTTGGGTAGATCAAAATTAATGACTACCGGCAACTCATCAATGTCCAGGCCTCTGGAGGCAACGTCTGTAGCGATAAGTATTTTCATTTCCCGGGTTTTGAATAGCTGAAGATTTCGCTGTCGGACTGCCTGACTTTTATCCCCGTGAATGGCGCAGGCTTCGTTACCAGCGGCAGATAAGTCTTTCACGAGCCGATCGGCACCTTGTTTTGTATTGGTAAAGACCAGTGTCTGGTGCCATTTTTTTTCTTTGATTAATTCGACTAAAAGTTCTGTTTTACGTTTCTTGTCTACGGCAACTAACCATTGTTTTACTTTTGATGGCGTTATCTCGTTGGGCGTTATCGCTATTTCCACAGGCTCTTGGAGCATGGTTTTTGATAACTTTTTGATCTCCGGTGACAAGGTCGCTGAGAACATCAACGTTTGGCGGATTCGCGGTAAAATATCTAGCAACTTATTTATCTCTGCTCGAAATCCAAGGTTCATCATTTTGTCTGCTTCATCAAGGACGAATATTTCTAGTTGATCGAATGCAATAGCGTTCTGGCGTTGCAGATCTAACAGTCGGCCCGGCGTCGCGACAAGTAAATGAACACCTTTGCGAAGACTCATCATTTGGGGGTTGATTTTCACACCACCAAAAACGACAGCAGACCGCAGTCCGCTATAGCGACCATAATCGATGATTGCTTGATGTAGTTGGACTGCAAGCTCTCGCGTTGGGGAAAGGATCAGCCCCTTGACATGATTGGATGAGGGCGGGGAGGCCTTGTTCAAAATATCGAGCATTGGCGCAGTGAAACTGGCTGTTTTCCCTGTGCCGGTTTGAGCGGCAACAAGTACGTCGTAGCCCTTTAGGATAGCCGGAATTGTTTTCGATTGAACTGGCGTTGGCGCCTGATAGCCGGCGACCGTCAGTGCCTGCTGAACTTCTATCGATAAGCCGAGTGACTTGAAATTCACGTGGTCGGAGCCTTTAACCTATGACCTGGTTGGTCGGCGGCGGAATCCAGGCCATATGATGTTGCGTCGGCTAATTCCAATGGGGTGATGAGTTTTTCATGAGTCGGTCTATTTTCAGCACCCGGGCAACCGGCTATTCCGTGGTAGGCACCGTTCATTCACTGCCGACCCGGAGTTTGGCAATAGCTTATTGGCAGGGCTGATGCGCTCGAAATACGCTTTATATGACGTTTGGTTGCTCATCGCGGTATCTTACCAGACCCGTTGTGAGTGGCTCCCAACTCTGACCCAGGAATTGTCACTTGCTCGACCATCCCGACCTCGTGAATGATACCTTCCAGATCCGCCGATTAAATTCTGTCAGGCAACGGGCCCTCAGTATTCGACAAACGAAAGCCGAACGAGGATGTTCCGCGTCAGCCTGGGAAACCTCTGATTAAGGTTTATTTTCGCCAGTACGGCGTCAGATGCGTACTTAGAAATTTTTTAACTTACAGCAATTTAACAAATTCCCTCCGTGCGCCTCTTCCTTGCCCTGACAAAAATATCCTCTTAATCAGAGGTTCCCTAGATCATGCGCTGCGCTCGAAAGCTTGCGATTTCATCGTTCGAGAATCCCAGATCGAGAAGAATATCAGCGGTGTGTTCGCTCAAAAGCGGGGGGCGCCTTGTCTTACTGCGCTCGATCTTGCTGAACTCGATTGGAATTCTGGGAAGTGGGTAGGTGCCTTCAACACCGGGGTATGTCAGCTCTTCGAGGTAGTCCATTGCCTGTACCTGCGGGTGATCCAATGCTTCCTGTGGTGTCAGAACCTCACCGCAGGGAATGCGTGCGGTATCCAGTGCTTCGACGACCTCAAGGGTGGTCCGTGTTTTGGTCCACTCCTGCATACGGTCACTGATCATTTCACTGTGTATGCCACGGGTGGCATCATCAGAAAAACGTGAATCGGTGAGCCAGAAGTCTTCTTCCATGAGTCTTGCCCATCGCTCAAAAAGTGGTTGGCCGACAGCGCTGACGAGAACCCAGCCATCCTTTGTCTTGAAGGTATCGGATGGGGCGGCTGTCTGACCGCGATTGCCCGACGCTACCCGATTAGCGTTGGTAAGTGCCTGTTCGATCAGCGTGCTACCGGCAACTGTCAGCGCCGATGCGAGCAGAGCACCTTGAACTTCCTGTCCTTCACCGGTTTGTTGGCGATGCATGATCGCTGACAATATGGCAACGGTATTGAGGGCGCCGGTAGTGAAGTCAACGTAGGGATGGAAGTTACGTGTGGGCTGTTTTTCCTCACCGGTAAGATGTAGATTACCGGACATCGCCTGAGCGACACCGTCAAAGCCAACTCGGTCGCCAAATGGCCCGCTGGCACCGAATGCAGAACTGCTTGCAAGAATAATGTCGGGTTTGATGGCAACGAGCGAAGCATAGTCAATACCGATATCCTTAAGCCCGGATTGCGGCATATTGGCTAGAACAACATCGGCGGATTCAATGAGTCTGCGCTTGAGGACATCAGACCCCGGTTTCTTGGGGTTAAGCGTGATGCCGCGTTTGTTGCGATTCAGATGAAGAAACATCGAGCCTACCTCGCCGTCTTCTGCGCCAGGATTTACCGGTGTCGTGTAGCGATCTTCGCTACCATCTACCTTCTCGATCCGGATGACGTCTGCGCCCAAGTCTGCCAGCAGGGCACCCGCGAAAGGTCCTGCAATGTAGCGCCCAAAATCAAGTACACGAATACCTTTTAGAATTTCCATTGACAGAGATCACCTGGGTTTTCTGCGAAAGCGTTTCTATGATGATAGCAATTGTTAGTCAGCCATCGTTAAAAAAGTGGTCGGTCTGGCGGGCTTCAGAGAGCCGCGAAAAGCCATTGAACGAAGTTTGGCCGCTAGTGTTGCGCCCGCTATTATGGCGCTGCCTTGATATTCTCAGTGTGAGTCTTGCTCGTCATGAAGTATTTATTGCGGCGAAAAAATTACCTGACGATGAAAAGTTGTGGTTAGAATGAAGTGTAACGACTTGTCGCTGATTGTTGGGCCTGGTCGGGCGTTCCCGCACGCTGCAAAAGGCTACTGCGCTACGTTCGAGGATAAACGTAAACCGACTTATATTGGAAGCTGAATTTATGCCTGTTGCAAAACCCCTCGCCGGCCTCAAGGTGGCCGACTTTTCAATGGTTTACGCCGGTCCGATATGTGCACGTATGTTGAGTGACTGCGGTGCCTCTGTCACCAAGATTGAACCTTTGGGCCTGGGCGATACAGTGCGTGGCAATGCGCGTATCTTTGCTCACTTCAATGCCGGTAAAAGCAGTGTGCAAATTGATCTGGGCAGCACTGAGGGGCAAGAGCTTGCACATAGATTGATCGACGAAGCCGACGTGGTCATCGAGAACTATCGCCCTGGTGTCATGCAGCGCTTTGGCCTTGATTATGCGTCGGTCAAGGAGCGACGGCCGGATCTAGTGTACTGTTCGATCTCAGGCTTTGGACAGTCCGGGCCGGCGGCGCAGCGTGCAGCGTATGCACCGGTTGCCCACGCCGCCAGCGGATACGATATCGCGCATATGCGCGCGCAGATCCATACGGATACGCAGGTTGGCGAAAACGACCGGCCGCCTGCATCAGGGATCATGATTGCTGATATGTTGACGGGTGCGTACGCATTTGGAGCGATACAAACGGCGCTGCTGGGGCGCGTCAGTTCAGGTTTGGGCGACCATATTGATATCACGATGCTTGAATCCATGATGATGTTGATTCCCGGGCAGCAGCAGGCCGCACAGATCGCCAATGCGCCTAGTTTTGGCGGGTTCCTGCCAGTTGCGACTACCAGCGGCTTCGTCATGCTTTGTATCGTTTCCGACAAAAACTTCGCCGGGCTATGTGCGGCGATAGAACGACCGGATTTACAGACCGATCCCAGGTTTGTCCGCATCGCCCGTATCCGAAATGTGCGTGACCTTGTCACCGAGGTCGAGCGGTGGTCCGCTACACGAACGGTGGAAGAGTGTGAGGCACAGTTCGACCGACATGGTGTGCCTTGCTCACGCTACAACACGCCTGCAGATTTGTTCGATGAACCTCAGCTGCAACATCGCGGCGCGTTTACTGTGTTCAATGATGACGAGGGCGAGTACTTCGTACAGAACCTGCCGTTTCAGTTCGCATCTGTGGACAACGCCACAACGCCACACTCGCCGGCGCCAGGGGAACACACCGACGTGGTGCTGGCCGACAACCTGAACCTGGATGAGAATGCGATTGCTGACCTACGCAAGCGGGGCATAGTGGAATAATTCCGACCATTGTTCTGACCATTGTTCTGACCGGGAGAAACTAACCACCGGACCGTTGCCTGGCTCTTTTGGCTACACCATCTTCAGCGGCGCTCATGTCGGTAATGGTGTCCAGGTTATCGCAAAAGGTTTCGAAACTGGCCTCTGTACCAAGCTCTACGCCGGGATTTGTATACATTGCGGCCTGAGAGAACCTGCCGCCCATGGCCTGGAAAATTTTACCGGTGGGCGCATCCTCTGAGCACATATATAGAACCGCGGGTGTTACCAGCGATGGCGCACGTTCGGGCGGGGGGGCGTTAACATCAATTGGCGGTCTTCCCGGTACCGTTGCAGTCATTCGCGTCGCGGCCCCAGGCGCAAGACAATTAATGCGCATATTGTGCGACGCACCTTCCAGTGCCAATACGTTCATGAAACCCACCATCGCTGTTTTTGCTGCGCCATAGTTGGCCTGCCCAAAATTACCCCAGATACCGGACCCGGATGATGTGCAGACAATACGCCCGTAGTTTTTCTCATACATGACTTGCCAGGCAGCATGAGTCACATACGCCGTGCCGTTCATGTGGACATTCATGACGATGTCCCAGTCATCCAGCGTCATTTTCCTGAACGACCTGTCGCGAAGAATGCCTGCATTGTTTACCAGTATGTCGACAGTACCGAAGGTGTCCACTGCGTCTTTGATAATACTGCTCGCCCCGTCGCGGTCTGAGACAGATGCCTTGTTGGCAATCGCATCTCCGCCTGAATCCCGGATTTCTGCAACGACCAGGTCTGCAGCATCGCTATCTCCGCCTCCAGACACGCTACCACCCAGATCATTAACCACGACCTTCGCACCGCGTCGTGCAAACTCCAGTGCGTGAGCTTTACCAAGACCGCCCCCGGCGCCGGTAATCACCACAACCTTTCCTTCGAATTCACTCATCATCATTCTCCTGGCGTGCAGCGCCATTTTTCCAAGTTAATCAGGCAATCCCAAAACCCGTTTGGCAATTATGTTGAGCTGAACCTCTGAGCTGCCACCTGCGATGGTACTCGCCTTGGAACGCAACCAGGTACGCGTCAGTTTGTGTTCAAGATCTGAAAAAGCGTCGCCTTCCCAGCCCAATGCCTGACTGCCCATCGCTTCAAGCTGAATCTCCAGTCGTTCTGTCTGGTTTTCCGAACCATAGTATTTGAACAAAGAGGTGAGGAATGTTGGCGTTCCTCCTGTATCACTTTCTTGCAAAGCTCTTCTTTGAGTCAGCCCAAAGGCGCGATTATTCATCTGATTCTTCAGCACCGCTTCGCGCACAGCAACGTCGGCAACCTTGCCATGCATTTCACCAAGGTACTGTTTAGCCACCTCGGGTAATGAGCCAAGCGTGTCGTAGCGACCTCGCCTGCCGCCACCACTTAAACCGGAAATAGAACTGCGTTCATGCTGTAACAGGCGCTTGCCGACCGTCCAGCCCCGGTTCAGCTGACCAACCAGGTTGTACTTTTCACACCGCGCGTCTTCGAAAAAGGTTTCACAAAAAGGAGAATTGCCACTGATGAGTTTGATCGGATTTACCGTCACACCCGGTTGATTCATGTCGATCAGGACAAAGCTGATACCGTCATGTTTGGGCACCTGTGGATCGGTGCGAACCAGCGCGAATATCCAGTCGGCATACTGTGCGCCGGAGGTCCAGACTTTCTGGCCATTGACCCGGAAGTAGTCGCCTTCATCGTCACATTTTGTCTGTAGACTGGCGAGATCAGACCCGGCTCCAGGTTCACTGTAGCCCTGACACCAGCGAAGTTCTCCGGTTGCAATCTTAGGCAGATGTTCGGCTTTCTGCTCTTCGGTACCAAAATCCAGAAGAGTGGGGCCAATCATGGAAAAACCCATTCCGCCAATAGGGGCTCGCGCGTTGATCAGCTGCATCTCATCCTGCAGGATCATGAACGCTTGCTTTGTAAGTCCTCCACCGCCGTATTCTTTAGGCCAGGTGGGCGCGGTCCAGCCTCTAACAGCCATGCGGTCGAGCCACAGCTTCTTGTCTGGGTCATCGTACTGTTGCTTGGATCCGCCACCAACGATCTGATCTTCGCTGGCGGGTTCGCGCATGCTCTCAGGACAATTCTCGCTAAGCCAGCTCCGGGTTTCCTGGCGAAAGTTTTCGAGCGTATCCATCCTATCCCCCCATTTCGACGTATTTTATTTTTCTCAGCATTATGAGCCGAGGTGTACGTATGGCCAATTTTATTTTTCGGGTGTTTAGGTCATAAACAAATTATTTCAAAAATAAGATCACAAAATGTTTCGCTATGGTTGATTGAACACAGGTTTTCTTTTCTCCAAGAAGGCTCGCATACCCTCCCGGGAATCAGCGTTTCCGCGGTTCGCGGTGCAGGCTGCCTGTTCTTCGGCAATCAGTGACGTAAGCGGTTTTTCCTCGCCATCGATAATAACATTCATCATCGCTCGAACTGCGTCTCGCGGCATGGCTGCCAACTCTTGCGCAAGGTCAATTGCTCTTTTCTTTAGTTCTGCGAGCGGCCACACCTCATTTACTAAACCAATTCTAAGCGCTTCCGGCCCGGATATTTTTTTCGCTCGTAAAATCATATCCAGGGCATGTTGTTCACCGACACGTTTTGTTAGTCGCGCACTGCCACCCCAGGCTGGCATTGCGCCCAAATCCAGCTCGGGCAAACCGATCTGGGCGCCATCTTCCGCCGCAAGGCGAAAGTGACAGCCAAGGGGTAGCTCGAGCCCCCCACCAAGACAATAACCAAACAATGTAGCTACCCAGGGTTTTCCCATGGTTTCAATTGCCCGGATGACACTAAGGCGCTGCTCGAAAACTGCCTCTGGACTGCCCATTTGTTCGATGCCCAGGGGCAATTGCTTGAGGTCCATACCGACCGAGAAATTCTTCTCGCCTTCTGCCGTCAGTACTACTGCCCTGATACTATCGTCCTGCCCAATCGCGGCAACCTCCTGCTCGAGCATATCCATGAATGCCAGTGACATGCGGTTGATTGGCGAGTCATTGATCGAGATCACTTTAACTGCACCATGGGTTGTAATGAGAATTGCGTCCTGGTCCATTACTACTCTCCTGGGTGGTTTTCTTTAATTTGAAAATCGAATTCAAAATATACAGGAATTAATCTTAGAGTATAAAAATCCCAATTTTTATCGTTATCTGTCGCGCTCGTAGCCCGTCAGTTCCATGTAGCCAAGGCCTGCTCTGCTACCTTCGAGGTCAAGAACTTCCACTAGGCCCTCCCAGTAGAGAATCGAAAGATCAACGGTTTGTTGATCCAGTAGAGCGTTGATCGTAAATTGTTCATCAGCCATGTTCAGGGTCCAGCTAACGGGCCAATTGATTCCGCGAGAGTCCTGGTAAAATCGGTTGGGTATCAGGGAGAAGCCATCCCGATCCAGTAATTCGATACCCAGGTCGCCTTCACCCACGACAAATAGATTCTCCAGCTGTTGGTGATCCACTAGTAAACCGTGATCATAGTTGTCTCGCTCTCCATCATGCCTGCGTAGACGGAACGCCATGATGCTCCGCTGATCTTTCAGTTGTAGAGAAAACCAATCCCAGCCGGAAAGTGACGCACCGAGTACTGACGTGCTCCATTCACGATCTAGCCAGCCGAGCCCTTTGACTTTCACGGTGCGATCGTTGAGTTTGAGTATGCCGCCGAGTTGCATGCGCGGTATAGAATAGTAGTAACTCGCCGCATCCGGACCTTTCTCGGACAAGCCGCGATTCCCCTGTAACACGATCGGTCCCATTTGCCGAACCTGCAAATCAACGCCAAACTGACCGGGTTCGCTAGCAGATAGTGTCAGGTTCAATTGACCGTCTGCGGCGCCTTCGAGTGTCCAGTCCTCGATCATTGCGCGAAAATGCGCGCCAGTCGAAACTCCCGCCAGCTCGGGATGGCCGCGAGCGAATCGCTCGGTTTTAAGGTGGGTGCCGGTAGAAATGTCAGTGACGGCCAGGTGACCCAGGTATGCCTGGGCAGTGTGCCATGGACCTTCTCCTGTGGGATCCGGTGAAAGCGCCTGCCGGAACAGCGTGAAATGCACGCCATACTCGTTGCCATTTTCATCCTCAAGAACGGCGGTCAGGTACCACCACTCGCTTCTGTATCGGTTGTGTGGGCCATGGTCCAACGGGAAAACGAAGTCTCTTTTCTGTTCTGCGCGGGAGAATCCCCGGGCGTCGGGTTCGCCCAGTAAGTTGTTCAATCGCAACCCGGTGACGACGGATGAAGTAGGTTGGGCATCCGGCTGGCATCCAGCCATCAGTAACATCAATACCATTAATAAAAACACGATAGTTCTAGCGTCCACCGAAGGCTCCTTCTTCGTGATCTCCGCCCTGCAGTATCCCGGCCGCGATAGCAGCAAGCATGCCCCAGGTGCAGGAGCGCAACAGTGCTTCTGCGGACAACTGCAATTCGATGGTCCAGCCGAAAGCTCTTGGATTGATGACGTTGCAGAGTATCCAACCGAACATTACCCCCAGCGGCAGGGCGATGATGATGGCGACGAGGCCAAGTCCGGTGCCCAAGGCAATGTTCATCATCAGTTGCTCGGTGCGATTAACACCGAGTGTATTGAGCAACTGCCTGCCGGTTTGTCGATTGAGACGCATGGTGGTTACCGCGATATAGACGCTGATGGCGGCGACCAGCAACGCTATAGTGATCAGTACAGTGGTAATGGCGAAGGTCTGGTCGAAGGTTTTGAGCGCAACGCGCCGGATATCAGACTGGAGTCTCAGTTCAAGTGCAGGGAATTGTTTTCGCAGGGCGGCGACCAAGGTCTCTGGTCGATCACTCTTAAACGCGACCGAATCTACCTGAAGTTGGGCAGCTAAAGCATCGGCCAGTGGACTGCGATCATCAACAATGAGCTTGGGCTTTAAATCCCCAAAGGCTGAGAACATCCCTGAGATTGTCATTGTTTCACCGGCCACGGTCAGCGCATCGCCGACAGATAGCTGTAATGATCTGGCGGCCTGTTCACTGAGCAAAATGCCGTTGCTCGCAAGACTTCTGCTGTAACCGTAGCGTGAAGATTCAAAAGCATCCATGCGGCTGATGTCCAGTTCCATCGATAGTCCGTTGACGCGAATATCGGTGTTCCGGTATACCTGTATTCTGTCAGCGAGCGTTGCTGTCTTGTTGATGTTAGCGAACGTTTTTAGGGCAGTTTTGTCGCCCTGTGCGATCAAATCGTACTTTAGCCGGTGATCGAGCATCTGACTGAAATCGACTCGGAAACTGTCAACCATTAACGCCACGCCTATCGCGGTTGCGATCGCGAGCGACAGGCCGGCGAGTGCAACGCTAAGTTCCGCTGGGTGCCAGAGAGCCTCTCTGACGCCGACGCGCAGCAGGTAGGAGCCGCGTATCATCGATGCCCATCGCTTCAGCCGAGTCAGCAGCGGTGCTATCGTTTGTGAGGCGGCCAGGCTCAATACCGCGATGGCGAAGAACCCTCCCGCCAGGCCTGTTTGGGGTTGAAAAACGCACCAGGTTGCTGCGGTTAACAATAATATCGTCAAAATAGCTGGTAGGGAGGAATGGCTAACCTCTTGCTGTGATCGGTGAAAAGCCCAGGCACCACCAAGCAGACAAACTACGAGAGCAGATCCTACTGCTTTGAAAATGACCCAGCTGTCCAGATTCAAATTGATCTCTTGTCCAGGAACGGCCATTCCCAGCAGCCAACTGGCGAGCCACCACCCTGCGACAAGGCCGAGTGCAGCTGCCAGAGTAGCAATCAGTCCGATCGAGAAAAGGAAGTAGGCGCGCAGCTGCTGCCATTCAACCCCCAGTACGTGCAGGCGATCAAAGACAGGCCAAAGGCGCCGCAACCATGAGACGGCGACCTGATAGATGAGTAGCCAGGCCACCAGCAGAGCGAGCATGCCCAAGGCAGAGATATTAAAGAGTATCGATTTTCCAAACTCTCGAGCCGGATACTGTTCCGCCGTACTCACCAGCTGCCAGCCGGGTGCTAGATCGAGACTTGGCTTGGCGGACGGAAATCCTGCTCCAAAGCCCGGAAGGAGTTTCTCAGCCGTCTCGATGGAGCCGGCAAAGGCGTCACTCAGGACTAAGCCCACGTAAGATAGTTGATTGGGTCGCCAACCCAACAGGTCGTGGGCTGTTGCGATATCAGCTAGCAACGTGCCTTTTGGCGCCTCTATGATGCCGTTGATCGGTATCGACAGTTGATCTTTAAGGCTTTGATCCACCCAGGCACCGTTCCACGAAAACTGTTCAGCGATAGCCTTGGCGCCAGCAGATGGCGGCCGTGCCAGTAAGTCAGCGCCCAGTACCCGTACACTTTGCCCTTCAAGTGTCGTGGTTTCATCAACCAGTGGAGAGAGCTGCGTTATGGCAGGCAAGGCGCCAGCTTGCCACTGTTTGCGCAGCGCGAAGTAGTCTGCGGTGTCCAGCTTGTCGCGATGCAGGTAGTGGCTGTACTCAGAGAGTGCGCCAGGAACCAAACCATCCAGGCGGCTGGAAATGCTCGCGCTGACCAGATGAACGCTGACGATCGACGTTACGCCCAGCGCCATACCTATTAAGGCCATTGCGGTAGACCAGGGTGTTCGCGCCAGAAAACGCAGCAGTGCGAGTGCAATCATCAAGGCGACTGTCTATCTTGCGACCGGGTGTCCAGGGGCAACTGTGTATCCAAGTGCAGCCGTGTATCTGCCATTTCAGCCACTTCGGTGCTGTGCGTGGCTAACACCAGTGAGATATTTTGCTCGCGACAACTGGAAAACAACAGGTCTGCAACGTGGTTGGAGTTTTCCGCATCCAGATTGCCGGTGGGTTCATCTGCCAGCAAAAGTGGCGGTTTGAGTAGCAATGCTCTGGCAACCGCCACACGTTGTTGCTCGCCACCTGAAAGTGTTTCAGGAAAATCGTGGAGTCGGTCCGACAAACCGAATTCGCCAAGGAGGGTCGCAGCATGACGTTCAAGTTCACGTTGTTGATTTAAACGCGCGGGAAGTCTGACGTTCTCTAACACCGTTAACGTGGGAACCAGGTTAAAGAATTGGTAGACATAGCCAATGTGCTGCCTGCGAAGTGCCGTCCGGCTTCGCTCATCTGCAGTGCGGTATGAAAACGTTTTGTCTTTCAGCTCTAGGGTCATGTCGCCGCCATCAAGTTCCAGCAGACCAGCAAGCAGGTTTAACAGCGTAGACTTTCCAGAGCCGCTGGGGCCGGTCACCGAAAGGGACTCTCCCGCAGCAACGCTGAAGGAAAGGTCACGAATGACGTCTATCTGACGACTACCATCCTGGTAGTGCTTGCTGATGTTTTTAACATTCAGCGCCGAAGGCCTCGTCATTTTGCGTAATAGCTCCTTGAGTCAGGGTAAGGTGCCAGAGTAAAACAGTAGGGCGGTCAGAGATAGGGGGCTTAGTCCCCGCGTCTCGGCAACAACTTCGAACGAATCCAGCCAGCGAAGGTGTTTTTCTTTAACATGTAGTGCTCGATTGCCCGCGTATTTCTTTCCAACTGGCCTGGATCTTTGAAGATTTCGCTTCTTGCCACCAGGTCACGATCTGGGTCCAGAGGTTTGATGACTGTTGCAGGGTTACCGGCAGCGATTACATTCTCAGGAATGTCTGAGGCAACGACACTGCCCGCGCCAATCACGCTGTTTTTTCCAATCGTGACACCCTTACAGACCGTAGCACCATCACCAATCCAGACATTTTCTTCCAGCGTCACTGGGCGGGTCATACCTACTACCGCTGTCCTGTCGTAAACGTCGTGCCAGTCTGCGTCGGTGATGTATGCGCCGGCTGCAAACATGCAGTTGTCGCCGATCGAAATGTTGCTGGCAGAGTCAAACCGGCAACCTGGGCAGACCAGTACATTGTCTCCCAGGGAGATATGTCCCTGGTGATCGCCGAAGGTCCAGGTAGAAAATGATATCTTCCTGTAACTGTCGGTCACCATATGAACGTTGTTGCCTACGTTGATGTGACGACCATGTACATTGACGTTCCATGGCTTCATTATCATGGGGTTGCTACCGAAGGATTCAAAATGCGGTGCGATGAAATGGCGGATATGCCATTGCTCGAAAATTCTAATCAGGTGTTTTACCCACAATGGTCGGTGATCATTAATCATAAGTCAGTAGGCTTAGCCGCTTGAATGGGGTTGAGTGTAACAAATACCCTTTGTCCTACCGAAATACTGTTTCACCGCACGGTCAATTAGAGTATCTTTTCATCTCAATTTTGATAGTGATCATAAAATATTGGACGCATTGGAAGCCATTCAAACTCGGAATTCTGCGGCCCGCCTGAGGGGCTCTGTTGAACCCGGACATCTGGAACAAATCCTGAAGGCAGGATTTCGTGCACCTGATCATGCGTTGCTCAGGCCGTGGCGAATTCTTGTGATCGAAGGTGAGGCGCGCGATCGATTAGGCGCTTTGTTCGCCCAGGCAAAACTTACCCATGACCCTAGTCTTTCAACTGAAGCCCTCAAGAAAGTTAAAAAAAAACCACTTCGCGCGCCTCTTATACTCGTGGTTGCTGCGCGGCTGGTTGAGCATCCAAAGGTGCCGGAGGTAGAGCAGATTCTTTCGGCAGGGGCTATGGCCCAAAACTTGATGCTCGCGGCGCATGCTCTTGGATATGGATCCATGTGGAGAACAGGGTCGATGACATATGACCAGATTGTCGCGCAAGGGCTTGGTCTGGAACCTAATGAAAAAATGGTTGGATTTCTTTACGTTGGACAAATTGAAGGAAACCAGAAGGCGCTGCCGGAACACGACCCTGAACATTTTGTGACACGCTGGTAGACAGGCAAGCGATTGGTCGATAAATCAGAAGTGTTGGCAGGGAAATGGCAGCTCAAGCGAATAGATCTTTCGGTCGCTCAATAGCACGTGCCACCGACCTGCAGAAGCGGGGTAACGACCTGCAAGTCATATCAGAACGTCACTGGGTAAATTCGCTTGCATCGCGGTAGGATTTTCTTCTCCGCATCCGTATAATGAATGTTCCACCTTGGTCCTCCCGCAATAAAGAGTGGTGAACTCCGCCAGGCCCGGAAGGGAGCAACGGTAGCGATGAATTTATGTGCCGGGATGTGGCTAAGGTGGTCTTTAATCTTCTCCCGTGTAAACGGCCAGCATCAGGTCAGCTTCAGGCACCAGTTCCCCTTCCTCATCCAGATACCGGACGACCCTGGCGATAATTCGATCTTGTCGATCGAAAAACCTTGATTCGAGCAATTCATGCTCATCTCTGAAGAACTGTTCATCGATGATCGAATCAAATTCTTTTGGTGATACACAGCGGAATTCTGGCATTTGCAGCTAGTCTGGATATTCAGGTAATCTCCCTCATGATGCGGGCTGCCAGATCAAGATGCAAAGAATCGAGCGTCACAATGGGGATCAACGGATGAGGATGCAAGAATGAATATGTATGTCAGTCAGGATTTACCGGTTCGCCAGAGGATCAGGGATGCTCATGAGGCGGCGATAGATACATTTGCTGATCCAGGGACCTGGCTCGATAGTCGTTCGCGATTGGCCATATTGGCTGAAGCCAGGCATGCGCCCTCATGCCGCTTGTGCCTGGAGCGAAAGGACGCCCTGTCACCCTATGCGGTAAAGGGTACTCACGAGACTCGGACTGATCTTGCCAATGATTTTGTCGAGGTAGTGCACCGAATCACCACGGACTCCGGCCGCTTGACCCGGTCCTGGTATCAGGGGATTACTGATGCCGGTATTTCACCGGAAACCTATGTCGAGATCGTAGGGCTTGTCGCGACATCAATTATCGTCGACAGCTTTGGGGCTGCACTGGGGTGTGAGCCTGCCGGGCCACCGGCTGCGAAAAGTGGCGAACCGGGCAGGGAAAGTAATCCTGCGGTGATTGATGCTGGTGCCTGGGTGCCAATGCTCGATCTCGTGCAGGAAGAAACTGATCTCGAAATTCCAACTGCACCGAACATTTTTCGGGCGATGGGTCTTGTCCCAGGTGCCATTTCGCACTTTTTCAGTGTGATGCGATCCCAGTACTCGTTAACTGAATATGAAATTACCCTGGGGCGATCCCAGATCGAGCTGCTGGCTTCCCGAGTCTCTTCGCTGAACCAGTGCTTTTACTGAACGACTTCACATACCATGTTGCTTCGTCGAAGCGGCGAGATAAGTGAAGAGTCCTATAACCTGTCGGGTGTACTGGGTGATGATGACGTTGGCGTTGAAGATGAAGGTCTTCTGGTTGCGATCGCAGAGGCGGTGTTTGCTGGAGATCCGATTGATCTTGCGCATATACGTGCAGAGGCAGTCCGCAGCATTGGGGCTGAAAAATTTGTCGATGCCATTGGCATTGCCAGTGGGTTCAATGGCATTACCAAAGTGGCGAATGCGACGGGAATTCCTCTTGATACCAGGACCGAAGAAGTCACTGCGAGTCTGCGTCAGCAAATCGGAATAGACGATTACTCTGAAAGTCACAAATCCAGCCTTTATGGCTAGTCTGTCAAGGTAATAACACGCCACCGTCGACATCGATGGTAGTGCCTGTTTTTGTTGACGACCTTGAGCAGGTGCTGGAAAAGGTTTAAAAAAATGATCAAGGTGATACATGGCATCTTCACGAGGTGAGTTTTCCTCCCGCTTTGGGTTTGTAATGGCTGCCGCCGGCAGCGCTGTAGGTCTGGGCAATATCTGGGGTTTTCCCACACAAGCTGCCAGCAACGGCGGCGCGGCCTTCCTGCTGGTGTACCTATTCCTGACATTTACTCTCGCCTACCCCGCCCTGATGGCGGAACTGATTATTGGCCGGCACGCCCACGCCAATGCAGTAAGTGCTCTGCGATTGATCTCGCCCAACACTCTGCTTAAGCGTATCGGTGTATCTACCGGTGTGTTTGGCTTTATCGTCGCTAGCTTGATTCTCAGTTTCTACGCTATCGTGGCAAGCTGGATGATCGCATTCTGCTTGTCCTCCCTCGCTTCTCTGGCGGGCATGGAGTCCCTTGGCAGGTGGCTCACCTCCTTCAGCCTGCCCCGCAATATGCTCTTCATGCTGCTCTTTAGCGGACTAACCATTACCATCATTACCGCTGGAGTGAAGCAAGGCATCGAGCGCTGGTCGGCGCGACTAATGCCTGCCCTGCTGGTGTTGCTAGTACTTCTGGTGCTCTATGTCCTGACTCTGGACGGTGCAATGGAAGGCCTGAAAGTCTATCTGTTGCCCGATTTCGAGCGCGCCCTGTCACCAAAGTTAATCATCGCTGCCCTTGGCTCTGCCTTTTTCTCATTGTCGCTGGGAGTCGGTACCATGTTGATTTATGGCTCCTATATCAGTGACAAGGAGAATCTGCCCGTGCTGGGTGGTCTGGTGACCGTTGTCGATATCTCCATTGCGTTACTCGCAGGCGTCCTGGTGCTGCCAGCCATGTATGTGGCCCTTCATAACGGCGTACAAATATTCACTGAGGCAGGCGCCCTGATCTCAGAGGACACCCTGATTTTCACCGTTTTGCCCGAACTGTTTGCGACCATGGGGCTTGTCGGTAATGTAGTCAGCTTCACCTTCTTCTTTCTTATGAGCATCGCCGCACTGACCTCTTCCATCTCCATGCTGGAGGTGCCGGTGGCCTATACAATTGAGGAACACGGCTTCTCGCGGAAAACTGCAGCGCGCGCAATCGGTGGAGCCATCGCCATTGTCAGTACGCTTATCCTGCTGAACTTCGACAATCTCTTTGGCTTCGTTATCGCCTTTACTACACGCTACAGCCAACCCTTGCTGGGCTTCATGTTCTGTGTCTACGCCGGCTGGGTGTGGAGTCGCCACTCGATTCTTGAAGAGTTGCGTAAAGGCTATCCAGAAGTAGAGCAGGGACTGTTCTGGAAGATCTGGCCCTGGTATGTGAAATTCCTGTGCCCGCTGATTATCCTGGCAATACTTGCCCAGTCCCTGATTGGCTGAGGGGCGTTATTGCAGGGTTATCGAACCGCTTTCCTCGATAGCAGTATTTACTGCGAGGGTAAGAAGTATCTCGCCAAAATCATTGAAGTGCCTTGCCAGGGTGATATGCACGAAGGCGCAGAGATTGAGGTTGACTTTGGTTCTATCGAGTATCGCCGCGTAGCCGGTAATCAGGCATTTATCTCCCGGTGCGCGAACCCGGCGCCAGCAGGCTGCGGTTGATATTCATACTCAGACTTTCGCTCGAAAAGCCCTGTTATAATTCCTCATCACCCACATGCGTGACGAAGGGCCGAATCTGCTGGAGTCCATTTATGGCTAGGCTGTCAAGGTAATAACACGCCACCGTCGACATCGATGGTAGTGCCTGTTATGTAACTGTTTTCCATGATCATGACGATCGCCTTCGCGACCTCGTCAGCTTCACCGACACGCCCCAAGGGAATGTTTTTACCCATATTTGCCAGTGCAGCATTTTTTTTGTCACCCAGGCTATCGAACATTCCTGTGCTGATAAGGCCGGGCGCGACAGCATTTACACGCTTTGGTGCCACCTCCAGGGCCAAAGCCCGGGTTAACCCTTCGACTGCGTTGCCGGTGCAGGATACGGAAGACATTCCAGGGTTACATCTTCTGGCAGGAGTTCCGCTGATAAAAGTGAGTGACCCGGTTTCGTTTAAATGTGGAATACCCTGACGGGCAACATGGGTGTAACCCCAGAACTTGTCGAACGCGGCGCGAAACTGTTCGTCGGTTTGGTCCATGAACGGTGCCATTGTCCTTTCTGCGCCCGTGGCTGCGGCGACAATGTGGTCGATTGCTCCTACCGATTCAAAGAGTGATTTCAACCCTTCCACATTGTGGGTGTCCAGTGAACTGAAGGTGATTTCGGGATAAGAATCGGAACACGTCTTAACCTTGTCTTCTGATCGGCTGACAGCCCAGACATTGGCTCCTTTGCTTGCAGCGATGACTGCGGTGGCAAGGCCGATCCCTGAAGTACCTCCGATGACGACTACATTTTGGTTATCCATCGAACCCATGTCTTTTACCTTTTAAAGAAAGTTACATGATGCTTAAGCCTGTTGGTTAAAGCCAGCGTTTCGGGTGTCCGGGTTAGCTCATGCTGGTAAGCTCAGGCTGGTAAGTTCAGAGATTGGTAGGCATTAAGCATCATCTGTACAGCCATCATCTCCAGTAGCATGCCCATTAACCGCTCAATGCTTGAAAATGTCACCTTTGATCGATTTTATACTCGTAAGGGGTTTTGGCTTGATCAGAGGAGAAGCCGAGGCGCTGAGAGAAAACCGGATTGCTGTGTTTATAGAGACCAGCGACCCTGAAGTCGGCAGTAGGGTTTAGCGTGTTGGCTGTTGGCTGTTGGACGTGAAATGTAGAATGTAGAATGTAGAATGTAGAATGTAGAATGTAGATAAGGCCTCTCTGTCTGAGGGGCAGAAAGATCTTGAGCCGTTTTTTTGATGTCTCCGTAAATCAATTAAAGTACGAAAAATGTGCCGAACAAGGGAAGTTTTACAATGCCGGTGAATTTACGGTCTGCTCGAAAAGTCAGCGCATTTAATATGAAGAGGCTGCTCATCGCATTTTTTTGTTCGGGCTGCGCCATTTCAGCGCCAGCTGAAGAAGTCCTGATCAGTACCAATCTGGGCGAGATAATGATCGAGCTGGATGAAGAAAAAGCGCCGGTCACCGTTGCCCATTTTCTTGGCCTTGTAGACTCGGGTGCTTACAAAGACACTATATTCCATCGGGTGATACCGGGTTTCATGGTTCAGGGAGGTGGCTATTACCTGGACATGGCGGAAGCCGAGGAGAGCGAAATGATCATCAATGAAGCTGACAATGGTCTTTCGAATGTTCGAGGGACCATTGCCATGGCCAGGATGAACGAGATTGATTCTGCCAGCCGCCAGTTTTTTATTAATGTGGTCGCCAATAAGCGTCTGAATCATGGTAGAAAAAGCTGCACCCGCAAAGACGAAGCAACCGTCGCAGCAGCCCGGGCGCGAGGCAGTTATAAGCCCACTACCTGTAAGTCATTCGGTTATGCCGTGTTTGGGAAAGTCACCTCTGGAATGGATGTGATGGACATGATCGAAATCACCGAGACCAGTACCGTTGGTGAATATGATGATGTGCCGGTAACACCCATTGTCATTCTTTCCATTGACCGTATGGTGACTGAAAAAGCAGTGCCTGACAGTGCGTTGTTCGATTGAGTGTTGATCGAAATAGGTTGTTCTTACATGATGCCATGCCAGCAATTATGAGTTTTGACTGTGTTCCTCTTTTTTAGACCCTTCGTTATTTTTGCCCTGTCGTTGCTAGCGCTATTGTTGCTGACACTGTTGTTGCTTGCACACAGCCCAAGTGCAATTGGTTCACCGAAACTGGTGTTGTTGGTCTCGGTTGACCAACTCAGCCCCGGCCGGCTCAGCGTAGATATGAAGGGAGGACTTGGTCGCCTGATGCGCCAAGGCCGCGTATACACCAATGCCAGACTGGATCATGGCTTAACCAATACCTGCCCCGGTCATGTCGCAATCTCTACCGGCGTCAATCCTGGGAAGGCCGGAATCCCTGGCAACAGTTATATCGATCATGTCACTGGGCAGCAGCGTTACTGTGTCGATGACCTTGATGATGCCCATCGGGTGTTTGGCACAGAACTCAATCGGTCGCCCAATTCAATGACCGTCACCGCGCTGGGTGACTGGCTTAAAGCAAACTCACCCGTATCAAGAGTTTTTTCTGTCGGGGGGAAGGACAGGTCGGCTATCACAATGGCCGGTAAAACTCCGGACGGGGTATATTGGTATGAAAGGAGCGTGGCAAAATTCACCAGCTCGGGATACTACGGTCCGCTGCCTGATTATGTGCAAGCATTCAATGGGGATAATTTTTTTGTCGACGGGTTTGCCGCGCGTTACCCAAAGACATGGGAACACAAGGCTGGCTCACTCAGGGCCGACGATTATGCCGGTGAATCCGGGGAGGACCTTCGGCATTCTGGACATCCGGTGAATACAGGTGAACTGGGGGAACGCGCAGCGCGTTTTTACGCGTCTCCGTTTCTGGACCTGGCGACGACTGAGTTGGCGAAACGGGTGGTCGATGAAGAGAGGCTTGGCCAGCAAGGGGTGACTGATTTGCTGGCGATATCCTATTCGTCTCTGGATGTAGTTGGCCATCGCTATGGCCCTTACAGCGGTGAATCAGAAGATACGCTGGCCCGTATAGATACGACGATAGGTGAATTACTAGCGTTTCTTGATGAGCGTCTAGGGGCGGACTATGTTGTTGCCCTGTCTTCCGACCATGGGGTTTTACCGTTACCTGAATGGTTGGTAGAAACCGGTGAGATGCATTGTCCGGTCGATGATGGTCGAATTTCTATTGAGAAAGCCATACTGCAACTCTACTGGCGATTGTATGTCGATTTTACTGCACCTTTTGGTGACCCAAGAGACTTGGTCGGTTTTTCAGGTGCCGGCGGTACGGTGAGTGCCACCTATGCACAGCAGCTGGGTACAACTGTGGAGCAGGTAGTTGCCGCAATGGAGCGCTACCTCGAAGAACAGGCTTACATTGAAGCGGTTTGGACGCCGGCGGAACTAGAGGCTTCTAATGATCCGGTTAGCCGCTTGTATCGTAATTCTTTTGTTCCTGGCAAATCGCCTCATTTCTTTATTCAACTGAGTGAAACATGTCTCATCTATTTTGCAGAGGGGACGAGTCATGGGAGTGTCTATGATTATGATCGGCGGGTGCCTGTCATTTTCTACGGGGCAGGAGTGGTGCCGGGGGTGATAGTCGAAGCGGTCCATAGTATCGATATCGCGCCAACGCTTGGGGAAGAGCTTGGTCTTGATTTGCCGGTGAACCTGGATGGTCGGGCCCTTGATTTAGGAAACGTTGATGGAAGTTAAACCAAAAATAGCGATATCCAGTTGCCTGGTCGGGCAGGAAGTCCGGTTTGACGGTGGACACAAGCACTTCCGGTATGCGACTGAATCACTTGCGACTTATTTTGATTTTGTGCCTCTGTGCCCTGAAGTTGCCATTGGTCTTGGGATTCCTCGCCCGACGATTCGTCTGATTAAAGGCGAAAATGACACCACAGAAGCCGTAAGTAACGCAGACAGAACAATTCGTTACACAGAAGCGCTCAGTGCCTATGGTAGAAAAACGGCGCCAGCGCTGCATGAGGTGTCCGGATATATTCTCAAGAAAGATTCCCCCAGCTGTGGAATGGCCAGGGTAAAGGTCTATCAGAACAATGACGGTCCACCTGACAGGACCGGCGTTGGCATCTACGCTAACGAAATAATGAGCGCGCATCCCAACTTGCCTATAGAAGAAGAAGGCAGGTTGAACGATACAAGGCTGCGCGAAAATTTTCTGGAACGAGTATTTCTCTATCACCGCTGGCTAAAGTTGATGGAAGGTGGTGTCGATAGCAATGCTTTGGTGAAATTCCATACAGTTCAGAAATTCGCCATACTTGCCCATGACGAGCCAGCTTACCGGGAGCTTGGCAGGATAGTGGCGGGCGTGAGTACCAGCGACATTGAAGCCCGCTGTATGGAATATATTTCGCTGTTGATGCGGGCCATGAAAGTCCTGACTACGCCAAAAAAACACGCCAATGTGCTGATGCATATCATGGGTTTTTTCAAGGAATCGCTGGCAGCAGAGGACAAGGCTGAGCTTCTGCGTCTAATCGATGCGCACCGTGAGGGCCTTGTTCCGGTGATCGTGCCGATAACGCTAGTTAATTACTTTAGAAAACGTCATCCGAGTGCCTATATCGATGGCCAAAAATACCTGGAGCCCCATCCGCCAGAGTTAATGCTGAGAAACATGCTATAGGGCGCGAACTGTGCCAGGATGTGGTTATGAATGTGACGCCGATTACCCCTCATATTGGGGCAGAAATCAGAGATGTAGATTTATCCAAGCCTCTTGGTAACGAAGCCTTCGCGGGTATTCACCAAGCGTTTCTTGATTGGGGGGTGCTGGTTTTTCGCGATCAGCAACTGACCAGAGATCAGCACAAGGATTTTGCACGCAGGTTCGGCAAGCTGCATACCCACCCGATGAATTATATAGATGGTGGCGATCCTGAAATGTTAGTGGTGAAGACCACAAAAGATTCCGCTTATACCGCCGGTAATGACTGGCACACAGATGTTACCTGCGATGAGTATCCGCCTATGGGTTCCATGCTCTACATGAAGCAGGTCCCAGATTATGGGGGCGGCGATACGATGTATGCCGACATGTACCTGGCCTATGAAATGCTCTCGGAAACGATGAAAGAAATTCTGGGTGGCCTGGTTGCGGTGCATGACGGCGCGCTTCCCTATGTCGGTGCCTATAAAAGTACGCCACCTGAAGGCGGCTACCCGAAAAATGAGCACCCAGTGATTGTGACCCACCCGGAGACAGGCAGGAAAGTACTGTATGTAAATTCCGGTTTTACCTCGCACATTAAGGGCTTAAACCGGGGTGAATCGAAAGCGTTGCTAGGTTTTCTGTTCGATCATATTGCGACAGTGCCAAGGTTAACGTGTCGAGTGAGCTGGGAGCCTGGCACCCTGACGTTCTGGGACAATCGTTGCACGCAGCATCATGCGATCTGGGATTATTATCCCCATGAGCGTTACGGTGAGCGGGTTTCTATTATTGCAGACCAACGGCCCGAGGCTTAACGTCAGATGCGATAATCGCTGATCTGTACTTCGTCCCCGATGTTCGCGTAGTCACCCGCCGCTCTTGCGGATCGGAACTCGCCCCAGTTGACGGATCGATAGCGCGGTTTATCTCCAGTCTGTGGAATGCAGTTAGTAGAAAAATCAGGGTTCATAAAAAAAGCGGCGCTAAACCGGCTTTGCTTACTGTTGGCCAGAACACGGTGTAGCGGCGCCTTGTAGCGATCGTTGGACCATACCTGGACAAGATCGCCGACATTGATAATCAGGCTGTCATTCTCGCAGGCAATGGTTGTCCAGGTGTCGTTATGACGTACCTGTAAGCCAGAGACTTCATCCTGCAGTAACACCGTTACCGCACCTGCGTCCGTGTGATGGTAAATCCCCAGGTGACCTTCGGTAGGAAAATCTTCTTCTGGGTCTGCTGGCACTTTGCAAACCGGGTAGTGGTTCAGTCGAAGGAAGCTGGAATTACCGTGGGTGAAATGCTGCGCTAATGAAGATCGATGCAGTCGGAGGGACTGCATAATGGATTCAAGCAGTGTCAGGCTGATGGTTTCGCACAAGCGGTGCCAGTGAAGCATCGTTTCGCGAAACCCCGATAGACTCGAGGGCCAGGGCGTTTGACTTTGATTATGTGGATCAGCCTGATCCAGGCTAAGGTCAAAGATTTCTTTCCAGTCCTGCTTGTTCTTCGTGAGTTCCTGATCGAAATAGCCCCACGGGTTTTTCTCTGTTCGCGATAGTTGTCTCTTCTCTTCGTGCGGCAGATCAAAAAAAACCTTCATTGCGGACAGTAACTGGTCCGTTGTTCCCTTCTTAAGGTCTAGATCAACCAGCCGAAAAAAGCCCCAGTACCGGCAGGCATTCGCAAGACTTTCGATCGTTTCACGGTTATTTGTCTTTAGCTCACGAAGACTGATGCTTGGAATTTGTTTCATTGGGTCAGAGGCCATACAATCTAGGTCGTTTGCATAAATTCACAGGTGACAAAAGTAACGCTTATGTCGATAGAAGAACAGCAATCTCCAATTACTTCAACACAACACGGTCTTGTTCTTGGGCGCGAGAAAAATGAGGTCCTGTTGTTTAATGGTATTCCTTATGCCGAACCGCCGGTTGGGGACCGACGATTTAAGCGCCCGGTATCGCCGGTATCTTGGGATGATATTCGTGACGCAACCAGGTTCGGACCAGCCGCCCCACAGCTGCCTTCCGGTGGCATGACTGACTCAGTGCCAGTGAACTGGAATGAAGATTGCCTATTCCTGAATGTTTGCACACCGGCAATCGATCAAAAAAAGAGGCCTGTGCTGGTTTGGATTCATGGGGGGGCTTACAGGTCAGGCCAGGGAGCAGTGCCATGGTACAACGGGACCAGTTTTGCACTGAACGGAGATATCGTTGTAGTTTCGATTAACTACCGGTTAGGAGCGCTGGGGTTCACTGACTTGTCCAGGTTTGGCGATGATTATGCCACCTCTGGTGTTAATGGCATCTGTGACCAGATCAAAGCACTGGATTGGGTGAGGGACAACATTTCAGGTTTCGGGGGTGATCCATCGAAGGTCACCATCGCGGGCGAATCCGCAGGGGGGTTTTCGGTTGCAACGTTACTCGGCTGCGAGCAGGCGCAGGGCCTGTTTCGTCGCGCGATCCCGCAAAGCGGAGCGACGCACCACACCTTGACGGATGACGTCGGGAAAGTGGTTGCAGATTTGTTGATAGACGAGCTTGGTGTCGAATCTATTGATGAGCTTAAGTCGGCAAGTGTGCTGGACATCCTGAAGGCACAATCTCGGGTGGATGTGCGCTATAACCATATGAACATTGGCAATGGTGTGCAGGCATTTTATCCAGTTGAACTAAATGAAGTGCTGCCAATTCCACTTCGCGAATCCATCCGGGCGGGCGTAGGTGCTAGTGTTCCCGTGCTGACCGGAACCAACAAGGATGAAAATACCCTTTTTGTGGTGGAGAAAGTATCACCGGAAAAACTGCGTTACCAGGCCAAAGCCTACGGGAGTGAATCACTGGTCGAGGCGTACCGGGAGATGCTGCCCGGCGCTACAGAAACTGAACTCGCGATTGAGCTAGGAACCGATTTTACCTTCAAGATTCCGGCGATTCGACATGCGGAAGATAGGATAGCGCATGGTGCAGACACCTGGATGTACCAGTTTGACTGGGAGTCCAGAAACGTTCATCTAAAAGCGACTCATGCGCTGGAAATACCCTTTGTTTTCAATACGCTCGCGTCCTCCGGCGTTGACTCCTTTATCGGGGAGGGTGAGTTGCCCCAGACTGTTTCGGATGAGATGCATAGTGTCTGGACCAGCTTCATTCAGGGTGATGAACCCGGTTGGCCTAAATACGATCTGGAGAAAAGAACCGTAAAGCATTTTGATGACACCTCATCCCTTGTGGATAATGGAGAGTTGCCAAGGCTTAACGCCTGGAAAGGCATCCGATAGCTGCTGAATCCGGGGTTTGGGTATGGCTCGTTTGAACGTTAACAAGCAAGATGTCTCGTTAAGCAATCATTCGGTGATTCACTCCATCCGGTACGACCGAGACAAAAGTTTTAGGGATATCGATGAAACCTGGGTTGAGGGGCTTCGTGATCACCCTTACAGTCTGCCCACCAGGGATTATTACCTACAAATACGATGACCGGTCTTGAATGTTTCCTTGATGGTTTCCAGCTAATTCGCCGCCCCGGGCTGCGGCGATATTTCATTGTTCCGTGTCTTATTAATGCTGTGGTGCTGACGTTGTTGGTGGTGTTGTCCTATTCCCATTTCGGCGACTGGGTTGCCATAATTGTTGCCTGGTTTCCTGGCTGGATGTCCGCACTTTATTGGCTGGTCTGGGGGATTTCGCTGATCGTACTGCTGGTACTGATTCTTTTTGTTTTTACGTTTGTGGCGAACATCATTGCCTCGCCCTTTAATGCAATCCTGTCGATCAAAGTGGAACAGGTTCTGACGGGCGCTGCGCCGGTATCGACAGTATCCCCCTGGTTAATCCTGCCGCGCTCGGTTGCAAGGGAACTGGGAAAATTACGCTATATATTACCCAGGTTACTGGGTTTGCTGTTGATCACCATTATTCCGGTTATCAATACGGTCGCGCCGTTTCTTTGGGTTTTGTTCGGGGCTTGGATGATGTCTATCCAGTACGCAGACTACGCTGCCGACAACAACGATGTTTCCTTTGGAGAGTTGCAATCACGTATGAGAGCAAGGCGGTTTGATGCCTTGATGTTCGGATTACCTGCCTATCTGCTATTAACGGTGCCTGTCGTGAACCTGGTATTAATGCCGATAGGTGTGGCCGGTGGTACACGTTTCTGGGTCGAGCATCTGCGCTAGCTGACAGGTCCATAGAAGCTGCGTTCCAATCCGCTCAGCGTGTTCACACAGGCCTGATCGTAGAAGGGAAGGGGCTGTATCAACACACAATACTCTCGACCTGCCTGATCGGGTCACCCCGCAAATAGGTGTTAAGCGGATCGCACCAGCTGTAGCTGCCGGGGCTTCTCATAGCTTCATCCGGGGCCGAGTGAAGCTGGAAACCCAGCTCCCATTTGTCGACGCCGGTAACTTGCGGAAACGTATAGGTACACCTTTAGCCGGGCAGGTATAACAGAGGGAAGACAGTTTTTCAGCTTTCGGCCTAAGGCCATAACCTGCTTTCGGGCAGGGATTTTTTAAGGCGAACGGCAGGATACTTCCGTTCCAATGTGACCGAAAGGGGAGTGATCCAGCGTTAACGTCGGAACTCATCGTTGATGGCTGCGGGATGTGTAAAATACCGGCATGAGTATTACTAAGCTGTTGAAGTCCCTTGAGAACCTTTCAGAATTGGCTTATGTGGGAGAGCCTGTAAGCCAGCTCGAACACGGGTTACAGGCTGCGGGTCTCGCAATTAGGGCGGGTGCTAGTGAACACATGGTACTTGCGGCGCTGCTTCATGACGTTGGTCATTGGAGCAATCCAGAGGCGTTGCAGATGGAAGGCCTGGGTGCCCGGGACCACGACAAGTTGGGTGCAGAGTATTTGGTCGCCATCGGTTTGCAGCCAGAAATCTCCGCGCTTGTAGGTGCCCATGTAGATGCGAAACGCTACCTGGCGGTGACTAACCTGGAATACGTTGCGAAGTTGTCTCCGGCAAGCCGCAGGACGCTGGATTACCAGGGTGGTCCAATGAGCGATGAAGAGTTATCCGCCTTCAAAGCGAGTCCGGGCTTCAGGGACGCATTGCGCCTGCGTGCATGGGATGAGGCCGCAAAGGAGCCGCAAGCGGACAGGCCGAACCTCGAATATTATCGCGCGATGTTGGCGCGTCATTGCCAGCAGTCAATTTCTGAGGCACAACTGGATCACTGGGACCGCTTTGGCTGGCTTCACATAAAGGGCTGGTACAGTGAAGACGAAATGGTTTCGATCACATCAGCTACCGATGACTTACAGACAAGGCCGGAAGTGGCTGGCAAGTGGATGAAATACTTTGAAGGGGCTGGCGGCGACACCCGTACCCTGTGCCGAATCGAAAATTTTCTGCAATATGAACCCGTTTACGCAGAACTGTTGCAGGGGAATGCAAACCTGAATCTGTTGTCTCTGCTGATTAACGAACGTGCCGTGCTGTTCAAGGAGAAAGTAAACTTCAAGCTTCCGGGGGGGCAGGGTTTTTCTGCCCACCAGGACGCACCGGCGTTTACCACCTTCGGGCAACGATTCCATGTCACCATGATGTTGAGCATTGACCAGGGAACAACAGACAATGGTTGCCTGGAAATTGCAAGAACATCACGGCTTGATGCTTCACTTGAAATGAAAGAAGACCTGACGCTGTCTGATGAAGTGATTAGACAGTTCAAATGGGAGCCCATAGAAACCGCCCCGGGTGATCTTGTACTTTTCGATTCCTATGTGCCGCACCGCTCAGCGGCCAACCTCAGTAATGCGTCCCGCAGGGTATTGTACGCGACGTACAATAAGGCTACTGACGGCGATTTCCGGGCGCGGTACTTTACAGAGAAAAGACGGGTTTTCCCGCCGGATGTGGAACGACGCGAAGGTGCCAAGTATGACGCTGGCGTTTTTAACGTTGGGAACCCTGTCTCTCTTGAATAAACCGCTAGACGACCAGCTTCTCCATACTGGTCCGTGGTTTCTTTATGAACCCAAGTATGAAACCAGGCGATTCGTAGAAGGACTCGGCAGAGGCATTGCCATCTCGAACCTGCAGGTTCAGTTTCTCACCACCTGGCTTGCGCGGGTGATCGGTCGAGTTGATATAGCGACCCCCATTGTGGGGCTGTTCATCAGGCAGGATTGCCCCAAGAAGGGTGGTGACAGCCCTCAGTGTCATTCCTTTCAAAAGTTTAAAACTCAGACTTCATCAGCTTGCTGATCGATTATGGCGGTATGGTCGCCTAGTTCATCCTGGTCTATCAAATCCTCTAGTCTGTGCATTTCCATCTCCTGTAAGACCAGCATCTCGCGAGATTCGAGCAACAAACGCAGCTGTTCATTGAGAATCGGATTGTCTGCAGCGATAGCGTTTAACACTTCGATCTGCAGGTCTATATCAGACAGAAGTTTATCGAACGTAATATTGTCGGTAATCAAGAAGATGCCTGTAGATTGGTGATGTGGTTAGGGGATTCTTAAATGATCATAACGCTACGATGAATCGACGGTCAGCTCTTCGTAGCTGATGGATCTTCAGTTGAGCTGCGAGTGTATCAAGGTGATCTTCGGCTGAAAGTGAAGGGAGTTTCTGCAACAGATCAATCAAGCGGGCGGTATCTGAAACAGAGCCAGCCGGGTTTTCCAGCGAATAGTGGTGAATTAGCGCCGGAAGTATCTTTTCTGGAGGTGCTAGGTCTGGAGTTTTATCGGCCACTTGAGTTACTGAGGACTTTCGGGAGGCCAATAGTACCAAATTGACCAAAGTCTTTTATCATCGATATACAGGCGGTATAAATCGGCACTAAGTACTGTCTAGCCAACTGGGATATACTCGCGCGATTTGAATGAGAGAAGACCCAATGAAAGGCACTGTCCATTACGAAGCTCGTGGCAACATCGCACTCCTCAGTATCGATAATCCACCCGTAAACCCCTTGTCATCTGGTGTCCGGCAGGGGCTCTTTGACGGCGTAAGCAGCGCCCTGGCTGATGATGCCATCGAGGCTATTGTTTTAACGGGACTGCACAGAGCGTTTATTGCCGGCGCTGATATCAGCGAGTTTGGCGCTGCTGCAACCGAGGGCGTGGGTCTGGGTGAGGCTCTGGACAAGATGGAAGGCAGCACCAAGCCGATCATAGCCGCCATCAACGGAACGGCATTTGGCGGTGGGCTCGAAGTTGCGCTTTGCTGTGATTACAGAATTGCTGCAGCGACTGCTCCTGTTGGTTTGCCGGAAGTGAAACTGGGGCTACTCCCTGGTGCTGGTGGTACGCAGCGATTACCGAGACTTATTGGCGCAGAAGCGGCTGTCCAGGCAATTGTTTCCGGCAACCCAATAATGGCGCCTGATGCGTTAACCATGGGTATCGTCGACCGGGTTGCCAGCGGTGACATCGTTGATGACGCAATTGCCTATGCCCAGGAAATCATTGCTGACGGTGCCGCGACACGAAAGGTTCGCGACCTCGAAGACAAGATCTCAGCTGATCGGGGCAATACGGCACTGTTCGAAAAATTCGCTGCCAATCTGGATAAGACTCACCGCGGACAGTTTGCACCAGCGCAGATTCTTCAATGTGTTGAAGCTGCAGTGAATGCTGAAAGCTTTGACGAGGGTATGGCTGTGGAGCGCGCAAGGTTTGCGGAATGTATGTCTGATCCGCAGCGCGAAGCACTGATCCACATTTTCTTTGCTGAACGGGCGGCGAACAAGATCCCGGGCCTGTCTAAGGATGTTCCGTTACTGGATATTAACAAAGGCTCTGTCATTGGTGCCGGCACAATGGGTGGTGGTATTGCCATGTGTTTTGCCAACGCTGGTATACCCGTGCGGGTTCATGACAACGATCCTGAGAATCTTGCCCGTGGAATAAAGGTGATCGAAGGCAACTACGCGCGGACTGTCTCCAAGGGAAGGCTGACCCAGGAAGAAATGGATAAGCGGATGTCGCTGATTATTCCTACTGAAAATTTTGATGACCTGGGTGACGGAGATATCGTTGTTGAGGCTGTTTATGAAAACCTCGATTTGAAAAAGGAAATATTCGCCCGGCTAGACAAAGTGATGAAGCAGGGCGCTCTGCTTGCAACAAATACTTCAGGGCTTGATGTGGACGCAATTGCAGGAATGACGGACAGGCCCGAATTTGTGTGCGGAATGCATTTCTTTAGCCCCGCAAACGTCATGCGACTCCTGGAAGTTGTTCGTGGAAAGGATTCATCGCCGGTAGTGCTTGGTACGGCCATGGCGCTAGGAAAGCGGTTAGGAAAAGTCTCAGTGATGGCAGGAAACTGCCCTGGTTTCATCGGTAACAGGATGCTGGGCGGATACACACGCCAGGCAGCTTTGATGATCCTGGAAGGTGCAACTCCGGCACAGGTGGACAAGGTGATCTTTGATTTTGGCCTGGCCATGGGCCCATTTACTATGAACGATATGGTTGGCCTGGACCTGGGATGGCGCGCCCGAAAAATGATGGGGGGCACCAACGAAGTAACCGCCAGAATTCCGGATGAACTATGCGAATTAGATCGCTACGGCCAGAAGAACGGCAAAGGTTACTACCAGTATGCAGAAGGCGACCGAACACCGCGCCCCGATCCTGAAGCGGACGCAGTCATCGCGAAAGTATCAGAAGATCTAGGGTATACCCGTCGAGACTTTTCTGACGACGAGATTTTGAAGCGCTGTATGTATCCTCTGGTGAACATAGGGGCAAAGTTACTGGAAGAGGGCCATGCGCTGCGGGCAGGCGACATCGATACTGTCTACGTCAACGGATATGGATTTCCGACTTATGTGGGTGGTCCGATGTGGTTCGCTGATACACAAGGGCTGGATAATGTGTTGGCAGATATGGAACGGTTTTTCGAGGAAACCGGTGACGATGTCTGGAAACCTTCTGACCTGCTTAAGAAGTTGGTGAGCGAAGGCAAGAACTTTGCATCTCTGGATGGTTAATCTTGGGATGTGATTAATTGGATTGCAGATCCCGGTTTCCGGACCGGGGTTTGTGTCGAGTGGTGGCATTTCTCACCACATTGTCGCGTTTTTAGTTATCAGGCTTTCACAGTTCTCGTGAAAGTTAAAAATAATACTATAATTATCAATGGTATATGAGGCTCCTGGGGGTTTGGCACGGATTCTGCATTCTAACGTCCAAGTAATCAGATGAGATAAAAACAATGGTTAGTGGCGCAGAAAAACTTTTTTACCTGACGCTGGGTATTATATTCCTGGTGATGGGTGTTGTCGGTTTGATAGTACCAATTCTTCCGGGTGTCCTCTTTTTAGCGGGGGCTCTTTATATGTTGGGTCGCGGTTCATCCCGGGTAAAGCAACTGGTAGATGAAAACCCGACGTTGCGCAGCTTCCAGACTCGCATGGATCAGGTAGGTGCAGCGACGGTGGTCGGGCAACTTCAGTTGACTTTTTTAATGATTATTCAGGGTGCAGCAGTTGGTGTGCGGAAAATCAGTGTCGGAGTGAAGAAGCTGTTGTCCTGAATCTGAAAAGAAATCGAGCTAACAAAAAGCGAAGTCAGATGAACTCGCTTTTTTTTGTCAGCAAGCAACCTCGGTATAATATTGATGATTGGTGTTGGCTTGTTGGGCGTGAGAAAATCCTCTAATAAGGATATTTGCCAACTCGCGACCTGAGTTTGGTGGCAATCAAACCTAACAGGAGTTCAACCCATGATCACACACAACGAATACTTCAACGGTAATGTTCAGTCTTTGGCATTGCAGGGCCATGACAAGCCAGTCACTATAGGCGTTATGGCAAAGGGCGAATACGAATTCGGCACAGATGCGCCGGAACTGATGCAAGTGGTGGTGGGTGAATTGAACGTCAAGTTGCCTGGGAACAGCGATTGGCAATCATTTAAAGAGGGCGCTGAGTTTCATGTTCCAGGTGATAGTAAGTTCCAGCTACAGGTTCCTGTTGATACTGCCTACCTGTGTTTTTATGGTTGAGTTTGAGTGAAAATTTTCAAAGTAACGTTATATGGGGTTCATACGTTTAATTCAACACCCCTTAATTCTGGATAAGGAGAACACACATGGCTGAAGCCTTTATGGCATACCCGGAGCTTCGACACCCGTTTCAAGAAACACCGATACATCCAAACGGCAGTGTCACTGTACTGTATCAGGGCAGGACTATTACCCTTTCTGAAACAGGCGACGGCGACAATTTATTGATTAAGCCGGAAGACCTTGGTCGTATCAACGGATTTGAGCTGAAACCAGAGGGCGCCTGTTACGCAGACATGTGCATTCCGTTGAATGACGAGCTGTTATCGACGGTTGAGGGTGAACAATGGTTTGATTTGACGGCGTTTGCTGGCCTGCTCGAGCAGCCCTTTGTGGTTGATCGTGAAGCCGGTGTGTGGAGTTTTGCCGAGATACCGGCGAAACGACGAAACATGATGGTCGATGCCATGGCGCCGGAGTTCGAAGTCACTGATCGGAAAGGCAATGTGGTTAGGATGGCAGACCTTAAAGGTAAAAAAGCGTTGATCGTGACGTGGTCATCGTGGTGAGGATGCTTTCTTGATGTGCCCGTGTGGCAACAAGTCTATGAAGAAATTAACGATCCCGATTTTGTTATTATCTGTGCGGCCGAGGACGTCGGTGGTGAAGCGGTCGCCGGGCCAATTTTTGATGCGGCCAATCCAACCTATATCCAGGTCGTGGATGTAGACCACATTATCAGTAGTGCGTTTAACTTTGTGAACGTTCCCTCATCTGCCTGGGTCGATGAACAGGGCAGGATCGTTCGGATTGACGAGGGCACCTATTCCAAGACCCATGCAATCGGAGAAGGCGAGCAGGCTATTACTTTTGGTAATGATGTTTACACGCCCGCTTTGAAGGACTGGGTAACGAAAGGCGCCGATAGCGAGTTTGTTCAGTCTGCAGAGGAGGTGACCGGTAATATTCGAGGACACAGTTTTGATCAGCTGAAAGCAGACGCTGCTTTTCGTCTTGCGAACCTGTTTCGCGTACACGGACAAAAAGAAAAGGCCGAAGTCTATTGGCAAATGGCCCGGGAGTTGAATCCCGACAGCGTTAACTTTATTCGCCAGAACCTGACTCTGACAGAGGAAGGCTCTGCCGGTGAAACCTTTATGCAGTTAATGGGGGATTACGTTAGCCAGGGCCGCGAGTATTACCGTCCATTGGATCTCTAGCCGAAGTCGATGGTGGATCAAGATTCAGCGGTGTTAGTGACGCGCAAGTTATTGTCGTTAACATCGCTAGGTCTGAACTTCCCGTAAACTGCTCTCCGTAATCACGGAGAGCAGTTCTGAGTTGGTAATCTCCCACGGCTCTTCCGGCATCTTCAGCCCGACTTTCTCTTTGCTGTAATCCAGTCCTGCGGCTAGCTTAAATTGTTCAGCGCTTGCTTTAAATTGTCCAGAGGGCAGGCCAGCTTCCTCCGCCTGCCAAAGATATTCTCTGGCCATAGAGGCCTAAGTTCTAACGCCACGTCCGTGAATAGCGGTGAACGTCGCAGCCGATAGAATGCAATGGCTGCAAAAGGCGAGCGGAAAGAGAATTAAAACCTGACCGCTAATGCCTTTTGCATGTGCATTCCTACCGCAGGCCGAAGTCGAATTTTGCACCGTCGTTATAGACCCGGAGAATACGTTTGGCCGTGGTCATTACATGGACCTCATCGGCGCCGTCGTAAATCCGTGCATATCGGGCATGCCGATACATGCGTTCTAGTGGTGTATCTTCGGTTACGCCCAGTGCGCCGTGAACCTGTATCGCGCGGTCAATGGAGTTGTGTAGCATTTTTGCACCGAATACCTTGATCAAACCAATCTCGATTCTGGCCTCGTCGCCCTGATCTATTTTTTGTGCAGCATGCAGGGTGAGGAGCCTTGATGCCTGGATTTCAGCAGCGGTGTCGAAAATAAACTTTTGTATCTGCTGGTGTTCACCAAGGTTTTTGCCAAAGGCAACACGGTTGTTTGCCCGGTCGCACATGAGATCGAATGCCCGCTGTGCCTGGCCGAGCCATCGCATGCAGTGGAAGATTCTTCCCGGGCCCAGTCTGTCCTGGGCTATCTTGAATCCCTGGCCACGAGGGCCAAGCAAGTTTTCCTTGGGCACACGCACGTTGTCATAGGCGACCTCGTAGTGACCATCTGCCTGGCCCATGACCTTCACATCTCGAATAATGTTATATCCCGGGGTGTCGGTCGGCACGACTATCATCGAGAAAGCGGAGTGGTCAGGGACATCAAACTCTGTTCGAACCATAACGGTAGTATAGGCAGCGTTTCCAGCACCAGAGGTGAACCACTTCCGGCCGTTGATCACCCATTCATCACCCTCAAGCTCTGCCTTGGTCTGCAGTTGTGTCGGGTCTGAACTTGCAACGGCAGGCTCGGTCATGCCAAAACTTGGAAATACTTCACCGGCAACCAGGGGTTCCAGGTATTTGTTGCGCCACTTATCATTAGCGTAGCGGTGCAACATGATCGAGTCCTGTAGCGAATGCGTGCCAAGGGCAACGGTGGCGATTTCTGAACGGCCGACGACCTCATTGACGAAAACGTAGTCCATGAAAGGCAGGCCGCCGCCGCCGATTTCCTCTGGGTGACCCAGGGCCCATAAACCCTGGTCTTTGGCCTTTTGCATGAGGCCTTTCATGAGCTCTCCGCGTCGACTGCTGACCTTGTCCGCAAGGAGTTCTGCTTCGACCGGATAAATCTCTTGTTCAATAAAGTTCAGGACTTTTTGGCGGATGGGTTCTACGTGTTCGGGGATGGATAGGCTCAGCATAATGATGTCCTTTTTAGAGGTTTTTATGAGGATGGAAAGTCACAATATCATCAAATCGGGAGTTTGGTATGCTAGAGGATTAAGTCAGACTGGATTGTTTAAATGAAGTTGTCGGTAGAGTTTCCCTCGGTAAGCTACAGATGGGGTCCGGAGGGCATCATCAAGTTGGCTCAGGCAGTTGAGCAAATAGGCTTTGATCAACTGGATATGTTTGATCATGTGGTCATGGGTCATCCCACTGACACACGTGCAGCGCCCATGTACCCACCGCAGATGCCAATAATGGAAGCGATCGTTATGTTGTCGTTTATTGCCGCGGCAACTGATCGTATCGGTCTTGGTACCGAGGTTCTGGTATTGCCTCAGCGCAATCCCACACTAACGGCAAAACAGGTCAGCACGCTGGACACGTTGTCAGGTGGCCGGGTCAGGCTCGGTGTCGGAGTTGGCTGGCAGGAATCCGAATACGAAGCCCTTGGGGAGGCGTTCGGAAATCGCGGTCGACGTATGGATGAAGCAATCAATTTGCTTCGACGATACTGGTCTGAAGAAAGTGTTAGTGCGAGCAGTGACTTCTACCAGTTTGAGGCGATTGCGATGGAACCAAAACCGCCCCAGGGTGGGGCTTTACCCATCTGGATTGGCGGATCTGCAGAGGCCGCGATGAAAAGGACGGGTGAACTGGGTGATGGCTGGCTGGCGATCTCCCAGATGCGTGATGAACAGGTTGTTGCGTCAAAATCAAAGATTCTGGAGTACGCGGAAGCAGCCGGTCGTGACGCTAGTAGCATTGGATTCCAGATGATGCTGGACACACCGCCACGTGATGATGCGGGTAAGGGTTTTTATGCAGACAAGGAAAGGATCTTCGCCGCAGCAGAACGAATCCAGGGCTTTGGTTTTGAATGGATGGCCATCAACATGACTGCTATCTTTCAGGCTGGGGCGCGTTCCGTAGAAGAACTTGTTGAGCAGGTTGCCGATGTACACGATGCACTACACCAACGATTCGATTAAGGAGTAAAAATTGCCAACGCATCCCTTTGCCAGACCCAGGGGCAGAATTGAGGTCGTTGAGGTTCATTCTGAAGCGCTGAAAAACAACCTGTTGGGAGACCCAACAGACCGCAGCGTGGCGGTATATCTGCCGGAAGGTTATGACCAAACGACAGACGACTACCCACTGATGGTCGATATTGTCGGGTTCACTGGTAGCGGCTTTGGCCATGTGGGATGGAAAGCGTTTCAGGAAAACGTACCACAACAAGTGGACAGGCTGATTGCCAGTGGTGCGATGGGCCCGGTTATCGTGGCGTTCCCCGACTGTTTTACGACCCTTGGCGGCAATCAGTACATTAACTCAGCAGCAATGGGTAACTGGGAGGATTTCCTGTGCGATGAAATGGTTCCGGTACTAGAGAACCGATTTAGAATCAGGCAGGGCCGTGACCACCGGGCTATCTTCGGAAAATCCTCCGGGGGCTATGGGTCGTTGGTTCATGGGCTGCGTCGGGCAGGCACCTGGGCTGCCATTGCCTGTCATTCGGGAGATCTGGATTTTGAACTGTGTTACCGGGGTGATTTCCCCGGGGTTCTTCGCGCCCTCTCAAACTATGGTCATAACATTCGCGCCTACATTGAGAAAATCCACAGTGCTAAGAAGGTCCAGGGCTCAGAGTTTCATCACCTGATGATGCTTGCCATGGCTGCGAGTTATGACCCCGACCCTGACTCGCCCTATGGTGTTCGACTGCCGGTGACGACCGACACCTGTGAAATGATTGAGGAACGTTGGAGTAACTGGCTTGCCTGGGACCCTGTCAGGATGGTTGATCATGCGGAGGCGCAACAGAATCTAAAAAGCCTGAAAGGGTTATTTATAGACTGTGGCGCAAGGGACCAATACAACCTGGTGTATGGTGCCAGACAACTTAACAGGAAGCTCGAGTTGCTAGGTATCGACCATAGGTATGAAGAATTCCCGGATAACCATTCGACAGTGGACTATCGAATGGACATTTCGTTGCCATATTTATATGAAGCTATCCAATAAAAATGAAAACTTCTGGAGTAATGCTATGAGAAACATACGCGCTGTATCGTTTATTGCGTTCGTTACACTTTTTTTCTCGCTGAGCTGCTGGGCTCACGATGGTCCTCCCCTGCCAGAGAACAGGGACCTTGATACGCTTATGTCCGAGTTTGACTGGGACGTGAACGTGGAGATCGAAACCCAGAAGGTTACCGATGATCTTTATGTGCTGTTTGGCCTGGGAGGGAATATTGCGGTCAACATTGGCGCAGATGGTGTGTTCATTGTTGACGACCAGTTCCCTGTTGTGATGCCGCGGATTAGAAAAGCCATAGGTGAGCTGGGGGGCGATGGCATTGATTTTGCGGTAACCACCCATTGGCACTTCGATCACGCAGAAGGCAACTTGGCGCTCGGTCCAGCAGGTACCTGGCTGATCGCCCATGAGAATTCACGTGAAATGATGAAAACAGATCATGTGATTAATCTGGTAATTACGGCCTATGAGCAGAAAGCTTATCCTGAGAGTGCTTGGCCAGACATTACATTTGATGACGATATGCAGTTTCACTTGAACGGACAGACTATTGATCTTATGCACTTCGGTCCCGCCCATACGACAGGTGATACCGCTGTGATTTTCCAGGGTTCAAATGCGGTGCACCTGGGGGATGTCTTTAACAATGCTGGTTATCCGTTTATCGACGCTGGTAATGGCGGCGGACTGGAGGGGCTTATTGAATTCTGCAAACAGACTCTTTTGAACATCGACGAAGATACAGTGGTTATTCCGGGGCATGGTCCGGTTACTGACTACAAGGCGCTCTCGGATTACATCGAAATGCTATCTGTCATTCGGGATCGAATGATAGCCTTGATAGATGAAGGGAAGTCACTGAAAGAAGTTTATGCGGCGAAACCAACGGCTGATTTCGACGAGAAGATGGGGGATAACATTGGATTTATTAACCGTGCCTATATGAGCCTTACACATAAACGGACTTATTAGCTGAAAAAGGGTCAGGAGGTCTGGCCCTTCGCCAATTTCAGGCTAAACAGCATCCCAGGTGGTATCCACGCCTGGAATCTTGTCGGCGATAAACTCCGAGATGTACATGACCCCGGCAGCCATGATGACAAGTGGGTTCTCGAGTGTTTCAAGCCCGGCAGGTAAATCCAGATTGCCGGTTGCGCCACCGATGCCCAGCATTAGGAGTGCGGCATATAGATTGATGCCACTCGCCCAGGAGGCGCCCATCGTTAAGGAGATGATGCCGATAATTGATTGATAGTCTTCCAAGTACAGATCACATTTATTGCAATATCCGATTATGCAAAGCCCGTATTGGGTAAACTAGAGGCCGAATCCAAAAGAGATCAATGGAATGAGTTCGTCAATCGTTAAAAAAGATGGTTTGTTGGCTGGCAAAGTGGCCGTTGTTACAGGTGCAAGCCGCGGTATAGGTGAAGCCATTGCCTATCGGTATGCACAAGAAGGCGCAAAGGTGGTCGTTTCAGCCCGTACGCTCGAAGACGGTGATCACAAATTAAGTGGCGGCATCAATTCTGTTGTTAGTAATATTCATGAGGCAGGTGGTGAGGCTCTGGCGGTCAGATCGGACCTGGCGCTTAGCGAACATCGTGAGAACCTGGTTCGCGAAACAGAAAAAGCTTTTGGATCCATCGATATTTTCGTGAACAACGCTGCGGTAACTTATTATGCGTCGACGCCTGAATTTTCTAAGAAGCGATACGATCTGATGATGGAAGTGCAGGTTGTTGCTCCGTTTCATTTTTCTCAGATGATCTTGCCGGGTATGATACAACGTCAATCTGGATGGATTGTGAATGTCTCATCTCACGCGGCAATACACCCGCCGATTGATGCGGGTTCGAAAGGCGGGATTGTCTATGGCATGTGTAAGGCTGCACTGGAACGGTTTACGACAGGGCTTGCAGCAGAGGTTTTTGATCAAAACATTGGCGTTAATGTTATCTCGCCAGGTTTGATAGCAACACCTGGCGCAGTTTTTCACAATCTCATTACAGAAGAGTCAAAAAGCAGGGTCACGCCTGTTGAAGATATGGCAGAAGCGTGTCTTCGACTTGTGCACGGGGATGCTAAAAAAATCACAGGCAAGATCACTTATGCTGACGAGATGATAAAGGCGTACAATCTGAATCCGGAACCTTTGATCACTGAATGTTGAATCCAATAGTGAGGCCAGCCGATTAGCCTGCCTTGGATTTTTTACCCTATTCTAATTCATGTTTTTAAATACACGTCGGAGTAACCTGGATATGAAAAGACGAACACTAATTAAAGCTGGTCTCACATTACCTGTCGGCGCATCGATTCTAGGCTGTGCGCCGGATAAGAATTTGGACTCCATGACTGCAGGATATGAGGAGGGTATGTACCTTGCCGAAAACTATGCGCCAGTCATGCAAGAGCAGACGCTGACAGAACTTAAGGTCACTGGAACAATCCCGGAAGAACTTATTGGCCGGTTCTTGCGAAACGGTCCGAATCCATCCGGAGATGTGGATGTTGCCAAGCATCATTGGTTTACTGGCAAGGGAATGGTCCATGGGGTTCGACTTGAAGACGGCCATGCTGACTGGTACCGAAACCGCTGGGTACAAGGTGATTCGCCCAACACAAACGTGATTGGTCATGCAGAAAGAACCTTCGCGATCGTTGAATCCGGTGGTGCACCCACTGAACTTAGTTACGAATTGGACACAATCGGCGCGGCTAATTGGGGCGGCTACACGGCCCATCCAAAACTTGATCCCGATACTGGAGAGATGCACGCCATTGCCTATGACTGGGCTAGTCTGCGAGACCATGTGAAATATCTGGTGATTGATTCGGCAGCTAATGTCAGAAAGTCTCTAGACATTCCCATGCAGGGTATGTCCATGATTCATGACATGAGTCTGACCCAAAATTATGTGGTGATTTATGACCTACCAGTAACCATCAGCTTTAAAGCGTTGGCGATGGGTTATGGCTTTCCATTTCGTTGGGACAATGAACATGAGCCCCGTGTCGGATTGATGCCCCGAAACGGCACGCCCGAAGAAATTATCTGGAGTTCTATTGAACCTTGTTATGCCTATCATCCGATGAATGCTTATGAGGATGAAGCAGGCAACGTTGTGATCGATATATGTCGTTACGACAACATGTTCCTGCAGGATATTAACGGTCCGTTCGGTGATAGTTTACCGCGGCTTGATCGGTGGACTATTAATCCAACGCTTGCGAAATTAAGTGAAGAAGTCATTGATGAGCGAAACCAGGAATTCCCCCGCTGCCATCCGGGCCTTAACAGTAAACCGTACCAATTCGGTTATGCACTTAGGGCGGAAGGTAAGAGCTTTCCCTCGATACTGAAACACGATCTGAAAACAGGAGAGTCCACCTCATTTGAATTCGGTGCAGGCAGACATGGCGCCGAGCCAATTTTTGTGCCGAGAGATGGTGCCGAGGCAGAAGATGATGGTTTCCTGATGACATTCGTTTATGACGAAAAATCAGCTGCCAGTGAACTGTTGATCGCCGATGCACGCGATCTTACGAGACCTGCTTTGGCGAGTATTCATGTGCCCAGAGTTCCCTATGGGTTTCACGGTAACTGGCTGCCAGATTAGGATCACCGGGGTTGTAGACAACATCATTTTTGGGAACTGCCTGCTGTTCATTTGTCAGTACCGCAGCTACGAATCTTCGTTAGAATTCAATTAGATCATGATCTGGTGAAAAGCGCGCCGTGGATAGAAATTATATCAGGGCTTTTCGATCGAAAGTCTGAGTATCGAATGAGCTCGGTTGCTTGTTTGTTTTATGAAAGAGTGGCGCCGTATGACGAGTAGTGGTTAAACGCTACCAGGGTTTGTGATTATTGGCTAGACGCCTGTGAACGAGCGAGTCGTGTTTCAAAAAAAGATTTGGTTCAAAAATACCAAGGGTCGGAACTTGGGCTTGCCATCAAACAAACCCAGATCAACGCGATCACCTGATACAGTCTTCGAACGCTACGTCCTATAGGAGACCTTGCCGACTGCTAGCCACAGGCAATCTTATAGGCCAACCGCTTGAAATCGTGACTAAATGGATGCCAAAAACCCGGCATTCTTTGTGTCATGCAAATCCCTGCAAGGTTCGATTCTGGAGACATCCACAAATGTGTTCCTGCCATTCCACCCCAATGGTATTCACCTATAGCGGACTCCGGCTCGCCTTCCGCTGGTTGTTGCTTAAGAGCAAATCCTAGTCCAAACGTCGTACCGGGAATTTCCCAAAATGGAAAATTAACACCAACCCCAGCGGGTAACTGGTTAGTCCGCATCAGGTCTAGCGTTTCAGATTTTATGATGCGTTCGCCCTTCCATTCGCCACCATTTAAAATCATCTGAACAAATGATAGATAGTCAGACAAGGTCGACATTAATCCACCACCGCCGGAAAGAAAGGTTGTTGGTTGTGAATTGGCGCCCTCATAAGGATCATCGGCTTTAACATACCCACTTGCCATAGGATCAAGAGGATTCGTTGGCATATACATCGTTGTGAAGCGGTCTTGCTTATCTTTCGGCACGTAGAAGTCTGTATCAACCATATTCAGGGGTTGAAAAATACGCTCCTTTAAAAAATCATCAAACCGCTGCCCGGACAAAACCTCGATCAAACGTGCAGTGACGTCTGTCCCAAAGCTATACCGCCAGAAGGTACCCGGTTGGTAAGCCAGTGGTAGCTCACCTAGATCTTTACACAAGCTTTCTAGTGTCATCTGCGAGCCCGGCGCCATCGGATTAACACTTTTAGCATTATAGGCCTGATCAATAATTGAGTCTGGCTCGACAAAGCCGTAGGAAAGCCCGGCTGAGTGACTGAGAATTTGGTTAATCTTTATTGGACCTGCAGCTTCCTCAACATCATCAATAGATGTTGAAGAAGCTTTTAGAACCTTCATATCAGCAAATTCGGGTAGATATTTTTCCAGGGGATCATCGAGTTTGAACTTGCCCTCTTCGAATAGGCTCATTGCTGCTATTGATGTCGCGATCTTTGTACTGGAATGCATTCTAAAGATTGAATCTTCAGCAAGAGGGCGATTGGTTTCATGGTCGATTGGCCCATAGGTCTTCACATCCACGACATCGGTGCCTTGCAATATCAATGTATTGCAACAAGGAATGATCTCTTGATCAACATACCATTGCATTCGCTCATGTATTTCTGAGAAATCTAAAGCTGTCTTTTTTACTTCGATATTCATACTTCTATCATTCTCCAAAATTAAAAGGTTTCTCTAGCAATTGCCCTGTAACCAATGTCTGTACGATATTGGCCCTGACGATAACCTATACCTTTGGCTATATCGTAAGCGCGAGATTTTGCATTAGCAACACTGTCACCTAGGGCTTTGCTACCAGGTACTCTGCCACCATTAGTCACGACTTCACCCGCCACCAATTGTGTGCCTGCGTGAAAGACCTTCGAGTCTTCAGTTTCAGCAGGTAAGTTCTCAATCACATCATCGTAACGACCATCTGCGTAAATCATGTCTCCATTGGCGACAAATAGTCTGCATTCAAGTCAGCCATGAGGAGTTACATAAATGAACACCCGCTTTAACTGCTGGTTACAAGGCATCAGTAGACTCTTTTTTCATCAAACCAATATGCTCTCCACCCACTTGCGAAGCCGAGACAATGAAAAACATACTGAATACAGCGCTACTTGCCATCATGATTGCCTGTCCAGAATGATGGGTCGTGTAACGTAAGGGTACGGCTACCCGAATGCGTGCCTATAGCGATTCGATATCCTATGGATGCGCCGCTAACGTGTTCGATTCTTTTTGATGGTCGATGACTGCCAGGGCTTTTATTCCCCATACTTGATTATTCTCCAACTCATTTAATAGCGAGAAGGCTCATCGCTGGATATAAGCCGCTCGTCTGGTGGTGCACCGAAAACACCTGACCTGGTAAGCAGTTAGTCAAAATCCCCGACTCTAAAATCAGAGTTATTGCTTTATAATCAATGACTTAAACTATGCTGCGTTGTATGCTCGGCCTGAAATCAATGGCATTCGCTTCATCGTAATAGCGAACGATGTAGCCCTTAGGTGGCACAAGTTCATCTATTCTGCGGAAATCTTCTGCGGTCATTACAACGTTCACTGCGCCAAGATTGTCTTCGGCCTGCACGAAGGTTCGTGGGCCTATAATTGGTGCGGTTACTCCGGGTTGCGCCATATTCCAAGCCAAGGCAAGTTGCGACATTGAGCAATTCTTGTTGTGTGCCATTTCTTGTAGTAGATCAAGTACTGCCCACGTTTGTTCAGTAGTCCGTCGATTCGCGTTATCCTTGCCGTCCTGCCAGCGAGCACCTTTCACGCTACTATTTCTAGCGTATTTTCCCGAAAGCAAGCCGCCACATAGTGGACCCCAAGGAATAACGGCCAATCCAAACGATTGAGCTGCAGGAATCACCTCACGTTCTGCCGTTCGGTCTAAGAGGTGATATGCGGGTTGCTCACAGATAAGCCGGTTAAGTCCTAATTCTTTTGCAACCCAAAGAGACTCAACCATTTTCCAACTCGGAAACATGCTGCCACCGATGTACCTGATTTTCCCCGCGCAAACAAGATCATCAAGTGCACGAAGTGTCTCGTCAATCGGAACAGCGGAATTACACCGATGCATCTGGTATAAATCGATCCAATCTGTTTTTAGTCTTTTTAACGATGCATCGCACGCACTGATCACATGCCGACGGCTCAGCCCTTTTGCATTGATGTCAGCGGGGTGAGCAAAGTTGAATTTGGTGGCGAGTATGATGTTTTCTCTTTTATTTTCTTTTGCAAGCGCCTTACCAACTATCCGTTCACTTTCGTTTCCAGCGTAAACATCAGCGGTATCTATAAAATTCACACCTCGCTCAATCGCGTGATCGATCATGCGAGCAGACTCGGGCTCTTCGGTTTTACCGCCAAACATCATGGTTCCAAGGCAGAGCTGGCTGACTTGAATACCCGTTCGGCCTAGTGGGCGATATTCCATAATATTTTCCGAGCAAAGATTTTAGTAAATAATGGCAAAAAAAGTTCAGCGCAGCCATCAATTCGTTATGGCTCACATGTAATGAGTCTAGTGGCTTGCAAACAACCGAACCTGGAAAATGGGTAAACAAGGCTCCGCATATAAGATGCATGCGTTCAACACTAGCAAAAACCTAGTCGATTAACCGGATGATGGGTGTCCTGAATTTCTTTTCCCGAGTTTCTTTTTTGAACTTACTCTCTGGTTGCCAGCAGCATCAGCTTGAGGCTACAAGCACCACAATTTGGAAAAAAAATTCAACGCCATCATCAACGCCCGGTACAAGCAAGACGCTGAGAGCAGTAACTGCGACGACAATAGCTATTCGTGCATATACGTTTTTCATTATGGCGCTCCTGCTATAGTTCTTGGTGCGGCTTCAAACATCCAAAGATCGCCCGAGTCTATGGCAGCAGCTGTGGCTGTCGACGAATACTTTGCGCTTAGCAGCTCAGTCAACTTCTCAAGTCCTGCTCCGCTATTAATACGAACTAACTGGCGTTCATAGCGCACGCCATCAATCCGCAATACGGCACGGCCATCGCGCTCGGCCTGAGCTGGCCAACTCTTCCAAAGCTTGCCAACCATGCTGTTCATATAACCTGACCAAACATAAATTTTACCATCTACGGATGCAGTCCAAATTCGTCGAGAATACTCTGGCTCAAGCAGTTGCAGCTCTATGGTGTCTATTGTGTTTACAAAATGCCAGTCTGGCTCTGCACCTGTATGCAGTTCGCCTGTCACTAATGCGCCGCCAGTGAACACACGATTGGGGCCATCAGCAAAGCGTTGTTTAATTGCTGCAGTAGCAATTGCAGTGGTCAATACCAACAGTATCCAGAGACCAATCTTCCCTGCTCTTTTCATTAATTTCATTATCTCTCGTCACTCTTAGTGTAATTAGCTTAGCCTTACTGAGGTTAGGAATTATAGCAGGGCTTTTCGATCGAAAGTTTGAGTATCGAATCAGATGCGGGAAGGTTTCATCCACACTCAGGCTGAAGGTTTACCCTGGAACTTTACGACGACCCGAATATATCAATAGATGAGATATAGGTAGAGCGCGCAGATCAGAAGTACGATTTCGAATCCAAGTGCCATTCCGGTGTACCTTGTATATCCACCATCCATGATCAGTCCAGCAATTCTGCCAAGCAGCAGCCCGGCAGAAATAGTGATAAGAGCCACGAGAAAAGGATTAACCAGTGTTGGGTTGAAGAAGGCCGCGATCGCGAGCATGCCGATAGCGCCTTGCAATCCGCCGTACATGGCGCGTAGCTCAGTGGTCCCCGTCACTGATACCGCGCTAACGCCTGCAGCTTCAGACAACAGACCCGGCTTTAGAAAACACATGACGCCGTAGGGAAGAAATATGATTGCGGTAGCAATCAGGAAAATATTTTCCAGCATTTGTTACAACCTTTTCGTGTTTAGTCGGTATTGTAACGCCGACCGATGACAGATTGGAAAAAGAACAAATTATCTGGTGGTGGTTGTCGTCTGCGTGCAATGCTGCCTACACTACCCTCGATATTGAAGCTGAAGAAAATGGTGATCAGCTCAGCGAAAATGAACTGTTAAGTATGTTGTTTCTGCTGATTGTTGCGGGCTACGAAACGACCGTACATTTGATTAGCAACGGCGTCATTACCTTGCTTGAGCATCCCCATGAATTAGCGCGTTTGCGCGCAAACCCGGAGCTTGCAGGCAGTGCTGTGGAAGAAATCTTACGTTATCTGCCGCCGGTGCAGGGTACAAAAATGAATTTTGCCCGGCAGGATATTGAAATAGCGGGCGTCATGATTCGCCAAGGTGAACCAGTTATGCCGTTATTGGGTAGTGCAAATAGAGATCCAGCGATGTTTCCCGAACCAGATGTCTTTGACATCACTCGCGATTCGAGCAAGCACTTGAGCTTCTCTCAAGGTAATCATTTCTGCCTGGGCGCGTTTCTTGCGCGCATGGAGGCTAAGGTGGCCTTGCAGGTGCTGTTGGAACGCAGTGCTAACTTGCGCCTAGCCGTGCCTAGTAGTGATTTACAGGTAGCGGCAGTGCCCGGGTGGCATCGTTACACGGCGCTGCCAGTTCACTTGACCTGAAAACGGATACATAAAGTAAAAATTGTAGGCAGACCAACGATCGAATGAGTGCGCGTGTCATCTCGGCCTGGATGACACATCGCAGGCGAGAAACTGCTTCCAGGCATCAGCTCTATTCGATCATCCGGCTAAACTATTCCGACATCAGCCAACGCTGTTGACCTCCAACTAGACCTGGCCGCCCGACATTGGAAATGTATGTGGGTTGTCCAATGTGGCGGGGCTCGTCGGATCGTTAAAAACCAACTGATGTTCGTTTGAAACTGACGCCAAATCCATTTTTCTAGGGGAACATGTACTTGGCTGATAGAGCAGAAATGTGGTTTGTTCCCCTTATACTCTTTATACAGCCTATCTTCATGCATCTGTCTGACTCATTGACGGCCCGTCAGCAGTGGGCCACACTTCATCGGAATTCATGAGGATGACGCATGTTTCCAGCTCGATCAGTTTATCTGGCAACCAGTTTTATCTGGGGTCTCTTGTTTTGGATGATGGTCACTGTGTTCATGGTGTATCAGGTCGAAGTGGTTCGACTGGATCCGTTGCAACTCGTTTTGGTGGGTACCGCGCTGGAAGTCAGTGCATTTATCTTCGAAGTACCAACAGGCATCGTAGCCGATACTTATTCGAGGCGTTTATCTGTCGTTGTTGGTTATTTCATAACGGGTCTTGGGTTTTTATTGATGGGGTTGGTGCCTACTTTCCTTGCCCTGGTTGCAGCATCATTTTTGTGGGGGATCGGTTGGACGTTTGTGTCCGGTGCACATCAAGCGTGGCTCGCGGATGAAATTGGCGAGGCTGAAGCTGCTGCGACCTATCTCGTTGGTGCGCGGATAGGCAACTATGGTGCATTTCTGGGGATACTGTTCGCAGTCTTTGTTGGTTCAGTAGAAACAGGTTATCCCATTGTAGTTTCCGGCGCGCTTTTTTGTTTGTTCAGTATTGCGTTGTTTTTTGCGATGCCTGAGACGGGGTTCAAAGGCCGAGAAACAGCAAGTTACGGCACCATGCTTACAACGTTGAAGGAAGGTGTAAGTGTCATTAGAGGTTCATCGACCTTGTTACTATTAATGGTAGTCGGCGTTGTGTTTGGTACCTTCAGCGAAGGTTATGACAGACTAGCCGTTGCTCATCTCATCAGGGAGTTTCCCCTTGTTGAATATACGGGCATGTCGACAGTAGTGTTGTTCGGCACACTCGCGGCAATGGGTATCCTTTTATCTATTGGAGCGGTTTCGCTCGCAGAGCGAACGGTCGATACCAATAGTGCGAGACAACTCGCTATTGCACTTTCGCTTGCGACTTCATTGATTATTGTTTCGGTGATCATGTTTGCGTTGACAGGTTATGTCTGGCTAGCACTCGCGATGTATATATTGATCCATCCAATGCGCAGCGTTACGCATCCGTTAACCATGGCTTGGTTTAACCGAAACATTCCTTCGAGTTCGCGTGCGACGGTGATTTCTTTGCATAGCCAGTCGGACGCTCTAGGGCAAATGGCAGGTGGACCCGGCGTCGGTTTAATCGGACGCGATTTTGGCGTTAGAGTCGCAATCAGTACGGCAGGATTGTTATTGCTACCTGCGCTTTGGTTGTACGGTCATGCGATTAGAAATTCTAACCAGTTAGATACTTAGCACAAAGGCTTGTGAAGGTGACAGGCTCTTGGCCGTCGCGAGAATCCCAATGAGTGATACCTACACCACATATCAGAGGATAGGATTTATAACAGGGCTTTTCGATCGAAAGTCTGAGTATCGAATCAGCTCGGTTGCCTGCTTGTTTTATGAAAGAGTCGAGCGGTATGACGAGTAGTGGTTAAACGCTACCAGGGTTTGTAGGTATTGCTGCATTATCGTTTTAGTAAGCTACCGAGTAATTTTGGTGACTGAGTGAAGCCAATCGCGGCCGCGACTCGAAGTGCAGTATCCATCGGGTAGGGCAAGGTATGGATGCCGCCGTGAACGCGGATTTTTCCGGGCTGGGGTGCCGTCGGGTGCAACCAATCGTGCACCGCTAGAAGCCCGTTCAGGGTCTGCGATTGGGCGGGGGTAAAGGTTTGTACGCCGAGTGCGGCGGCGCCGCCGAACGCAGCGTCAAATACCGGATGGGCGATCGATCGTGTTTGGGTGATGGGCGCAGTGTTGGCAGACACGCGCAGCGGCTCACGTTGCTCACTGGAAGATGTTCCGCTTTGCACCCAGGTTTCGGCAGTCATCAGTTTGGCCAGATACTGGGCGGCCTGATAGCTTGCGCCTTGAATCCCAACCACCGAGCGGCTCGCGCCAGAGGGTCCCTGTAGCTCGGCGCCACCACCACTGCCGAGTAAACCCAGCCCATCGAATACCGCTTCCCAAACTGGGCGGGTATTTTTTCGATGGGTCAGTGCTAAAAGATCGGTTGGATCTAAAGGGGTTGCCGTTGTTGGCGATAAAAGCAGCGTTATGCTTCTGACGAGTGCGTTGGGTAAGGCATTGACGATGGCGTTCATTCCAGCGGTTAATCGCATTTCCCGCGCTTGCCCGGGGGCGTATGCGTATAGGCAAAGGTCGAGTGGCTCGGTGTCCGCAAAGGCCAGGATGGTAGCCAAGGTTTCTGCGGGCTGGGTCAGTAAATTGACCCCATCGGTAGGGAATTGTAAGCCGCCACCCCGAAATTGAGATGCCGTCAGTTCTGTTGGTGGCGTAAGATCTAGCCAAAGAATTTCAGCACCAGCTGCGTTGAACTGCGCGGTGGGTGCCATCTCAGCGCTGGCGCCAAAGATCACGACCTTTCGTCCTGATAGGTCGACCCGGTGATCCTGACCCAGGTGCTGGGTAAGCCACAGTAGCGCATCCTCGGCGCCTGCTGAGACGATGTTTTCTGCCAACAGTGCTTGGCCTAGGCTTGAAAGATCCGGCCAGTCTTGTTTTAGGAAATGCAGAGTGGGTTGCCATCCTGGGTCACAGTTTGGCAGCAAACGTTCGAGTAACAACGGTTTTGCGGGACGTGCCAGGTGCTCGTGTAGCTCACGGAAGCCTTGATCATCTTGGTAAATTAGCTGCGTTTGAAAGGTTTTAGCCAGAAGTTGGGCGATGTCTGCACGCGCGGGGTCGTTAATTCTTGCGGCTTCAAACCGAGGCAATACCGTAACGTAGCTCGCCTTAAAATCCCGCGCGTTCTTGGGGAATTTGATCTCGGCGAATACAGAAGGATAAGCCTGAACCGCGGCGTCTAAGCATTGGTAAAGGGTTTGGCTCGCCGTGCCACCCTGTCGAAGTTGGATTCCGTATTCTGCAGTCTTCATAGCTCGTGTTGTGTCTAACTCTGTGTGTCGATGTGGTGGGTGACGGTTTTTCTTTTTTGTGAGGCTAATGAGTATGCAGGACAGAGAAGATTAATGCATCGAATGAGCCTTACCAGGGACAAACCCTTCTAGTCGCCGTCTGACGAACCCGCAATTCTAATTCTCGCTGAGCTCACGATGGGGCAACTTCTCAATCCCCATGCTGAACAAGGTAAAACCGAATATATCCGCATACTGGTCTATGATCTTTGAAACCGGGGTTCCTGCTCCGTGCCCGGCTTTGGTTTCAATTCTGATCACCGTGGGATTATTACCGGTTTGTTTCGCCTGTAGACCGGCGGCAAACTTGAAGGAATGCGCCGGTACCACGCGATCATCGTGATCACCAGTGGTCACCAGCGTCGCTGGATAAGCCACTCCCTGCCTGATATTGTGAACTGGCGAATAAGCTCTCAAATACTCAAACATCTCTTTGCTCTGCCCGGAAGTTCCATAATCGTATGCCCAACCGGCACCAGCAGTAAAAGTGTGATACCGAAGCATATCCATGACCCCCACAGCGGGTAGCGCAACCTTCATCAGATCTGGCCTTTGCGTCATGACCGCGCCAACCAGCAATCCGCCGTTGGATCCACCGCGAAGGGCAAGGTAGTCAGCCGATGTGTATTTCTTCTCAATCAGGTATTCCGCGGCAGCGATAAAATCATCGAATACATTCTGCTTATTCAATTGCGTTCCGGCGTCGTGCCAGGCCTTCCCGTATTCGCCCCCGCCCCGGATATTCGGCACTGCATAAATACCACCGAGCTCCATCCAAACAGCATTAGTAATACTGAATGCCGGAGTCAGGCTGATATCGAAACCACCATAACCATAAAGTATCGTGGGATTCTTGCCATCAAGAATCACTCCTTTTTTGTGAGTGATGATCATGGGTATTTTCGTACCGTCGAGGGAGTTGAAGAACACCTGTTTCGACTCGTAGTCTCCTGCATTGAACCGAGCAGATGATTTTCGATAGACGACAGAGTCACCTTCCTGGACATCAATTTTGTAAAGGGTTGAAGGCGTCATGTAGTTAGTAAAGCTATAATAGAGTTCTTTCTCGTTTCGCTTTCCTTCAATTGCTGTCGCCGTACCAATACCAGGCAGGGAAACTTCCCGAAGCCTGTTCCCCTCGACGTCATATTGGTAAACACGGGAGATCGCCTCGATCATATAGTGCGCAAAAAAAGATCCGCCGCCTACCGAGGCACTCAGAACATCGGTCGATTCCGGGATAAAGTCCAGCCACTTATCCTGGGTGGGTTCACTGGCATCAACTGTCACGACCCGTTGGTTTGGGGCGTCGAGATTGGTCATGAAAAAAAGTTTACTGCCGCGGTTGTCGAGCAGGTAGGTATCCGAGTCCATATGATCGAGAATCGTGACCAGTTCTCTATCACGACTTGCCAAGTCGATGAGATACAAGTCATTACCTGTAGTCGACTGCGCACCCTCGATTAAAAGATAACGATCATCTTCCGTCACTGCGGCACCAACGTATCGACGTTTCTGCTGCGCAGATCCGCCGAATATCAATTCATCACTGGATTGAGGTTGCCCCAGCTTGTGGAAATAGAGTTTATGCTGGTCAACCCTTGCAGAAAGCTCACTGCCTTCAGGTTTGTCATAACCTGAGTAATAGAATCCCTCGTCACCGCGCCATGAAAGGCCAGAGAACTTAATGTTAACCAGCGGTGCTTCTATTTGTTCTTTCGTGATGGCATCCAGTACGATAATTTTCCGCCAGTCGCTGCCACCCTCAGAAATCGAATAGGCAGCAATACTCCCTGACCTGGAAAATGACAGAGCAGACAAAGATGTCGTCCCGTCTTCTGAAAAGGTATTTGGGTTCAGGAATAATTCTTCCTTTCCGGTACTATTTCTTCGGTAAATAACGTACTGATCCTGCAGTCCATTGTTACGATAAAAATAGCTGAAATTACCTTCGCGGAACGGTTCGGTTTCCTTCTCGTAATCCCACAGGTTCTCCAGCCTTTCCTTCAGTTCTGCTCGATAGGGAATCTGAGTGAGGTATCCTGCTGTAACTTCATTCTGCGCCTTGACCCAATCTCCTGTCTCATTGCTTAGATCGTCCTCCAGCCAACGATATGGATCAGGGACTTCGACTCCAAAATAAGTATCAACAACATCGCCCATTCTTGTTTCTGGATAAGTGATTTTTATGTCCTCCAGGGATTCCGATTGCGAACAGCCAATAAGTAGGATGCTGATCAATGCTGTAAGATTTACCGAAGGCTTACTTGATATCATATTAACACTCCCGCGCTTCAAACAAGTGTTTCAATCAAGCGCTTCAAAGATGTGCCCTTAACTCCCGGTATCCGATATGTTTGATACCAGCCGCCTCTATATACGCTTTGAGGTCAGGGTCACTGAACGCTTCATAATCTGCATTACGGGAAGCGAAAGTGTCTGCAATTGCCTTTAACTCTTCGCCATCCTTTGCCGGGTGAAACAGGAGATGGGTGAGTCCGGGTTTGATGCCGTCAATTAATTCACGATAAAAAGATTTTTTGTCGTCAAGATCAACTAGCGTATCGATAATAATTTCGTCGAGCGTAGGCACGCTATCCAGATCAACTCCTTCAAGCGCCTCCAGATAACCGTTGGCCATCTCGTTTTCACGAAGGGCCATCAGCCTGTCCAGGGTAATGTTCGGCAGGAACGCAGGGATACAATATTCTCTGGCGAGGTTAAGATATATTCGAAGAAATTTTGGGTGAACCACCGACCCCATGTGAGTATCAATATGCGTGACATCAATCCCCGCAGCTAGCGCCCTGTCGATTTGCTCTCTCATTTCAGCTTCAGCGGCATCTTCTTTTACATTGCGAACAGCATCTTCACGGGTGTGCCACATGTAACCTTCTGCATCTATCAAACCACTCGATGGATCCCTGGAGCTGAGCGCAGACCAGCGAAAAGTGGGATATTCACAAGTCAGGGTCAGGTGCACACCGACATCAAATTGCGGATTTTCTTTACATATTTTCGCCGCTTCCAAAAACCAGGGCGAGTTAACGATCACGGAACCACAACTAGCGGCGCCGCTACGCAGACACATCAAAGACGCGGCATTCGCCGCGTGGCAGAACCCCATGTCATCGATGTGAGTAATGAGAACCCTGTCTTGCTCCGCATAGCCCATCTTTTCCAGATATGTATTCATAGTCTTACGGTATGCTTAGCACACCTTCTCCGTTGATGCTGGCCCTTTGGCCAAAAAATGCTGATTGCGTCATTTCGACGGCGAGCTACCGGACCTTCGTGTTTGCCCATGTCCGTTTGCCATCTGCAGTAAGACAGTCCGCGTGGCCGGTTGCAGGCTCACCAGCCTGATACATTACGGTATGGAATTCGATCCTTACCTATTCGTCATGGTTCACAAGCCATTCCCTTTTCGGTGTAACCCCAACTTCCACTTGCATATTCTCATGCTGGAAATCCACCGCAGGCGGCTCAGAGGAATAATATCCAAAAGCATGTTTCGTCAGGTAGCCACCGTTCGCCGTAATCAACTCGACCTCGCCTAGGATCGGAATTATAACAGGGCTTTTCTAGCGAAAGTCTGAGTATCGAATCAGACCTGTTATAATTCCTATTCTCAATGACAAGGAAAGTACAATTGATATTTTTAGTTGTCCTTGTTGTTTCCGGGGCACTGAATGTTTTAGGTATGGAGGTAGAGGCATGAGTATAAATATTGAAGAAAAACTAGAAATTCATGAGTTATTGAGCCGGGCTGCGTATGCCTACGATGAGCGGGAGATTAGCATGCTCGAAGCGTGTTTCGCTGAACAAGCCAACTTTAGTATGCGAATTGCCGGTGGCGATCTGATTGGGCCATTTGAAAGCAAAAGCGGCATCATGGACTTGATGACAGGATCCATGGCGGAACAGACCGATGTGCGCCGCCACGTCATTTCGAACATTTTCTTCGAAGTCGCGGACGACAAGACTGTCGTCATTTCCAACCTGACTTTAATGGCTACGGAGAACGACGATATTCAGCTCCTGTCCTCGGGGGTTTATCGCGACCAGGTAATAAAAGAAAATGGACAGTGGTGTATAGCCAGTCGATACCTTGAGCTGGACAAGCCTTACTAGGAGTAAGTGATCCGGCTGGCGATGCGCCAGGTTAGAGAGGCAGGGTTGATTGCGGAGTCGAAGAACAGAAAGCCAGGTTGCTGTCCGCTGTGCGGCGGCACGCTGCGGGTGATCGCAGATGTCACCCACCCCGAGGCGATCCAGACGACACTGGCGCATCTGAGAAAGAAATATAAGACCAAGTTAGAAATACTCGGCTACTAACGCCATTTTTGGACTCGGTTTGTGTGCTATGGTCGGTGGTATTGCGTAGAAAAACTCAGCGAGTCACTCTAAAAGAATAAGCATGAGCATTGAGGATAATAGTCGTCGCTTTTTCCTTAAATCGGCAGCGGGGGTCGGGCTACTGTTTTCTCCTTTGGGTAACTTGGCGCGCAGTGCCGTGTCGATGCGCGCCATGCCCAGTGGGAAAACTGGGGGAGATTTTTTACGCCACAACGATATTCCCTGGGCACTGGAGGTGCGTCGATCAAGTTTTGGCTTTGGTCCGCTAACTCCCGAATCCCACTTCTTTGTACGCAATAACCTGCCCATGCCATCGCCCGATATTCTCGCGCAGCGAGATAGCTGGCAATTTGAAGTTGAGGCGGCCGAGCGCTCAGGAAGTCTGACACTCGCTGAACTGAAGGCAATGAACCCGGTAACCATAGCAACAGTAATTCAGTGCTCTGGTAACGGACGGGCCTTTTTTCCACACCACCCATCGGGTTCGCAGTGGGGAGTAGGGGCGGCCGGTTGTGCGCTATGGACTGGCGTGCGAGTGGCCGATGTTTTGGCACGCTTTGGGGGAGCCAAAGAGTGGCTAGAATTTCTCACGACAACTGGCGCTGAGAGCATTCCTGAAGGCATTGACGCCGACCAGGTTGCGGTTGAGCGCTCGGTACCAATAGAAAAAGCTCTTAAGGACTGCCTCTTGGTATGGGAAATGAACGGAGCGCCCCTGTCACTGGCACACGGTGGGCCCCTGCGTCTTATCGTTCCAGGCTATTTTGGTGTGAATAACGTTAAATGGGTGAAACGATTGGCCGCCACCGAAGGGCAGTCCTCGGCGAAGATACAACAATCGGGCTATCGTCTGCGAGATATCGGTGAAAGCGGTGGGCCACAGCATCCCTCCATGTTTCGGATGCCGGTTAAATCCTGGCTCAACGGCCCCGGTGCAGACGACGCACCGATTTTGGCCGGGAATCATGCGCTTTACGGTGTGGCTTTTTCAGGAGAACGGGGTATTAAGCAAGTCGAAGTCTCCGTTGATAACGGTCAGCACTGGCAGCAGGCTGAGTTCGTTGGACCGGATTTGGGTATTAACGCCTGGCGAGCCTTTAAATTCCCACTCGACTTAGGCGTTGGAAAACACCGTGCTGTTTGTAGAGCACAGGATGGTCTGGGTGACTGGCAGCCCCGAGAGCGTAAGGAGAACGAGCGGGGCTATGGCCACAACGGCTGGAAGGACCATGGGCTGAGCATAAACGTGGTGTCTCGGTTGCCTGTAACTCCGGTCGCTGCCGCTAGCGCAACGGTCAAGACGAATGAAACTGCTAAAGCCACGCCGGTAAGTGACAAGCCAATCTCTCTATCTGCCACAGCACAGCGTGGTCGCGAACTATTTCTCACAAAAGCCCAGCCCGGTTGCGGTGTTTGCCATACTTTAAACGACGCTGGGGCGCAGGGTGCGGTCGGGCCCAACCTCAATCAACTTCAACCGAGCCTGTCGAGTGTAAGACAGGCCGTGAGTCAGGGCGTGGGCATAATGCCCGCGTATGGCGACCAGCTGAACAGTCAGGAGCTGGATGCGCTGGCAACCTATGTATTTGAAACCACTCGCTGAGCTGACACGTCTACTGTGGGGTTGCTAAAGCCCGCGCCGCTTCGTGATCTTTTTTGATGATCCGCTTGATATAGATATTTCTGGCTGTCCGCTGTGCGGCGGCAAAGGCCGGGTCAAGGGCCGCAAAACGATCTCTTTACCGCGATCTGATGGTTGAAATCACGGCAGCGCATTTATCCCTACGCCATCAGAAAATCACGTTGGCTAATCGTCCATCACCAGGTCAGCCAATAACCACAAACAACAAAAAACTTGGTAGCGTTTAACGACTACTAGTCATACGGCTACACTCTTTCATAAAAAAAGCAGGCAACCAACCCGATTCGATACTCAGACTTTCGATCGAAAAGCCCTGTTGTAATTCCTATCCTAAAAATATTTTACTTGGATAGCACATCACTCCCAATGGATTTTTAGGAAGTCAGTTCAAATATGGGATATAAACGAATTGACTATCAAATATCGACAAACTGTTTCCTTTGACGCTCATGTTGAAATCAACGACAAAGATGCTTTTGTAATCTTGGGGAAAAGCTTTATGAAATAACAGTTTACTATCGTTGCTTATTATAACTGGCTATGGGAGGCTAATGTTAAATGTAATTACTGCTTCTAGCGTTTGATAATTTAGGAGTCCATCGACTAGAGCTTGGCCAGAGCTTC